>ERZ1034691.17-NODE-17-length-137788-cov-31.930271_pt1 | contig 137788 bp, 111 predicted proteins | sample MGYA00520638_ERZ1034691 | MGnify/ENA primary metagenome ERZ1034691 (study PRJEB33766, sample SAMN09781763) | gut metagenome | biome: gut microbiome | host: Homo sapiens | place: Madagascar | study: EMG produced TPA metagenomics assembly of the PRJNA485056 data... | reverse complement strand
GCCGTTTCGCTCACGAGATGCCTTGGCATACCCTTCCGTGAGCAGATCGCGCCGTTTCGCTCACGAGACAACCTCGGCAGACCCTTTCGTGAGCAGAACGCGCCGTCTCGCTCACGAGACAACCTCGGCAGACCCTTCCGTGAGCAGAACGCGCCGCTCCGCTCACGAGACAACCTCGGAAGACCCTTCCGTGAGCAGAACGCGCTATTTTGCTCACGAGACAACCTCGGAAGACCCTTCCGTGAGCAGAACGCGCCGTCTCGCTCACGAGACATCCTTGGCAGACCTTTTCGTGAGCAGAACGCACCGTCTCGCTCACGAGGCAACCTCGGCAGACCCTTCCGTGAGCAGAACGCGCCGTCTCGCTCACGAGAACGACTCGGAAGACACTCCCGTGAGCAGAATGCGCCGTCTCAACCACGAGACAACCTCGGAGCTGTCGTGCGCTACGGGTACTCTACGGGGACTCTACGGGCGCTCCTCGATGCCGCCGAGGTGAGACCAGAGCCAGTGCGACTCATAGAGAGACTTGGTGCCTTTCGGGACGGTGACCTTGACGGCTGAGCGGTCTGTGCGGAAGAAAAAGAATCTCGAAGGATCCGACTCTATCGTGGAAATCCTGTCGATGTCCTCTTTCGTTCTCCAGTTCAACTCGATCTCAAGAGGGGTTTTGGAGTCATCAAAGAATCTTGGCGCGATATACTTTACTGATTCCGGGATGATGATCTTGTCGATACCCGTGTAAGTAAGCGAATAACGATCAATAACCTCCACGCCATCCTTGATGGCGAACACGCCGGTGGTCTTTTCAGGAAGCCAGGAGAGTACTTCTGTCTCTTTGCGGAATGTTCCGGTATCTGCTGAATAATAGCAGTGCTTATACAACGCCCCGCCGTGGGTGTAGAAATAATACAGCTGGCTTTCCGAGGTCTTAGGTGTTGTGACTATCTCGAGTTTCGGACAGCGTACAAACACCGGATATTGAGTGGTGATCGATTCCATCGTGGAGGAGAATGTTATCCTTTCGAGATTTGGGCAATTTTCGTATTTGCAACTTGTTGTGTACCAATTCGTTTTGATTAAAACGGTAGAAAAGTGATTGCGCGAATTTAATGGAGTATGAAAAAGACGAAGATTTAACGTATTTAACTTTCGCAAACCACAAAAAACGTAAAAATGTGCAGTTTTTGTTGGCTTATGTGGATTGTTTCTTCGATTGTAATTCAAAACTGCGACAGGCTGTCGCAGTTGTACATTGAGGACATACGGCTCTTGATGTGCAAATTCGCAGACGATGATAATACCATATTATAATAATACGCGTGTGATTACGTCAAGAAGTTGGAATTACGAACTACAATCCAATGCAGTCCCTTTGCTGATGCACTAGAAAAATGGATTTTCGGGCAATAACTTTGAAACGTAAATTGTACAAATTTGCTCTCTACATACAATATAGAGTTAAATACATATAAAATCGTATGATAATTACAAAAATTAGTTGATAATATAGTATGTTTATCGAATATTATTTATATTTTTGTAGCAAAATTACGAAAACAAATAAAATATTTAGGATATGATACGAGATTTTTGGGTAAAAAATTACCTTTCCATTCGCGACAAGCAAGAATTGAGTTTTTTAGCTAAGGGACCTTCATCGGAACTTGTTACAGAAGTTGCCGATGGGGTGTTCTTGTATAAATTAGGTGTCTTGTATGGTGCAAATGCTTCTGGAAAGTCAAATATGTTGATTGCTTTAAATGAAGTATTTCGCTTACTGGTGTTGCCTAAGTCAGATGCAACCCAAAGAATAAATGGCAGTATTCCTTTCATTCTCACAAAGAATGCCCCCATTGAGATGCATGTGTCATTCTATGCTAATGGCATCAGATATGATTACGATGTGGCATTTAACGAGAAATACATTTTGAATGAAGTCTTGTATTATTATCCCAAAAAATCAAAGTCATTGTTCTATGAGCGTTCATTTGTTGGCGAAAACATACAAGCCGATGTCAAGTTTGGCCCAAGTCTTAATTTACAGGTGAAGACCCAGGAAAGTATCCGAGAGAACACTTTGAATAACCATAGTGTCTTGTCTGTTTGCAGCAAGGCTGCGTTGAAAGAGGATATTGCACCATTCAATGTGCTCCATAGTTGGATTATGGATAATTATCATGATGTGGATGGTGATGGAGAAAAAGGAATTGTTGAAATCCTAAAGGATGCTTACAACACTCCCCCAAAGCGTAAATTCTATAACACAATGCTACAAAAGGCTGATTTGAACATTCTGGAATATAGACCTATTATAGAAGACCGTTTCGTTCCAACAGAATATCGGGAACGCATCCAAAAGGAGAACATTCCTCAAGAAATGAAAGAGGCTTTGCTTAAACCGACTGCCGATTCCGTAGCGTTTGTCAATCATTCTATTAATGGAGATTTTGACATACCACTCAAATGGCAGTCGAAAGGTACGATAAAATACATACGTATATTGGATGCATTATACGACATGATAACAAGTTCTCACGTGTATTATCTTGATGAATTAGGAGAGGATTTGCACAATGATTTGTTATACTACTATCTTAATGTTTTCATTTTCAACTCAGATAAATCGCAGTTGATTATCACGAGTCAGGAAACAACACTCCTATCTCAGGATTTAATCAATGAGAACAGAGGTGTCGTGTGGTTTGTGGAGAAGAACAAAGAGACCGCATCATCCGAGTATGCTCGTGGTGATTCATTTGGCTTACATAAGAACCTGTCGATATACAATTCGTATCGCATTGGGCGATTAGGTGCAAAACCAGAACTGGGTAGTATCTTTATAAATCTGGAGGACTGATATGGGAAAGCAACGTCAAACAGCACTCATCTTGGGAGAAGGACCAACCGAGTTCTTCTATTTCAAATCCCTGTGCGATGTATTTAAGCGTCTGACTATCAAACCAGACTATCCGAAACATACCAACATCAAGGAACTGGAAGCCAAGATTGCAGAGGGGGTGGCAATGGGTTACAGCCATATCTTCTGCATCATTGACATGGACACGAAGGATAAGGAACCAGAGCGTTCACAATACCAGAAGCTAAAGGCGAAGTACGCTAAGCCTATCGACAAACCCAAGAAAGGTATCTATTGCGAGGTAGAGTTTTTCGAGACTCACCGCTGTACAGAACTGTTCTTCCTCTATTACTTCCGCTACACCTCACGCCCCTACGATGAACAGGAGCCATTGCTTAAAGACCTCAACCAATGTGTCGAGTATCGGAAAACGATAGAGTTCTTCATCAAGACCAAGGGACTTCACGGTTACTTTGAGCGCAATGGCGGCAGTCTAGATAAGGCTGTGGTCAATGCCAATCAATCAATTGAGGAGAAAGAAGCCTCGGGTCGGGATTACACATACTCGGAGCTTGGAAGGCTGATGATGGAGTTGAAAGATTTGGAATGAAAAGTTAATAATAGCACATAATTTACTGGCAAGTGTTGGTATATATATATGTAAATGTGTAACCAAAGTAAACAAAAGAATAATACATGGAGAGAAATATCAATAGTGTTTCAGAATCACAGTTCAGATTTGTAAATCTGTTGATTTAGTCTTTGCGAGAATCGTAACCTCGGTCAAAACTAATTAGAATTAAAATAACAATGGAAAGCCCCAAAGTATTTATATCATATAGCTGGACGACACCAGAACATGAACAGAGGGTGTTGGATATTGCGACGGAACTTGTTGAGAGTGGTATTGATACCATTTTGGACAAATGGGACCTGAAAGAAGGGGATGATGCAGATGTGTTCATGGAACAAATGGTGTCGGATCCTTCAATTCAAAAGGTACTGATAATCTGTGATAAGATGTATTCTGAGAAGTCCGACAAACGTAAAGGTGGTGCTGGTACAGAGGCACAGATTATATCAAGAAGGGTCTATGAGCAGCAGAGTAATGAGAACAAATTCGTAGTTGCCGCATTTGAGGTGAATGAAGAGACAGGTAAGCCTTACCTGCCAGTTTACTATGGTTCGCGTAAGTATATTGACTTCACCGATCCGAACAAGTATGCACAGAAGTTTGAGGAACTTGTTCGATGGGTATATAACAAGCCTTTGTTTGTGAAACCCAAATTGGGACGTGTGCCTGATTATATCCTTGCTGATGACAAGATAACATTAGGAACAACTGCCGCATATCGAAGAGCAATCTCTTTTGTTGCAGAAGGTCGGGCGAATGCTGCTGGTGCTGTTAGGGAATATCTGCACACATTCTCTGAGAATCTCCAATCTTTTCAACTGCCTTCATGTGATAATCATTCAGATTACTATGAGCATTTTATGACAAGCATAAAGGATTTTGTACCTTATCGTGATGAGTGGTTAGAGTTGCTGAAAAATGTATGTAGGAATGACTTGATAGAAGTGACCTTTGATAGTTATATGCGTTTCTTCGAGAGTATTCATCTTTACACTAAAGAGAGACGCGAAGTGACGTATGTGTATCAGGAGGAAGAGGATAATATGAAGTTTATAGAATATGAGCTGATGTTATGTTTCATCGCTATTCTTCTTAAAAACGAATGCTTTGTTGCAGTAGCAGACCTATTCAATACATCGTTTTATAACAAGCTAGGTAATACGGAGTATGATGTAACCTATACATACAGAGAGTTTGAACACTTTCTGTACACCACATATAACCAAAATCAGAATGCTTCACAGCGCTATTATTCATTACAAGCAAAGATAGTTCGTGATAGGATGGAATCATGTCCTGCTCTTTCGATTGAAAACATTTGCCAGGCTGATTTCGTGGCATGGTTGTATCATCTTACGCACAAACCTGATGAGAGCAGGTTTAGCCGTTGGTTCCCCCACTGTATACTTTATGCCTGTAATCAGCGACGTCCATTTGAGATATTTGCGCGTGCCGAATCAAACAACTATTTGGACAAGATAAAGGTGATTTTCGGATATGATGGTCTTGATGACTTCAAAGCATTATATGCTTACATTAAACAAAATGCGCAGAGTATAGTACCACGATGGGAGTTTGAATCACCCAATGTCAAACTTCTGATGAATGTGGAGAAGTTGGGATTAAAGAAGTAATACTGACAAACAAAGGAAAAAATGAAATACCCAAGTTGGAAAGATTTTGAATCTAAATATCCAGACTATCAGGAAATAGCCTTTGAGGCATTGGCTCGTATGTTGTTTAGATGCAGGTACGAGTTGGGGGATTCTTTGCCCTATTTCAAGAATCATGCGGGTAATGAAACCGAAACGATTGTAGTTGATGGCGAGGAAATTGGATTTCAGGCGAAGTATTTCGATAATGAGATCAATGCATCATTGATTGAACATTCAATTAAAACTGCGCACAACAATCACCCAAGCCAATCCAAGATGATTGTCTATACGAATCTTGAGTTTGGTAATCCCCGGAAGAGGGGTGAAACAAAGACTGAAAAACAGAAGAATATTGAACAGGTTGCTAAAGACTGCAATATTCAATTGGAATGGATGTATGGCGATAATATTCTTGATGCAGTTTTGAAAAATGAGCTTGCTTATGATGTATTCTTCAATTCAGAAAGCAATCTACAACATATTAGAGAGGATTTGTCTGCTTATAATAATTCTCAGTTAGACTATATAAAAAACCAAATAAACATCGAAGGCATAGCTTATAAATTTGATAGAAGTGTCGCAACGAATAGGTTGATGGCTTTGATTCCTGGCAATAACAATGTCATGCTGGCTGGCGAAAGTGGGTCTGGAAAATCGGCTGTATTGAAAGATTATTACGAGCAATATAAGGATAATAGAGACTATGTGTTCTTTATAATAAATACTGGTCAATTAAATGAGGTGGATCTAAACACTTTATTCCATCTTCATCACAATTATACCTTTGCAGAATTTTATAGCTATTTTGCTGAGGTTAAAAACAAAATTCTAGTATTGGATTCTGCTGAGCAACTTCTTGATTTGAATAATAGACGAGTAGCATTGATGCTAGTTGACAAACTGAAACGAGAAGGTTGGAATTTTATTGTCACTTGCAAGAAAAACTCACAAGAGGATTTAATTGCGATGTTGAAAGAAGATTTTCAATTGGATTTCATACTTCAGTCAGTTGACGCTTTGCAGGATTATGAACTTAATAATTTTGAGAAAGAAACTGGTATTAGGCTACCATTGGATGACAAACTCCGTCATCAATTTTCAATACCCTTTTATCTGGCAAGATACTGCGAGGTAGGAGGAACTGATAGCAATGAAAAGGCATTCCGTGAAAGAGTATGGAAGCAGAAAGTCAGAGGAATGTCATCATCTGGAAGAAAAATAGAGGCATGTCTATTTGAGATTATAAGAAGGAAGCAGACTACAGGTTTGTTTGTTATTCCAACAGACGGCCTTGATGTTGATTGTGTTGATAGCTTGATCAAGGAAGATATAATCGGCGAGATTGAACATCGTGGTGTGTTCGTAAAACACGATTTGTATACCGATTGGGCGTTAGATTATATGCTTCTTTCTGAACTGACAGATAAAGAATCAGTAGAATGTAAACTTGTTTCAAAACCGACTATTAGTTATGCCAATGCTTTTCGTAGATGGTTTACAGATAAGGTGAGCAGTAAAGAGGCCGTTGTTGATACCATCATAGGAGTGATGTTTGAGAAAGGCATTGATGACCGTTGGGTAAATACAATTTTGGAGGTTGTTGGTTCATCAGATGTTTATGCTCCAATTTTTATTAATAAGTACAAAACAAGATTAACTGAAGATGATTACTATTGGTTTAATACATTTGCGAATACAGTTAGTGTTTCATGCCATATAGTAACACAGTATCTGCCATATAAGAATGGCATTAGGATTCCAATAAGTAATTCTATTGGTTCTGGTTGGGAGGCTGTTATATCTTTCATCAACAACAATAAAGAGGATTATTATATAAACAATCTTTCTGTAGTTTATAATATCCTTAATGGATATTCAAATAAACGAAAGAAAAATGAAGAGATTGTCAAGATAGCTGGTCTTTTAGCTCTTAGAATATTTGATATTCAGGCTAATAAAAAAAATAGGAACCTCTATTTTCGGCAGATCAACATGAAAGATTGGGCTGCCTTAGTTTGTAGATATGCTATCTATATTCAAGATGAATTTAAAAGCGTACTTGCAAAAGTTGTCAAGAATTCATGGATTCATCATAATAGCCCATATCATGATATTGTAGAATATCTTATAACTCCTCAAGATGCATTGGTGGACATCAATGCCTATTTTGTATGCAGAGAGCAACTTCTTGCAATACTTAAACTCTTCTGGTCAGAGTCTAAAGATAATGACAGATATTATAGTAATATTGGTACAGAGCTATATTTTGGTTTGAATCCAGAGGGTTCGGGTATGAACTATTTTCCACCGAGCCCATACCAAACGCCTATCTTGGGACTTCTTAATACAGAAAGCCTTGCTTCACTTGAAGATAATGCAACTCTTGACTTTGTCATAGAGTTCGTTGACGCATGCGTATTTTGTTTTGACAAAAGAGGCAAGCAGTTACAGAAGTTGGATGAAGTTACAGTTTCCTTTGATGATGGTTCACAGCACAAGGTATTGTGCTCTTCTATGCTATGGAATATGTATAGAGGATCATCTGGAATATCAGTGCCAAATCTGTTAGAGTCAATCCACATGGCTATAGAAAAATACCTGTTGGATCAGTTAGAAGGAGAAGAAAAGAAAAAAAATATAGAGAGGGTTAGAATGATCCTATGGCGTATTTTAAAGAATAGTCATAGTGCTTCTTTGTATGCCATAGTAACTAGCATTGTGCTGGCACATTACAATGAGTTGTTTGATTTATTCTTGTTCCTGATACAGGATATTAGGTTCTTACAATTGGATTTGCATAGACAGATTAATGAGTATCATATTGCATCGATGTCTTTTGTGTATATGAGTCACAAAGATTATGCGACAGAGCGTAAGAAATCTGCTGATATGGAACACAGAAAACTCCATCTTGAAAACTTGCTCACTCATTTGCAGATAGCTTACGAGAATAGCACGAAAGATGAAGACAAGATACGGCTGAATCAACTGCATTTGTGTGTAGATAAATTGCTGAATGATTACAAATCCATGAAGAAGGAAGCAACGTCAGACGAACCATACATCATGGAGCGTATCAATGTTCGTAAATGGACAAAATCCACAGTTACAATGGCTAATGGCATTGAAGCTATTCAGTATGAACCAGTCTTCCCGGAGCATCTTGTTAAGGACAGAGATTTGACTCAGAATGCTTCTGATGAGGCTATGTTTGGTCTTAACATAACCGTATGGGCGGACAAAATGCTTCGAGATGATATTGATAGCGCGAGGATGTATCAGTTCCATGATAAGCCCAAGGAGATTCTTAAAATTATTTCTGAGGTAGAGGATTCTCTTACAAAGAATCCAACTTTCATGGGTTTGTCAATGGGCAGAGAGTATGTGCCGTACATTGGTAGTGCCGCATTGTTAATTTACTATCGTGAGAAGATTTCACAAGAAGAAATAGAACTATGCTCACAAAGAGTGACAGAAGCGTTACTAAACCCTGATTTTCTGCTATCGGGATTGATGACTGGTTTCGATACGATATTAGAGGCAATACCTGCATTGATAGAACTATATCCAAACGAGAAAGATACCATTGCAGATATTATTCTTACGTATGCAAAGCGTAGAAAAGAATTTGGCAATTTCCGTTCTTGTGACAAGATTCGACAGATCATTGTCAAGCATAATCTTTGGGACAGACAAGCAGATTTTATGCTGTATGTCCAGATGCGTTTCTACGGTGGTTTGAGTTTGGCTCGTATAGAAGAGATTACTCTAAATGACGCAGAGACAATGCTGAGTTTATTGACAGAGATTCCAAAAGACAGGGTAATTGCTAATAAATGTTTAGTAAGGCTTTCCGACCATTGGAAGAGTACAGGTTTTGATTCTATGGACTATGAGAATCAGATATATGATTCGGATTTGATAGCAGCCTATCTTATGAATACACCTGAGAATGAAATACAACAACTGGCCTCTGTGTTTGGTGACTGTATGGCAAAGAAGCAAAGTCACGAATCCATCTTGTCTTCAATCTTGATTGACTGCATTTATACTAAGAGGTATGAGCAGTTCTGGAGAATTTGGTATGCATTTTTCCCATCCTTAGTAAAAAAAGCGATACTGCTTGATTCAAGCACAAAGATGGACTATTTGCTATGTCCGTCATTCCTGCGTGAGTCAAGTAATGATTGGTTCCAATTTGAGGAAGATAATATAGAGTTTTTCGAGAGAGTCGTTAATCAAGTTGACCATGATGACGATGTGTTATTCTGTGTACTGAAGGTGTTTGATACAATAGCAGAGAAATACCAAATGAAATCTATTCCTTTGGTCTATAAGTTGACACGAGGGGATTTGTCTTCATGGAATAGAAATAAGAAGGTAATCATAAGCTACATGAACATGTATGTAGATAGCCTCAATATACATCACAGGTCGGACATTATATATGACAAGAACTTATATGACCAATATTGTGCTATATTAGAGTTTATGGTAAAGAATCAATCAGAAACGGCTTCAAGAATCTTAAAGACTTTATAACAATGCCAGTAATATTAGACTATAGAAATACAATACAAAACTTCATACATGAGTCAGGTCGCAGCGTATGGGCAAAGGATTTAGTTGCTGCAGCTGTTACCAACAATGGATGTCTCACTGACAATCAAATTTTGCTTATTTGTGAAGACATTGAAAATGGAGTTACATCTCCATCCTTTGCCCTACCAGGTAATATTGGAAGTGCGATACCTCGTATAGAGTTAAAGACGTTAAAACATGTGGCCAATGTAAACAGACTCGTCCCTAATCAGACAATACATTTCTGTCATGATGGCATAACGGTGCTGTTTGGAGCCAATGGTTCTGGCAAGAGTGGCTATTTTCGTATTCTTAACAAATTGGCAAGTGGTAGTATTAATTATTCTGTCATGCAGGATATTTTTAATGAGAACCCACAACCAATGTCTATAGAAGTGACTTATGCGGAGAATGGTACCGATCATACCGATGCATGGGATTTAATCTCTCCTCTATCAACACCTCTCGGACATATTAGTGTATTTGATACGAACTATGCCAAAGGTTTAACCAATGAACATGATTCTAACATATACCTGTTTGATAGTATGGGGCTGAACATCTATCGAGGTATTGCAGACGGTGTACGTAGGCTGAAAGAACTTGGCTATGATGTATCATCCGATGAGGCAGATGTCAATAATTTGTGCACAGCGAACTATAGCGATAAGTTGGTACGTGCACTTGAAATTCAATTTAGAGAGGAATTAAAAGGATTTGAGATGGACTATCTAAACGTGTCGTTACAGCTTTCAGACATAACAAATCCTTTATCAAAGATTAAATTAACCATTAAGAACAACCATGAGCTTGATGTAGTTCTAAGTGAAGCGGAACAGAAGTGTTGTGCTTTGGCTCTTTTCATTGCTGAGTGTGAATTGCTGGACGTAAAGCAGCCTGTCATCTTTGATGATCCTGTCAACAGCCTTGATGCATGTGTTATCGGAATGTTTGCTAATCGAATTGTACAAATGTCTTCCCCAATAATACTGTTTACACACAATACTCAGTTGCTGGCAGAAATAAAGTATGCGGATAATGTAGACTTATATAAAGATTCTTCATCAACAAGAAGAGCAGGAAAAAGAGGAGTATTGATCTATGAAGTGTTAAGAAACTGTCCTGAGGAAGTTGGCTATATTGTAAACTATCATGAATGCAAATGCAAACACTATTTGGCAATAGCTAAGGATGTTTTGGATAACCATTCTAGTCCTTTAACACCCGTCTACCAAAAACAACTTGCCGACAACTTGCGTATGGCTACAGAATGGGTCGTGGATGAAGTTTTCTTCAGAAATCTAATTCCAAATAGATTTAGGGGACGATTCGATAATATCAAGTGGACAAAGTTGGAAGAAATGGTGGGACAGAATAGCGCAGATGTTCAAGCAGTCCATACAATTTATCAAAAGCTTTCTTCTGTGGGTAGCCATGTTGGTGCAGCTCATGTCCAAGCCCCATTGAGAAAAGATCAATATCAAGGATTTTATAATACTCTGAAAGTTTTAGTTGATAATGCAGGAATATAGTATTAACTATTCTTTGAAGTATTCAACAGGCACACAAGATTACCTATCTAGGCAGTTATCAGTGATTGAGTAGAGTGGAGCAAACTATAAACGTTTATCGTGGAATATAATCGGGAAAATATTATTGGACTCCATAAGTTACATTATTATATATTACAGTCCGCTAACCTGCAAAGAGAATTGGCGTTTACTGATTAATGCATGTACAGAGCTTGGGTGAAAACTGCATATTTTCATCAGTTTACTCCCGAAATATGACCTCAAAAGTAACATTAATTTTGCTTTCATAATCTTATATACCTTTGAATTTTGGGTAATAATTCAAAGGGTATGTACTTGGGACTCATCACTAGCTTTTAAGAGAAACAATAGCATGATGGATTAATCACTAAATTCGGGCGGAAACTGCGATAATTTGCATATTTCCGCCCAAGATATGATAGAATAGCCAGGCAATGACAAAGATGAGAAAGTATAGAATCAACTCATAGACTTACCCTGATTGGTTAGATTGATTTGTTCCACTTTACCCGATTTTGAATGTCAGATTATATAAAAATCGTGAAATAACAACGGTTTTCGCAATGTTTCTGCTCGTAATCCAATAAAATTATATAACTATGCGTCTAAATTAAATATATTCAAGAACTATGGTTAAGATAAATCGCTTAAAAGTAGTGCTCGTTGAAAAAGAGAAGAGTGGAAAGTGGTTGGCAGACCAATTAGGGAAGTCAACATGTACTGTTAGCAAATGGTGTAGTAATACAACACAACCTGATTTGCAAACTTTGGACAAAATTGCCAAGTTGCTTGATGTTAATGTCAAAGAACTTTTAAACGATACCGAAAAGATTTAATAATATGGCTGCAATAAATGACTTGATTGCTCGAATACAAGACCCAGACCTTCGCCAGCGAATTGAAAAAGAGGTGAAGGAGTTAACAAAGCAGAAGAAATTCGGTCTTGTTTTTGAGAACCATATACCAGAAATGACTTTACTCTACGACTATCCTATCAGCCGTGGATGCAAAGTTATTCGCAAGTCTGATGATGACAAGAAACTCTCAGAGAAAGCATAGGTGGTAATGTCTCTAATCCCTTCGCCAAGAGTCACTGACTTAAGATCTGCACAGTCGAAGAACACGCGGCTCCCTATTTGAACGACCGAATATGTGATCCCGCCATATTCAATCTGTCCGGGGATGGAGATATTCCCGCCGTATTTGCTTCCGTCAGGATCGGGAATCACCCTTGCCTTGTTTGGACCAATATTTGGAACAAAATATTCATACCACAGTCCGCCAACCTCGAATTTTGATTCCGCTTTTTTCACGGTGACGGTGCAGTAGGACTTGAAGCCGCCGTCTTCGGTTGTCACGCAGATCTTCGCCGTTCCGGCGGCGACGCCTTGCACGTTGCCTTCGGAATCGACTGTCGCGACGGACGGTGATTCTGACTCCCATTTCACATTCTGGTTGGTCGCGTCCGCCGGTCTGATCGTGTAAGAGAGTTTGGAGGTGCCGCGTACGGACAGGGTCACCGCCCACGGATTGACCTCCACACCTGTCACCGGAACCACCTTGGCCTTCACCGTCACCTTGCAGGTCGCCGTCCTCCCGCCGTCCTCGGTCGTCACAGTGACCACAGCCTCGCCGGCCTTAACGGCAGTCACCCTGCCGGCGCCGTCGACCGTGGCGACCTCAGTCTTGTCCGAACTCCACTTCACTTTTTTGTTGTCCGCGTTGTCGGGCCTCACCGTGGCCGTAAGCGTCTCCGTCTCGCCTTCCGTCAGGGTCAGCTCGGCCCTGTCCAGAGTGACCTCCGTCACGCTAACTGCCTTGGCCTTCACCGTCACAGCGCAGGTGCCGGACTTGCCCTCCGCCGTCGCGGTGACGGTCGCGGTGCCGGGCTTGAGGCCCTGGACGGTGCCGGTTTTGTCCACAGTGACGACGCTCCGGTCGGACGACGACCACGCCACGGCTCTGTCGGACGCGGCTTCGGGAGAGACCCTGGCGGACAGTGCGGCAGATTCGCCCTCAATGATCTCGATCCGGGACGGGGTGACGGTCACGGATGAGACTCCGACAGACTCCTCCTTCTTACCGCAGGAGGTGATGAGAAGGAGGGAGGCGGCAGCCGTCAGCAGCGCGCGCCGTGGGTGTGTGTGTAAAAACGCTCATATCGATTGATGTTTTGGTTATAGTCTCGTGAGTCCTATGAGTTCAGCGATGCCTTGGTAAATAACTTGGCGACCATCGGTCACCCTTTCGGTCTGTATCTCGTTCCTGCCTTGCGTCACCGGCACGGGACGTGACGCCGTGGCAGGTGTCAGGACAAAAATAATAAAAATTTCCAAATCTCATACTAATATGGCCGGAGATAATGGCCGCACGACCATGCGACCGCCCCCCCTGAACCCCTCCAACGACAGGAGCATGGGACGGCGCCGAGCTCTCCGGGAACGATGACGCCTGACTGTCCCGCACCCGAAGGTGACGCGCGGCACAGTCAGACGACTCTTCCGCGCCTTTCCGTTGCCCAAGGGCGCAGGGCAGAATGAAGTATGGATGAAGGAAACCCTTCGGCAACGAAAACCACACTTATCGTCGCCCGAGGGTGCAGCACGGCTCTATTGGGCAACACTTTCGCACTTTTTCGTCGCCCGAGGGTGCAGCACGGCTCTCTTGGGCAACACTTTCGTACTTTATCGTCGCCCGAGGGTGCAGCACGGCACGCTTGGGCGACACTTTCGTACATCTTCGTCGCCCGAGGGTGCAGCACGGCGCGCTTGAGCGACACTTTCGTACATCTTCGTCGCCCGAGGGTACAGCACGGCACGCTTGAGCGACACCTCCGCGCGTTTCCGTCGCCCGAAGGTACTGGGCAAAAGACGTAAGGTTGAATCTGACAAAAAAAGAAGAAGTCTCCCAAAAACGAGGGAGACTTCTGTCGGGTGCCCAAAGCCGGGCTCGAACCGGCACGTCTTTAAGGGACATTGGATTTTGAGTCCAACGCGTCTACCAATTCCGCCATTCGGGCATATTCATGTAGACTTTCCTTTGGATGGAAACTTCGCACTTCCGCTGCACTTCCGCTTCAAAGGTCTGCAAAGTTACTGAATTTCCTCCGATATTCCAAAACATTCAACAATAGCTTACGCGAAAAAAACGTGAACTTCCTCATGTCCGGCAAAAAAGACTTATACCGGATAAACACCGCTGTCGATGCATCTTATCCGGTGGAAAGCCGTTTGGCCGGACAAACCGCCGGACAAACCGCCGGACAAACCGCCGGACAAACCGTTGATGTGACTTGTCCGGCGACATGCTTGCTTGCCGGACATTTTACGGCACAGAAGGAACGGTCTTCCTGATCAGATAGACAAAAGGTGTCTGCGCTCTGATTCTCCGCGCATCATTTTTTCGGGAAAATCTATTCGGCTTATGAGGAAAACTGATTATCTTTGTACGTTTTAAGCCGGCAGCTACCAAGGTTTGTAGTATCCGGCACGGGATCCGCGACCGTCCGACTTGCGGAGAATGACATAGAGCTTTGGTCCGGGAACGGACAACGAAACATATCATATTAACGAAACTTTAAGCTCAAAGAGATGAGACACTTTTCTTTACCAAAGGACGGTGGACTGATCGAGGAGAACCTGCCTAAGGGCATTCTCCACTCCTTCGAGAAGATCAACACCGAGATTTTTGACGACGCTGCAATCGGCAGCGACCGTGTGGCCGACATCGTTGTCAAAGCCATCAAGGATCACGAGAAAGCGGCGCTTCCGCGTCCTTTCAAACTCGGTCTTACCACAGGCAGGACCCCGATTTCCCTCTACAGCAATCTCACCAGACAATTCAAGGAAGGCAAAGTCTCCTTCGCCAATGTCGAGGTGTTCTCGATCGACGAGTACTACCCTTGCGGCAGCGACTCCATCCAAAGCCGTAACCACAGACTCCACGACGAGTTTCTTGACCAGGTCGATGTCAGGAAGGAGAACATTCATATTCCTGACGGATCAGTCTCCAAGGAGGAGATTTCCGACTACTGCGCCGAGTTCGACAGAATCGCCAGAGGCATTGACCTGCTGGTGATCGGCGTGGGAGAAGGCGGACAGGTCGGCTTCAACGAGGCCGGCTCCACCGAGAAGAGCGTGACGCGCACCGTGCCGCTCTCCTACATCTCAAGAAAGAGACAGGCCCACAACTTCAACGGCGACATCGCCGTGACCCCTAAGGCCGCCATCACGATGGGCATCGGGACGATGATGAGCGCCCGCAGGATCATCCTTATGGCGTGGGGTGAGGACAAGGCCAAGATCGTACATAAAATCGTCGAGGAGGACATCGACTCCTCTTGCCCGGCCTCATGGCTCCAGAGCCACAACAACATCTCCTTCTTCACAGACGAGATGTCCGCCTCCCTTCTGACAAGATCGGTGGCCCCTTGGAAGGTCGGTCCTTGCGAATGGACTCCGAAACTGATCCGGAAAGCCGTGGTGTGGCTCTGCCAAAAGGTTCACAAGCCTATTCTCAAGCTCACGCAGCAGGACTATCTGGAGAACTTCCTCGGCGATCTCATCGATCTCTACGGGCCGTTTGACAAGATCAACATCGACGTGTTCAACGAGTTCCAGCACACGATTTCCGGCTGGCCGGGAGGAAAGCCGAACGCAGACGACACGACAAGGCCTGTGAAATCCACACCGTTCCCTAAGAAGGTGCTGATCTTCTCCCCTCACCCGGACGATGACGTAATCTCTATGGGAGGAACATTCATCCGACTGGTGCATCAGGGACACGACGTGCACGTGGCCTACGAGACATCCGGAGACCTTGCCGTCCACGATGACGTGGTGCTGCAGCACATGGACGCGGCATACCAGCTCGGATTCGGCGACAGGTTCGACGAGGTAAAGAAAATCATCGACTCAAAGAAGCCTGGTGAGCCTGAGCCTAAGGAGCTTCTCGCCATCAAGGCGGCCATCCGCCGCAGCGAGGCCAGAGGGGCCGACAGAAGCTTCGGGCTCAACGACAAGACCAACGTCCACTTCCTCAACCTGCCGTTCTACGAGTCGGGCGGAGTGACGAAACTGCCTCGCACACAGAAAGACCTTGACATTATCAAGGAGCTGATCGTCAGGATCCACCCTGACCAGATCTACATGGCAGGTGACCTCGCCGACCCTCACGGAACCCACAGGGTCTGCACGGAGGCCGCGCTTGAGGCCATCGAGCAGCTCAAGGAGGAGGGCAACGACTGGCTGAACGACACCACCATCTGGCTCTACAGAGGCGCCTGGATGGAGTGGGAGCTCTGGAGAGTGGACATGGCAGTTCCGATCAGCCCGGACGAGTTGATCGAGAAGCGCCACGCGATCTTCCGCCATCTTTCCCAGAAGGACATCGTGCCGTTCCCTGGCGATGACCCGAGGGAGTTCTGGCAGAGGGCCGAGGAGCGCACGCAGAACACCGCAAGGCTATACGACGAACTCGGAATGGCTGAGTACCAGGCCATCGAGGTCTTCCTGCGGCTGAAATAACCAATCATCCATGAATATGTCACCTCACCCACGGTGACATATTCAATAAAGCAAGAAAGCAAGAGTAAAGAATATTTTTTATAAACTGCATCAATCATGAAAGTCATCATCAGAGACACTAAGAAAGAGGGTTCCCTCTGGGCGGCACATCACATTGCCGCCGCGATCAAGGCCAAGGCCGAGAAGACCGACAAGCCTTTCGTACTCGGTCTGCCGACCGGCTCAACCCCTCTGGACACCTATGCGGAGCTCGCCAGAATGTGCGCCGCCGGAGAGATCTCGTTCAAGAATGTCATCACCTTCAACATGGATGAATATGTCGGGATTCCGGAGAATCATCCTGAGAGTTATCACAGCTTCATGCACAGGAACCTTTTCGACAAGATTGACATTCCTGCCGGCAACATCCACATCCTCAACGGCAACGCCGCCGACCTCGACAAAGAGTGCGAGGACTACGAGAAAGCCATCATAGAGGCTGGCGGCATCGATCTGTTCCTCGGCGGAGTCGGCGAAGACGGCCATCTCGCCTTCAACGAGCCGTTCTCCTCCATCAACTCCAGGACAAGGGTGGTGACCCTTACCCAGGACACGATCGAGGTCAACTCCCGCTTCTTCGGAGGTGATGTCAACCTGGTTCCAAAACGCGCGATGTCAGTGGGTGTAGCCACTGTCTGCAGCGCCAAGGAGGTTCTCATCCTCGCCTTCGGAAGCAAGAAGGCAAGGGTGGTCAGAGAGGCCATCGAGGGCTGTGTAAGCCACTATGTGACCTTGTCGGCCCTCCAGCTCCACGAGTTCGGCACCGTTGTGCTTGACGAGCCTGCCGCCGGCGAGCTTAAAGTCAACTCCTACCGCTATTTCAAGGCCGTAGAGGCCGCCGAGAACAAATAGTCGGCGAGGCTGAAGTAACTAAATAAAGACTATGAGGGTGGCTGAAACAGAGATTTTTCACCACCCTCTTGAATTATCAAAATCACCGTCAATCAACATGTTATCCTCTACGATTATCGCGGTCTTCCTGACCGTCATGAACCTTGTCTCGCCAAGTCTGACTCCTCACGCCGCGGCCCGTCAAGACCAGAAACCGTCCGAAGCGACCAGCGAAAGCCCTGCCAAAGAATATTCTGTCAAGGAGCGGTGCGAACGCTACACGATGAAGAACCAGGGACTTGAACGGGAATATTACCTCTACCGCCCTGAAGGACTCAAGGCAGGAGCCCCGCTTGTGATCGTCCTGCACGGCTACGGCGGCTCGGCCCAGAATGGCAAGAAAGCGATGATGGATGTCGCCGACAGGAACGGGTTTGCCGTCTGCTACCCTCAGGGAATAAAGGATCCGAAAGGCAAGCCGGGCTGGAACGTGCGCTACCCGTCCCAGGAAGGCATGAGGACGGATGATGTCAAATTCATTATCGCGCTCTCCAAAGAGTTGCAGAAGAGGTTCAGCCTCAGCGCCAAAAACACCTTCCTGACCGGAATGTCCAACGGCGGCGACATCATCTACCTGATCGCGATGCGCGCCCCGAAGGCCTTCAAGGCGATGGCCTCTATCGCCGGACTGCAATTTAGTTGGATGGAGACGGAATATTCCTACAAGCATCCGCTTCCTTTCATGGAGGTCCACGGCACCCAGGACCGCATCTCCGAATGGCTCGGCGACCCGGAGAACAAAGGCGGATGGGGAGCGTACATTCCCGTGCCGGTGGCGGTCGGCAGGATCATCACCGTCAACGGCTGCACGGAGGAATATGTCACCGAACTTCCACGCCGTGAAGGCCGCAACCAGGTCACTCTCTATCAGTTCAAGGCCGGCAAACCGGCTGTGAAAGGCGGCAGGCCAACCGAAGTCTGGCTCTACAAAGTCGAAGGCGGCGACCACTCCTGGTCCGACAAGGACATGGACACCTGCTCCGAGATCTGGCGATTCTTCTCCCATTGGCTCGACTAAGTAACCTTCAAAAAATAACCTGCCTCATCTTAAAGGAATCTTTTCGGTCTATATCTGTTTTCTCATCAGTCATGTGCCACCGGCACACTCCTTCTTCGAAAATAGATCTATCCTCGAAAATCTTCTCCTAATCTGAGGCAGGTTATTTTTTTCACGTTACTAATATTTTGTAAATGTGACCCGAAAAGGTTAACTTTGCGTTGGTCTTATATAAAACTTGCAAGATGTCCGATTACCGCATTTTCGTGGAGAAACACCCGGAGTTCCAGGTGGAGGCAAAGAGCCTCCTGGGGGAACTCAACGAGAACCTGCAGCTGGAGCTGAAAACGCTTCGGCTGCTTAATGTTTATGACTTGTTCGGATTCACGCCCGATCTTCTGGAGAAGAGCCGCTACAGCGTCTTCGGAGAGGTCGTGACCGACTCTGTCACAGATTCGATCGATCTGGACGGAGCGAAGTACATCGCTGTGGAGTACCTGCCCGGCCAGTTCGACCAGAGGGCTGCCTCGGCTGTGGACTGCGTGCACCTGATCGATCCCACGGCGCGGATCAGCATAAAGAGTTCCAAACTTCTGATCGTGGACTCCGACGCCTCCGAGGAGACGCTTGAGAAGATCCGCCACTACTACATCAATCCGGTGGAGTCTCGCGCGAAAGACCTGAGCAAACTGGCCGACACGGAACACGCGGCGGTCAAGCCGGTTCCCGTGCTGGAGGGATTCAGGAATATGAGCGGGGACGATCTGAAAGCATATTGCAAAAAGATGGGCCTTGCGATGAACGCCGACGACCTCGCCGAGGTTGTGAAATATTTCACCGAGGAAGGCAGGGATCCGAACGAGACCGAACTCAGGATTCTGGACACCTACTGGAGCGACCACTGCCGCCACACGACATTCACGACGGAATTGGAAAGCATCGACGTGGAGGATTCCTTCATCAAGGAGGACATCGACGGGACGATGGCCCTGTACCTGAGGATGCGCTCGGAAACAGGCCGCGAGAAGAAGGGACTGAACCTGATGGATATGGCCACAATCGGGGCGAAATACCTCAGGAAGAACGGTTTGCTGGACGACTTGGAGGTCAGCGAGGAGAACAATGCGTGCAGCATATTCATAGATGTGGATGTGGACGGGCAGACCGAGAGATGGCTGCTGATGTTCAAGAACGAGACCCACAACCACCCTACGGAGATCGAGCCGTTCGGCGGGGCCGCCACCTGCCTGGGCGGAGCCATCAGGGATCCGCTCTCAGGACGCTCCTACGTCTATCAGGCAATGCGTGTCACCGGTGCCGGCGACATCTACAAACCTGTCAGCGAGACACTTCCGGGCAAGCTCCCGCAGAAGGTCATCACCAGGAAGGCCGCCCAGGGATATTCCTCCTACGGCAATCAGATCGGTCTTGCGACAACCCATGTCCGTGAGATCTACCACGAGGGCTACACGGCCAAGAGAATGGAGGTCGGAGCGGTTGTCGGAGCGGTGAAGGCCGGGGACGTGAGAAGGGAAAGCCCTAAGGCCGGGGATGTCGTGCTGATGATCGGCGGACGCACCGGACGCGACGGAATCGGCGGTGCCACAGGTTCCTCAAAGGAACACACGGAGGAGTCCCTTGAGACTTGCGGAAGCGAGGTACAGAAGGGTAACGCTCCGGAGGAGAGAAAGTTGGAAAGGCTTTTCAGAAGGCCTGAGGTCACGAGACTGATAAAGAAATCGAATGACTTCGGAGCCGGCGGAGTGAGTGTCGCCATCGGTGAGCTTGCCGACGGGCTGGACATCTACCTTGACCGTGTTCCGGTGAAATACAGCGGAATGAACTCCACGGAACTGGCCATCAGCGAGTCCCAGGAAAGGATGGCAGTCGTAGTGGAAGCCAAGGACGAGGAGGAATTCAAGGTGCTTTGCCATTCAGAGAATATCGAGGTGACGCACGTGGCCGAGGTCACCGACACCGCCAGAATGAGGATGTTCTACGGCGACAAGGTCGTTGTGGATCTCACCAGAGCGTTCATCGACAGCGCCGGTGCGAAGCATTATTCAAAGGCCACTATCGGAGCGGTCGAAGACAGGGATCCGTTCTTCCGCGACGTTCCGGGCAAGAACCTGAAAGAGAGAATGTTCGCCAACCTGCAGGATCCGAACGTGACCTGCCAAAAAGGCCTTATAGAGATGTTCGACTCCACCATCGGCCGTTCCACCGTGCTGATGCCGTTCGGAGGCGAGCTACAGACCACCGAGACCCAGGTCTCAGTGCAGAAACTTCCGGTCAAGGGTTATACCGACACAGCCAGCATGATGGCGTTCGGCTTTAACCCTGACATCTGCGACTGGAGCCCTTACCACGGTGCGGCATATTCATTCATCGAGGCTTGCAGCAAGGTCGTGGCGGCGGGAGGCCATTGGGAGACAATGAGATTCTCTTGCCAGGAATATTTTGAAAGGATGACAGCTGATCCGAAGGTATGGGGCAAGCCGACGGCGGCTCTGCTCGGCGCTCTGAAGATGCAGAAGGAGCTTGGGCTGGCTTCCATTGGAGGCAAGGATTCGATGAGTGGATCCTTCGAGACCGAGGACGGGACAATCCACGTACCGCCGACCCTTATCGCGTTCGGTATCACTCCGGTAAAGGCTGACAAGGTGATCTCTCCGGAACTCAAATGGGAGGGAGACCGCCTCTACCTCGTGAAGCATACTCCGCTCGCTGACAGGATGCCTGACACGGAGCAGCTCAAGAGGAACTGGAATCATATTCAGGAAAAGATAGAGGACGGCACGATCGTGGCCGGTTGGGCGGTAGGATTCGGTGGAGTGGCAGAGGCGCTTTGCAAGATGAGCTTCGGCAACGCGTTCGGGTTCGACGTCAACCTTTCGGAGGACGAGCTGTTCAATCTAAGCTATGGTTCCATCGTGGTGGAGACCGACGGCAGCGCGCTTGATTTCGAGAACGCGGTCGAGATCGGCACCGTAACTTCCGGTGAGGACGGCAACGTCCGTGTGAACGGGACCAAACTTTCCATCTTCGAGATGATGGATTTCAACGCGTCGCTCTTCGAGAAGGTTTACCCCGCAGTCAGCAAGCCAGACTTCAAGAGGCTGCTGCCTAAGGGCATGGAGGGTGTGAAGCCGTTCAAGGCAAAGAAGGCGGATCTTGAATATAAGGGACCGAAGGTCGATAAGGTTATCGCCTACCTTCCGGTCTTCCCTGGCACCAACTGCGACTACGACTCGGCCAAGGCGTTCCGCAAGGCGGGAGCCGAGATCCGCACTTCCGTGTTCCGCAACCTTTCGGACAAGGATGTGTTCGAGTCAATCGCCCAGATGAAGAAGAACATCGAGGATTGTCAGATCCTGATGCTCAGCGGTGGCTTCTCGGCCGGTGACGAGCCGGACGGAAGCGGCAAATTCATCGCCAATGTACTGAACAACAAGGACATCGCGGAGGCGATCGAGGGACTGCTGTCCCGTGGTGGTCTGATTTTAGGAATATGCAATGGTTTCCAGGCACTTGTGAAGTCGGGTCTGCTGCCTTACGGTGAGCTCGGGAAGGTGACCAAAGACTCCCCTACTCTGTTCCGCAATGACATCAACAGGCACATCTCGCAGATGGTGACGACCCGTGTGGCTTCCACAAACTCTCCTTGGCTCAAGGGGATGGCGATCGGGGATGAATATGCTATTCCGGTGAGCCACGGTGAGGGCAAGTTTGTTTTGAGCGAGGAGTTGGCCAGGGAGTTGTTCGCCAACGGTCAGGTGGCGTTCCAGTACGTTGATCCGCTGACGGATGAACCGACTATGGAGTCGCCTTACAATCCGAACGGATCTTACTATGCCATCGAGGGCATCATCAGCCGCAACGGGCAGATACTCGGAAAGATGGGTCACAGCGAGAGGTACGAGAGGAACCTGTTGAAGAACATAGAGTCCGACCTCGAGCAACCACTGTTCGAAAACGCCGTCAGGTATTTTATCGGGTAGTTACTTTGCTGAGGCTGCATAGTAGAAGGCGCGGAAAGCGGTTGCCATATGTCGCTTCAGCGATACCTTTACACGTACAAGACACGGAGAGCGGTTGCCATATGTCGCTTCAGCGATACCTTTACACGTACAAGGCACGGAGAGCGGTTGCCATATGTCGCTTCTGCGACCCTTTACCCGTACAGGGCGCGGAGCGTCGGTCGCCGAAGCGACATATGGCAACCGCGGCAAAAGAATATATTAATAATAAATGAAGAGGAATATAATTCACGATGGGGTGTCCATCAAGATCTTCGAGACGGACGACCCGCAGAAGGTGATCATACATTTCACGGATGAGATCACGGCGTTCAACAAGATCAAGAAGGCGGTGATCAAGGACAAGGGTGTCTACTGCAACGGAATCTCCTGCGAGATCTCCAGACTGCTGCAGAAGGGAGGTGTGCCTACGCACTTCATCGAGCAGATCTCTGACACTGAGCAGCTTTGCTGGAAATCACAAGTGATCCCGATGGAGGTGATCGTCAGGAATGTGATCGCCGGCTCGATGGCACAGAGACTGGGACTGGAGGAAGGTATCATCCCGAAGGAGCCGGTCTACGACCTCTGCTACAAGTCGGACATCCTCTGCGACCCGATCATCAACGACTACCACGCCGTCGCCCTCGGCCTCGTGAGCAAGGAAGAACTTGAACGGATATATTCATTGACAAAGCAGGTCAACAGCATCCTGACCCCGGTCTTCAAGGAGATCGGTATCACGCTGGTGGACTTCAAGATAGAGTTCGGTCACCTCTGTGACGGCAGTCTCGTGATGAGCGACGACATCACTCCGGACAGTGCCCGCTTCTGGGACATCGCCACGGGAGACCGCCTCGACAAGGACCGCTTCCGCAAGGACAACGGCCATGTCGGCGAAGCCTACATGACGGTCTACGAGCGTCTGACCGGTAAAAGTCGAACCCGACTTTTGAAATATGCTTAAAATGAGCCGACATATTCTTGTAACCATCTGCGTTCTGGCCGCATCCACATTTGCATTGAAGGCGCAGGACTACCAGTCCAGCATCCGCAAGTGGGATGAGGGTCCCCTGACTCTACAGGATTTTCTGGTACGGGACATGTGGACTATCAACGACAATGAATCCTGTCTGCTCACCTACGGCATCAGATGGAACGTCGAGAAAAAGAGATACGGCAACCTCGTGTACCACAGAGACGCCACGGAAGCCTACATGGACAATGTGAACTCCTGGATAAGAACCGGTTACGACACTCCGGCGACACTGAAGTACATGCAGGTCTCCTTTGACATCATCGAACTCACGCGCAGGAAGTTCCAGAACGAGGCTGACACCTCAAGCACGAACTTCCTGACTCTTGCAAATTTCTACAACAACGTCGGCACGAACGCCCTCAACGAGTTCAAAGCCGCATCCAGAATGGGGCAGGACACCACAGTGGTCAATCAGTACCGTTCCAGAATCAGCAAGGCGCTTGATGAATATGTCCTCATAGACTCAGAACCAGACATCCGCTTCCGGAAGTTCGGATTAGGTGTCAGAGTCGGAATAGGCAGCGAGTTCTTCTTCGGCCAAAGCACCGACTATCTCACACCTCTGGGAGGAATGACGTGGGGTTTTGAGATGTCCCTGTCACGTTTCAGGTTCAACCTTGACGGGCTGCTTGGCATCGGAGGGGATTACAAGAAAGATTTCCCTTACTCAAAAGCAGACTACAACTGGAGGGAAGGAGATGGTTTCAACGGCGGAAGCATCAACCAGACATTCGGTTATGCGGTAATCGACAACAAAAGGGTCACCATTACCCCGATGGCCGGAATCGGAGTCGGATTCATTGACAGATTCAACGATGATGCCGCCGAAGGCAAAAAGAACGAGGAGATGGCTGGATTCAGAATGCTGGCCGGTGTTGATTTCGACTGGAAAATCAGAAGGTACTACACCAGACTGTCATACGATAAAGTTTACGCCGAATCCAACATCAGGTTCAGGCTATATGCGGCCAGAACCAGTCTGCCTTCACCATGCAACGCATGGAGCATAAACTTCGGAGTGGCGTACGAACTCTACGCAAGAGCGGTAAAATAACATTAATATTTCTGAATATGAGACCTTTATTTCTGACAAATACTCTTACTCGAACGAAAGAGCTTTTCAAGCCGATACAGCCGGGACACGTGGGAATGTACGTCTGCGGGCCTACGGTCTACGGAGAGGCTCACCTCGGACACGCCCGTCCGGGAGTAACCTACGATGTCCTTTTCAAACTGCTCAGGCATCTTGGCTACAAGGTCCGCTACGTGCGGAACATCACCGACGTGGGACACCTTGAGCACGACGCCGACGAGGGAGAGGACAAGATCTCCAAGAAGGCAAGGCTGGAACAGCTTGAGCCTATGGAGGTTGTGCAGACCTACACGTTCCGCTACCACGAGGCGATGCGCCTGCTGAACGTGGCGCCGCCATCCATCGAGCCGAGAGCCTCGGGACACATCATCGAGCAGATCGAGACCGTCAAGAAGATTCTGGACGCAGGCTACGCCTACATCTCCAACGGATCCGTGTACTTTGACGTGGAGAAATACAACAAGGATCACCACTACGGAATCCTTTCCGGGCGCACTCTGGACGACACCCGTGAAGGAACACGCACACTTGACGGACAGAGCGACAAGAAGGCTCCGTACGATTTCGCCCTTTGGAAGAAGGCCGAGCCTGAACACATCATGCACTGGCCGAGTCCTTGGAGCGAAGGCTTCCCGGGATGGCACCTGGAGTGCTCCGTGATGGGTGAGAAATACCTCGGCAACGAGTTCGACATCCACGGCGGCGGAATGGATCTGATGTTCCCTCACCACGAGTGCGAGATCGCCCAGAATGTGGCCAGCCGCCACACACAGGGTGTCCACTACTGGGTCCACAACAACATGATCACGATCAACGGCCAGAAGATGGGCAAATCCCTGGGCAATTTCATCACCCTGCCGCAGCTGTTCAGCGGACAGCACGAGAAACTCGCGCAGGCATATTCCCCGATGACCGTCCGCTTCTTCATCCTCCAGGCGCACTACCGCAGCACGCTGGATTTCAGCAACGAGGCACTGCAGGCCGCCGAGAAAGGCCTGAAGAGGGTTATGCAGGCCGCGAAGGATCTCCGGACGCTGGCTTCGGCGGCTGGGATCGCCGACACCGCCAAGGGCACGGAAGGCGATCCTGTGGATGCGATGCAGTACGGCGAGTTCATCACAGCCATTGCTCCTGACACCTGCACGGCCACTTCCGAGGAGGTCAAGGGAATATTCAATGCTGTCTATGAGGCGCTTTGTGACGACATCAACACGCCGATCGCACTGTCGCACATCTTCGACGCGGTACGCCTTGTCAACTCCGCCAAGGCTGGAGAACTAAAACTGAGCAAGGGTGATTTGGAGACTCTGACGCAGCTTTTTGATGACATCGTGTTCGGTGTCCTCGGCCTGAAGGACGAGTCCGCCGCCGAATCCGGCAAAGGTCAGGAGATTGTCTCCGGACTGATGGACATGGTGCTTGAGGAACGCGCCAAGGCCAAGGCGGCGAAGGACTGGGCGGCCAGCGACGCCATCCGCGACCACCTCAAAGCTCTGGGAATCACAGTGAAAGACACGAAAGACGGAGCCGAGTGGACAATGCAGTAAATCCTGCCCGATTTCCGCTACGGACTCAGCCTTGAACTTCTGAAGCAGCGGCCTTGGCCAATCTGGCAGCCTCCAACGCGGCATGCTCGGCCTTGGCCCTTTCGACGGAGACGGATTTCTTCAAGACAAAACCCGAACCCAAGTACTTGGTGCGCACATCCTCGTCCGCGGCAAGGGATTCCGGCGTACCCTGCTGGAGGATAGTGCCTTCATAAAGGAGATAGGCACGGTCGGTGATCGCAAGCGTCTCACCGACATTGTGGTCTGTGATGATGACACCGATGTCCTTGTACTTGAGTTTGGCGATGATGAACTGGATGTCCTCCACGGCGATCGGATCCACGCCGGCGAACGGCTCATCCAAAAGAATGAATTTCGGATCAATGGCCAAGGCCCTGGCGATCTCGCAGCGGCGGCGCTCGCCTCCGGAAAGCTGTATGCCAAGACTCTTGCGGACCTTCGAGAGATTGAACTCGTTGATAAGATCCTCAAGCCTCTCCTGCCTTTCGGCCTTCGGCATGTCAGACATCTCCATCACCGACATGATGTTGTCCTCCACTGACATCTTGCGGAACACCGAGGCCTCCTGAGGCAGGTACCCCACACCTTTTTGAGCCCTCTTGTACATAGGAAGCTCTGTAATGTCCTCGTCGTCAAGGAAGACACGTCCGGCGTTCGGGACGATCTGCCCGGTGATCATGTAGAAGCTTGTGGTCTTTCCGGCTCCGTTAGGGCCGAGGAATCCGACGATCTCTCCTTGATTGATCTCCATCGAAACGCCTTTGACGACGGTTCTGATGCCGTATTTCTTAACGAGGTTCTCGCAACGAAGTTTCATCTTTCTATCTTATTAGTAATCACTATTTTGTCTCAAGTCCAAAGTCCTTGACAAGATTCTGGACCTCTTCGTTCTGTCCCATCAGGACTGTGGCTTTCTCCTGGTCGGTGTAGGGCTGCGCGCCGGTCTCTTCGGCAGGAATGACACCCACTTCAAGGCGGATTCTGGAGGAGCCGAGTTTCTTCCGCAAATTTCCTTCCAGAATCATCAGCCGGTTCTCCCGGATCCATTTCTCCTGCGAGGTGTTGCTTACCTTGAACAGCAACTCCTTGTAGCCGTCCTTGGTCTCGACGGAGACTTCGGCGTTCTGAAGGGTGTTGGCAAGCCTTGGACTTGATGCATATTCTTCAGGAACCCTCTTCCAGGCCTCCAGGACAGCAGCGTCCTCCGGCATCACATCCGCGACCTGCACAGTCTCCTTGACCGCTTTCTTACTGTTCTCTTCCTCCTCAATGATAGAGCTTAGGGAAAGGGACGCGCCGGTCTTGGCCGGCTTTCTTCTCGCCCTCGGAGCCGGAGCCTCCTCCGCAGCGGACACCGATGCGCCCTCAACTGTCGCCGCGCTTTTTTCAGCAGTCACACCGACAGGCTCAGCGACCTGTTCAGATTCCGGTTCCCGTGCGGCGGACGCCGACTGCGGATCAGTCAGACCGTGGCCGCCCGTGGCCTCGTGAACGGGTGTCGTCTGCTTTGCAGGTGACGGGATGGAGTGCGAAGCGCGGAAGTCTGACGAACCGCCGGCGGCAGATGCCGCCCCGACAGAAGCCTTCACAGAAACCGCGTCCGGAGCCTTCATAAGGAAACTGAGCTTCATCAAGGCAAACTCAATATGCAACCTCGGATTCACAGCCTGCTTGTAGCCGGCCTCGCAAGCCGAAGTGATGGAAAGAGCATCGTACAGAAACTTAAGCGAGCATCGGGAAGCCTGCTCCTCATATCTCGCCTTCAGTGAATCCGGCAACTCCAGCAAGGCTCCGAGACCACCGTTCTTCGTCACCATCAGATCCCTGAAATGAGAACTCAGAGCCGCGCAGAAATGTAGCGCGTTGAACCCTTTGGAGAGAATCTCGTCAAACTTGAGCAAGGCCGTTCCGTAATCCCCCGCCAGAAAAGCGTCCACCAGATTGAAACTATAGTCATAGTCAAGCACATTGAGGTTCTTCAGGACCTCCTCGTACCTCACGTCCGTTCCGCAGAACGCCACCGTCTGGTCAAAGATCGTAAGCGCGTCACGCATGGCCCCGTCGGCCTTCTGCGCTATCACATGCAATGACTCATCGTCTATATTCACACCCTCCTTCCCCGCTATCATCCTGAGGTTGGCCACGATGTCCGGAACCGAGATGCGGTTGAAATCGTAGGTCTGGCAACGCGACAGGATGGTCGGAAGAATCTTGTGCTTCTCCGTCGTGGCGAGGATGAATATCGCATGTGCCGGCGGTTCCTCAAGAGTCTTAAGGAAGGCGTTAAACGCAGCGGTAGACAGCATGTGGACCTCATCGATGATGTACACGCTGTACTTCCCGACCTGCGGCGGAATCTGCACCTGGTCCATCAGGTTCTTTATGTCATCCACACCATTGTTGGAGGCGGCGTCCAATTCATGAATACAATAGGATCTGCCTTCCTGAAAAGAGCGGCAGGACTCGCACTCGCCGCACGGATCCATCTCCGGCGAAGGATTGGAGCAATTGATGGCTTTCGCGAATATTCTGGCCGTGGTCGTCTTACCCACTCCGCGCGGGCCGCAGAAAAGATAGGCGTGGGCCAGCTTGCCTCTGATTATGGAATTTTTCAGGGTCTGGGCTATGTTGTCCTGACCGATCAAGGTCTCAAAAGAGTCAGGACGATATTTTCTCGCTGATACGATGTAGTCTGACATAAGGCACAATCCTTGGAGAGTGGTTGTCCGCGCCAAGTTTTGTAAGGCAAATTTACGCAATATTTTGTACATTTGTGTCGTAAGGCACGAAGTAGAGAACATTTTAACAAATAAACGACATGAAAAGATTCTTTAAAATACTCGTCCTGGCCATTGCCGGAACGTTGGTCACCACCGAGATCTTCGGACAGGTGCAGATCACGACAAGAAGGGAGAAACTCAAGGATTTCACGTCCAAGATCACGAAAGTGGTCCTGACCGGAGACGACTTCATGGACGAAGCCCTGAAGGAAAGCGTGGCCGCCACATGGACGGTCTCCCCGTACGAATTCTGCTCCAATGAGGAGTTTCAAAGCCTCAAGGGCAACAACAACTTCTATTTCCTCATGATTGTAAAAGGGCAGTTCCGCAGGGAGTCCGAACCGGGGATCGACATGCTGACCTTGGTGAAGGGCGGAGACGGGGCGGACAAATCCATCAACGACATGTTCGAAGTCGTGTCATTCCCTTTCCGTCCTTCGGAAGATCCGTCCGGACGGGAGTTCGTCATGCTGCCGGCCTTCCTGAAGATCATCCAGAACCACGCCGTCGAACTCACGGACACAGAGATGAAGGCCTATTCCAGCATCGGGGCAAAGAACACCAAGAAGCTCAGGATCAAAAGAATATTCTTCTGGTCCGAAGATCTGGCTCCCCAGGTTGACGAGCAGACCAAGAGGTCACTTGACGTGGACATGATCATCAACGACAATGAAGACGAGGTCGACGAGATCTTCTCGGAAGGCACCTTCAACACCGTGATAAGCTATGTGGTGGCCCCGTCGGAGCCTGTCAACGGTTCGATCTGCTACAAGATGCTGATCGGCTCGGACAACGATGAGCTGTACTACTTCAAAAAGCACAAGATCAACGCCAAGAGCGGCAAGGGATTCCTCACCAGCGACCTCAAGGCCATCAAATCGCTCAGGAAATAATGATCATAGGAACAACCGGGCAAGGGCTGGCCTATGCGGTCAAGAGGAGCGGAAACTCCGTGGGCTACTGCTCGTTGACAATCAAATGCGGGACGAGGGATGAAGGTGACTTCCACAACGGGATAGCACATTTCACGGAACACACGTTGTTCAAAGGAACCGAGCGCAAGAGTTCCCAGGTCATCAACGGCTACCTCGACAAACTCGGAGGCGAACTCAACGCCTTCACGACCAAGGAGGAGATCGTGATCCATTCCACCGTCCTCAAAGAGGATCTGGGCAAGGCGGTGTCGCTGCTTCTTGAGCTCGCCACCTGCCCCACCTTCCCGGAAGAGGAGATCGCCGTGGAAAAAGGCGTGGTGATCGATGAGATCAAGTCGTACAAGGACTCCCCCGCCGACGATGTCTACGACAGATTCGAGGAGACACTTTTCGCAGGTCATCCGCTCGGAAGGCCGATCCTGGGCACGGCGGCAAGCGTGAGAAAGATCAGCGGCAGAGAGCTCAGGCAGTTCACCAAGGAGCATTTTATTCCTTCGAACATGGCTCTGGCCGTCGTCGCCGACATCGAGGAGAGGAAGATGGAGGACAGCGTCCTCAAACTATCCGGAAAGGCGTTTGACAAAGCCTTCACGGGACACGGCGAAAGGACGGTCACGCCGATCCCCGGAACAAAGGCATTCAACCAGACCGTGGAGAAGAAGAACCACGAGGTCAACGCCGTGCTGGGAGGCCTTGCTCCGTCCATCTACGACAGCAAAGGGCGCTTCGCCACCATCCTGCTGAACAACATCATCGGCGGACCGGCATCCAACTCCTTGTTGAACAGCCTGCTGCGTGAGAAAAACGGATGGGTCTACGGCGTGGAGTCATCCTACTCACAGTACACCGAGACCGGCATCATGACCATCAGCCTCGGGTGCGAGAGATGCAACCTTGAGAAATGCGTGGACGCTGTGTGGAAAGTGATCCGCCGGCTACAGGAGGAGGAATATTCCCCCGTCAAGCTCAAGGCGGCGAAAAAGCAGCTTCTCGGGCAGCTGGCCATCAGTTCCGACAATGGCGAAACCCAGTGCCTGTCAATGGGAAAGAGTCTGGTTTCCTTCGGGACCATATTCACAGACCGTCAGAACCGGGAGTCCATTGACGCTGTTTCCGCCGAGGAGATCCGCGACGCGGCAGTCAAGATCTTCAACCCTGAACAAACCTCATCACTAATATTCTTATAAACCTTAAAACATTTGAAAATGAACCGTTTGACACTTTTTGCAGCAACTTTGGCCGTGGCCGCTGCCGCCTCCTGCGACAATGGAACCAATCTGCCGCCTGATCCTTTCGGGCCGACTCCGACCGAGCAGCAACTCGAATGGCAAAAAATGGAATTGAATATGTTCGTTCATTTCGGGCCGAACACCTTCACCGGAAGGGAGTGGGGACTCGGCACAGAAGCCGAGGATGTGTTCAATCCGACCGACCTGGACTGCGGTCAGTGGACATCCATCGCCAAGGCAGCCGGTTTTAAGGGCATGATAATCACCGGAAAGCATCACGACGGTTTCTGTCTGTGGCCGAACCCTGTCTGCGAGCACACCGTGGCGAAGAGTCCATGGAAGGACGGAAAGGGCGACGTGCTTAAGGAACTGTCCGAGGCCTGTGCCAAGGACGGAATCAAATTCGGAGTCTACATCTCCCCTTGGGACAGGAACGATCCGACCTACGGAACACCAGAGTACAATAACATCTACGCCAAGACCCTTGAAAGCGCCCTCGGCAGCTACGGAGAGATCTTCGAGCAGTGGTTCGACGGTGCCAACGGCGAGGGTCCCAACGGGAAAAAGCAGGAATATGACTGGCCTTTGTTCAACGGCACAGTCCAAAGGCTCCAGCCGGACGCAGTGATATTCAGCAACATCGGCCCGGGCTGCCGCTGGGTGGGCAACGAGAGGGGATCCGCCGGCAGGACTTGCTGGGGAAGACTCGATGTCGAAGGCTTCGGCTCAGGATCCGACGGCCCGCTCCAGGACACCCTGAATTGCGGCAACGCTCTGGGAGCCAAGTGGGTCCCGGCAGAGGCCGATGTGTCCATCCGACCGGGCTGGTTCTGGAGGGAGAGCGAGAACGACAAGGTGAAATCCGTGGACGATCTGCTCCGGATCTACTACGAGAGCGTCGGTCGGAACTCCCTGATGCTTCTGAACGTCCCGCCAGACACGACCGGACGCTTCAACGCGGTCGATTCCACAAGACTCATGGAGTTCCGTTCAGCCCTCGACGAGATCTTCAAAGACAATCTCGCGAAAGGAGCCAGAGCGGAGGCAAGCGTTGTCAGAGGCCGCTCCTTCAAGGCGCAAAATATTCTGAATGAGGACTATGACTCCTTCTGGGCAGCCCCGGACAACGTGACGGAGGCCACCATAGCCATCGACCTCGGAGGAAAGAAGACTTTCAACCTCATCCAGCTTCAGGAATATATTCCTTTAGGCCAAAGGATCAAGTCGTTCACGGTGGAGGCCATGAACGGCGACGGCTCATGGACAGAGATCGCGTCCGAGACGACCATCGGCCACAAACGGATCATTCCGATCGCCGAGACCACCACCTCGAAAGTCCGTCTCAACATCACAGGCTCCTACGCCTGTCCTGTCCTCAACGGCTTCGCCCTGTACCTGGACACGGTCAGGGATCAATCCAACATTCTATAGACAGATGGAATCTCCGGCAGATAAATATCTTAGAGAACATTCCTCACGCCAGAGCGAGACCCTGGACTGGATCGAGAAACAGACCAACATCCACACGAACTACCCCCGGATGCTTTCGGGGGCGGTTCAGGGTCGCCTGCTGACAATGCTGGTGGAGATCTCGAAGGCGAAACGCATCCTTGAGATCGGCGCGTTCACCGGCTATTCCGCCACCTGCATGGCCTACGGACTTCCGGAGGACGGCCACATCGACACCCTTGAGATCAACGACGAGCTTGAGGATCTGATGCGCGAAGGCTGGTCAAGGGCCGGGGTGGCGGACAAGATCACCCTGCACATCGGCGACGCCCGCGAGACCCTTTCCACACTGGAAGGCCCTTACGACATTGTCTACATGGATGCCAACAAACGTGAATATGTCACCTACTACAATCTGGTCTTCGATCTTGTGAGGCCAGGCGGCCTGATCCTGGCCGACGATGTCCTCTGGGACGGCAAACTCTGGCAGGATCCCGTCCCGCAAGACAAGCAGACCCAAGGCATCATCGCCTTCAATGACCTCATAGTCAACGACCCCCGTGTAGAGTCCGTTCTCCTCCCCCTCCGCGACGGCCTCAATGTCATCCGGAAACTATAATGGTCTCCGGAGTTCTCATTTAGGCCTTATGATCTTGATGAAATCCTGACGTTTCCCTTCCTTGTAGCCCACGCAGTATGACAACATCTTGTCTTTGTATCCTGCCATCGGCCAGTCGCTGGCAGATGGCTCAACCACATCTAATTCCTTTTCAAAATCACTTTCAACATTAATCACACTCCAAGTCCTTGCCCTATCCACTGACATCAACAACGATGTTTTCGCTTTATAAGTCAGCGGAATAATCTTCGTATAAACCACATCTCCATATTGGTAGATTTCAGCAGGGATGTAGTTCCTGAACGGCCTTCTTATATCCCATATAGAAGATACGAGCCCGGCGTGTTTACCTATGAGCCTATAATAATTTGCCCTATGTCCCTCCCAAATACCGATCACATCCTCACCAGACACCACGTCACTCATTAATCCTTTGCTTGAATGTATGGTATCAGTCACGAATGAGGCAGGATTCATAACTACGACCTTATCTTTCGACGAATATATAATTCCATCACTCAAGAAGGATAACTGACCGAAAGTAACGATGCTTCTGGTCACCGAGGATGGGGATGTCATCCAATTTTGCCCTCCATCAACAGAGCAAAGAATAGCATAACCTTCATCAAGCGTCAGCAAAGCGACCAACGTGCCATCATCCTGCACGTCAAACCGAAAAATCCCATTCCTGTTATCAAGAATTGTTTCCCATGTCTTTCCGACATCATTCGATATCATTATAGCTCCGCCGTTGTTCGGATCTGTGCTTAAAAAACATCCATAGAATCGGTCTTTTGATTTTGCGATAGATCGACATAGCAGATTGCTGACAGATCCCCTCTTCTTCCAATTCTTCCCACAATTAGATGTCACATAAAAGGATGTCTCATCACCATTAAAAGCAGCAAGCAAACCACAGGTATCCGAATAAACCAACATCTTATTCGGTCCATATCCTTCACCTATGCCGCTCTCTACCAGATAAGTTTCTATCTCCCAATTAACGTCCGTGCCATATCCGGCCACTGTACTCCGACCAGTCCGGATGTAGCAGGAAGAACACACAAGGGTAAGGAATACCACCAATAGAACCTTCTTCGTCATTATTAGATGAATATCAATAGTTTATGTCAAAACCATCAACGGTATCGTAAAAACAGGTCACAATCTCATCAAAGAGTAAATTGCAAAGAACCGTATATCTCTCGTGCACCTCATCCTGTGATGAGCTCCTTGTCAAAAGATCTATTGAGCAATAATCGAAAAGCAATTGTTTTATAGGATCCCAATTATTCATCATATAATATGCATCAAATGCTCTTTCATATGGATGCTTGATATAGTACTCAACTTGAGCTTTTACAACCTCATTGATCTGTTCTCGGCCAAGTTTTGAAGTAAGATCTTTCCATCTGACCGTTTCTACAATCCTTAATTTATCCATAAGGGGCAATTGTAAAAATCCTCCTTCAATGTAAGCCTCCGGATGAGTTTTAAACGCTGCCACCGCCAACAGATCAAGATTTTTTTCCAATTCTGGATTCGATTGGACTTGGTACTCCAATTTTTCTTGAAGGAGAACTAACGTTTTGTCAATCCATTTATTACCATCTACGGACATCTTGCCAGAACCCTTTAAATCAAGAAATTTATTACAATAATACAACCCATATTCTATATAATAGATACTCTTGTCTTCATTTTTATATCTTTTGATATAATCCGCATACCTACGCTCATAGTACTCAGGTTTGCCATAAAACGAAGAACAATCAACAGGTTTGATAGGCGTTTTATCAGAACTGCCTCCATTATTCTTTGGTGGTCTGGTATTACCCCCACTGCCTGCAGCACCTCCTCCGCCGCCTCCGGACTCACCACCGCCCCAAGGATAATCATCACCACCGGTTGTGTCAGTAGGAGATATGGTATCATTCTCAAAATCAAAATCTGGGTTCTGCCACCAAAGATCAGGGAAACAGTTACCATTGCAGTATGAGGGGTTTATTGAATCATTATACTCCACTGTGTCACCTGGAGCAGGACAACGGGTTTCGATCTGAAGCGAATTCACTTTGAACACAGTGATTCCCTCCATAATCCTGTTGATGAACAATTTGTGCCTCTCCATGGCTATTTCAGATTCACTCTCACTGAAATAAACACCATCGCACATTTCACCTCCCGCATACTTCTCGATCTTCATGAATTTGCCGCTCAAATCTGTATAGACAAGAAGTCCAGAAAAACCAGAGGATGGCCGGCTTCGCTTCAAGTCATCCTCCGGAATAGAGAAAACGATGCGGAGAGATGTTCGCCCGGAGTTGACATTCTTGGAAATAATCAGGTTCTGATCACATCTAAACAGTATTCCATCCTTACCATTAGAGGCATAATACCTGACTGATGACAACATCGGAACCACATAACGGTCCTCTTTTCCTCGAATGGAATGACGCTCAGCCGTTTTCCACACCGGGACAACAATACCAGATTCCCACACAAAAGGAGAATCCGAAACGGTGACTTGATCGGAAATGTTTGAGCTTCCGTCATATTCATCTGAGAAAACAGCCATGGCTTCCTCTATAGTGAAGTTTTGACAGGATTCTTCTGGGCCAACAGCCTCAGGTTTGTCGATTACAAGGGTGTCTCCACAAGAGAACAGAACGCCTAGCGATATGCAAAAGGCTAATAGATACAATGGTCTTCGCATAATGAATGATTCTTATGTGATTAGTATTACAGCCGCAAAGTTCGGAAGAAACATTGAAAAACGCCAAATCAACAGTTTCACTTTCGCGTAATCATAACATCCTTATTGACAGTATGTTAGTAGTAGAATTAAAATCAAGAACCTCATTTCTAGCGACATTATTCACTAATTATCAACACATTACACAATTAAGCAAAATAATTTAAAAATCACAATCAGGTATTTGTCAACTACTTAGGATGAAAACAATCTAACTTCCTAAAGAGACGACTATCTCTGAGACACAATTACCACCAAAAAAATGATTATTACAAAACACCTTCAGTCAAGACTTAACTGAACGCAATCGCAATGGCACATAGACTGAATACTGAATGCTCCAAGCTTTGACTTTTTCAGCCAATCAATGCCTACAGCATATTATGAGGCGCAATACAATGAAAGTATTTTGTATCTTACGGCCTGATCCTGGCCGACGATGTCCTCTGGGACGGCAAACTCTGGCAGGATCCCGTCCCGCAAGACAAGCAGACCCAAGGCATCATCGCCTTCAATGACCTCATAGTCAACGACCCCCGTGTAGAGTCCGTTCTCCTCCCCCTCCGCGACGGCCTCAATGTCATCCGGAAACTATAGCAATCGACACGAGTTGTTTCCTTTGCCAACTACCTCACGCTGAATGCAAAGACGCAGTGACTGGTGTAGGTCTCGCCGGGACGGAGGACGGCTGACGGCCACTCCGGCTTGTTCGGGGTGTCAGGGTACTTCTGGGACTCAAGGCAGATGGCGGTACGATGACCATAGACCACGCCCTTCTTGCCGGTGACGGTGCCGTCAAGGAAATTGCCGGCATAGATCTGCACGCCGGGCTCGTCGGTATATTCCTTAAGGACGATGCCGGTCGCCGGACAATAGACCTCGGCAGCAAGGACGGTGTCGTCGCCTCGGGTGTCAAGTACCCAGTTGTGGTCGAAGCCGTGGCCGTTGCGGACCTGCTCATTGTCAGAGTCGATGTCTTCACCTATCAACTTAGCCTTCCTGAAATCAAACGGAGTACCCTCAACGGGGGCGATCTCGCCGGTGGTCATGAATGTGGAGTCCACCGGAGTGTAGCGCGAGGCGTTGATGAACAACGAATCCTCCGTCACAGCATGGTTTGCCGGATCTCCGGACAGGTTGAAGTACGAATGGTTGGTCATGTTGATGATCGTCGGCGCGTCCGTCGTGGCGGAGTACCGGATGTCGATCGCGTTGTCCTCAGTGAGGGTGAAGGTCACGTCGGCGGTCACAGTGCCGGGGAAGTTCGCGTCACCGTCAGGAGAGACAATCTCCAGCTTCAGATGCGAGGAGTCCGACTCCAGCACATTGTAGACCTTGTACTGCCAGCCGTCCGGGCCTCCGTGCAGGCAATGGCCGAAATTATTCTGAGGCAGTTGATACTCAACGCCGTCCAAAGTGAATCTTCCGCCGTTGATGCGGTTGGCGTAACGCCCGATGGTAGCCCCGAAATCCGTCTGGTTGTTCTCCGGGAAATAGTCCGTGACCTTGTCGAAGCCAAGGACGACATCCTTGAACTCACCGTTCCTGTCCGGCACCATCACGGACACGATCCTGCCACCAAAATTGGTGACGCACACCTCCATACCCGACTTGTTGGTCAGTGTGTAGAGGGCAGTCCGCGCACCGTCACGCTCAGCCTTGAAGTTCTCCGGATCCAGCCCCGACTTTGTGAGAGACGGAGCCTGCGCGCAACCCGCGGCAATAGCGGCGGCGGCCAGCAAAGTAAAAAATCTTCTCATAATTAACGAATATCCTTACAAACATTTTTGCGGCAATGCGGCGCTGATCAACCGATCTCGGCGCCGTTGACCAAAGCCTCGGCAGGCGTGATGAACCTCATCTTGCCGTCGCCCTGCCTGGCCATCAGGATCATGCCTCGGGACTCGATGCCACGGATCGTCCTTGGCTGAAGGTTGGCAAGGATGCAGATCTGCTTGCCGACCATCTCCTCAGGAGAATAATACTCAGCGATACCGGAGACTATGGTTCTCTTGTCTATTCCCGTGTCTATGCTGAGTTTCAGCAACTTGTCCGTCTTAGGGACACGCTCGGCGGCCAGCACCGTGGCCGTGCGGATGTCCATCTTCTCGAAGTCCCCGAAACTGCACTCAGCCTTCTGGGGAGCGACCTTCTTCGCAGCCTCGGCCTTCTCCGCGGCCTCCCTCTCGGCACGGATGGCTTCAAGGCGTGCTAGCTGGGCATCGATGGCCTCGTCCTCGATCTTGGCGAACAACAGCTCGGCGGCACCGATCTCATGTCCGACAGGAAGAAGTTCCTCCTGACCAAGAACGTCCCAGCCAAGGCACACGGACTTGCCCGCACCCGGACAGTTCGCGCGATCCTCCGGACTTGGAGCAGCGGCGGAGACTGTGTGGAGAGCGGCACACTCGCCGTCCTTGTAGGTGTTGGCGCTCACCTGCTCGCCCTTCCGGTGGTCAATGCCGGCGCAAAGGCAGACACCCAGCATCCTACGCAGTTTCTCCGCGGCGAACGGAGTGAACGGCTCGAAGGCGATGGCAAGGTCGGCGCAGATCTGGAGACTGACGTTAAGAATAGTCGCACAACGCCCCATGTCCGTCTTGGCAACCTTCCAAGGCTCGGTGTCGGAGATGTACTTGTTGCCCACACGCGCGATCGACATGGCATCCTTAAGCGCCTCGCGGAAATGGAAGCCCTCAAGGTTTCTCTCAAGCGAGGTCTTGAGCGCCGGTATCTCGGCAAGAGCCTCCCTGTCAACATCCTGAAGTTCGCCACAAGCCGGAACCTTCCCCTCGAAATACTTGTGGGTCAGCACGATGGCGCGATTGACAAAATTGCCGAATATGGCCACCAACTCACTGTTGTTGCGTGTCTGGAAATCCTTCCAGCTGAAATCATTGTCCTTGGTCTCCGGAGCGTTGGCCGTGAGGACATATCTGATGACATCCTGTTTGCCAGGGAAATCGCGGAGATACTCGTGAGCCCAGACCGCCCAGTTCTTGGATGTGGAGATCTTGTCTCCCTCAAGGTTGAGGAACTCGTTGGCCGGCACATTGTCCGGCAGGATGTAGCCGTCGCCGTAGGCCTTGAGCATTGACGGGAACACGATGCAGTGGAACACAATGTTGTCCTTGCCGATGAAATGCACGAGGCGGGTGTCTTCGCTCTTCCACCACTTCTCCCAAGACTGGGGAAGAAGTTCCTGTGTGTTGGAGATGTACCCGATCGGAGCGTCGAACCAGACATAGAGAACCTTACCCTCCGCTCCCTCGACAGGAACCGGAACGCCCCAGTCAAGGTCACGGCTCACGGCGCGAGGCTGCAAACCGCCGTCAATCCAGCTCTTGCACTGGCCGTAGACAGTACTCCTCCACTCCTTGTGCTGCTCAAGGATCCAATCACGCAGCCACGGCTCGTACTGATCCAGAGGAAGATACCAGTGAGTGGTCTTTTTCTTTACAGGCTCGGCGCCGCTGAGCTTGGATTTCGGATTGATCAGTTCCTCAGGGCTAAGCGTGCTTCCGCACTTCTCGCATTGATCTCCATAGGCGTCCGGATTGCCACACTTAGGACAGGTGCCGACGATGTAGCGGTCAGCGAGGAACTGTCTGGCCTCCGGATCGTAGTACTGCTCGGATTCCTTGGTGATGAACTTGCCCTCGTCGTACAGCTTGCGGAAAAACTCGGACGCGTTCTTCTCGTGGACTTCCGAAGACGTGCGGCCATAGATGTCGAAATTGATACCCAGACCGGTGAACGAATCCCTTATGACCTTGTGGTAGCGGTCTACGATGTCCTGAGGGGTGCAACCCTCCTTGCGGGCCTTGATGGTGATCGGAACTCCGTGCTCGTCGCTTCCGCAGATGTAAAGCACATCCTCCCCCCTCATCCTGAGGTACCTGACATAGATGTCCGCAGGCACATAGACCCCTGCAAGATGGCCGATGTGAACCGGCCCGTTGGCATAAGGCAACGCACACGTCACCAGTGTTCTCTTGAATTTCTTTTCCATATTCTTGAATATTATTTTTCTCTTCCCAATCTAACCTTCACGGCCTTCAAGGCCTTCTGCACCTTGAGCATATCCTGCATTATCTCCAGCGTCCGGGAAGCGTCGGAGGCGGACTGCGCCTCACGCAGCCTCTCCTTAAGCTCGCTGTCCCTGTTCTCCAGACGGCACTGCTGGAACACCAGAATCGCCTTAGGGACGTAGAGTGTCAGCCAAGAGCCCTTGGACATCATCGACTGCCGCAGGTTCTTCACCGAAAGCTCATACCTCTCGTCCGTGGACAGCTGCGCCGCCACATACGCCACATCCCTGTCCTCCCCGTCCATAAGATGCTTGACGATCTCCTCCTGCGAGTACCCGTCATAGTAGTCCTTTGAATAGGCCTCATAGGTCTTTCTGTAGACCGGATTGACAAAGCCCGACCGGTCTCCCTCCAGAGCCTGGTCTATGAAGTCGAACACTGTCTGGGCATCCTCATCGGAACCCGGATAAAAATCCGAGTCGGTCTGGAATTCCAGCCTCGTGGTGCCATAGGTAAGGATGAAGTTCAGCAGATCCTTCTCCGCGGTGGCCATGATGCGGTTCTCGACGAGCGCGTCAAGACCGGAACGTCCGGGAGCCCCGGTGGCCGAACCTGCCGGATCTGTCTGAACAACCGGAGCGACCGCGTCGTCCGAAGCGTCATCATTCCGCGCCGCCTCCTGGTTCCTGCGCCTCTCACGCTCACGGTCGGCGGCCTTCTTCTCCTCGATGAGCCTCCTGGAGCGCATGACGCTGATCCTCTCGTCCAGGACATCCCTTCTGATCTCGAACTTGTCGCTCAGGAAATCCACATAGACCGACCTCTTCACGGCATCCGGGATGTCGGCGATGGTGTCGGCGATGCCGTTGATCACCTCCGCCCGCTTGAGCGGATCACGCGCCGTGTCCTTCATCAGCAGCGAGGACTTGAAATCCACGAAGTCCATCTCGGCCCCCGCGAGAAATTCCTCAACCTCGGCCAGAGTGTGCTTTCTTGAATATGAGTCCGGATCATCCCCGTCGGGGATCAGCACGACCTTCACGTTCATGCCCTCGCGCAGGAACATGTCTATCCCCCGGAGGGCGGCGTGTATGCCGGCGGAGTCACCGTCGTACATGATCGTCACGTTCTGCGTGAACCTCTTGATGAGGCCGATCTGCCCCTCCGTCAACGCCGTGCCGCTGGAGGCCACGACATTGGTGATACCGAGCTGGTGCATCGAAAGCACATCCAGATACCCTTCCACGAGATAGCACTTGTCCTTGCGCGCCATCTCGTTCTTGGCGAACCAGATCCCGTACAGCGACCTGTTCTTGACATAGATGTCCGACTCCTTGGAGTTCACGTACTTGGCGTAGGGCTTGCCTTCCTCCTTGGATCTTAGCGTCCTGGCTCCGAAGGCAATGACCCTTCCGCTCACGGAATGGATCGGGAAGACCACGCGGTCGTAGAACCGGTCGCGCAGCCTGTTGTCCGGATCGTAGGCGGCGCACAGTCCCGTCTCAAGGAGATACTCGTCCTTGTAGCCGGCGGCCTTCGCGGCGTCCGTCAGCGCATGACGGCTGGACGGAGCCCAGCCAAGCCCGTATTTCTCGATCGTCGAATCCTCCAGACCTCTGGAGTGGAAATATTCAAGGCCCACGGCCCGCCCCTCCCCGGAGCGAAGCTGCTCCTTGAAGAAATCGCCGGCATATTCAGAGACAAGCAGAAGGCTCTCGTTCCGCTGACGGTTCGCTATGTCTTCCGCAGTCTCCTCTTTCTCAACCACTTCGATGTTGTATTTCTTGGCGAGGTACCGCAGCGCCTCGACGTAGGACAGGTGCTCGTAGTCCATGATGAACCCTACGGCGGATCCTCCCTTGTGGCAGCCGAAGCAGTAGTACTGTCCCTTCGACGGGATGATGTGGAATGAAGGAGTCTTCTCGTTGTGGAACGGACAGCATGCCCAAAGGTCGGCCCCGCGCCTGCGAAGAGTCACGAAGTCACCTATCACCTCCTCAATCCGGGCGGTGTCAAGGATTTTCTGTACCGTTTCCTGAGGGATCATATTCGTTAGTCCACCTTTGTGTAGTCAACCTCCTTGGCGTCGTCCAGACCCGAAGTCTCGATGATGTCCTGGTCCGGCTGAGGCTCCTCACGGGTGTTGAAGCGGATCTCGTACGCCTCCTTAGCCTTGCGGATCCGCCAGGAGGAGATCAATTCGGACACACCGTAGAGCACCAGGAAACTTCCCGCGCAGATGCCCATGATCCTCTCGCCGAACGGGCTGAAGAGCAGGAACGCTCCACCGACCACGGCGCAGACCGACAGGATCAGCGTGCCAAAACCCGTCCCGAGCAGCGACATGGTCCCGGCCAGGGCGAGCAGCTGCAATCCTCCGAAAAGGATCAGCACGATACCGATAAGGGTGATGATGAAACCGGCCACCCATCCCGGATTCAGGAATAGAAGGACACCGATAAGGATGTCCACGACGGCGTTCACCGCCATCAGCGGGAGCAGTCCCTCCTTCTTGTTGCGGATGAGACCATAGACCAAAGAGACAAGTCCCGAGGCGAACAGGAAGGCCGCGACGACCTTCACGACCGTCTCCGAGGCTTCGTTGTCAAAAATCATCACCAGACCTATACCTATGGATGCCAGTGACCTGAGTATGCTGCTGAGCGTGGTTTTGTAGCCAAAAGTAAACATAATGTCATTCCTTATATAATACAACCACAAATTTACGCAAAAAATGCTATATTCGTGCCTATGTTTTTCGATACACATAATCATAGCCAATTCTCGTTCGACGGAAGCGGGACAACTGTAGGGAAAAGTGCTGTGGCGGCGGCGGAAAAAGGACTCGGAGGAATTTGTTTCACAGACCATTGCGATTTTTACGTTCCGCAGATGAAGGAACGGTTCGAACCGATCGTGAGCGAGGTCTTCGACATAGACGCCCAGCAGGCGGAGATCGACAGGGTGAACGGCCTGATCGCCGAAGGAGGGCTGGGGAAGAGCGTCCCTAAGAAATTCAGAATATTCAAAGGAATGGAGCTCGGACTCGGGGAAAAGAACCACGAACAGACAAGGGAATGCCTCTCAAGCCACAAGTTCGACCAGATCATCGCGTCGGTCCACTACATTGAGGACACCGACCCTTATTTCGGGCCGTACTACAAGGGAAAGAACTGGAAGGAAGCCTACGGCCGCTACCTTGAGACCCTGCTCAGGGAGATGAGATGGCTCGGGGACTTTGACATAATGGGACACTTCGACTATGTGGCCCGCTACGCCCCGTACCCTAAGGAGAGCGTGCTGTACCGGGACTTCCCGGGGCTGTTCGACGAGATCTTCAAGTACCTTATCGAGAACGGCAAGGGTTTGGAGATCAACACCAAGACCTACAAGGCCTACGGACTGAGGACTCCGCAGCTGGACAGGGATCTGCTGATCAGGTACATGGAGCTTGGAGGCGAGATCATCAGCCTCGGATCGGACTCCCACGCACCGGAGCAGGTCGGACACAAGTTCGACTACTTCGCACAGTATGTGAAGATGTTCGGATTCCGCAGGCTGGCCCATTTCGAAGGCCGCCGGCTCAAGATGGTGACAATCTAGGAAGCTATCTCGCAAAGGAACTTGATCCTGACAAGACGGATCTCCATCTCCTCGTAGTCGGAGCCCAGCACCTTGACCGCCTCCTCCACAGAGTCCGAGGTCGCCTCATTCTTGAAATACGCGTAGATGTCGTCAACCACGTCATCATCAATCGCCTGGCTGATGTAGTAGTTCAGATCCAGCTTCGTGCCGAAGGAGACGATCCCCTCGATCTCTCCCACCAGATCGTCAAGCTCAAGCCCCTTGGCCTCGGCGATGTCCTCAAGAGACATCCGCCTGTCGATGCTCTGGATAATGAATATCTTGTCGGCGGATTTGGTCGGAGCCGACTTGACGACAAAGTCCTCCGGCCTCGTGATGTCGTTCTCATCGACATACCGGCGGATCAGATCGAGGAACTCCTTGCCGTACTTCCTCGCCTTTCCCTCTCCGACACCCTGGCAGTTGTGCAGCTCCTCGTAGGTGATCGGATAGAGGATCGACATGTCCTCCAGCGCCGGATCCCCGAAGATGATCCACGGCTGTAGATTCAGCTTTCTGGACAAGTCCTTCCTGAGACTCTTGAGCATGGACAGGAGAGCCGCGTCCCCTCCGCCTCCCTTGGATCCCGGAGAAGGAGTCTCGTCGTCATCATCGTCATCGGAAGCGTTCCTGTCGGCGGCCTTGTCCTCGACAAGAAGTATCTCATAAGGGCTGCTGTAGAACTCCTCGCCCTTTCGTGTCACATAAATAAGGCCATAGCTCTCTATCTCCTTCTCCAGCAGATGAAGGATGAGTCCCTGGTGGATCACGGCGCACCAGAAGCTCACGCTATGCCCGCTGCCCGAACCGAACAACGGGAACGTGTCGTGACGGTAGGACTTTATCATCGCGTTGGTCTGGCCGGCGAGGACAGAGGCCAGATGCTCGATCTTGAAATGCTCCGGCAAGGACTTTATCAGCCTGATCACCAGACTCATCTCCTTGCGCCCATCAAATGTCGGCTTAGGGTTGACACAGTTGTCGCACATGCAGCAGTTGCCGGCCAGATAGTCCTCGCCGAAGTAGTTCAGGAGCATTCTCCTGCGGCACATGCTGGATTCGGCGTAGGCGACGGTGTCCATCAGCAGCTGGCGGCCTATCTCCTGCTCGGAGACCGGCTTACCCTGCATGAACTTCTCCAGCTTGCGGATGTCCTTGTAGCTGTAGAACGTGATGCACTCGGCGTTCTCGCCGTCTCTGCCGGCCCTTCCGGTCTCCTGATAATAGCCCTCGATGCTTTTCGGGATGTCGTAGTGGATGACAAAGCGCACGTCGGGCTTGTCAATGCCCATCCCGAACGCGATTGTCGCCACGATGACCTCCACGTCCTCCATCAGGAACCGGTCCTGATTCTCGGCACGGGTCTTGGCGTCCAGCCCGGCATGGTAAGGAAGCGCACGTATTCCGTTGATATTCAAAAGATTCGCCACCTCCTCAACTTTCTTGCGGCTCAGGCAGTAGATGATCCCGGACTTGCCACGGTGCTGCTTGATGTACCTGATGATGTCCTTGTCTGGACTGACCTTCTCTCGAACCTCGTAGTAAAGATTCGGCCTGTTGAAAGAGGACTTGAAAACCGTCGCGTCCATGATCCCGAGGTTCTTCTGGATGTCATTCTGCACCTTCGGGGTGGCCGTGGCGGTCAGCGCTATGATCGGAGCGCGCCCTATCGTCTGCACCATATCCCTGATCCTTCTGTACTCCGGTCTGAAATCATGCCCCCACTCGGAGATGCAATGAGCCTCGTCCACGGCGTAGAATGAGATGTTCACCTCCTTGAGAAGCTCCACATTCTCCTCCTTGGTCAGGGATTCAGGCGCGACATAAAGCAGTTTGGTCACTCCTGACAGCACATCGGCCCGGACCTCCTGGATCTGAGCCCTGTTCAAGGATGAATTCAGGAAATGCGCCACCCCGTTCTGCTCCTCCACGAAGCCTCTTATCACGTCCACCTGATTCTTCATCAGCGCGATCAGAGGGGAGATCACGATGGCTGTGCCGGGCATGACCAAGGCCGGCAACTGGAAGCACAGAGACTTACCGCCGCCGGTCGGCATGAGCACAAACGTGTCGTTGCCACCCAGAAGGTTCCGGATGATCCTCTCCTGATCTCCCTTGAAGGAATCAAAGCCGAAGAATTCTTTCAACTTGGAATTCAGCAATGACGAATCGATTTCCATAGAATTTCCTAATTATTTCTAAAAATAGTGATTGTTTTCGGGATAAACAAGCATTTTACTTCTTTATGGTAAATAAGTCAATTATTTTTGCGATATTTGCATGCCTTCCACCCAAGGCGGAAAACCCGGGACAGGAAAGGGAGGTCACATTGCAGAATCGGTTTTGACAACTTATTAATTAGTAATATTTATGAAAACAATCAAAATGTTGGCGGCAGCCGCCATGCTTCTTTCAGCGGTAGCTTGCAATTCCGGCAACACCGGAGCAAAGATCGACGGAGCGGACAGCACCGCTGTCGCCGAGGCCGTAAAGCCTGTTAATCCTAAGGCACTCCTTCCTTCAAAGGCAAGCGTTGACTCTGTCAGCTACCTCCTCGGCATCCAGCTCGGATCCATGATCAAAGGTTACCATCTGGGCGAGCTCAACTTCAACATGCTCAAGAAGGGAGCCGCTGATTTCGTAGCATCAAAGGGAAGCCCTCGCGACACTGACTTCGTAAAGCAGTTCAAGGTCAACCCTGAGGATATGAACCGCATCATGAACGAGTTCATCGAGAAGAGGGCTGAATATGTCGGCGCTATCAACAAGGCAGAGGAAGCCAAATTCCTTGAGGCCAACAAGAAGAAGACCGGCGTACAGGTTACCGAGAGCGGTCTCCAGTACATCATCAAGGAGGCAGGAAGCGAGGTTAAGCCTAACAACTCCAAGGACACTGTCTTTGTTCACTACAAGCTCGCCCTCAAGGACGGCACGGTGATCGAGGAAGTCGCTCTTGAGCAGCCGGCTGTAATGCTCATGCTCAACAGGGTGATCCCGGGATGGACCGAGGGTCTCCAGCTCATCGGTGAAGGCGGAAAGGCCACATTGTTCGTTCCTTCAGAGCTTGGCTACGGCGAGCGCGGAAGCAACGGCATTGATCCTTACTCCACCCTCGTGTTCGACATTCAGCTCGATTCCGTAAAGCATTTCGTCGAGCCGGTACAGGAGAACAAGTAGTCCTGCAAAGGCAGAAATAATCAAAACCTGCTTTGCGCCGCAAACGCCAAGCAGGTTATTTTTTGAAGGTTGCTTAGAACATCACATCATGGCAGCATTGGAAATAGAAGGAAAAATCAGGCAGAAGCTAGCCAAGCAGACAGGGCAGAGCGCCAAAGGAGCTTGGACAAAGCAGGATTTCGTGGTGGAGTACCAGGACGGGAACTATCCGGCAGAGGTGTGCTTCACGGCATTCGGCAATGACAAGGTGGCCGATCTGGACAAGTACCAGGCGGGAGATTCCGTGAAGGTGGCTTTCAATCTTAGAGCCAGGGAATATAACGGGCGCTGGTACAATGACGTACGTGTCTGGAGGCTCTCTCCGGCGGGACAGGAGGCTCCGCAGGCCGCCCGTCAGCCGCAGCAGAGCTACGGCCCGGCTCCACAGCCAGGCTATGGCACCCAGCCTCAGGCGGCTCCGGCTCCGACAATCGACGACCTGCCGGCGGACAATCCTGACAACGACCTGCCGTTCTAAGAACGAGGGATCCGGCAAACCTGCCGGACAACTGACCGCCAAAGCGCCGTTGGATCAGCGACCGGAGACATCGATCCATTTGATGTCGGGGTCACGCCGCCACCAGGTGAGCTGCTTCTTGGCGTAATGACGAGTGTTCCTTTGGATGAGACGCACAGCCTCTTCCAAAGGAATCTTATTATCAAGATATTCAAAGACTTCCTTGTAGCCGACGGTCTGCAGTGCCTGGCAGTTCCTGTACGGCAGCAAGGAGCGCGCCTCCTCGACAAGCCCCTCATCCATCATATTCAGCACCCTGCGGTCTATTCTTGAATATAATTCCTCGCGCGGACGCGTCAACCCGACTTTCTCGATCTGAAAGGACCGGCTCCGCCTGCCACCCGTCTTGAAAGAGGAGAACGGCCTCCCCGAAACGAAGCAGACCTCCAAGGCGCGGATCACCCTCTGGCTGTTGCGGATGTCGATTTGTGAATATGTCAGCGGATCCTTGGAGCGCAGCTCCTCCGCAAGGGTCTCCACGCCCTCCTCGCCAAGACGCTTCCACAGCTCCGCGCGCAGATCAGGATCCCCGTCCGGAAGATTGTCAAGCCCGTTGCAGACAGCGTCGATGTAGAACATCGAGCCGCCGGTCATCACCAAGGTCTCGTGTCCCTCCTCAAACAGCCTCTCGGCCAAGGCAACGGCGTCAAGCTCATAGTCCCCGGCGGTGTAGGCCTGCGTGACCGGCACGGTCTGGATGAAATAATGCTTCACGGCGGCAAGCTGTGAAGCGCTCGGGACGGCGGTCCCGATGGACATATTCATAAAGATCTGACGAGAGTCGCAGGAGATCACCGGGGAGCCATATTCCAAAGCCTTCGAAATGCTGTAGTCGGTCTTTCCCACAGCAGTAGGGCCTAAGATGATGAGAAGCCGCCGGGACATCGAGGATGCTGTCTATTCCTTAATTGTTTGATTATCAGATGTTCAGGTCTTCAGTTCCGTCAAAGACGATCTTGCCGTCCTCGTCGTCGTCCTCCTCCTCTTCATCGCTGTCGTCATCGTCGGCACCGGCTGATCCGTCGGCGTCATCGTCGTCGTCCGACCCCCAGTCAGGCTTCTGTCCAGGAAGATGCCTCTGAGAATCAGGCAGATCCTCGAAAGCGACATAGCCGTTCTCAAACTCGATAGGGTTCGGTCCCTTGGAATCCACGATGGAAGGAGAGCATTCCGCTCCCTCTTCCTCCCCCTCGAACGTGACGATCACGCTCTTCCTGTTCGGGACATCGTAGAAGTACAGGAACGAGGCGACTCCGGACTTGACGGTCTGAGCCACCGTCACATTGTCAACCGTGCCGCTTCCAAGGTCAAACAGACCATAACGGGCCACTACTCCGCCGCCCGCGTCCAATGCCTTGAACATTATCAGTTGATCCTGCGGAAATTCCATGTCCGCGCGCATCTGCTTGTGGAATTCATAAAGGGTAGTCTCACCCCCCATCTCATAGACACGATAGAATCCTTTGATTCCGGCAAGTGTCACCCTGTACTTGTAAAGCATAAATATTCTTGATTCAAAACCTTCTCAAAATTACAAAATTTCCCGTTCCGTTGCAAAATTATGTGAAAAACGCTAATTTCGTGTCTCAGGAACGAGCGGCTCCGACGCTTCGACAAGCCCGGTGGCCGGATTCAGCAAGCGTTACAGAACAAGTTGGTAGTCTTTGAGGATTACTTATTATGGAGACACCAGAAAACATCATCCGAGACTCCTACAGGAGCATCTCCGGACCGGCTGAGGGGCTGTTCAAAGACAACGGCAGCCGCTTCATCTCATTCGCTTTTCCTGTCGAGACGGAAGATGAGGTCAAGAGTATCGTAGGTGACCTCAAGAAAAAATACCACGACGCGCGACATCATTGCTACGCCTACCGCCTGGGCTATCTCGGGGACAGGTTCAGGGCCAACGACGACGGGGAGCCTTCCTCCTCCGCCGGCAGACCCATTCTCGGACAGATCGACTCCAAGGGACTCAGCGACGTACTGGTGGTCGTGGTACGCTACTTCGGCGGGATCAAGCTCGGCGTCCCCGGGCTTATCAGGGCCTACAAGACATCCACGGCGGAGGCACTCGAAAAAGCGGGAAGCGTGGAGAAGGTCGCCGGGAAATGGTTCCAGGTCTCCTTCGGCTACGAGGCGATGAACAGCGTGATGAAGATCCTGAAAGACATGGATCTGCGGCAGCAAGGCCAGAATTTCGGCTCCGAATGCTCGCTCCGGACATGGGTGCGCCTGTCCGCGGAGAATGATTTCCGGTCAAGAATGGAGAAAGTTGAGAATTGTCACATAAACGAACTTTAAAACATAAGATTATGCCTAAGAGTCTAATTTCTATCCAGGATTTCTCCAAGGAAGAAGTCCTTCACATCCTTAAGGTCGCCAAGGAGTTCGAGGCCGACAGAGAGCAGAATTTCCTTGCCGGCAAGGTCATCGCCTGCCTGTTCTTCGAGCCATCGACAAGGACGAGGCTGTCCTTTGAGGCCGCTGTCAACAGACTCGGCGCCAGAGTGATCGGCTTCCCGGACAACCGCAACACCAGCCAAAGGAAGGGAGAGACCCTGGAGGACACGATAAAGATTGTGTCTAACTATGTGGACATGATCGTGATGAGGCATCCGCAGGCCGGAGCCGCCGACATCGCCGCCTCCGTGGCATCTGTGCCGGTCATCAACGCCGGCGACGGAGCCAACCAGCATCCTTCCCAGACCCTGCTCGACCTCTATGCGGTCCAGAAGACCCAAGGCAGACTCGACGGACTGACAGTGAATATGGTCGGAGACCTCAAGTATGGCCGCGCCGTCCATTCCCTCGTGGAGGCGCTGCGCTGGTTCGACCCGCGCTTCATATTCACATCCCCTGAGGAGCTGAACATGCCGAAGAAGTATCTTGAGATGCTTGACCATGAAGGAATTGACTACAGGCAGACGGACAGGATCGAGGACGGACTCGACGAGTGCGACATCCTCTACATGACCAGAGTCCAGCAGGAGAGATTCCCTGACCAGGAGGAATATGACAAGGTGAAGGATGTCTACAGGCTCACGGCCTCCATGCTAGGCGGAGTGAAGCCTAACATGAAGATCATGCATCCGCTCCCGAGGGTCAACGAGATCTCCACTGACGTTGACGACACCCCGTACGCCTACTACTTCCAGCAGGCAGGAGGAGGGATGTACGTCCGGATGGCGATAATCTCCTACCTTCTCGGGTACCGGTAGCGCTGATTTCCGGCATTTCGCCCGATTTTGTACCAAAAATTGGGTAAATCCTTTTAATTTGTCTATCTTTACCGCGAAATCAGTTTTGATTTTAAACCGCTTGTTTTAATAATACTTTGAAACCATAATGGACATGAAAAAAGTACACGTTTTCAACGCCGGCCCATGCCTGCTTCCGCAGGTGGCCATTGACAATGCCATCGAGGCCCTCAAGGACTTCAAGGGTACAGGTATCTCTGTTCTCAGCATCTCCCACCGCACAAAGGAATGGGACGCTACCATGGACGAATGCCGCGCACTCTGGAAGGAGCTTCTGAACATCCCTGACACCCACGAGGTTGTGTTCCTCGGCGGTGGAGCGTCACTGCAATTCCTCTATGTCGCCATGAACTACCTTGAGAAGAAGGCAGCCTATCTTGAGACAGGCGTCTGGGCGAAAAAGGCCCTCAAGGAAGCCAAGGGAATCGGAGAGGCCTATGCCATCGCCAGCTCTGCCGACAAGAACTACTCCTATATTCCTAAGGGATACGAGATTCCTACGGACATCGACTACTTCCACATCACCACGAACAACACCATCTACGGTACCGAGATCAAGGAAGACATCGACTGCCCTGTTCCGCTGATCGCCGACATGTCATCCGACATCATGAGCCGTCCTGTGGACGTGAGCAAGTACGATCTCATCTACGGTGGCGCCCAGAAGAACGTCGGTCCTGCCGGAGTGATCTTCGCCATCATCAGGAAGGACTCCCTCGGAAGGGTTTCAAGGTACCTCCCTGCGATGCTTGACTACCGCAACCACATCGAGAAACTCTCAATGTACAACACACCGCCGGTATTCTCCATATTCATGATGAACGAGACCTTGAAGTGGCTCAAGAGCATCGGTGGAGTTCCTGCCATCCAGAAGATCAACCAGCAGAAGGCTGACCTGCTATATTCAGAGATCGACCGCAACTCCCTGTTCGTAGGCACCGCCGCCAAGGAGGACCGCTCGCTGATGAACGTCTGCTTCGTGATGGCTCCTGGCTACGAGGCGCTTCAGGATGAGTTCCTTGCGTTCGCCAAGGAGCGCGGCATGATCGGCATCAAGGGACACCGCTCGGTCGGAGGCTTCAGGGCTTCCCTCTACAACGCCTGCACAGTCGAGGACGTTCAGGCTCTTGTTGACTGCATGAAAGAATTTGAGGAACTTAAGAAATAGACATCATGAAAGTATTGGTCGCAACACAGAAGCCTTTCTCAGCGGCAGCCGTCGCCGGGATCAAGGAAATCGTCACCGGAGCAGGGCACGAGTTCGCCGCTCTTGAGAAGTACGCTGACGCTTCGGAGCTCATCGCAGCCGTCGCTGATGTGGACGCTCTCATCATCCGCTCCGACAAAGTCACAGCCGAAGTGCTTGACGCAGCGAAACAGTTGAAGATCGTTGTCCGTGCCGGTGCCGGTTACGACAACGTTGACCTCGCCGCCGCGACCGCGCACAACGTGGTCGTGATGAACACTCCGGGACAGAACTCCAACGCTGTCGCAGAGCTTGCCATCGCCATGATGATCTACATGTGCCGCAACCAGTTCACCCCTGCCACCGGATCCGAGATCCAGGGCAAGAAGGTCGGAATCCAGGCCTTCGGCAACGTGGGCCGTCTGGTCGGCAAGAAGGCCGAGGCTCTGGGAATGAGCGTCATGGCCATCGACCCGTTCATCCCTGCGGAGAAGATCCGCGAGGCCGGAGCCGAGCCTGCCGATTCGCTTGAGCACATGTACGCATCCTGCGACTTCATCTCCGTGCATATTCCTGCCACCCCTCAGACCATCGGTTCGATCGGCTATGACCTGATCACCAAGATGCCTAAGGGAGCGTGCCTGGTGAACACCGCCCGCAAGGAGGTCATCGACGAGGCCGGACTGGAGAAGGCTCTTGAGGAAAGGACTGACCTTAAGTACATTACCGACGTAGCCCCTGACAACTACGCCGCACTGAAGGAGAAGTTCGGCGTACGCATCTTCGCCACTCCTAAGAAGATGGGCGCGCAGACCGCCGAGGCCAACGTGAACGCAGGCCTTGCTGCCGCTCGTCAGATTGTGGACTTCTTCGCCACAGGCAACACCCGTTTCCAGGTCAACAAATAATTTATGAATATTCAGATGGCACCACTGCCTTTGCTCTGGTGCCATCTATTCCAAAAGCCGTTCAGGCTGCCTGAAAGAGACTCTTCCAGGCACATTGGAATATTCATTCAACATTTTTCCAAGAATATTATGGTAAGAGTAAAACCGTTCGCGGCGATCAGACCGCCGAAAGATATTGTGACAGAGGTGGCAGCCCCGCCTTATGACGTGCTTAACTCCGAAGAGGCCAAGGAGATGGCCGGAGAGAAATCCCTCCTCCACATCACCAAGCCGGAGATCGACTTCAATCCCATCCTTGAGGATCACGACCCTAAGGTCTATGACGAGGCCGTGAAGAATTTCAAGGAGTGGCAGGCTAAGGGTTGGCTCAGGCGTGACCCTAAGGAGTGCTACTACGTCTATGCCCAGACCATGGAAGGCCGCACACAGTACGGACTCGTTCTCTGCGCCCACACGGATGACTACGCTTCCGGCAAGATCAAGAAGCACGAGCTCACCCGCAAGGACAAGGAGGATGACCGAATGGTTCACGTACGCATCCAGAACGCCAACATCGAGCCGGTGTTCTTCGCCTACAAGGACAACCACGTGCTGAATGAGATTGTGGCCCAGACCGTCAAGAAGGCTCCGGAGTACGATTTCATCGACGAGAACAAGTTCGGCCACAAGTTCTGGGTGATCGATGACGACAAGACCATCGACCAGATCACAAGGCTTTTCCAGAACGATGTTGACGCATTCTATGTTGCTGACGGTCACCACCGTACAGCAGCAGCCGCACGCGTCGGAGCAGAAAAGAGGGCACAGAATCCGAACCACACCGGAGACGAGGAGTACAACTTCTTTATGGCCGTGTGCTTCCCTGAGAGCCAGCTGAAGATCCTGGACTACAACCGTGTCGTAAAGGATCTGAACGGTCTTTCCAAGGAACAGTTCATCGCCGCTCTTGAGGAGAACTTCACGGTCCGCGAGATGGGTAAGGAAATCTACCACCCTGACCATCTGCACAACTTCTCGATGTACCTTGACGGGAAGTGGTACTCTATGGAGGCTCTTCCTGGCCGGTACGACGACAAGGATCCGATTGGAGTCCTGGATGTCACGATCCTCTCGAACCTCGTACTTGACAAAGTGCTTGGAATCAAGGATCTGCGCACGGACAAGAGAATTGATTTCGTAGGTGGAATCAGAGGCCTTGTCGAGCTGAGCCGCAGGGTTGACAGCGGTGAGATGAAGGTCGCCTTCGCGCTTTACCCTGTCTCTATGCAGCAGCTCATCGACATCGCCGACACCGGCAACATCATGCCTCCGAAGACGACGTGGTTCGAGCCGAAACTCCGTTCCGGCCTCGCCATCCACACTCTCGACTAGAAGCATCACGACCTTACACGGCCTGGCCACCAGGTCAGCCTTGCGGCCCGGTCGCCGAGTCTTTCGTAGTGACCTTCAAGCCAGTACAGAAACGCACCGACACAAGGACAGAGGCGGCCACGCCAGAAGGTCGACTAATTATGAATTCAAAATCAGCGTTATCCTTCCGCCCGACCGACGGAAGGATAATTGTTTTACCGCCCCCGACAGAGCGCCTCCCATCGGAATACGACCAGTAGACTTCCGGTGGCAATGCAGACAAGCCTCGGATGTTATCCGGTAGTTGAGTAATCATTAAGAAGAGCGCCTAAGAGGCAGCACCCCGAATAGCACTTTTTACGAAACACGTTCAGCCCAAAGGGCTTTGGGGGCCAGTGGAAGCATGAGTGTGTTGAAAAAGTAGAGAGAAAAGATGAGAGTTATTCAACATATTCATTGATTGGCGGCATTCAGTCGCGTTTTTACCTGAACGTATTTTGTAAAGCTCCGGTTGCCAAGGCTACCGTGTATTTCTTACCATGCCTGAAGTTCCTAATTGTCCATTTTGTCTTTGAACAAGAACTTAGTAATCCTTAAAAAATAAGGAGACAGATGCAAGAATCCGGTATAGAGGGATTTTGTAAAGGTAAATTGCCTGAATGTGGCAAACACTCGGGCTTTGGTTTGACAACAATACGGGTGACTTATGAAAACCATTAACAAGGCGACGCTGGTTCTGGCCGGACTGTTGGCCTTCTGCGCGTCGGCGTCTGCACAGAAAAGCCAGAATTTCAAGACTCACGAGATTCGCGTGGGAATCTCCCCTGTTCCTTTCTGGGCCACTTTGGGAGGATTCGAAGACCGGGAAAGGAAAGGTGTTCTGGAGGAGATCTACGGCGACAAGGAAGGCAAATCGCGCGTATTCCCGCTGCTCAGCATTTCCTACAACCACTATCTCAAAAACTGGTTCTCGCTGAACACCAGACTTTCTTACTCAGGCCGGTACAACTACATCTACACCGGAGCAGACTCTCATGTGGACCATCTTGAGATCAATCCGGTAATCAGCATCATGGAGGTGGCACAATTCACCTACATGAGGAAAGAGAAAGTCAGGCTGTACTCAGGCGTAGGACTGGGCATCAGCACGCTTTACGGGTCTTTAATCCCGGCGATACAGTTCACGTTCTTCGGAGTCTCCTTCGGAAAGAAGGTCTTCGGCTTCGTGGAGACCGGAGGTGGAACAGAGTACTTCTCGGTTCACGGAGGAATTGGCTACAGGTTTTAGGCGGCGCGCGATGACTGAAAGCTCATCATCGGAACCAGCCGGCGGTAAAGAATAAGCCGCCTCGGAATTGGCTAAGATGTAATTATTTGACTACAAATTAAATTCAGAAAGCAATGAAAAGGTACATAATCCCCATCCTGCTTGGCACAATCATATTCAACGGCTGCAGGAAGGATGACAATTGGCCGACGGCTGAGGAGAGGCTGAATAACGGAGCGAAGGAGCTTTTCCGCAAGACCGTCTCCGAAGCCGTGAACGCTGTTGAGTTCTGCGAGGCATTCCAGGACTATCTCGACGCTCCTGGTGATGATAAGATCCTGGATAAGTACAAGGATATAAGGAAAACCGTCTCTAAGGTCGGCGATAATGCCTACGAAGTGTCAGGTTACGGGGGGCTGTACGGGAAGTTCAGCACAAACGGATTGTCAATGAAAGCCAAGGAAGGAATTATGGTCATGGACATCAACAAGGGTTCATTGACAGTCACTTGCGTCGAAAAGGACGAATGGGAGATCAGATCTCGAAACGGGAATTCGATCTTCGACTTCGACGAGGGCTTCAACTACCTCGCAACCTACAGGAAAGCGGCCTCGGACAAGCACAAGGCCGACATTACCATCAAAGGGAAATTGACCAGCAGGAGCGGGGACACAAATGGCTACAGCGCCGAGTTCGGATCTGACGGGATCATTGAATATTTCGGCGGGAATGCCTACTCTGGAATATTCAGGATGACAACCTTCGACAACAAAGGCAGCCGGCTTGATGATTATTCCCTCAGGCTCTGACAAGGCCTGCCTCGGGCTGGAGGGCGGCCAAGGAAGTGTCCGAGCCTTGAGCATCAGAGCCGCCAAGGGAGTTTTTGTCGCACATCCTTAAGTTTATACGGAATATTTATTAATTTTGCATTGCGGCTCCTTTGCCGGCGGCAAAAAATAAGTCGACCGTATTTTGGTGGCAGACTTATTCGGTGAAAGGTACCGCGTGAAGACTGAACACAATAAACATCAAGGATATGCACATCGCGATCGCAGGCAACATAGGCAGTGGCAAGACCACGCTGACAAAGATGCTGGCAGCCCACTACGGCTGGACTCCGAAGTTCGAATCGGTTGACTTCAACCCTTACCTTTCAGATTTTTACGCGGACATGGAGCGCTGGTCGTTCAACCTTCAGGTCTATTTCCTGAACAAAAGGTTCAAGGATGTCGTGGACATCTCAAGATGCGAGGATATCATCATCCAGGACAGGACGATCTACGAGGATGCCCGCATTTTCGCCCCGAACCTTCACGACATGGGGCTTATGAGCACGAGGGACTTCGAGAACTACTCGGATCTTTTCGACCTCATGATGTCGCTGGTCAGCAAGCCGGATCTGCTGATCTACCTGAAATCAACGATTCCAAACCTGGTCGCGCAGATCCAGAAAAGAGGTCGGGAATATGAGAGCAGCATCCGCATCGACTATCTCACGGGCCTCAACAAGCGCTATGACGAGTGGATCTCCAAATACGACGGGCATCTTCTGGTCATCGATGTGGACAACATCAAATTCGAGAACCGTCCGGAGGATTTCCAGACAGTCACCGACAAGATCGACGCGGAACTTTTCGGACTGTTCCCGGAGGTCAGACAGATCAACGAATAATAAATCCAAATAAATATGTCAGCTACAAGACCGACAATCATCGAGTTCGTGGAGAAGTACACTCACGAATTCTCATCACACGTGTTCCTCCGCGAGAAGGTGGATGAAAAGTGGACCGAAACATCATTCGAGCAGACCCGCAAGGAAGGCTACCGCATCGCGGCCGGCCTGATGGCCATGGGACTCAACAAGGGCGAGAGGGTCTCTCTCCTTTCAGAGGGAAGGAACATGTGGATCCTTTCCGAGTTGGGAATCCTCTACGCCGGCGGCGTGAGCGTCCCGCTCTCCATCAAGCTTGAGGAAAGCAACGACCTGACTTTCAGGATCCAGCATTCCGAGTCCAGGTTCGTGATCGTTTCCGGCCAGCAACTCCCTAAGATCCGCAGGATAATCTCCCAGCTGGACTGCGTGGAGAAGGTCATCGTGCTGGACGATGTCCCTGCGGCAAACGCCAAGGAGGTCTCGATGGAATGGGTACAGGCCCTCGGCGACAGCTACCTGTTCGGTCACAAGGCCGAGTTCGAGGAACGCTACAAATCCGTACAGCCGGATGACTACGCCACGATCAGCTATACTTCCGGAACAACAGCCGACCCTAAGGGCGTTCTTCTTACGCATCGCAACTACACTGCCAACGTTGAGCAGGCTCATTCCGTGATCGGAGTCAAGCCTGACTCCACGATGCTCATCATCCTGCCTCTTGACCACTGCTTCGCGCACGTGGCCGGATTCTACACGATGATGTCCTATTGCAGCAGCATCGCCACCGTGCCTGTCGGAGCCAACCCGCTCGCCACGCTCAGGAATATTCCTATAGCGATCAAGGAGATCCGTCCGCACGTGATGCTGTCGGTTCCCGCTCTGGCGCGCAACTTCAAGAAGAACGTCGAGACCACGATCCACAAGCAGGGGCCGAAGGTCGAGAAGCTCTACAACTACGCCCTCAACCTCGCGATCTCCTACAACAAGGAGTACTACAACCGCGGCGGTTTCCTCCAGCTGTGGAAGAAGCCTCTGATGGCCTTGTTCGACAAGATCATATTCAAGAAAGTCAGAGAGGGATTCGGCGGCAGGATGGAGTTCTTCGTGGGCGGCGGCGCGCTTCTGGACATCGAGCTTCAGAGGTACTTCTGCGCCATCGGTATCCCTATGTTCCAAGGCTACGGCGTGTCCGAGGCGACCCCTATCATCTCCGCCAACTCGACCGGCCATGCGATGTTCGGCTCTTCGGGCCGTGTCGTGAAGCCGCTTGACATCAAGATCTGCGACGACAACGGCAAGGAGGTTCCGCTCCGCACGAAGGGCGAGATTGTGGTCCGCGGCGAGAATGTGATGGCTGGCTACTGGAAGAACCCTCAAGGGACGGCGGAGGCTCTGCGCGACGGGTGGCTGCACACCGGTGACATGGGCTACATGTATGATTCTGAATATCTTTACGTAGTTGGCCGCTTCAAGTCCCTGCTGATCTCATCGGACGGCGAGAAGTACAGTCCGGAAGGTTTCGAGGACTCGCTCACCGACGGCTCGAAGTACATCGAGCAGGTCATCCTGCACAACAACCAGGATCCTTACACGATCGTCCTGATCGTTCCGGCGAAGGATGCCCTCAAGGAATATGTCTCCTCGAAGGGTCTGGATCCAGCCTCACGCGAGGGCAAGGAGGAGATGCTGAGGAAGATTCAGGAGGAGATCGACTCTTACAAGAAGGGCGGATCTCACGGCGGAATGTTCCCGGAGAGGTGGCTTCCTGCCGCCGTGGCTGTGCTGCCTGAGCCGTTCACCGAGCAGAACGGATTGGTCAACAGCACGATGAAGATTGTCCGCGGCAAGGTCGAGAAGCACTACGCCGACCGGATCGAGTACGCCTACACCGCCGATGGCAAGAACCTCCTCAACGAGAAGAACATCGAAAGCCTGTAGCCCCATTGCCGGTCGCCGAGTTCCCGGTCACTGAGCCTGTCGAAGTGACTGAGTCTGAAGGGAGCATCACAAGACACAATAACGCCAGCACAGGCGAAGCCTCCCTCTCAACCAGAATTTTTCACGTTACAAAAATTCTTGGGTCGAGAGGGAGGCTTCGCCTTATAGCCTTAGCACCAGCGTGAAAAGCCGTGAAATGTAACCGGATCGAAAATGCAATCGTCTGCAAAACCACAAGTTTCCAAGCCACATCATTCCAATTGCAGATATTTGACACTTCGAGTGTATTATTAGCAAAACAATTCGTATATTGAAGCCGTAAGCGCCATCGCCGCCAAGAAACACCCAAAAACATGTGAACATGAAGCTAAGCATTCTGACCGTTATCACCCTCCTGCTTTTCGCCGGAGCGCCGGCTTTCGCCCAGATCCCGGAACTGGAGCGGCCGCAGGTGACCCCACCTTCCCCGGAAGCCGCGGAACTCACCAAATACATCACCTACCCCGTGAACCTGAGCAACGGTCTGGTGCAGATGAGCATCCCGCTCTACGAGATAGTGGACGGAGACATCCGGATTCCGATAACTCTGGACTACCACGCCTCCGGCCTGAAGCCGAATATGAGGTCAGGCCACTGGCTCGGCGACGGATGGAGCCTCTCCACGGGGCCGTCCCTGTCCAGGACGATCAACGGAGTTGCCGACGAGATAAACTACAATCCGAATATGGCGCTCGGCGGCACCCTGTCATACGAACAGCTTGACGCCATCTACTCCCAGAGTGTGGACGTGGCGCTTGACGAGTTCCATTACTCGCTTCCGGGAAGCCAAGGCAGACTGTACCTCCGACGGAACACCGATGGGTCAACAACCCCCGTCACGATACCCCGTGACGACATCACCGTCATCCCCTTGGGAGGAAACAAGTCGATGACCGGATTCCGCATAACGGACAATTCCGGAATGACCTATAGTTTCGGAGGCGGAGGAAGATCCAACCACGACTATGTAATGCATAAGTTCGGAATCTCCGCCCTCGAGGTCCCCACCTCGTGGAAGATCCGGGAGATCCGCTCCGCCGCGACAGGCAGGACGGTGGCGTTCGAGTACGGCTCGAATATGACGGAGGTGTTCTGCTCCAGATACGCCGACGCCCTGACGATCCTTGATGACTATTCCGGACATTCCGCCTACACCATCCCCCTTGTCAATGTGTCCACGTACCAGAGCTTCAACAGCAAGACCTACAGGTACGACGACGCCACAGGCGGACTTGTCGAGACCAGTTCCGGATCGGTCACATATCCCACAGGCTACTCCTTCCCGACGCCCTCAAAGACGGACGTCGTCCAGTACAACTCACACATCCGGAGAATAACATTCAGCGGAGGAAGCGTCCAGTTCAATATGAACCCCGACACAAACAAGGGGCTTGAGTCCATCGAGATCCGTGATGTTTCCGGAGTTCTGGTTAAGAGAATCGTGTTCAGCCAGACGTATATGAGGGATTTCTTCTCGCTCAGGCTTGAGTCCGTCAGGATAGAGTCTCCCGACGGGAAAGATTCAGAGACCTACTCCTTCTCCTACAAAGGCGGCCTTATGCCGCGGAACACCCGGTCCATCGACAGATGGGGCTTCTACAACGGCAGGGAAAACCGCACTCTGGTCCCGACGGTCACGACGGACGTGACGGTCAACAACTACCCTTATCCCAACGAAATAGTGACACTGACCATCCCAGGAGGAGACCGCAGACCGGACGAGGAGGCGATGCAGACCGGTATCCTGACCTCGGTGACCTACCCGACTGGAGGGCGGACGGAGTTCACCTACGAGGCCCACCGCTACATTGACGACCACGGCATCTCCAGAATGGCCGGAGGCCTCAGGATCAAGCAGATCCGCGACATCGAGAGCGACGGCTATGCACTGTACCGCAATTTCCGCTACAGCACATACACCTCCACGGTCAACGGCGGAGGCATACTCAACGTCGTTCCGGCGGCATCGTCGTATCCAGCCGACACCAATGAAATCTACTACAGAGAGACAACGTGTACTGAATTTAGTGGTTCTCTGCCCAGCCCTTGGGGTACATACAAGGAAAGGGTGTGGACCGACAACTCTATGGTCAACCTGCTGTCCAGCGAGGGGTCGAGCGTGAGCTACCCCTACGTCTTCGAGAGCAGGTCGAGCGACGCCGCCGGAAGGCACACCATCGGCGAGACAGTACATTCCTTCGACGTCTCCGCGTCACACCCCATCAAAGCGCCGGGGACAAATCTGGTGCACGACACACAGAACGAGTGGATGTACGGTGCGAAGACCTCCGAGACCGATTACGCGACAGAAGGCGACGGATCGGCGCGGATAGTCAGAAGAAAGTCCAACGGCCACACGACCGAACTGGACTACGGCACGGAGAACACGGCGATAAAGCAGACGTACGTCTACAAGAGCGGCAGGGTCTATGGTATAGAGGAGTCCCGCGTCCAGGAGCAATACAAGGAGATACGGAGCCTCACCACCACCCTGAGCCAGGGACGGCGGCGGCTGTCGTCCGTGACGGAGAAAGCCGTTGAGACCAACGGCACGCTGACCAAGACCACATCGTTCACCCACGACGCGCGCGGCAACGTGGCCACAAAGACCGAGGACGTCGGACTTCCGGGTCTGGACAGGAGAGTGACCGTCTACTCGTACCCACAGGACAAGACCGGCGGAACCTATCCGGAGATGGTGTCATCCGGAATGACGGGGATCCCCGTCGAGACGAGGGTCTACAGAAACTCCGCCGATCCCGCGAACCTCCTTACGACACTCACCACGTCATACTCCTCACATCCCTGCGCCTCCGGCTCGTTCCTCGCGCCTTCAGCCCGTTCACTCACAATCCGCGGGGACACCTCCAGCGAACGCAGGATCCTTCTCAATGAATATGACCGCAGGGGAAACCCGCTGGAGGTCGTGGACGCCGACGGCAGGAAGACGGCCTACCTGTGGGGCTACAACGGGTATTACCCTGTGGCCGAGGTCTCCGGCATCGGATGGGACGGCGTCAAGGACAAGGTCGACACCGCCGTCCTGAACGGTGTGGACGAACGAGAGATTCGGAAACAGTTATTCAAGTTCAGGCTTAAATGTCGGCATATTCCTGAAACGCTCATCTCCTCCTATCTGTACAATCCTCTCGCGGGGCTCACTTACGTGAAAGACCCGTCAGGCAGGATCACCGACTATGACTACGACGGACTCGGCAGGCTCTCGCTCATCGGCGTCAGGAGTACCCCAGGCATAGACACCGTGTCGACATATTCCTACAGCTACGGCGCGTCCGCCGGAGGCAACCGGATCCGGGCGAGGGACTACCTGAGCGGCGACGGGACGGCCTTCATCGAGACCAACACCTACCACGACAGGCTCGGCAGGCCTATCGAGACGGTCCAGACAGCCGCCTCGCCGGACGGGAAGGACATAGTCACCCTGAATGAATATGACTCCTTCGGAAGGCCGTACAGCGTCTACCGTCCCGTCCCGACGCAGACATCCTCGGGGGCATACGCCTCCTTCGCCTCCGTCCACCCCGAACTCCTCAAGTTCTACAACTGGGAGGTCTACACCTTCTCCAAAACCCTCTACGAGGACTCCCCGCTTGACCGTCCCGTGGAGAAGTACGGTCCCGGCTCACCCTGGCACACGAGGGGCAAGTCCGTCCGCACCGAGTACCTTGTGAACGAGGCCACCGGCGCCCTCTCCTGCGGCCTCTACCTTGTGTCCTCCGACACCTCCCTGATCCGCTCCGGAGTCTTTCCGTCCGGAAGCCTGTCGATCGTGAAGACCACCGACGAGGACGGGGATGTCACGCTGTCATTCACTGACAGGCTCGGACGCAAGGTTCTGGAAAGGCGGCTCGACGGAGACCTGCGCCTTGACACCCATTATGTCTATGACGACCTCGGCCTGACACGCTATGTCCTGACCCCGGAGGCCACCGCGGCGACATCCTCGGACGGGACGTTCGGCGATTCGTCCGCCCAGATCGCCGGACTGGCCTACGTCTATAAGTATGACGACAAGGGGAGATGCTCCTCCAAGAAGCTGCCGGGCCGCTCGTCCGTCCTTTACAAGTATGACAAAGGGGGCTCACCGGTGTTCTCTCAGGACGGGAGGATGAGGGAAAGAGGCGAGTGGATGTTCTCCTTCAGGGACGCCCTCGGCCGGGAGGCCGTGAGCGGGATCTGGCCGTCATCCCTGACACCTGACGCGGACGGGATGACCGTCATCGCCACATACACCGGAACCGCGTCATTGGGCGGGTATTCGGTCAATATCCAGACTCCGGCGGTCGGCGTTCCTTTGTCCGTCAATTATTACGATGACCACTCGTTTCTGGAGAACCTCCAGCTGTCCGACGCCGACAGGCTTGCGTTGTCTCCGGACACGCTGTCAGCCTACGGCGTCCCCGTCACCGAAAGCGACTGGCACAAGGGACTACAGACCGGCTCGACCGTCCGCTCGGTCACCGATCCGGAATCCGTGACGGTCTCCGCCTTCTACTATGACCGCAGAGGCCGCCAGATCCAGAGCCACCATCTGGAGGCGCTCAGCGGGCGGCGGCACGTCCACCAGTCCCTCACGTTCACCGGCAAACCGCTGAGGACGAGGGAGACGGTAGAACTTCCTGACGGACGCGCGGACTCCCTCGTCACCTCCCGGCTCTACGACTCCCAGGAGAGGCTTGTCTCTGAGACCTCGTCCCTGAACGGCAGGTCACAGACGGTGACCTACAGCTACGACGGCATCGGCAGGCTGACAGGCCGCTCATACAGCTCCGGTGACGGCTCACACTCATTATCCGAGTCATTGTCCTACGACATCCGCGACCAGCTGACCGGACTTTCCTCGAATGTGTTCAGTATGTCGCTGAGGCGGCAGGAGCCGGTACTCGGAGCGACACCGAGGTATAACGGGAACATCTCGGAGTGGGAGTGGAGCCGCGGGGCGGGATCGGAGGCGGCGGCCTGGTCACTGTCCTACGACGGCACCGGCCGCCTAAAAAACGCAAGGAGATTCGCGGGAGGCGCTCCCACAAACGCCCTCAGCGAGAGGAACGTCACCTATGACCTGAACGGCAACATCCTGTCGCTCACCCGGTACGGGGCGGACACGGCCGTCCCTGAGGACTCGCTGGCATATTCCTACGACGGCAATATGCTTGTCGGCGTCAGCAACTCCGGCTCGTCCGGCGGCGGGGGTACATACGCCCACGACGCCAACGGCAATCTGACACGGGACGGCCTGTCCGGCCTCGACATCGGGTACGATGACCTCAACCTGACAAGCCGCATCTCCTCCGGAGACACCACCCTCGCGGTGTATGGGCATCTCGCAGACGGCACGAAGATCTGCTCGGTAGACGGCACCGGGAACGGCCTCCAGTACAGAGGCTCCCTGGTCTACACCCAGACCGCTGGCCAGTCAGGATCGCCGATCCTGACCCTCGACTGCGCCCTGACCTCCACCGGCAGGATAGTCCGCTGGACAGCCGCCGACGGCTCTGTCTCCTACAGATCCCTGATCCACCTCCGCGACCACCTCGGCAGCGTCCGCGCCGTCATCGACGGCGACACCGGCACCGTCATCGAGGCCAGCGACTATTACCCGTTCGGCAAACGGATTCCGACACCGACCGCCGGATCGGCAGCGGTCTCTGAATCCGCGGTCACTGAGCCTGCCGAAGTGACCGAGTCCCTCGAAGCCACGGTCGCTTCGACAGGCTCAGCGACCGTAGCAACCGCTCCCACCTCCCCCAACCGCTGGCACTTCTCCGGCAAGGAGTCCCAGTCCTTCCTCTCCGCCGCCATCCCGCTCCTCGACTTCGGGGCGAGGATGTACGACCCGCTCACCGCCCGATGGACCGCGCAGGACCCACTCGCGGAGAAGTACTACGCCGTCAGCCCGTACGCATACTGTCTTGGGAATCCGATTGTATATCTGGATCCGAATGGAAAAACAATCACCATTTTTACAATAGATGACCAAAACAACATAATCCACTTAAATTATGAACCTAATATGCAATATAACAATGGAGATTCCTTTGCTACTAAAATAATCGACTATCTCAACTCCATCTACATTAATGGAGGCAAAGACGCTATGGATTGTTTAATTTCCGCATCTGAACAGATTTCTATAGTCAATGAAATAGGAAAAGGTAATAATTATCAATTTGTAGGCAATAAACAAGGTGGAGGCACTATTTATGCAGGTTCGGTATTATCTCAATCCTACGAGCAATCGCTTAGCGTAGAGTCATTATCTCACGAACTTTTTCATGGCCTTCAACAGGTGAACGGGCAAGGAGGCGCATCTATTTTTAACGAGGTAGAGGCATACGTGTTCGGTTATAAAGTTTTAGACAATTACCATAGTTCGTTGGACACAATTTATCAAAATTCGCCTTCGGGAGATGGGAACTCAAATATAGAAGGACAGAAATATCAACAGGCATTTTTAAATTTGGCGAATGGAAAAGACAACTATAAAGAAAATTTTAAGATTGCGGTCAGCAATTTCAAGAAAGGTGCCCGAGTGAACCTTACTGGACTTTATGATAAATTCCCTATAATAAAGCAGAATCAAGGCAAATATCTATTAATGAAATACTATCCAAAATGAGGACATATTTAATTTCAATTTTCTTTTTCATACAGACTTTCGCGGCAAGCGCCTTGGATTATTACACTCCACGGTTCTTCTCGTCAGCGATCCGTTGCGACAGCGTGGTAGTCAGATGCGACATCAAGCTTCCGACCACAGACGAACCAGAATATCAAGGAATAGCAATAACCAAAATATTCTCATATCAAGATGGGAGCAAAGAGACCTTCTGCTGGCCATCAAAAAAAGCCTCCCGCATCGTGAGCAATGAAGTTTTACTTGAATATGTGCCTATCTTGTATCATTCCTTTTTAGATTATTCCCAAAAAGCAAACCTACGGAAAGGATATTCATATTCAGTTCCTTTAGTCATTTGCCGCACGCCTGTTAAAATGGAGGCAAAGAATAGAAACGCTAGAGTTGAAGAACTGTCACGTACCTCATCCTCATTAGCCAAAAGTGAATATTCAAAAAGACTCGGACTAAGTAAATCATCGCTGAGAAGGATGGCTGATCTGAGGAGATTCGCTATAGCCACGATTCCTGACAATGTAATCTGCGATAGCGACTCATTAATGTTCATAGAACTCGTAGGAAAAGACAAGAGCATAAAAGGTGAGTCCCTTTATGTGCAATGTTCGTCCGATAAAAGCACGGTCTGGAGTTTTCATTCTACAGGACACAAGAACTCTCAAGAGTTTCTCGGAAAAGAAGAAACCGACTCCTTGACCGGTGTCCGCAAAATAGTCAACTATGTACGACGTGCGGATATCAAATCTTTGACAGAGCGTTACAGCGTTTCGGACGAAGTGGACAGTTATTATTACTACATTCTTCTGCTCAAGCGGGTCGATCAACAATTTGTTCCAGGAATATATTTGCAAACAAACAAATCAGACTGGTTTGATTAGCTTATTATGAAGCAGTTAATTATAAAAATCTCTTTCAAAAACTCAGAGAATGAGACGGCTATAAGATGGATTATTACTTGGTGATAGATAAAACTAACGATACGGTTCAATGGACATTGAATTCCACATAGTTTTATTAGATATATTCAATTAACTATGAATTGAAGTGACAGGAGGTCTTTCTGTAGTATTAGATATCAATAGATGTTTATTATGATATACCATACCAACGCATTCAGCGAGAATGCCTTTTCTTATGACCTGAACCTGACAAGCCGCGTCTCCTCCGGAGACACCACCCTCGCGGAGTACGGGCATCTCGCAGACGGCACGAAGATCCGCTCGGTAGACGGCACCGGGAACGGCCTCCAGTACAGAGGCTCCTTGGTCTACACCCAGACCGCTGGCCAGTCAGGATCTCCTGTCCTGACCCTCGACTGCGCCCTGACCTCCGCCGGCAGGATAGTCCGCTGGACAGCCGCCGACGGCTCTGTCTCCTACAGATCCCTGATCCACCTCCGCGACCACCTCGGCAGCGTCCGCGCCGTCGTCGACGGCGACACCGGCACCGTCATCGAGGCCAGCGACTACTACCCGTTCGGCAAGCGGATCCCTTTACTAGTCTCCGGTGCCACAGCAGTCTCCGGACAGCAGTGATTTGAATAATAGGTTAAGCAAATGATATGTGTAAATGGATTGGAATCACATGGGTTACGTTATCCCTAATAGTGTTGATGTTGATTTCCCTAATGGTGATAAACACAGAGATAAGTCTGAAATACGAAATAAACGAATTACTCGACACAACAGACACGGTTTATATCGAAACGGCAGAGAAGTATTTTAAATTCAGGATCGAAGTTTTGACAGAGTTCGCCATATATGTTGTAGTCAATATTATCCTAATAGTAGTACTCTTTGAAAAAAAACGCAATAACAGATTGATTAACATAACTTGGACAGTATTGTCAGTGATGGTTCTATTACAATTATTATCGGTTATCGCAATCACAGCTTTGAGTTATAAGAATGAAATGTCGGAACTGACTCGCCCCGGATTTGATTCTGTCACATTAGATGTAGCATCCAATTACTTAAAAGGAACAATTACTACTTTGAAAGAATTTGCATTGTATGTTTTGATTAACATTATATTGATTACCATCACATTACTTGTCAAGAATGACAAGCAATGGAGATAAACAGACTATAACAGTGTTCATAAAATCTCAGGCCTATGACAATGATCATCCTATCTTCTATGTTGTCAACATAAGCCGCGATAACCACACCATAACGTCAACGAATGGCTGGACAGGATTAAGAGGACAATAGCAGAGACAGCAAAAAACAACGACAAGAGGCGGTTTAAGTGACCATAGTCTGCAACACGTATGTTTTTTGTTTTTTTCCATTCTAACTGTTATCTTTAGGTTTGGCCACATTGCCAACATTGAATATGACAGGATTGACACGCACTTTCACTCTTGCGGAAACTTTTGGATTCTGCCCGGCTGACGATGTCTCCGACCACCTCGGCAGTGTCCGCGCCGTCGTCGACGGCGACACCGGCTCCGTCATCGAGGCCAGCGACTATTACCCGTTCGGCAAGCGGATCCCGTCACCTGGAACGGAATCCACGGTCACTGGGACACTATCGGTCACTGAGCCTGTCGAAGTGACCGAGTCCCTCGAAGCCACGGTCGCTTCGACAAGCTCAGCGACCGCAACAGGCTCAGCGACCTCCCAAAACCGCTGGCTCTTCTCCGGCAAGGAGTCCCAGTCCTTCCTCTCCGCCGCCATCCCGCTCCTCGACTTCGGGGCGAGGATGTACGACCCGCTCACCGCCCGATGGACCGCGCAGGACCCACTCGCGGAGAAGTACTACGCCGTCAGCCCGTACACATACTGCATTGGGAATCCGATATCTCTGTTTGATCCTAACGGGACTGATGTATGGACAGTGGATGCGTTTGGAAACGTCGTGTGGAAAGAGCAAAGCGACACTCATTGCCTTTATTATGTGGACAATGACGGGAATCTCTCCGAGGATTATGTGACAGTCTCTGACAGAAGTATCCTGGATGACCTTACAAAGACTGAGGTCAAGACAGATGGCGGGACCGAGGTCAGCAGCCATTCATCCAAGACTGGAATCAACGATATGTTCAAGGTGTTCAAATTTGCTTCGGATAACACTAAGGTCGAATGGGCGATCCACCGCAGCGGAGACTCCTACACCATTGGCACAGGTCACAAAACAGACAACGCGGCTTCGTGGGAGGATTATGTCGGCGCAATGCCCAACGCTACAGTTCATTCACATCCAGGTACTTGGCAAGATATGGCAGATGAGATTAATTCTATGGGATACGGAAGTGCTTTCTATAACACAGATCAAACTCACGCCAAACAGGAGATCGATAAGTACGGAAGCAAAGCCCGGATCAATTACGTCTATTTTCCTGTTTCAAGAAGATTGTATAAAGTCGGATACTACAATGCGTCTTTCATAAGAAATATTAAAAACCACAATGGCTTCTATTTCGGAACATTAAACAAAAAATAGCACAAATGAAAAAGTTGATAATTATACTTACAGCGATTCTGTACGCCCAGATGTGCTGCAATCCCGCACGCAGGACGGAGACGGAGCAGGAGACTGACAGGAAGGACAGTTCGTCAGTAGAGAGGGTGTTCATTTCCGACAGGCTTCAAGACTCGTTGGAGAACTTTTTAAAACTGGTTGACACCAGCGATGTTTTTATGGTGTGCCTGAAGCCTGGAGTGTATCGTAACAGCGAGGACACGTCTCATAGAAAAGATGTTGTAACAATATCCTTTTGGGTCGATAATAAGGACACGAACGTTATTTTCGCCGGCAGGCACGGGATATCAGCTCCGATCAACGTTGGTACTGGGGCTTGGATCTATAACGAGACCGTAGTAGGGGCCAAGTATGTCAACAAAACCATAATTGCCGTAAACAGCAATGTGGATATTTCCCTGGATTCCATTTTGGACAGTGTGTTTTTGCAGGGTCTGTCTCTTGAATTATATGAGAAGAGAAAAAGTTATGCGTTGGATGTGACAGGCGGCATCGTTCCATATCTAAAGTCATACATTATAAATGGGGACAGTTTGCGTTTGGAATTCAGTAATGAAAAGAATATGGCGTGTCTGGACACAGTGGTACACAATAATAAACGGGCTGGTTATAAACTATAAGTGAAGAATGCCAAGATATCTTATCCCACGAACCATTCACATATCCATAAAAAGATGACCAGCGAAATAAATATTACATTATGAAACAGTTGACGATAATTCTTGGTATTCTGCTTGCCGCCCTGGGATGCGCAGATAATAAGAAAGACGGCCCGGCGACGCTTGACGATGGATCATCTAAGAGAATGACAGAGTTGGACTCTCTTTCCATAATCTCCATCATAAAGGACACGACCGTCTGGCCGGGCTTCAACCGGGTCAACCGGAATGGACAGAGGATGGGGATGTGGAAAGAAACCGGGACTTTTTATTATGAATACGAATATAGTGAGGATGGAAATGAGGTCGTTTTTAAGAAGTACTCACGCCTGACAGGAACTTTGATGTGCCTTGTCCATAATAAAGAAAATAATCGTTGCGATACCTACTATCATTTTGACTATAAACGCCCACTGGATTTCACCTGCTTGAATTTTCGACCAAACAAAGAATACCGCAAACTTGCAGGAAGAATTCCAAATTCTAATGTATACAAATACAGGTGCACATTATTATCCTTTTTCAGGAATGGGACAATCTCGTCAATAGAGGAAATCGATTATGATGAGGACCCATTATGGGACGGAGAGGAACTTTGGGTACGATATTTCAAGGAAGACGGTACTGAATCAGATGTCGATTTATATGATTATAAATGGAAAGGTTGGGACTTGAACAATCTGGACTCCTGCGGCCGCCGTCAGGGGCTGTGGCTGGAGGATGACGGCTACAGGGAGGTCTACTACAAGGACGGTGTCGTGGACGGAATATTCCGCTCATACTCTCGAAAGACAGGCACGCTCCTCTCGATCGGATGGTACTGCAAGGGGATGCTTTCCGGACGCTGGTTCTATTTTGACGAGCAGGGCAAGCTGCTCAGAATCGATGACCATCCCGACCTTGAAGGAAGTCCCGGCTGGCTGGCCAACTCATATCTCTCAAAATAAAAAATGTCAGGACAATTTGACGTTAACGTTAGATTATTAGCCCAGATTAATGAAATATATAATATTGACTTTCACTCACGGCAGCGTCCGCGCCGTCGTCGACGGCGACACCGGCACCGTCATCGAGGCCAGCGACTACTACCCGTTCGGCAAACGGATTCCTTTACCTGTCTCCGGGGCGGTACCGGTCACTGTGGTTCGACAAGCTCACCAACCGGTCGAAGTGACCGAGTCCCTCGAAACGGCCGCCCCCCTCGAAGCCACGGTCGCTTCGACAAGCTCAGCGACCGCAATAGGCTCAGCGACCTCCCAAAACCGCTGGCTCTTCTCCGGCAAGGAGTCCCAGTCCTTCCTCTCCGCCGCCATCCCGCTCCTCGACTTCGGGGCGAGGATGTACGACCCGCTCACCGCCCGATGGACCGCGCAGGACCCACTCGCGGAGAAGTACTACGCCGTCAGCCCGTATGCATACTGTCTTGGGAATCCCATCACATTCATCGACCTTAATGGCGAAAGCACTTGGGTAAAACTTGCCGATGATGGCACATATGTCGTTATTGAAGGAGGTAATGCGTTTGACAATGACCTTAATGTTTATATGACTTTCGTGGATGAAAATGGCCATAGACAAAGAGGTGAGTCAATAGGAAAAACCGTCTCTCCGTATTCATTCTTTAACACAGATGGAGAAGGAACCTGGGCTGTTGGAAGCGTGATTAATCCCAATGACGCAAGCGGTAGCGACTTTCTGCAAATGTTTTATGACAAATCACAACCGGAATTAATTGATTATATGCTAAACGCCAGAAATGGACGGAAATATGACTTTAAAGTCACCAATGGAGAGGACATACCCGCGTCCGGAACAAAAAGAGACCCTTATCGTGGTATGCCTATAGGGAAAGAGAACAATGGACAAGCCATCTATGCGTCAGCGCGCGACATCGGTAATATCGCCGCCGGTTATGTCGCCGGAACTAACGGTATAGGATGGTTGGCCGCCAGAGCCGCATTTGACGGTTACCAGATATTGTCTAATATAAATGTCTGGCTAAACGGTAATGGGAACTTGAAGTCTGTCCCCAAAAGAGAAGGGCTATCGACAAGAGTACTGGAGTATCACGGTTGGACAAAGGGCTATCTTGAATATAAGAACAAGCATAGGTTAAACTGGTATTTATACGATCGTTAGAATATGTTGCGTTATGTGTTCAAACCTATATGGTTTTGCTTTGCCGCATTACTTGTCGTCATCATATTGGAAAATGCCTATTGGAGCGTATACGACAAGTTGAGTCGGACCGTCAAATACGATGCCGTTTATTATCTGGCGGGTGTCGACACCTATCTGGAAATAAACTACGATCAGAAGGACTCTTGCGCTAACGTACTCCTTAGGCAAAGTGATTCCGCTATGTCAAACAGCCACGACCTGTTGCGGATAAGGAAGGGTGGTATAGGCAGAACATCATATTTGCCGTTCCAGATGTTATTATTTGAGAAGACCTGTTATATCCATCCGGAACAGACCGACGGTCTTATTTCATTAGCGTCCGCAAGGCAAGATAATAATTATGACGTATGGAACAATCGCATTTACAGACTAGGATTCAAAGACTATTTGGATTCTTGCAAGGTGCAGGTTTATGTCAGCAATCAACTCCAGTCGGCCTTTGTGTGGTATGACGGCGATGTGTACGGCGAGTATCTGGAACCCGTTGAGGAACATAGAACCACACAATTGGGCAATATGTTGTCTAAACTATTGAGATTCACTGATCAATCAATGACGGCAGCACAATGAGAAAAAACAAGAAAATCAAACTGATCAGTTTCACAGCCGCCACATTGGCGTTGTTCCTTGGCGATGGTGGCTATGAAGAAATGTATTATGTCCAGTCTTGTGACTTACACATAAGTGTATGCGCTTCGTGGATCTCTGAGAACCGTTATGTGTTCTTCAGCAAGGGTGATGGTTCTGACAAGGGCTTATCAGCCAACTGGATAAAGTGCCACCTCGATGATGGTGAACGCTTTATGATAATACGAGCAGACCTGACCGACCTTGGCTATACCAGCGATTTGTTGAGCGGGAAACGCCCTGCGATTGGTTTCCAGAACATCCCCGGTCGCTTTGGCCGCATTGGTATTGAATGGTCGTTTGACACTATCAAGAAGGTGCACAGCGAGTCGCTTGACATATTGTTGCTTAATCCTGTGGACAACGAGGTCCGTCCCAGACGGCTCTTTCGGTTTGGCTTAGGTTACGATCGTCCTTCTTTCTCGCTATTTTTTTATGACGGAGCGACGAGAGAGTCAATTATGAAACTGAACCCGATAAGAGTAAAACAAGGCAAAATAGGCTGGATTAAGACGGCGTTTAAACGGGGCTTGATCAAAGAGAATGAAATATGAAGTAGTCGCCACCGTATTAACTTACAAACGATTAACAGAGTCGGAACATACAAGATGCCTCAAGGTATGCCGACGTGATGTGTTCTCACGCTTCTACACGCTTTTTTTTAATAATACCATTCTAAGCGCTATCTTTGACTATGGCCGCATTCTTAACATTGAATATGAAAGGATTGACACGGACTTTCACTCTTGCGGAATTTTTGGGATTCTGCCCGGCTGACGATGTCTCCGACCACCTCGGCAGCGTCCGCGCCGTCATCGACGGCGACACCGGCACCGTCATCGAGGCCAGCGACTATTACCCGTTCAGCAAACGGATCCCGTCACCGGCCGCCGAGTCGGCAGCAGTCTTTGGGTCAGTATCGGTCACTGAGCCTGCCGAAGTGACCGCCGACCCGAACCCGCATAGTGTCGCTTCTACAAGCTCAGCGACCGTAGTAACCGCGACGACCGCTATCCGATTGCGCTCCAGAACGGCCTTGAAGTCAACCTTTCGGGACTTCAGGAGACTGCTGAGGCTTATTTCCAGCGGCATGACAAGGATGAAGCCGGTCACCGGATCTTTTGAAGGACGTTACGCTGTATGAGTACATTATATTCACATTTTGCTACATTGGCAGCATTGGCATTTGCGGTTTCCTCCTTGTTTGTCGGCTGCGGTGGCTCCGGAGGCGATCAGAAAGACGAACCGGATGAGCCTTCTGTGGACGAAGTGGCGTTCGTACGTGGTGCGGATGTCAGCTGGGCTTCGGAAATGGAGTATGACATGACCCACAATCCTTCCCGGATAGGCGGAACGGCTTTCAAGGACTCCAAGGGCAATGCCGGGCTTTATCCGGTGCTTAAGGCCACCGGGATCAACGCCATACGTCTTCGCGTCTGGGTGAGGCCGGAGGATCCGAACGGATGGAGCGGCAAGGAAGATGTCGTCAAGATGGCGAAACGGGCCGCCGAGGCCGGGATGGCGGTCATGATTGACTTCCACTATAGTGATTTCTTCGCTGATCCGAGCCGTCAGAATACTCCTTCCGAGTGGGCCGGTCTGGATCTGAATGGCCTTTGCGCCAAGGTCTCTGGGCACACCAAGGATGTTCTGACTGCGTTGAAGTCCGCCGGGGTGACTCCGCTCTGGGTACAGGTCGGCAACGAGACACGCCCGGGAATGCTTTGGGAAACCGGTCGGCTCTACAACGACAAAGGCGAGATCTCCGGAGGATGGTCCAACTATGCCGCCCTGTCAAACGCAGGCTACGATGCCGTCAAGTCGGTTTTTCCTGCCGCCAAGGTGATCATCCACATCGACAACGCCTACCAGGACAACACATGGTTCTTTGACAAGTTCAAAGCCTCTGGCGGCAAGTTCGACATGATCGGCCTTTCGCACTACCCTATGACCAATCCTAGCATGACTTGGAAGGCGATGAATTCCTCCGCCATCCTGAACATCAAGTCATTGGCCGCCAAGTACGGCTGCCGGGTGATGGTCTGTGAGGTAGGTGTGAAGAACACCGCATCTGACCTTGCTGTCTCAACACTGTGCATGACCGAGTTTATGAATTCCGTGAAATCCTTGTCCGTCTGTGCCGGAGTGTTCTACTGGGAGCCTCAGGTTGACGGCAAATGGAGACCATCCATCTATGAGAGGCCGGACCGCGACTGGGGAGCCTATAATATGGGAGCCTTCTCCTCCGACGGCTCCGCTATCACTCCGACCGCCATTCTATCAGCTTTCGGAGAATGAGGTGTGAAGGTGAGTCCGGTCACTTAGGCAAGCTCAGTGACCGGGAAAATGGTTTGTGACCAAAGTGACCAAAGTGACCAAGGAGGGGGCAATGTGTCTGACTACTTCTCCAACGGGAAAAGGCCGTAGAGCTCGGCATCTATCCTGTCGGTGATGGAGGCGAAGTCCTCAGGGCGGTTCTCGAAGTCGAGATCATCGGTCTCGATGGTCAGGACCTTGCCGTCATATTCATTGATCCACTTGTCGTAACGGTCGTTCAGGCCGCTGAGATATTCAAGGCTCATGGTCTGCTCGTAGTCGCGGCCACGTTTCTGGATCTGCGCCACGAGGTGAGGCACCGATGATTTGAGGTAGATCAGCAGGTCGGGCTTTCGGACGGTGGCGGCCATCACATTGAAGAGATCCATATAGGTCTCGTAGTCACGTTTGCTGAGGTTGCCCATCGCATAGTTGTTGGCCACGAAGATGTGGACTCCCTCGAAGAGCGTCCTGTCCTGGATGATGACCTCCCGGCTCCGCGCGATCTCCAGCACGTCCTTGAATCTCTGGGCAAGGAAGTAAGTCTCAAGATTGTACGACCAGCGGGGGATGTCCTTGTAGTAGTCCTCAAGATAAGGGTTATAGGTCACCGACTCGTACTTCGGTGTCCATCCGTAATGGGCGGAGAGCATTCTCGTCAGGGTGGTCTTGCCGCTGCCTATGTTGCCTGCTATTCCTATGTGCATCGTAATATGTTCTTTTATGTTTTTTCAGTCGCTTCGACAGGCTCAGCGACCGATGGAGTCTATCTCTATACCGTCTCCGTCCCAGTCAATGTCCTCCTCCGGCTCGTTGAACGGCTGGAGAAACGGGTTCTGCGTCCTCTCATTGGCGATGGTGGTGCGATGCCCGTGTCCCGGAAGCACATCCACATCTCCCGGCAAGCCCATCAACTTGTCCATGACGCTGATGATCTCCCTGTCATAATCCCCTCCAAGATGGTCTGTACGACCTATCGCTCCGGCAAAGAGAGTGTCACCGCTGAGCAGAACCTTGTCCGCCTCACCATAGTAGCAGACGCATCCCGGCGTGTGACCCGGCGTGGTGATCACCTTGAACGGCGCGCCCTGAAGCGTGTCCAGCACCTCGCCGTCACTGATGTCAACTGTCTGGATCTGAGATGAGTCCGGAGCCAGCAGCCCGAAATCCCTCACCGCGGCCTGGTTGTTGTCCAGCACGATCTTGTCATCCGGCGACATCAGAACCGGCACTGAATATTCCCCCACAACCTTCAGCACTCCGTGAACATGGTCAAAATGCCCGTGTGTCAGCCACACCGCCTTAGGAGTCAACCCCTCTGCCGCGATAAATTCCCGAAGCCTGGCAAACTCCTCCGGCCAGTAGCACCCCGGATCCACAATCACACAATTCCCAACCGCATCCCAAAGCAAGTAGCAATTCTCACGGAAAGAATTGAATATAAATGTCTTGATGTTTAGTTGATGATCCTGACTCATTGAATGTCTTGTTTACTCTTGACTACAAATTTACTGAATATTCGTTAAATTTGCGGAATAAAGAGGAAATGATGAGCAAGAAAGAATATATCGAGATCAGGGGGGCGGAGGCACATAACCTCAGGGGGGTGAATGTGGACATCCCGAGGGGGGAGTTTGTGGTGGTGACGGGGCTTAGCGGAAGCGGGAAGTCCTCGCTGGCGTTCGACACAATCTACGCCGAGGGGCAAAGACGGTACATGGACACACTCTCCACCTACGCCAAACACTTTATGGGAGTGCTGGAAAAACCTGAGGTCGAGAGCATCACGGGGCTGAGTCCGATCATCGCGATCGAGCAGAAGACCACCGGAAACAACCCCCGCTCGACCGTGGGGACCATCACGGAGATATTCGATTTCCTCCGGCTCCTCTACGCGAGGGCTTCGAGGGCATATTCACCGGTCACCGGGAAGGAGATGACCCGCTACACCGACGCTCAGATCATCGACTTGATAATGAATGAGTACAGGGGGAAGAAGTGCTACCTTCTCGCCCCGCTGGTGGTGGGTCGCAAGGGACACTACCGCGAGCTGTTCGACCAGATGCGCAAGCGTGGCTACACCGACATCAGGGTGGACGGGAAGATCCTTCCGCTGAACGAGGTCGATGCCCTGGACCGCTACAAAAGCCATTTCATCGAGCTGGTCGTCGATAAGCTGAAGCCGTCGGAAGGCGACGTGAAGCGCGTGCGGGACTCCGTGGCCGCTGCCCTTGGCATCGGCAAAGGCTCGGTGGCCCTGCTGGAGTCCGGAGCGGACAAGCCGAGGCATTTCTCCAAGCATCTGGTCGATCCAGATTCGGGAATATCCCTCCAGGAACCCGCGCCACACTCTTTCTCTTTTAACTCCCCGGAAGGCTACTGCCCTCACTGCAAAGGACTTGGAATGATAGTGGACGTAAACATGGACACGATCATCCCGGACCGTTCCGTCTCGATAGCGGACGGCGGAATCGTTCCGCTGGGGAAGATGCGGGAGACCAAGAAATACGATGTGATCCGCTCGATAGCGCGCAAGTACAACTTTTCCCTCTACGATCCGATCGACACGATCCCCGACGAGGCCATTTCACACATCATCTTCGGAAGCGACGAGCTGTTCCGCGTCGGCGAAGGAGGGCTGTCCGAGATGGTGACGTTCGACGGAATCGTGGACGACATCGACGAGAAGATCGTCTGCCCGGTCTGCCACGGAACCCGCCTCAACGAGAATGCCCTGTGCTTCAGGATTGACGGGAAGACCATCGCCGAGGTGGCCGCGATGGAGATGATCGAGCTGAAGGAATGGTTCCTGTCGCTGCCTGGCAAACTGAACGCCAGGGAGAACAACATCGCCCGAGACATCCTCAAGGAGCTGGGCGAGAGAGTCCAGTTCATGCTGGACGTAGGCCTTGACTATCTGTCACTTGACCGTCCCACGGCCTCGCTTTCCGGAGGCGAGGGGCAGCGGATCCGGCTCGCCACGCAGATCGGCTCGAAGCTCGTCAACGTGCTGTACATCCTCGACGAGCCGTCCATCGGGCTGCACCAGAGGGACAACCGCAAGCTGATAGACTCACTGAAAGAGTTGCGCGACGAGGGCAACTCGGTGATGGTCGTGGAACACGACTACGAGACCATGATGAACGCCGACTGGCTGGTGGATGTCGGCCCGGGTGCGGGCGAGAAAGGTGGAAGAATATGCCTGAACGCCCCTCTGAAAGCTCTGTTGGAATATTCATCGGACAGCGGCAGGGTTCCGGCCTCGCTGGACAAGGAGACCGCCGGCCACTGCATATTCGGAAAGTCAAAGACACTGGATTACCTTCAGGGGAAGGATGCCATCCCGGTTCCGCACACCCGCCGCGCCGGGAATGGTAAGTTCCTCAGCATCAAGGGTGCCCGCGGCAACAATCTGAAAAACGTCTCCGTGGATTTCCCGCTGGGATGCTTCATCGGGATCAGCGGAGTGAGCGGCAGCGGCAAGTCCACGCTAATCAACGAAACCCTGATGCCGATTCTGAAGAACAAGTTCTACAGAGCGAAACTCCGCCCTCTTGCCTACGACTCGATCGAGGGCGTGGAGAACATCGACAAGCTCATCGAGATCGACCAAAGCCCGATCGGACGTTCGCCGAGATCGAATCCGGCCACATTCACAGGCGTGTTCAACGACATCCGCAACCTGTTCGCCGACACTCCGGACGCCAAGGTGCGGGGATTCAAGGCCGGCAGGTTCTCCTTCAATGTGGCCGGTGGCCGCTGCGAGGCATGCAAGGGAGCCGGAATCAAGGTCATAGAGATGAACTTCCTGCCGTCCGTGAACGTGCTCTGCGACGAATGCAGGGGCAAGAGGTACAAGGAGGACACCCTGGCCGTGCACTACAAGGGCAAGAACATAAACGACGTGCTGGATATGCCGATCAGCGAGGCCTACGAGTTCTTCAGGCCGATTCCCGCCATCGCCCAGAAACTGAAGGCATTGGTGGATGTGGGTCTTGGTTATGTCCATCTCGGCCAGTCCGCCGTGACGCTTTCCGGCGGCGAGAGCCAAAGGATGAAACTGGCTGCGGAGCTGTTCAGAAAAGCCACCGGCAACACCCTCTACATCCTCGACGAGCCGACGACCGGCCTTCATTTCGAGGACATCAAGGTACTCCTCAACGTCCTGCAGCAACTTGTGGATCAAGGCAACACGGTGATCATCATCGAGCATAACCTCGATGTCCTCAAAAGCGTGGACTACCTCTTCGACCTAGGCCCCGACGGAGGCCGCCGCGGAGGCCTGATCGTCGCCCAAGGCACTCCCGAAGCCCTCGCCCGGAACGCCTCCTCCGTCACCGGCCCCTTCCTCGGATAGAAAAAGTGTAGATTCGCATTGCGAAATTCATAGAAAAAGTGTAGATTTGTATGACAATATTTAATAGAAAAGTGTCAAAGCCATGCTACACAGAAAGATAGAGGGTTACTTGGAGGGGCATCTAAAGTCCGAGACCGACCGGATTCTGATTCTGGAAGGTGCCAGACAAGTGGGCAAATCGTTCATAATACGCAAAGTAGGAGAACGATTGTACAAGAACTTCATCGAGATCAATTTCGTGAAAGATGACGAGGGTCCTCAGCTGTTCAAGGAGATCAGAACCACTGAGGAATTCTACTTTATTTTGAGTTCTATCCACGGCAAGAATCTTGACTCCTATAAGAATACGCTTGTCTTTCTTGATGAAATCCAGCACTATCCACAGTATCTTACCCTGCTGAAATTTTTCCGGGAAGATCACCGGTTCCGTTTCATAGCGAGTGGCTGCCTATTAGGGCTTACTTTACGGGAAACAACTTCCATTCCCGTCGGCAGCATCATCAGAAAATCAATGTATCAACTTGATTTCGAAGAGTTTTTACTCGCGAACAACTTTGGTTTTGACACGTTGGAGACACTCAGGCAAAAGATGGAGAAAGGTGAAAGCATAGACGTGGCTATGCATAATTACATCATTGACCAATTCCGGCGCTATCTTCTTGTCGGAGGTATGCCGGACGCCGTGAATGAATATCTCGCCTCACACAACATCGTAAAAGTCAGAGAAGTACAGGAAAGCATAAAGTCTCTCTACGAAGTCGATGCGACAAAATACGAGGAAGACAACAATAAATCACTTCTTATAAGGCGTGTCTATAATATGATTCCGTCCCAGATGGAGAACAAGAAAAAAAGGATTGTGGCAAAAGACATACGGAACAAGGTTGGAGACAGGTTCGACAACTACCGGGAGGAATTCGAGTACTTGACATATTCAGGAATCGCACTTAACGTCAACTCCATCTCTAACCCCAAGTACCCTCTGTCCGAGTCCGTCCACAAGAATCTTCTCAAACTCTATCTGAACGATGTCGGATTACTTACGGCACAACTATACAGAAACAATGTCCGCCCGGTTCTTTCGGACGAGGAGGGGGTGAACCTTGGTTCCGTCTATGAAAGTGTCATCGCCCAGGAACTGAAGGCGCACGGACACAATCTTTTCTATTATGACAACAAGCAGAAAGGAGAGGTCGATTTCTTGATTGATGACTATAAAAGCACAAGCGTTCTGCCGATCGAGGTCAAATCCGGTAAGAATTACACCATCCACAGCGCCATCGACAACCTGCTAAGTATATCTGACTACAACATCAAATCAGGCCTCATCCTGTCAAACTCCCGGGAGATACGTACTTCCGGAAAGATAACATATATGCCCGTCTATTACATTATGTTCATCAATGCCGATCAGGTTGATGAAAGTGAGATCTACTTTTAATGCAACCGTGGTTACTGTAACGGCGGTTACAAAAACAAGAAGCACTCTCCTACTATCCGAAACAAGCAGCAGGAGGGTGCTTCAGCATATTCATTTACAAGAGCTTGCGCTCCACGGCAGCTATCGTTCCCAGGCGAGGGCGGAGGCGCCGAGGATGGCGGCGTCGGACTCCTTGAGCTGGGAGTAGACCAGCTTGACCTTGTTCTTCCAGAGAGAGAGGACGTTGTCGTTCATCGAACGGAAGATCGGCTCGGTGAGGAACTCCTTGCTTCTGGCCAGTCCGCCGAAGAGGACGATGGCCTCGGGAGCGGAGAACGCGATGAAGTCGGCGAAGGCCTCTCCGAGGAGTGTGCCGGTATATTCAAAGATCCTGATGGCAAGGGCATCGCCTTCCTTGGCGGCCTCGTAGACATCCTTCGAGGTGATGGTGTCAAGGCTGCGGAGGGACGACGGCTGATCGCTCATGTCGAGCCACTCGCGGGCGGTTCTGGCGACTCCGATCGCCGAGCAGTAGGTCTCAAGGCAACCGGTCCTGCCGCAGTTGCAGCGGCGGCCGTTGTGGCGGACGATGGTGGTGTGGCCCAGCTCGCCGGCAAACCCGTCGTGGCCATAGACCACCTCGCCATTGATGACGATTCCGCTGCCGACACCGGTCCCGAGGGTGATCATGATGAAATTCTTCATTCCCCTCGCCACTCCGTAGGTCATCTCGCCCATCGCTGCCGCGTTGGCGTCGTTGGTGAGGGTGACAGGGATTCCGCCCATCGCCTCTGAAAGCATCTTGGCGAAAGGAATCGCACCTGAGCGTCCCCAGGAAAGGTTCACGGCGTTCTCCACCTCGCCGGTGTAGTAGTTGGCGTTAGGAGCGCCGACACCGATCCCCCGGATCTGCCCCTCGGCGTTGGCGTCAGCGATGATCTTCTTCAACGCGGCTGAAAGTTCCCCGATGTAAGGTTCTACATCCGTGTAGGAGTCCGAGCGGATGACTGTCTGTGCCAGCACGGTACCGCGCGCGTCCACTACTCCGCATTTGGTGGTCTGTCCACCAACGTCTATTCCTATTACAAGATTCTGTTCCATAATGTTTGGCTATGAGAAGTTCCGGCGGAGAACCCCGCCGGAACGGGATTTCAAATTAAGCTGTTTTCTTTACCTTGGATCCGAACAGGGCGTACCAGAGGATGTAGGCGACACCGATGATGACAACGATGTAGCTCATCAGGTAGTTGGTTGCGTCAGCGACGGCACCCTGGATGAGAGGGAGGATACCTCCACCGCAAACCATCACCATGAAGAGGCCGGAAGCGATTGAAGTGTACTTGCCAAGTCCCTCGACGGCAAGGTTGAAGATCGCTCCCCACATCACCGAGGTGCAGAGTCCGCAGAGGATGAAGAACATCACTCCGATCGGAATCTCGGCGAGGGAGAATGAGAGGTTCGAGGTGATGGCCGGGAACTTCACGGTCGCGGTGTCACCAAGGATCATACCCAGTACGAGGAATATGATGGCTACCGTGCCGACGAAGCTGACCATAGCGCGGCTGGAGACCTTTCCGCCGACGGAAGCGCCTACCAGACGGCCACAGAGCATAAGGAACCAGTACATGCCGACAATCGTTCCGGCGACAGCGGCGCTGATGCCGATCTCGGCGGATGTCATGTAGAGGTTCACGAAGTTAGGAATACCCACCTCGACACCCACATAGACGAATATGGCGATGATACCAAGCACGAAATGCTTGAAGGAGAGGGCTCCCTTGACGCTCTCGCCGATGGTGAGCTGCTGCGTCTTTCCGGAAGCTGCCGCCGCCTCAAGCTCAGGCTCAGGAATATGCGAGGCCGCGATGATGATGAACGCCAGAGCGAAGATGCCCATCGCGATGAAAAGCGCCGGATTGGCGTCGGCGATCTGCGTGTCCTTCGTAACGTCACCGATGAGATAGCCCACGAGCACAGGCACGATGGTCGCGCTCAAGGAGTTGCAGGAGCCGCCCCACTGGATGAGCTGGTTACCCTTGTTGCCGCCGCCACCGAGGGTGTTGAGCATAGGGTTCACAACCGTGTTGAGCATACACATCGAGAATCCGGAGATGAACGCACCGAGGATGTAGACCGCGAAGCTGCCGACAATTCCTGAAAGGAATGTCACACCTACTCCGACGAATCCCACCGTCACGGCGGCGAGGGCTGTGAACTTGTAGCCCTTCTTGGACAGGATCATGCCGGCCGGCAGACCCATGAACGCATAGGCGATGAAATTGGCCGCGTTACCCAGCTGGGACATGAAGTTCGAAGCGGCGAACTGCTGCTTTACAATGACTCCGAACGGATTCTGGAATCCCGTCACGAATGAGATCATCGCAAACAGGAAGAACATTATCACAATAGCGAGAATGTTACCTTGTTGTTTCTTTTCCATTTGTAAGATGTTTTATGTTACCAAAAATAATTTCGTGGCATATCGCACAAAATTAGCAAATTAATTTCAATTTTGACCGAATGGCTTTAAAATTCAGTCGCAGAAGACATCCTTTGTAGGAATATTATTAACTTTGAGAAATGAAAACTCATGAATATGAAAAAGATAATCGACGTTAACGCTCATCTGCACACTCCTTACTCGTTCAGCGCCTTCACTGACGTGAGACAGGCTCTCGACATGGCCGCGGCGGAAGATGTCCGCATCGTGGGAATCAATGACTTCTACAGCATGGACGGCTACAGGGAGTGGAACGATGAATGCGCCGCAAGGCATCTTTACCCGATGTTCAACATCGAGTTCATCTCCCTCAACAGCGAGGATCAGGCGGCGGGACTCAGGGTCAACGACCCTAACAACCCGGGACGCACCTACCTCAGCGGCAAGGGACTGGCCTACCCGGTGATCCTCAGCGGGAAAGAGGCTCAGATGCTCGCCGATGTCAGGGCCGAGTCCAACGCGCAGGTCGAAAGGATGTGCGCCAAGCTGAACGCCCATCTGGACGCGGTAAAGGCCGGATTCAGCATAGATTTCAAACAGGTTGTCAAGGATCTGACCAGAGGCTCCGTCAGGGAGCGTCACCTCGCGAAGGCGCTGAGGATGGCGGTGGACGCGGCTGCCGGAAACGCCGGGGACAGGCTAGCCCTCTATGAAAGGATATTCGGAGGCCAGCCTCTTAAATCCGCCATTGAGAACGATGCGGCTGTCGAGAACGAGATCAGAAGCAAGCTCCTCAAATCCGGAGGCGCAGCCTTCGTGCCGGAGGATCCAAAGGCGTTCCTGCCTATGGAGACTGTCTGCCGGATCATCGAGGCGGCGGGCGGAATCCCGACCTATCCGTTCCTTGCGGATGACGCCAAGGGCAATTTCACCGACTTCGAGGGCGACCTCCAGAAGGCGGCTGACACACTGAAAAAGAGAGGGTTCAAGTCGGTGGAGTTCATCACGACCCGCAACACCACGGCTGTCCTTGAGAAGTACACGGACTACCTTCAGGACGAGGGGTTCATCGTCACATTCGGTTCGGAGCACAACACTCCTGCGCTGGAGCCGATCAGCCTGCGCACCCGCGACAACGCCGAAGGCCTGAGCGAGAAGCTGCGCCTGACCAACTACCGCGGAGCCTGCGCCGTGGCCGCCCACCAGGCGGGCCTTGACTCCGTCGAGGCCGGAGACGAACTGCTCCAGAAGACGGTTTTCGGGATTTAGAAAGAATATACTTGGAACATAATCAACATAAATAACACGAACATGAGACAAATTGAAGATCTTATCGCGATTTCACGGAAATTCGGGCAGGACTCCCGCTTTGTGATCGCCGGAGGCGGCAACACCTCCTACAAGGATGAGAACAGACTTTGGGTGAAGGCCAGCGGCCACGCCCTTGCCACAATAACAGAGGACGGATTCGCCGTCCTCGACAGAACCCTTCTGAACGAGATGGGCGAGAAGGCCTACAATGAGGACACGGCGATCCGCGAGGAGCAGGTCAAGAACGACCTCGCCGTGGCCTGCGTCACAAAGGACAGAAGGCCGTCGGTGGAGACTTCCCTGCACAACTGCATGGGATTCGCGTTCGTGGTGCACCTCCACCCTACCCTGGTCAACGGTCTGATGTGCTCGGCGAACGCCGAGGCCGCCTGCGGGGAGATCTTCCCGGAGGCGCTTTACATTGAATATACCGATCCGGGCTACACCCTTTTCAAGAAGGTCTACGACCGCATCAACGCCTACAAGGCCGCGAACGGAAAGGAGCCTCAGGTGATCTTCCTTCAGAACCATGGAATATTCGTGGGCGGAGACACGACCGCCGAGATCGAGGGAATATATTCGGAAATCCTCGGGAAACTTGAGGCCAAGGTGGCCGCTCTGCCAGAGGGCGGGAGCGAGGTCTCCCCGACCGTAACGGATGTCATCCCGGCCATCAGGCAGATGCTCTCCCGCTCCGGCAGAGGACTTAAGACACTTAAAGTCACGAAGAACGCCCTTGTGGACTACTTCCTTGACGGATCCCGCGAGAAGATCGCCGCACCGTTCACACCGGACATCATCGTGTACTGCAAGAGCGCCTACATATTCATTGACGCAGAGTCGGATGAAGAGATTCTGAAGCAGGCGGAGGAGAAGATCGAGGCTTTCGCCGCCGAGAAGGGCTACACGCCTAAGGTGCTGCTAATCAAGGGCATCGGTCTCGTGGCCGTTGGAGACAACTCCAAGAACGCGCAGATCATCACCGACGTGTTCACCGATGCGATGAAGGTCGCTTTCTATGCGCAGAGTTTCGGAGGAGAGCATCCGATGGAGCAGGCATGGATTGATTTCATCGACAACTGGGAGGTGGAGAACTACCGCCGCAAGGTCGCCGCAGGCTCGTCGAAAGGCCGTGTGGAAGGAAAGACCATCATCGTGACCGGCGCAGCCCAGGGATTCGGAGAGGGCATCGCCCGTGAGCTGATGGCGCAGGGAGCCAACATCGTGGTGGCCGACCTCAACGAGGCCACAGGCGAGAAGACCGCGGCCAGCTTCAATGAGATGGCCGGCTCGAACAAGGCGATCTTCGTAAAGACCAATGTCGCCGACATGACGAGCCTTCAGAACCTGATGAGGCAGACCATCCTGAACTTCGGGGCGCTGGACGCGTTCGTCAGCAACGCAGGAGTTGTCCGCGCCGGAGGCCTGGACGTGATGACCCCGGAGAATTTCGAGTTTGTCACCAAGATCAACTACGAAGCCTACTTCTTCTGCGCCAAGGCGGCCTCTCACATCATGAAGATCGAGACGAGGTATGATCCTGACTATTTCGCCGACATCATACAGGTCAACAGCAAGAGCGGACTGCGCGGCAGCAAGGCCAATTTCGCCTACGCCGGCGGCAAGTTCGGAGGAATAGGACTCACCCAGTCCTTCGCCCTTGAACTCGCCCCGGACAGGGTGAAAGTCAACAGCATCTGCCCTGGCAACTACTACGACGGCCCGCTGTGGAGCAACCCGGAGAACGGACTGTTCATCCAGTACCTCAACGCCGGCAAGGTTCCGGGAGCCAAGACCGTGCAGGATGTCAAGGACTACTATCTCGCCCAGGTGCCTATGCGCAAGGGATGCAACCCTGTGGATGTCTGCAAGGCCATCCTCTACGCCATCGACCAGACCGGAGAGACCGGACAGGCCATCCCTGTGACGGGAGGTCAGGTCATGCTGGCTTAGGAATATGACAAGTCTAATATAAATCATTAATATCATGAAACAACTTGACGTTAATCTCATGCATCCCGCCGAGCAGATCGCTATCATCATCGGCAGGATCTATCGCAGCGAGATGACCACCACCTCCGGTGGCAATCTGTCCATCATGGACGAAAACGGAGACATGTGGATCACCCCTGCGGCGATCGACAAGGGTTCCCTCACACCGGCTGACATCATGTGCGTGAAGGCCGACGGAACCATCGTAGGCCCTCACAGGCCGTCTTCCGAGTACCCGTTCCACAAGGCAATCTACAAGATGAATCCGCATATTCACTCAGTGATACACGCCCACCCTCCTGGACTGGTGACTTTCAGCATGGTACACCAGGTTCCGGACACGAGCATCATTCCGCAGGCCCGCGCGACGTGCGGCCCTGTAGGCTTCGCTGAGTATGCCCTTCCTGGCAGCGAGCTTCTCGGAAAGAAGATCGTGGCGGAGTTCAAGAAGAATCCTGACTACAAGGCCGTGATCATGGAGAACCACGGCGTGGTGGTGGCCGGCGACGACATCGCGGACGCCTACCAGAGATTCGAGACCCTGGAGCTCTGCGCGCGCACAATCCTGAACGCCAAGACATTGGGTGAGCCTAAGTACCTCAGCGAGGAACAGATCCTCCAGCACGAAAAGGCCGTGAACGTTCCGTTCCAGCACTTCATGAACGTCACCCATCCTTCCGACGAGAGGGCTATCCGCGCCGAAATTTGCAAGATCGTCCGCAGAGCCTGCTCGCAGGGACTTATGTGCAGCTCCTACGGAACGGCCTCCGTTCGTTGGAGAGACAATGATTTCCTCATCACCCCTTCCAGCATGCAGCGCTGGGATCTTGATCCTGAGGACATCGTGCAGGTCAAGGACGGCATGATCGAGGCAGGCAAGAGGGCAAGCCGCTCGGTGGCTCTCCACTACGAGATCTACCGCCGCAACCCTAAGGTGAACTCCATCATCCTGACCCAGTCCCCTGCCCTTATGGGATTCTGCACCACAGGTGCGAAATTCGATGTGCGCACGATTCCGGAGAGCTGGATATTCCTGCAGGACATTCCGATCTTCCCGTTTGGCAGCCAGTACAACGAGCATCTGACCGAACTCGCCGACGAGTTCAAGAACAGGCCGTGCGTGATGCTGGAGAACGATTCTGTCGTGGTGACAGGAGACCAGCTCATCAACACGTTCGACCGTCTTGAGGTGGCGGATTTCAGCGCCCGCTCGCTGATCCTCGCCGCTCCGCTTGGCAAACTGAACCCGATCACCGACGAGGAGATCGAGGAACTCCGCGTGGCGTTCCACGTAGGGGAGTAGTTAAAGCGGACATATACTGCCTCCGGCGGTCCTCCCCACTTCGTGGGTCCCCTCCCTCTTCGGGAGCCAAAGCCGCCTACGGCAGTATATGTCCGCTTTAGCCTAAGCACCAAAAGCAAGAGGCTGACATTTTGGAGTCAGCCTCTTCTTTTATAGATCAACAGGATGGTCCTATTCTCCGGCGATGATCTTAGCGTCCTCGGCACTGTCGATGCCGACACGCTTGGCGATCCGTTCACTCCTCTGACGGATCTGCTCCTTGTGACGCAGTACCCAGTTCTCGGCATAGACAGCCACGCATGCAAGGAAGAAATAGATGACCGTCTGGATGATCATGGCCTTCATCTGCACGTCTGCCGCTCCCATCTCGCCACCGGCAGTGCTGAGGTTGATGAAACCCTGCGCGCCGAAAGTGGACGGGAATATGTAGGAGAACACCTTCCAGAAGCCCGGGAACGCGAATGTCGGCCATGAGCAACCGGTCAGGAACAAAGCCACAGGCGACATCGCCAGAAAGAGGATGAACACGGATTCCCTTCTCGTGATCAGCGTGCTCCAGACCATGCTGAAGAACACACAGTCAGTGATGAAGAAGACCAGCATCGCAAGGACATCCTTGAACTCACCTCTTTGAGGGATCCCGAATATTGCCGGGACGATGAAGGCGATGTACATGCCCACAGCAAGGTAAAGCAGCCAGTAGGCGCCTCCACGTCCCATGACCACACGCCCGACACCGTGACCTTCAAGTCTGTCAGGAAGCGATGCGAAACTGCGGTTCCTCTCCCTTGCGGTTCCTACCAGCAGTGACATTCCGTAGAAAAGCGTCTGCTGGATGATGATCATCAGGATGGCCGAGATCAGGAAGAAACTGTAGTTGAATGCCCGGTTGTAAGGATTGTTGTCCTCGTAGCCGAGCGGCTTGACAGTCTGGGACGCGGCCTGTTCCGTCATCCCGAGGGACGAGAACCTCTGCATCTGGATCTGACCGATCTCATGAAGCATCACGAAGTTGGTGGCCATGAGAGCGTTCTTGTAGTAGAGGAAACTGCTCATGTCCGCATAGACGGAGAATGTGGAGGTTTCGTTTCGAGCCAGTTTCTCCGTGAAGTCGGAAGGGAAATAGATGATACCGTTGACTTTGCGTTCCTGCATCATTTTTTCCGCCTCGGCCATATTCATACATTTCGCCGCGACCTCGACCTCTCGGGTGGCGTCGATCTCCCTGATGAAGCGGTGGCTGTCCGGGCTGTCGCAATTGTCAACAATGGCAACGGGAGTCTCAGAAAGAATACCGTTCAGGTAGACGAGATTGTAAAGCAGCGGATAGGCAAGTCCGGCGACAAGGAAGATCAGCAGCACGCCGCTGTCTGAGAAAATCTGTCGAAGTTCATGACAGAATATGCCCCAGAAGTCCTTGATCCATGTTTTTGCGTATGTATTTTTCATGTCACTTAGTCTTTAGGGAAGTTCTGATGAATGTAGGCCTTCTTGAGCCGCACAAGACCTATGAGCGGCAACAGAATGAAGATCAGCAAGTAGATCACCTGCTTCCACCACCCGGCGAATCCGGCTCCGAATATGGCCTCCTGGACATAGAACAGATAATAATGACGCAACGGGAACGCCGCCGCAAGTCCCTGGATGTAAGGCGGCATGGCCTCTATCGGAAGCGTGAAGCCCGAGAGGGAGAATCCAAGCACGCTGTAAAGAGCGCCGATACTCAACGCCAACCTCGGCACAGGAAGCATCTCAAGGATGAATATGGCAATCGCCTCACTGGCGAAGATCATAAGGAATATGCCCAAAAACATGTTCCAGATGGATCCCGCCAACGGAAAATGCAGCCTATGGAAGAGCAGCAGGATCAGTATCAGCCCGATCGCCGAGAATGTCAGCGTCCACACCAGAAGCTTGCCGGCGAGGGCGGTCACAATCGAGTTGCCGGAGGTCTGCAGCAGATGCCTGGAGGTACCATACTTAAGCTCCGCTCCCAATGAATATATCAGGACGATTATCACGATCATCTCCAGCACACCTGGCAGCAGGACGCTGCTGAGGTAGTAGTTGTAGTTGGTACCGACGTTGCCGATCTGATGGACATCCACGTCCACAGGACGGATCATGCCCATGATCTGGCTGTCGTTGTAGCCTCTTGCCCTGAAGGCCTGCCTCTGCACGGCTCCGTTGGTCAGATTGACCATCTGAAGAAGATCCTTCCACGCAAGCGCCCCGCTGACGAAGTACAAGCCGTTGACGTAGAACGTGATCTTCGGCTGACGGTTCGCCTGGATGTCATCGTTCATCCCCACAGGAACGACACAGACAGCCGCGATCTTGCCTCTGTTCATGTCTTCTCTGGCAGCCGCGAACGAATCGTAGTGGACAACCTTTCCCAACTGGGTGGCGTCCAGCTGCTGGCAGAAATTCCTTGAGGTGGACGAGTAGTCGTAGTCCACAAGACCGATCGGAACATCACTCGGCAGACCGTCTTTCAGAAATGTCAGGAAGAATATGGCGCAGAAGGCTATCACGCCTACCGAACCCAGAAGATAGATCGGGCGCTGCCTGATGATCCTGAGCTCGCGGCGGGCCACCGCAATTATTCTCTGCCAATTAGTCATGATGATAGTCCTTACTTAACGATTGCGGACATACCAGGACGAATGCCGTCCACCGTCACATCCGGAACGGCCCTGACTTCGAAGGTCTTGGCATCGTACATACCTGTTTCCTTGGTGGCCTTCCACGTGGCGTAGGACTCACGGACAGCCACATAGTTGATGGTGGCCGGAACCTCCTTGCCGTCCAGAGCCGGGATGATCACCGTGATCTTGTCGCCCTGCTTCATGCCGTGGAGATAGTCCTCGCGTACATTGAACGTGAACCATACATCATTCAGATCCGTAACGCTGGCGACAGGCGCTCCCTGGCCGACAAGCTCGCCGACCTTAGGGAAAAGAGCCGAGATGATTCCGTCAGCAGGAGCCGTAAGGTACAGCTCGCTCAGATAAGACTCCACCTCCATCAACGCGCCGTCAGCCTGATCGACGAGAGCCTTGGCCGCAGCCTTGTCCTCCTCGCGCGCTCCGTTGACAGCCATGTCATACTGACTCTTGGCAGCCTTTGTCTGAGCGACGGAGGCATCGTACTTGGCCTTCACCTCGTCGTATTTCTGAGCCGCGATGACTTTCTGGTCATAGAGCTTCTGGATCCTGTCGAAAGACTTCTTCATCACGTCTTCCTGCACAAGAGCCTGCTGATAAAGCTCATAGGCTCCAGCGATCTGCTCCTTGCGGGCTCCGTTCTGAGCCTTTCTGCTCTGTGAGCTGGCAGCCGCCTTGATGGCGTTGGCCTGCGCCAGCTTGGCACGTACCTCAGGAGAGTCGATGAGGGCGACGGTGTCTCCCTTGTGGACCATCTGGCCTTCCTTGACGTAAAGTTCCTCGATCCTGCCCGGGACCTTGCCGGACACACGATACTCACTGGCCTCTGCCTCGCCCTGAATCATCAGAGGCTTAGGTTTAGAGACGAAATAGCCGATGATGGCGATCAGAAGGATGATTACGATCAGCGCCACAATGCCAATCACAAGATTGTAGCTTTTCTTTTCCTTTTCCATAATATTCTTAAATTTTTATCATTATCCGTTGATTATCTTGCCTGAGCGTGGTTGTTGCCTTCCGCCTTGTTCAGGTTGGCGGCAAGCATCTGGAGCTCGATTCCAGCGTCGATATATTCAGAATGAGCCTTCAGCCAAGCGGTCTGGGCGGCGAGAGCCGTGTTGGTCTCGATCACGCCTTCCTCGAAGCCGACAGTAGCGGTACGGAGGTTCTCCTCCGCGCTGGCCAGATTGTTCTGCGCCATCGTCAGCTTCTCAAGCGCCTCTCCCTCCTGCTTCCTGAGCTGGGTGACCTGAAGGTTGATAAGGTTCCTGGCATCCTCAAGCTGTGTCCTGTAAAGGGTGGCCTCAGCCTTTGCCTTGCGGGTCTTGCTCATGGCCTCGAAGCCGTGGAAGATAGGGATGTTCACCATCACGCCGGCGTTGAAGAAACCGCCCCAGTCCTTCTGGAAGCCGTTCTTGATGTTAGGATTAGTCACTGAATATGCCGCCATCAAGGCCACCTTCGGCATCATGTCGGCCCTTGCGACCCTCACCTTGCCGTCATAGATCTTCGACGCAAGCTCAAGGCTCCTGGTCTCCGGCCTGTCTGCGTAGATCTGCTCCAGATCCTTTCCCGCTCCGATCTGAGGGACAGGGATGTCAGCCAGCGCCTCGTCGGCAAGCACGATGTCTGAATTGAGGTCAAGGCCGATCTGCTTGCAAAGAAGCATCTTTGCCAGTGTAAGGCCATTGTCGGACTTCGTCTTGAGCATGTCCGCCTCGTTTGCCTTCACCTTTATCTGAAGGGCGTCGGACTCCGTGGCCACGCCTTCCTTGACTGAAAGATCCACGTCATGCTCCATCTTGTGGAGAAGGTCGGCATAGGCGTCGGCGAGTTTTTTCTTGTTGGCGATGGAGATGATCTGCCAATATGCCTGGTCAACATCCACAATCACCTGCTGGTACTGCTGATCGTACTGAGTTTCTGACAGTTCCTCTGCCAATTTGGCAATTCGGTTGGCAGCCACAATCTTGCCGCCCATGAAAACAGGCTGCTGGACGGTCACCGCCCCGGCGAAAATGTTCTGCATGTCAGGATGGAAAGCATCGTCAATCTCCTTTCCCAACGCATTGATTGTCTGAGACATGTCCGTCTGGGACAACGCACCGAGGACTGTCTGCCACATCGGGCTTTTCATGTACTCCATCGCAGCCGCAGGGTTGGACTTGATGGCAGCCATCAGATTCTGGCTGAGAGTCTGGGTCTGCGTGTGGATCAGGGTTCCCATGTTCTGAAGTTTCTGGGAAGTGGCATCGCTGACAAGGGCGATGTCATTGGCGTTGTAGATGTAGGCGCCAGTGGCGGAAATGTTTGGCAGATAGTTGGCGAACGCTATCTTGCGGTCGTAGCCGGCCATCTCGATCTTGGTCTCGGCCTGCCTCAAGGTCTTGTTGTTCTCGATCGCCATTTCGCGGCATTGCTCCAGCGTCAGCGTCTGCTGGGCATTCGTCGCCAGCGGCATCATGGCCACCGCGACCAATGTTGAGATTTTGACAATGTACTTGTTCATATTCATCAATTCTTGTTTTCGATTTTTTTGTCAAGCGGTAAGGGTACACTACAAATTGATTGCCAAATTTCTCCATTAATATGACTTTTCGGATTCTATAAGTATCAAAAGGTCGAATATTGCGAAATTTTGCAATATGACAAATATTCCCTAATTTTGCCGCCAGACATTAAAACATTTTTTGACATGCCAGATTCACTATTGAACATAGGGCTGAAGCAAATCAGAAAACTCGTACCCGTCCAGAATGAAGTCCAGCTCGGAGACGACTTCTTCATCATGGAGGTGAAGTACAGCGAAAACCTTCAGTTTTTGAAATATCCCTGCCGCAGCGACGCCTACATCGCGATTTTCTGCAAGTCCGGCAGCCTCAACGTAGAGATCAATCTTCGGTCGTACACGGTGGTCAAGGGTACGCTGTTCATCGGTACTCCGGGAAACATCATAAAGATAAACAGGTTGGGCAATGAAGGCGACAGCGGATTCGAGTTCATCGTCGTGGCGATTTCCAAGGAGTATCTTTCCAGCATTAGTTTCGACTTTAAGAAAATTTTTGACGATCGGCTCAAACTGCTGACAGAGCCATGCGTCCAGCTTGAAGACAGGAACATCGCCTTCTGCACCAAGTACTTGGACCTTATCGGCGAGATTCTGTCCTCGGACGTGCCGAACAAGAGGGAGGCTGTCGGCTCGCTGATCGCGTCACTCTTTTACCTACTGGGCGGACTGATGGAAAAAAGCGCCGTAAAGACTCCGGAGGCATCAGGAGCGACGGTCAACACCAGAGTGAAACTGATCTTCGAGCATTTCATGACACTCGTGACCGAGCATCACACATCGGAGCGCAACATGGCCTTCTACGCCAACCGGCTTGGACTGACCCCGAAATACCTTTCTAAGCTCATCAAGCAGGTCAGCGGCCGCTCGGCTCCTGACTGGATCGACTCGTTCGTCATCCTTGAGGCGAAGAATATGCTGAAGTACACCGACGACAGCATCAAGGAAATCGTCTTCAAGCTTCATTTCCCGAACCCGTCCGTGTTCTACAAGTTTTTCAAGGCGCACACCGGAATGACTCCAAGCGAGTACCGGAACGGTTAGGATGCCGACAAGACAAGGCTCTCCGCTGCACCAGAAGGCTGTTTTGCTTCAATTCGTAAGTAAACAACTGGTGAATGTGACGGTTTGATGTAAAAATCGTTTTAAAATATTACGAAAAAGTTTTGCATATTCAATAAATCTTAATACCTTTGCCATTGGACAGACAAAAGTTCTTTTTGTTGTCTATTTGTTAAGTTCGTTTTATATACAACAGGCCGGAGCTTTGGGGAAAGCGACGGCCTTTCTTTTTTAAAGATTACTATGCCCCGACTAGCAAAAGGCGGGTGGCTAAAAGTCACCTTTTAGCCACCCGCCCTCGCGGATATATTCAAGTAGATTACTTGATCACTACTTCCTTGACCTCCCAGGTAGGAGCAGCTGTCTTTGAGCCGACATACTTAAAGGCTAACTGGAACTTTGTTCCAAGATAATCCTTAAGATCTATGTCACCGGACTCCACAAAATTCCAATCTTTGCCTTTCGGATAAGTGTAACCGGTCAATTCTTTCCACTCACTGCCATAAGACTTGGCCCAAACGGAGATATGGTCTTCTGGCTTGTCCTTGTTCACAAAATTAAGGGCATGCTTGAAGGACAGTGTTGCACTCTTTCCTGCCAGATCGATTATCGGAGAAACCAACCAAGACTCGGACTCGAGATTGGTCTTGTTCACGAAAGACGACGCCTTCATGTAACCGTAGTTGGTGTCTTCTGACCAAACATAGGTACTTCTGTCGGCAGAAGAACATTATCGATCGTGAATGAACCCTTACCATTCTTAAAAGACTCCTCAAAAGGCAAGGTGAAGAGAAGAAGTCCGGAATCCTGATTGATGGTAAACGTACCGTCAGAAGAATCCTTACCCTTGTAGGAAGCGAGTTTGACCTCGCACTTGCGGGCGTCATCGCTGTTAGGAGCGACAGTGAACTTAACAACAGCCGTGTCCGCAGGAGAAGGCTCTATCTTAGTAGGAACGCCCTTCACGTAGCTCATGCCGACATACTTCACCCAATCGCAATCCTCAGGAACAGAAGGGAAGACACCGTTGCCCTTGTAGGCCACCTTGACAGACACCTCTCCTCCATCCTTGGAAACGGTAGCGGAAGGGTTGACAATCTTGATAAGGGACTTCTTGATGCTGATCACAGTCACTTTCACAAGCTGAGGGTTGCCCTTGTAGGAGCCGACTGGTCCCTCGACGGTGACAACGTCACCAAGCTCGATACCGAGGCTTGCGAAGTTCTTCTCAGCACCCTTCTTGTCAAGAGTACCGTAGATGTAGACCGAACCAGTCTTGTCGGTGAGATACCAGTTGCCGTAGAGTGTGTTCTCGATGGCTGTGCAGACACCGCTCACCCTTACGTTCTTTCCTTCAGGACTCTCGTTGGCTTCCTTGCAGGAAACAGTCACGGCAGTCATGGAACCCTGACGGACTCTGACGAACTGAGAGTTATTGCCGACCTTTATCTTAAGCTCAAGCTCACGACCGCCCTGAAAGGCTGCGGCTGAGAAGGTGACCTTAGACTCGCCAGCGGCGCCGGACATCTTGTCGGCGGAAAGCCAGGACGGAGTCTGCGATTTGATAGTGTTGTCCTTATTCCTCTTGATGACATCAGGCCAGTTGTCATCCGTGACGAATTCCCAGGTGTCTGTGGCATCAATGGTCAACACCGCTGTACCACCGGCGTTCGGGATCGAAAGGTAGGAATCCGCCAGGCTGATGTTGTCCAGCCTTCCAAGCTCCTCATCGTTGCAGCCAACAAAGAGGACGGAAGCGAAAATGGCTGAGAATAAATATTTGAGTTTCATAATTATCTCAATAAATAATATTAGTTAAACATGTACTTTATTCCCACCGAAGCGTACCAGCACTGGCCGATCGCCGTGTTAGGAACGAATGTCTTCACATCCGAAGTAACGGTCTTCGGAGTCGAGAACACCGGATAACCCTCTGAGTCAGTCGTATCGTACTTGAGGATACGGCCAGAATTGAGGTCTGGATTCATATACTTGCTGACACCCCAGCTGGAGTTGAAGAGGTTAAGGATGTTCTTCACATCAAGGCTGAGCTGAAGAGTGTTGACGCTCTTGCCGACATTGATCTTGAAATCGTGCTTGTAGCTGAAGTCAACCCTGTGGACCCAAGGAGAGTAGACGCTGTAGGCCTCGGCATACTCACCCTGATGCTTGCTCAGGTACTTGTCGCCGTGAACATAGTCCATGAAGCGGTCGCGGTCGCTATCGGAAGTGAAGCGGAACTGCTTGTCAGCAACCTGCTTGTCTGTAGGAATATAAAGGGCATCGTAGCTGTAGCCGTCGCCGTTCATGTCATTGGCGAGCATGTAAGAGTAGTTGTAACCTCCCCTCCAAGTCTCGTAGATCAAGCTGAAGTGGTTGCCGCTCTTGTCGTGATGCGTAGCGGATGCCACGAAACGATCCGGAGTGACGTACTGGGAGTTGTGGAGCTGGATGTTGTTTGGACCTGCGATCGTCGGAACGTAGGTGAACGCGGACTCGGCGTTTGAACCCGGCATACCGGTGATTTCCTTGGAACCCACGCGGGTATAAGCCGCCATGAAGCTGAGACCCTCGACAGGACGCATATTCACAGTCACGTTGGCCGAATAGCCATAGCCCTTGCTGGTGTTCTCAAGCACGAAAGCCTTGGTGGCGTTTCTGAAGTTGGAAGGGAAAACAGGACGGTTGTCCGCGCCATTCCATCTTGCGAAGCCTTCGGCAGGAAGCATGCTCCAGTCTGACATCATCACGCCATTGATGGTCTTGTTGAATATTCCTTCAACAGTGACGGTGAACGGGAATGAGACAGGAAGTTGGTAGTCAACAGCGAGTGATGTCTTCCAAACCTGAGGCATCTTGAACTTGGAGTCAACCGCAGAGATTGAGGAAGGAACAGCACCATCCTCAGGGGAGATAGTTGAAGGGTAACCAACTGAGATGAGGTAGTCGTAGAGAGCCTGAGACGTAGCCTTGCCATTCAAAGTCTTAAGACCACCGGCAAACTGACTCATGTCAATATAAGTTTTTCCATCTCTCACAACAGTTGGTCCTGTATAGCCTTTGACTTTTTCAGCAAGGGTATTCCCGTTGATCTGTGCCTGGTACTGAACCATACCGGAGTTGGTAGGCATGTTCGTGAAGAACACGAGAGGGAGACGGCCTACGAAGAGACCGGTACCTCCGCGGAGGGTGAGGCTCTTGTCATTGAGAACGTCCCACTTGAAGCCGACACGCGGGGAAACCGAGATTCCGGCAGAAGGCCACTTACCTGTGTCGATGTGACGAACATCGTTGTTGCTGTCATAGTAGTCGAGATCAAGGATGGCTTTGTTGGTCATCAGGTCGCTGTTGTTGAAGAACAGACCGTCGAAACGAACACCGTAGGTCAATTTGAAGTTCTCGGTAGGGTTCCAGTCATCCTGAGCGTAAAGACCCAGCTTGCTGAACTGCACGCGGGCGGCAGGATTCTTCTCACCGTCATAACCGTAAGTGAGGCAGACAACCTCAGGAGCGGCTCCATTGACGAAATCGTCAACGCTTGAATAACGATAGTAACCCGTACCGTTTCTCATGTAGGCGTTGTCCGCCATCTGATATTCATAGCTGAGACCAGCGGTGACCTTGTGGCTGCCTACATAATAAGTGATGTCATCCTTGATGTTGGCGATTGTATTGTGGACAGCGCTGTTCCAAGTGAAGAGTTCATAGCCAAGGGACATGTATTGGGTGTTGGTGCCGGTACCGTCCTGGATGTCAATGAACGGGAACTCGCTTGAGTTGGTTCCGCGCACGTCATCAAGCTTTGAGAATGTGGCGAGGAACTGGTTGGAAAGGTTGTTACTAAGGCGGCTGTTAAGGTCAACGGATACGGAATGAACGAGGTTATTCATAGAGTACATTGAGTTCGCAAAAGCCATTGAGTAAAGAGAGGTTCTCGCATAGGCGGAACGTGTACCTCCGTCCATCGAGGAGGCGTTAGGAGCAAACCAAGAAGTATTGTTGGTGTAGTTGTAGCGGACAGCGAGGTGGTTCGCGTCATTGATGTTCCAGTCGAGACGGGCAAGAATCTTGGCGTTGCTCTCGTCAGAAGGGAAATCAGTGAAAGAGCCGGTGTCGTAGCCATACTTGTCCTTCACATGGGAGGAAACTTTCTCCATGTCGGCAACTGACGCATAGGAAAGGTACTTGGTAGACTCTCCCACACCATTTTCGGAAGCCCTCCAACGGACAGCGACAGATGGTGTCTGTGAATATTCAGCATTGACGAAGAAGAAGAGCTTGTTCTTGATGATCGGGCCACCGAAAGTGAAGCCGTAAGTGGTGTTGCGGTCCTTGTCGCGGGCACCGGGGATCTCGGTTCCGTCAACAGTGTTGCCACGCATGTTCTCGTTGCGGTGATAAACATAGGCGGATCCCTTGAAGGTGTTGGTACCAGACTTGGTGATGGCGTTCACGCCACCTCCGATGAAATCGGTCTGACGGACATCGTAAGGAGAGATCACAACCTGAAGTTCCTCGATCGCGTCGATGGAGATTGGAGAACCTCCTCCAGGAAGTTTCTCGGAAAGGCCGAAGTTGTTGTTGAAGTTGGCACCGTCAACGGTGAAGTTGGCAGTACGGCCATCAGTTCCCACGAAACTCATGCCGTTTCCACCGTAAGGGGAAAGCCTGGTCACATCGGTGATGCTTCTGCTTACGGTAGGCAGAGCGGTGATCTGGGCATTGTTGATGTTTGTGGCGGCGCCAGTCTTCTCTACGGCGAACTTGGAGTTGGCGGTGGAGACAACAACAGCCTCTGAAAGCATCTGGGTGTCATCCTTCAGCATGGCGTTGAGGTTGTAGGCCTCGGCGAGCTGGAGAGTAACATCCGTGTAGGTTACTGATTGGTAGCCAAGACAGCTTACCTCAACCTTGTAAGGACCACCGGAACGCATACCGTTGATTGCATAACGGCCTTCCGCGTTGGCGACGGCATAGTACTGTGTACCCGACGGGGTGTGAACCGCGACCACGGCGGCTCCAGGAACAGCGGCTCCATTGGCGTCAGTCACCTTACCGTTCAATGAGGACGTGGTAACCTGTGCAAATGCCGTGATTCCGACAAGGGCTGCGACTAATGCGGCAAAGCCCTTCTTGAGTAATTGAACCATAGATTTGTTAATAAATATAAAGTATTGAGTTAATCCTTTTCCGCGCATATCATTCAACTTGCGAATTTAACACATTTTCTTCGGTTCAGAAAATTTAAATCAGTTACAAATCGGTTACGATTGAAGATTATAACAAATTCACGGCGAAAACACAATTTGAGCGGTTTTTGGATATTCCCGAAAAAGCATTATCTTTGCAACCGGAAAATGTGGAGAGATTTGCCTGCTTGCAACCACACTAAAAAATGCTAAAAGATTTACGTTGTGTTTTTTATGTGTCTCCACGTATTCCCATACGTTGGAGTTTTTTTGTTTATATTCCACCCTCCAGTTTAGGGATGACAATGATGATTAAAAACATAACACATTATGAATTACCTATTTACAAGCGAATCAGTCTCTGAGGGCCATCCAGACAAGGTGGCCGACCAGATTTCAGACGCAGTCCTTGACGAGTTCCTCCGTCAGGATCCCGAGGCCAAGGTGGCATGCGAGACCTTCTGTTCGACAGGACTTGTGGTCATCGGCGGCGAGGTCCGTTCCGAGGACGCGTACGTTGACATCCAGAAGGTTGTGCGCGGAGTGATCAACCGCATCGGCTACAACAAGGCCGACTACATGTTCGACGGCAACTCCTGCGGAGTCCTCTCCGAGATCCACGAGCAGAGCCAGGACATCAACCGTGGCGTGGTACGCGAAAACCCTGAGGATCAGGGAGCCGGCGACCAAGGCATGATGTTCGGCTACGCCTGCCGGGACACGGAGGACTACATGCCTCTGCCGCTCTACCTCTCGCAGATCGCCCTTCAGGAGCTCGCGGACATCCGCCACAACTCCCCGGAGCTGATGCCTTACCTAAGACCCGACTCGAAGTCCCAGTTCACCGTTGAATATGACGAGTCACACCGTCCGGTGCGTGTCCACACGATCGTCATATCAACCCAGCACGACGACTTCGTGGCAGACGGGCTTGGGAATATTCCTTACTCCGATGCCGTACAGCAGTTCGGTCAGGACAAGGTGGACCAGGCGATGCACGACAGGATAGAGGCCGACGTCAGGAATATTCTGCTGCCAAGACTCAAGGCGGCGTTGAATCCTCAGACCGCAGCCCTGTTCAAGGACGATTTCATCCTGCATGTCAATCCGACCGGCAAGTTCGTGATCGGCGGTCCCGCCGGCGACACCGGCCTGACTGGCAGAAAGATCATCGTGGACACCTACGGCGGCAAGGGCGCGCACGGCGGCGGAGCCTTCTCCGGCAAGGACCCGAGCAAGGTTGACCGTTCGGCGGCCTATGCGGCAAGACACATAGCCAAGAATATGGTAGCGGCCGGCGTCGCCCAGGAAATGCTTGTCCAGATCGCCTACGCCATCGGTGTGGCAAGGCCGGTGAGCGTCTTCGTGGACACCTACGGCACCGGCATCGTGCCTGACGCCGAGATCGCCCGCAGGATCGAAAACCTTTTCGACCTCCGTCCCGCCGCGATCATCCGCAAGTTCGAGCTGAAGAACCCGATCTACGAGCCGACAGCCGCCTACGGCCATTTCGGCCGCAAGCCATACACCAAGTCAGTGAAAGTCGGCAAGCCTGGCTGCCAGACCGACAAGCTCGTCCAGTTCTTCGCCTGGGAAAAGCTTGACGCGGTGGAGGAAATCAAAAAGGCGTTCGGAATATAGTGGCGCTTCGTATAGTGGCGCTTATTAGCAATCCTTAAAGAATACTTGGTAATCTTTGATTGTCTTTCGATTTAGCTGTCTTTTCAAATCAGTCATGTGTCACCGGCACACAACTTCTTCCCAAAGACAGCCATCCTCGAAAATACTGCCGAAATCTTTACCGACTTATTTTTCAACGCCTTTATCCCAAGACAAACAGAATTGCGCCCGGAACCAGCACAGGAAGGCTCCGGGCAGCATACATGCGCAACTCTGTTTCCGGCCATTCCAGCCGCCCCCTACCGCAGCGCCGCCAACGCCGTTTCCCGGCCTTAGCTCAAGACAGATTTGCACCCGAAGCCCACGCAGGAACCCTAAGGGCGGGATTCAGCCCCAAAGTCGCCCGGGTGCTTCGTCCCTGGACTCGACGGGTCGGGAAGAAATCTGATCGGTGTCTCGGTAGGGATTCTTCATTGATGCGCATTGTTTTCCGCATTGGTCTTCTTACAAGAGCTGCCCAGACGGATAACGCCACTATTTTTTTCAAAACTCGTTCATGGTATTTTTTACAAAACTCGTTCATGGTAAAATGCCATAGAACGCCACCTATCAATGAATATGCTGAAAAACTCTCTCTTTCTTCTTAGACTTTTTCAGCACAATCACAGTTCCAGCATCACCACAAGCCTTTTAGGCTGAACGTGTTTCGTAGAAAGTAGCTTCGATCGCCAACGCTGAAGATCGTAAAGCGGAAAGGCGGCTCCGGGTTAGGGGATAGTAGGCGGCACTACGGCGAGTCCGGCGACCTGAAAGGGCGGCCTAGGGTTAGTAAGCGGCACTACGGCTGGTTCGGCGACCTGAAAGGGCAGCTCGGCAGCCGTGTTTTTTCGCCATGTATCGTACAAGGCCTTGTATATTCAAATAATAAAATCTACATTTGCTAAGTCGGCTGTTTGCCGGTGTAACATAAAGGTGTTGCCTGTTCTTGAATAGAGGTCAGCAATAATCCAAGGATGAGACAGGAAGCCCCTCCTCACCAATATGGATTCCAGCGCCTCAACGCCGTTATCAATCGTTGGTGCAGAGTTGTTCCCCATTCAAATACTCCGCTGCTCTTCTGCTCAGACAGACAAGGCTCCACACTTTTACCTTTTTCCTATTATTTGGGTTCGCCAGGAGTCTGCGAAAGTCTAATTAAATGGTGATGAAAAGATTAATTCACGCGCTAACAGGCGCCATCGTGCTTTTTTTGGCATTGGTCGCCTCTGTTGATTCCAACGCAGCGGAGTCAGACATTCTCGTCAAAGTCAAATCGGAGGGTATTTGCGACGAGGGTTTTTTCAATGTCTGGAACTACCAGGGACGTTACTGGTTTGAGATTCCCGATTCTCTTTTGGGAAGAGACATGCTTCTTGTGACACGTCGCGCCAGAACATCTATGGACATGGGATTCCGTAGCGAGAGCATAGATGAAAGGATCTTTGTTTGGGAACGGCGTGGAGAAGACAAGATAGAACTGCGTGCCAGGTCTTTCCGAAAGATAGCGGCGGACGGAAGCGAGTTGTCAGAAGCGGTTAAAGACTGCATGCTTCCGACGATCATTGCGACATTCGATGTCACCGGAAAGTCGGATGACGGGAATGCGATGGTCGAGGTGTCGGATCTTTTCCGCAAAGACTTGCTCGCCTTTGGATTAGACTATCGCCTCAAGAAAAAATATGCTATAGGGAACCTTGAGGACAAGAGCAGTTACATTAACTACATCAAGAGTTTCCCGTCGAACATCGACATCCTTTCCACCAAGACCTACTCCTTGAGCGGCAACAGCGATGTCATCGAGGATGAAGGACTCAGAACAGCCACCATCCAGATCCACAACTCCCTGCTCCTGCTTTCGCGGACTCCTATGACTCCACGCTACTCGGACAGCAGGGTCGGCTATTTCAGCCGCGGCCAGTACGACTACGGTCTTGATGACGCGCAAAGAGCCGTTAAGACTTATTACATCAACAGATGGAAGTTGGAGCCATCCGACCCGGAAGCCTATTTCGCGGGAAAGACCGTTGATCCTGTAAAACCTATTGTCTACTATCTGTCTCCATCCATCCCGAAAAAATGGACAAAATACTTCAAGGAGGGTGTTGAGGACTGGCAGAAAGCGTTCTCCGCCGCGGGATTCAGCAACGCCATATTCGCAAAGCCTGTCCCGACAGAGGAAGAGGATCCCGATTTCGACCAGCTTGACGCCCGTTATTCCATGATAGAGTATTTCCCTTCCTATTTGGAGAACTCCTATGGACCGGCAGTCGTGGATCCTCGTTCGGGAGAAATCATCAACAGCCATGTCTGCATATACCACAATGCGATGAAACTGCTGCATGACTGGTACATGATCCAATGCGGCCAAGTTGATCCTGAAGCAAGAAAGATGGTGTACGATGAGGCTCTGATGGGAAGGCTTATCAGGTATCTGGTATGCCATGAAGTCGGACACACCCTTGGGCTCATGCATAATTTCGGAGCCAGCAGCGCATTCCCGACCGACTCGCTCCGGAGCGCGTCATTCACCGCCGAGCATGGAACGACCGCATCAATTATGGACTACGCCCGTTTCAACTATATAGCCCAGCCAGAGGACAAAGGAGTCTCGCTTTTCCCGATAATCGGTGAATATGACAAATTCGCGATCGAATGGGGCTACAGGCTTTTCCCTGGGATGAAAACACCGGAGGATGAGCGGTTTGTACTCAACGATTTTGTAAAAAGCCATGCTGATGATCCTGAATGCAGGTACATCCGGCAGTTTATTCTCCAGTCCGACCCTAGAGGACAGACCGAGGATCTTGGCGACGATCCTGTAAAGTCCGCCGGATATGGTTTGTCTAATCTGAAGATTGTGACCGACAGCCTTGAGAGATGGACTTATCAGGAAGCCAGAGGATATGGCGACCTTGCCGACCTCTACAAGAAAATACAGAAGCAATGGCTGAAGTATTTGGGGCATGTCGCCTCTGTCGTGACAGGAATATATGAGGACTACAAGACCACCGACCAACCAGGCCCGGTCTTCTACCTGACGGAGCCAGCACAGCAGAAAGAGGCCATCGCCTTCATTTCAGACAATGCTTTCAATATGCCTGAATGGCTCATCGCCCAACCTTATATCAGTAAATTTGACATGTCGCTCACGAACACACGCAAAGTTCAGGAAATGCAGGCCACGATTCTGTACAGATTGTTGAATATCGGAGTTCTGATGCGTTTGGACGACGGTTTTGCTGCTGACCCGGCGAAGGTCTACAATCCTTCCGAGTATGTCGAGGATGTTCGTAAGGCTGTTTGGAAAGACATCTACAGCAACGTGGAAAGCAACATCCACGTCCGTGTTCTCGAACGCGCCTACCTTACCGACTGTAAGAAGCTGCTGGAATGGCACACCAGAGGTGGATCCATTTCGATGCTTGACATGGCGGACTATGGCTACAAGACCATCATACGCGCTGATCTTCACAGGCTACGCTCTGATATCGGAGCCAAGAAGACAAAGGATCCCATTTTAAGGCAGCACTATGCGGAATGCCTGACAAAGATTGACTCCATGCTGAAAGCCCAAGACACAAAAAATGAATAGAGATCGATGAATCGCTTTCTGATGATATCCTTACTTGCCGCCATGTTGCTCCTTTGCGGAACAATGTATGGCCGGAGTGGCACACCATATACAGTTACGGTGTCCATTCTGGACAAGTCAGGGAAGCCCGTGCCTGGAGCGACCCTCCTGTTGCTCCAGTCCGGTCTTTGGGGGATCTCGGACAAAAACGGCGACATTGAGATCAAAAACGTGCCGAAACTTCCAGAGGCATACAAGGTGTCGATGCTTGGCTACAAGGATGCCGAAGGAGAAATCGGAGCGGACGGGAAGACCTCTGTCAGGATATTCATTGAAGAGGAGACTCTTATGATGAAAGAGGTTGTCGTGGTCGCCCAAGGCAGCCATAGCGGAGAATCCACCTCTTCAACCATCGGAAGGCAGGCACTGGATCATCTTCAGGCAACAAGTCTGAAGGATGTCATGCAGTTGCTTCCGGGAGGGGTCTCCATGAAGAATCCTTCGTTGACAAATCCGGGGCAGCTGAAAGTAAGGACACTTGCATCGGACAACAATGCCACGTTCGGAGCCGCGGTCATCGTGAACGGAGCGCCGGTCTCCACCAATGCGAACATAAGCGCCGGACTAGGACTGTCAACCCTCTCCCAAGGAAATACTGGCGTGGATCTTCGAAGCATCGGTACCGATGACATCGAGTCGGTCGAAGTCATTAGAGGAGTGGCTTCCGCTGAATATGGAGATGTCTCGTCCGGTGTCATGATCGTCAACAAGAGAATCGGAGTCAGCGACTTGAACCTTAAGTCCAAGATCATGCCCGGAATCATGCAGTTTCATGCCGGCAAAGGGTTTGATATCAAATCGGCAGGTTCTCTAAACATCAGCGCCGACTATGCGCGTGGGACTTCCGACCCAAGGTTCCTGACCGACAAGTATAACAGAGGTCTACTGTCCGTCGCGCACCGGAAGATCTTTATGGACAACTCATGGACTATCACCACAAATCTGGATATGTCCTACACCGGAGAATGGAAAGGTGCGGATCCGGACGAGCCCGAAGCCTTACGGAAATTCTTCTCCAGCAGGGATGCGTTCTCATTGAGGTTCTCGCACGGCGGGGTGCTGAAGCCGGACAAAGCTCTGGCAAGAACCCTCAAGTACGACGTTGCCTTGTCGTGGGCCTCGGACAACATATTCAGAGATCAACTTGTGTCGGTAGGTCAAGGGGCGATCACGGACGCTATCAAGGATGGTATTTATGAAGGGACTCCGTATCCTTCCTCCTACGAGACCTTGACAGGAGCCAAAAGCAAGCCGGTGATGTACTGGGCCAAAGCGTCAGACCAGTTCTACCTGAATCTTGGGAATATGTCCAATAGGTTCAACGTGGGAGCCGAGTGGAAAATGGAGGGTAATCTTGGAATCGGGCAATATGACAAGACTCCGAAATACAAGGCGTTCGCACAGTCCAGGATGCGTCGATTCCGCGACATCCCGTTCCTGAATCAGGTCTCTGCATATGCGGAGGATAACATTGTGCTGACTTTCGGTGATTCCCGGTTCCCTAACATCACCGGGCAGGCAGGAGTCCGTTGGACAGTGGTCCAGCCAGGAAAGAAGGAACAGATCATGGCCGTCTCGCCTCGCGTGAACCTTGCGGTGAACCCGGAGCGACATCTATCCATAAGATTCGGCTATGGTATTTCGGAAAAGGCTCCGTCGCTTCTGGACATGTACCCGGCTCCGGATTACTACGACTTCTATAACATGACCGTCTCTGACGGACAGAGAAGCTACTATCTGTACTCGACAAGAGTGTTCGACAAGACACCGGTAAGGCTGAGGACAATGCGCGGCACAAAATACGAGCTCGGATTCGACATCAGGCTGGACAACGGAATGAGTTTCTCCGTGGTAGGGTACAATGAGGACATCTCACATGGCTTCGCTTCGGACAATTCGGAATGGAAGTCTTTGACTTTTGATGTCTGGAAGGCAGGGGATGTCACATTCGCCGACCAGAAACCTGTGTATGATCCTATGCATCCGACCCAGACGGACACCGTCCTGTATAATGTAATCCGTCCGGGTAACACCGCATCAAGAAGGAACCGGGGAATAGAGTTCGATTTCAATTTCGGAAAGATAAAAGCCACGAACACATCTTTCTATCTTAACGGTGCATGGACTGAGACGAAATCGTCTTCCTCGAACCTCGGCTATAGACTTCCTGTCGGAGAGGCCAGAAATTACGGCCCGGTCTACGTCGTGTACCCTGAGGGAGCCGGCTCTCTCTCGAAAAACCGGCAGTTCTCCACCACATTGCGGGTTGTCCAGCACATCCCTGCGATCCGATTCATCGTCTCTGCTTCGGCGCAATGCTTGCTATATGAATATGAGCATAAGATAAGCTCAGGAACAAAACCCTGTGGGTATCTTTACGAGGACAACTACATCCCATTTACGGACAGTCAGTTGAGCGATCCCGAATTCAGATTCCAAGGCTACATGCTCAAGGATCAGATCTTCGACACATCCATCTCCAACGTTCCGGTGAGATGGCCGGCGGTCTGGTGCCTGGATCTGAGGGTAACGAAAGAACTTGGTGACAAGGCCGGCTTCTCCTTTTATGCCAACAATGTTCTTTTCAATCAACCATGGCAATCGAATTCAGTGAGTGTGAACAAGGTGGAACGCAACGGGAACCTGTTCTCATACGGACTTGAGATATTCCTGAATTTTTAGTTAGTAGATCAGTATAACCAAAAGAAAAGTAAAATGAACAAAGCAATCAAATTTGCGGCCGCTGTGGCCGCGGCCATCCTTTCTTTCGTCGCATGCGAGAAAAGTGAAGACAATCAGGTGTCCATGACTGTCAATGTCAAGATGCCGGCGGATTTCCCCGTCACCTCCCCGACATTCTCAGGCGATGTGACGATCACAAACACTACAATGGACAAATCATACACAACCAAGGCCGTGAATGGAGTGGCCAAGTTCAGCAAGGTGTATCAGGGCGTGTATGACATACTTGTGTCTGACGCCATGACAGCGGATGAGTTCAAGACAGCTGCCCCGGAACTGGCAAGTGGCTATGATATTCTCCTGAACGGCAACGCATCCAACATCCAAGTCGTGAAAGGAGACAATGCCAACGTCGCCGAGATTCAGCTGACCTGGTCTGTGAAAAGCGATCTTCTCCTGAGCAGGATGTACACGAACGGCACGAAAAACAATGCCGGTTCCAGCGTGAACTATCCTAAATATTGGGAGATCTACAACAACACCGACGGCACCATCTACCTCGACGGACTCTGCATCGCCCAGGCTCATGGCAATTCGACATCAAAGACACCATGTGAACTCTACACCAAATACCAGAAGGAAGCCACGTATGCCTCCCGCATCGCGCGCCTTGAAGGCACACACGGTGTCACCAAGAACATCCCGCTTGAAGGAGGCAAGAGCATAGTGATCGCTTGGAACGCACATAATTTCATCGTCCCTGAGGACACAGAGGGTGCGAAGGATAAATGCACCATGAACGTGGATCTTTCCAATGCGGATTACGAGATAGAGTCCACCGCTTTCTTCTGGAATAAGTTCGGAGACAACGCCAATGTTCCTAATCTCAAGGCCGTTTATGACTGTATGCCGAACGCCGGCTTCCTTCAGATGATACAGGCGGTATATATTTTCTTCGCCACAGAGGAGGAAATCGACGGATGGGAGACAGGAACTGATGCGACGAGCTACACAACCGCCAGCCAACAAAACTGGAAAGCCAAGAGAGTTCCTAATGAGATTATTATTGATGCCGTGGAAACCGCGAAGACAGGAGCAGCGCAGCAGAAGAGAATTCCGGACGCCCTGGACGCCAAACCGGTGGAGTCACTGCAAAACATGGGGATCATTTTCAACAGGAAAATCCAATACATCGCGGCTGACGGACGCAAGGTTCTTCAGGACACCAACAATTCCTCGAATGATTTTGTCGCCGTAGGCTCCAGCGATCCTGACAATTATGACGGGTCACACCTAGTAATCAAGAACTATGATGCGCCGGAAATCCAACCTGGTTACAAGAACGCTAAATAGAAAACTGCCGCTGCTCACGGCTTTGACGGTCATTGCGTCGGCAGGCTTTTCCATAAGCCTGCCGGCTCAGACCACTCCATACTTTAGGGACAAGGACTTCAATACCTGGCTTAAGACGGACAACCCCGTTTCATTAGGAATAACCACCATGCCGAACGCGGGACAGACCAGTCTCAATGCGAAAACCCTGTCCGGAGACTTCCACAAGGCTATGGAAAGCGGTAGGGTCAACGCTTGGGGCTTTGACTCCTATGGCAGCAAGTCACTGAAACCTTTGAATCTATGGGGCAGATTCAATTTTAGTCAAGAACGCCACCAGGACAGGTGCTGGTCTGACAATATACGTCCTTACAATGGAAATCCATACCTGACAGGGTCTTCCGTAAAGGGAAATTATTCCTATCAATTGTTTGACTTCTCCGTAAGGATGTCCTCAAAACAATTGTTTGATTTCATGTGGACCGGAATTGGTCTCGATTATTCTCTCGGCGACTTTTCAAGGCTACAGGATCCTCGCTCCAGAACACAGGAGATCGTTTATACCATAAAACCAGGAGTTGCTTTCCGTTTTGGAAAGGAAAAGATAGGACTTAATCTATCCTATGGCTACTCCAAAGAGAAAATCGGCTCGTATGTCTCCAAATCAAAGGACTCGAAAGAGTATCTCCTTTATCTTCAGGAAGGTCTGGGGGTATATTCCATCCTTGTGTCAAACGCCTACGATAGAAGAATAGAGTCGTGGAAAGCCGGCGCGGCTCTTCAGTACGAGCATTCTTTCGGAAGTAATTCTGTCCTGCTGGGCGAATTGTCTCCTTTTTATCGCAAAGACTCAGTCGAGGATGCCTATGGAGCCACTCCTGGAAACTATAAAGAGGCAGGAGGCCGGTTTTTTCTGGCATTCCGCTCCGGGAACTGGAGGTCAGAGAGTTCCTTCAGTTTCAAAACCGGTTCCGCCAAGAAGATAACTCAGAAGTCGGTCACTGTCACCGATCCGTCAAGCGGAGTCACATCCACACGCTATGAGACCATCTTTTCCATAAAGTCCTACACTGCTGAAAAACTGTCAGCGGAGACCGGGTTATCATACGTGGTCAAGGACACAGCTCTCCCCTGGGGAAGCAAATGGAACGCCGGATGCAAGGTCTGGTTTAATTCGGACAATGACGAGTACGTCTATTACTCTCCAGTGTCATCTTTTGCCCGCGACAACATCGTCCCTTACTTTTATGGAGGCGGTACCGTTCTGGCGACAAAAGGACACTTTCTGATGATAGACGGAGAATTTGCCTACCGGGTAAACCTCTCAGACAACTATTCGATCAGTGACGAACTTCGTGACAAAGTGATACTGGACAATGTAATCAGTCCCGACCGGGAGATAATGACTTCGGATTTCTTGAAGGTGTCGGCCACTTTCCGCTATGTCTTTCCTCTGCCGGCAACAAGCTCGGGAAGAAGGCTTTCCGGCTTTACCTCCTTGTCGGCAAGCATGTGCTTTGTCCCGGGATTCGACGGGTCGGGAAGAAATCTGATCGGAGTCTCGGTAGGGATTCTTCATTGATGCGCATTGTGTCCCACATAAAACTTCTTACAAGAGCAGTCCAAACGGATAACGCGACTAAATTTTACAAAACTCGTTCATGGTAAAATGCCATAGAACGCCACCTGTCAATGAATATGCTGAAAAACTCTCTCTTTCTTCTTAGACTTTTTCAGCACAATCACAGTTCCAGCATCACCACAAGCCTTTTAGGCTGAACGTGTTTCGTAGAATGTAGCTTCGATCGCCAACGCTGAAGATCGTATAGTGGTAAGGCGGCTCAGGGTTAGTGGATAGTAGGCGGCACTACGGCAGATCCGGCGACCGGAAAGGGCGGTCCAGGGTTAGTAAGCGGCACTACGGCGGGTTCGGCGACCGTAAAGCAGCAGGCGGTGATGGCTAATGGCTACTCGCCGCGGTCGAGTTCGCGGCGGAGGTCCTTCTCCTTGATGGTGGCGCGCTTGTCGTAGATCTTCTTGCCTCGGGCCAGGGCTATGACCAGCTTGGCCAGGCCGTTCTCGTTGATGAACAGTTTGGTGGCGACGATCGTCAGGCCTTTCTCCTTTACGGCCTGGCGCAGATGACGGAGTTCCCTCTTGGTGAGAAGCAGCTTGCGGTCGCGTGTCGGCTCGTGCTGCCCCCAGGAGCCCCAGAAGTACTGGGCCACATTCATACCCTTGACGAACAGCTCGTTACCCACGAAATAACAGAACGAATCCACCAGAGAGGCCTTGCCCATACGGATTGACTTGATCTCCGTGCTGACCAAGGATATTCCCGCCACATAGGTTTCCAGGAACTCGTAATCGAACGAGGCCCTGCGATTACGAATCTCAACTTTATATTCCTTCTGCTTCGACATATTCATCAAATCATCTTTCGCAAGCAGGCGACCGCTTGCCGTAAAACACATGGACACAAAGATAATCACTTTTCTTGGTGTTGCGGCCAAAAATGCTTAAGTTTGTCAATCACAACCTTTCCGGATGGCAAACACAAATTCTATGAATATGATGAGACGACTCTTTCTGGCGGCAACGGCCGTCATCTCAATGCTTCTGGCGGATTCTTGCGCCGAGTACAAGTACGAGACTGTCAAGGGCGATCCGATGAACACCAAGATCTACACCCTCGACAATGGTCTGAAGGTCTACATGACCGTCAACAAGGAGACACCGCGCGTCCAGACCTACATCGCCGTCAAGGTCGGCAGCAAGAACGACCCGAAGGAGACCACGGGACTCGCCCACTACCTTGAGCACCTGATGTTCAAGGGCACGGAGAATTTCGGAACCTCAGACTACGCCGCCGAGAAACCTTTGCTCGACTCGATAAAGGCTCTGTTCGAGGTCTACAGGGCCAAGACCGACCCGGAGGAGCGCAGGGCGATCTACCACCGGATCGACTCCATCAGCTACGAGGCATCGAAGATCGCGATCCCTAATGAATATGACAAATTGATGTCCGTCATCGGAGCCGAAGGCACCAACGCCTTCACCTCCAGCGACATGACAGTCTATCAGGAGGACATACCGTCCAACGAGATCGACAACTGGGCGAGGATCGAGGCCGACAGGTTCATGAACCCGGTCATCAGAGGGTTCCACACCGAGTTGGAGGCCGTGTACGAGGAGAAGAACATGAGCCTCACGCAGGACAACCGCAAGGCCATGGAAGCCATCGACCTGGCTCTCTTCCCTCACCACCCTTACGGACTTCAGACCACCCTCGGCACCCAGGAACACCTGAAGAACCCATCGATCATCAACATCGAGAACTACAGGGCCAACTTCTACGTGCCTAACAACGTGGCGATCTGCGTCTCCGGAGACTTCGACCCGGACACTTTCGTCGCCACCATCGAGAAGTATTTCGGAGACTGGCAGCCGAATCCGGACATCAAGTACCTTGAATACGAGCCGGAGCAGGCCATCACCGCGCCGATCCAGAAGGAAGTCTACGGACTCGACGCGGAGTTCGTGATGATGGGATGGAGGGTTCCGGGCAACAACGACTATCTCAGAAGCGAGGTCGGCGACATCGTGGGCAACATCCTCTACAACGGACAGGCCGGCCTTGCGGACCTCAATCTCATCCAGGCCCAGAAAGTCAATACTTTCTACGGCTTCAACTACGTCCGTCCGGACTACGGGGAGTTCCTCCTCGTGGGCTATCCTCGTGAGGGACAGAGCCTTGACGAGGTGCGTGACCTCATGCTGGAGCAGGTGGCGAAACTTCGCGGCGGAGACTTCGACGAAAGTCTCATCCAATCCACCATCAACAACTACAAGCTCTCCAACATGAGCCAGCTTGAGAACAACGAGGACAGGGCGATGAGTTTCGTTGAGTCATTCATCAACGGCCACGAGTGGAAGAATGACGCGCTTCAGATGCAGAGGCTTGAGAAAGTCACCAAGCAACAGATTGTGGACTGGGCCAACGAGCATCTCGGAGCCAACAGCTATGTGGCTGTCTACAAGCGCATCGGAGAGGACAAGGGCATCGAGAAGATCGCCGCCCCGGCCATCACCCCGATCGAGACCAACCGTGACAAGCAGAGCGAGTTCCTGACCGGGATCCAGAACAACCCGGTGGCTCCTATCGAGCCGGTGTTCGTGGACTTCTCCAAGGACATGTCCAAGGCATCCGTGGCCGAAGGTGTCGAGTTTCTCTACAAGAAGAACGAGATCAACGACATCACCACCCTTAACAGCGTGTTCAACAGAGGAACCCAGGACGATCCTCGCCTCAGCCTCGCGTTCGACTATCTCAGTTACCTCGGCACCCCGACCAGAACCGCCGAGCAGATCAAGAAGGAGATGTACGGGCTGGCCTGCTCGGAAAGGCTTTCCTGCGGACTGACCCAGTCCTTCATCGGTGTGAGCGGACTGGACGAGAACATCGGGCAGGCGATGGACATCGTGGAGGACCTCATCTTCAACGCCCTTCCTGACACGGCCATACTTGCCGGGCTGAAATCCGACATCCTGAAGGATCGTTCCGACAGCAAGTTGAGCCAGAGCGCCTGCTTCAGAGCGCTCCAGAAGTACATCTTCAACGGCCCGGAGTTCATCCGGAAGACCACCCTCACCAACGAGCAGGTCCTGTCACTGACATCAGAGGAACTCCTCCAGGCCATCAGGGATCTGTACGGCAAACAGCACGACATCCTCTACTACGGCCCTGCCGACGAGCAGGCGGCCAAGAAGATGATCGCCGGACACCACAGGATCAGTGAGAACCCTGAACCTCTCGTAAGAACCTATCCTACAGCGAGACAGGTTGCCTCCAGCGAGGTCTTCCTGGCTCCTTACGACGCCAACCAGTTCTACTATCTGCAATATTCCGACAGAGGAGAGAGGTTCAACGTGACCAACGACCCTGCCATAAGGATGTACAACTCCTACTTCGGCGGCGGCATGGGATCCATCGTCTTCCAGGAGATGCGTGAGGCAAGGGGCCTTGCATATTCAGCGTCAGCCTACCTCGGAGATCTTGGCTACAAGGACTGCGACTACATTTTCCACGCCTTCATCGCCTCCCAGAACGACAAGGCCAAGGAGGCTGTGGAGGCCTTCGACGACATCATCAACAACATGCCGGAGTCGGAGAAGGCGTTCAATGTCGCCAAGACCGCCCTGCTGACCGGCATCCGCACAGGCAGGACAACAGGCTTCGGAGTTCTTACCCAATACCTTGACCTTCAGGATTATGGCCTCTCCGAAGACCGTGAGAAGGCCGTGTTCGAGCAGGTTCAGGGCATGACCCTCGCGGACGTGAAGACATTCCAGGAGAAATGGATAAAGGGGCGCAAGTACGTCTACGGATTCCTCGGCAGGAAGGAAGGCCTCGACATGGACTTCATCGGCTCGCTCGGCCCTGTCACCGAACTCTCCCTTGAGGACATCTTCGGCTACTAGCAGATGGGCAGAAAGCCACAGAACAAACTTCGGGAGGCGATCCCCATCCCTCCCCCGGCTCCCCTCCCGGAGCCTGAGACCATCGACTTCGGGGGCATATTCAATGAATATGCTTCCGGAGCGATCGATCTGATCGTCGTGCTAGGGCCGACTGCATCCGGAAAGACCCGCTATGCCGTGGATCTGGCCCGCAGGTGCGGCGGAGAGATCCTTTCAGCCGACTCCCGCCAGGTCTACCGGGGAATGGACATCGGCACCGGGAAGGATCTGAATGAATATGGAGACGTTCCCTACCACCTAATCGACATCGTTCCCGCCGGAACCAGATTCGACCTCTACCAATGGCAGCAGGCCTTTGAATATTCCTACAAAGACATCCGTGAAAGGGGTCGGGTACCGATTCTGTGCGGTGGCACCGGGCTTTACATCCAGGCTGCGACCTGCGGCTACACATTGCCGCAAGTGCCTCCGGACGAGACCCTTAGGGAAGAGCTCGAACAGTACGATGCGGAGTCTCTGATCCAGAGGCTGTCCGAGTTCGGGCCGCTTCCGGACGAAGGAGTACTGCAATCCAAACGCAGGATAATCAGGGCGTTGGAAGTGGCCATCTACGAGAGGGAGCATCCCGTGAAAAGGACTGGCTTCCTGCCGAAGAATCCGTACTACATCGGGACACTGGTCAGCCGTGAGGAAAGGGTCGCCAGAATCGACAAGCGGCTTGACGAGAGGCTTGCCGGCGGCATGGTCGAGGAGGTAAAGGGGCTTCTGAACAGCGGAATCAGACCGGAAGACCTTGTCTACTACGGGCTTGAGTACAAGTTTGTCACGCAGTACGTCCTCGGGATCCTGACTTGGAATGAGATGCGCACCCTGCTGGCGAACGCCATCCACCAGTTCGCCAAACGCCAGATGACCTGGTTCAGAGGCATGGAGAAGGACGGAATCCGGATCCACTGGACAGAGGTGAAATAAACTCTATAAAACTCAATAAATATTTATGCTTAAAGTAGCTATTATCATGGGTTCCACCAGTGACTACGATGTCATGTCGGGAGCCGAGCAGATTTTGACGGACTTCGGGATAGAGTTCGAGAAAAGGGTGATCAGCGCCCACAGAACCCCGGAATTGATGTTTGAGTACACCAAAGGCCTGAAGGGGCGCGGATTCGGTGTAGTCATCGCGGGAGCCGGAGGCGCGGCCCATCTTGCCGGTGTCGCAGCCGGACTTACGACCTTACCGGTTATCGCGGTTCCGATGGCGACGAAAAACCTCGGCGGTCTGGACTCACTCCTGTCAATGGTACAGATGCCGACAGGCATTCCGGTGGCCACCGTCGCGATCGGAGGAGCCAAGAACGCAGCAATCCTTGCGGCAGAGATTCTCGCCCTCCAAGACACTGCGATCTCGGATAAGCTCGATGACTACCGCAAGGCTCAAGCTGAAAAAATCTACAAGACTACGATCTAGAATGACGCTTCCGTCGATTCGCCGCCGAAACGTCCTCCCAGCACAAGCTTTACCTTGAGCAGGGAGGTCTTTTCTTCCTCGGAGACCTTGTCCTCTATCATATTCTGAAGAAGAGCGAAAGACCTCGACGCTATCTCGGAAAGCGGCTGGATGACATGAGGGACCACCGGCTTGTTCAGCTCATAGACATCGCTCTCGTCAAAGCAGACGAAAGAGAAATCCTTCGGCAAATTCAACCCTAAGACATTCAGTGCGTTGAAACCGTACATCGCGATTCGTTTTGTCGGCAGGATGAAAGCCTCGACACCACGTTTGGCGGCATCGCGGAAAATCTCGATGACATCCTTCTTGGCAGCCTCGGCTTCATATTCAATCTTATGAATCCTGACCTCGTCCTTCAGACCAGCCTCCTCCATAGCCATCTCATAACCGGTCTCCCTGTCAGTGAGGCTATTTACGCCTGACTTGTAGGTGATCATCTCCACCTTCCCGAATCCTTGATGGATCAGGTACTTAGCGGCCACTTTTCCGGCGTCGATGTTGTCGACAAGCACTCGTCCGAAGTCCTCCCCTGGCATATTCCTGTCAATCAAAACTGTAGGAATACCAATGTTGACCGCTCTTGCCAAAGCGGCCTCGGCACCTATGCAAGGAGCCACAATGAGTCCCTCGACGCTATAGCCTACCATGGTCTCGACAAGGTGAGCCAACTTCTGAGGATTCTCTTCAGAGCTCGCGAAGATCACCGTAAAACCATCCTTATAGGCTATGTTCTCGATATTCCTGCAAATCTCGGCAAAGAATGGATTTGCAATGTCAGACACGATCACGGCAATGGAATGAGTCCTTCCGCTTCGGAGGGATGCGGCGGCATTGTTACGCCTGTAGCCCAGCCTCTTGGCAACCTGAAGAACCCTCTGCGCCGTGTCAGGGTTAACCGGACAGTCCAACCTGCCGTCCGGACCCATTTTCGCATTCATCACGAAAGAAACCAGAGTCACTGAAACTCCGGCTTCTCTCGCCACATCTCTAATGGTTACTTTCTTCATTCGTGAACTATTTTGATGAACGGTCAGGCGGGTCTGCTAGCCATGAATCATGACAATAAGCCCGGCCATCACGATCGACACCATGCTCATAAGCTTGATAAGAATGTTCAATGACGGTCCGGATGTGTCCTTGAACGGATCACCTACCGTGTCACCTACAACCGTCGCATGATGGTTGACAGAGTTCTTGCCTCCGAAGTGACCATCCTCGACATATTTCTTGGCATTGTCCCACGCTCCTCCTGAGTTGGCGAGGAAGATGGCTAGAATGAATCCGGCTCCAAGACCTCCGATAAGGAGACCCATGACACCAGCCTCTCCAAGAATGATACCGACAAGAACCGGAACTATGATCGCCGTGAGTGCAGGAGTGATCATCTCGTGCTGGGCGGCCTTCGTGGAGATCTCGACGCAACGCTTGTAGTCCGGACGCTGCTTGCCCTCCAGGATGCCCGCGATCTCACGGAACTGACGACGTACCTCGACAACCATCTTCTGGGCGGCGCGTCCCACAGCGTTCATTGTCATACCGCAGAACAGGAATGCCATCATCGCGCCGACAAAGACTCCGGCGAGGACACACGGATTCATGAGGTTGACCTCATAGTAGCTGATGATCTGAGGGATCGTGGCCTCGGCCACATTGACAACCTTGTCACCGATCTGAAGAACGGCGGTGCCCATGTGCTGAAGGCCGATCTTTATCTCCTCGATGTAAGAGGCAAGGAGAGCCAGAGCCGTAAGGGCGGCGGAACCGATGGCAAAGCCTTTGCCGGTAGCGGCGGTGGTGTTGCCAAGAGCGTCAAGGGTGTCTGTGCGGTGACGGACCTCAGGATCCAGCTCACTCATCTGGGCGTTGCCGCCGGCATTGTCGGCGATCGGGCCATAAGCGTCGGTCGCAAGCGTGATTCCAAGGGTGGAAAGCATTCCGACAGCCGCGATACTGATACCGTAGAGACCGTTGCTGATCAAAGCAGGGTCAAAGGAGAACCCTGTCGCGCAAAGGTAGGAGAGCAGGATCGCCACTACGATTGTCACGACAGGAATGCATGTGGAGATCATTCCGAGGCCTATACCATTGATGATAACAGTGGCCGGGCCGGTCTGCGAACTCTCCGCAAGTTGCTGCGTAGGCTTGTAGGAATGAGAGGTGTAGTACTCGGTTGCCTTGCCGATGATGACTCCGGCAAGCAGGCCGGAGATCACGGAAAGGCTCAACTGCCACCAATTCTCGAAACCAAGGAGGTAGAGAACCACAAAAGTAAGAACGGCGATCAAGGCCGCGCTGAGGTTCGTACCCACGCTCAGGGATTTAAGAAGCTGCTGAAGTCCGGCTCCTTCCTTTGTCCTTACGGCGTAGATGCCGATGATGGAAAGGACGACACCAATGGCGGCGATCATCATCGGAGCAAGGATGGCCCTCATCTGGCCGTCCACATCACCGAAGAACGCAGACGCGCCAAGCGCCATCGTGGCAAGGACTGATCCGCAGTAGGACTCATAGAGGTCAGCGCCCATACCAGCGACATCACCGACGTTGTCACCAACGTTGTCGGCGATTGTGGCAGGGTTTCTAGGGTCATCCTCAGGAATGTCCTGCTCAACCTTGCCTACAATGTCGGCTCCCACGTCGGCGGCCTTCGTGTAGATACCGCCGCCCACTCTGGCGAACAGAGCCTGAGTGGACGCTCCCATACCGAATGTAAGCATCGTGGTGGTGATCACAACCAAAGACTGCGACTGGCTGGCCTCATGCACAAAGGCATTCAGCACCACCCACCAGATTGAGATGTCAAGAAGACCAAGACCGACAACAGTAAGTCCCATTACGGCTCCGGAACGGAAAGCAAGCTTCAATCCGGAGTTTAGCGACTTGCTGACAGCGTTGGCGGTTCTTGCCGAAGCGTAGGTGGCGGTTCTCATGCCGACATAGCCGGCAAGAGCCGAGAAGAAACCGCCTGTAAGGAACGCGAACGGCACCCATTTGTTCTGCACGCCGAAACCGAAGGCCAGAATGCTGAACAGCACCGCAAGAACCACAAAGACGATTCCAACAACTTTATACTGTTGTTTAAGGTATGCCATGGCGCCCTCACGCACATACTGGGCGATTTCCTTCATGGTCGGAGTACCTTCATCTTCCTTCTTCATCTGATGATAGAAAAACCAGGCGAAGAAGAGGGCTACCAATGAAGCCACAGGTACAAAATAGAATAAAAAACTCATAAGTAAATAAATTATAACGATTTATAGTTTCCAGCTAAAAAAAGATGTCCTTTGGACAACAACTTGAACTGCAAAAATAAGAAAAAACTGGGGTATATCGTAGCAGAATGGCATAAAAATATAAAAAAAGACGGTCTTGATGACCGTCTTCCATGATATTCGCTCTTGTTTTTTGCGATTATTCAGCCTTTGGAGCCTCTTCCTGAGCAGGAGCCTCGGCCTGAGCCTCCTCAACCTTCGGAGCCTCTACCTTCTTGGCGCGGCTGCGGCGAGTTGACTTCTTCTCCTCTTTCTTGGTGGTAAGAGCAGCCTCGTTGAAGTCGACCAACTCGATGAGTGCCATGTCGGCGCCGTCACCCTGACGGAAACCTAAATGGAGAACTCTGGTGTAGCCACCCGGACGGTCAGCCACCTTCGCGGCGATCACTCCGAAGAGTTCCTTGATAGCCTCCTTGTTCTTAAGGTAGCTGAACACGATTCTACGTGAATGAGTCGTGTCCTCCTTTGACTTGGTGATGAGAGGCTCGACGTAGGTCTTGAGGGCCTTGGCCTTAGCCACGGTCGTCGTGATCCTCTTGTGCATGATCAAAGAAGTCGCCATGTTGGCCATCATAGCCTTACGATGGCCTGACTTACGACCAAGGTGATTGATTGCTTTATTGTGCCTCATTTCTATGCGTTCTTTTTCTTGGGTTCAATATTATACTTTCTTACATCCATCCCGAACTGTAGCTTCATCTTCTCCACGAGCTGATCGATCTCATTGAGGGACTTCTTTCCAAAATTCCTGAACTTCATCAGTTCATTCCTTGAGTAGGAAACAAGATCCGCGAATGTGTCGATGTCAGCCGCCTTCAGACAATTATAGGCTCTGACTGAGAGACCCATGTCCGACAGCTTGGTGAGAAGGAGATGTCTCATCCTGAGGCTTTCCTCGTCAAGTTCCTTTGAATCGGACTCGACAGCGCTCTCAATCGAGATCTTCTTGTCATCGGTAAAAAGCTTGAAGTGATAGATCAGGATACTTGCCGCCTCCTGAAGCGCCATATTCGGAGAGATAGATCCGTCTGTGATTATCTCAAGATTCAGCTTCTCGTAGTCGGTCTTCTGCTCGACACGCCAGTTCTCAACAGTCCAATTCACCTTTCTGATAGGAGTGTAGACAGCGTCAACCGGAATGGTTCCGATCGGAGTGTTCTCCTCCCTCATCTCCTCGGCTGGCACAAAGCCACGTCCCTTGGTGATGGTCAGGGAGATCTCGAGTGTAACTGACGGTTCGAGCGAGCAGATGTGCTGCTCTGGGTTCAACACCTTGAAAGAAGACAATCCTTTAGAAATATCCTCTGCGGTAAACTCATTCTTACCGCTAATCACAATGTTCGCTACCTCGGAGTCAACGGTATCAACCATTCTCTTGAACCTCACTTGCTTGAGGTTGAGAATGATGTCCTGCATCCCCTCGATCACACCAGGAATCGTCGCGAACTCCTGGTCCACGCCCGAAATCCTGATCTGGCTGATAGCGAAACCTTCCAGAGAGGCGAGAAGAATGCGGCGGAGGGCGTTGCCGATGGTCTGTCCGTATCCAGGCTCAAGAGGTCTGAATTCGAAACGGCCCACGGTGTCGGTGCCTTCGAGCATTATCACCTTGTCCGGTTTCTGAAATGCCAAGATTGCCATATTAATTCTTTTTAGGTGTTATTTTTACTTAGAGTACAGGTCTACGATGAGCTGCTCGTTGATGTTTTCAGGGATGTCAGCCCTTGCCGGCAGATTCAGGAACTTGCCTGAAATGGCCTTAGGGTCAAACTCGATCCATGAATATTTGGTAGCGGAAGCGACGCTCTTCTGAACAACCTCAAGGCTCTTCGAGCGCTCCCTGACGGCAACGACGTCACCAGGCTTCACCTGGACTGACGGAATGTTGCACACCTGACCGTTCAGGGTAATGTGAGCGTGGCTGACAAGCTGTCTGGAAGCCGCCCTGGTTGGGGCGATACCCATTCTGTAGACAACGTTGTCAAGTCTTGACTCAAGGAGGAGGAGAAGGTTCTCACCTCTCTGACCAGCCATCTTGGATGCCTTAAGATAGGTGTTGTGGAACTGACGCTCAAGAAGGCCATACATGTATCTAACCTTCTGTTTCTCCTTAAGCTGGATTCCGTACTCACGCTGTTTCTTGCGCTTTGCAGCCAGACCGTGCTGTCCCGGAGGATAATTCCTCTTCTCGAAATCCTTATCACTTCCGAATATCGGCTCGCCGAACTTACGGGCGATCTTAGTACTTGGACCTATGTATCTTGCCATAATAATTTTAGTTTTAAATCAATTATTTAGACTTTACGACGGCCTTTTGGTCTACATCCGTTGTGCGGCATCGGAGTCACATCGACAATCTCTGTGACAACGATTCCGGCATTGTTGATGGTTCTGATGGCGGACTCACGTCCGGCGCCAGGACCCTTGACGAAGACTTTCACCTTACGGAGACCAGCGTCGAAAGCGGTCTTCGCGGCATCCTCGGCCGCAACCTGCGCTGCGTACGGGGTGTTCTTCTTTGAACCTCTGAAGCCGCTCTTACCGGCTGAGGACCAGCTGATCACCTGACCCTGATTGTTCGTCAGAGTAATGATCACATTATTGAAGGTTGATGAAATATGGGCCTGGCCCGTAGCCTCAACCTTGACAACTCTCTTTGATGATGTTGTTTTCTTTGCCATAATTCATCTAGTTTTACTTGGTCGCCTTCTTCTTGTTGGCAACAGTCTTCTTCTTACCCTTTCTTGTACGGGCATTGTTCTTGGTACTCTGACCGCGTACTGGGAGACCGAGACGATGACGGATACCCCTGTAGCAACCGATATCCATCAGTCGTTTGATGTTCATCTGGACGGAAGAACGAAGCTCGCCCTCAATCTTGTACTCGTCGTTGATGAGAGTACGGATAGCGGCAACCTGGTCATCGTTCCAATCACCGACCTTGATGTCGTAATCGATACCGCACTTCTGAAGAATCTCTCTCGCGGAGCTGCGGCCGATACCGTAGATGTAGGTGAGACCTATCTCACCTCTTTTGTTGTTCGGTAAATCAACACCGGCTATTCTTGCCATAATTTATCTTAGACTTAATTTGTTTTACAAACTACTGTTATCCCTGGCGCATCTTGAACTTAGGGTTCTTCTTGCAGATGACATAAAGACGACCTTTGCGTCTGACGATCTTGCAATCATCGCTGCGCTTCTTGATGGATGTTTTGACTTTCATATCGTGAATATTTTTATTTGTACCTGAAAGATATTCTTCCCTTAGTCAAATCATAAGGTGAAATTTCAACCCGCACCTTGTCTCCAAGGAGGATGTGGATGAAATTCATTCTCATCTTGCCGGAGATGTTGCAGAGAAGGACGTGGCCATTCTCAAGCTCCACCTTGAACATTGCGTTAGGAAGAGTCTCGATGACCTTGCCGTCTTGCTCTATCGCTACTTGTTTGGACATTGAAAAAACACTTTAAAATTTTCCAGTTCTTTCTATATAATCAAATGTTGACAGTTGCTCCGCCTTGCCTTTACGAACAACAACCGTAAGCTCAAAGTGAGCCGCGTTCCTGTGGTCGGAAGTGTGTACAGCCCAGCCATTTCTGGCCACATACACTCCTCTGCCTCCGGCATTGATCATTGGCTCTATGCAAATGACCATTCCATCCACAAGCCTGCATCCGTGTCCCTGGCGTCCATAGTTGGGAACACCTGGAGCCTCATGCATCTTTCTTCCCAGTCCGTGTCCTTCAAGTTCACGGACTACAGAAAAGCCGAACGACTCAGCGTACGATTGCACCGCGTGTCCGATGTCACCAGTCCTGTTGCCTGCGACCGCCGCCTCAATGCCCTTGTAGAGCGAGGCTTTCGTCACATCCAGCAGTTTCCGGGTCTCGGCGTCCACTTCCCCGACAGGGAAAGTGTAGGCCGAATCTCCGTTATAGCCCTTGTACAGGGTGCCGATGTCCGCCGACACAATGTCACCTTCCTTCAGAACATAATCGGACGGAAAGCCGTGAACGACAACATCGTTGACTGATGCACAAATAGCTGCGGGGAAACCCTCGAATCCAAGGAAACTCGGTATGGCGCCGTTATCGCGGATAAAAGTCTCGGCCACCTCATTCAACCTCGCGGTTGTCACACCTGGGGCGACCACCTTTCCGACTTCCGCCAACGTCTTGGAGACGAGTATGGCATTCTCGCGTAAAAGCTCGATTTCCTCTTCTGTCTTAGGTCTAACCATCAATCTTGTGATCATTTAATTACATTCCCGAGCGTCCGCTGATACGTCCGGTCTTCATGAGACCGTCATAGTGACGCATCAAAAGATAGCTCTCAATCTGCTGAAGTGTGTCAAGGACAACGCCCACAAGAATCAACAGCGAGGTACCGCCGTAGAAACCTGCGAACTGATCCTGAACACCCAGAATCCTGGCGAAAGCAGGAAGAATGGCGATGATGGCAAGGAATATGGAGCCAGGCAGCGTCACCTTTGACATGATTGAGTCAAGGTAGTTGACCGTGGCCTTTCCAGGCTTCACGCCAGGGATGAATCCGCCGTTCTTCTTCATGTCCTCCGCCATCATGGTAGGGTTAACCGTCACCGCGGTGTAGAAGTAAGTGAAGATCACAACGAGGGATCCGAAAATCAGGTTATACCAGAATCCGGTGTAGTTGCCCAGAGTGGCCGCGAGACCTCTTGTCGCGTCGAAACGTGAGAACAAAAGAGGGAAGAGCATCAAAGCCTGGGCGAAGATGATAGGCATAACGCCGGCGGCATTGATCTTCAGAGGGATGTACTGACGTACTCCACCGTACTGTTTGTTTCCGATTACTCTCTTGGCGTACTGGACAGGGACTCTTCTGACTCCCTGTACGAGGGCGATGGTCGCCACAACGACAAGGAACCAGATGATGAGTTCGACAATCAGGGCGATAGGACCGCCACCGGCTGTCGTGCTGACCTTGGTACCGATCTCACTGACGAGAGCGAAAGGCAGACGGGCCACAATACCGATCATGATGATCAATGAGATACCGTTGCCGATTCCTCTGTCTGTGATCCTCTCGCCAAGCCACATTACGAACATCGAGCCTGACATCAGAATGATGGTGGCGACAAGGTTGTACATGAATCTGCTCCAGCCGAGCTGGGTCTCCGCAAGGAATGCGGCTCCAGGTATCTGGCTGTGGATAGAAGCGATGTAGGCAGGTCCCTGGATGCAGAGAATGAGGATGGTGAGATACCTGGTGAGCTGATTCATCTTCCTACGGCCGCTTTCGCCCTCCATCTGGAGTTTCCTGAAGTAAGGGACGAACATGCCCAGAAGCTGAATCACGATGGAAGCGGAGATGTAAGGCATCACTCCCAACGCAAAGATGGAAGCGTTACCGAAGGCACCTCCGGAGAACATGTTCAAAAGACCGACGAGACCCTGCTGCGTACTGTCCTGAAGGGACGCGAGCAAGGTTGTGTCGATACCAGGCAACACGATGAAGCAACCCAATCTGTAGATCAGAACGAGAAGGAACGTGTAACCGAGTCTCGTACGGAGTTCCTCGATCTTGAAAATGTTCTTTATTGTCTCAATAAACTTCTTCATCGCTATTTGCCGATTACTATTGTCTTACCACCGGCGGCCTCGATCTTCGAGACGGCGGATGCTGAGAATGCGTCCGCGGTCACTGTCACAGCCGCTGTGATCTCACCGTTACCAAGAACCTTCACGAGCTCCTTGGTGTCAGCGAGTCCGGCTGCCTTGATGTCCTCAAGACCGATCTCCGCCTTTCCGAGTCTTTCAGAAAGAGCTTGAATGGCAGCTACATTGACTGCCTTGTACTCAACCCTTGTAGGGTTCTTGAATCCGAACTTCGGAACACGTCTCTGGATAGGCATCTGGCCTCCCTCGAAACCGATCTTATGTTCGTAGCCGGCGCGAGCCTGGGCACCCTTGGTACCACGGGTGGAAGTACCACCCTTACCGGAGCCTTGTCCGCGACCAAGACGCTTGCTGTTATGTGTCGCACCCTTTGCAGGTTTCAAATTTTCCAGTTTCATCTATTCGTCCTCCTGATTAGATTTCTTCAACTTCAACAAGGTGACGGATTTTGGCGATCTGGCCTTCTGTCACCGGAGTCTTCTCGACCTCAACGGTCTGGTGCATCTTACGAAGTCCAAGAGAGGTCAGATTGGCGATCTGCCTCTTGGTGGATCCGTTCTTGCTTCTAACCTGTGTTATCTTAAGCTTTGCCATAACTGTGTCTCCTCCTAACCGTTAAATACTTTACTCATAGGAATGCCACGGAGACCAGCGACGGTGTAAGCGTCCCTCATCTGTGTAAGAGCGGCAACAGTGGCCTTTACAAGGTTGTGAGGGTTGGATGAACCCTTTGACTTTGCAAGGACGTTCTGCACACCAGCGGACTCGAACACGGCACGCATGGCACCACCTGCCTTTACACCGGTACCAGGAGCGGCCGGTTTCATGAACACGACAGAGCCTCCGAACTTGGATTCCTGCTCATGTGGGATGGTAGTGTTGATGATAGGAATCTTGACGAGATTCTTCTTGGCATCCTCTACACCCTTAGCGATGGCGGCAGTTACCTCATTGGCTTTTCCAAGACCATAACCAACAACGCCGTTCTCGTCACCCACAACCACAATAGCGGCAAAGCGGAAGTGACGACCACCCTTAGTGACCTTAGTCACTCTCTGGATGGCGACCAATCTGTCCTTCAACTCGAGGTCAGATGTCTTTACTCTTTTAACATTTGTATTTGCCATAGTCTTCTTTCAATTAGAAAATAAGGCCACCTTCACGGGCAGCGTCGGCCAAACTTTTAACTCTTCCGTGATAGAGGTAACCTCCACGGTCGAAAGAGATTGTGGTGATACCCTTCTCCTTGGCGCGCTCAGCGATCGCCTTGCCGACGATAGCGGCGGCCTCGATTCCGTTCTTGCCCTTGCACTCAGAGGCAAGCACCTTGTCGTTGGAAGCGGCGGCTACAAGAGTAACGCCTCTCTCATCGTCCACAACCTGGACGTAGATCTGCTTGTTGCTTCTGAAGACAACCATTCTTGGCCTCTCGGCAGTACCATTGACATGCTTACGGATGCGGTAATGGACTCTTCTTCTTCTTTCAATTCTATTCAATGCCATATCTATGTCCTCCTATTATTTAGCTCCAGCGGTCTTGCCGGCCTTGCGGCGAAGCTGCTCGCCGGCGAACTTGATACCCTTGCCCTTATAAGGTTCAGGCTTGCGGAGTGTACGAATCTTGGCTGCGACCTGTCCGATGAGCTGCTTGTCGATGCTCTTGAGGATCAGAACAGGATTCTCACCTTTCTTCACATCAGGAACTTCAGCCTTGATCTCAGGAGCGAGCATCATCTGAACATCGTGGGAGAAACCGAGGGACAAGGTCAGAAGCTGACCCTGAGCGGCCACACGGTAACCCACACCGACGAATTCCTGCTTTGTCTGATAGCCAGTGGAGACACCCACAACCATGTTGTGTACGAGGGCGCGGTAAAGACCGTGCATCGAGCGATGTCTTGGCTGATCAGTAGGGCGGGTGAATTTGATTTCATTATCCTCAACGGTGACAGTGATGTCCGGATCAACTTTCTGGCTCAGCTCACCAAGAGGTCCTTTAACCTTCACAACGTTGCCAGGGAGAACCTCAACGCTCACCTTGTCCGGAAGGCTTACAGGCAATTTACCGATTCTTGACATTATACTTTACTTTAATCGTTAATAAACATAGCAAATAACCTCACCGCCGACATTCAGGTTCTTGGCCTCCTTGTCAGTGATGACACCCTTGGAAGTAGAGAGGACAGCGATGCCGAGTCCGTTCAGGACCCTTGGCAGGTTCTCCACGTCAGCATAGACTCTCATACCAGGAGTAGAGACGCGCTTAATCTTCTTGATGGCGGCCATCTTGGTCTGAGGATGGTACTTCAGAGCGATTTTGATGGTGTTGTACGGGGTACCCTCAACAATCTTGTAGCTGAGGATGTAGCCCTTCTCACAAAGAATCTCTGTGATCGCGGCCTTCATCTTGGAAGAAGGGATCTCAACGATCTTCTTTCCTGCCAGATAGGCGTTGCGGATTCTTGTAAGATAATCTGCAATTGGATCAGTCATTGTTTTTTGAATTTTAGATCGACGCCCCGAGGGACGCCCGATATCCGATTGTTAATAAATAATATGTTACTGTTACCAGCTAGCTTTCTTAACGCCAGGGATGAGACCATTGCTGGCCATCTCGCGGAACTGGATTCTGCTCAGACCGAAAGCCCTCATGTAGCCCTTTGGACGGCCGGTGAGAGAGCAACGGTTGTGCAGACGTACAGGAGAAGCGTTCTTTGGGAGCTTGTCAAGAGCGGCCCAATCGCCGGCTTCCTTAAGAGCCTGCCTTTTCGCGGCATACTTGGCAACCAGTTTCGCGCGCTTTACCTCGCGAGCTTTCATTGATTCTTTTGCCATATTCCTTAGTTGTTATGTTTCTTGAATGGCAGACCGAATGCGGCGAGGAGAGCGTGAGCCTCTTCGTCGGTCTTCGCTGTGGTTACAAATGTGATTTCCATTCCGTGGATCCTCGGGTTCTTGTCGATGTCCACTTCTGGGAAAATGAGCTGCTCCTTAAGACCGAGGGTGTAGTTTCCTCTGCCATCCATCTTCTCGGCGATACCGTTGAAGTCTCTGATTCGAGGAAGAGAGATGCGGATAAGCCTCTCAAGGAACTCGTACATCTTCACGTCGCGGAGGGTCACTTTGACGCCGATAGGCATACCCTTACGGAGACGGAAGTTGGAAATGTCCTTCCTTGAAGAAGTGAGGACAGCCTTCTGGCCTACGATCTTGCCAAGCTCCTCAGCTGCCTCCTCAACAAGTTTCTTGTCGTTGGTGGCCTCGCCGATACCCTCGTTGATGGTGATCTTGACAAGCCTTGGAACCTGCATGACAGTCGTGTAGGAGAACTGCTTCATCAGTTTCTCAACAATCTCCTCCCTGTAAACCTTCTTGAGAGAAGGCACATATCCTGTAGGAAGCGCCTGCGCCTCCGCCGGTTTGTTTGTAGCTTTCTTTGCCATAGTTACTTAATCTCCTCTCCTGATTTCTTAGCGTAGCGGATTTTCTTTCCGTCCACAAACTTGTAACCTACTCTTGTCGGCTTGTTCTGGGCAGGATCGATGAGCTGAACGTTGGAAACGTGGATACCAGCCTCCTGCTTGATGATGCCGCCCTGAGGCTGCTTAGCGTTTGGTTTAGTGTGCTTGCTGACAACGTTGACGCCTTCAACGATGACGCGATCCTTGGCTGGGATGACGGTCAGGACCTTACCGGTCTTGCCCTTGTCGTTACCGGCATTCACATACACGGTGTCACCCTTCTTAATACGTAACTTTTTCATGATTCTCAATGATTAAAGGACCTCCGGCGCCAGTGAAACTATCTTCATGTAATTCTCACGCAGCTCTCTGGCCACAGGGCCGAAGATACGTGTTCCGCGAAGCTCGCCTGAATTGTTCAAAAGAACGCAGGCATTATCGTCGAAGCGGATGTAGGATCCGTCCGGTCTGCGGATTTCTTTCTTAGTACGGACTACGACAGCCTTGGAGACCGAACCCTTCTTAGCGTCACCGCCAGGAAGAGCGCTCTTGATCGCTACAACGATCTGGTCGCCCACTGTCGCATATCTATGATGCGTACCGCCAAGCACACGGATGCAGAGGACCTCCTTTGCACCGCTGTTGTCGGCAACCTGTAAACGTGTTTCCTGCTGTATCATACTACTTAACTTTTTCTACGATTTCAACTAATCTCCACCTCTTGGTCTTGCTGAGAGGACGGGTTTCCATAATGCGCACGGTATCTCCCTCGCTGCACTCGTTCTTGTCATCCTGAGCGACGAACTTGGAGGTATGTTTGATGAACTTACCGTAGAGAGGATGCTCCTTCTTGGTCTCGACCGCAACAATGATGGTCTTGTCCATCTTATTGCTGACCACTACGCCGATTCTTTCCTTACGAAGATTTCTTTCCATAAGACTAATGATTATTTCTGTTCATTTTCTTTCTCAGCGAGGATAGTGAGCATGCGAGCGATATCCTTTCTGACTTTCTTGAATTCCGATGTGTTCTCCAATGGAGAGATGGCGTGGTTGAGCCTCATGGTGTCGAGTCTGTTCTTTTCAACCTGGATGCGGTCCTGCAGATCTGCAATGGACATCTCACGAACTTCAGATGTTTTCATTATTCCTTCTCCATTTATTATTCAACATAATCCCTGCGAACCACGAACTTGGTCGCGATAGGAAGCTTGTGCGCGGCAAGACGCATCGCCTCCTTGGCGATCGCCAGTGAAACGCCGTCAGCCTCGAAGATGATACGTCCCGGGGTCACAGGAGCGACAAATCCCTGAGGATCACCTTTACCTTTACCCATACGGGTGTCCAAAGGCTTCTTTGTGAAAGGCTTGACCGGGAAGATCCTGATCCAGATCTGTCCTTCACGGTTCATGCAACGTGAGATAGCCTGACGCGCGGACTCAATCTGCTGCGCTGTGATCCAGCAGTTCTCGAGGGTCTTGAGACCGAAGGAACCAAACGCGAGCTGGTTGCCCCTCTGGGCCATACCCTTCATCACGTTCTTTTGTTCTCTTCTGAACTTAGTTTTCTTTGGTTGTAACATTGCTGTATTACTTTAATAATTTCCAAATCCTCCAAAATCTATTGAGCATCAACACTTTAAGCCTCCGCACCCTAGAATTTGGGACTGCAAATTTAGTAAAAAAATATGAATTTCAAACATATTTCTAAAAATATTTCAACTTTTTCGACCACGATTCTTTTCAAAGAATATCATCATTCTCAATTCATTAGGGAAAAGGTAAAAATATTTTTAAGGCCAATTTCGACACGCCTCGGAATCGCCTATCGACAACTCCAAGGATGGCATGGTTTTTATAGAAATTCCTTACCTTTGGTGATCCTCTTTGGACATCAAAACGAGCGAAGCCGCCCATGAGCCGCCCCAAAGCAGGACAATATAGGACATAGAACAATGAACAGTCTTCGATCATACGCTCTCTGCGCCTTGGCAGGCCTTCTGACGGTGACAAGCCTCACCGCCGGAGAGTCGCGCGACATCCCGCCACAGCAGGAAGGCAAGGGCAGATCCGGCTACATGGGTTACAGGGTCGAGCATGGCGACACCGCCTACTTCGACAGCATCGATCCGGCCTGGATCTTTCCAAAGGGCTACAGGGGCAGCAAGAGGGACCTGAGGAAATACTATCGGTTGGTCTACAATTTCAACAAGGTCTACCCTTACGCCCTTCTGGCCAAGGACATGGAGAGCCAGGTGGAAAGGCACATCTCGGAGAACCAGCTCAGAAGACGCAAGAAGGAAGTCTACATCAACAGGCTGCAAAAAGAATTGCTGGATGCCTACAAGCAACCGCTCAAGAACATGACCATTTCCCAGGGGAAGCTGCTCATCAGACTGGTTGACAGAGAGATAGGCAAAGCTCCCTACTCCGTCATCAAAGAATATAAGAACGGATTGTCCGCCGGCTTCTGGCAGGGAGTGGCCAAAATCTTCGGGCAGGATCTGACGACCCACTACGACCCCAAGGGCGAGGACAAGATGACTGAATATCTTGTCGAGAAATGGCAGAGAGGCGAGTTTGACGCTCTCTATTATTCAATATTCTGGGAGATGCCCAAGCATCCCGACATCGTGTCGAAGGAGATAAAGTTCGACGAGTGAGGCCTCATCCAGTCCTTAAGGACAAGAAGCCTGGCTCCGGTAGGCAGCGTCAGATCCTCGCTCACGTGGAAGTGACCGAAGATGAAATAGTCCACATGCCTCTCCTTCGAAAAGTCCACGGCGAACTTGTAGAGCGGCTCCCCGGCTCCTTTGAAGACATATTCACGACTCTTCGCGACGCGGCTCTTCTTTGACCATCCCTTGCCGAAGCGGAAGGCCAGATAAGGATGAAGCAGACTGAACAGACTCTGGAAGAATCTGTTGCGGAATCCCCACCGCATGAGTTTGTACCATTTATGTCCTGGCCCCAGCCCGTCGCCGTGACCCAGGCAGAAGGTCTTTCCGCCGATCTCGGTCACATAAGGCTGCTGGAGCACCCTTATGCCCAGCTCCTCGAAATAGTGGAAGCACCATATGTCGTGGTTGCCCTGGAAAAAGCAGACCTCGACACCGGCGTCCATCAGGTCAAGCAAGGCCGAGAACACCCTCACATAGCCTTTCGGAACGACATCGTGGTACTCGTACCAGAAGTCCCAGATGTCCCCCAGGAGGTACAATGTCTTCGTCCTGTCCACAGGAATGGATCTCAGGAACCTCACAAAGCGGGCCTCCCTGTCGGCAGGGTCATTCACGTCCAGCCCGAGATGGACATCCGAAACAAAGTAAACAAGCGTCCTTTCCGCCATGATCCCACACGCTATGCGAAGACAAGAAGCAGGAGCGACACGACAAGGCAGTAGATGGCGAACCACGTCAGCCTTGCCTTTCGGACGATGGCTATCATCACCTTACACGCGAACAAGCCCGAGGCGAACGCGGCAAGAAAGCCGACGGCAATACACAAAGGGCTAAGTCCCTCGCCGATCGGCGCGCCTCCCGTGAACGACTTGAGCAGGTCAAGGAACTGCTCGCCGATGATGGGAACGAGAACCATCAGGAAAGAGAACTGGGCCATCACGTCACGCTTGACCCCGCAGAGCAGACCGGTGGAGATCGTCGTGCCGGAACGGGAAAGACCCGGTGCCACAGCGACAGCCTGCCCAAGACCCACGACGAGCGCCTGCCAATAGGATATTCCATTACGGGACTCAGGCACAGAGACCGTGTCGGCCATTTCGGCGCGGCGGCGCGGAACCCTCCGTCCGGAGACATCCGAAAGAAAGAGGAGTATGGCCGTGATGATAAGGCAGACAGCCACGGTGAACAGGTTGTCCGAGAACAAAGCCTCCACCTTGTCCTTGAACATCAGCCCGACGACGGCTACCGGTACCATCGAGACAACTATCTTGAAGACATAGTCTGTCTCATCATTGTAGGTAAACTTGAACAGCCCGGCCAGAAGCCTGCATATAGGCTTCCAGAACACCACGATCGTACTCAGGACGGTCGCCAGATGGACCGTCACCGTGAAATCGAGAAAACCCTCGCTGTCAACCCCCAGCAACTCCTTGACAATCATCAGATGACCGCTGGAGCTGACGGGCAGGAACTCTGTGAGTCCCTGCACTATTCCAAGAAGAAGAGCCTGCAACCAATCCATAACCTATTCCTTGTCGTTATCTACCCGATCCTTCGGCCTGGCCATGATCGCCACGACCTCTATGACGATTCCGCAGATGATCACCAGAGGGGCGGCGACCAGTCTTCTGAAATCAAACATCGCCCAGTTGAACCTGTCGGGATCGACGGTTCCGCCACCGATCATCAGCACGAAGCCGGCGACCATTACAATAAGCCCCATCAGAAGCAGCCTCAACCCTTTCCCCGTCATCGGCATTTTTGTGTTTTCAGACATATTCATGAATATTTTGATTAGCAATACAATTCATCCTTCGAGAGGGACACCAGGTGTCCGACAACAAAAGTCGTGCTGACCACGCAGATGACAATCCCCGCCAGCACCACGACCCCCATCACCATCAGGAGCAGATCCAGCCTGAACACCTCGAAAAGCTGCTCGAACTCATTCCTGACAAAGAACAGGATCCCGACCAGCATCACTATGGCAAGGAGAGCCGAGAACAGCCCCTGGAACACCGCCTGCACCAGAAAAGGGGCGCGGATGAAAGACTTTGTCGCCCCGACGAGCTTCATGGTGTGGATCGTGAATCTTCTTGAGAAGACGTTCAGTCTGACCGTATTGTTGATCAGGACAAAGGAAATGAACAGCAGAAGGGCGATGAACACCCCGAGAACCATCGAGATCTTACGCAGGTTCGTGTTCAGCTTGTCCACCAGGGACTGCTGATAGACGATCTCATCGACCAAAGGTGACGCGCCGATCACTTTCTTCACGACCTCCAGACTGTCCGAGGAGACATATTCAGCCTTGAGCGTGACATCCACGGAGACGGGTATTGGAGCAGCCTCGAACACACTGAGGAAATCCTCCCCGAGAAGCTCGGACATCTCCTTCGTTCCCTGTTCCCGGGACACGAAGCGGGTACTCTTGATGAAAGGCGCCGCATCCAGATCCGAGACATATTCCATCGCCTCGTCATCGCTGACCTCCTGCTTCATCAGCACGGAAATCTGCATGTTTTCCTTGAAATAGTCGGAGACGCTCCTGGCGTTGGCCACCAGAAGGCCGGCCACACCGACCAGCAGCAGCACCAGACTGATGCTGACCACCGTGGACAGCCACGCGCCGACAAGTCTCCTGCGTATTAGTTTATTCTCTCCTGCCGTCATTTTCACACAATACACCAAATTGGTTTCAAAGATAGTGAAATATCGAAATATGAAAAAAAATTCTTACCTTTGTAAGTCAAGAAAATTAACATGGGAAAACCTGTCAACAGAGTTTTATTCGTCAATTCGGAAATCATGCCTTTCCTCCCCGAGACTCCGCTTTCGAGGATAGGGCGTTGTCTGCCGCAGGGCATTCAGGAAAGAAAAAAGGAAATCAGGGCGTTCATGCCGCGCTATGGCTGCATCAACGAACGCAAGAACCAACTTCACGAAGTCATAAGGCTTTCCGGGATGAACATCATCATCGGAGACGTGGACAGGCCGCTGGTCATCAAGGTGGCGTCGATCTCCTCAGCCAGGATCCAGGTCTACTTCATTGACAACGAGGACTACTTCAGACGCAAGCAGATCTCGTACGACACGGACGGGAAATTCTTCGAGGACAACGGCCAGAGAGCAATCTTCTTCGCCAGAGGCGTTCTTGAGACTGTGAAGAAACTGCGCTGGGCGCCGGATGTCATCCACTGCCAGGGCTGGATCTCACACCTTGTCCCGCTTTATCTGAAAAAGGCCTACAACGGCGACCCGATCTTCAGCGGAAGCAGGATCGTCACCTCGCTCTACAACGAGGCGGCGGAAGAGAAGCTGTCTCCATCACTGAAAGACAACGTGCTTTTCGGAGGAATCAAGCCTGCGGATGTCTCCCTCCTGGAGGAGCCGACTGGCATAAATCTTGCGAAAACAGCAGCCTTGTATTCGGACGGCATAATCTTAGGCGACAAGGATGTCGCCCCGGAACTTGTCAAGTTCTGCGAGGAGAGGAGCATGCCGATCCTTCCTTTCAGCGAGGACTCGATCAGCAGCGGTCGCTACATCGAGGAATACGATGGTTTTTATCAACAATTGTAGCAAATGAGAAAGCTCACGGCAGCAGCCATAATTCTGATAGCCGGCCTTGTGTCCTGCGTCGGAACAGACGAGAACCTTGGCGGTGATTTTATACCTACCGACCAGAGGTACGATTTCCACACGGCGGAATTCGACCTTGACGAGATCTGGATGAAGTCCATCGACAGCCTGACGGCTTATTCATCAAGAAGAATAACCATCGGCTCCATCCGGGACGAGACTTTCGGCCTGTTCAGCAGGGGCAGCGTCGTGACGCTCGTGCCGGTGCTGGACACTGTGGATTTCGGCAAGAACCCCGTGTTCAAGAAATTCAAGTTCAAGGCGGCGGTCGATTCCGTCTCCGTCGCTGACGAAAGCCAGAGCAACATCCTTCAGAACGTCAATGTCTACGCCCTTTCCGAGCCACTCGGCTCGAAGGACTACTTCTCAAGGGCCGAGATCAAACACGGTAACAAACGGATCACCAAAGGCGTGCCTGTGGCGAACGGACAGGACTCCCTGGCGTTCGAGTTCACCGAGGAATATGGAAAACAGTACCTTGGCATCACGCAGGACGACCTTAAGGATCTGGACACCTACAGGAAGAAGTTCCCGGGCATCTACATCTGCACCGATGACCCGAGCGGCTACGGCGGCAGGTTCGACATGTACAAGTTCGACATTCTGGAGAGCGTCAAGAGCACAAGCGGAACGTATCTCGCCAGGACTGACAACTATGCCATCCTCTATTTCAACGGAGAGTTCAAAGGAGAGAGGAGGGATTCGAGCGTGATGTTCTACTTCAGCCCTGTCAAGATGCAGAATCTTGACTCGCTGATCAACGTCAGGACACTTCCTTCACAGTACGTGTTCAATGTGGACCGCCACGAGACCGACCACCTGATCGGCAAGGCCGGGGACAAGATCTACATCGAGGGAGGCAGCGGGATCAAGCCGGTCATCCCGGCCTCGGAGATCCAAAGCCTTGTCAACAGCGCGATAATCAAGCAGGGAGGCAATCCTGCGACAGCGCTCATCTCCAAGGCGACGATAGAGATGCCTTTTGACTTCCCGGATGACTACACGACCATGTTCCGCTACCCTAAGGTTCTCAGTCCGACAATCAAGATAAGCACTGACACGACCGTGACCTTCGCCGGGCTTACCGACGCAAGCGCGTCCGATGAGAACCAGGGCGACATCAACAGGTCGTTGTGCAACTACGCGCCGGACATCACGCACCACGTGCAGCAGATCATCAGGAAAAAGACCGATGACAGCAAGCTGTCCAGCTATGACATCTGGCTTCTCATAATGTGGTACGAGAAAACCACTACAACCGACGCGTCGGCTGAGCAGACAGCCCAGTTCTACCAGCAGCTGGCCTACTACTCGTACATGAACCAGCTTTACGGCGGCGGCTACGGAGGCTACGGCGGCTACGGAGGTTATGGCAGCTATGGATATGGTGGCTACGGAGGCTACGGGTACTACAACAACTACTACAACTATCAGACAATGGCCCAATACGCATATTCTTCAGCCACCAAAACGACTTCCAGCACAGAGTTGGACAAGGATCGCTACTACCGCGCCATCCTGCGCGGCCCGAAGGCCGAAGGCAAGAAGCCTAAGCTGAAAGTGACGTTCGCCATTCCTAAAGGATATCCAGAGAAATAGATTGGGGCAGCGGACCGAAAAAAACGAAAATGGCAAATTTTGCACGTTACCAAAATTTGCCATTTTATTTTTTCGGTCAAGGCCGTGATTATCTAAAGAAAAAGCCTCGGACCAAGATCCGAGGCTTTATTCTTTCTGTCAAAGGATTATTATGCTTCCTCCTTGCCGGCGAGCTTCTCCTTGACCTTGTCGATCGCGTCCTTAACGGTTGCGATTGTGCTTGTCTCCTCATCAGGAATCTTGATTCCGAACACTCTCTCAAACTCCATAAGAAGCTCAACTGTGTCAAGAGAATCAGCTCCGAGATCATTTGTGAAGTTGGCGCTCTCAGTCACTTCGGACTCCTCAACGCCCAGCTTGTCAACGATAATCGCTTTGACCTGCTTTACAATTTCTTCTTCAGTCATAAATTAAATAATTAAAATAAGTATATCCCTACTAATTATGCTGTTACAAACTGTCCTCCTTGAATCCGAGAACAAACAGCGCCACAAAGTAAGTAAAAAATAGTTAAATCTCCAAATTTGGCGGAATGGACCACTTACAGGCTTCGGCGCTTCGACAGGCTCAACCATATTCTTAAGCCATTGATGGAGTTGAGCAGGTAGAAGACGTACTTGATAAGCATCACCGCGGCATTGCCGGAACCGGCGCCGTTTATGACCGCCACTGACCACAGGGAGATCGAGGAGATGTTCACCAGAAGCCAGATGTACCACTGCTCCATGAACGCCAGACTCATCAGCACCTGCCCTGCGATGTTCAGAATCATCACGACCGCGTCGAGAAGGATCTTCGGCTTGTCCACCTCGGTGATCTTCCCCGCCGCAAGCTTGGCCCCGTCCACATATAATAATATAAAGTAAAGAGCCGCGATGCCGATGGATATTCCCGCCGCAAGCCAAGCCCACTGCCTCCCTGTCAGCCTCCGTGCCTTCAGATGCGCCCCCTCTTCTCCGGAACGCACCTTCGCTCCCCTCTTGCTCCATTGCCAGAACCCGATGAACTGCATCGGCAGAAAATAAAACGCATGCAGGGCGAAGTTCCCCATGATGCCGTTGTCGAGATAGACGATCGTCCCGATCAGCACGTCGATGAAGCCAAACACAAACGTCAGGATGTTGCCGTTGGCCGACATCACCGTGTTCACGACCCCCATCACCGACCCGAACGCCGCCAAAAGCAGCATGAATGTCCTGACCCCAGGCTGCTGGAGCTTGAATATGGTGGTGATGGTGACAGCGACCAGCATCCCCGTGACAAGGAATATGTTGAACGCCAGATTGAACCTGTTTCCCTTTGATGCGGCAGTCATATTCAAAAAAAATGAAAGAAGTCGTCCCCCTTACGGGAAGGAACGGGCCTCGTGGTTTCACGCTGCAAATATAGTCTATTTTGTTCTATGAATATTGCCGTTCCAGAGGAAAAGTATAGTTCCTGGCTAATTCACCGACTCCTATAGAGCCGACAGCTTCCTCGGGGAGCGGGCCGCGAGTTCAAGTCGGGAATTTACCAAAAAGGCCACACGGAATCCGGATGGCCTTTGGAGCGGAAAACGAGACTTGAGCCCGCTCACGCGGGCGGCGCGACTTTCACGTTACCCCTCAGTCGGCTTCGCCGACAGCTCCCTCGGGGAGCGGGCCGCGAGTTCAAGTCGGGGATTATACCAAAAAGGCCACCCGGATTCCGGATGGCCTTTGGAGCGGAAAACGAGACTTGAGCCCGCTCACGCGGGCGGCG
>ERZ1034691.16-NODE-16-length-139610-cov-11.939056_pt1 | contig 139610 bp, 200 predicted proteins | sample MGYA00520638_ERZ1034691 | MGnify/ENA primary metagenome ERZ1034691 (study PRJEB33766, sample SAMN09781763) | gut metagenome | biome: gut microbiome | host: Homo sapiens | place: Madagascar | study: EMG produced TPA metagenomics assembly of the PRJNA485056 data... | reverse complement strand
CGCTTGTGCTTGCGAAATATTCGTCATTTTCTTTGTTTTCAGATACACCTTAACGCATCCGATACAATCAGCATCAAAATCATTCATGTTTGCTGCTTATAAATTGATTGTATATACTTTACCACAAAGCCCGCAAGAATACAAACCCCTGCCGCGCCAAACTTTATAATTGTCCTTTGCGGAAAAACAGACAAATTGCCAAGCGTTTTCGGGCATTGGTCATACTTTGATTTTTGAAGTATCACTTTTGCGGGCAAAACAGGGCTTGCAGAATGCAAAAAAGCTCGTCCGAAACACCGGACGAGCCCTTTTGCACACGAAGCGGGACACTGCCTGTGCGGCGCATGGGTCATAGCTGTGAAGGAGAACAGCCGGAGGAGGAGGACCCGCGCCCAGTATCCCAAAAAACAAGAAGAAAAAGATTTCACACACAGCCTTGGGGCTTTGCCCTTGCTGTAACCATATTGTAACTCTTTTGAAACCATTTTGCAATAGGGTTTTGTAATTTATTTGTAATTTATACGCTTTGCACATATTTTCACTTGAGTTATTGTTTGTTTTTGTGTTCATAACGATGGTTCGTTATTTTTCTTCTTCTTGCTATTCTATTGTTCTCTATTGTGTACTCGTCTGGTTTATATTCCGTTATATTATGTCATACAGGATTTGAAAAATTGGTGTAGTAACTGGTGTAGTAGAAATTGTCCAATTTATAGGAAGTTGACAACTCATTCTTATAAAGTATATAAAATCATTGAATTATTCTTCGAAACTCCGTAACTGCTTTTTCAGCGTCAACATGACTATAAACATCTAATGTCATATTGACCTTGCTGTGTCCCATCACATACTGGACAGCTTTAATGTTCATCCCAGACTCTACCATTCTGGTGCAGAACATATGCCTTAAAGTATGCGGTGTGACCGCAACTGGAAGTTGTTCTTGTGGATTAACCTTATTGTACCTCTGTATAGCTTGTCGTACATTTGATTCAACACTAACAGCTGAACGAGGGCTGTTTTTATAACTGACTTGTAGAAAGCCACTATACCCGCTTACGCTCGGCTCTTCGTCCAACTGTGGTCTTGTACTTATAATGTGTGAGAATGCCTCTTTAGCCTTTTGCGACATTGGTATGATGCGTACACCACTTTTTGTTTTTGGAGATTGGATTGAGAACTTTCCATGAAGGTATACAAGCTGGTGATTCACATTTACAATTCCCTGTTCCAAGTCGACGTCACTTATGGTCAGTCCACAAAATTCACTAACACGAAGCCCGGTCTCATATAAAATTATAAGTTCATCAACATGTTGACTGAGGTATATATCTTTTTTGCAGAAATCAATAAGACTTGAAAATTGTTCATCTGACAGAATGATTTTCATCTTGTTTTCTTTTGGCACAACTTTTGAAAGTTGAAAGCTAAAAGGATTCCTTGACAAAATTTTATCATCGCAGGCAAGTTCAAACGCTGGTCGTAGTATTCCTTTATAGTTATTTATCGTACCATAGCAGTACCCCTTATCATACAGTTCTTTCATGAACACTTTTGCTTCTGTCGGTGTTATTGATGCGATTGTTTTATTGGCAAAAGTACATCCAGAAAGGATTCTCATGAAAGTGTCTATGTTCTTTGTTGTTGTTTCTTTTAAAGACGGCTTGTGAAGATTAGAATATTTTTTTACGAGTTCTTTCACCGTCATTGAGCTTGCTATTGGGTCGTTGCCTTGTATTTCAGACTCTGTTAAATTTTCAATCCTTGCTCTTAATTCTTTTAGATCACCAGAGTAAATAGTGCGGCGCTTTCCAAACCTATCTGTCCAACGATACTGGTACAGACCATCTTTACGTTGCGACTCACCCTCTTTCAAAACACGCCCTTTATTATCTTTTCTTCTTTCCATAATAAGCTCCTTACGTTAAATAAAGAGCTCCGATGTGACAATTTGATTATATCACATTGGAGCTATACATTCAAATGGAATACGTTTGTTCTATGTATCTTTCAAATGCTTTTCGTTTAACAAGTTGCTTTTTACCAACAAACATTATAAACGGGCAATTTCTATCTTGAAGAAGTTCACGTATTTTACATTGGCCGATATTTGAATAAGCCGCAGCTTCTTCTATTGTCAATGCCGCTTTCTCCCAAATTGGGACTTCATTCATCCAATCACCTCCTCCATCTTCTCTGCCCCGTACTTCGCTACACATACATTATATAAGAGCATGGCACGAGTCATTAGCCCAACGCCGCCGATACGAGGTGTAACTTTGATATTCTCAATCTCATAAACAGCGTCAGCGCAATCACCGTGCTGCTTGCCATTCTCGTCATAGTTGATACCAACATCGATGCAGACCTCAACTCGATCAAGACCAAGCGGTGTGATGGAATTACGTTTTCCGACTGCAGAGATGATCGCATCGACCATATCCATTGCAAGAGCCGTGCACTTCATAAAACTTCCGCTGCTATTTACAGAAATCACATTACAATGGCGCTTGATCAGCATATCAACCAGTGGACGACCAACAATATTAGACTGACCACATACAAGCACATTCTTGCCATCTAGATCGTAACCAATCGCGTCGAAAATCTTCATAACGCCAAGCGGAGTGCAAGGCTGAAATGGTGATGTAGAATTAAAACCATCAACGTCAAGTTCGTCTGGAATAATAATATTCTTAGGATTGATATGTTTGGGCAGTGGCAACTGAACAATGATACCATCTGCTTCTTCATAAATACGATTCTGCAATATCATTTTATTTAATTCATCTTCAGTCGTTTTCTCTGGTAACTTGATATATTTTGCTTTAATTTTAACCTCTTCACAATCTCGCAGCTTGCCGCGAATATAAGCATTAGATGCAGGGTTGTCCCCTATTTGATAAATAAGTAAAACAGGAGCGTAGTCAGCTTCTGCGATAATATTCTTGATTTTATTTTTGATATCTTGTGCGATAGATTTACAATCAATAATCATTGTGAGTCTCCTTTATAAGAATCCAAGTTTTATCAAGGTCGCTTAGTAATATCGTAACCCATATCTCGTGCAAGCTCTAAAAATTCCTCAAAAGACAAGTCGTGCATAATTTCCGCAGTAGATACTTTATTCGGAGAGACGCATCGAAATTGCTTCTTCAGTTCGATATAACTGTCACTATTTCTTTTGATTTTTACTGTTTCTGAGTGCTCACCGACATTTGGAACGGCAACATAAAAATGACTTTTAATTGTCTCCCCTATCCAATTTGGACGTCCAGCTCCATCTCTGTTATAAAATTTCGCTGAATATTCTTCAATCGAATTCTTCTCAACGTATCGTAGCAAAGTTTTTTTATAAAAGATTTCTCTACGGTATGGAGCAATGCCACATAAGTCAGCAGAGATAATATAATATCCAAGCTCTTTCATCGATGTTCTCCTTTATACACACTACTACTATACAGAATATTTCGTAGCTGATTGATAAAATCATCCACAACGCATTCACTGCAATCCAAATTAACCGTACACATACTACAGCCATCTATGTAATGCTGCATCAAATCCTCTAATGATTTTTCGTAGTATTTTGCCTTGTTTTTGTAAAACCCTAATTCTTCCATAAAAATTACCTCGTTACTGTACTAACTCCATTATTTTTAATCTGTCCTTTTTGAACATGAATTATTACAGAGTCAGCATTAACAGTATTGGTTGACTTATATTCGATATATGGAGTGTTGCTATCATATACAATTTTTACATGTCCTTTTATATTCATATAAGTGCCATTACAAAGAACCGTAAGCATCTCGTAATTTTCTGCTGGGATATTAGACACCATAGTAGATGTATATCCGTAGATACCAGATTCCAGTTCTTCAATAGTTGCAGTCCACTCAATCGGATTATAATGACGATAGATACCGTCGCCAATCGCCCATACAAAATATCCAATGAAGAGAGTTGCAAATATAACAATGATTGATAACAGGATTTTCTTGCCAAGAGAAATCTTTACATCTTTACCATCCAAGTTCAACACCACTTTCGTTTACAATATAGATGCCGTTGTCTTTTAAATACTCAATAAACTCTTCATGTGGTAATTTATGGGCGAGCTCACAAATAGTGTAGTTACTTCTGCCTTTTACCCACTTTGTTTCTTTTCTCAAGTTAGACCACTGATGTACACGAAATTCCTTACAACGCCATTTTAAATGAAAGGTATCAGCGCACAAATCGCAAATTGGTATCTCTACATAAAAGTCACCCGGATAGCGTTTTCGTCGCCACCACTCCATATCATAGAATACAATACCATAGAGTTCAGGATAATCTTCAAATCCATGTTCTCTAAGATAAGCAAGACCTAATCCGTTGATAGTCCATTCTGGCGACCTTGGAACTGTGTATCGAAGCTGCGATTCTGTATGCGAGATACAGGCGTTGTTATATTTTCCGTCAATGCCCATAATGTACCAGTCGGATTTATAATAGCCTATTTGTTTAGTCATAACTAATCACCTCCCCAGTATCATCACCCAACGGCCACTTGCATCCATAAAATGTTCCCAAATTTTCGATTTTAAAATAGTACCATTTTTTCGTCACGTAGTCATAAATACTATAGCAAGTACAGCGTCCATCCGGCCAATGGTTCTTTTTAATAATATCAATATCAAGTTCTAGAAATCGTTTGATTTCGGATAATTTATATGAAGCAAAAATATAATCCCATGGGCCACGCCAATGGATAAACCACATGTGCTCTACGAAGTTCGGCCATTCTACAGAAAATCGTTCGACTGGTTTACTTCTACCAAAATTATTATATTGAAGAAAATAGTTGCTGATACCGTGTACACCAGTCCAATAATGGTCTTTAGTGCAGATGAAATGAGAATAGCTTTCCCATTCTGGATTTTGTATTTCCCAGTGATTCTTTTCGATTGAAAATCTATCGTCCAATCAATCCACCTCATAAAAGTCTAGTTCTTCACTCTCCAAATGTTCTCTTGAATATCGGGCACACGGCAAACTCTATGCCGAGTTTTGTAAATATGTCTTTTCCGATAACGCATTGTTCGTAACGAGGACCTGTGAAATATACAACCTCGCTCTTCCAAGGTTTGTCCGACCAGTCATTTACGTCAAATGTCGTTAGGAAAAGATTACGTCCATTGATATACTGCCCCGTACTAATACAACTCATAAATGCTCCACATACAAACCACTGTTGTTTTTATCTATTTCAGGATAGAACCCAGACAGCCATTCCACTGGGTCTGCGCAGCATCCATCGTGTGTTTCTCGACCATTATCGGAATCAAAACAACCACAGAGATGCCAAATTTTTGCATCATAGTATTTTACATTTTCGAAATTATCAAAATCAACTACTCTTATTCGCTCAATTTTGTATTTTGCAGTAGCAATAGAACCATCTGCAAATTTAACAAGAATAGCCGTATCTTTCGGAGGATGGTTACTTCCACGAGTTTGCACCCAGCCGAGGAAGTCTTCACAAGACAATACACTGTTTAAATCGTATGCCTTACGAACCATACACACATCTTTATGTAAGCATTTATCACAAATAGCCATTCTTTCTCGCTTTCCAGCAGAAATTCTCTGCCCAATCATAAAATAGTTTTGGGATGTCTCGTATACAAGAAACAACTTCTTGAAGTAAGGTATTGCAATTCTCATCTTCACAAGGTTCGTTGTAAATGCAATTCCATCTATATTCCCATAATTCAACCGTTTTATTGTCTGATGTACTGATCTTTACAAAAATAGAATGAAGCTGTTCGTTTACATTTACCGATGCATGGCAACCTTCTTGTTTAAGCGGCCATTCATTTACTTTTGCGAATAAATCAAATGCCTTATCAACTGCCATCTCAAATAACGCCTGCTCGTCAGAACACATACATATTCGTTCTGTATCTCCATCATGTAAAAGATTTAGTTCACAGAGTTCCGTTTTTCTCACCTCTCTAAAACATACATTTTAGTCATTAAAAATCTCGTGCTTAAAAACAGGTCGCTCGTAACTTCTCACCCATAATCCACATTCTGGACATTTAATCTCGTAGTATGGGTTAAGGCTCCGCGCCATTAACACATCTTCACTATCAGACCAAAATTCACAACCGCAACCACACTTGAAATGATATGCCAGCTCTACTGGCTGTTTTCCATGTTGAATAATTTTAATTGCCATTATTCTTCTCCTTCGCTCAAACTCTTTAAAACTTTCTGAATCCTATAATACCTACCAAGCGGTGTTTCAAAAATAGACCTCAGCCATTCAAAGAAGGTCTGCTTGCCAAATACTTCATTATAATCTGCAATATCAATTTGCTTTGCGGTTTCACCACATTCAGGACAAGCGTATCGTAACTCAAAATTGGCAGCTATAGCATAATAGTCCTTATAGATTGAATCAAATGTATCGTCGGCATAAAAATCACAATGACAATAAGGGCATCTAAATTCAACTGCAAATTTCTGAGGTTCTGGCTCATGGCCGTGCTTTATAATCTTAACAGCCATCTGGTGCCTCCACGGTAAAAATAGTTTTAGTTGCTTCTTTCCAGGAAATAAACTCAGATCCAGCAACTTCCGCTCTACATCTATAGCACGCAATCACATTATTCTCAGGAATGTCCAAATCAGGATTTTCAAAAGAAGCCACTCGAATCTTAGTTGTGCAACCGCAATTCTTACATGGAAATACGATTACTGGATTTTTCAAACTATCAGTCTTATGCATACTAACACCTCAATCCACAAACACAAACGGTGTATTAAAAAAGTTCGACCCAATAATCATATTTTCTTCAGACAGAGCGACCTTGATAACCTCATCGTCAGTATGCGTCTCGTCATATTCTACTGTGTCGCAAACCTTGTAAATTTTGCCATTTTTGTTCTGAAGTAGCATTCCCTCACCAAGTTTTAATGGAGCTGTTTTCTTTTCTTCTCGAATATGTGCTTTCATATTGTTTATTCCTCCCACCCACCACTACTATTAGAGTTATTCGTTATCTAAAACATTAAGCATCATTGTGCCCTCTGCACAACTTCCTTTAATTTGAACTTGACAAGGAAGGTTTGGAATATCATTGGCGTTATTGGCAAGTTCGTACTCCCACCAGTAATCCATTTCCCATCCGTTTTCGCTCATATCAATATTCTGATAGCCAAGTTTTTCAAGAATCTTACCTACTTGATAAAGGGAAATTCGTTCAAAACTGAGATCAAGAATCTCTTCTCTATCTGCTTTACCTATCCATCTAATAATATTAGCAGCTATCGGAAATAAAATATCCGTGTCTTTATCGTATCCATTTTTGCCTGCGTATGCCATAGAAACTTCCTCCGTAAAATTTACCTTTTACCAGAATGAATATTTCGTTCTAATTAAAGGTGTTTCTACACTTTTTGCAGGATTCTCCAGTATCGCGGCCTTTGCCGTGATCTCATCGATACTCTTCTGGAATCCATGTAATTTCTTCAATTCATTTTTAATGTCAACTTTCACTTCGACGTTTTCAATAAACCCCATATCCTCAAGGCACTTACAGTAGCCAGCAATCTCGTTATAGAAGATGTGGTCGTACTCCTCCAAAAGCGTATGCCCGTCAAACAGCTTTACTTGCCATGCAATTCCAAATGGAGCTTCTTTCTCGTAATGAGATTCAATAGCGTAATACTTCATTATGTATTCTCCTTACTTAATACCGTACTTAGCCTTAACCTTCTTCAAGATCTCACTCTTATTATGGTAATCATCGCGAGCTGCCTGATAAGCGGTCATCTTCTCAGCCAGAACACGCTTTGCTTCAGCTTCTGCAACGTCCGCGTCTGCCAGCTCCTTATTCAGAATAAAGCCACTCGTCTTAATACCATCAATAAAACCGTCCATGCGATCACTCTTGACGCTCTTCTCACCCATTGCACCGGTATCAGTATTGAACATTTTCACGATAGAATCTTCGACACCAGCGATGTTATACACATAAAAATACTTGGCCATAATTTAGTCCTCCTCGACTTTTTCAAATTTATAAATAGTGTTCTCAGTTTGAACAATAACGTTTTTCTTGTTGTCAGAGATGTAATAGTCAGTGATACAAGACGTGTGCATTGCGCCGGGATAGTCGTGTCCTTCATTGTCTTTAATGTATCGGAAACCAGCAGATTCATTAAGTTTCAGACGCACAATCTTCATAGTCATACCAATCCATGTAGGATACCAGCCATCGTTTCTGGTACGTCCTGTTACTAGCGAGATTGCATTTACCAGCTTATACTGATTCTCCATAATCTCATCATCAATTGGATTTTTGTGAGTCAATGCAGCATTCGGCATTTTCTCAATTGTGCGTGTCAAAAGAAGCATAAAATGCATAAGCGCATCATGGCCTTCTTTCCCAACATCGATTTCTGCGTACTTGCCCATCCGATACAGAAGCTCGGACGTATCAATTGTCTTTCCCATAATTTCCTCCATTACTTCACTCCCGTGGAGCCAAAGCCACCCTCGCCACGCTCAGTTTCGTCCAATTCGGAAACTTCTTCAAAATCAGCCTGCCAAAACGGAACAACCGCCATCTGGGCAATACGGTCGCCATGAGTGATCATTTGAGGAGCATTAGAATGGTTATGTAACACCACGATAACATTTCCACGGTAGTCTTGATCTACGATGCCAACTTTGTTCGCAGGAGCGAGTCCCTGCTTGGTTGCCATACCGCTGCGAGCATAGATAGCAACGTACCAGCCTTCCGGCGGAGCCATCCGCAGACCAGTGTGTACCTTAACGGTTTCGCCAGGCTGAATCATAATACAACGGTCTCCATTCTTGTTTACCGTCATTGCATCATCAAAACCAATATAAGCATACAAGTCTGCACAAGCGGCATTCTTAGAGCCGTAGGTCGGCAGATGGGCATCATCGTGCAGCTTATTGATTTTAATGTTTGGACGATAAACCGGAGATGCTGCTTCTACCTTGCCGTTATGTCCATAGTGATACTTAATCACATTTCCTAAATCCATAGTTTTATTCTCCTTTTTTATCTTCTGGAGTCCACCAAAGGACTGGTCTTCGCAAAGCAAAACTCTTATTACAGCCGATTACACGTTGATTGGAACTCCCCATATACGGTAAAGAGATATCTCGTTTAGATTCGATATATGGGCCATCGACTAGCACGTTTATGTTTCGAATAATTGTTACCGTTGTCGGAATAGTTTGATATTTCAATTCTTCTGCAGCCTGTTGAATCAATTCTTCCCATGTATATCCAGTCCACATCCAAATGTCTTTGCTTCCTTCAAACTCGTGTCTGACTCTTATTAGAATTTTGCAAATCATCTCCCTATTCTCAAGATACAGTGGATCTCCACCAGTGAGCGTAAGCCCTTGAATATAATCAGGTCGAAGTAAATCTACAATTTTATCAAGCGTTTCATCCGTGAATGGCTTACCACCATTCGGATCCCATGTGGTAGGATTCTGACATCCGGGGCAATGGTGATCACATCCAGAAACAAAAAGGGTCACGCGCACACCTTCGCCATTCGCTATATCACACGGAATGATTTTCATGTAGTTCATACGATTTATCCTCTAACAAATCTTTCCAATCGGATTTTGAGTGCCAATCCTTGCATGTGTGGTTAGATGCCGTAAACAATCCGAGACTATTGCTGCATGATCCGTCTTTTCCATGCCAAAAACAAGACTCGCAAACTCCCTCTCTCATTTTAAAACACCTACACTCCTTTTAGCGTAATTTATTCTCCATCTCGGCGTTTTTCTTAGTTGCTGCATCAATTGCTTCCTGTTCAGTTTTATAAAGACCATTCGTATTTCTATTAGAATTTCCGTCGTAAAAAATAATGTGATCTTCATCTGCTACCCACATTCGATTGTAGCTATTAAAAGAAACTCTTATATCAAATCTTTCAATTTTTCTTTTCTGCACACAATAAGAAAGCTTTGAGATTTTTTTATATCCATCACACTTTGGACATTTAATTTCCAAATCCGGGTTTTCGCCAATTTTTGCAAAAACCACTCCTTTTCCATGACATAAAGGACATTCAAAAGATCTATATTCTGTTCCTATTGTCCATACATAATCTCCAATTTTAAAATCGCCAATCAGTGAATCAACGATTTTATTGACAAATCCTCTCGGCAAGTCTTCCATATCCATTCGCTCGTACAGAGCAATTTGATCTTTCAAATCTTCTTCGGACTTATGTTTTTGGCTTTCGAGTTTATGAATTTCTCGCTCAAGCTCAAGTTTTCTTGTTTCCAAATCATGATATTCCTGTAACATAATTTTTGCATCATCAGAAACAAGTTCTTCTAGTTGACGAATTGCATTTGATACTATTTCGTCTGCTTGGCCTCTATACTCTGGTTCACACCAATCATAATCATCAAAGTAGTCCATCTTAAATAAACCTCGTCCACAAACTCGCACACATAATAATAAAAACATTCAGCGCGATACAGCCATACATTCCATTCTTCTTGTCGCCTCGAAAAATGTATGTAGAGGTATCATATAGAATCTGTTCAGAGCGAATTACAGCTGCGGTGAAAATCAAAATAATATAAGCTTTGGTCATAAGCCAAGCAATCTCAGTCAGCATTTACGTCACTTCCTTTTTGTTAAAAGCGGAATTCTATCAAAATTTGTCAAGAATTTATTGCGATAATGCGTTAAATAATTTTAGCAAAAATCAGGAATTTTTCTCATCATCTGTCATGTATCGCCAATACACTACAGTATCGGCAACCTCATAATAATCAGTATCATACCACTCACCATTAAATGTGATGCACGCAACGCTTTCTGTCCCGTCCTTGTATTTTATGATGACATCCTCTGAACACATTCCGTACTCTGGGACTGGAGGAGTTACGTCTTTCGCGCAAAACCATCGTGCATCGATGCTTTCTTCTTCGTATGAAACCAACTTTATATTATGATAACAACGTTGAAGGGCGTTCTCAATCTCACTCTTAATTGGATTGATATCCTCATCTCCGTTTTCATCAACCAGAAGTTCAAGGATCACTTTCTTCACGTTCATTCTCCTTTAAATACCGCCAATAATCCGGCTCCTTGAGAGTATTAAATACGCCTTCAGTATGCCATCCGACATAAAAACTTAAAACAGCCGTATCTTCTCGGCCATCTTTATATTTAATCTTGCACAGCATTCCATACTTCGGCAGGTCAGTATTTGTACTCTTCCAACCGTCTTTATCCTCCGGCCAGTCAATTCGAGTTCCACACTGGCCGCAGTAGCTATTTTTGTTTCCATCTTCGTTATAAAGGTACTCACCACTGCCACAATACTGACAAGCGATAATGCCATCATCTACAAAAGGATTGTTAATCATATTCAGCCTCGATTTCTTTCCATCCAATGAAATCACAAACACAAAGCTTTTCTGGGTCACATCTATGGAGTAAGAATTTATTTTGTCCAGAAAGCCTAGAGCCACCAGATATTTCTGCTACCTTATATTTATCTTCAAACATTCCAGAAAGGCTCCATTGTTCAGTAGCAGATAGATCAACATCATGTTTAATGACATCGCGACCACATCCACGGCATTTAAAGATTTTTACGTATTTCTTTTTCATATCAATCTACCTCAGTACCCTTATCATCGTCAGCGTCGTTTACCATATCATCAAAGAATGAACCGTAATCAAACCACTGATCATTGATGATGTTACCGATGATTTTCACAGGCTCTCCTCTTTTGATAGCTGCACGGATATATTTTCCTTTTAGTGATTCAAGTTCAGAACAATCAACAACATCTAAAATTCTTACGATAGCTTCAGCTCCGCCTTCATAACCTTCAAAATTTGCGGCATTCCCATCTTTAATAAACTCTCCATTGATGTAGTATCTTCTACCGATAGAAGGGCCCATATAATTTACTCCCCAGCCATCACCTTCTAAAGTGAGTGTAAGAGAAAGAAATCCGTAATCTTTTATTCCAAAAGATACATTTTTAATGTATGCGTTTCTCAGCTCATATCCATTGGCTTCAAGAAGGTCTTTTGTCCATTTCTTCATATATTCACCTCACAAAACGGCACTTTTATCAGAAACAGGCATTATACAAAGATTTCGCAATGGAACGCCATTTACCTTATCGATTTGGTGAGACACCGTTCCATACATTTCACCGTTTTTGCTTTCAGACCAGTGATATGTTGCTGTTCTTTCTATTTCGTAATAAGTATCGTCCCCAATTATCTCGCAGGACGCCCATTTGTCGGTTTCTACAAGAAGCAAGTATTTACCAGGCAAATTGAATGGAGGTTCAATATGAGAATAATAATTAACTGTATCTTCCATAATTAAGCACTCCAATAATCAATGTATAAAAGTTTTACGCTCATTTCTGGATTGACGGCTTTTAGAGGATTTTCTTTATGAAATTTATCCTGTACAGTTCTCAATGCTTCATCTTCGTTTCCAGCGGGAAGTTCACAGTAATAAACCCATCGACTTCCATCGCTTTCTAGGTAGGATAAACTTACGCCATAAATATGAGTCTGTCCGTGTCTCATAGCGAACCCCACTTTTCACGGCCACAGGTGTCACAGACGAAATGCCACTTGTCATGCCAACTATGATTGCCATCATAGAGCATCGTTCCTCCACATCGGCTGCATTCGGGCAGGAACCAACGGAGTAGACGTTTCAAGAACTTAATCACCTTTACTCCTTCTTCTCAATAATATCAGCTCTTTCCATAATCTCGAAGAAATCTTCCATAATGGCATCAGACATCTTACCATGAATTTCGGGAAGATCTAGTCCAAAATCTCTAAAAGCACAGTGCAGACAGCCCCATGGAGTTAAGGCGAATTTTTCATAAAAATCATCATCGTCAGGGTCGTTTTCTTTTGAGCCCAACGTATTCGTCTCGTACTCAAACTGTCTCACCTCATCCTTAGTGAGCCATTTCTGCCACTTACCACAAGCAGAGCAATACAGACCAATCTGGCTACCTTTACTCTGGATAAAGAAAGATTCACTGCCACACTTACATTTAAAGTCCACCTCAACCACCTGCCTTTTCTACATTCTGAACCATGCAACTCGTACCGGGATGAGATTTTTCAAATCGGTGTCTTGCCTTATTCATAGCATCGTTCTGATCCTGTGCTTTGACCATATATGTATTGAATGCTTGATGTCCATCATCATAGTACATTACTTCAACAGACCAATAATTCATATAGCTCCTTTCATGCCACCACACCCACCCTACTGGTCGATTTATTTGCTTCGATTGCCCTTAATGAAACATTCAAGTAAAATAAGTGCCAACCAAATACCTGTTGCGACCTTGACTGTAAACGTGATGTTTAACAGCTTAAAAATCAGCCAAATAATACCAATCGTGGTAACCCACGATACAAAATATGTAGCACAAAAAAGTACAACAATCCCAAGGAAAGAACCAAGCGCCTTAAAGAAATTCTTCCATGCTTCGATGCTAATCGCCTTCTTTCAATCATCCTCGATATGAACACGAGCTGGAACAACCATCTCGGAGTTGTACACATAGATGAGAGTCTCATCTTTAAGTACTACCGCATTTACATGGCAGTTATCTTTCGTTATGGTAGCAACCTTCATGCATAACGTCTTGTTGCTTCCGTAATAAAATGGAGTGCCTTGCTCGATAGTTTCAAATTCTATCGGCTCACATTTATTTTTAAGAATTTTCATTTTATCGTAATCCCACCAACCCACCACTTATATTCAAATTTTATTTCATACTCTCTTCGAGTTCTTTGTAGCTAATTCCACTCGTCAGTCCCGGAGACTCTTCACTATCCGTTCCTTTGAAATACGCTCCAACAACACTAGGATGCAAATATTCAATCATTGCAAAATTAGCAACATCAATGAGCCATTCTGTATTTCCTGTCTCTAAATACTTTTTGACTCTTGGATAAATTTCCTTTACAGCTTGAGCTAAGTCTGGATATGTTTGATTCATCCAACCATATTTATAATGAGATACCAAAATACGATTCTGCATCTTTTTAACAAAATCATTATCCCAATCTCGCTCTAAAATCTGTTGTGTAGTATCCATGTTTCATCCTTTGTTTAATTATCGCTCAGATGAACAACTCGGTCTCGAATCTCCTGAGTACGTCCCTGATTCCAGAACTGAGTGCCAATGAATCCGCAGGTGCGACGGGCGACATTCAGTTTAGACTGGTCTCGATTGCCACAATTCGGGCATTCCCAAACGAGCTTGCCATTGTCTTCGACAATCTTAATCTCGCCATCATAGCCACAAACTTGGCAATAATCGGACTTGATATTTAGTTCTGCGTAGATAATGGTGTCGTAAATGTACTTGATAACACTCATCACAGCAGGAATATTGTTGGTCATATTAGGGCACTCGATATACGAGATAGCTCCGCCGGGAGACAACTGCTGAAACTCAGACTCAAACTTCAGCTTCTTGAATGCGTCAATATGCTCACGAACCACGACATGATAGCTATTGGTGATGTAATCATGGTCGGTTACATCTGGAATGATGCCAAACCGCTTCTGCAGACACTTGGAGAACTTGTAGGTGGTGGACTCCAGAGGGGTGCCGTAGAGACTGTAATCAATATTTTCTGCGGCCTTCCACTCACTGCACTTGTCGTTCATGTGTTGCATAATCTCAAGAGCAAAAGGTTTTGCTTCATCATCAGTATGGCTCTTACCGGTCATGTACTTTACACATTCATACAGACCCGCGTAACCTAAACTAATGGTTGCATATCCGTCAAACAGCAATTTATCAATCTTCTCGCCCTTCTTCAAACGTGCGATTGCACCATGCTGAAAATGAATTGGACTTACATCAGAAGGCGTACCCATCAACCGCTTATACCGAATCTGAAGTGCTCGATGGCACAGTTCAAGACGCTCATCAAAAATTTTCCAAAACTCGGAAACATCTTTCTTAGAGCTACAAGCAACATCCACCAGATTGATGGTGACAACACCGGCATTAAAGCGACCATAATACTTGTGGCCCTTCTCCCAATTCATGGCACCAGAAATATTCTCGGTGGTTCGATCAGGAGTCAGGAAGCTGCGACATCCCATACAGGGGTAGCAAGCACCCTTGTACTCCAACATCTTCTTCTCAGAAATGTAGTCAGGTACGAATCTCTTGGCCGTACATTTAGCTGCCAGTTCAGTCAGATAGTAATACTTTGAATTATCGCGAATATTATCCTCTTCCAGCACATAAATCAGCTTTGGGAAAGCCGGAGTAATCCATGCGCCAGTCTCATTCTTCACGCCTTTAATACGCTGACGGAGGACTTCTTCAATGATAATTGCAAGGTCGTCACGGGTCTGGCCTTCAGGAACTTCATCCAGATACATAAAAATGGTAATAAAAGGAGCCTGCCCGTTGGTGGTCATCAGAGTAATAACCTGATACTGAATCGTCTGAACACCAGCAACGATTTCTTTATGTAAACGTTTCTCAACAATTCGATTGATAGTCTCCTGACTTGGCATCTTATCAATTTCATTGTTCTGCATCATATCGTAAAACTCATCGTGGACTTCGCCCGCAATCTTCTTACGAGAAATATCCACAAAAGGAGCCAGATGAGACAGAGTGATACTCTGACCGCCGTACTGATTAGATGCTACCTGTGCAATAATTTGAGTGGCAATATTGCAGGCCGTAGAGAAACTGTGCGGCTTATCAATTCCTGTGCCAGAGATAACGGTGCCGTTCTGGAGCATATCTTCCAGATTGACTAGCGAGCAATTGAACATATGCTGGGCAAAATAATCAGAATCGTGGAAGTGAATTCGACCATCATAATGAGCGTCTACAATATCCTTCGGCAGAAGTAGATTGAAACTCAGATCCTTAGAAACCTCACCAGCCATGTAGTCACGCTGAACACTGTTGACAACAGGGTTCTTGTTGCTATTCTCCTGCTTAACCTTCTCGTTATCCACATCACAGATGGAAAGGATCTCGCCATAAGCTCGCTGCTTATCACGAATTTCCTGCCGCAGAATACGCCAATGACTATAAGCATCTGCCACATCAGACAGCGGACTATTTTTCAACTGATTGATAACCTCATCTTGAATCTGCTCTACAGACATCGTATCAGGAATGTCTGCAATATAATCTGCAATGGCATTAGACACCCGCGAATCAACGCCACCAACAGTGTTTGTCATCGCCTTCTCAATCGCATTTACAATCTTACTTTTATCAAAAGGAACTTTCGTTCCATCGCGTTTAATCACATACTCCATGCAATCACTCCTTTAAATTCTAAGGACGACCTTAGAAAACCAAAATGTCATTATCATAGCTAGGAGCATCAACGCTACCAGCGGATATTCCCAGTTGTATCTCATTTATGTAAACCTCTTAAAACTTGACTTCATCGGCATAGACTTTAGAGTTCAGCATCGAATGGTCAACCTTATTAACTCCTTTGTTATTCGGAGACATAGTATCATTATGAACACTCGGAACCACGGCAGTCTCAATATTTGGAGTGTGAATCTCAGGTCGAAAAACCAAATCATCAGTATAGTCAGGTTTTGCATGACGAGGAACATACCGAATGCATTCGTTTACCGTCTTCCCAATAGTAGGAATATATACGTCTCCGTAATCCGACATCGTAGTTAGCTTGTCAGTAACCTCGTTAGAAACTTTCTTGAGTGTATCTACGACACTCTCAGCAGCCTTCTGCTGTTCCTCTAAAAGCCGGATTTTATAGTCCAAATACCAACGTGCCTTCGTTAAATCCTGAAGCTGAGAATTGCCATCTTTATGACCAGCTCTGCTCAGATACTTACCAACATTCCAAAGATAAGCATCCTTATCAAGCTGCCACTCTCGCAGCACCTTGATGGCCTCATAGGGATTGTCTGCACCGCCGTAGTGAGACGGATGGTCTACGTTCTTCTTAATTTCATCAAGTGTTTCCATTTAAAGCCTCCTGTTTCAGTTTGTCGTATTTATCACGAATCTCGTGGAACTTGCCACAAGACATCATACCTTCGGTACAACCATTGCCACAGCAGTTGGGGCCGGCACACTTGAATAGATGAGGAGCAATCGGATAAACAAGCTTCAGCATCTCGGTTGCAAGCTCTCTGATCTCATCTTCCGCGCGTTCACAGCAACGCAGATTAAAGAAATTATTCAACGAACGAGCGTTCATTGTAACAATCATCTTAGTAGAACAAGCATTCGGCAGAACGGAACGTGCATTCTCGTTTGCGATCTTGGATGCCTTTGCTCGTGCCTTCTTCTCGGTTAGGCGAGAATCTGCAACCATCAGTTCCTCAGTAATCTTGTCTTCAATGATCTGACACAGATGCTTATAAGAGTATTCAGCAGTCTGAATCGCCTGTTCAAACACCTCTCGTGCTTCGCTGTCATCATCAATAACATCAGGGATAATAATTTCTGCATTGTTCATTCGCACATAGCGCTGACTCTGCACACTGAAGGACGCAATGCGATGCCGTGTGATCTGTGCCAGCAAAGAACGACTCACGCCTTCAATTCCAAAAGTAAAAGTCACATGCTCAGTAGGACTGGCGTGACCAAGACTGGAAAGCCGATTCAGAAACTCATCAATCTTCTCATCGGTCAGTCCATCCATCAAATCCTGAATACTCGAATTGGAGTAGCACAGCTTTGCTGCGGCAGCTACCACCTTTTCAGGATCAGGAGTATGTGTAATCAACTTAACTACCATTTAATCCTCCGTTACTTTAGAAGTGCAAACTTAAACCAATCTGGGAGATTGGATACTGCAATTCCATATTCAATAAGGTAGTACAGCAGTAGCAGCACAAGCACGAATCCAAATGCACACAAGGCATCCTTAAAGATTTTGATATATCCAATAATCTTATGCATCGTTTACCTCACCTTTTTCAATCAACTCATCCACAGTAACCTCTCCGCAGAGAACCTGTTTAAGCTGCTCTTCTGACAGCTGATATATAATCGGTTCTCCACACTCAGTAGGATATCGAGCCAAGGTTCTATAATACTCTGCAAGGGCTCGTTCTTTACGACCCTGCTCACGATGATCAATACCAATCACATCGCCCCACCTCCTTTCTCAAGTTTTTCGCTCTTACCGGTCACGACATAGACGTCATCTTCAAGGTCTTCTTTGAGAATCACGGTCATCTCAGACGGACAAAAGCCCTTCTTCGTACACTCTGGTATATTACAAATGAGATAGCCTTCGCTATAGTCACCAAATACATCATACCAATGGCCTTTCACAAGCAATGCACCAGATGGAAGAAGTGGATCTTTATAGTCCGTTCTAAAGAACATCCTCATTAGGACTCCTTGTAGGGTTCCATATCACCCTTCCAAACCTGAAAATAAGGATGTGCGTCAATTCCGTAGACCTGACCCTTCATGCCAGTGCTAGTAATCTTGTAAGGCTTTCCATCTTCAAGGCTATTGATAAAGTCCTGATATTGCTGGCTCATCTTGAAGAAATCCTTCTTGCCCTGAATCCTCTTTACCTTAATAGTAACCTCATCACCAATCTTAGGTTCCCATTCCTCTGCGGGCATCCCAGCCAGAAAGTCGGGACCACCAGCCTTCTTGATTCGCCGGGCGAGGATTCGCGCCTTACGCTGTTCTCTGCGCCGGTCTTCTCGATTCATCGAATTACTCATATTCTGTTCCTTTCAACTCAATAAAGTAGGGATCGCCGTCTCGCTTCTCTAATAAGTTGAGCTCCCCGGCGGAGCCTACAGAATACAAACGAAAATTTTTAAAAATCTCAGCGCCTTTAATAGTGGCTAGAGATGTGATTATGTACAATATATTGTGTTCTTCTGTGCTATCCGTAAGTTGAACCTCAAGTCGTTCTTTCTTTGGGATGGCTAATTTTTTGAAATCATTCATCATCAATCCTTCGGCATGGAATACACCTTGGCATTCATTCGATAGCAGTCAAAGATATTTGCGATAACGTCATAGCATCGTGATTCAGTGTTGTAACCACCAAGAATGATTCCGCGCTCACCAGTTCCATGCCTTGCATAAATCTGAAGACTAGATGTATCAATGATTGCCATACGGTCAAGATTTACGATTTCTCCGCCTTGCGTTAAAAGTAGCATTTTAACACCTCATAAATCAGCAAGTTGTTCAGGAGACCAGATATCTGGAATATCCCAATCTTCCTTTGTCTGCCCGTTATAAATTCCGTAAAAATATCCTTCAGACGGCACATAGACGATTCGTTGCCAGTCATTCAATCCGTGTGACTCCTTTGGCTCAAAATCACGAGTCAAAATTCTACGTCCACCATTGCTATAAGCGGATGTCTTTGTAGGAACCTCGATACATTTATTATCCAGAATCCGAAGGATATACTTAATCGTCTTCTTTGAAAGATTCATGCCAGTCCCTCCCGTTCAGCTTTCCACTGAGCATACTTATCATAAGCAATCTTCTGAGCAAGCTCTCCATTCTCAGCGGCCACATAAATAGTCCACACCATTCCATTATCGCAAGGAGCCGAATCAAAATAATCAGGTTCCCACTCTTTGTCTTTAATATCTTCAACATCTCTATTGGAATGGATTACGAGCCAGTTTCTATTTTTTTTCGTAATAATAAACATTCCAAACGCCAATCGGATTTATGATACAATCCTCATACTCTTCGACATCACCGTCGTATGTCGCAGCGATTCTTTCCGCTTTTCTTTATCCTCAGTGATGATAATAATTCGATAGTCTGAGTATTTGCTTTCGGTTATTGCGTAATAAATCTTTATAATCTTCTCCTTAGCCGTAGCTTACTTCATTCTTATCATCTCTGCCCATCCAATAAAAGGAATCTTTTAACTTATTTTTAGGCATGATTCACTCCATCTTTGCTCCACACATCGGGCAAAATGGCGTTTTGAGGCTACACGGGTTCACCTCTCTACATTCTGGGTTCGAGCAACGGGTTGCTGGTTCACACCATGAGTTTTTCCCGGCACAGCCCACATAGGAGCCTGGAATTTCCTCCCAGTGTGCCACCTGCCGCAACGTTTCTGGTTCGATAGTTGGAGTATTCCGCAAAGTTCGTAAAGCTGCGTTACAAATCTGCCTACTAAAACTCATTTCATACGTGTTACTTGTTATAGGATTTTCACAAAGAAGATTTAAGTAAGATTCAAATTCCTTTTCGGCCTTATTTGAGTCAATCAATCTAACATCAGCCATAAGACACCTCATTCTTGTCATCTCTAAATCTCACAAAGGTCGGGAACTGCAATGACTCGGCACCAGTCTTCTTATCACAGCTGACCTCTTTATATTTACACTCGACAATCTTGCCGATGTAATCATCAGGATTTTCCCATACAGCAGCTCTCGTAGAGTCATCGAAACCAGAACCAATACGAAGCTCATTGCCTTTGTAATCAACGACAAGAGCACCCATCGTGCCAGCCAGTCGGTTCTGACCTTCCTCAATTGCGGTGATTCGCAGATCAACAGTGTAGAAACGCTTAATCTTGAGACATCCATTATGACGTGCCCGGCGATAAGGAACTGATGTATTAAGCATGAGTCCTTCCCATCCTTGCTCTACTGCATAATCAAGCCATTGCGGGATCATACTCTGGTCAGTACCTTCGTATACCATCGGAACAATCTCGATATTTTCGAGGTGCTTATCCTTGATTTTCTTACGAAGCTCGTTCAGATACTCTCGCCGTACCATATAAGGAGTGGCACATTTGTCTTGAACAAAATCCTTGGCGAAATCAGTATCGAAGATGACGAACTTAATACCAGTCTTATCCTTACTGTCCGAGTTCAATAGGCCAGTGCCATACCTGAATGCGGCTCCGTCCGGCCAGCCTTCTGGATTCTTATAAATCAATTCACCGTCAAAGAATCGTGTGTTCAATAGTTCCGTATCACCATCATACAGGGCAAGCAGATCACTCTTGATATGGTCGAGACCTTGGAACTTCTGCCCCTGTCTGGAAATGATATCACCATTGAATAGGGTGCCGCGATTTCCATTCTCCTTTTGGCTAAGGCTGAACCAAATACCCTTCTTCAGTTTCACCTTATCAATCGGATATCCCTGTTGAACCTCCCAGACAGGAATAATCTCTTCGCCGTACACCTTATTGATAGTAGCTGCCTCAACACCAATCGGCAGATTTTTGGTGAACAGTCGCTTCAGGAACTCTTCGTACTCAGGATTTTTATGTAAGTAATTCTGGATTGTTGCGATGGATACATCAGAACCAGTGTTGTGACCTTTACCCATTAGATAAAGACATCCACAACTGTAATGTTCAAAATCTAAATCAGGCTTTACTGTCACTTTTTTGTTAATCTTTGCGTCAGACAGTCCAGTCACAATTGCCGGATCAAGCAAAAATCTGAAAAAAAACATCAGCTCATCATCTTCATCGCCAAAATCCTTTCGTGCATCCAGTAAAATGCGGGACTTGTCCGTCTTTTTCTTTGTGCCCTGCAATGCCTTGACCATCGCATCGAGCTTGCCTATGAGTTCTTTATCTGTCATAAAGCCTCCTTATGTATCCTGTGTTCTATAGCTAAAACTAATAAAGAAAGGCTTGTCGTTACGAGCAAGCCATTCTTTTCTCGTATCCTGTATTATATAGTTAAAGAGAGAATTTTAAGCCTCCGGGGTGGAGACTTTTTATAACTATATTATACAGGATACGCACATAATTGTCAATGCTTTTCTGAAAATTCTTTCCGTAAAAATTCCTTCAGGAACGTCCGCTTGTACGGCACTCTCGAAGTCTTTACTGCCCGATCAAGAGCATGGGTCTCAGCGCAAATCACACAATACTTCTTGGCGCGAGTGATGGCCGTATAAAGCCACTCTCTCGTCAACATCAAATATGCGGAGTTGTCCATACCGACAATCACATACGGTGCTTCACTACCCTGCAGCTTGTGACAACTCAGAGCGTAAGCGAGTTCAAGCGTTGCCCAGATATTATTGCCACCAAAGTAGTGAGGGATGAAGATTGTCCCCCACTGGTCGAAGTCAACCAGAATGAAGCTTTTGTCAATCTTTCGGATGATGCCACGGTTGCCATTGAACACCGGACACTTCTCTTCCTTTTTCTTTGTCTTGAGATTGTATGTATGAAGCTCGTAATTGTTCTTATTGATGATGACCTGATCGCCCTCACGCAAAGTATACTCTCTGTCCTTGCCATCACCGTAAATGGTGACCTTTGCTTCTGCCTGACCACGACTCGGATTCACAATCTCCTGAATGGCATTATTGACCTCATAGGTACAGATGCTGCCACGAAGCTTCTGTGGAAGAACAATCTGAATCTTTGCACTGTCGTTCCCTACCTTATTATATAAGGTACGGTACTGATTGATGATGTGGTTGAACGACTCACTGGCATCCTTGTAGATATCAAGTTCCAGATCATGAAGTTCACCACGAATCTCGTTACCAGCCCATCCGTAAGGGACCAGCTGTGTAGCATTACGAACCTTGATGCTCTCTGTGATAATTGCAGACTTAGCTGCCTGACGGTGAATCTTAGTCAGACGAGCTACCGGAACTACCTTGGAAGCAAGCATATCTTTAAAGATGTTACACATACCAATACTCTCAAGCTGGCCGTCATCACCAATCATGATGAATCGCTTTCCAGTCTCAATTGCCTGAATCAAATCGTAGAACAGTTGAGCGCCAACCATAGAAGTCTCATCCAAAATGATGATGTCCTCCTCCAGAGGATTGTCCTTATCATGGACAAAACCACCATTCTCAATATCATAACCAAGGAGACGATGAATTGTCTTACCGTCCTGACCAGTAATCTCCTGCATACGAGCAGCGGCACGGCCGGAGAGTGCAGTCTGGGCAAAAGACTTTCCACGAAGAACCTTTAGAACACCAGCCACAACGGTTGATTTACCGGTTCCTCCGTAGCCTGTCAAAATACAGACATTGCTAGAGCACACCTTTTTAATAGCATCTCTCTGCTCTTCGGTGTACTCAATGCCAAGGGCATCTTCTGCCTCATTGATTGCTGCATCCATATTTCGACCAATCGACTCGACAGGTGCATCTGCCAAACGCTTTATTTCTTTTGCAATGTTATCTTCCAGATTCCATACTCTGGTCAAAGCAAATTCCTGACGGTCATCGCTCCACCAAAGTGTTTCACGGACATCATGCAGATGGAAAAGTGCCCTCTTAATGACCTCTTGGTCTCCCTCATCCAATTCAAGTTCCTTGATGCAGCTATTGATTGTCTGGTTTGCCAAGATGATAGAATTGCCTTCTTCGGCACGGTCGGCAAGAAAGTGCATGACGTAAGCTTCGATTCGGAATTGCGAATTATGTTTCAAGCCCATATTCAGAGCAAGAGCGTCAGCTTTCTTCCATCCGATACCATACACATCATCAATCAGGACGTAAGGATTCTCTTCAATCTTTTTCACCAGAGTATCAGCACCGTGATACTGACGGACAAGCTTTTCAATAGCACTAGAAGTCAAGCCATACTCAATCAGCTTTGTATACGCCTCGCTATTATCAATATTGTTCTCATAGGCATCAATAATTTTCTGGGCTCGACCCTCCGTGATACCACTAACAGTACAAAGAGATTTAATGTCACCATTCTTGATAATCTCATACGGATTGTCAAATGCTTCGTAAAGCATCTCAAACTGATGGTCGGTCAGAATAAAATGGAGAAAGCTTTTCTGTTCTTCTGGATCAGTAATCTCCTGGAACTCGTTCATGTAGATGATTTTGTATTGGTCACCAAACTTTTCATGGTGAACATATTCACCGCAAAACGAATAAGTCTTATCCATATCGAGGCTAGGGACGTTGCCTTTTAGCCGGAGGTCACTGTATCGGCTCATAACAGGGTTTCCCTGCTTAACTTTTACAACCTCGGCGGAGAAAGTGGCGAAGCCGCCGGGCTCCACCTCCCTCCCATCTTTCGGATAAAAGACTCGTTTTATCCTGATGTAGCAACGAATCATATTTTCATTAAATTTTTTATCTGCCACTTTATAACCCTCTTATTATTCACCTAGTCTAAATTCTGTCAGTCCTCTGCACACTCTGCAATAGAACCATTTTGTGGTACTCTCGCATTGTTCTGCGTAATCAAACTTCCATCTCTGAACTTTTCTCACAACGCAACAATTTGTGCAATGTATCTTAATTACAGTTTTGTCTTTGTATCGATGATTTCCAATTTCAAACTTAGGAAATTCACAAAGAACCTCTCCGTCAGTAGTAAATAATACACCCTTCATTACGCTATCTCTCTATCTTGTAGCCACTGCTTGTAAGGCTTCATCTTCTCGACGATGTACGAATTTTCTTTTCTCTTACAAAGAATTGCAAGGTCACTACCCTTTGATATCAAATTGGAATATCGTGCATATTGGGAAGCCCAACAAATCATCTCAACAATACCGCTCGTCGTATAAACGTGCAAGTACGCAAACTGGTTGCCACGCTTATCTTTCTTTTTCTGGATGTCCACGATAACACAAATAGTGGTTGCTTTACCGCCGTCCTCTACAGTGTCAAGACCTGCATCAATATATGTGCAAGCCTCCTTAATAGGATTGCTTGTCAAGAACATAGATAGAGTATCAAACTCCCACATATGCTCGTCTTGCATATACTTTTCAGAAAATGCTTGCATAAACGCATTCCGTTTCTTTTCTTTTTCTTTCTGACGGTTCCACGAATCAGCTTCCCAACGCTCTTTTCTTACCTTATTATATAAGGCAAGTCTGGTTGGTTTGTCTTTAATAGCGTCCGTATCAATTCCGTATTCGTCTTTAAGAATGGAAATCTTAGGGAGAGACGCCATCTCATGGAATCCTTTCTCTTTATACTCATTCTCAAAAACCATATTTGCAAAAGTGATTAAGATTTTTCTCTTGTCCTTTGTCGGGATAGCGCCAGCCTTAATCAACTTGACAACATTTGAGGTTCCAATCTTACCACCGTTTGCTCTTTGAACAAAGTCTGCCAGTCCAGAATATGGACGGTCTGCAATCACTCCTGAAGCGACACTCTCACCCATTCCCTTAATAGCTTTCAAACCAAACAGGATTGTGTGCTTTTCCGCATCAGCCTTAAATTCCATATCAGACTTGTTGACGCTTGGAGGAAGGACACGAATATGTAGACGGTCGCATTCGTTGATAAACACACCCATTTTGCCAGAATCATCTTCCTTGGTAATCATACACGCAGCCATGAAATACTCAGTATAATGAGTTTTTAGGTAAGCCGTCAGGTAAGAAAGAAGTCCGTACGCAACTGCGTGGCCTCTATTAAAAGAATAAGAAGCCTGTTTCAAGATCAATGCCCACATCTCAGAAATCTGGTAATCATTCCATCCTTTCTTATGAAGACCATCTCTGAACTGGACTTCCAAGGATGCCATAACATCTTTCTTTTTCTTACCGATAGCACGACGAGCATTGTCAACCTCAGTTTCAGGGAATCCCGCATAGCGGAATACCGCTAGTGCCTGTTCCTGATAAAGAAGAATGTATTGCGTCTTAGCAAAAAGCTGTTTGATGTCAGGATGGAGTAGTTTGATAGTCTCTGGATGAAGTTTATTGGAGCAATACGTCGGGAAGCTGTCCTTAGTACCAGGACGATTTGCTGCATTCACAACAATAATATCCTCAGCGTTATCGCACTTTGCTTCAACACACATCTTTCGAGCCTCAGCTGACTCCATCTGAAAAATACCAATTGTGTGTCCAGATTTATAAACGGTGTCATAGACCGCCTTGTCATTCAAATCAAGATGGTTGATATCGACATCTTTCCAAGTAAGATGAGCCATCTTTAATGTGTCATCAATCGTGTCCAAATTTTCAAGACCAAGGAAATCCATCTTAACTAGAGATAGATCGTCCATGGCATTGTGCATTTCAAGCTGGCACATCTGATTGCCTTCTCTATCCATACAGAGAGGGCAATATTCAATAACAGGCTTAGGTGTAATCAAAGTTCCTGCAGCATGGCGACCCATACTCTTCGGTAAACCTTCAAGCCGCATAACGTACTTAAACCACAGCGGGAACTTATCATACACATTAGAAAGCTGCTCGCTCTTTCCAAGAATGTCCTTCAATAGAACTTCCTTCTCAACTTCTTCTCCGAGATCATCCAATGTTTTCACGGTCGGAATCAACTTAGCAACTTCATTTCGCAATTCATACGGAATCTGCATATAATATGGGCTTTCTGGATCTTCGTTCAGTACCTTGCCAATATCCTTAATGGCAACCTTGGTAGATAGAGAATTAAAAGTTGCGATTGGTGCTACACTCTCTTTTCCAAAAAGCTCTTCTGCAATAGAAACAAGTTCTTTGCGGCGACGACGGCTAATATCAAAGTCGAAGTCCGCGAGACTCTTACGACCCTTATTTGCAAAACGAGAGAAGTCAAGATCCCAACGAACAGAATCAATCTGCGTAACGTTTAGCATAAATAGACATAGACAGTTTGCACCAGAACCACGAGAATAGCCACGAGGGATACCTCGTTCATCGGCCACCTTACAAAGCATATACAGCATGATGAAATAGTCGATGTAGTCAACATATTCCAAAACGTCAAGCTCCATCTCAATTCTGTCCCGCCGGGTTTGCTGTTCTTCTTTACTCATCCATCCGAATTTTTCATCGAAAGTAGAATAAACAAGGTAGCGTAGATAATCCAGATGCGAATCAAATTTACCTTCAATTTTCACTTCGGGCATCTGATTCGGCTGACCGAGGCCAATGTCAATATTATCAATCATATCTGCAATCTTCACAGACATTGAACAGCCTTCTCGGATGAAGTCTTCATCAAACTGCTTTGAAAGTGTTCTCAGCACATCGTCTTCGGTCTGAAGATAGCAGTCAACATAACTTTCTCCAACTTCTCGTCCTTCTCCAATTTCTACAAAAACTGAATGCGCATCAACATCTTCCTTGGAAAGCATATGAGCATCGGTTGTAATGGTATACGGAAGATTGTACTTTTTGATAAAAGCTGCAATTTTGGCATTAGCTTCAGCCTGATCTGGCGTATCATGAGACTGAACCTCCATAAACACGTCATCAAAGATCCATTTCAGTTTGTTCCATAACTGCCATGCCTCAGTCTCGTTTCCATCAACAAGCAATCTACTCATTCGACCAACTTGACAGGCCGTAAGACAGATAATACCTTTACCCCACTCGTTTTGTTCAATGATGTTCAAAGAAGTTCGAGGCTTTTTATACATGCCATCAACGCAAGCATTTGAAACAACCTTAAATAGATTTTTTAAACCGGTCTCGTTCTTCGCTAGTAAAACAAGATGGTAACGAGGTTGTTTATAGTCTTTTGTGTCAGCTTTCTCTGCCTGATTATCTACTTCATAAACTTCACAGCCGATGATAGGCTTAATACCTTCTGCTTTACAAGCCTTAACTTGGTCAACAAAAGAGTGCATCTTGCCATGATCCGTAACAGCAATAGCCTTCTGACCATTCTCTTTGGCAAAGTCTACAAGTTCCTTGACGGTAAGAATAGAGTCAAGTAACGAACCCTGCGCTGTATGTACATGAAGATTTACAAAATTATCTGACATCTATTCTCCTTCCGCCATTAAAACTGATCTCGTTCCTTCAGACGCTTAATCCAACGTTTGCGCTTTTCATCAGCAATCTTATCTGCCCTCAATACAAATTTACAAACACTGTCCTTATTATCATCAAAGTAGGCATATAGACAATTCAGCACGTCACCGAATTCCTCTACGAGATTATCATAGGCCTCGTTAATGCTCACCGGTGTTGGGTTCTTCATATCAATTGCTCGATAGAGCTTCAGTGCAGCTTTTGACAGTTCCGAACCTTCCTCTCCCATCTGAATAAGAATTTCCTTGCCGTCAATATAATCAAGCACTCGCAAATTTTTGTCTTTAATCATCTGTCTGCTCCTTATCTTCGATGGACACTCTCAAAGTTACAGTCTTACCGTCCTTTGTTGTCCATGTGTATCCACCAAAAGTTCTATTGCTGAACTGAGCTTCAGAAAGAAGCCAATCACGAACTGCCTCGATAGCTTCATCTGCGACACGAGTTTTATCTTTCCACTCGGTTCCATTCTTTTTAACAGTTCCTGCGTAAATACCAAACATACCACAGCTCACATGATATTCACTCATCACTCTTCACCTTATCTCCAAACTTAATAATATCATCGAAAAGCATCACATAGTCATCGGTGTACTTGTTACCATGGAAATGGCCGAAGTACCAGAATGGTTTACAGTCGTTAGGATAGCATTCGTATATATTATCAAAAAATATTTCAGTTGACTGGTCTACTGTGCTTTGATCAATACCACTGATAAACAATTCAGTTGGAATGAACCGGAATGGACATGTATGCGTGAGCATAACATCAATATCATCGATTTGAGGGTCATGTGTAATATTCCAGATCTTTTTCTTAGTCTTCTCATTAGGCTGTTCATCCGGCCACCAATTCCATCCACGCTCCAACCGATAATATTTATCTACGGAATAAGCTCCGCCGCAAACAAGGCAGTTCAAAATTTCCCTACCAGCAAGAATCTGGTAAACCTCGCCATCAATAGCAAAATACTGATTGGGATAATGTGAGTCATGCCACACCTTACCACAAATATCTCCACTGATTTCCTTTGTCCTATAACCATTCTTACGAGATGGACGGCGTTCATGATTTCCATGGATACAAAACAGGTTCGCAGGAATATCTGCGGCGATAGTTTTGATACTCCATTTACGAGGGTCATCCTTACCATAGTAGTTCAAACCGACATCGCCAAGACAGACAATCCAGTCATTCTTTCCAAGATTGTGTTCATGGCAAAACTTTTCCAATTCTAAAAACCGATTAAAATCACCATGAATATCGCCTGTAATGTAAACCATTCATTCACCCCTCTCATAAACTCGCCAATGCCATGTGCTACCATCGCCCGGATAAAACCTATCGCAAAAGTCCTCAAAGCGACATCCTTCGCATGGGTCATCTTTTGATAAATCTATCACTGGATGGCTTTGGCATTCTGCGATAAATTCTTTAACGTCTGCTTCAAACTGTTCAGGCATCAGCATTGTCAATCAACTCTCCGTTCCTTACAACCTTTGCCTTATCGTCCCAATACTCATCAGCACCAATTTTGCGAGGAGTAGTACCGAAGTGCTCTTTCCATTCAGGAAGGCTATCATTGATAGCATCAAACTGAAGGCCCCAATCGAAGCAAGCCTCCATTGCATCATACAGAAGCTTTCCTTCCCGGCAAGTCCAGAGAATCAGACCCGCACCGTGCTTCTGCTCCTGAATCGCCTGATAAATCACGTTCCAGTTTGGCTCACCGATATCAGGATAATTATTCTCACAAAGAGTGCCATCAAAGTCGATGGCGATAGCACGCTTCCAATTTCCCATATCAAATCACCTCAAAATCAACAATCTGTGCCTGCGGAGTTACCTTGTTCCCATACTGGTTTAAAGACAAGCGGCACACGGCATCGATATACTTTTCTTCCTGATTGCCATAGAAGTCATTGTTAATCCAGCCAATCATCCGGCCATTGTCAGCAAAGCATACAAAATCAATACCCTTCTCTTCATCAGAATATCTCCACATATTTCCGTTCTTGCCCATCGGCTTGCAACTATCATGAGTGAGCGGAATCTTCTGAATAAGAAACAGTGGTTCAGGAATACCTGGTGCCCAAACCTTCTGCATTTCATGCATTTTCTTAATAAGTGCAATACCAAGCTGGTCGTAATCAAATACAAAATCACATACCGTGGCATTATCCATCACGGTATCCTTTAGCAATTCATCACAATCTGTAATAGCTTTAAAGATATTTTCTTTTTTGATTCTTACGCCAGCTGCATTTTCATGCCCAGAAACGGATTCAAAATCTCCAGTATTTGTTAGAAACTTTTTGAAATCTTCAATCGGAGATCCATCTGGATTTCGCATTGAACCGCCATAAACATCATGCTCATCAGCAAAATCTCGAAGTAACACACACGGGCGACTATACATTTCTGCCAACTTAATAGCCACCACGCCAGTCAATCGGCTATCCAATACTCCTGTAGAGTCACAAAAAAGAACTTTGCCCTTGTCTGCTCCGTTTCTCTTGATGGCCTCTTGAAGTTCCGGGATTGCTTTGTCCCTCATTTTATTCTGCTGATATTTGCAAGAGGAACACTCACGAGCCACATGCTGCGCCAGAGTCTCATCAATAGTAACACCGGCATTCTTACCACGAGTCGGAGTGTACTGGAAAGTCTGTTCCTCACCGACCATTGCACGGAACATCCGCTTCTTTTGTTCGGAGGAACCAACACGAATCAGTGCGTTCATCATCGGAACAATATAGAACTGAACATCATTGATGGTCGGGTCGCCCTTGATATTAAAGCTGTTAGCTTCAACCAAAGCGCAAATCATCGGATTTACAATTCGTGCCAGACCTTTTGTGCAAAGGCGTTTCGTCTCGTGCGAGTGCATATCCATGACATCACCGATATTTCCGACCGCAACCAGATCAAGATACCGGTCTGCAACGTCAGTCCAGTTATCTTCATCAACAGCCTGAAGGAACTTGTACACCACGCCAGCACCAGACAATTCCTTATTAGGATATGTACCATTCTGGTTATTGACGATTACTGCATAAGGATTTTCTCTATCACAGATATGATGGTCAAGAATCAGAATATCGATGCCCTTGTCATGAAGCTCCTTGCACTGCTCAGCATCGTTGCTGCCAGCGTCAGGAATAATCAACAAGGTGGTTTCCGGTGGAACTTCGATTTCTTTTGAAAGCCCATGCTCCTTACCACTATGATGCAGAACATTGATTTTCCCATGAAATCCAATCGCCTTCAAATACTGAAACATCATTGAAGCACTTGTGAAACCATCAACATCACAGTCCACAAGGATAGAGATAGTAGACTTCTTCAGAATGTGTTGGTTCAGCAGCACAACAGCGTGTTCAATATTGTCCAGTTCCCACGGAGAATTCAGGCAAGAATCATCTAGGTTCATGTAGGTCTTGTAGTCCTCGACCCCTCTATTCTCCATAATCGTTCTAATCGGGTCTGATAGGTCGTTTCTACTTCCCTTCCAGAGTTTTACAATCATTTAATTCTCCTAACGCAGTTCTCAATCAATGCCTTAAATTTCTCAGGATTGTCAGTCGGGGCCTCCTTTTCATCCAGAACCCCCTTATCGTCTACTACAGCATACACACTTACGCCATCGACAAATCGATTGGCGAGAACCATAAGCTCACTAAGCTGAACGTCTTTATCAAAGACAAAACAAATATCAACGCAAAGACGTGTTAAAATTTCAATTTGATTCTGTGAAACCTTCTTACCACCAGTCGCCACGCAGTTGCAGACATCCATATTCCACATCTGCATGACAGACTTTTCAGCCTCACCAACATATACCAGACCTTCATTCTTGATATACGGCTCTGTCTTATACAGGCCATACAGAATGCGGTTTCTGGCACACGGCTCAAGATACAGATACTTCAATTCGCCTTCAGGCGGCTTGCCAAAGTATCTTCCCTTTACACCAACCAGAGTACCAATTTCATCTCTGATTGGAATCGTGATTCTATTTGTCAGCTCATCAAAGCCAATCTCGAACTCCTGCTGTGTTTCATAAGATATCCCATCGTCAGCAAAAATCTGGTTTACATAAGGCTTATAATAACCGAGGATAGCTTCAGAGATGGGGACTATCGGACGGTCATCCTCGCGTTCTTCACCTTCATTTTGCATGGCGATGAGCTCTTTTAGAATCAACATACTTTTAGGAAGGTCTTCCTCGAAGTTGTGATAGTAGTCAAGGCCAACCCATTCGCAGATTTGTTTAATAGCTTTTGGGAAAGACAGTTCCAGAAAAAACTGGACGACAGAAATCAAATCATAACTGGTCTTTCCATTGGCAATATCTCGTGTGTAATCTACCGCAGTAAGATTTTCATTCTCGTAGATGCAGAGTGCCGTTCTGTTGTCACCATCTGGATTCGCACACTGGTAATATCCAGCTTTATGGCTGATATGATGGCACCCGAGTTCTTCCAGAATCGGCTCAATCTGCTGTTCTTCAAGAATGTAATTTTTCAGATCTGCGATATTTACCATACTTTAGATTCCCACTCGTCAATACACGTCTCAATAGATCTCATTAAACAGACATACTGAATTCTATTCAGTGGGATAATCACATGCCCCTCTGGGTCATCAGGATAAAAACTCTTGAGCGAAACATACTCACCAGTCAGCCATGCAACCTTACCTTCCCAACACGAACCATCATCGCAGCAAATGTCAGTCACAACAGTATTGTTACACTTTTCATCTGTTGCTTGTCGTTTTAAATTTCTGAGAATAGTTTCTTTATCTTGTTTAAAAGTACCTTCTGTAACTTTTATGTAGTGGCAATCCATTCAGCCACCTCCTATTACTTTCTGGTGCAGACACCGACCTCTTTCCAGACATTCTGGTTCAAATTCACTTCAAACATGATTTTCTTTTTCTCACCAAAACGGTTCTTGTCGATATTACCAACGTAATACCGTTTATCTGGATTCAGCCGATGGGCACAGTCGCCGCCCCATTCAGGGTCATGAGAGATGTATTGATACTTTGCGAACTTATCTTTCGGAATTTCCTTGAATAGAACCATCGTCCAAGCAACATGCTTAATCATCTTTGACTCAGCAATGTTGTTTGAATTCAGCTCATCAGGAAGATACTCATGAGTGTTTTCTGCCAACTGGATGCTACCATAGATGAAAATCTTCAGATTCTTCGCAATCTCTTCAAGCTCGGTGGCCGTGACCTTGAATGCTGCCCATTCACCAATAGATGCAATGTCGTTCTTTAGAGTATCGTAGAACACATACTTGACTCCCTGAGTGAGAGCTGCCTTCTGGATTTCAAATCGTAGGGACTTGTCACTATAATCAGCAGAAACATCTTTTGCGATAATCAAGCCTTGTGATTCGCTCTCAATCCACTGGCAAACATCAAGCACATTGCGGTACTCTTCGCTTTCCTCGTAGACACGTGCGGTAAACTCATCAATGCTTTCTATGTATTCTCCGTCTTCGTTTTGCTTTCGGAAGATGAAATTTCCATTTGCATCCCGATACATTCCAAGGGTGATTTCTCGCTCATCCTTGTGGAAGCGATGACCATGCAACTCTTGAAACTCAGGATTATTGATGGCGGTGACCAGTAAGCAATACCGGACTGACTCAAGATCCATCTCATTCAGCAGCAGAAGAGCTTTCTGCTTTTGAACCAATGTGACGTAGGCAACAATCGCCATCATATATCTAGTCTTACCAGCGTTAGATGGCATACCATTGAACATCACAGTGCCCAACTTCAATCCTCGGAACAAATCATTCATGATAGGATACTGGAACGGCAAGCCCATGTCAGGAACACTCAGACGTTCATTGACCATTGGCAGCAGACCATTATTCAAAATCTCAGCGTCATCGTTTGTAATGATAACCGTATTGATCTTGTCAGCCTTGCCACGAATCAATTTGTAAATGTCCTGAGCACCAAACATTTCAAACTGTCGATGCTTCAAGATTCCTTCAATGTTAAATCCGTTTCTCTGATACTCACGAAGCAACGAATATTTCTTCAGGATATTGAAATATCCCTTGATGTCCTCGTCATTCGCAAGGCTCATGTAGTATTCAATGGTTGACCAGCCCTTCAGTCGCTTATATTGGGACAATCTGGACTCGTCTTCAGCCATAAACGTTAAAACAGATGTTTTATTAAATTCTTGGGTCCGAGTTTCATAAATAATTAACGCTGCATCGTAGAAAAATTTTGTTGCTTCATCGGCAAAATCGTACTTGCTCTTGACATAATGCCCATACTCGACCAAATAGTCAGGATGCTTGTAAATTGCGCCGACAAATAGAATTTCGTTCGGGATATTTGAAATGAGTTCCACTCATCCACCTCCCTCTATACTTTTAATACTGAATTTTGTTGTTTGGATACAGTTCATTGAACATATCAAAAACTTTTCTCAGGCCAAGACCTTCCTTGCTGGGCACCCAGATTTTCTTCGGGTTCCAGTTCTTCCAGACACCATCGTACTCAGGCGCAGTTGCATCATATTTCGGATTGTCCACCCACTGACCACCATTCATACTGTACTCGTACTTCTTAGGATCAAGTTCGGCAAGCGTCAAGAATCTGTTATCATTCTTGTTATGAGCTCCGAATCCGCAGAACGTGCATCCGGTGCGATCACATCCAGTACAATACAGTGGAGCTTCTGGCTTATCACTCGTAGGAACGATATCGCCATAAACATCTGCAATTTGAATTCCAGACTGCTTAATGAATGTAAGCACATCCTGTTCAGTCCAAAAACTCATAGGCTGACTGGTCGGAGTTTTACTATCAAACGCATTACACCCATGTCGAATCCACGCCTGCTTGCGAACACGGCTTTCATCTGTCAAAGTTCCAATAATAGGTTTCCGCTTAGTTGCCCTTGCGTACTTCTTCATTGGACTTTTCTTCATAACTGAGCAGCAGTAATGAGAAATTGCGAATGGAAGTTCTTGTGTTGCTGGAAGCCACTTCTCTTTGTTAAACATCGATTTCGTTCCAGCTTGCATTCCAGCTCCCGGTTCATTACCAAGTAGAATCGTTCGTCTATTTCCCTGAAACACTCCTGTTTCATCATAAAGCCACGGGTTGCTAAAGACACCTCCCGGACTGTTCGTCCTTAAACACAGAAGTTCCTGTCTTTTCCTGAGAGTTGTTCTTACTCTCTCTCTCTCTCTCATGGTGGCTGCGCCGCTATTTCTGATTCGCCTAGCGTAATAAATCGCTTCTGCCACTTCTTTAGAGATGAGAGGATAGCCATATGTAGAGACCACATCACTAAATCCCATCTTAGGATAAACAAAAACCGCATCTGCATCTCGTGCAAACCTCTGGATGGACGAGTATTCCAAACCAGTATTACTAAACACAAGCGGAACATCTGGGAACAGCTGCTTCGTCAGGTAAGCAAGTACGGTAGAATCCTTACCACCAGAGAAGCTGACATACACACCACCATCGTAGTGCATATACCATTCTTGGATGCGGTTTTGAGTGATCTGAATCTTTCGCTCAAGAGGAAGTGCCTGAAGTTCCTTCAATCTTTGAGCGTCATGAACTGTATTATCCATTTACCAACCTCTTTTATATCTCATCGAGAATTGCATTTATATCAATTTCGTTCTCGTTTTTGCTCTGTTTTGGTACTGTTTTCATTCGTTTCAGTACCGTTTCAGTCAGGTTTTCCTTCGTTTTACTTTCGCTTTCACTGCGAATCGAAGCTAGTCTTTCTTTCCGTTCGAGATAACTAGGATATTGAGCCAGCAAAACAGCCAAATCGTAGTTCCATCGTTGACTCATATCGCAACCTTTAGCTTCTTTCTCGGCAATTATCTTATCTAGTCGGGGTTTCGCTAGAACCCACATATCGTAAAGTTCTAGCGGAGGGATTGAACCTCTATATTTGTAATAATTACCGGAAATCAGTTGTGTAAGTTTCGAGTAGAAGCTACCCGGAACGACCGCCGGGGCGTATGTATCTCGAATATGGTCGAAAAGAATCTTTTTTTCTTCCTGTTTGATATGAGCAAGCTCACGATTTTTATCTTGCTCTCTCTTTTTGGAAAGAAGATCATCGACCTTTTTGTCCGTAACATACTTCACTTTGTCAAAAAATGCCCTCAGCAGGTCATCTGTCCAAGGGCGTTTTTGATTTTTCTTTTCCTCTACAAAACAATCCTTATGGCAAAAGCCAGTCTTGTCGTAGAAAAAAGTGCTACGGTCTCGCTCGATGAAAATATTCTTCCCGCAAATCTTGCATTTACGGGTAAGTTCCATTAAGCCAGTTCCTTCTCCATGATTGCGGCAACCTTCTTCAGTTCCTCGATATCAGTCATGGAACGGAATGCGGTAGACAAGCCAGCTGCCTTAACTGCCTTCTGTGCGGAACTCTTCTTCACAGGAGAAGCTGCGGCAATCAGGTCATTCAGCTTTGCCTTGATGTCTTCCAGAGAAGGCTCCTTGGATTCAGAGGTATTCTCTGCGGGAGCATCATCAACATCATCGTTTTCGATACCAAGGTCACGCATACTCAGCTTAACCTCAGTCTTAACAGCATCGTTCAGGCCGTTCTTAATGACATTCTCCCGATTCTTTGCACTACTAGAAATGATATCCTGATACTCAAGCAGGGTCAGATCCTCAACAATCTCACCGCCCTTGTGCATACCAGTACGATCCTTATCGAAGAAAGCAAGCTGCTGACCATCCTGGAAATACAGGCGGAACTCAGTATCAACATTGTACTCCTGACCAGCGAAACCATCAGGAATCTTGCGGCCAGTGGGCTCACTTACGATAGAACCATTCACAACCTTGGTATGCTTCTCATCCTTCTCACGGCAGATGACGATGTAGTTCACACCAGAAGCATTCAGATCCAGAATCAGAGACTGACCCTTGAAGTTCAGGGTATTGAAATCCTTGAGCTCCATACCAGCACCCTCAATCTTGACTGCCTTTTCATCACCAGTCAGACCCTGAGATGCAGCCTTAACCTTGGCACGCTTCTGCGAGAAGGCAGTGAGACCCTGAGTAGCTGTCATCTTGAGAATGGATGCGGAGTCAACAACCAGAGCGTCAGCACGGAACGGCTTTCCATCTGCGTCCAGATAAACATCACCATTCTCATCCTCGATATCCTCATCGTTGGTAACCATCTTGATGTAATCCTGAACCTCTGCCAGAGACTGGGTGTAAACAATCAGCAGATTGTCAGGGTTTACACCATTGGCTTCCAGCTCCTCGGTGTAGTTATCAATGGAACCATTTTCGGTATCCAGATACAGAACACGGAACGGCTTGCCGTCCGCATTCTTCAGATAACACAGCTGCATTGCAGTACGAGACTTGCCAGTTCCCTGCTCACCATAAATCAGCATATGAAGCTTCTTACGAACAGCAGATGCCTTACGAATCATAGCCATATATGTAAATTCCTCCGTTTTTATCAAAATTATTTATCGTACCTACGATATTTATTTTAACGTAAATACGATAAAACTTTTCTTTTATTAAACTTTCAAACACTCATACCACGGATCACCCGTTTCAACTGCATGAGCAACATAATCCAACTGACGGGTGATGTTATCCACACTATCAACCAGAAGGTCTTTGCACCCTACCGGAACAGCACCACCATTGCATTCCGCGTCGGCTTTAGCTTCTGCAATAATCTCAGGATGTGTAGTAAACACAATAGACATCATCGGAGAGTCTTCTTCGGGTTACTTTTCAAGTGCCTCGATATAAACAATGTAAAACTTCATGCCATTATATGCGGTATATTCAAGAGTGTTTTGCATAACAGAGCTCCTTATGTATCCTGTATTACTTAGCTAAGACTAAAAATTACACTCCCCAGTCATCCTCTTCCTCGTTTACAGGAGTTGCGGTAGACTTGTTAGAACCACCCCACCAAGAAGTGTCGTTCTCGGCAGCCTTGCCGTCGAAGTCCTTCTTTGCCTGAGCGTTGGCAGCAATTTTTGCCCGTGCCTCAGAGATATTGTCCTCAGTGTAAGTGGGCTCCGCATCCTTATCACCAGGATTCGGATCAAAGGAATCAGGATTAACACCCTCGATATACAGCTTTCGAACTGCCGGAGTGCCCTGACGCTTCATCTTGTTAGGACCACCCCAGATATTCTCAGTCTCAACTTCATCAACCTTCTGCTGATTAACGATGGGACCAAAACACTCGAAACTAGTATAAGGCTTCAAACGCTTACGAATAGAATCGGCCAGAACCTTATTCTGAGTGTTTGCCTTATAATCAATGAAGAACTCTGCATCCTCGATGGTGTTATAGTTCACGATCTTTGCATCGACAACTACCTCATCGCACTCATCGCTCTTGCGGCAACCAGTGTAAACAATGGTCTGAGTAAACAGAGCCAGCTCCTCGAAACCCTCTGCATCAAAGTCAATTTCCTTAGAACTCAGAGACACCTGAGTAGGAACGAAGCGGATCTGGTGCTTTCCGTTGTAAGTGCTGTACTCGATGTTGCCACGGACATACACGTTATCACCGTCATGCAGATTCTCGGAAATCTCCTTAGCTGCATCAAAATCGGTCAGAGTCTTGTTATCATTGACGACCTTACCAGACTCATTCGTCTTCTTGGTAACACCGACCTTAACACCAATCATGTCATAGCCTTCCGGTGCAACATAAGTCAGACGATCCTTCCAAGCAACTTCCTTCTTATCCTTCTCGATGCCCTTGTCCTTATCGGCACGGCGGAAGAAGTAAACCTTATCACGAGGCATACCAGCCAGATCAATATAGAAAGTGTTTTCATTAGAAGTCTGAACACCAAAGCTCAGGACACGGCGCATAGCACCACTCTTAGTCTCCTTCTCGTTATAGAAGTTACTACGCTGGGTGCCGGTGACCTTACCAGCCATCTCAAAAGAACCACGGGTCTGAGGAAGATTAAAAATTCTATCTGCCATATCAAGTCTCCTTTATGTAATTTTGTTTCATTTGTAATCATTTATGTTTCTTTTTTGCTGTCTTAAATCAATTCATGCACTATTCATTCTGTATATTATCCTCCGTCTGGCTTATTGATGGCTTATATTTCATACGGTATTCGCCGTTAAAAATCGTCCTTTAAGGGATTATGTACAAACATCGCACCGAGCACTATTGGGAACCGTTCTGAACACTCAGGACACAAGTCAAAACTCAAAAGTGAACCGTCAAGCTGACTACCATAAGAGTATTGATGCTCAAAACTAATTCCTTGCTCGCTACCTATCGGCTTGATTTCACGACCACACCAGTTGCATATTTTCTTGTATGTGTTCATACGGCATCACCCCATTTTTAATATTCTCTATCACGGAACATCTTAGATTGAGCACGAGTCAGTCTGTTGTTCCTACCATACTTAGGTCTGAATGCGGACTGCAGCTTGTTGTTTGCATATTCGAGGTCACCCTCAAGAATCTTCGCAGCTTCTTCGATGTAATCTCGAATAGCACAATACTGGTCGCTGTTGATACAGTGCGTCTTTAGATAATCAAGCATATCAACTGCCTGATTTTTCAAAAGAAGTGTATCTTCAAGTTGAGTCTTGCGCCGTTGGAAGAAATCTATATTCATAGGTATCCCTCCTCCTTTAAAAATGCTGTGTACGCACCCACGAACTTTTCATACAAGACGGCTCGTTTAAGAATCATCTCGTAAGCATGAGTAGTATGTTCACGAGGGCACCATTGACCTCCCTCTTTACCAAGTTGGATTTGTTTCTCTACAATTTCCTTCGCTTGGTCGAAAGTCATGTTTTCGATTTCTTTTTTTCTTGCGTGAAGCCAATCTTTCATAACATACCACTTTCAGAAAATGCGTAGTTGCGCTTGTCATTCTTATCTGTCCATCGACTCCAATCCATCTTGCGATGACAATCAGAACACTCGCACTCGAACTTTTCCAGCTTCGTCACACAGAACGGACAGAGATATGTATTCTTTTCCTTCTGGAAGATAGGACTGGCCGGAAGACTCAAGGAGCCGGAGTCGATAGCTGCATTGATAGGAATTTTGCTATTCATCATGTCACTCCTTACTTGAATTAGCCTTTTATGAGATTTCTTTTTCTGGGAAATGCTTCTTGGTTACCGCAACACAAAAGCTATCAATTTCTGATCCCCAAATGGCAGTACCTTCACCGTATGTACTTTCAAAGACGAGCGGGAACCCGGCGATCCCATCGAAGAGACTGCCAAGCGTAGGATTCTCACCGATATACGGCTTCATCTTTTGGAAAATCCAGTACCACTGTGGCAGTGCAATCGAATTTCCGAGTGCCTTGTAGCGAGATGTGTCAGAAGTTTTATGCTTCTTCCCGTTCTCATCAAACCAATCACCGATATCGGTCCATCCATCAGGAAAACCCTGAAGCCGTTCATCCTCCATAGGAGTCAAGCGACGAACAATCCATCGTAGATTTTTCGTTTCTTTCTCTGCAATCAGGTCAGTTGCATCTTTGTAGTCACGAGATTTCATCGTGCTGGCCTGCTCGCTCTCCTTGTATTCACCAATGCGTTGCATCGCAAAGGCTTTCTTTTCAACTACCAACGGCATATTATTGCCGCCAGTTCCCCACTGAGCAGTACAAGTCGGACTTGTATCACCCTGCTGAGTGTATCGAGCATCCTGACTGTGACTCTCGAATACCACCGGCGAAATCTTTTGTTTTAAATTATGTAAGGAGGGATTCTCTGCCAAGCAAATCAGTGTCTGATCCTGCAACGTAGAAATCGTTGCGCTCAATTCAGTCTGAACCAGAGCGCCTTTACCACCACCTTCGCAACCAGAACGAATTTTCAAAGTGTAGGCTGCGGGTTCTGTGCATCTAGCCGTAGTCTCTCGATGGTCTGCTTCCAATACTCGTCCAGCTCCTTCTCGAAGCGACCTTCCTGCTCTTTCACTTTCTGCATCACCTGTGACAGAGTTCCTGGATTCCACCACTCGATCATATCCAGTAATGCTTGCTTCAGGAGTTCTGGCAAAGGTCTTCCACGCCGGGACGCTCTCACAAGAATTCCCTGACATGCCCGTGCGCTCAAATAGAATTTCTGCGGCACGTTGTCCTCTAAAATCCATGACAAGCGCGATTCTCTGGCGACGCTGGGCGACTCCCCAGTATTTAGCATCGAACAATCTCCATGCAAGAGACCATCCATTACCGGAAATCGCTCCAGATTTCGCCCATTTCCCGTTCTTTCCTGAAGGTCGAGGAATTGAAGCGTCTGGTTCGATAATGCGTGCAAATCTTTCCAACACACATCGGAAGTCTTCCCCGTTGTTTGAACTAAAAGCTCCTCTAACATTTTCCCAGATTGCGAATTTCGGATACTCTCCATTGGTGGCCTCCCTCATCTCTATAATTACACGAATCATCTCAAGGAACAAACCAGATCGCTCATCGTCAAATCCTGCACGTTTACCCGCCTGACTCAATCCTTGGCAAGGCGAGCCTCCAGTAATACAAGAAACAGGTTCAATTTGGTCTCCATGGAGCTGCGTAATATCTCCGTAGTGCTTCAGTTTTCATTCCTCCTTTTCGTATCCTGTGTTATGTAGCTAAAACTTCAAAAATTAGCGAAAAAATAATAGACGCATTAACGTCATATTATTCATTCGCTTATAAAACAAAAGTTCTAGCAGATTTTATGTATGCCCTATCGGGCTGGTGGGACAGGCAAGATTTGAACTCGCGACCAAGCGGTTATGAGCCGCCAGCTCTGACCAACTGAGCTACTATCCCATGCAAACGCCGACTTTCATCGGCGTGATGCCAGTGGAGGAATCGAACCTTATCTCTCGGCGTTTCCGAGCGCTTTTACCATTAAGCTATCCAGCCGTATACCTCAGAATTTAATTCTCACTATCCAAGCTACGTCGCGTTCCAATATGATCACTCTTGGCAACCATGTCGTAACATATAGGTTTCTTTCGGCTCTGAGCAACCGGTGCAGCGTAAGGGGCTGCGTGTGGAGCGACTGACGGGGCACGATCCCGCAACATTCAGATTGGAAATCTGACGCTCTGCCAATTGAACTACAGTCGCATAAGAACCAACCTAGCAACTGGCATCACTAGGCTGGGATACTCGGCTTACAAAGGTCAACTGCACTCTTTTAAGTGAGCCGAGAATAATTGACATAGAAAATTTCATTAGCCCCTTTCGGGGTGGTATTTTCGCACAGGCGCAGCCGGGACTGACCGCTTAAAATCCCTACCCATACGAAATTGGAGCAGCGAAAGGTAGTCGAAACCTCATCCTCAGCGTGGAGGGCTGATGTACTAGCCGTTGTACGACCGCTGCATGAAAACCCAGCTTACAAAGCACTACTGCACCATCACTAGCGAGCTGGGAATAATAGTGGCAGTCAAAGGAGATCAACAAAATGGTACGCAACCATTCTATGACCGTGGTGCGGATAGTGGGCATCGAACCCACACGCCGAAGCACCAGATCCTAAGTCTGGCGTGTCTGCCATTCCACCATATCCGCATAAATTGCGCCAACAGGGGTCGAACCTGTGATGGAGGAGTCAAAGTCCTCTGCCTTACCGCTTGGCGATGGCGCATCATATACCCAGCTTACTACGTCACACTGCTCCGTTTCCAGAGAGCTGGGAATAATGTGAATGAAAAATTCTACATGCCCTTTCGGGTTGGTCCGAGTGACAGGTCACGATCCTGCGGCCTCATGCTCCCAAAGCACGCGCTCTTCCAACTGAGCTACACCCGGATATCAGTGCTACCGACCCGACTTGAACGGGCACGCCGTTGCCGACAGGAGATTTTAAGTCTCCGGTGTCTGCCATTCCACCACGGTAGCTTATATAGAAGATCAGAAACAGCCAACCATTCGTTTTACATTCTAATTTTCTAGCGAACCGAAGAGTATTTATCCGATAGCTAGTCGGCTTACACCTTATTTCTCTTCTTGTCTGGCTTGACGTCCTTTACCGGTATGACGTCTTTCCGGTCGCCAATGTACGGCCAATCCCCGAACGAGTTAGAACAACTGATCTTCATGGTAGGGATAATCGGATTTGAACCGATACGTCTTTCGACACTTGAGTTTGAATCAAGCGTGGCTGCCAATTTCACCATATCCCCATATTGCCGGTCTTTCCCGGCTGTCAGCCCCGCGCAGGGCATTTTTGGAGGAAGAAACATCACAATACTTCGTTAATTATTTTAACGAAAATCACGATAAAATGTCTATTTTAATTCAGCTCTTCCAGCTTCTTCATCAACTGGTCAACATTCATGTCTTCCAGCTCCTTATCCTTCTTCTTTGCCACGATTTCCATGATCTTATCACGCTGTGCCTTTTTCTCTGCGGCATTCATCCGCTCATCAGCCTCAGCTAGCTTAACAGACACAATATACTTAACCAACTCAATCTTGTTTGCCAGTTCGGTATCCTCAGCGCTCTTAACAGCCAGCAAAGAGTCCTCATCGGCGGTCTTCTTCTGGCGGTTCAACGCCTTAAAGATTGCATCCAGAGCCTCAACATTCAGATCCCATAAATCTTCTACGGTCATAACACCCTTGTAGGTGAAACGGTAGCGATTACGAGTTGCGATTTCAAACAGATTCTTTTCCATGACCAGATTCTTTTCCATGACAATTCTCCTTTAAATTACAACTTTCAAAACTCGTTCAGTAACTCCATGAACCTTGACAACAAAGGAATCATGTTTCGTCTCAGAGAACCCAACGCCGGACAGCTGATCATCTACCGACTGAACTGCCATCTGAGAACCAAGAGCCTCAAACACTCGCTTATGCTGTAGGAGTTCTGCCTTCAGGAATTCATTGTAGAATCCGTTCGGCTTTTCGGGATTGACGCAGTCTTTGAGCATGAAAAAGTAGTGACGGTTACCATTGCCAGTCTGTTCGTCCCAGTAGTTCGGAGAGTACATCACCACAGAAACAGGCACAAACTGATTGGAATTCACACCCCAGATCTCGCGGGTGCTGGTAGAACTGGGCAGCTGCTCTTTGATAGAGAACTTGCCATCCTTCAGCGTGACTTTTGCCACGGCGACATTCTGACCACCATGCAGCGGCTTATCGTAGTTAAACGAGTAGATATTGCCATCGAACTCAATCTCGGCACGGAAACCAGTTTTACCGCCACGACTAGCAAAGCAGTTCACATAGAAGCTGTACTCGCCTTCCTTCATCTTCTTAATGTCAGGCCATGTAATGTTCTCAACAGCAGCCTTATCCCGCGAAGGATGAGTGATATCCACATCCAGGCGGCAATCAGTACGAGGGTGCCACTTGTTGCCGAAATAGATGTGATTCTTATTGGGTTCAATGCAATGAGCATCCTCATCGTTTTCATCCCATTCACCCGGCACATCGTTCCACTGAATCGAGAAACGCAGCACACCATCAACTTTGCCGCCAGCATTCTTGACGTTCTCACGGATCTGGCTGTCAGTCATGTTGCCTGTATACGCCCAACTGAAACCATTAGGCCACTTAAACATACTCGGCGCAGCCTTATCCTGCGGAGCAATCAGAGACATCATATTCTTCTCGAAACGATTCTCCATAAACAGTTCCAACCCAGTCGCAGTCGGCAACACATCCTTGATGAACTTGTCAATGCCAATTTCCTCTGCACGGCCAAACTTCTTGGGATCAATCGCAACAGTCTTAGCCATTGCCTCAAACGGATTTGTAGTGCCAAGCACACGAGGGGCCGCGTCACGGTTGCAGAACAGGATATTATTGGCAGTAATATCGTCCAGAGTAGCAAACCGACGACCCAGACTGTTCATGTAGCCCAACTCAGTGACGGTCTTCTGTGCATCTTCCAGCATCTTCTTGGTGAAAATAGCCTTGGGACGCTTATAGTTCGCAGGAGCAACCACCTTTTCAAAAGCAGTCACGGCAGAATCCACATCCATGCCCTCGCTCAGGTTCACCAGTAAAGTGCCAATCGCAGTGTTACGGATACGAAGCCGGTTAATAGTTGCGCCGCACGGAGCGAGCCACACATAAGACTCCTTCTTTTCTGCCGGTAACTTATCATAGAACTGCTTATCCAGCTTGAAACCACGAACCAGAGACTCAAACTCCTTGCCGCGATATAAACTATTCTGTGCAATCAGCTCCAGAACAGTATCAACAGCATCCATGGTCAGTTCTTCCAAAGAACGCTTGTATACGTTTGCGGAATCACGCCACTGAGCCATCTTGGTAGCTACATCATCAGGCCGCACAACGAAACGCTGCGGAATCTTGACTGCGAAATGATCCCAAGTATGCACGTCCTTGTGGTTTTCATCGTACTCGTAGTTCATCTCGGTGCCGAACATATTGCCAGAACCGATCATATTGCGGCTAATAAAGTACGGATTCACAATGGCGCGACTCTTCACATAAGCATCCAACGCATCAACAACCGGCTGATACTTGGCGGACTTTGCATCAAAATCCCAAATAGAAACCAGATTACGACCCGCATCAAACGCTACCAGCTTGCCGATATTCTTCACGAAACGACGGCAGCAGGAACAATCATACTCACGCCTCTTACGGAACAACTCATTCGTGCCGGCTGGGAAGCTGTCGAGATACAGATTGTACAGTTCATCCTCGTCTGCATCGGTGACAAACAGTGGATTTTCAACCTTCACCATCTCATTGAAGTGGTCCTGCAGCAGTGCACGAAATTTCTTGAAATCAGACATTGTTATTCTCCATTCAAATACTATTTTTCAGTATCCTGTGTTTTATAGCTAACGTATTAAAATCAAGGAGCCGAAGCCCCCTGTTTTTAATTTTTATGGAAATATTCTACCCAACCTTTATATCCTTGCCGGAAACTAAGATAGGCCGTCTGGCAACATTCTCTTCCAATAATGTCTGCAAGAGAATCTGCGCCCCTATCAAAACCAAGTTTCGTAAAATTATACTCTGTGTGGTTCTGGCAGTAGTTGTAGACCTTCACATACTCACCATTTCTGACAAGATGTCTTCTGTCTAAAGTCTTCGAATGATATCTTCTTTCAAGAATATCATTCAACCGCGTGAAATAGGTATGAATTGTATTCGTAGATATCTTTGGATCACTGTCTGCACCGATACTATCCTCTGTTTTACGAAGGATGTAATCACCATTCATGACATAGAATGCCCTATACCCTCCCTTGTTGGGGGCGTCATACTGTTTCATTTCATAACACTGCTTAATAATATCCATCAACTTTACGTCAACACCAGTCTTATCAAGAACAGTACAAGATTCAAAATCGATATCGTTAATCGTCAAGTTAGAAACTTCTTCAGAAGTAAGGCCAATCCAGTACAGTGCAGCAATCACGTTCATACGAATTTGATATGGCTCTTCGTACTTATTTAAGAAGTCAACAAACTCATCAACTGATGCGAAGTATTTATCCGCATACATATTATCTGCGCTTACATCGCTCTCTGAAAAGTCAGCCAGATCATACATGCTTGTTTCATTTTCGCTTTTGATATAGCCTGTGATTATTGACTTCACATTTTTAAATGAACGACTTGAGTTTACCCAGTTATACCGGGAAAACATCTTTACGAAATCACTCTTTATGAAGTCTAATAGTTCGTACCCGCACTCAGCCTCATAATCCATAACATGGTTAAGTGTCGATATAACAAATTCACCGCTTCTATCAGAATACTTTTCGGCAAAAGCTTTGATCTTTTCTTCAGTAAGCATAGTGGCACACTCCTTCTTATTATATGTAGTGTACCATTAAACATTATAAAAAATCAAGCAAATGCGGCAAAATTCTGAAATTCTATCGTATGTTGTACGCCGCTCAGGAATGCTGCGAGCAAAAACGGTTCATCCTTACATCTTGCCATTGCGATCATATTCATCTGACACTCCGACAAGACACCGAGTTTCTTGATGAACTGTCCTTTGTTAAGTGTATCAGTCTCTTCACAAAGAACGATACTATCAACCTCTAGGAAATTACAGTCTTCCTTTGAGAGTAGAACATGAACCGGAGAACGCTTGTATATTCTGGAAGACAACGGATTCCCTTTGATTGTGGGACTAAAGAAGTTGCGCTTATTATTGCTCGTCACAACGAACGGTCGAATACCGCGCTGCTGATGACCTGTCGCATTGGATAGATCAACCAACCAAACCTCTCCGACCTTTGGGTCAATATTGTTATCCATAGTCTTTCTCCTCTATAATAGTGTAGCTCCGTTCCATAGCTATATTATACAGGATACTATTACATAAGTCAAGAGGTTTTTAAAATATTTTTTTAGTGCCCGTACAATTCGGGATTCTCTGATACAAACACGCTGGTGTTGTCAAAGATCATCTCATACGCTTTCTCTTTATCGCCCGGCCTAAATTCAACCCTCCTTACTTCGTGACATTCTTGCCGCAACTCAACATGACTTTCGTTTCCAAAAAATCCAATGCCTTTGACAATCCCATGTGTCTCTACACCAATGTCGTCCATCTTTTTGCAGATCATGTGAATATCCACACCATTGCAAATAAAACAAACCCACACTCTCTTTTTTCTTATGTACTTTAAAAAGTCATCAACTCGTATGACCTTCAGAACCTTTCTCTCACGCATTAAAACACCGCCCTCCACTCATTTAGACAACTTTCAAGATATATTATACACATCCTTTTGTTTTAGTCAATATATTATACATCTTTTCGTTGTTGTAAAAGTTTAAAATTTTAGATGATGCCATTCACTCGGCATCATCCACAACCAATTCCGCGTTGTAATAGAACCTATGTGCGCCAAATTGTCCAGCGAACGTTGCTCCTCGCTCGTGCCAACTGCCGGAAGCTGCCGCCGGGGTCACAAACCATTGAATAGGTTTGTCTGAAATCTTAGCACCGTAATCAAATACCATAGACACAGCTAGCTCATTCTCTGCCGTCACCTTCCTATTATATAAGGTACTATACCCATACTTCTTAAATACTTGCTGGACGGTCAAGCCATCAAGCACAGCAGAATCATAAAGACATTGAGCCACAGCCATTTGACCTTCTAGGCTATCAGCACCTGCTTCACAAGCAACGATCTGCTCCGCAAGAGCACGCTCATCATCAGTGAGTTCGCGCTTTCCCTGACTGAAGTTCACAATCTGCGTCTCAATAACAGTCTCTACAATGACTTCTGGCTCCTTTTCCTCTTGTTGCACAATACTAACTGCAGGAGGACTACTATTATAAAGGTATGAATTGTTCTGATTCTGGACCACCGGGCTGATCTTCGATACAAGATTCCCTGCCAGCAAGCACATTATACACACAATAGCAATACTTTGCTCACGATTTATTAACAGATTGGAGTTAATAAGAATCACTTCCTTTCAAAAATATTGGTTTTATCAAAACTCATCAATACGATCTCCTGCAGGTTCATTTAACCATTTTAACCATTCTTCTCTGGAAGAAGGATAATCCTCTGAATGCTTGACAATCTGCTCAAGAAGCATTGAAACTCGAAACTTATCCATTTTCCGAATAACTTGCATTCGATTCAGCCTATTCCCATTCTCATCATATTTTATACTATTCATATTACACCTCAACTAAAAATTGTTTTATAAGCTGCGCAAAAATTCATACAGCTCAATTTCACCTTGCAGCCAAACGACATCTCCGCCAGCCTTCAAATACACCGAATAGACCTTATCAGGATGCTCGAAGATGGATTCTACCTTCTTAGCTGCGTTCCGATCAATAAGTACACTACTCATAGTCTTATTCTCCTTCTTCAAAATGCATACCCACGCACATTATTATGCAACGGCGGTTCAATCTCAAACGCCTTGTCGCTCTTGGCATCATATTTGAACCACTTCGTCAACTCTGGCCTAGTGTACAGCCCTTCCTCATACCCTTCAATCACCGCGTAATTGTAGCAATGTTCAAAGACATCGGCCACATTATCAATCACAGACTGGATAGCTTCTTTCAAATCCGTGAAGTATCCTGCGATCCAACTATCATCTGGCATCCAGTAGATTCCTTTGGTATTTGACACTGGCGAGCTGAATTTCGCATTTTGCTCGTTCTTAAACGAGTCAATCATTGTTACAGTATAAATCATTTTAAAACCATTCCCATTAAATCTTAATTCTTGTCTGTTAAGCAGTTCTTTGATGTAAAGCGTCTCAAAATTTTTCAGATTAGGATATTCGCTTCGAGCCATCTTTTCTGCCTGTCCTTCAACGCTCAAAATACTTTCAAAATCATCATCTACATCAACAACATAACACATACATTCGTGGTCGTGCTTATCGTTCCAACCTTCAAAAAGAACAACGAACTTTTTCATAATGTATCTCTCCTTAAATCTTAGTTTTTATCAGATTTGAAAATAACGTTCCGCGATTTCATCATACAGTTCTTCTTTGGCGAGATTGTAAGCGGATACACGATCAAATGCTTTTCCCGGAGCGCTAAAATGTTCTCGGATTCGCTCAATCTGAGATTTCATGGCCTCCATTCCAAAAACGAGCATTCCATTGCTTTGGTCTTCTTTGATGGCCTCAAAAATCTTTTCAAGCTCCTTTTTGGTGCAATCATAAAACAGATTCTTTTCAAATATCAGCATACAAAAGTCCTCCTAAATCTCAGCTTTTATCAGAATCTTTAAAACGGCATGATAATGGCGCGCACATATCAATCTGTTCAAGCCTTACCAATTTTTCATTTCCTTTTACTTTGACAAAAACAATTGCTCCACAATCCAAAAATTTATTTACAGTATCAATAGCTCTTCCAAATTCCTTCTCATTATCTTCCATAGCACATCCTCCTAAATCTTAACTTTTATTGTTTCTGTGTTCCATCTCCAGCCGCTCACTCTGATCATTAGCATCAGAAAGTGCTTCCAACAGACTAAGTGCGTACACGGCATTCAATACCATAAGGAAAATTATCATAATCCACATTATATTATCCTCACATTCTTTTGGCTTGGCCATCTTGTATTGAGGTTGTCTCAAGCATACACCGCACAAAGAGATTATTCAACACAATTATCAAAATTACCAAAATTTTACTAATAATCCTACGTCATCAATAGTTATATCATCTGTCTGCACATCCTTTTGTTAAGTATCCACAAGAACCCGGATTTTATCAATCTTTGTTCATTGCGTCCTCAATCTTGCTATTGATGGAATCAATTTCACGCATTAGCTTACAGAACCAATTACCATCTTTGTCAAGTCTAAAACACAGATCCTTATCACCGCTCTTGTAACCCATATAGCATCCAGACCGGCACAGGCTTGTCACATCAAGTGCGTCTTGGATTACTCGTGCCTCATTAAGAGTCAAATCAATCTTCACAATCATTCCCCATTCTTACTCTTCAGCCTTTCCTCCGACACCACAGATAAACACCTTATGCTTACCATTCTCGTCACGCTGCCAATCGCCACCGAGCATTTCAATCGTATGGCATACCGCATAATAAGCCGCAGTGGAATCGGCGGCTTCTTTGTCGTTTTCAAAATCTTTCGTTTTTATCCAATACCAGTTATTATCGAGATAACCAACAACTCTCATGACCCCGGCACGAAACTCTTTTACTTTCTTACTGTCCATTCTCATTCATCCTTTCAAAGAATTTAGGTTTTATCAAAATCTTCTTTGATGCATTCTTCTCTTGTTTTGTTCAGCGTTTCTTCTACAATCCGCATAGCAAGATCAATACCGTGCATCTTACCATGATAATAAATCCTATCGCCATCCTTTTTACCATTAAGTGCAGCATCAAAGTGTTCTTGAGAAGCCTTTTCAAACTCGTCAAACAAACGGTCATAAATTTCTGTTAGCTGACCCATATTCACACCTCCAGTCAAATATCCAAGTCTTTGAAATCAACCACTTCTGATTCACCATCATCTTCAATATCTACATTCGATAAATATGTTTTGTACATCTTTTCACGACGTTTAGCAGCTTCCATACTCGGATGTCGAATATCATAAAGCAACTGATTAAGTTCTTCCTCTGTCAAATTGTACTCTTCTTGTAACATACTCATATTCACACCTTCCAATCAAAACACAAACGGATTACTATTCACTGCTATTATGAGCGCCACATTGAAAGCAAACATTACAAACGCGGTCATTCTTTATCACCTCAATCTCTAAATTCAATATCCACAACAATATTTTCAGGCTCTGTCATATACCTTCGTGCCAGTAGTTCTACCATACGCTCCTTATCTCCAAGATTACTATTACGCAATAGATATGAACAAACTTGCCTTCCTCTGTACAAGAACACAGCCCACGCATTTCTTTTCAATGGATTTGTGGCCTTAATCATTCCATCGCTTCCTCCAGAGAAGTAGTTACATCACTAAAATCGAAATCTAGTGCACCAATCATATCGTCCAGAGCATCCACAGCATCGGACAGGTTTGTGCAAGCTTCGTCTGCCTTATCATATCGTTCACTTCCCTGCAAGTTCTCCGGCATATTGTCACGATACTCTTCTTCTTCCCACTGGATGTCCTCAACATCAGACTTTACACTTTCTACCTCCGCAACAAGCTCATCCAGCTTTTTACGAATGGAATCGAAACGATCGATGGTCTGCTTAATAGCTTTTCTACGAGTGTTATTCATTTTCAAATCTCCTCTCAATCCACAATACCAAGCTTACAAATATTTTTCGGATCAGTGATATAACCAAAGGTCAGTGTATTCCGCAGATAACCCTTATACTCAAATCCACGGTCACGAGCCGCCAACCGGCACACATCTCGAATCGCAGATTCTCTCGGCCAAGAGATACCAGCCAGCTGATACTTCCACTGAAGATCTCTCAGCTTCTGCCACTCAATCACAGGCTTTTTCTCATCCTCGAAACACAAACCATTCTGCACGGCATACTTCAGAGCATCGCACCGCCTACTTTCCTCCGATGTGCAGGTTCCCCACTCATTTTCCAGACGGCGATATGCTCTATCAAACGGTGCTTGCTTTGCACCATCAATCGCGAATGCTGCACCAAGCAGACCCAAACCAAGTAACAGTCCCATAAATATTACGCTCCTTCGTTATTTATTTTCAACATATCTGTGATAAAATCACTCTTTTATCATTTTCATTCTGCGAAGACTTTTATCCAAAGTTGCGTTTTTTAGCCAATTGGTTCCACATTGAGTGTCCCTACTCACTCTAAGATTACGACCATTCCCTATCGGACAAGCCCGGCGATAATCCTCAGCAGTCTTATAACCAAATGATTCAGCTTCGTCCAGTGCTTTTCGCACATAAGCCCATGTACTACCACCTAGATCAGAACACTTACCAATCACAGCAAGCACAAGTTCGTCACCCATGCGCTCAACATATTCTGCTAAAGCCTTTTGACCAGTAGCACCAAGCTTCCCAATATTCTCTCGGAAAACATCTTCGATAGGTTTCGTCGTTGTCGTCTCATCACAAGACGAAGACGATATCTTATCTTTTCCTTTCTTTTAGAGAATTTATTTTTTTAGCGATTCTTTTTCTTTTTCTTTTTCTAGCTTTGTTTTGCTTGCGTTTGCTTCATTTTGCTTACGCTTGCTTGATGAGCCACCAGCTTTACCAGAAATTCTCTTACCTTCGATGTATTCGGCATCTTTATCCAAATCTCTCTTCACAGCAGGCCACACATACCGCTCATTTCCGTTGAGTTCAGGCTCCGTCCCAGACGATTTATATTTCATCATCGCCAGTACCAGACGCCCCACCTCAGCAGCACTAAGGGGTTCAAAGTAGCTCTCGTAAGTATCCCAGATTTTAATATAAGTATCAGCCATCATACACCTCAGTCTTCCAAGCTGTGTGTATTCACACCATAAAAAGTCTTCTTATAATATTCTTTTGCCTTGTCCTCGTCAAAACCAACGTACCGTAATGTAATATCCTGACTACTATGATTCAACTGACCCTGAATCCAAGACAATGCCTGGTTATCATCCTTATTAAGACACATCTCACGATAACCAAATGTCTTACGGCAAGAATGAGAGGCAATCTTGTAATTAAGACCTAAATCTTTGCCAGCATTACGAAGGATACGAGCAAAAGAATCAACATCAATGGGATCACCAGCCTTTTTAGGTTCTGCAATATGAGGAATACCAGTTTTCCCATCTCCACCGTTTGTTCTTAACGACTTTTTCCAACTCCCCTGCCGAGACGGAAACATCCAATCATCATACCCAAGACCTGCAATCTTGATGTACGTTTCAACGATGTCTCTCGCTTCTGGAGTAAGAATGATTTCACGATATTTGGAAGTCTTTTCTTCGATGATACAAGTCCCTGCGTCTTCAACCACTTCAATCTTTCCATTATAAAGACAATAAGACATATCAGAAACTTTTAATTTAAGCAAATCACTAGCACGCAACCCAGTTGCAATACCAACATTAAATAGACACCAATTACGATATTGCTTTTTATCCCAGAAATATTCTGAAATCATTTGAACGTCATCTAAGCTTCTAATTGGAGAAATATTACGCTTACGCTTCTGCTTACTTTTTGTAACGCCACGCTTTTTCGCCGGAACGGAAGGTTTAGGATTAAAATAAATCAATTTAGATATCTGTTCTTCTTTTCTTTCAACAGCTGCGCTCATTACATTCACCTCAAATCCCATACTTCAAACAGTATTTTCCGTAGGACAATCCTTCAGCATTCGCTAGTTTGACAACATCACTGAATGTCAAGACTGGCTTTTTGTTTTGTTTCTGTTCTCGTCTCTTTCTTTCATAAGCCTGTCGCGCCTCGATTCTTACCATCCTGCGGCAATGATCACAATACTCATGATTTATAGCAGCCGGAGCACCACAAACCTTACAGTGTCCATTTCCTCTAATAGTAGGCATTTTATGTACCTCATTTCTTTTCAAATAAATCATTACGAACCTTCGGAGTAAACTGACGAGTGCCAAGCTGCTCAATGGCAGTTTCCAGCTTGCCATCTCCCCACTCTCTGGTTTCCGTATTCATAACGATTTCAAGCAAAAGCTTTGCATCCTTAGCTTCTCTGCGCTTCCGGCGAGCTCTTTTAAGTTCTGCCATAAGCTGATAACCTTGCGATGCATTCACAGTCTTAAATTCAATAGCGTGTTCAAGATCATCAATCTCGTCACTTGCGGAAGTCAAATCACCGTACACTTTTGAGTACATCTCTTTCAGATTACACATGGTCTTATCCGTAATAACCAGATTCTTTTTAAGTTCTGCCAGCCATTCAGAATCTTCCATGTGAAATGCGTATGTATTCGGCTTTGCAGCCGGAGCCGTTATATTCGGACTCTTACCAGCGATAGTCGCTTCATCCATAGATTTCGGTGCATAGTGTCCGTTCTTATACCCGGCGGGAAGTTTATTGATTTCACAAATCGCCAGTCCCTTAGATTCAAACTGTAATGCTAGATTGAGATCACAGGTGGCGCAGATTCGACCTCCCTTCCGTTTCATAATATAGTTATGACCATTTGAGATTACGTACATTATTTGCTCTCCTGCTCCTTCATCAGCTCTTTAACAGCCTTCTTGAACATCCGCATGGCCTTATCGTTTTCAAGGAATACTTTCGTCTTGGGACTCGGAACCCGACCATGAGCACGTTTGTACTGCTTCATCATGTTTTCCATCTTGGTGAATCCAATCTTGTTGTAAACCATACGATAAGTTTTGTGATAATGAATAGTTTTATCACCAAGCTTTTGTGCCAACGGTTCAATGATTGGAACCAAGTAGGTTGCCGTTTCGCTCTGCTTCTTGGGCTTTTCTTCCACAACCGGCTCAGGCTCGACTTCCTTAGCTTCCACCTCAATAACAGGAGCAGCACAAACATCTACTTCAGGAGCTGCCTCAACAGCTTTAGCTTCAGGAAGAGCCTTCTGCTCAGTAGCTTCTTCTTTCTTCTTGTTGATTGCTTCGGTGTACAGATCCTCAACCAGGGCACCAAAGATGGACTTGTACATTTTGCTTGCTTCGACCACATCAATCGTAGGAATGTGACCAGTACGACCAGTTCTTGCGCAATACTTTCTACGCTCTTCCTCGATAACGAAGGTATAGACACGATTCATGTATTCGTAAACATCACGAAACACATCCTGAACCTTCATCTCATTGATTTCCGCAATCACATTGATACGCTCATACATCTTCTTACGCCAGTCACTCATTACATCCTTACGAGGAGTAAAGTTTCTGGTAGAACGAATCGCATCATCCATCTGCTTATCCTTAATCTGATGGACACACTGAGATACGCTACTAATCACATTCAGTGCCTCATTGCTGGTAGCGCGAGCTTCCTCAATCTGTTCACTGAGATCTTTACGAGTGGAACTAAGTTCATTCTGAAGACTCTTCATACTATCAAACAAAGCGTGAAGTCTTACATCAATGAATTCTTTGCTCAGTGCAGCATCCATCTTAGGAGTAGCCAAGACGGAATCACCACGCATCAGAGATTCCATAATGTCCCAGCAGAAATCCATAAACGCATCTGCTTTCGGCTGACGAGACAGACGACAGATTTCCATAACACCACGCAAACTGTAAACAATATATTCACGTTCCTTCGTGATTCCGCCTTCAACTTTCCTCAGTTTGAGGAATGTTGAAAGAGGGTCAAGACGATCCGTATTCTTAACATGGATGTTTTGAATTGCCTTATTAGGGTTATTGTACTCCAGTGCTGCACCAATCTGTTCACGGGTCATATAATATTGGTGCTTGTCATTCTGGTACACATCCACATTCAATGCACCAAAGGACTTGGATGTTATTACAGTCATAGGATTGTTAGTAGTCATTTTTGTTTTTACTCCTTTGTATTTTTATTAGAAGAACTGTTTTATCAAATTTCAATAATACTCCACCAATCATATCCATCTTCCGAATCAATACGAACCTCATTCTTGAGATGTACCATATCAGGTTCCCAATTATCGTCTTTATGGCCTTCGTAGTAATGATTTGATAGAGCATCATCTACCTGTCCTTCCATCTCGTCTTTTGCATCCTCAAAAGTGTCAAACGATTCTTTATAAACAATTTCAGGTAAGAACGATTGTTCACCTTTAGCAATATAAATATTGATAAGCAAAAACATTTTATTTTCTCCTTTTAAAACTGATACTTCCAGAACAACTTTGCATTGCCGGTAATGGTCTGCAAATAGCCAATGTACTCGTTAAAGGAGCACACGCCCTTCATTTTCATCTTACGTGCTCCTACAGCTCGTGCAGCAACCTTCGGATCATAATCAACAGCGTCAACAAATGCACTGTCAACCATCATCTGTTCAAACATCTTAATATCATTGATATCCATTTTTACTCTCCTCTCTTCATCTGTCTCTCATATTCTTCCAGTTCGTTATAATCCTCTTGTGAAATATAATCATCGATCTCTAAATCCAAAAGGATATAGCACTGCGCCTGCAAAATAACACACGCATCGTCCGCACTCATTCCGTTTTCAATAAGAATCTGCGCCGCTTCCATGAGCTTATCGTTCATAGTTCGTTCCATTTTCTAAAACCTCGATTCTATTTAGATTTTTACACTTCCTGCATTTTCATCCAGAATAGATTGAAACGTATAAAGCAATCCTTCAGCCGTACATTTCTGTGCTATCATACTCGCAGATTTTTCACTGTGGTTGCAACAATATTCGATATAAAAATACAATGCGTTAATAACCGTCTGTTTCTCAAATTTTGTCATATTCATTTTCCTTTATGTTATTCTATTAAAGATTATCAATAAGAGAATCGATTGAGTATTCGATTGCATCTTCAGAATTAACCCTTTGAGTGTTAAGAACGTAAATCAACTCTCCATCGTCTACCCATCTTATTTCAAGCATAACAACGTAACCAAGCTCATCCTCATCGTAAGAAATATCAAGCTCATATTCTGGAAAACCATCAATGGTGTATGTTTTAATTCTGGTGTCAAAATTATCAGGCTTTTGACCAACACCAGCCCACCTAGACGGATTCATAGTTTTGATAAAGTTTTCTGCAATCTCACGTGCCGTCATATTCATTCTCCTTTATATTATTATCTTATCTTCGCCAAGCGTTTCGGTTTCATACGTTGTATAGACAAGTTCTGTCGGCTTACTGTAACACGTTTTCATCCAGTTAAGTTCTGCGTCACGCAGCTCTTTAGTTGGATAAATTTCATGTCCTCTGTATGTATCGCCGTACATAAAATGTCTGACAGAATATTCAAGATGGTAATACATTAGTCCTCCCGTTCTAGCAATTTATTTTCTTTTTCATTTGCTTCATCGTAACGATTCTGAAGATTTGTTGTCAGCCATAAGTCTTTTGGACTAAAACCATCTGCAGACTCTGATGAAATAACTTTATAATATCCATCTTCTACAGCTTGCTGATATCCGTATTCAGCTCGACTTTCACGCCAAGCATCGAGTAGTTTTATCTTGTGTCTTTGCAGTTCCTCAATGGTCATCCGAGAGATATCTTGTTTCAAAAGTTCTTTTGCTTTTTGATATTTCATAATAAAACTCTCCTTTTACATCTCACTAAAATTCGCATTGAAAAGGATCTCATTACCATATTCAGTAAGAGTATCCTTAAACCACTTTTCATTCTTCTGCCACCACTGTTCAGTTTGTTGCGGACTCAACACAATTCCTTTTCTTTTTGCTGCATCAATAACGTCATCGATACACCAACGAGTTTCAGCAAACCAATACTGATTTACGCCGTCATCCTTTTCCTGTTCGTCTTCAATATAGTTAGGGCAAAAATCAGTGCAGAAATAAACGTCAAAATTCTCAAGATGCCAATCACTCCCATCCCATGTCTGTTCAACATCTTCAACCTCTTTCCTTAAATATAGTTCAGACATAATTCCATCATCGTGCTCCTGAATCCATTTCTTTGAAATGCTAAATACGGATACCAACTCGTCAACTTCAAACCCCCACATACCAGAATCCGTATTCTCTGTACCATATTTCACCATATAGTCGGCAATCTGACGTTCTATCATGTTATCATCCATGATACTTTCCTCCTAAAATTCAACATTTATCAAAGTTATAAGTGACGGTAACAACCTTCTCTGCATCACCGATACGGCATTGATCTTCTTTTAATGCTTTCTCGAGACCGCAGCCGGCACTGTACGCAATACCATTTTCAAACACATCAGATCCGATAAATCCAAATGCTCTGTCAATCTCTTTCCACTCTCCGTGTTCCTCTTTGTAAAGCGTATAGCCGTAATTCTCACCGGAAAGATAATCGCTGTAAGTTTTAACCTCATCACGCATGATTCGTTCTGTTTCATTTTTGGTATTGTCCGAACCATCCGTAATAGCTGTTACAATCCAGCCAATATTACTATCGTCCCACGAACCTCTAAACCGTGTATCGCAATCCATAGACAGACCAGAGTGGTCATGCAACCAGAGTGGAAGCCATGCAATATGCTTATCAAGAAGAATCTGACAATCACGAATAGAAAATTCACCAGCAACATATGTAGCAATTTCGTTATACTTCAATCCAACATACATTGGGTTTACAGAAACCTTTTCGTCAAATAGAATTCCAATACCACAGATTGCATATCGTTTTTCGTCGCAATAATTTTCATCAACAATAACACAAGTATCTTCCAACTTCATATTAAAAAGTGCATCCAGAATTTCTTCATTAGAGCAATACTTGTGAACCATATTGTTCCAAAACTCCTCTGCTGTGCTTTCATCAATCTTATCACCAAGACGGTAACGAGAATGAAAACAGGCCATCACAGAATCATGGTCATCCCACCAACGAGGGTTGTTATCTGCAATATCATCATGCTGGATATGTAAACAATACAATTCGCCATTATTAACCCATTTTATGATTTCATCCTCATAGCAATATAAGCTTTTCATATCTAAAATCCCCTTAAATGTTTATGTGATTCTTTTTATTATTTAGTAAAAATCTTACTCCTAAAAGAAGAGTTTCTTCGAATCTCTTCCCATACTCATCCGTAGACTCATCTTCTTTCCTATCTTCTTGAAAGATGCAGTATTTTGCTAATGGACACGGACATATAGACGGGTCAAGATATGTCCAACACTTTGAATATTTTTCACAGCACTTATCGATAAATTCTTTTTCTTCTGATGTGGGATTAAAATAAGTAAATATAGCCATTTTAAAAAAATCTCCCTTTTATAAAATAATTCCGTAATTCTTCATTTTTTCGATTGTTTCAATAGACTTTTTAATTCCGTTTGCTTTGCCATAATACCATGTCATTCTCTCTTCATCGCCTTCTTTTAGTGCAGTGTAAGCAATATCTTGGCAATAAGAATATTCGTCCTTCAAGGCATTGATAATCTTTTCAACATCATTCATATTCATTCACCTCCTATGCGCTTGCATTTTCTTCAAAAGCGTACCAATCAGACCAAATCTTATCGACTTCTCCGTTCTTAAAACCGTTCTTGTAGTCTGTGAACTCAACATAATAATTGCTTGTCCACTCATTCAAAGCGTGTTCATAGATAGCTGCAACACCACGCTTTGTTTCAACAACAAAGCTATCGACTAAAACACCTTCAACATAAGCACCAGTGTATTGTGCTTTATTCTGGTGCATCCAACGGCCAAGAGCACCTGCATTCAAATAAAAACGTGTCATAACTCATTCTCCTTTACAGTTAATAAACCTGCCAAATGTCTTTGTAGTCATACCCAGAAACAAAATAGGTCGTACCATCTCCATCAATATACGGTTCATGATACTCGTCTTCTTTATTATCTTCCCATTCCTTGTGATAACTCAGGTACGCATCCATTACACGTTTTTTCATTTCTTTTATTGCTTCATCGTAGCTTTCAAAATTATCCATACCAGCAACATACGCCGACGTTGCTTTGCTACTATAAATATTGATAAGCAAAAACATAACTCTAGATCCTTTATTCTTCCATAATCATAGCGAGAACCGGCTCACCAGAATCTTTCAGCTGAAGCTCCAGAATGTTGTCATCATCAACGATTTCGCACTTGTTAAGATAATCTTGAAGGAAGAACATCTGACATTCTTGCCAGAAGATTTCTCTCGGGTTTTCGTTCTCATCTACAAATACATCCTTGTGATGGAAAGACCCGTTCCAAACCCAACTTTCACCATCAAAACAAGCGTGAACTTCCCTCAGATCCCACATAATCTTCACTCCTTAAAACTCCATTGTTTCTCAGTTCTTTTACAAGTGTTTTTTCGATATTCTCTTTTTCGTTCTCTGAAATATTAAGAGAATAAAAAGCACGAATCGAATTGTATAACGGCCTACACCTGTACATAACATCAAGATAATACCTATCACTTGTGTTGAACATCAAGGCGTAACCTGTTCCATCTTCTTCGTGGTAATTATTTATTATTAAATCCCACATAATCAGCCCTCCCCAAAAATATGACGCTTGCTAAGGTCATCATAGATAATATCCTCAATTTTATTTTTGGTATTATCATCGAGTTCTCCGTAAGGAGCATCATCAAGATAATAGAAGTAAATTTCATTTCCAAGATTCTTGTACATGACGCTCACATAAAATCCAGCTGAAATTCCATTCAGTAAAGCATATCCAATACCGTATACTTCTGAATAATTGTTACCCATTAAATCCCACATTTTATCACCTCAAAATCTCCTTGAGCATCTTTACCATACCTTCGTAATCTTTATCATCGGCACCCAGCATACGAACCGTCATATCAAAATCAACTGTTTGACAATCACTGAAATCGTATTGTTCAATATCGTTACTACAAGTGTCAGGGTAATGTTCTTCGAGCCGGTCTTTCGTACCACAGTCACAGAAGATTCCAGAATAATAATCACTGGCCGACTCACCTGTTTTCATGTACACACGGATACCATCTGTGACAATCACTTTAGCGAACCGCTTCATATCTTCTGGCGTAAAGGTCTTATTCATGACATCATACGAATAGACCATATAACAAGTTTTATCAGGCTCATAAATATCCTGTTCCTTATCTGCACCAAACGCTCTAGCGTATCCACCAGCCCATCCACCACAAAACACAAGAATTTCTTTTCCTGCTTCGATAGCTGCCATATATTCCTCTTCAGGAATCGCTACAATTCTTCCGTTAGGAAAAATAAAACCTTCAAATTCTCTCATTTTATTACCTCACTTGCTCTTTTGAAATCTATTATAGAAAGATTCTTCTAGCTCCCAGAGAAATTTTTTCTGCGCCGTAATTTTATTAATAACTCTTTCTTTATGATTATTTAATTCTGGCTTCCCACTTGTCATTTCAATGGTAGCGTCGATACGATGATTTAACGTATCTTCCCATTCATAGAAAAAATCTATTATGTTATTGAAAACATTCTCGTCCATATTAAACACCCATTCCTTTATAGCCCATCATATGTAAACCTTTATGCTTCTTACGACGCATATCATAATAGATTGCTACCGTATTTTTCGGCATATTGTTTCTGAAATACTTTTCTTTATACTCACACAGCTTTTTATACTCGTCGCTTTCACGCTGAGCCTTCAGCTTCTCACAATGGTCGTGACAACCAGGATAACGCTCCGGTGCCACACAGTAACGGCAAGGATCAGTCATTGTTGCTCTCCTTTCTTCCAAGTCTGTCAAACATTTCTGTGATACGGTTAATCCAAGCATCATCCTCTGATTCATTGCAATTAAAATTATCCTGAAACCGTTCAACCAACTCTTCAGAGAACTCGATAATTTCATCGGGAGAATAACCGTATTCATCCTGAATCCAGTCTGCATTAAGTTCTAGCTGATTATAAGCGTCATCAATACGATACTGACGTTCCTTGTAGCGGTATGCCGCCTCAATCTGTTCAGGTGTCATCTCCCAAGACTTCCCATTCCAGCTAGTCACAACAATCTTATTTTCGTTATTCATATTGCAAACTCCTTTTCTCTTGTAAACTTAATCACCAGCGCATTCACGTTGGCTGCTTCCATCGTACTTGCTTTTGCATCCTCGTGATTCCCTACTCTGAGGAACGAAACACTCTGATCCATCAGCTTACGCCGATAAGAAGAAAGAGCTGCGAGAACGATATTCTTTTCAATGTTGGTTATTTCGCTCACCATATTTACCCACTTTCCATCTCTTTTCCATTTCAGAAAAAACTTTTTGCATTCCAAAAACAATCAGATCTCTGTCACGTTCTCGTTCTTGTCTATGTGTAGGATTCTTCTCACAAAACCCTTCGCACCAGTCAATCTCTTCTGAAATTAAATCAGCCACGGCATCTTGCAAACCACTCATAAAAAATCTTATAGTTTCCTCATCCATTTTTATCACCTCAATCAAAACTGAACTACTTCATGTTTGACTTTCTCCAACATCTCCTTTTCCTGTTCTTCAAGACGTTCAACCTCATATAAAACGCTGTGAATACCATAAATAATCAAATCACGATCTCGTTCACGGTTCGCTTTGTTTTCAAGGTTGCTTTTACAACTTCCTTTGCATAATTCGATTTCTCTAAGAACAAGATTATCGATTGCGTATTTTAGAATCCGTTTATCTTTCTCAGTCATTTTTATCACCTCAATTTTGATAAGGAATATTCCCTTGAAAAGGATATTTATCAGGGTACCTATAACGACAAATCGTTTCATAGGCAAATTCCTCACTGCAATTTTTATATACTTCAATAGCTTCTTCTTTAGTTGTTTTGTACAAACATGAATACGCTTTATAAAAATCTTCTGCTGTATACATTTTTATTTTCTCCTTTTATCACTTGCTAGAAATAAAATCAACAAGTCCATCTGTTCGCTTTAATGTCCCATTTTCCCACATATCCATCGCAATTCTTTCGGCCACATTTGCATCCGATGCTTCGATTTCAACTTCGTAAGCTTCTTTTGTTTCAAGGTTCACAATATACTTCATTTTGTTTTCCTTTCGTCAATAAAACATTCCACGGATTGTGTTTGATATAATGTCGGTAAAGCAAAGGCTGTCAATATAACCTGCATTTATCAGTTCGTCTTTTTTCTTGCTGAAAATCTGACAATATGTTACTAACCGACCGTAATCATTAAAAACAAAAGATAAAATAACTTTTCGATTTTCAATATCATATTCAAAATCGTTCATGTTGACATCTCTTAGGACAATATCTCCCCATTCGGGAGATTCATCTCTATATCCTTCCCACTTAGAAGGATTTGCTTTTGCAATGAAATCCTTTACTGCTTCTTCAATAGTCATAATATTTTTCTCACCTCATAAAAGCATGATTTTAGTTAGCAACATTCAATTTCTTCAATGTCTGCATAATTAACTAAGCTGTCCCAGCTATTGTTAAAATCGTTGATTGCTTTCACCCTCTTTTCTGCATCTTCTTTCTTATAACAAAAGCTATCAATTTCATAACCTTGGTGACCCCAGTAACGAACAATATAAGCTTTCATATCCAACACTCCTTTTAATATTTTTATGCTTTCGCATTGGTAGCGGTTATGTCTGCCCTAGTACCGCTAATCACCTAGCATCTGCCGTTTACACCACCCAGATTTGAGTTTTTATGTAACTCTCAATATCTGCCGGGTAGCCATTGCGTTTAACATACTGACACAGAACACGTTGCACATCACGGTTATCACCGTAATCCATTGCCAGCGAGATATCTTCACCGTGAGTTCCAACACCAAGGCGTTCATATTTTCTGACTTCAAGATAGAAGTCATGTGCGTTGTAGTGTCTGCCGTCCCGGCGGTCAAGAATTGAATCGATAATCAAAAAATTTCACCCTCCTAATTTTCCTGTTCTTCAATATGAACCAAACACTTCATGATGCCTAATATGCTGTTGCAACGTCATTGGTTTATAAACATTCCTTGCATTAGGATTCGGACGATACCAATGAATAATTTTCCCATCATTCAAAAAATAGCAAGTAACAATACTACCATTACATAATGCTTTAATCGGTTTTACACCAGCCGGAAGTTCAGACAATTTCCAGAAATATTTTTCTTCTTCAAACTCATGACTCAAAGAAAATCTTGCGATTCCACTTTCCATTCCAAGATAGCAAGTTCTGAATCCAACTACGTTTTCAAAGAAATGCAGTTGCTCCAATGAATCAAATTCAGCTAAATACCACTGCCAATTTTTATGTATTATAATTTTTGTACGGTGCCTTTCGTTAATACTTTTTGCAATAGTCATATAGTTCCTGTTCCAGTAAAAATCATTCTTCATTTTCAATCACTCCCTCATCAATCATATTTTTATAGAAATCATCATCCAGAATTTGTTCTCCACACCAATTTACAAATAATCTTGCAACGTCCTCACCAGACATTTTAATCAGTGCATCCCACATCTTTTTCTGAACATCAGTCATCGTTTAACCCCTCCAAATAGATCTCTTAGTGTCAAAAATGCCCTCTGACGTACCATCATTACTTTCTGTATAGAGGTAAATCATATCTGCACCGTCAAGTCTTTCAATATGGAAATACTTTGCATTCTTGACAATTTCCTTTTCACGCCAACCAGCTGTATTCAAAAGATTACTTTTGCTAAGGAATGTAAATGTTGCGACGATCTTTTCATCACCTGCGCCATTGATTGTCGTTACTACAGTAGGCACAGCTCCTGCCGGTGTTCTATTCCATTCAGCTTCACAAGAAGCATGAAGCCCAAAGAAATCATTATCAAAGAATGGAATTGCCGTAATGTAATTGGTATAGAACGTAGGTGAAATCACTTCTTCCTTTGTTTCTTCCGGTACAAGAACCATCTTCCCAAAATCATTTTTCTTATAACGAACCTCACTCATAAGAATCAGACAACTATCGCTTGTGTAGTGAAAGTTCTCATAATTATAGTTATTGCGTTTCATACTCACATCTCCTTATTCTCTGTTTTTACTTGCTAACTCAATTATCTTGTTGATATTGTTTTCGAGTAAAAATTCCATATCTTGCATATGAATCGCAAGAATTTCTTTCAGTTCTTTCTTTACAGCCTGTTCTGTAATTTTGGGACAGTTGCAATGCACTGTCAGGATCAGATCTTCAAACGTAATACCATCCAGAAGATTGTCACTTACAACCATATCGTCACCAAGCTTCCAGTTCTGATCCATTTTATAGCCCTCCTCTCGTATCCTGTCTTGCATAGCTATATGGTAAAAATAAAAGTCCTCTAACGGACTGCCATTTCTAGCTATATAATACAGGATACGCTTACTTTTGTCAAGCACTAAAATGTAGATTTTATTAACGCCAAATTTTAGTACGTTGATACGTTTTATTTTCGTGACCATTCTATGAACATCAATCCACATCCACTTCATCAGGCCGTGCCCACAGAACATCCTCGATGGTATCATCGTAGATGGTTTCTGTTCCGTTGCTGTTCATAATCAGCGTGACCTTCTGACCGTCTGCCGGGGTTTCTTCCATGCTTGCGTAGGAATATAGCCATTCCTCGCCATTCTCATCGACAACATGGATCGTCTTGATTCCATTACGGAACACTTCAATTTCATCCACGCTACCGGCCAGGACATAACGATTCTCCAAGCGAGTTTTCATAGGCTCTGCTGCATTTGCGGTCGTACAGTTTGCCAGAATGGAAACACCAGCTACGACAGTAGCCAGGATGACGGACAGCTTATTCTGAGTGAGTCTCATTTTTATGTAACTCCTTTCTTTTAAGCCATCCCAAACAGCTTCATTCCGGCAACACCCATGTCTGCCGGATACAGGTTCACAACACGATTGTTATAAAACTCTGCAATCAGGTTACCTCTGCAGATGTCCGCATAAGCATCATCCATAGAAAGACCGGAAAAATCTTCTGCGTTGTAGTCGTCCGCATCCATACTAGGACACCCATACTGTGCTTCCTGATAGAATGTTTTAGTAAATTCCACCCTATCATTGTCATTACAGGGGGTTTTAACAGCAAACAGCTTCTTCAAGCCATTCTGGTCAAAGACGGCAACAAAGATACCGCCTGCGTTGTTCTCGTACACTTCAACAGTAGCACGCATTCTTACATTCTCCTTTCTTATCAATGACCCCAACGGCATACAACCACGCCGTTGATCCAGATTGAAACATCGATTCCCTGCCGATACCACTCGACAGCCTCCCTATGGATATTTGTGACCTCTCCGGTCACCTCGTTCATAAAATACTGACCTCTTTTCATTTTGCATTCTCCTTTACACTCTTAAACACTCGTCAAGATAAATTCGTTTACCGAAACACTTGACGTATGCTCTGCCAGACGGTGCATAGATAATCTTCAGGTGATGATAGCTGTGGTACTTCTCATCTTCACACAGCGCACCAGACATACCATAAAGGTAATCGTCAATGCCGTATTCGATATCGCCGTGAATCTGAAATCCACCGCACCGGCCATAGCTGCTATCATATGCGGTTACAGGATGGCTCTGACAGTATTCTCTTGCAGTCATATCAAATCCTCCTTAAAACATATCTTTTATTCTGACGGCATTCCAAAGACTTCAATATAAGCCTTTTTGACTGCCGTTGTGATATGCGAATTATGTACGTTGTACTTATCGTACCACTCACAAATCGTATTAGAAGTATACACATACATGAGCAAATCCCACGCAATCCGGGTTAACAGGTCGTTATATTCATTTTCTGCAATGACGCTCTTAACATATTTCTGCCAAGCGTCTGCGTTAGTCTTTTTCACATACTGAAAGCGATTAACGATATCAGGATAAACAGAATCGAGTTTCATTTTTGCCATATTCGTTCTCCTTTACCAAAGATTCTTGCAAAGACCCAAACCACCACGTTCACGGGACAAACGCTTGAGTGCATCCCTGTGAGAACAATCCAGATTCTCACAATATTTGCAGTTTGCATTGTTGCGCTCTTGCTCTGCAAAGAATTTCTTTGTGGACTTCAGGTCACAAAAAATAATGACCCTGATCCCATGTGTAGGAATCCGGGTCAAAATGCCACGCCACAATGTAGGGCTGATAGTGATTTTTCTTGTAAAACAACGCCGTATAAGCATTGCCTACTTCAAGAATATCAATATCTTCTCTGTTCATCAGTTCAACCACCCTTTCCACTCTGCTACTCCCATAGCGACAGCACCAACAACGAAAACCCACATCATGGGCGCAATACATCCGGCCTGATAGGCGGAGTAACCAAAGAACATTAAGAGACTTTTCATGATAGACCATCCTTTCTTTTGCATATAAAAAAGAGCCTTGCAAGAATTAACTTACAAGACTCTTCTTGACGGAAACATTCCGTTATCGTTATGCGGCAATATGCACAGCCAAAATTGCATCAGACAACATTGCACGGGCATCAATCCCGTACACACCAGACACGGAATCCAGAGACTCTTCCGTCCATTCGTTATCCACCATAGCATCATTCATGGTGCCATAACAGCCGCCCCATCTGCGACTGTCTGAACTGTCGATAGTCCAACCGATTCTGCTACCAAAATCGCCGCAAGACATATCATCCACGGTGACGGTAAGATACTCACCGTTTTCGAGAGCAACAAGGATTCCACCGGACGGTTGAGAGTATCCCCCTCCGTTATTTGCCGTATCGGGGTTTGCGCATGGGTTAGTTTCGCAACCCCAAAAACTAATCATTCTTGCATCCATGATGTTTCTTCTCCTTTCTTTAAGGGTTTTCTTCCCTTATTATACCACAGCCCACACTACAATCATAGTTAAGGCTTCGTACTGGTAGTGGGATCTTTCTGCCCCGTGCCCACTAACTTCACGGTATAAAGATAGATTAGTCCGGCATTGGATTTTCTTTATCGAATTTATACCAAGCTTCAAAAGCTTCATCATATTCGATACTTGCGAAATCCAATCGAGAAATCGGTTTTAAAGAACTCACCCAAATTTCTGCAACATTGATTTTGTTGTTTAATGCTACATACTCTGAAACAAGCTCGTCACAAGGAAAGTCTTCTGACTTTCGGATTTTATCCTCTACTTCTTCTAGCTTTCCACGAAGATCATTAAGCACTTTTTCCTTTTGTGCTTTTGCTTCCTTCTTCTTTGATATTTCCTCTGCACTCTCACCTTCTAATCGAGCTTTTTCACAAGCAGCTCGCGCTGCTGCCAACCGCTCATCAAAAGGCTTTTTTGCCGTTTTCCAAGCAGAAAAGGCGGCTTCCCGTTTTTCGTAATCTCTCATAATAGAACTCCTCTTTTATCGTGTGTTTTCTGACGTGTTTTCATTTTGTTATATTCTGCATAATATTTGCATAAATATACATTTTCGGGCATAAAAATAACGCCTTGCGATAAATTCACAAGACGTTTGTTGCTGACGTTATGGGGTTAAGAGTCGGATTCTGCCGGGGAAATGGTCAATTCGTCATTGACGATTTTCTTTACCAGCTGAGAAACATTTGTGCATCCATAAAGAGGAAGAATTTCAGTTTCCAGCTTTTCACCCTCTGCCGGAGTAAGAACACAAGCCTTTTGCCACTTGTAAGATTTGTTTCGCGCTTTCATAGCGGCAACAAGCTCTTCTTTGCTCATGCTGTCGTATTTGTTTGCCATAATTGCACCACCTTTTGATGCAATTATAGCAAACTTTTCACTCTTACGCAAGGTCTGACAATCAACGGTAGCCATCGAGGTAATTCACCTGCTTTCTACCGATATTCTCGCCATACAATTCGCGGGTTGCTTTAAGGTATGCACCATCAAAACCCATCGGCTTTCTGCTCTTACTCACCTTAATATGCCGTCTCTTGATACAGTCATTACTATACCAGTTATCATACTTGTGCCTTGCCTTGTTCTTTTGGGTGGTAGACTTCTTGCTATGATTAAGTTCAGGGTTTGCGCCAACAGGATTCTTTTTGATGAAATTCACAATCTTCTGATTGTATTCATTCTCCCACGGCACAAGCCCTTTGCCATCTTTCCAGACCATACCGATCTGATTTACTCTGACGATTGCGATAAAACGCAATCCATCTGCGGTCTGACCATAGTATGCACCAGACGGCACAGAATGACCGTCAAACTTAATCTGACAGCCTGCGTGGTTCTTGCACAGGAACTTTTGCATAGTATTCCCTTCTTTCTTTCGATTGATAGTGACGGCATTGCTGCCGTGTTGGTAGTGGTTGCGTCTTCCCTAGTACCACCAATCGCCTAGCATTTATGTATCTGACTTGTGTGTTTGCCGTTGGATAGAAAGCCTTAGACCTTCTCTGCATCGCTGTAGTCCTTGCTGAAGTCCTTGCTCTTGAGGTCTGCCATGCTTTCGGTTGCGGTCTGAAGGGACTTCTTGACCTCTTCCAGATCATTCTTCATGCCAGTGATGGCCTTTTCTTTCTTAGCAATAGCCATTGCGTCAGCCTTGGCGGTCTTGAGTGCGGTCAGTTCTTCCTCTGCGGTCTTGATGTTGTCAGTAGCGTTCTTGATGGTAGCGGTCAGACGGTTAACCTTAGAGGTCAGACGGCGAATGTTGTTCAGACGATCACGCTCTGCAATGGGAAGCATAGCAACACCACTTGCGTTAGCAGAGAACCAGCTTTCTAGCCACTTAACAAACTTGCTCAGGGTCTCAGGAATTACGTTTGCACCATCAGTACCAGCGGAAAAGTCACGAACCTTAGACACACTCTGCATCATGAAGTCTTCCACCGTGAACGTGGTAAACACGTCATTGACCTTGAAAGTATCGCCCATGATGGACTTAACCAGCTCTGCCAGGTCAGCAAAATACAGGCTCTTGATGGTCTTGGTCTTCTCTGCATCGGCTGCGTAGGTAGCCAGGTGAAGGGCATCATAGTACACGCCCAGGACGTTGCCAGCGTACTTCTTGTACTGCTCTGCGGTGATACCGCTCAGGCAGTCCCGTTCCATGGTTTTCTTGCTCTCATTGACCACCATGCTGCCGGACTTGTTCCGGGTGAACAGCGCAACGGCTGCGCCGGTCTTCTTGTTGTCTTCCGCTGCCTTCTTGATGTTGAAGTTGATAGCGGTCAGCATGGTAACAACGTTCTTTTCAATCTTCTTAGACATGGTAATTCTCCTTTGAATGTGTTATAATGTGTATAGTGTACCGACTTGGTACACACAAAAGCCCACGATCTGACAGTTAGCACCAACAGATCATGAGCTTATAGTGTATCAACTAGATACAAGTATGTATGCTGAAAAACGCAAACTATACCCTCTATCTGTCACGAATAGACCTTTTAGTTTACGTTCTTTTGTGTAGGTTTTTACCGTTAAACCTACAAACGAAAAGTTGTCAAGAACAAAAGAAGTCCAGAAAATTATAATCGGCTGCCAGTCCAGACCGGTGAAGTCCAAACTAAACGCCAAACTTTTGAAGTCCAGCGTTGCATAATGCTTTTTATGCTTTTCTGTATTCTGTTGTTTTACTCAATTCTTGCGCTTGCAAAGCATAACACGCAAGGGAAATACATTGTATAGTAAGCAATACACACAACATGTGTATGAACGTACTAAACCAAAATTTTACTTTTGGCGTTTCGGCTGTTGTTCGCAAGGTATCCATAACTTTTTCAAGCTATCCCCACTTGCTTATCTTACTAGTTTGTGTTTTTCTACCCGTTTCGGATATCCGCTTATAACTATCTCAAATTATCGCGCCTATTCCGTAAAAGATAAGAGTATCAAAACCTTGCATTTTTGTGTATCTGGTTAAGGTTGACATAACGTTTTAAAGACGTTAACCCATAGGCCAAACCATACGGCCAAACGCGCCAAATTTGCAAGGAAAAGACTTTTTATCTTTTCCGTTTCCTGTTCTCAAAACCCTTACTTTTGGATACACTTTCCAGCGTATGAACAGCGCACGATTGTTTCACACTTAACTTGTTTCCCGCCAACACCTCTTTTCTTTGCTCTTGTCGGGGTTTGGTGTGCGTGTTTGTTCTTTCCCTTTTCGGGGTTTGTCGTTTTTGTTTCATCCGGCCTTTCGGCTTTCCGTCTGGTGTGTGTCTCCACACCTTGCCTTTCCATCGATTTTTCCAGCACTGGAAAAGTGCACTGTACCCGTCCGGCCTTTCGGCCTTTCGGTGACAATAGAATACCACGTTTCACCATGGTTGAACATATACTTTTGTTACAAACGCATGGACAAAACGCGCAATAATTCTAGATTTTTAAAAAATAGCAGTATATCGTTAAAAGTTATATTTTGGCAAGGCCGTGATCGAATAGTTAAAAATATTTAAGAAACACACGGGAACGTGCTCACGCGCGTATGCGTGCGCGCCTGGGCGTGCGTGCACAAAACTTTAATAGGTACAGTGATCCCCGGCAATACTATATATTGTGGTTTGAACGAACTGTCAAATACTAGATATTGTGGATAGTACGATATTAAACAACAAGAATAAAAACTAGATATTGTGGTTTGTTGGTGGATTAAATACAAGATATAGGGAATGTAAAGTAAAATACTTTACATTATGTTGCCTGTGCAACATTTGATATCATTTTGATATCGAACAATTCATACTGAGTTACTATGAATTAAATTAGATATCATAGTAAACTACTAGGAGTTATACGCCTAACCAGATATCCTAGTAAAACACTATGGATTAAACCAGCCAAAATAATTCCTAGTAAAGTGCTAGGAATGAGTGCCGTATTTTGAGCATTTCCAGCACTCAAGCCGTGGGGCGACTTTCCATTTTTTTGACGTTCCCGGCAGCAGGCCGATCCCCCAGTACATCTTTCTTATTCATAATCACCAATTATCAATTCTATTTTCTTTCATTCTCTATACATTTTGCACAACAATTTCTACAAAAATACCAATCCATCCTATTCTCCCAAATCTCCTTATTTCTCCTATCTATCCCGTCCCGGCACTCAATCACACTCTCTCTCTACCCTCTTCTACCATCCCCGGGTATACTTTTCCCTGACGAAAACATTCCAAAATATCACCCTATACCCTCTCCTACATACGCCCCTGAATCTCTCACTTTCCCCTCTAAAACACCTAAAAATGGCCTAAAATCACTATTTTTCAATCGGTGACCCATTCGGTAACTAGCTATAATTTAACGTATTTACGTTATATTTTGGCTAGTTTTTCTTTTTATTTGTACCTTTTTACCACTATTTTTGTTCCTTTTTGACCCAATAAAAGCTGAAAAAGCTAGGATTCATGCGGGTTTTCCCGATGTGTACCCAAAATGTATCGAAAATGACCATTCTTCGGAGTATAAAGTACCTATCTGTACCCATCTGTACTCCCCTATCACCATAAATAGACTAATATGGCATCTAAACAACACTCTCAGAGACTCTATAGACCTCATAGGAGCATGATTGTGGCCTCTGGCAGCTTATACTGAACACACAGAGCATTTGGATGTCCTTCATAGAGGACAACACTTCCAGAAACATACCTTATTATAATAAGCTCTAAGAATTTTCGTATCCTGTGTTACTTAGCTATTGAAGTTTTGGCAATCTCATGGTATAATGAGTGTAGATAGCTATGCAATACAGGATACGAAAAAGAGATAGTGAGAGGATGGTTGTGATGGATGTTTATAGCAGTCCTCCCGGACAGGGACCGTCGCGACGGTGGAGAAGGATCTCGCGTCTGAGGACGCTCGTAGGTTTACTCAAATTGAATCTATGTCGCTTACGCTCCATAGCTTCAAGTCGAGTAAACCATTGTTAGATATTTTGTGAGAGGAGTTGTGGATGATAGAACCTTGCAGAATTTAAAGTACAACTAAATATTAACAAATTATGAATTTTGAATATCAAAACTGGTATTACACATTCTATATATACGATTTGACATTCAAAAACTTTGGGAGGTATTACTGCATGGCAAAAACTTACGATGTTACACCAGATATGATAACAAAACTATCAGATGGTCAAGTTTTTAAAAACTTTTCTGAGTTGGCAAGGTATTTGGATGTACTTGATAGTCATGGAAAGCCAATCACTGGAGATAGCCGTCCTGCATTTCTGGAAGAACTGGACAGATTCGTGGTCCTAAAGAAGGCTGGTCGGCAAATCATTATAAAAAGCATACGACCAGAGGACGAGATACTTCCGGCAAAGCCAGTTGGTGGCAATAGAAAGTTTATTGACCTTATTCAGAAATTGCTCGTCTACCACTTTAATGCCCTTTGTCAGTCGCAACCATGTGATGGCATCAAGCTGCTATGGGAGAAGAAGGATATCTGGGAAACCTGTGGAATGGTTGGTCATGACTATAGATGGTGGGGACGGAATGCTGAGACAGAAGATGATGAAGCTGTCGCTGAGGCGTTCCGAAAAATGGTCGGAAGCGTAAAACTGAAAACTTGGTTAGATAGTGCCCTGCATGGTTTAAAGGTAAACGATGCGTTGGACTATGAGGAGACGAGGGCATTCATTGATTACATCGATGGTCGTGCTGTCATAACTCCTTTGACCGATAAACAGAATTTAACCTACATGCGATTGAAGGCTGAGGTACTAAAAGATTACACATTATCTGATGGTAGAACTCCGGCAACTGAACGGGATCTTTGGCAAACTGGTCGGATGAGGGATTTCTACCGCAAGCTAAACCCAAAGCTCAGAGAAGAATTTGAGAAAGAGCAAACGTATAGTACCATTCAAAAGGTTTATAAAATTGTTGTTGAGCCAAAAACCATGAATTTATTTGCTCGCAGGTTTGGAAAAATCGACCCAGCAGATGTGGAACTCGCTGTGCAGATGATGGCAAAGTTAAATACGATTGTCTGTGACGGCTTGTTGTCCTCAATGATATTTAACAAGGAAGTTATCGTAGCAACAAGAGTTCAGGAGCATGAAGATGTTGAGCGGCGACTGGAAGAGCAGAAGCCGTGGGGTAGCAATAATAAGATTGAAAGAAAAATCCGAAAGGAATTTGAATATAAAAAAGTCAAGTTGACTAACCAGCAGGTGGCGGATATGGTTGACAATACAATTCGTCAGTCCACTGATCAGCTACTGGTCACATTGAACCAAAAAGATCATGGATGCAAGATTATTGAAAAGCTATATATTGACAACTTCTTGGCTGGCAGCGGTTTGACTGAAGAACAATACGAGCAAATTATGCAGGATGCGGATAAAGAATCGGCAGATGCAGAACTTATGGCTCGACTTGTGGCCGAGGCGAATGCGAGAATGGCAGCTCGTGATAACGCAAATGTAGAATGTGTTATGAATTTTGACGCGGATATCGTCGATAAGGTATTGGCGGATAAGATGGCAGAAAAGAGCAATAAGAAAGCTGGCCGCAATGTATTGGATTGTGGTCTTAGTATTGATGATCTAATTGGCGAGATTTGAAAGAAGGTTGAGTATAATGAATTTTGATAACCCCTACTGGATTGATTTAAAGATAACCTATGAGAGTTACCAAGCGGTTGGACGCTTGCCGGAGTTTTATAAGAAGCATGTGTGCACAAAATGCCAGTATGAAATCCCGTGCTTCACTACTTGTGATGATGTGCGATGCAAGTGCCAAGAGTTCAAGCCAAAGACTGTGCGGAAGGCTGATAAGTATTTACATATCAATGATTTTATGAACGATGTGGCCGCATTTGAGACCGCTAGAAATATTTAAGGGGGCGTTATATAAATGGATGAGAAATATTTACCATTTGGTTTTGGACCAGAAGAAAAAGTTTCTATTTCAACTATTGCTTTTCAATATGGTTGGAGTGCTGCACGATTAAACAGCTTTCTTTACAAGTATGATGTGATTTATTTCAGCGACGAGCACAAAACATGGCTTGTAACAGACCAGTATAAAGATAGCGGATACACTAAATCTTCATTGTTTACTAGCAAAACAGGATATTATTCCCAAGAGTATCTTGTCTGGACACAAGAAGGACAGAAGTTTATTTATCAAATGTTAAAGGATAAGTTAACACTTCTTCCTGAAATTAAAATGCTCGATGAAGAAGATCCGTCTGACGGTTGTTTAACGGCAGAAGAGCTCGCGGAAGTTCTCATCCAAAATGAGATTTATATAAATGAGACATCTATTGGCAGACTTACTCCAAATAGCAGTAATGTGTTTTCGGTTTTACGGCATAAAGGTTACTTAACGAAAAAGGGTAGTATGTTGTATAACACTCCTTGTAAGAAATATCAGGATTCTGGGTTATTTAAAGTATTCAAGAAACGAGAGTCAGTTTATCGGTACTATCAAGATGAACCGGTTGGCGACAAGCTTGTGTATGTTACAAAGGTCACTCAAGGAGGCAAGGACTTCTTTATTGAATATTTCAAACATTTGATGAAGAAAGGATGCACTATTATATAAGGAGGGCTAAGAGATGCGTATTCAGATTGGCAAGTACATTATAAAGAACTGTGACGAGAGGAATCTCGTTATTATTGAGCAGCGGCCAGCTGGCAAGAACCCAAAGACTGGTGAGGTGGGCACCGGTACGAGGGAGTTTACGATTGGCTACTACCCGAACCTTGAATGGGCTTTACATAAGATTAAAGATTTGAATATTTCCGAAAGCGATGCTGATACCGTGGATGTTTTGCTGGCAGAGCTTGAACATATCGATGAGACGATTCGCCGGGTGGCTGAGGAGGTTAAGTGATGGATAAGTTTGTAAATGCAACACGATTGATTGGCGTCCTTGATAGTGCCATCGCTCGTCCTAGGGCTAGAGGTAATACAAAGTCTATTGATGATATGTGGTGCGATATGGCAATGCAATATACAAAGCGCATTCTTGAAGAAGAGATGTCTGCCGGTGGCGAGTTCCGTCGAGTGGTTCACGCTCATTGGATTGAGCATTTTGAAGATTTTGGAGAAAGCTTCTTTGTTGAATGCTCGGCTTGTCATTCCAGCAAAAATGTTGATGAATCAAAGTTTTGTCCTGACTGTGGAGCCATTATGGATGAGGAGGTTAAGTGATGCGCACTTACGAGGATGTTGACGCAGAGATCAAGCAACTTGTGCGTGATATGAACAGCTCCAGCTTGACTCGTAACGAGTACGAGGCTGCCGACGATATGTTGGACGAGCTCTATCAGGAGCGTGAACGACTTTGGCTCAAGGCTATGGAAGATGGCGAGAGCTGCTATCTATAAAAGCCTGCTTTTATATTTTTCCTTTTAGCTATGAAATACAGGATACGTTCAAGAAGAACACGGAGGTGACTGCCGAATGGCAAAGCAGCAAACTTGCCAGAAGTTTGTTTTTAAGATCCACACGAAGCGTCTGGTTGAAGCAAAATGGGATTTAACTCTACCATTGGATGAAGCTAGACGAAACCACGAAATCATCTCGCTGGCTGATAGCACTGTTCTACGATGGATTGATGAGTTGAACGGTGTTACGGACGCAGAGTCTAAAGCACGGAGCATCAAGCGCAGAATTAAGATGTTGCGGAATGAACCGTCTTGTTTAGAGAACCGCCGGGAGATTCGGAGGCTATACACTGAACTGGACGCAGTTCAATTCAAGCCGGATTATATGTGTTTGGTGGTTGATAAGAAGAATGATTACCGCCGGGCGTGTTCTCCCAAGGGGTTCAAAATCAATGGAATCACGTATCGCCGTTTGGTTGGAACCACTGGTGGCGTCAAGAATAGTACAATTGTGTTTGTGAGTGACCGTCTTGTTGACGATATCCGCAAGCGAATTGACAATGGCCGTAACAAGGGAATGGAGTTTGTGCCTGCGAAATTAGAGGCTTATAGAGCCCTTGCTTGCTCTGCTTCTATTCCGGTCACTGACCCTGATGGTGTGCTTGTTATAGATGATTGCTACACGCACTTTAAGGATCATGTCGTTGTTCTGGATGATGGAGTGTCTGGAGAGCCTACAGTAGTCGAAGACAATGAACATGACTGTGAGTTGTGTGCAAATGACGGATTTGGGCTTATTAGTTATGACCTTGCACAACAGTGGAGCGAGGATTTAAAGTTGCCATCCACGGCGTCTGGCTTCTGTGTGCGGAATGCGTTCTGTAAAGGTATGTTGTTTCCCTTCCCTTTCCGTGAATTCGCCAAGAAAGTAGCGAAACAAAATATGTTAAAGGACGCATGGGGAGACTATCGTGATATCAATAGAATTCAGGTCGTTCTTAGTACCTCTATGTTGAAGTTGTGGGATAGTTACCATAATTGCGAGGACTATCTTGAAAACTGTAGAGAGAACCACTATCACTTCTCTGTAACCAAGACTTGTGAGTTGGAACTTGATGAGGAACGCAACCTGAATTACCAGTTTATCCAGAGCTATCAGCTTACGAATGACGAGATTCATGAACTTGTGAAGCCAACCTTAGACGAGATCAAGGGCGTTATGGGCGGTGATTGGCGTGATGCGTTGCTGTATTTGCGTGGTAGCGGAATGCGTGATGACCCGAATTACATAAACAGTCTGGAAAATGACTATATTAAGGCTCTTATGATTGAGCCGGAAATGATTAACGACCATTATGTGCAAAATCGGATTCGATACTTTATTAAAAAGCGAATCTCACAAGCAAAAACTGGCGTTATAAAGGTACGAGGGAATTTTCAAGTGGCGAGTGGCGACCCATATGCGCTTTGTCAGTCTATGTTTCGGATGGAAGTGACCGGACTTTTGAAGACCGGTGAGGTTTACAGCCGTTTCTGGAATGACAGAGATGTTAAGAGGGTTGCTTGTTTCAGAGCTCCTATGAGTCAGATGGCAAATATTCGGTGCATGAACTTAAATGCATCTGAGGATTGCCAATACTGGTATCGCTATATGAAGTCCGTGTTTATCACCAACGCGTGGGATAATATGTGTGCCGCACTTAATGGCGAAGACTTCGATGCTGATCTTACGTTTTCTACAGATAATAGGGTTCTTATTGATAAATGGGTGAACGAGCCTGTGGTTCTTTGCGTTCAGCGCAAATGTGAGAAAAAGGTTCCGACTGAAAAGGATTTTATTGAATCTAATATCAGCGGATTTGGAGATAATATTGGACGTACAACAAACCGAATTACAACGATGTTTGATGTGCGGAGTAAATTTGAACAAGGTAGTAAAGAGTACGATGAACTCACGTATCGCATTATCTGCGGACAGCTTTATCAACAAAATGCGATCGATAAAATAAAGGGCGTAGCTACGACAGATATGCCACAATACTGGTACGACAATAAAGCTTGTACTGTTAAAGACGATGATAATCCAGACACGATTGAGGATAAGAAGTTCTGGAGTAGTATTTGTGCATGGCGTAAGCCATACTTTATGAGCTACATCTACCCTGCTCAGATGCGTGATTACAAGCAGTACGTGGCCGCAGCTCGCAAGCGCATCAAGTGGGATGGGTTTGCCGGTCTGGATGAGATTATGCAAAAGGTCGTCAAGGACGATGTGGATGAAATGGTTATCCAGTATTACCTCTATCGGATGCCGGTCGGAATCAATTCTTGTACCATGAACCGCCTGTGCTGGACTGTAGAGGATGAACTAGAGGACTTTGAGGAAGAGCTTAAAATAAAGCGCAAGTTTAATTACGACTCACTCAAGTCTGGCGTTGAGTACACCAATTCTCAGTATTATAGCATTCGCTCTATCTTTAAGGATTACTTGAGATTCGCTCGTGGCAATGCAATCCATTCTGGCAATGGAAATAACAACAAGGAAACCGGTGCAGACCGCAAGGAGCATATTGCGTTATATCAGGAAAGTATGTTCCGCAACCTTCATGATAAGTGCTCCAACGACGATGTGCTTTGCGACATTATGCTTGATCTTTGTAAGAAGAATGCATCCAGTATTGCAATAGTCTGGGAACTGTTTCACGATACTTTGATTAAACGCTTATTGAAACGCCATAACGGTATGGTGCATTCTCTTGTGCAGGACGAGAATGGCGATATTGAATATGATGGCAAGCGTTTTAAAGATGTGTTGGTTGACATGAATAGTAAGGAGGATGCGGATGATTGTACTGAATGAAGTTCTTTATGCTGAAGAGTGGCTGGAGAAGGATGTGCCTTGGAAAAAGGCGGGGCGTGTTTTACATTATGTTGCGAAGTACTATTTCTATAAGGGATACTCAAAGGATGACGTAAGAGAAAAACTCAATGAGTATATGCTGCGTCATTTTGAAGGGTATAACAAGGTTCTGGATAGAGAACTGATTGATAAAGCAATTGCTTCCGCTAAGGGTCGTCCTATGGTAGAACTTGATGGTGTGTGCATTACGAAGGCTGAGGTAGAGAAGATTCAAGCACTTGAAAGCAAGCAGATGCAGCGCCTGATGTTCACGATGCTGTGTCTGGCAAAATACCACATTGTTGTCAACGAAAAGTGCAACTACTGGATTACAGAAGATACAGCTGATATTTTCAGGATGGCAAACGTATCTGTGAATGAGAAAAAACAGAACGAGATGATTTGCGAGTTACATAATCTTGGCTTTATCGGGTTTGCAAGCTTGAAAAAGATTGACAACTTGAATATTCATGTTTTGATTGCGGAGCCGGACTCCCCTCACGAGATTTTCGTGGACGATTTTGAGAATGCTGGCATTCTGTGGAGCCAGTATTGTGGGAAAGAATACATCAAGTGTGATTGTTGCGGGAAGATGATCGCTCGCACTGGACGCAGACAAAAATACTGCCGTAAGTGCGCTAAAAACGTAAATATCGAGAAAACCGCACAAAATAGAAAAATGTTTGATTTATGAAATGCAAAAAAGTGCAATATTTTAACGTAGATACGTTATAATTTTACATATACAAAGTAAAACACAGTACGGAAAGTTATGGTAGGGAGAGAGCGAGGACGCTTGTTTTCTTCCTACCTATTTTATTTTGAAAGGGTGTTTTACCTAATGATTGAAATTACTAAGTCCGAAGCGAAGGCCGTGCGAAAGGTCTTCCCTCATGCTTGCATTGCAAAGACCCGTCACAAGCGGTATCTGGAAGAGTCTGCTCGATATCTTGAGCTGCTTCCTTTTAATATTGCCGCCGTCGAGATGCTGAAGCAGATGCAGCGTAACGCACGTTACTAATCTTTGAAAGAACGAGGTATAGACTATTGGACTTTGAAATTCAACTGCCAGAAGAGATCACCAATCTGATGAATGGTGGCGGTCTCCCCTCTCCTGAGATGATGAACTTCTACGTTGATGAGAAGGATCGTATCTTCTTTATTGACTTTGATATTGACCAATCTCTGATTGAAATTGAGCGCAAGATTCTGCAGTACAACCGTATTGATAAGGATACTCCTATTGAGCAGCGTAAGCCTATTAAGCTGTTTATTTACAGCTATGGTGGCGAACTGGACGCCATGTTCAGCTTCATTGATGTTGTTGCACTGAGTAAGACTCCTGTTTGGACGATTAACGCAGGTATTGCAATGAGTGCAGCTCTTGTGATGCTGCTGTCTGGTCAGAAGCGCTTTGCTCTACCCCACTCTACTGCACTGATTCACAGTGGCTCTGGCGGTGCGCAGGGTACTTTTGAGCAGTCTAAGATGGCTATGGACTATTACGAGAAGCAGGTTGTGAAGATGCGTGAGTATATTATGGCTCACTCTACTATTGACAAGAAGACTATGACCAAGAATAAGGCAAAGGATTGGTATCTGGATGCCAATGAGCAGGTCAACTTTGGCATCGTAGACAAGATTTGCGATGATGTGGATGAGTTCAATTAAAGGACTAATTGTTAAGCAGTCTAATGCATAGACAAAAGTGTAAATAAGTGGACAAGTGTACAGTTACATTTCTTGTTTACGCTTGCTTAACAATAGGTTTCAAGCCTTAGTGACTGCTACTATTGAAAGATATGTTGCAGGTATGAACTACGTCAGGGAAAAGGTTAAAGACACACCTTCAGATGTGCCCGTCAGTCTGAAGCTCTGTGAGTGCCAATCAAGAAACTGTGCTAATGTCCTGCACAGATAACAGAGAAACACACATACCCTCACAGACATTGGCAAGACGGAAATTACTCCGAAAGGAAGGGTCCAGAGATGGAAAATGAAATGGCATATTGTTTTGTTGTTAATAAAAACAATCGACCATTAGCACCGACAAAAGTGAATAAGGGCTGGTATCTAGTCAGAAAAGGCAGAGCAAAAATAAAATCCAGATACCCCATGGTGATTCAATTAGAAAAAGAAGTTGAGCCTGATAAATATGATGAAAGCCGGATGGTCGTTGGAATTGATGACGGTTCTGCCCATGTTGGTCTTGCCATTGTTCAGAAATGTCCTACCAAAAACAAAGTGGTTTTTAAAGGAACGATTGAGCAACGCCAGGATGTAAAGCATCTAATGGATGTAAGACGTGGATATAGACGTTATCACCGTCATCATAAAAGATACAGACAGGCGAGGTTTAATAACCGTCATTCTTCCAAAAGAAGTGGCAGGCTTGCTCCAAGTATCAAACAGAAGAAAGATGCCATTTTAAGAGTATTATATCAACTCAACAGGTGGATTGACATTCAGGAATATTGCCTTGAAGATGTTTGCATAGATATCCGTGCAATGACTGATGGATATAACCCTTATAAATGGAAGTATCAGAAATCTAACCGTTTGGATGAAAACCTTAGAAAAGCTGCCATTATCCGTGATGGCTGTAAATGTCAGGAATGTGGAAAATCCAATTGTGTATTAGAAGTGCACCATATCAGGGCAAGGAAGTATGGTGGAGCAGATACCATTGGAAATCTGATTACACTTTGCTCCGGCTGCCATCAGAAAACAGAAGGCAGGGAGCGTGAATTTGAAGATAGATATTTCAAAATCATTGGTTCCAAGCCTAAACGATTTGATTATGCTATGCATGTTATGCAAGGTAAAAACTACCTGCGGGAGAAAATATCCGAATTGGGACCATTGCATCTGACTAACGGTGGTGAAACTGCAAACAAAAGGATTGATTGGAATATAGAAAAATCCCACAGCAATGATGCCATATGTATTACAGGTTGTATTCCTGATACTTGTGATATGAAAGAATGGATTATTAAGCCAATGAGAAGGAAATCAAAAGCTAAAACTGATAATGTGTTAGGAATCCGGCATAGGGATTTAGTTTCCTATACATATAAAAATGGAGAAATCCATACAGGATATGTTACTGCTTTATATCCGGAACTGCTGGCTTTGAATTTTCAGTCAAAAACAAAACATTGTAAGAAAGTAAATGCACGAAAATGCAGATTACTTTGGAAGTTTGATAAAATTTACTGGTTAGAGCAGCGTGTATAATTTCACACATTTATCTAGGTATAAACAAAATTAACTAAGGGAGAGTTGTAATATATGGCTTCTGATAAGACTGAAATGCGTAAGAAGAAGGATATCCCTCAGAGTCTGGATGATTATCCTACTTTCTATGGTATGACCTTAGATGATGAACAGAAAAAGTTTCGTGATGCAATTTGGAACCAAGACATCGATGTTGTCTTCTGTAATGCCCGTGCTGGCACCGGCAAAACCACGATTGCTGTTGGTGTGGCAGACCTGCTGGTAAAGTATGGTCGATACAATGGCATTGTTTATATTGTATCTCCTACTCAGGAGGAAAAACAGGGCTATTTACCCGGAACCCAGGAACAGAAGAGCGCACCTTATATGGAGCCTCTCTATCAGGCTCTTGAGACTATTGGTGTAGATCCTAACGTGTCTGTCATTGTTGATGATAATCCAGAGAGCCAGAAATACGGTGCCTATATCCAGTGTGCTGCACATACTTATATGCGTGGTATCAACTTCGAGAATAAAGTGATTTTGATCGACGAAATGCAAAATTTCACAACAAACGAGGCGAAGAAGGTTCTTACGCGAATCAAAAGTAGCTGCAAGCTCATTGCTACGGGACATTCGGGTCAGTGTGACCTTTATCGTCACCCTGAGCGGTCTGGTTTCGTCCCGTATCTGGAACATTTCGCGAAGCATGAACGTGTTGCTGTTTGTGAGTTGAACACTAATCATCGTGGTTGGATTAGCACTTGGGCCGACGAACTTGAACCCACTTACACTAACTAAAATACAAGGGAGAATAAAATTATGGTTGCTAAGAAGAGTGTTGTTTTTAAGAACGCTATTATTGATACTGCCGAGGGCACTATCACTGAGATCACCAAGGATGGTGAGAATGTCTTCAATCTGAAGGAAGCTCTGGCAAAGTGGGATGGTATTGAGGGTGTCACCATCAATATTTCTACTTCTGATGAGCTGCTGGGCGACCCGGCTTGATGCCAATGGGTTGCTATAATAAACGGCCAGAAGAAACGAGCGATGACTTCTTTGTAAGAATCGGGAATGCTGTTCTGGCTAGAGAGTTGACTTGGGATGGCGCGGCTAAGGTGCTTAATGATGAATTGGGCAAGAATTTTGGTGAGTGCGCATATCGCAAGCGTTTTAAGGCATTCCGTGCGGGTATGCAGTATCAGGAGTCCTTATCTAATAGAGATGTTGGAACCTGCATTCTGTCTATTTCCGACCTACATATTCCATTTCAGAAACCAATTGAGACTTTTGGTGAGTACGCTGGCAAGATTGATATCCTTCAGGTAAACGGAGATCTGGTAGACGCTCAGGCCATTTCTCGTTTCAACAAGGTGTATCGTAAGAGTCCAATGGAGGAAATTCTGATTGCACGTCAGTATATGATTGACCTGATTGAGATGCTTCAGCCTAAGAAAGTTATTGTCAATTATGGTAATCATGACTTACGTTTCCAGAATTATCTTGCTAAGAATCTGGACACCGACTTGCTTGAATTGATGCCAAAGACATCTCTGGAGCTTATTTTTGTTGATGGTTTCAACCATTATAATAAGGAGCTTCACACAAAGGTCCATTATGATCCTCTGATTGATGTGTTTGATGGTACTGGTATCGAGATTGTTTATAACGATACCTATTTCAGTCAGATTGGTGATACGGTCTTTGTACATCCGCTGACTTACTCGTCTGGGTTGCTGAAGACTGCCGAGAAGGCATTCCGATATTTCCGTGATAACGGATTTAAGGATGTCAATGCGGTGGTTCTTGCTCACACTCACAAGTGCGGTCATTATGACATTGGTGATGGCGCTGTCGTTTACGAGCAGGGTTGTTGTTGTGAGTCTTCTAAGATGCAGTATGCTGAAGGCAAGCTGACTACTTCTCAGCGAGAGGGCTTTATTGTTGTCTATCAGGACAAGGATGGAAAGTTGATTGAGAGTAAAACGCATATTGTGCGTTTGAATTAAAAAGAAGTACGACCGCAAGGTCTGCTTGGGACATCATTTGTTGTCTCCTTTTCTATGCCCGTAGGCCAACGTCTACGGGTTATTTTATGCTGGTGTAACTCAGAGGTAGAGGGCGACCCTTGTAATGTCGAAGTCGGGATTTCGAGATTCCCCACCAGCTCCACGCTATGCGGTCAATAGTTGCAACCGCCTAGACCAATTCAATCTACGGATGATTGGATGCAAAGTAGTTCTGCGGAACGAAATGATAAGCTATTCGTGTTTCGCTACGTTAATGCGAAGTTTTAAAAGTCTAAAACAAGCGTTTTATCAACACGAGAACAATTCAACTAGCTCGGATGGCTTGATGGATGCTTGTTTTATTGTGCGGTCTTACTCAAGTGGTTGAAGAGAACGGTCCTGAAAACCGTTAGGTCGGTAACCCCGATGCCAGAGTTCGAATCTCTGAGGCCGCGCCAGTCCTTCTCACGGATGGCCTATAATTAAAACCGGTCCCTACCACCGGCTAAAAGGTAGGTTTTATGTAGGTTGGTGTGCCGAACGGTGAAGGCAGCGGACTGTAACTCCGTGACATTAGAAACGTTGTAAGTTCGAATCTTACTCAACCTACCAACAAAATGGTCTCCAATTCGCGGTTGGAGGCAAGTCCGAAGTCTGGGTCTTAGAATCATGATGTACACATGACTTTCTATTTCTTGAGACACTTAGGCTATATAACGCAGCGTTGCCCAGTCAGGTCTACGGCACTGGCCTCATAAGCCGTGTATTCGTTGGTTCAAATCCAACCGCTGCGCCCAGCATCTCCCCTTTTTGCAAACCTACCGTCAGTTTTTACTCCCTCTGGCGGTAGGTCTATTTTGAATATTATGCCGGTTCGCTGGCAGGGCACGGTATGTTCACGACATTTATGTCGGTAACATAGCAAGCTCAAATAGATGATAAAGACCTCGGCTCACTACGGTGTAAAATGCTGAGGTCGTTTTTAAGAAGTAACAGACCTGTGGTGATTAGCAGCTCAATGATATGAGTGCGGCTGATGCCATGGGTTTTAATTTTTGATTCTCTCATTAAGTCTCTTAAACGATGTGTATTATGTTTGGCTTATATAAAATTTTCTGCCGAAAATGGTTATTCGAGAGAGTAGAACGAATGCTGGGGTACGTTCCCAGTGAGTTCTCCTTTTTATTTTAAAAGAAAGGAGAAAATATGTCTCTTGATGGTAAGAATCCAGAATTATATTGTGTTTATATGCATACAAATATGGTTAACGGGAAGAAGTATATTGGTATTACAAAACACGCGCCAGAACGTCGTTGGCATAGCGACGGAGGTGGCTATCGAAAACAAATTTTTTGGCATGCTATTCAAAAATACGGTTGGAATAATTTTTCACATGAGTTATTGGCGACAGATGTAAGTCAAGAGAAGGCTTGTAGAATGGAGCAAGAATATATTGAAAAATATAAAACAACCAACACGAAATTCGGATATAACATATCTATTGGAGGAAATGCTTCAGCGGCTGGTGCAAAGAATACAAGGTGCTCTATTCCAGTATTTCAATATGATTTGAATGGTAATTTTATAAAGTCATGGCCATCAATAAGTGAAGTCGAGCGCACACTAAAAATTCCATCAAGCTTAGTAAACGAATGTGTATCAGGAAAAGCTTTTAGTGCTCATGGCTTCCAGTGGAAAAAGAAATTTGAAAATAAGATCAAACCAGTCAAAAGGACTTTATCAAACGACAAGCCGGATAAAATATATTGTTATTCAAATGAAAGTGGAATGCTTCTTTATGTTTTTGATTCAATTTCAGAAGCAAGGAAGTATTTGAATTTTAAGAGTTCTGCGTCAATAAACAAATGCGTAAAAAATCAAGCAGTTTCAGCATTTGGCTTTATGTGGTTTGATAGTTTTAAGGGGATCTCTATAAACATAACAGAAGAAACAAAATACATAAAAACCGAAATAGAGAATAACAAAAACAGACGGATTAAACGAGAAAGCTGTTGCAATTATAAAAAGAAAGTTGCCCAATACGACTTAAACGGAAATTTATTATGTGAATATAATTCTGTGATTGATGCTGGACTTAAAATTGGTGGAAATTCAAAATGGACTATATCTAAGTGCTGTCGCGGTGTAAGAAAAACTGCGTATGGGTATGTTTGGAAATATATTTAATATTGATTATTCCCGACGGCCTCTCAACGATGCGCAAGAGCCGGGGTCTTTTGTTTGCCGTAGGATGTGCGCACGTTCTACGGCTTTTATTTTGAATGAAAAGAGGTGACTGAATGCCACGTAAGAAAAAGGTCATAGACCAAGATATTATTCTCGAAGGAACTGAAAATAAAAAGACGTTCAAGTGCCTTCGTTGTGGGAAAGAACATGATGTGGCGGTTGGTCACTTTTATAAGATTACATACTCACAGTTATGGAAAGCCAACGATTGCTACGCTCCTATTTGCAAGGATTGTGTAAATGAGATGTTTGATGAATACTCTCGTAAATTCGGGAGCGACCGCACGGCCTGCATGATTATGTCTCATGTTTTGGATGTTCCGTTTTATAATTCTCTTTTTGATTCAATTAGTCAAAATAATGGTCGCGTAACAATGGGTTTGCTGCTTCGGATTATCGGAAACGCTCGGAACTATCAATTTCAAACCTTCTCTAATACTCTTGTAAATGGAGAACTGAACAAGAATGCTCTCGATCTACAGGAAGAGAAGGAACAAAAATGGTCTAAGGCAGAGATTCAAGCAAAGGACGACTGTATTTCTGTTATTGGATACGACCCATTTGACGGATATAACGAAAGTGATCGCCGCTATTTGTTTAGTGAGCTCATCAAGTATTTCGAGGATGGTATTGAGGATGATCCGTTCAAGCTTTCACAGATTGTTCAGGTTGTAAACAATAATAACCAGATACGTCAGATTGACTTGCAGATTGCTCGTCTGAATCCAATGAATTCGGCAGAAGCTATAAAGAGTCTGAATGATATTAAGGTCAAGCTTGTTTCTAATAACGATAAGATTGCCAAGGAAAATGAGATTTCTGTTAAGAACCGTTCCAACAAGGATGCCGGACGCAACACACTTACCTTCTTGATGAAGGACATGCGTGAGAAGGATATCGCTGGCGCAGAAGCAAACTTCTATGACCAGTTGCGGTCTCCGGGCACTCAATGGGCGGCTGATATGAGTTTTAAGGCAATCAAGGAAAATGCTTTCTTTGACGAGAATGACCAGCAGGAAATTTTCGATACCCAAAGAGAATTGATTGATAAATTCCAGAAAGAAAGCGATGACGCTAAAGAAAAATACAGGTTGTCTCTTATTGAGAACCAGCGGCTTAAAGAGCTATTGGAAGATGCCGGTATTGACGCAAGCGCAAAAGATACGGATGGTGATGCCGTATGAGAATGAAACAAAGAGCGCCTATTATTACAGCCGTAAAACGTAAGATTTATGAGTGCGATGCGGCCACTATCGCCTACTATCGACGTAATCCTGTTATCGCGGCTAGAGATCTGTTAGGTATTCAGCTGTTTGATGCTCAGGCATATATGCTGGAGCAAAGCTGGAATGCTAGTCACGTTCTTTGGGCGTGTAGCCGAAATTTTGGTAAGTCATTCGTTGGATCTGTTTTTATTATCTTAAAGGCAATGCTGTATGAAAATCAGTCCATCTATATCGTCAGCAGCGTGGGTGATCAGGCCAAGGAGACGTTCAATAAGATAGAGCAGATAGTAACTCGTTCCGGTAATACAGCTGCATCTATTCGTAGTTTGACTGATATTGCAGAAAAAGAAACAGTTAAAAGTTCAACAAACAAGAGTGGTTTTAGTCATAATCCCGCCGGGTATACTGTTGATTTTTACAATGGTAGCACTATTTGCACAATCAACTCCAAACCAGATTCTGTTCGTGGTAAGCGAAGTGGACTTGTATTCTTTGATGAGGCTGCGTTCTGCTCGGAAGAACTAATTGTTGTTTGTGAAGCTTTTGCAACTCAGAATAGTGACTTCGTTACTGATACTGATGATAGTTACAATCCTGAAACGCAACCACTTCAGGTTCCGACCCAGTTAGTTTATGCTTCCAGTCAAGACACAATGGACAAGCTTTTTTATAAATACTATAAAGACTTTGCAAAGAAAATGATTGCTGGTAATCGTGATTATTTTGTATGCGATATGATTTGCGATGTTGCCATCAACGTCTACATGAATGGAAAGCCATACAAACCACTGCTTACAAGAGATAAGGTAGATTCTGCTATTAAGTTAAACAAGCAAAAGGCGATGCGTGAATACTATAATCGCCCCAGCCGAGATGGTGGAGTAAACCAGATTGTAAAATGGGGAACGATTCGTCGTAACGAGCGTAAATATATTCCTCAGCTTTACTGGGATAAAAATTATCAGTACATTTTAGCGTTTGACCCTGCCCGCACAATGGATAACTCTATTGTTGGCGTTATGCGTATTTACAACGATCCTGAAAATGGCATGTGTGGAGATATTATCAACTGTGTAAATATGGTTGATATTGCAAATGAGAAAAAGTTCAAGTTGGATTCAAATCGTCAACTTGAACAATTGCGTGAGTTGGTTCTTCACTACAACGGTCAAAATCCAGACTATGAATATATTGATAGATTGATGATTGACCAGGGTGCAGGTGGTGGTGGTACTTCGACCTATGCAGATGGATTGCTCAATAATTGGACCGATAAGTCAGGTGCGGAGCATCGTGGGTTCATTGATGTAAATCATGAACTTTACGAAGGGTATGATGCGCGTTATCCAGATGCTGTGGATAAATTGCGTTTAATCAGCCCTCGCAAATTCCGTTCTGTCATGTTTGAAGAGCTTATCGAATTGATGAATCTTGGTGTCATCCACTTCCCTCTTGAATATAACGGCGGTGATTACGTTCAGGTTACTGATGGTGTAGATAAAACAACAGGTCAGGAAATTCTAAAGACGCATGAGCTTTCTTTGGAAGAACAAACGGCATGGGTTAATATCGACTTGATGAAGAATGAAATTACAAGTATTCAAAAAAACACAAATCCTGAAAACACATCCGTTACATATGCTTTAGCACCAGATGTTGCCAACAAAATCCATGATGATCGCGCGTATGTACTTATTTTGCTCGCTCATCGTCTATACGAATTACGTCGCAAGGATAAAGTGCGCCAATCTGCGGTGGAGACAATGACTGCTCCGCCGATTTGTATTTCTAACATTGACTTCTAAGCAGAGGGGGTGAAAATGTGGCAAGAAAGAAAAAGGAAGATTTTGATGTCGTGACTGCTTCACAGACAGACGACGGTACTGTTGTCATCACATCTTTGAACGAGCTTTCGGAAGAGAGAATGAATAACGTCATCCGAAATGCAGTTGCGTCTTATGACCCTGAAAATAAGCAGTACAGTACATATCTGAAAATTTCAGCCTCCTCTGAGACACTGACAGTTGACCGAATTGATGAACTTGCACGAGGGTTACAATCAAGCTTGACGAATGTGCAGACAGTTAATGGAATCATCCGTAATTATATCAATAAGGATGACCTGATTGGCATTACTTATGATGCGATTGAGGCGAATGTTAACACGGAGTTCAAATGCAGTTTTGCACAGTTCCCTGAACAGCGCAATAAAACTAAACAGGTAAATTATGCCCGTGAAGTGATTGATGACTTCAACGCACAAATCAACGTGCGAAGCCTATTGCGTGCCGCTATTCCGATGACTTATGCTGAGGGCACTTACATTACATATCTGCGTCAGAAGGACGAGAACTATATTGTAGATTATTACCCTCTTGGTATTGCCGAAATCAGTGATTATCTATCAAATGGACAGCCTGTTGTTCTTATAAATATGTCTAAGCTGAAATCTGCCTTGAGCAAATCTATGCTAAAGGATAAGAAGAATAAAGCACTGTTCTTTGAAAATCAGGAAACTGAGATTCAAAATAACTATCCAGATGAGGTGTATCAGGCGTTTAAGAATGGTGATACATATGCAAAATTGGATGTTGACCATTGTGGTGTGATTCGTATTGGCAACATGGGGCAGAAATATGGTGTCTCTCCTCTGTTCCGCGCATTACGTCCGGCATTGATGCTTGAAACTTTTGATACTTCAGACCGTGTAAATGCTAAGGCAAAGGCAAAGAAAATCATCTGGCAACAGCTTGACCCTGAGTTGATGGGACCAAACAAAGATAAAAAGGGCTTCTCTGAACAAGTGACGGCGCACGATAACCTGCTGCGTGCATGGAAACAGAATACTGTGTTGGTGACGACTGCTCCGTATGTTAAGGATATCAAATATGTTGAGCCAAAAGTTGAGATGACAAATATCGAGACTGTCAAACAGTATCGCAATCGAGAAATGGCTGCTTTGGGTATTAGTTTCTTAAACACTGACGGTCAGCAGACTGTTTCGACTGCAAAGGTATCTCTTGACCAGCTGATGAAAAATATCGGTAAGATTGCAGAACAGATTGAAGATGTATTAAAGCGATGGTATCGTATTCGCCTTGAAGATGCAGGTGTAGACCCGATGTACTGCCCTGATGTAAAGGTCTCTACTACTGAAATGATGGGTATGGAGATGAAGAAGGCGATTGCTCAGTTCCTGTTCACCACTTTGAACTGTTCTTACAAGACTGCTTACGAGTATATGGGACTTCATGCTGAGGACGAACTACGCAAGCGTCAGGCTGAAACCGAAGAAGGTTATGACGATGTGTTTGTGGCTCGCCAGACCTCTTATACATCGACCGGTAATTCCGGCGGTGGTGATGACAGTGATAAAAAGACAGGCCGTCCAAAGGGCGAGGAAACTGAAAAACAAATTTATGACCAGCAGAGAAATGAAGATAGTAAGTGAGGTGATGAACGATGAGTAAGGAGTATTTCTATAGTAGAAATATCTGTTGCTCTGAGATTACGGAGCATCCAGACCACTATCTTGCCAAGTTTGTCATCTGTGATTTCTCAGTAAATGGGAATCAGGTTGCTTTAAACCGTGACACCATTGAAAGTTGGATGAGCACACTGGTTGGCAACCCGCTTGTTGGTAAGTTGGTCGTAGCTCCAAAGGGTGAACTGGATTTTTCCGGTCACAATATGAAAGTCGTCACCAGAAAAGACGATGATGGCAATGAATACAAAACTGCTGAATTTGACACTGATGCATTCGGTAGTTTCCAGTCGGTCGGTATCGAGAAAATTGACGATACCGACTTTATTGTTGCCTCTTGTAAAATCTGGAAGCGATATCCAAAGGCTTGTGCGACGATTCTGCGCCGTATTGAGAGCGGCACGTTAAACACTAGTTGGGAAATTGATGTGCTGAAAGCTCATAAGGGAATCGTAGGTGGCCGCATGGCAAAAATTATTGACGATGGCGTGTTTACTGCACATTGCTTGCTTGGTGCAAATGTTGAACCGGCATATAAGTGCTCTAAGCTGCTTGAAGTCGCTGAAACCGATTTTGGTCTTGAATTGGCAAATGCCTATATTGAGGACACAAAAGAGATTTCAAATATAGAATCTAATGAAAAGGAGGCAAAAAATTTGGAACTGAATAAGGACAAGGAGACTCAGACCGCACAGGTCGAGCCCACTGAGCCTGAGCAGGCAGAGCAGACTCCCACTGGCGAGCCTGAAACCGCACCTGATACTGAGCCCACTACTCCGGCAGAGCCTGATATTCAGACTTCCGAGGAAGGTGGTGAAACTCCTCCCCCGACCGAGCCTGAAACTGGCACCGAACCTGCTGGTGAGCCTGAGCCTACTTCGGCAACTTCTAGTCTGACTGGTCGTGACCTGTATATGAAGCTTGAAGATGCAGTGTCAAAGATTAGCTCTGATTACTACATGACTGATATGTTCCCTGAAGATCACACCATTTGGTGCAAGAAGTGGGGCTACATGAACGAGCTGGATTACATTATGTTCCCTTACACTGTTGAGGGCGATGAAGTTTCTCTCGGCGAGCCGCAGAATATCACTTTGACTGTTTCTATTTCCGATGTCAACACCAAGATTTCGGAGCTGAATAACACTATTGCAAGCTTGAATACTGAGCTGCAGAGTACAAAGGAAGCAGTTGCTTCATTGACTCCGTATAAGGATCAGGCTGAGAAGGCAGAGGCAGAAAAGGCGGCTGCAGAGCTTGCACAGAAGAAGGAGGATCTGCGTCAGTACGCAATCTCCAGCAAGATGATTACTGAAGCTGAAGTTTCCGAGGGTGGCGACTACGCAAGTCTGATTGAGAATCTGGACGAGACCGGCATCAAGAGCGTGATTGCCGAGCGTTGTGTTGAAGCCGCGAAGAAGACTCCTGCCGAAAAGAAGATTGAGACCTCTGAGGTACATAAGCCTGAGAGTATCAAGCTGAATTTGAATGAAACCAAGTATAACACCACTAGCGCTAGCAAGCGTGACGCATGGCGGGAATATTTGGGTAAGTAATAACATTTGAGAGAAAGGAAAAATATTATGATTCGTGAACTGATGGTGAACGGCGCGAAGAATATTCCCGCTAACTATGCCGCAAAGGTCGCTATGGTCACCGGTATGGGTGTTCAGGTTGACCACAAGGCTGGTCAGGTTAAGTTCCCTGACGCAGCTACCGCTGAGGGCATCGAGATGGTTGCCCATGAGTTTATTCCCGAGGGCATCTATGCAAGCCAGACTAATTTTGATGACTATGATAAGATGGTCACCGAGATTAAGGAGGGTGTGCTGGTGAAGCGTGTTCCTCTGTATGCTGGCGAGCTGTACGGCACCGACCAGTACAAGGCTGCTGATGCACAGGATACCAATATCGGTAAGCTGCTGGAGGTCAACATCGATGGCAAGTGGCAGGTCGCTACCACTGGTACTTCTCGTTTTGAGTTTGCTGGTGTGATGGACGACAACGGCCACAAGCTGATTATGATCAGTGTGCTGCCCGAGGCAAAGACTGTTGCTTGATTGAGAGAAAAATCTTGAATATGATACGTGAAATTTAAGGCTATCGTCTTTTGACGATGGCTCTTTTATTTTGCGCGAAGAGAAAGGAAATGAATTATGGCACTGAATATTGAAGTGGCCGAGCTGATGAAGAAGCCTGGTCGTGTTTATAGTGTTGCTGAGAAGACTCAGTATAATCTGCCCATGGATGCCGAGGACAAGGAAATTGCCGAGGTTTGTGAGGCACATATTAACGAGCTGATTGACAAGGGTGACCCCGATAAGGAGATCGCTCAGTTCGTCAATCGCACCGTGACTGACGACACCTACAATGCACCTGACGAGCTGCTGGATGCTATGTTTACTCGTGGTAATGTCGGTGAGAATGATGACTATCAGGCTGGTCGTACTATCCGCAACACTTTGGTAGCTCATGAAGCTGCTAAGGGCGGCAATGTGCCGAAGTCTTACCTGCATTATGAGGTTATCAAGCCCACTTGGAAGAACATTCAGGTGGAAACCGACATCTCTTTCACTGAGATTCGTCGTAATGGCTGGAAGTCCATTGCTACTCTGACTACTTTTATGAGCGAAACTCTGAAGAACAAGATGTTCTACGATATCTTCAGTATGGTTGATGACATGATTACTGGTGGCGATCAGCTGATTACTGTTTCCGGTAAGGAGCCTACCATGGAGGCAATGGATGCTCTGGCTCTGTATCTGAACGAGTATGCAGATGGCGCAAATCCCTTTACTGTCAGCCTGCAGAAGTATTGTGCTAAGATGCGCCGCATGACCGGTTATGCTGAGTATCTGTCTGACGCAGCTAAGGACGAGTTCAACCGTTATGGCCTGGTGAAGACCTATGATGGCGTTGCAATTACTGGTATCAGCTCTGCAAAGCGTCTGGGTGATGGTTCTATGCTTCTGCCCGATGCAAGAATTTTCGGAATTGCTGGTGTTGTGGGCAACCTTGATATGAAGGGTGAGACTCATACTTATGAGGATTACGACAACAGCAATGAAAAGGTTCACCTGATGCTGAAGGACTTCTCTTACGGTTACAGCATCGCTCATCCTGAGCGTGTGGCTAAGATTGTCCTGTCTAAGTGATAAATCCTTAGTTTTACCAAAGGCAAATTTGAGCGGGAGCTTTGCGGCTTCCGCTTTTATAGAAAAGGAGATAATTTATGAGTTCCGTGATGGAAAAGAAGTTTATTGACGTTCTGAACTGCGATGATAATGTGGTTACTATTTCGTCACTGAACGGTAAGGGCTATACTTTCGAACCCGGTAGTGTGGAAGAGCCTTGTGTGATTCCAATTCCGCCGGAGGAGATCATGTATATGAACAGCACTTGTTCTGCGTTCAAGAATGGTGTTCTGCGTTTCCGCCCTGAAGAGCAGAGCGAAGTTTTCGAGGCTATTGGTGTCAAGGGCGATGATGTACTGTTTGTTGAGGATATTGACGATGCGATTCTAAATCCCACCGTTGAGAATCTTCAGCGAATGATTGACATTAAGGATGGTGCTCAGTTTGAGCGTATCCGTGGTCGCTTTTATCGTATGACCAACGCCGGTGAAGATCTGTCTACTAAGGTCAAGCGCCTGATTGATGAGCGTTACAAGGAGCTGCGTGCTGGCAAGCGTAATAGTGAACTGTCTGTTGTACCTGCCGCCAAGTCTGCTCCTGCTGATGTTCAGGCAGAACTTGAGACTGCAAAGAGCCAGATGGCCGAAATGCAGAAGCAGATGCAGGCCATGATGGCACAGATGCAATCTATTATGATGGCAGGTGCGCAGCCTGCTGCACAGGACAGTTCTGCAGAAAAGTCTGCTGTCAAGCGTGGCCGTAAGAAGGCAGAAGCAGAAAAGGCGGAGGTCGTTCCCGCCGAGTAAGATTGGAGGGATAATGTGACCGCATTTTCGGAAATATACGACAAGTTCTACGAACTGGTTGAAACTGATAGTAATTTCTTTCAGTATTTCGACTTAACTGAGAATGAAGTGCGAGATCTTGTACATGACCGTGCAAAAAGTTATTTGATGGAGTCACTTTCTGTGATTACAAGAAACATTGAACCGGAAGAGGATTTTAGTTTCGATGATTACGATTCAGAACTAGAAGAATTTAATTCAGATCTCACGTTCGATGAGATTGATATGTTAGCGCATTTGATGTTAGAGCAACATTTTAAGCGTGAATTTGGAAAGTTAAAAGCGTTTGGTGCGCAAGACCTTCCTACGAGTTTACAGGTATTCTCCCCTGCTAATGAGCGCACGAGTATTCGTGCTCTTGTAAAAGACATTCACGAGGAGAATATGACGATGTTAGACAATTATATGGCAAAAGACCGCTCGACCCGTAAGCGTAAGACCATCGACTATGATACATACGCTTCCTACTCTGAGTAAGGAGGTATACCGATGGATTTTTATACGAGGGCACGAGCTGTCGGTGGTGCTGCAAAGATGTCTAACAAAAAGGATGTCAAAATTGCTTTTGCAAAGCGTGATTTTGCTGCACACTTCAAGGATAGTGTTGACTACGAGGATAACACTCTAGTAAATGGTTTGCCTCAGAAGCTGGTCGTCAGTCGTAGCAATAGTATTGTTAAGGAAAAGAAGATCTGGGCTTATCCCGGTGATTCTTTAAATCTTGGCGATATTGTGGATTGCTACAACTGTAAATGGCTAGTGACTGAGATTGAACCGAACGATGAGATTTTTCTTCGCGGGAAAATGGAGTTGTGTAACCGCCAGATTCGGTGGCAGAACCCGATTACTGGAGAGATTGTCTCTCGTTGGGCAACTCTGAGCAAACCTTATTACGCGAACAACAAGGAAATTGTTGTAACTTCTATGAGCCAGCGTGAATATAAGGTTCAGATGCCTTTTGACGATGAGACTGCACTAATTGATTTGGACAAGCGCTTTATGCTTGAGATTATCAATGGTGAACCTAAGACATATGTTACCACTTCTGTTGACCAAAGTACAGAGCGATATGAGCTGCATGGTAAAACGCAGGGGTTCCTTGTGTTAAACATTCGGCAGGATCAGTACAACAGTAAGACGGACAATGCCGAGAAGATGATTTGTGATTACTTCGAGCCGAATAAGAACCATGAGCCAGATGCTGACTCTCAGGTGACTGCTACTATTAAGTATGCCGGAAAGCCGGAAGTTCGTGTTGGTGGCTCTTGGAAGAAGTTTATTCCGGTATTCACAAGCATTACTGGAGAAGAGGTTGCGGAAGTTGCAAAGTGGAACTTTATTTGCCTTGATGAGTTCAAGGAATTTGTTGAGACACAGACTGCCGACGATGGTACTTTTAAAATTCGTATTTTGAATAATAGTATCATGGACGGCGCAACTGTTAGGATTTCTCTTGCAAATGCAGATGGTACGGCAAATGCATCTATCGAATGTAAGGTGGTGAGTTTGCTGTGACAACAAGTGAATTGATTACTGACTACAAAAACAAATTGGCTTTAAAGTTGGTCAACACGGACGGGCTTGTTGAAGCGATGGGTAATGACGATATTGAAGAGCCTGACGAGGCGATTTATACATACATCTTCCCTTACTTCCATATTCCAGACACGATTGAGGCAGCACACAGCTATATTTGTTTTAAGGTAAACATGACTGACCGTAGTAATGTCAATGACTGGTATGAGAACTTCACACTTACTGTGTGGGTTATTGTGAATCAAGCGTTAATGAAGATGAAAGGTCATGGCGGTGCAACACGAGTTGACTATCTGAGTGGTCTTGTAGAAAAAGAACTGCACGGCAGTACGATTTTTGGAATCAAGCAGCTTAAAATCACATCTAATATCGAGGACAATATGGATTTACACCATCGTGTGCGAATTATGACGTTCAAGACGCAGGATCTGGATGACCTTGTGGGGTGTGGCTGATGGAACTTCGAGAGATGTACGAGCCGAGTTTGATGCGTGGAAGAGATTTTAAAATCAACGACAAAATTACGATTCATATGCCGTCTGTCGGTGACATTATCGATTATGGCGAACAAAAGTATTTTCAGTTGGTTTATCTGTTCTGTTCTACATCGAGCGACTACAAAGCACAACTTGACTCTGTTGGGGTTGATTGGCAGAAGGTTTCGGACTTTGAAATGTTCCGACAACTTTTTATAGGCAATAAAAATCAGGATATGTCTATTTTGCTTGGCGATATGAACACTTCCGGGTTTATGATGGCAAAAGATAACATAAGTGGTGAGATCGTACTACACAACAGATTTACGGATACCCGTATTGACCATGTGGTGTACGAAACGATTTCTCAGTACCTATGTGCTGCGAATGGAATTGAAAAGCATTCCGAATTTGCTGCTGACGAACCGACAAGAATTGCAATGATAGAGGAAGCCAGAGATAACTTGGAGTATCAAAAAACAAAGCATTATGAGCCACACCTTGCGGAGCTTGTACTCTCGATGGCGTGCTCATCCGGCTTTAAAGCGGATTACTTCAAGGCTATGGACTACCCTATGAGTGTGTTTATGAATCATGTAAGAAAGATTCAGCAAATAAAAAGTTACGACAATACGATGCATGGCGTTTACGCTGGCACCGTGGAATTCGGAAAGATTCCAAAAGCACAACTGGATTGGACGAGCAAGGTTGATTGATTGACCTTGCTCTTTTATTTTATCCAAATAAATTGAAAGGAAGAATATTATGAGCGATTTTAATTTCAATGAGGTCGTTATTGACCGCGTTCATCGCATTCACGAGTATGACCTGAACGGCAAGCGTCTGTGGACCATGAATCAGGTTAAGGATTTCAAGCTGACTCTGGGCGGTGAGACCGTTTATGCTCAGGATGCACAGGGCGTTAACATCATGGCATTCGACAAGAGCAAGACTGCAGAGGCAGATTGGTCTAATGCTCTGATGCATCTGGGTGCTCTGGCAGAGCAGATGGGTTCCAAGAAGGAGGTTGCTTCTTCTGAGGCAAAGCAGGTCTTTACCACTGTTGAGTACCTGACTTCTACTGACGGCAAGAAGCTGACTCTGACTCATACCCCCAAGACTGCTGTTGCAAATGCCCCTTTTAAGTACATCGATCTGGTCGATGGTCAGGGTAATGCACTGAAGACCTTTGAGCTGGGTGAGACTGCCGAGTCTCAGTTCTCTGTTACTGGCACTGAGGTTACTCTGCCCACTGGTGCAAACCTGAAGGCTGGCGACCGCTTTGTTGTGAAGTATCAGTACGAGAGCGAGGAGGGCATTGCTATCAATGATAGCGCCGACAAGTTCTCTGCTGAGGGCGAGTTCGTGATTGAGGCATTCTGCTACAATCCCTGTGACAAGGCAAACAAGAAGCTGATGCGGATCATCTTCCCGAACGCCAAAATGGATAACGCTGTTGATATGACCCTGAATAACGAACTGACTCACCCTGTTAAGATCAGCGCTACTCAGGAGTACTGCTCTGAAGATAAGCGTCTGTTCCGTATCGAGACTGCAGCTGCCTAATGGCAAATCTGAATTGGTGCCGTACTTGCGGAAAAGAATATCCGGTTTGCCCGCATTGCGAGCAGGATGCGCGTCTTAATCCTTGGCGGATGATTTGCGACACTGAGCCGCACTTTCTTGTGTGGACTGCCGTAAACCAGTATCGCCAGGGAATTATTTCAAAAGAGACTGCAAAGGCAGACCTGACTACTCTTTTGATGCGCAAGTATAAGAATGTTACGGAAGCCGAGGTAGAAACTTTTATCCCGGCTGTTCGTGATATTTTCCATGAGATCATGGATGAGCCTGCAAAGGCTGAGAATGAATCATCTAGTGATGTAAAGGATGAGACGCCCGTGAAGCCGGTAGTTAAGAGAACATCAAATCGTAAGGGGCGGGCATAACCGCCCCTTCGTTTTTCGTGGTGGTTTTATGGAGAAAAAGAACAGAACAAAGTTTAATGTGAGCAAAAATCCAGCAGATAGAACCTATGATGGCGTGGTTTATGACAGCCGTGCCGAGATGATGTTTTATCGGGATATCGTATTACCGGGGCTGGAAAATGGTGAAATCGTAGAATGCCGTAAGCAAGTTCCTTTTGTATTACAGGAAGCGTTCCGCCGGGTCGATAAGGACGGTAAGGACGTAGCTGTAAGAAAAATCGATTATGTGGCGGACTATGAACTTACATACAGTGACGGCAGTAAACAGGTGATTGATACGAAGGGTTTTGCTGATAGTGTTGCGCTGATGAAGCGTAAGATGTTCTGGTTCCATTATCCTGATGTAGATTACCGCTGGATCACATACTCCAAAATTGATGGAGGCTGGGTCGATTACGACGACCTAAAAAAAGCTCGAAAAGAGCGGAAGAAATTAAAGCAAGCACAGAAAGGGAGTTAATAAAATGAAGGTTTTAAATTTTCAGGAGCGAAACGAGTTTCTTGATGAAGTAGTCAAGGCATGTACTATTGATGGTGATTATCAGCCCGCACTGCTTGATGTGGTGTTTCGGCTGACCGTTCTGAAGTATTTTGTGGATTATGACTATCGTAGCGAGCCGCAGAGTGAGTGGCCGCGTATTGCTTACGAGTCTTTCAATTTCAAGATTGACAAGGCTGGTTGTGATACTTCTGCGTTCTGGGATCAGTATGATTCTCTGGAGAAGGCAGTTCATGAGCAGATTGACCGTTCTCATAAGGAATGGTTGGTTCTTGGTCTCTGTGGCAAACTCAATGAGATTATCGAGAAGCCAGACCCCATTTCTGATTTCGTTGACTTTATGGAGAACTATTTGAATGATGTAAAGGGTAACTTGAACGACTTTGATGTTGAAAAGTTTTCTGAAGTGACTTCTGCCCTGCTGGACAATAAGCAGGAAATCTCTGCTGTGCTGGCAAAAGATAAAAAGGAATAAACACTTTTAGAGGTGGGTTGGAGGGAATTTTAATATGGCTACAAGAAGTAAACCTATCGTTCTTTACGACGAAAAGAAGAAGGAACTTATTAACCCTGATTCGTTAGAGCTATTTACGATTTTTAAGAAAGCTAAAGTAAACGCTGGCAAGAGTGACAGCACTATTTATAATTATGAGTCTGACCTCATGCAGTGGATGATTTGGATTCTTGATAATCAAAACAATATCAGCGTCAGGGATATTACAGAGGACGATATTGCAGAATTTATTTATTTCTGTAAAAAGAACGGAAATAATACGGCTCGCATTAAGCGGAGGCTGAGTTCTATATCATCCATGTATAAGACGCTTCGTATGAAAAAAATCATAAAAGAAAACCCTGTTGATTTTATTGAACGTCCAAATAAAGAAATCAAGGTAGTGCGTCAAACTTATTTAACACAAAAACAAGTTGACCTTATGAAAGAAAAGTTAAACGAGTATGTAGAGTCTACAACTACCATTAAGGCAAAAAACAATGCAATGACCGTTAGGCTCTATGCTTTATTCTCGTTGTCTACTATGGCTCGCGTAAACGCTGTCAGAAATATTGTGTGGCGGAATATTGATTTCGATGCTTGTATTGTAAGTGATGTTTTAGAGAAGGAAGGAAAAATTGTAGACCTTTCCTTTAATGAAAACGTAAGAGACCTATTACAAGAGCTTAAAAAATATCGAAAGGAAAATGGCATTGAGGATGGCGGCTATGTGTTTGTTGGCACGAAAATCAATGGCGCATGGATGCCGATTACATCAAGCACAGCCGGTGATTGGTGTAAGAAGATTGGCGAGATGATTGACGAGCCCACACTGCATCCGCATGATTTCCGACATAGCGGTGCAACAATTTTGAAAAACATGGGAATGAGTCTTGAGGAAGTTTCTACTCTACTTAATCATTCTGGAACAGATGTCACAAACAAATATTACATCAAGAAAGATATGACCAAGATTTACGCTGCCAAAAACAAGTACGGAATATGAGGTGGAGTGAATGGGAAGTCTTTCTTCTTCGTATACGAACTTTGATGATTTACTGGCCGGTGTTGCGAATGGAATTGAAGAAGCGGTGCGAGGTGTTGCTCCGCAAATCGAAACTCGTTTGCAAGTAAGCGCGGAACAGAACGTACATCCAAAAGATGGTAGAAAGAATGGAGTCACCAGTGCGAAAAACATCGTCAGTAGCGTCACTCGTGAAGGTAATGTGGTAACGATGATCGTAAAAGACATCGCTAAACCACAAGGGCCTAAATGGGGTGCTTTTGACGAAGCACAGAACAACGCACTTGACGGAACGATGTTTGCAAACTGGATTGAACACGGGTTGTGGATGGATATTGTTGCTTGGGCAAGTATGGGGTATCCGAAAGATGATGACAAACCGAAACGCACTGCACGTCCGTTTATAGCACCTGCTCAGGTTGAGGCAGCGATGCTGGTAAAAACAGCGTTACATAATTTGTAAAAATATTTTGAGAGGAGGGTCAGCTTTAATGAGCTGGCCGCTTCTCTTTTTTATTTTGAAAGGAAAAGGTATTGAAAATGGAAAAGAGAGGTGGTCAACATGGATACTAATGCAAATTCTGGTGCTAGTGGAGCAACCGATACTTCTTCCGTGACCGCAATTAAAGTTCAAGTCGTTCTTGATACTACAACTGAACAGTTAAAGAAACAGTTTTCTGGAATCCAGACTGATATTGAGAAAGATCCGATTGGATTAACTTTCGGTGTTGATAAGAAAACGTCCAAGGATGCTATCATTAAAGGACTTCAGGAAATTCTTGGAAAAGGCACTAATATTACGATTGGTGCCGGTGTTGACCCTAATGCTGGGAGTCAAGTTAAGAAGCAGGTTCAAAATGTCGCAAATGCTGGTCAGCAGGCGGCAAATAAGAACAAGGTAAAAATCAAGGTTCAAACTGATGTTGATGACGGAACTAAAAACAAGCTTGATGCTTATTATAAGCGTCTGAAAGAACGTTACGACCTTGAAGCAAAAATTGCAAGTTCTACAGTAAATGGAGTAATAAATCCTGAGCTTGACGGTGCTGGAAAGCGTTTAAAGGCAGTTCGTGCAGAATTAAAGCAATTAAAGTCAGAACTACAAGGAAAGATTCCGACAGATAAATACTCTAAGGCATACGAGATATGGCATTCGGGACAGGCTAGGATTGCCGCTGCTGGGCAAAGTGCTAGTGGTACACTTAATAGACGCGAAGATACAAAAAATACCACTCTTACAAAGCGAGAGGTTCAGGAAAAGCTTAATGAGTTTTATACTCAACAGAAAAAAGCAGGTGCCCTTAAACAAACATCACTGACTCTCGGCAATAAAACTGCAAATAGTAAAGAGTTAGAAGCTGTTAAAACACAGCTTGAAAAGGCACAGGAATCCGCAAAAAATCTTAGAACCGAACTTTCAAATTTGCTTCCTGATGAAGAAATTGACAAGCTCACAAAATTCGACAACGAACTCGATGACAATCTAATTCGAATTAAAGGTCGAATTGCTGACCAAAATGCCGCTAAAACGAAATCCGAATCGGATGCTCAGTTAAATGCTGCGAAAAAGGCAAAGATTTCTGAATACAACTCGGAATTATCAAATTTTAAGAAACTGACATTAGATTCGACTCGTCTTGAAGGTAAGAGTAATTCGGAAAATGAACTTTCGTTTGTTAATCAGCAAATGGAAGATTCGTTAAATAATCTAAACAAATTGCAAACAGACCTTGGTGATGTTCTTTCAAAAAATGAACTCGATGAAATCATTCGCCAATATGAAAAGTTCGAAAGCGACTTAGCGGACGAAGTAACCCGTATTGAAGCTCATTATGAAGACTTAAAGAATGCGCGAGAGAGCACCAAGGCCACCGCTGAGGAAAAACGTCAGGCGAAACAGACGGATGACTATACCAATGACTTAGCTACTGCCAGAAACAAGTATAAAAATATGTCTGGTGTGCCAAGTGATGTGAGTGATTCTCTTGATAATGTAGATGCTCAAATCAAGAAATTGGATACTCTCAAAGTTGGCACACAGGATTATACAGAGCAGTTAAAGGTTATTGGCACCGCTTGGATTGACGCCACTCGTCAGATGGATGCTTTTGATGATGCTCAAAAGAAGACTGAGAATCGTGTCAAGAGCATGACGGAACAAGCTCTGAAATGGAAGGAGTCTATTAAGGACAGTGAAACCGCTTCACAGGAACTGAGAGATTCCATTGACGGTATCATTAGCGCATCTAAGAAGTTAGATTCTGACCATAGTTCTGAGACATATAAACAAGGCGTAAAAGATTTGGATGACGCTTTTATTAGTGCAAAGGCGTCTATGTCTGTTTACACAGATGGATACAAAAATCTTGAATCTACTGCAACAAAAACCCTGACTGAGATTCGTAAAAAGCAGTTAGAACTACAGCAAGCAGGAAATCATAAATTTGATAATGTTCTTACAGGCGATAGCAAATCAGCCTCTCTTGATGGAAGTCTTGAGAGTCAATTCAATTATCTAAAGCGGTACAATTCACAATCAGCAGACTACAAGCAAATCCTCGAAGGTATTGTTGAAGAGTGGAAAAAAATAAAGATTGAAATTGATCAAGCTCTAAAATCAGAAGAGGATTTGGAAAAAGAAGCTGACAAGCGAAAGAAAAAGCTTGATGACCTTGCCGACTCTATTCAAAGTATTGAAAATCAATCTCGTGGCGCTGGTAACACTCTTAATACCGAGCTAAAGAAGTATGTTTACGGTGAAAAGTGGCAGAAGGATGGAGATCGACAAGATGGTATTCTGAAGGGCCTTCGTGAAAAACTGAATGCCTTGAGCGGAACTACAGATGTTTCTGAGTATAAGCGGCTTCTTCAAGAACTTGAAGCAGAAATTGACACTGCTGGACAAGAAGTTACAGATTTTAAGAAGCGTTTCCAGGAATCTGGTGCTTATGAGCGTGAGCGTAAGAATTTAAATAATCTTGTTCTGCAAATTGATAAATACGCAGCTTCTTTATCTGGATTGGATAAAAGAAAAGACTTAGCTGAAGAGTTAAATAGTATTCGACAGGCAGCAGTGGATGGCACTTCTACATACTCTACATTAAGTAACTTGTTATCAAATCTTCAGATTCGTATGGAGCAGGCCGGTATTTCTGCCGAAACGCTTGGTCAAAAACTGTCTCGTCTGTTCAAGGAACATTTCCAGACCGCCATCGCTATGGCTGGCGTTGCGATGATCAAACAAGGTCTGCGAGAGGTTTATGATAATGTTCTGGAACTGGACACGGCTGTAACAGAGCTTAAAAAGGTCAGTAAAATGACTGGCGACGAGATGAATGAATATCTCGATAGAACTGCAACAAACGCTCGTGAGCTTGGCGCGAATATCTCTGATCTTGTGAGTAGCACAGCCGATTGGAAACGCCTCGGATACACTGATAAAGATTCTGAAGAACTCGCTCGTGTGTCTGCTCTTATGGCTAATGTTGGAGACCAGATCGATAATGCAACGACTGCTTCCTCTTACCTGATTTCTGCAATGCAAGGTTTTGGGTTGGTTGCTGATGATGCAGAGCGTCTTCTGGACTGCATGAACCAAATCGCCAATACCGAACCAGTCAGTATGAACGACCTTGGAATTATCATGCAGAAAAGTTCCGCTGCGATGTCTGCCGCCGGAAATACATATCAGGAGACGCTTAGTTTGGCGGCTGCTGTGAATGGTGTACTTCAGGACGCCGATACGAGTGGCACTTACCTAAAAACTTTGAGTATGTACCTTCGTGCTTCAAAAACAGATGCTGAAAATGCCGGTATCGCAACAGATGGGATGGCAGATTCTGTATCCGAACTTCGATCTGAGTTGAAGCAACTTGCTGGTGTTGATATTATGAAGGATAATAATACCTTCAAATCAACCTATCAGATTATGAAGGAACTTTCTGAGGTTTGGAAAGATCTGTCTGATACAACACAGGCAAATATTACTGAGCTGATCTCTGGAAAGAGAGGAGGGCAGAGTACATCTGCCCTGCTGAATAATTTTAGTGTTGCTGAAGATGCTATGAAGCAGGCACTTAATTCTAGCGGCAGCGCAATGCGTGAGAACCAGACGTACATGGATTCTTTGCAGGCGAAGCTTAATCAGCTTGATTCTGCATTTCAGAAGTTTAGTACGGACTTGATGAATTCAGATATTCCAAAGTTCTTTGTAAGCCTTGCTACAGTTTTTGTTGACGGTGCAGATAGTGCTGTAAAATTTGCAGGTGCATTACCCACTTTGACAGCTGCCATCTCTGGCGTGTTGTCTGTAATGCAGATGAGCGGAAAGCTCAAAAATGGTGCGGGTAAAGTTAATATGCCCTCTTATATTTGTTGCGTATAAAATATAGGATGCGGCACCATGTAAAAATAAAATAGCCCCTAGAGTGCTGGGAAACCCTAAGAGCCATATCGCCTATTGTTATATTTATATAATGTAGGAATCGAAAGATAGAAACAAGGATATGGATGCTATATGCTGAGATAAAAGCTCGGTTTTATCGTATTGTCAAAATATGGTAACAGTCGAGTGCTAAGTAGTGTTTACAATGGGCGGTCAGCAGCCGATCCACTCCCCTATTATATAATGTAGGAGGGTGGAAGGTTCATCGACTAAAAAGGGTCAGTGAGCAACCACTGGAAGGATAGTCAGTTCTGGACGAAAGTTCAGAAGTCCACCTCAGACGTAACCAGACGACTTAAAGAAGTAGGTGGAATTGAGGAGACGCGCTATTCTCTGGCGCGATATAAATAGGAGAAAAATGATTGAATAATTGAACAAAAAGAAAAAGTACACTGTTGTTCGTTGACAGCGTACTCTAAAAAGTGTATAATAAAAACAGCCAAGGACTCCTACAGACGAAGCCCTCGGTGAACAGTTTAAAATGCAATGTAAATGCTTGGACACATTCACATCACAGAAAGAGCCACCTACTGCTAATAGGCGGCTCTTTTACTTATCACGGCTTTCGCTATGATGATGTAACATCTTGAAAATCTCAAGAAGCGTTTTGACAAAGCCAGCAAAGCCGAAAATCAGCATTGCGACATAGTAGACCGTAGTGATCTCAATAGTCATTACACATCACTCCTCTCGGTAGACTCACCGAAAGGGAGTAAAAGATATGGCATTCTCCTTCTCGCCTTTCGGCTGAATGGGAGGACGTTCGCCTATACACGTCTATGAAAGGAAGAAAGTAAACGCGGAATCCTTGACTGCCAGATTATTATACACCCGTCTGTCATATCCTGTCAATATCACTATAATGTAATTTATAATACATAAAAAGAGATTGCTTTTTTGAAATTTTCTGGCTATAATAAAAGTACAATCGCGTATCAAAAATATACGGAGGTATTTATTATGGCACGTCCTAGAGGTAGCAAGAATAAAGCAAAGGTTCTCGATGGTATTGATTACGCAGCACAGATCGCTGAAAAGAATACTGCCGCAGAATCTATTGCTCAGGAGATTGCAACTATTGGTGATGATATCGCTACACTGAATGCCCAGCGTAAAGCAAAAGAGGCAGAGTTGAAAAAGCTCAATAAAGAAATCACCAAGCTCGAAAAGAAAAAGGCTGATGCTGACGAAAAGATTGCAGCAGAGCTGAATCGTAAAAAGGCAGAAGAACTCGTTGCCAATGCGCTGGCAAACGGTATGACTGCTGAAGAAATCGCTGAACTTCTGAAATAACTGCTGCGCAGTCATCATAATGAACAAGCCCGACTTCCCTACTGCTGGGAGGCCGGGCTTTTACTATTCTTTGATGGGAGGAGGAGATGTAATGAAATTTAACATTCTAGGCTTCGATATCTCTATTGATATAAAAAAGCACGTAGAACAAGAACCAATTACAATCAATAAGATAATCCATCCCGGTGAACCAAACTACGGAGCCAATTACGAAGAGTGGTGTATAGACGCGGACGGACGCAGCTACTCTCGCTTTTTATTTCGCTTGGAGCCTCGTAAGGGACAAACTGTGTGCCGGTGGTTGTAATTATACAGATGATGAAGCCGCAAAAACCATATTAACTAATTTTGCATTTTTATAATCGAGGTGATTAAATTGAAAATTGAAATTGAAACAAAAGAACTCATTGCCCTTCTTGATTACATCAAGGGACAGCGAGAACCTGTTGGTAATGCAGACGACCTAGCCAAAGAAATTTGTAAAAACTTTTCTCAAGAAATGGCCTTAAAGTTTAGTCGTCGTACTTGAGCACACCAGATTTTTCGAGAGCAGACAGAATAATATTTGTTGACGATGTAATAGAACTTGTCATGATTCTGGCAATCAGCTCGCCACGACTCATATTGTCAGCGTTGCTGAAGTTGGCGCAAACTCTAATAGTTTCTTTCTCGACTTCCTCAGAAAGAATCTTATTAAACTCTTCTCTAGTCATTGTAATCTCCTCCTTTCTTCTAGTCTTTATTTAAGTCTACCACAAAAAGACAAAGAAGTAAATGAACAGGAGTTCACATTTGGTAAAGGACGTCAAAACTCATACACACATGCTTTACATTTAAATTGATTTCCCGGTTTACCTGTGGATTGACAGCTTGCACTTTCCATGCTACACTTCCCTTATTAAAGGAGGATACTGCCATGGAAAACAAGAAACATATTCCCGACTATGAGATTTCAACTTACAATAAGCGGTCGCCAAAGGACGTTGATATGTTGGGCGTTCTTGAAAATGGCAACAGCAATAACAACAAAGGAGGTGCCGATGAACACAGTTCAAGCACTAATCAGCAGCGTTGATCTGCTATTTCATGTTTTTGTGCCGGGCGCACTATGCGTTTGGTGTTATCGCTGGCTTGACATGAAGAAAATGAGCGACCAGATGTTTTTCGTGTTAAGCGTAGCTATTGGATATCTTATTAAGAGTTCCGTGGATTACTTAGACACAACATTTTGGTCGATTGCTATTAAAGGTTTCCCTCTTGTTCTTGCGTATGTCCTTTTTGGTTTGCTCTACGCTATAGTATTTTTCAAGTTAAAGAATTGGTTGCCGGTTCGTAAGCTGTTTTCCAATGTACTTGGTGTTGAGACTGCCGGAAATATTTTCACTCAACACTTTGATGACGCAGAGGGTGTTCTTGTAAAGGTATTTATGAAGGACGGAAATATCTTCTACGGGAAGCCTCAAGGAATTGACGATGATTATATCTCGCTGGTTCACTATTATGTTTCAAAAGATGATTCTCTTGAATCGTGGAAGAGTGCGGCAGATACGTTGAAAACAAATGCAGCTCTCTGCATTCCCATGTCCAACGTGAATCGTTTTGAGTTCATCTATCCTAACGCCAATTCCGACGCCGCCAAATTCATCCTTCAGAATGGTATTGAGTAATTGAATATTGTGAACTGAACCCTATCGGATGTAGTGTCTGATAGGGTTTTATTATTGCTTACCACTCATATCCACAATCATCACAGTGGAACTGAACTCTAGGCTTACGCGCTAGCAGTCCCCAAACAGCAGCATCGACTAATTTAGCCGTAGTTGATACCTTGTGAATATTGGGGCTGTGACAGGTAGGACAGGTTGGAACGTATTTGGGATGCTCTTTCTCTTCTAGCTCTGCTCTATATTGGGCATCGAAAGCAGTGGCTTTATCTTGCATCTCTTTAAGAGAATCCGGGCTAAGTGTTGAGACATCAATCTGTGGCAGATGCTCAAACTTCCAATTGATTTTCTTTTGCTGGCTCATACTATTCCATTTAGGCGATAATATGACATCTCTAAAGCAAAATGCGCACAGCATTTGATTTTGGGGATAATACTTGTCACATAACGGACAGTAGCGTACATATTTATCCATATCCATTCTCCTCAAAAGTGATATTATCTTTCATGAACGTTTTTGACGTTGATGACAATAATCATATTACCGGCCTAATAACGAAAATAAGAAATTTGTATAAAGGATTTCTATCATTGAGTGTAGCGGAACGTGGTGCTGGAACTTCTTTCCTTGATTTTATCAAATATTCAATAAGAAGTAAAGCCTCAACTGATGGGTTGACCATCTCCATGAAGGCGGCAACGTTCGCGGCAAAAGCATTAAATCTTGCTTTGTCGATGGCTGTTGGTGCATTGGTTGGCATGGCTATCAATGGGGTTATTTCCGCTATAGCTGATTATGCGCAACGGATTGACACTGCGGCCACGAAGACAAAAGAAGAAGCTGACGCAGCTAACAATGCAACTTCTTCTCTAAAAGACCTAGTTGATGCTTATGAAGAACTAGGCGATAAGTCTGGTTGGAGCACAGAAGACTTCGATCAAGCAAAAGATATTCAAGAAGAACTTTTGACCCTTGCTAAAGAACAAGGCACTCTTGATGAAAATAAAGTAAATCAGCTTGACCTTCAGAACGGCAAGTACGAAGAGCAACTTGGTTTGCTGAAAGACATCACAGAAGAACAACTCAAAGCGTCCGAATCTAAACTAATTCAGTCCAAAGATGCTCAAGGCAACAAGCTTGTCAAGACCGCTAAGGATAACAATCGTTCTCATTTCTTTAGTTCTATTTCTGCAAATGCTAACCTTGGCATTATGAATGAGCTAAAGGACGCAGGGATTGATGTCTTTAACAAGAGCGGCAATTTTGGCGTAAAGGACTTGAATGACCCAGATTCTATTGCAAAGTATTATTCTGAGCTTGGGAAGGCTCTGGATTATATCGTTCAGAACACGACAGAAGCACAGCGAGCTGCCGGTGGCGCTTACCATACTGTTTATCAGTATTTAATGAATGAGCAAGCTGCGCTCCAAGATGACGTAGATGCTTATAATGATTCTACTGATGCTGTTAATGAGAATGTAAATGCTCGTAGAAAGCTCCAAGCTATTGATTTCTGGAGTGATGGCAAGAGCAATGGTATGGATGTAAGCTATAGTTTCGACAAGGTCAACTCCGCAATCGAGACGCTGAAAAATACCATTGATGACTTTGATGCAAGTAAACTGAATGACCTTCTTTGGGGCACAAACGAAGGCATTACAGATGAACAGGCTCAGGCTCTTGCGGCTCTTCGCAAAGCACTGACGGATATGGACTTCTCCGCCGATACAGACGGTGTAAATGCGTTCATTCAGGCTCTTGTACAGGTTGGACTTGTCGCAGGTTCTACCGCTGGTAGCATTGATGCTGTAACTCAGGCTTCTCAAAAAATGGAGGATATCTCTTCTCAAATCGATGAGATTCAAACGGCTTACAAGAATGCAACTACTGCCATCGAGGAATACAACAAGTACGGTTATCTAAGCGCCGATACTTTGCAAACTCTTCTTAATGAAGACTTCGAGTATCTGAGTTGTCTCGAACTCGTTGATGGTCAGCTTCAGGTGAATACCGAGAAGTATCAGGGTATGATTGCCGCTCAGTATCAGTCTGCGGCCATGGCTCTTGTTGAGAAGGCAAATGCGGAGCTTGCAAAGATTGCTCAGGGCGAAAAGAAGGATGCTGTCGAGGATGCAACCAAGGCAACAGAAGACCAAGCAACAGCTTTGACTGAACGGGTCTGTCCTGCCCTTGGCGAGTTTGCAAAAGCATCTATGACAGCCGCTGCAGCACAGGAGTTCTTGGCAAATGGAGATGCAGCATGGTCTGTTGACCCAGAAAGGACTAAGGAAGTCTATGCTGGCCTTGCTTCTGGTTTAAATATTTTGGACGCAACTGTTGACCAAATCATGGGCAATTCGGATAAATTCCGTCAGCACATGAATGGTTTTGATAAGGAAACCAAGAACCGGAATAAGAATACTGCCAAATCTGTAACTGATGTGGCTTCTGCCTTCGATACCTTAAATAAGGCAATGAAGGAGTATAACCAGTATGGTTATCTGTGTGCTGACACAGCAAAGTCTTTGGTTGGTCTGGACGATAAGTTTACGGCCTGTCTGACGAAGCAGGGCAAAAAGCTCCAAATCAATGTAGAGCAGTTCCGTAAGTTTGTGAAGGAACAACTCAAGGAAGCGAATGCCGCAAAAGATGGCGGAAAATCAGCTGATGAGATGAATAAAATTCTGAACTATCTTGATCAGAATGTAGACACAACAACCATCTCTTTCGAGCAGTTGACTGACGCCATCAAGGGCTACGGCACTGCGATGGATAAAGCCAAGGAAAAGACGGACGCTATAAAATCCGCATTTTCCAGCCTCTCTGAAGTCAGTAAGAATAAAATTGATAGTCCGTTTGGTGCTCTTGATTCTGATGATGTTGAAAAGCAGTATCAGGCAATCCGTGATTTGTATGACAATACCGATTTGTTCACAGACGATAGGTTTGCAGGAGCTTTGAATCCAGAAACAGGATTGATAGATTATAACAGTGATGCATTCAAGCAGATGTTCCTCGAAAAACTTGATAGCATGGCTACTGCTTGCGAAGAAACCGGAGGTAAAGCCGGGAAATATCTTGCTCAAGGTTTCCGTGATGCTGAAGATAAGATTAAAACCAATGTTATCAGTATCGAGGAGTATATCAATGGTCTAGGCTCCACGCTTGAAAACATCAATAATCGGATGGACAATTTCCAGAGTGCGTTTAATGATTTGTCCGATATTGTAGACGAATACAACACTTACGGAGATTTGAGTCAAGACAGCATTCAGAAGTTAATGGGGCTTGATGTAAAGTACACGGCTTGTCTTGATCTCCAAGGAGATAAGCTTGTTTTTAACAAGGAAGCGTTCCGAGACCTTTATATTGAAGAGTTAAAAGAACTTGCCTTGAAGTACGAAGGTACGGAAATCGGTAAACGTTATGCTGAGATTCTTCAGAAGGTTGCTGATGGTACTTGGGATGTGACCGACCATATGAAGGGTATGGGCACTGAAGTTGAAAAACTCAAATCTGGCTTGTCAGATCTGAAGGATATCTTCTCTTCCATGCTCTCACTCTTTGAAAAGTTCAATACAGATAAGGACAATGACCTCAAACTTTGGGGCGAGGCCATGACTGAGGATATTGATAAGCGGATTGAAGCTCTGAACAAACAGAAGGAAGCTCTGGAAAAGGCAAACGATGAAGAGGAACGTGCAATTACTCTTGCAAAGCTTAAAGCTGAACTGGAAAAGGCTCGCACTCAGCGCACCGTTCGCAAGTTGACCAGTAATGGCTATGAGTGGGTGGCTGATGAATCTGCTGTTAAAGAAGCGAAAGACAACCTGAGTGATCAGCAACGAGAATGGCGTAAAGAAGATGCTGAAAAAGCAATCGACGACCAGATCGACAAGCTGAACGAGCTGAAGGACAAGTATAGTGAGGCGATGAACCTAATTGGTACCAGCCTTGACGATTACAACAAAAAGCTTCGTTACGCCGCTCAGATTCAAGACATGACATTCTCTGAGATGGAGGGTCGTGTTGATGAGTACAAGAACAAAATTATTGCAAGCTTCACAAGCGCTGCTCCTATTTCTGGTATTCGGAATCTGATTTCGAATATCGAGTCCCTGATTAACACTCTTACAAAGCTGAACAATGTGTATTCATGGATTCAGACTGGCAAGTATCAGGACAAAGGCACAACTGGTCTATGGAATACGATAAAAGGATTCTTCAATAAAGGAAAATCAGAGAATATAAATAAATCCTTTAAAGACACCTTCGATGCCGCTAAAAAAGCATTTAATGCTGGTAAAAAACAGCTTACAGATACTGCAACTACTGGAGCAAATGATGTTATCAATGCAATAATCAACCAGATTAAAACTTCTGGAAACGGACTTATTGAAACATTTAGTGGAATCTGGAAGAAGATCAAAGGTGGCGCTCAGAGCCTATTTAGTGGTTCCGGCGAAGGCGGCGGCATTGTTTCCACAGTTGTAAATGGATTTAAGGCTATCGGTAATGCTGTTAGTAAGAGCAAGATTGGAACTGCAGTAGTTAGTGGCGGAGGTAAGTTGCTTGCTGGTGCTGGAAAACTTATTGGTACAGCCGGAAGTGCCTTGGCTGCGGCTGGGCCTTACGCAATTCCAATCGCGGCGGCTGCTGGTCTTGGCATTTATAGCGGTGTAAAGAGTATAAAGCATCAGAAAGAAATTTGGTCCAACAAAGAAGATGGTTTTGGCAAGAAGGCAATGAAGTCGGTTGCTACGTTCTTCTGGGACATCAGTCCGATTGGTGGAATCGTAAATCTATGTAAAGACATTTTCGGAAAGAATAAAGAGATTGCCGACAACACGAAGAATAACGGAAAAGACAATACATCTTCTGGGGCTACAAACAGTAGCGAAGGCATCGTCATCGGCAATATCAAAGGCAAGAAAGCTGGTGGCTCTAGGAGCATTAAGCAGTCCGGTCAATACAACGTTGATGAGCGCGGTCACGAGTTGCTTGTGAGACAACCTGCCTCTGGCCGGTACACCTATCTTGAAACTGGTGACGGTGTTGTCCCTGCCGATATCACTTCTCGTCTATTTGATATGGGTGGAAACCCGGACAGATGGTTCACGGAGCAAATGGAGCGTAATGCCGGTATCAGCAATGTTCAGAATCGAACTATCGAGGGAGACAAGATAACCATTGGCGATATCTACATTCAGAATCCCGTTGGTGGTGTTGATGACCTTGCTCGCGAGATCAATCAAAGAATGCCTGCCATGTTCAAACAGATTCAAAGTAAACGATAAGGTGGTGATAATATGAGCAGAGAATCCTCAAATGCAGTCGATGTACTGATAAGACACATTATTAAAGCTGCAAATGACGCAGTGAGCGCTGCTCGATTTGATAAAACCTTTTTCGGCGTTGTGACGGATGTCTTTTCGGGCGGCTATACTGTAACCGCAGCCGGGAATGAATATAAAGTCAAAACAACACAACATTTTGATACATATGAGCGTGTTGCCGTTACCGCCCCACAGGGAGATTTCAGCAATTTGATTATTCGTAAAATTTAATAGTGATTATTGCGGGAAGCTTCGCCAGTGACGAAGAACCCCGCATTTTTATTTTAAGGAGGTGGCATTTTATTGGCGAAACCAACGATTAAGCCGATTGGGATTTTTGACGCTACAATTGGCACCACGGTCTATTTTTATATGAGCGCATCAAACGTTTCATTGACCGAGTACGAATATTTTATTTATAACGGCAAAGACGACACAGAAGCCTGCCACTTCATCGGAAATACTGAAAGCTTAAATTACAATATAACTACAGGATACTCGTTCTCTATATCTCTATCGAATGGAAAACTAAAAAACCAAGCAACAAATTATTATATCAAACTACGGGTAAAAACTACTGGCGATATATTATTTGGAGATTGGAGTTCTGCAGTTTCTTTTTATTGTAAGGAAAAGCCAACACTTGGGTTTGTTGGAATGACTGCTAACGAGACAACTCCCATTACGATGTATGCGGCAGTATTTGAGCTTCAATATACATACAATCTTGAGCAGGCCGAAACATTAAAGAATTATAAATACTATTTTTATGATTCCGAAAAGAAGCTTCTTGAGTCGTCCGTGGAATATCCCGGCGCTATCACAAACACTCTATCTCAATATGGATTAAAAAATGATTCGACTTACTATGTCCGTGGCACTGGAACGACAAAAAACGGCTATGAGCTAGATTCTGGATATTATGAAATTCACGTCAAATTTTCCGATATCTCAAATAGTTATGCTTTGGAGGCGGTAAACAACGCTGAAAAAGGTTGTATTGAAATTTCGTCTCACTTTATCTCCATTGAGGGCATTCCGAGTGGAGACTATACATTCGAAACAGATGAATCAGGCATGACATCTATTGATCTCTCCAGTGGCGCAAATGTTATGTACAGTTTATCTAGCGATAAGCGTCCATATGACTTTGTTTTGAAATATGTCGTGAAACCCGTGCTTCACAAGACATTCTCAAAAATTATTTTTGAAGATGATGTATATGGAGAGCTGACGATAAATGTGCGCGACTATAGCGATGGTGAAAAACTTCATGCAACGTTTAGTCTTCATATTGGAGAAAATTTCAATTATATAATCAGAAGCAATTGTATTGATATTGTAAGTTGTGAATATCTTTACATCTGTCTTTTTCGAAAAGATGGGTATTTTAATTTAACTATTAAAGCCATGGACACGGCAGCAAGAGAGGCGGTGAGGTAATGTTTTTAGGATTAGATTTTTTGAATGGAGATAATTCTCTTGGTTTTACAAATCTCAATGATAAACTGGAAGGACTCTCTATTTCAAATTCAAAGTTTGACAAGATTTATCTCACAACAGATACACAGAATACATCAAGTTCAGATTTTACCTCGAATGTTAACACGGTAATCTTGACAACTTTTGATGATAAAACTCTCGAAGCTGGCAATATTGGCTCTTTTGGTAAGCGCTTGCGTTCTATGCAGTTGAAGCGTCGTGAGAACGGAAGAAATGAATGGACTACGCTTGCAGGTTATACAATTACAGATGCTGATCACCTGAATTTTTCTTTTGCCGACTACTTTGCACGTGGACGGAACACAGAGTATGAATATTGCGTTACTTATGTTCTTGATGACGGTACGGAGCTTCCATACATTACGGCATCGACTACAAGCCGATTTGATGGAGCTGTAATTTCAGATTCTACAACTTCTTATCATGTACTGCTTGATCCAAAGATTACAAACACGACAAGGAATCGAGAGTCGAAAATTGTTACTACTTTGAATGGTAAATATCCTTATATCTTCTGGGGGAGTGAATCCAATTACGATTCAAGCAATTTCTCTGGAACTATTATCAAAAATGACGGTTGCGACAGTTGGGACTTTGATGGATCTTACCGCTACAGAGAGGATATGATAAATTGGCTCACAAACGGCGCTGCAAAAATCTTGAAGATGTCTGATGGCAGAGAATGGATGATGGCTGTTGATGGAAATGTTGACGTGGATAATTCAGAACATCTCGATAAAGTCTCTATCAGTTTTAACTTCACGCAGATTGGCGATTTTGATAGTTCGGATGATCTAAGCAATAACAGTCTAACCGCGTTTGATGAAAGCAAATATAGCGTATTCTATTCTGTTAGTCTTGTTCTTGAAAATGCAACCAGCTCAAACCGCCGCGTTGCGATTAAGAGCGGTGCAGAATATCGTACAGTGCTCTCCCCTGCTGCCGGATATGATTTAGGCGACGTAAACGTTGTTATGAATGGTGTGTCTATCACTGATGCAGTATTTAATGCAAAAACTGGAGAGGTAATTATTCCGGTTGCAACTAACAATATCACGATTTCTGTGATTGCCGCACGAATTAAAGCAGCTCAAATTGAACTTGATTGTACGGCACTGAATCTAAAGAAAGACAATCGCAAGCAACTACATCTAAAATATCTCCCAGAAAACGCAAAAGTCGGAACAATTTCTTGGACTTCGACAAACGAAAGGGTAGCAAAAGTTATTGACGGTGCCGTTCAGGCCGTTGGACACGGCAGCGCAACTATTACTGCAGAACTCGACGGTTTGAAAAAGAAATGTATCGTTAATGTTGTGTCGCTCTCTGATGGCATTAAGCTAAACAAATTCAGAGAAGGCGCTTCTATTATTGAACAGGAAAACGGGAACGACACATATTTTATCGTGGCAAAACACGATTATGAGCCAGAGTTAAATGGAAGTGGTCTGACATTACTTGTGCGTAAGAGCAATTACGAACAACGCAGATGGAATAATAGGGATTTAAATAATTATGCCGAATGTGAACTGGATACTTGGTTTAATAACACATATTATAAACTTTTGAGCGACGATTTGAAAAAGGTTATTGGTAAAACAAATATTCAATACACTGTTGGCGGAAGGTCGTCCAATGGCACAAACCAAACACAAACAACACTACAAAGAAAAGTTTTTGCACTGTCCGCAAACGAGCTTGGAGTGGAACATTCTTATGCAAATAAAGAAGGCAGCCAACTCGCGATATATGAAGAGTTGCTTACTACTGGAAGTACAAATGACACGGCTCAATGGACAAGAACCCCTTCTGTGAAAGCAGACAATCAATACACTAGTGCAATAGCTGTTGTACTCGAAGGTAAAAATTATAGTGCACAATCAGACAAATGTTCTTCCACAAGTAGTTGTTGGTTTTCATTTGATGAATGGGATGCTGGCCCAAATGATCATATCAGCGGTGTCAGTCCACATCCGTATGATATATATGCACGTCCGGCCTTTACTGTGAATGGAAATGTTATGGTTGCACTTTCTTACGGAGTCGAAGTGACTTCAATTACAGTGCCCGATGTGCAAAAGAATTTAACGATGTATCTTGGAAACACATATCAATTAACCCCAACTTTTGCACCCATTGACGCTACATACCCTGTAATATCTTTTGCCAGTAGTAATCCGTTTGTGGCTTCTGTTGACAAGAATGGACTTCTTGAAGCAAAGTCTGTTGGCGAAACGTCTATTACAATTTCTATTGATAATATAACGCTGATATGTTCTGTAACCGTTAAAAATCATTAAGTAAGGAGGTGTTTTTATGCACTACGTTGCAACCATTCAAGAGTTGCAGATGTTAAAAGCCAGAACAAAACACCTCTATTGTAAATTAGAGTTGCTTGATAAAAATCTGAACGTTCTTGATAGTTTGGAAGGGCTTGCACAAGATGGATCTATTTCTATTGATGCAGACGCTGACATCAGACACACATTTTCTTCAACTATCTATCTCAAGAAAAATGAGGCAATAAGCAAATATTCTACTGAGGATTGGGTAGACAAACTTGTTCACGTTTATATTGGAATGAAACCTGTAGGCGGCTCAATTTATTGGTATTCTAAAGGCGTGTATGCGTTTAATACAAACGGATTCACATATAATGCAACTGAGCATAATGTATCTATCTCGTGCGTTGATCTAGTCGCCTTGTTAGATGGTAGTTTAAGCGGAACGCTTACAGGAACAAAGACAACAATACAGATTGGTTTAAAAATCAAACAAGCCATTATTGATACCTTTAAGCTTGCCATTTCATACGGATTTATAGGTAATGTTGACTATATGGTCGATTACTGGAATCGCACAATTCCGTATGATATTGATTTTGATACAGCATCGTCCATTTGGTCTATTTTAACGCAGTTACGAGACTTGTACTATCCATTTGAAATGTATTTTGAAGATACAACTTTTGTATGCCAAGAGATTCCATCTGGATTTGATGATCCTATAGTTATGGAGAATGACGACTTTCAGGATTTGGTCATTTCGGAAAATAATAGTGTCGATTATAGTGAAATCAAAAATTGTATAGAGTTGTTTGGTGCATCTATTGATTACGATACATATGCTGAAAATACAACGCACACTGTACAAATAGATGAATCAGAAATTGCCAAAATGCCAGTATACATTGAAGCAAAAAAAGAATATGATGATAAAATCAATTCAATAAAAGATACTGGTCATAGCGTATATGGAAACATTGACAATATCAATAGGCCAAAAATCCTGTGGACTACTGATACTATGGAAAAATATGCGGCGTTTATTGAAGAAAATCCTTATATTGAAGAGGGAGATTATTCTACTGTTTGTGGTGCAGATGGCTCATGGGGAGATACCGAAGAAACAACAGTTCAAATTGCATATACTCCTTTACTCGTTTCTAGAGAGACATTGATTCCACTTGTGAATGAAGACATCTTATCTTACATTGATGAAATCGTATCTACCGCAAGAACAAATTGCAACAATGTCATGTCGAAATTACCTGATGAGATTTTGAAATTAGATAAAACAGGAATCGTAAAATCAATCTACGGTGAAGAGTTGACTGTAAAAAACATGATTGCAGCGGTTGAAGGCTGTTTTGTAAAAATCGGAAATAATTCTTCTGTACATCTTTCTGCTGTCGATGTGTGTGCGATATCTGGTTGGTCTGAAGAAGAGCTTGTCAGTAAATTCGGAAAATCCAGTCAGTTTGTTGGTTATTCAATGCATAATATCCAGAGCGAGGTATGGAATGCAAAAGACAAATTACAAGCCGTACATGACGATATTGTTGAGAAGAATAGTGGTGCAGTAAAAACAAGTAATGTTGTTTTAAATGTCACAAATCTTGATATGGAAAATGATTGTAATATTGCACTTACAACACCATTCGAAGGATTTTGTAAAACTGTAAACATTACAATTAACAATACGGTAACAGGAACTGATGGTGAGAGCACAACTCAAAACGTTTATCCGCATGGGCCATTTACTTTATATGCGTCTGACGTTGATGAAGATGGAACTGATGTGCCGACTGACGGGACAAAACTTGCCGCAGATACAATGATTGTTATCAAGTATTCAAAAGACATGAAAGCCTTGTATTATCGCGGAGAGCAACAAACTCATGCAATGGTTATGCTTGTTGATAAGCAGCCAACGGAAGAAGAACTCAAGAAATACAAAAGAGATGAAGCTTGCAATAACATAAAGTTTATTAGTCTAGAAGAAAGTACAGGCTCTATCACTGAGGCAAATCCACGCTTTACGATCGAAAAAATTGGACGCAGAAACAAAGTTTGTTCCGGTTCAGAATATGAAGTATACTATACAGATGAATCTGCTATGCAGTGCGCTGAATATGAGTTGTGGAAGTCCTGCCGATTGACCGATAGTGTCAATGTAGAGTGTCTGTTGATTCCATGGCTTGAGGTTAATCAAAAAATAACCTATGTGCCAAAATACATCGATACGCATGGTGAGGCTCTTGAGTTTATCATAAAGAAAATAGATATCTCCATTGGTGAGGGAACGATGACACTTACATTGATGCGTTACTTCCCCTACTATCCGTACATTGTTCAGAATAAATATTAACCGGCTCCGAGAAATCGGGGCTTTATTTTATGCTCCAAATACACAGGAGGTGTAATAGATGACTTATGAAATGAATCAGGACGGGAGCTACAAAGACCTTGAGTTCACCAACTTCCCTGCCAAGATTGATAGCTGGGAGGACAGCGAGGACGTATCCTCCGACTATTTGGATGCTGCGAACAATTACAAGGCAGCGTTGGCGAAGGGTAATTATGCTACCGCCCAAAATATTCTTTTGAGCACTCCGAAACTAAAAAATATGCTGATTGGTGCAAAAGACATCAATGAGTTAAAACATGCCGTTATGGCAATCGAGCGTCTTTATACAGAAGATGTCAAGTCTCTAATTACTGACTATTCTAACGAGGTAAAAGAGAATGCTCAAAAGGCAACAACTGCTGCATCTAGCGCGATGAGTTCCAAAACGGTTGCAGAAACAAAAGCACAAGAAACAGCCGAATCTCTTGAAAATCTAAAGACGTTAAAAGGTACTCTTCCTACCGATTTTACTGAGTATGTTGCGCAGGTAAATCAGACTGCGGATGATGCTGTAAATAAGACAAGTCATGACTATGTGAAGTCTGTTGAGCAGACAGAGAATAATGTTACTGTAAATTTTGGTGATGACGCAAATCCGGTTGTTATTGATAAATATTCTCTGCCCGTCGCTACTGTTGACGCTCTGGGTGGCGTTAAGGCTGGCGATAACGTGACAGTTACAGAAGATGGAAAGTTGAGCATTACTGCTAATAACGTTGCCGGTGCTCTTGGATTTACACCACTCGCGCCACAGTTGCCATATACAATGACATTTGAGACTTGTTATGTTGGAAATGGTGTTGTTGGCTCTGCTGAAAAAGCTGTGAAAATCAAAGTCAATAAAATATATGATTCCATTTTAGTTATTCCAGTTCCAAAACAGACCTACACGTATACTGGCGATCATTATAAAACCAAAGACTTTGTATTGCCATTTTTGTTTGGCGGCGCAGCATCAAAGATCAGTGTTTTGCCAATTCGTGGTGCTGAAAATTACGCGCCGTTTTCGTGGCCTGCATGTGTTTCAAACGGAGTCTGTTATCAAACTGGGGCAACAACACTAACAAAGTATCTTTATCGTTACGATAGCGAAAACAAACAAGTAGAAATGTATTCAGTTGAAACATCTCCGAACACTGATATTTTGTTAAACAAAAAAGATACAACTTATTATGTTTTCGGTATTGACTGGAATATTGAAATTCCGCAATCGCCATTGGATACGGCTACTAACGAAGCAAGTGAATAATAAAAATTGGAGGTGAGTAAATGGCTTTATCATTTGAAGATTCAAAGCGTTTAGCTGAAAAAGCATTTGAGCCCGCCACCATGGATCTTAATATCGAAGAGGATGTGCAGCGTCCTGTGTACGACGAGGTTGATATCTCCACCCTTGCTGATGTCGATGAAGAATATTCCAGAAGCGGCAACTATACATGGTATGACGAGTTCACGGACAATGATTTTTCTACCGTTACGGAAAATAAAGAGATCTCCATTAACGCAAGCCAGATCAATATCACGCAGGAAAACAACTCTCAGGTCATCCCTTTTGAGATGCCTCGCTATTATGATGGCATTGACCTGATGAAAATGACAATTCAGGTGCACTATGTCAACGCAAAAAATGAGGAGAATTATGCCGCTCCTGTAAATGTCAGTTATAGTTCTGACAAGATTCGATTCTATTGGATGGTCAGCGACTCTGCCACTGTGAAGGAAGGCAACCTTCAGTTTGAAATTATGGCGGTTGGTGCAATCACTGTGCCGAACACAACCACAACGAAAAATTATCTGTGGCGCACCCGTCCTAATAGCCAGTTGACTGTTTTAAAGGCACTTGCCGGGACTGCGATGAACGACCCAACCGGCGATGACTGGTATACCCAGTTCTTGTCTACCATGAGTCAGAAGGTCGGCGAAGCACAGACTGCCGCAACGCAAGCAGCGCAAAGTGCACAAGAAGCACAGGCCGTTGTTGATGGTCTGGCCGATACACTGGCGAACTATTACACTAAGGAAGAGGTAGACGGCTTTGTTACTCTTCTTCGGGGCGACATTGCTAAGGTTGACGGTCTTGCAAAGTTTGATGTGCAGTACAATGCTGAAACACAAACGATCAAGTTCCTAAATGGCGATAAGCTTATTAAGACTATTACGCTGAACACCGATCCGAGTGCTGAGTGGGTGACCGCTTTTAACAAGACCGTCGAAGCAAAAATTGACAAGAAGATTGCGCCTGTAAAGACTGAGCTGGCTGAATACAAGACCAGCAACGACGCAGCGGTAAAAAATCTGCAGGACAGTGTTGGGGATTTGCCGAATACTCTGCAAAGCGATTATTACAATAAGCAGGCAACCGACAAGCTGTTAGAGGCAAAGGCTGAAAAGACCAGCGTTGAGACAGTGGCAAACGATCTGACCGTAGTAAAGAACACTACTTCAGGTCTGCAGAATAATATTGATACCATTAATAGTGATATTTCCGATATTCAGGAGCAGTTAAAGAACGTAAAACCAGATCCGAATTCTGGGCGTGAGTATGATATTACTTACGAAGATTCCAAGCTTAGCCTGCTGGAAAACGGAACCGTAAAAACACAGGTCGTTATTCAAGGTGGTAGTGGTGGCGGTACTGGCGGCAGCACCAGCGTCATCAAGATTGAGCGTCTGGATGGTTCTGCACTGACCGTTATTGCTGGCGACCCTGCGATTATCAATTTCAAGTTCTCTTCTGTGGATAACTCTGGTGATGATACAGGCTCTGCAACTGGCATCTGGTATGTTGGTAACACAAAGGTTGGTACACAAACCGTCATTCAGGGTAAAAACAGCTTTGATGTAACTCAATATCTGCACAGTGGCGATAATACCATCAAGTTGCAAGTGACTGATAGTGTTGGTAGTGTTGGCACAAAGACATGGAGTGTCAATGTTGTTGAGTTCTATTTGGAGAGCACCTTTGACGATACGCTCGTGTACAGCGGCGAGGTAACTTTCCGCTATACTCCGTATGGCAATATTGCAAAAACTATCAACTTTACGATTGATGGAAAGATTCTTGGCTCTACCACAAGCAGCGTTACCGGCAGACAGCTGACTTATGCTATTCCTGCGCAGACCCACGGCGCACATTTGGTAGAAGTTTCCATGACTGCTGAAATCAATGGGAAACAGGTCACCAGTAATAAGGTCGTCAAAGATATCATGTGGGCAACTGAAGGTAATACGACTCCTATCATTAGTTGCGCTACAAAGACAGCAAGCGTAAAGCAGTACAGCAATGTTGCAATCAACTATACCGTTTATGACCCTTCTAGCTCTACAACCACTGTAACGCTGGAGGTTGACGGCGCTAAGACTGCCACCCTAACTGTTGGACGCACCATGCAGACATGGACTTGGAAATCTGCTGATATTGGCACTCATACGTTGAAAATCGTATGTGGCTCCGTGAGCAAGGAGATTAGTGTCGAGATTAAAGAGCTTGGTATTACGATTGAGCCCGTTAAGACAAATCTGGCTTTTGATTTCAACCCTGCTGGCAAAACTAACGCTGACGAGACCCGCTTGTGGTCTGATGGCAATACAAGGTTGACTGTAAGCGATAATTTTGACTGGTCTAACGGCGGTTATCAGCTGGACGAAGATGGCGATACCTACTTCTGTGTGAAGGCTGGTACAACTGCAAATATCAGTTATAAGTTGTTTGGCGATGATGCAAAGAAGTTGGGCAAGAATTTCAAGCTCGTGTTTAAGACTACGAATGTCAAGAACTACGATGCTACGGCGCTGACCTGCTTGAATGGTGGTATTGGTTTGAACATTCAGGCGCAGAAGGTCACGTTGACCAGTGAGCAGAATAGCATTTCTCTTCCGACCTGCGAAGATGATTTTATGGAGTTCGAGTTCAATATTTTGCCCGACAGTCAATATAAGGAAATGGTTTTGTGGCTGGATGGTATTCCCTGCCGCGTTGAATTGTATGACGCAAGCGACAACTTTACACAGGCTTCTCCGGTAGGCATTACGATTGGTTCTCCTGATTGTGACGTGCTTGTTTACCGCATGAAGTCCTACATGATGAACCTGACGGACGACGAGATCCTCGACAACTTTATTGCGGACGCAAAGAATGCAGAGGAAATGATTGAGCGCTACACCCGCAATGATATTACGGATGTGAGCGGCGAGCTGAATCCTGACCTGCTGGCTGAGAAGTGCCCAGATCTGCGCATTATCAAGATATCTGCTCCGACCTTTACGACCGGCAAGAAGAACGAAGTGCCTAACACAACTATTCAACACATTTACAAGAATGGCCGTGCTGTGGAAGATAACTGGACTGCTACCGGTTCTCACAAGGGACAGGGCACTAGTTCTAACGCATACGGTGAATCCGGTCGTAATATTGATATCGATTGTTCTGGTGGTTTTATTTTTGGTGACGAAACCACTGGCAGCAAGTATGCGTTTACAGAAAATAGCGTTGGCGAAAAGTATTTTAATATCAAAGTCAATGTTGCCTCTTCTGAGAATGCAAACAATGCTCTGCTGGCAGACGAGTTCAACGAGTTCAACCCGTATATTCGTCAGGCTCGCAAGGATAATCCGAAAGTGCGCGACACCATGGCGTTCTATCCCTGTGTTGTGTTTATTCAGGAGACCGACACCACAAACGCAACCGTCTTTAAGGATGGTCAGTGGCACTTCTATGCTTGCGGAGATTTTGGCAACTCTAAGAAGAACAGTGACACAATGGGTATGGACCCGAACAACCACAAGGAAGTTATCATTGAGATCGATAATAACACCGATGCACAGACCCGCTTCCTGAGTGGCGATTTCTCTGAGGAAACTTGGGATGGCGACCACAGCTTTGAGTTCCGCTATATCAACAAAGCATGTACCGAGGAAGAGATTCAGGCAGCTAAAAATGCGTGGATTCGCGTACAGAACTGGGTCGTGAATGCAGATGATACTGAGTTCAAGAAGAATTTCGAGAACTATTTTATTAAGGACTCTGCCCTGTTCCACTATCTGTTTACCGAGCGTCATACCATGGTTGATAACCGTGCAAAGAACGTATTCCCTCACACGACTGACCTTGTGCACTGGGATTTCTGCTTTGACTACGATAACGATACTGCCATGGGTAACGATAATGAGGGTGGTCTGACTCTGAGCTACGGTTACGAGGATACGGACACCATCGGCACAAAGAGCGTGTTTAACGCACATGACTCCAAGCTGTGGTGTAAGATTCGTGACCTGTTTGCAGATGACCTTGCAAAGATGTTCCTGAGCCGTGAGAGTGCTCTGGCATGGAGTTCTACCCGTATTCTGAAGAAGTTTGAGGACTATCAGGATGTAAAGCCCGAGAAGCTGTGGATCATGGATATGCGGCGCAAGTATTTCCGCACTTATGAAGACAATGGTACTACCAGCTATCTTCCCATGATGCATGGTAACAAGCGCCATCAGCGGCGTCAGTTCCAGCGTTATCAGGAAAAATACATGGCATCAAAGTATACAGGCGCTGCTTGCACCTCTGATGATATGACCATTCGTGGTTACACTCCGACAAACTGGACAGGCGTGAAGCCCGATGGTACTTTCCATATTGTCCCCTACGCTGATACTTATGTCTCTGTACGGTATGGTTCTAACCCTGTAAAGGTGCGTGGTAAGCGTGGGCAAACTTACGAGATTCAGTGCCCGATTGCGGCAATGAACGATACTGAAGTTTACGTTTACAATGCTTCTATTATCCAGAGCATTGGTGACATTTCTGGTTTCTACCCCGGTTATGTTGATTTTAGTCACGGTGTAAAGCTGACTGACCTGAAGATTGGTTCTGCCATCGAGGGCTATAAGAATACGAATATGACTGACTTCGCGGTTGGCAATAATACTCTGCTTGAGCATTTGAATCTGCAGAACGTTCCGAATCTGAAGAAGTCCATTAGTCTGACTGGATGTACAAATTTGGAGGAGTTCTATGCTGGCGGCTCTGGTATTACTGGTGTCGCGTTTGCTAAAGGCGGCAAGATCAAGAAGGCCGAACTGCCTGCGATTGCAAGCCTGAGCGCTAAGAACCTAAACTATCTGACTGACCTGAAGGTTACGGATTATAAGAATATCACCACACTGACAGTTGAGAACTGCCCAACCATCGACATGATTGGAATGCTGGCAAAGTGTACGAGCCTGAACCGTGTGCGTCTGACTGGCGTAAAGTGGGAACTGGATGATACTTCCCTGCTGGAACGTCTGCTGAAGATGACCGGCTTGGACGAGAATGGTTACAATACTGACCACTCTGTTATCGAGGGCAGCGTTCATGTGCCCATTATGCGTGAGCGTCAGTTAGCTGATTATAACGCACAGTGGCCTGATTTGAATATCACTTACAACACGCTGGTTCAGCAGTTTGTCTGGACATTCGTGAATAAGGATGGCATGGTGCTGGATGTTCAGTACATTGACAAGGGCGATAAGGCAGTTGATCCTGTTACACGCAAAGAGAATCCGATTCCGACACCTACGACCGAGAGTACGATTTCTACGGATTTTACTTTCAGCGGTTGGGATACTGAATTTGTTGCCGTTTTCAGCAATCAGACTATTACAGCAACCTATACCGAATCAGTGCGCAAGTACACTGTTCGTTACATGAACCGTGGAGCAGTGCTGAAGGAAACCGTTGCTCCGTATGGCTCTATGGTGTTGTATGACGGTGATACTCCCACTTATACCTCTGAGGAAAGTGCTTTTAAGTATTACCTGTTTAGTGGTTGGGACAAGGGCGGCTACGTCACCGGCGATAAGGATATCAATGCTGTTTATGATAGCTGCGAATATTCTTCTACCTACTTTGATGGTAAGGAAATCGGTCAGCTTCGCCCTGTCGAGATCTATGCAATGAACAAGGTTGGTGTTGAACAGAACATTGCTACGGCAAAGGATGCAGTCTCCATCCAGCTTGGCAATGATTTCTCTTATGAGGATATCACTGAAAAGATTCTTGTCAGTGAGCCGCAGGTGTTTGATGGCAAGAACTATATTGACACCAACATTCAGCTGTTTGAAGAGGACAGAGATTTTGTGCTGGCTGTTGACTATAAGATGGATGTCACAAATGTAAATAACACTGTTCTGATGCAGTGCTTTGAGCAAAACGGCATGAATGGTATCCGGCTGTGGAATTCTACTGGCGTGAAGACAACTTGGGGTATCGACTCTGCAAATGGTGTGGCAGCTGGTACTCGCGATATGACTGTTATCCGGCACATCAAGGGCGACAATGGCTTGTATGTCTACTCTTCTAATATCTATGGCTCTACACTGAGCTACACAAAGATCACTCGTACCCGCTCCACAAAGACGAACGCCACACTGGTGTTTGGTTGTGCAAAGGCAGACGATGGTGCTTACGAGCGCCACGCTAAAGGTACGGTTTATTGGTCTAAGCTTTGGTATGCAGATCTTGGTGATGCTGCTTGCCGTGAGCTGGCTGCATGGACACACGATAATCTGATTGTTGAAGTAGCAAGCTTTAAGAACTACTACCTGAGTGACAATTCCAATAAGCGTTGTTCCATGACGTTCTTGCAAAAAGACACTCTGGGTCAGGATATGATGCTGAGTTCTTCTTCCAACAATGCTGGCGGTTGGGGCAACACTTCCCTGCGCGAGTATCTTGATTCTCGGTTGGTTGATGCTTTGCCCATTGGCTGGAAACAGCTTATCAAGAAAGTTAAAGTGCCGAGCTCTGCCGGTAATAAGAGCAAGGAAATCGTGACTTCGGATTGTTATTTCTTCATTCCTTCTGCGATTGAAGTGAATTCTTCCATGATCGATGAGCCTTATATCTACGAAGGTCAGACCATCAGCTACATGACTGGCAATGAGTCTCGCATTAAGCACAATGCAGAGGGCAAGCCGACTAAGTATTGGCTGCGTACCCCGTTTGCAACTTACGATGGATACTTCTATGCAATCGAGGAGACTGGTGAGCTGTATGGCTTCCACTATCCGTCCGAGCAGCTGGGTGTAACCATTATGTTCAGTATTTAAGGAGGTGTTGAGAGTGTATTACAAGGTACTTAAAGACGGTCGAGTGATTGATGCTCTTGACCGCCTTTGTTTTGTGAAGTATCAGCCCAAGCACGATATCATGGTGAACTGTACTGAGGATGAGGCACAGGGTGTTATCAGCAGCAACGGCAAGTATATCTGGCACGTTGATGGCTATTACTTGATTCCATCCCCAGAGTACGACACTGTAACGCTTGAGCCGATTGACAAATATGAATATGACCAAATCAAGGCCTTGGGAGGTACAACTCCTGAGGCCATTATTGATGCCTATACACTGACGTTAATTCAAGGAGGTCTACTGTGATGGAGAAGATTTTCACTGAGTTCGTCGAGAGTATGCATCGACTCTATAAGAATGGAATGGTACAGGACAAATTTGTTGAGAACTTGCTTGAGGGCAAGAAGATCTCATTGGATGATTACCTGTACATTGTGAACGGAAAGGAGGTGTGATATGTATACCTTTTTAATTAACGAGGATAACACTATCACAGCGAGTCTGACTGAGCGTATCATGCAGCGGAGCAAGCTGGTGGATAATTTGCACTTTCTTGCCGATCAGACCTACAAGGGAGTAGATATCAGTGACTATACCGTTATGCTGGAATACGTTTTGCCTGTGAGCAAACGCTATAAAACTGAAATTCTACAAAAATCAAAAAACCTGTACAAGAATCGGTTGGAGTATCTTCTGCCATTTGATACGGGTCTAACCAGTGAGGCTGGTGACATTGAGTTCCAGCTGACCTTCATTCATGTCGAGATGGACTCTGAAGGACAGACGATTCAGCGTGTGCGCAAGGCTGGCCCCGGCGTTGTACATATTATTCCCATCAGTAAGTGGTCTGATTTGATTCCAGATGAAGCACTGAGCACGCTTGACCAGCGTATTATTGCACTGGAAGCTCTGAACAAGGCGATGACTGACCGCTTCAACACCAGTCTGGCTAACAAGGCTGACAATATTACTTACGATGAAGAGCATCGTATTCAGCTTACCTCCGAGGGCAAACCCATTGGTAACGCTATTAAGATTACGACTGAAACTGTGGAAACTGAAGATGGTAGTATGCGTGTTGTCCCATTCTAACCATCGTTTAAAGCGAGGTGAAAAGAATGGCATACAAGTACTCAAAGCTTGGTTACGGTAACGCAGAAGACGTGGAAGCCGCGATTGCGCTTGGGTTGATTGACGGTAAAGACCTTATCGTTACAAAGGATACATCGGAATTTATGTACGTCCGGGACGATTTATCTATTCAGAAGATAGCGCCTCGGACGCTTTGTTTTGATAGAATCCCAGATGCGAATGAGGCAGTCAACCAGAGTGACGCGACCTATGCGGGACAAACCGTGATGATAAAAGGCAAAGACGACAAATATGAACCGTGGGTCGTGCAGCAAAGCGCGGAGTCCGGGCGATTCTTTGTTGAGCCTTTCCAAACTCAATCTACAAATTTTCAATGGACTGAATTCTAACTAAAGGAGGAAAATAATGGCAGAAGTAAAATTTGCGTATGGTACGAAAGCGCGATATGATGCTCTGGCTCCTAAAGATCTGGACACATTGTACTTTACGACCGATACTTTGCAGCTCTTCAAAGGTACATCTGAGTACACTAAGAGCACTAAGATAGTGTCTTCCCTGCCCGCAGCGGGTCAGGTTCAGGGCATTATTTATTTCCGCATGACAGACTACACCATGCATATTTGGAATGGCGTGGAGTTTGTGCAGCTGAACAAAACAACTGTTACTCAGATCCCGGCGGATGCCACCAACGATGATATTCCGACCACAAAGGCTGTTGCCGATTATGTCAACGCCAAGGTTGCCGCAGTGGAAGGTATCAAAGGTAAATTCGTTACAGACGTCACTTATAATGCCGGTGTGTTGAGTGTGGCAAAGGGTGACGAACCCGTTACTACTACCTTGACTGGTGTTGTTCATGAGCCAACTTACGATGCGGAGACCCGCACCATTAAGATGCCCGTATTTGGCGGAGACACTCTGACGATTGCGTTGGGTAAGGATTTGGTTGTTACCAGCGGAACTTACAATACAAAAGATAAAAATATTGAGCTGACCATTACTAGTGGTGATGTAATCAAGATTCCTGTTGGTTCTCTGATTGATATTTATATCGGCGTGGCAACTTCTACTGCAACTGTAACCGTTTCTGACGACAATAAAATCAGTGTCGCTGTGCGCGTGTCCGCAAAAGCCAACAACTCTATCACGATTGAAGAAGATGGTTTGTATGTGGCTGTGCCTGATGCTTATACCAAGGCTGAGACTGACGCAAAAATCAAGAAGGTGCAAGACCAGCTAGACGGTCATTCCAAGGATGCTGTGGTGCACATTACCGCCGAAGAGCGCAACACTTGGAATGCAAAGGTATCTCAAGATGAGCTGACCGCTGCGAAATCAGAAGTAATTTCTGCCGCTGCTGCTGATGCTACTAAAAAGGCGGATGCCGCTCGCGATACTGCTAAAACTTATGCAGATGGTTTGAATACTGCAATGGACAGCCGCGTGAAGGTGGTTGAGAAGGCTCTGACTTGGAAGGCTTTTGATGATACCGGCGCAAACGCTGAGACATAATAATCTAACATGAATCCCTGCACTCTGTAATGGAATGTGGGGTTATTTTTATCGAAAAGGAGTTTCTACGATGTCAAAATTATCACTTTTAGAGATTGCACAATCTCAGCTCGACAAGACTCCAGTGATCAATGGGCAGCTCATTGTCTGCCTTGACACCGGGAACACCTATCGAGATACTGCTACGGCTCACGTAAAAATCGGAAGTGATTTAGAGGTTGTGAGCGACTTACCATTGGCTCCTCTAGCCGAAAAAATCTATTATCTGAAGCCCGATAAGCTATATGCATACTTGGGTGGCAACTGGACCCTGTTAAACGACAACAATTTCTCGCTAGGTGCAAATAAAAGTGCGCTTAACGGCAATGCCAAAATCACGCTGGATGGCGCAAAGCAAAGCTCTGTATCCATCAAGGGCACGGGCATCACCACCGTTATGACAGATGAGAATGGCGAGTTGGTTGTGAATACTGGCGATCCATCTATGTACATGGAGGCGCTGACTAATTCAGACATAGATAAAATTCTATCAACATAAAGGAGGAAACACATGGCTTGGTTAGATTATGATGGCCTGCTTTATTTCTGGCAAAAAATAAAAGCAAAATTAGCAGACAAAGTCGATAAAGTTGATGGCAAAGGGCTTTCTACAAACGACTTTAGTGCTGCTTACAAAGCTAAGCTAGATGGTATTGCGAACGGTGCAAACAACTATTCTCACCCTACCAGTTCTGGCAACAAGCATATTCCGGCAGGAGGTTCTGCTGGACAGATCCTGCGCTGGAGCTCTGACGGTACCGCTCAATGGGGTAACGATAACAATACCACTTACAGTGCATTTAAAGGCGCAACAAGTTCTGCCGCTGGCGGTTCTGGTCTTGTTCCCGCCCCTACCACAACTAATGCAACACAGTATCTGAGAGGTGACGGTACATGGGCTACTCCACCTGATACGAAATACAATAACGCTTCAACCAGTTCTGCCGGTCTGATGAGTTCTGGAGACAAAGCGAAACTGGATGGCATCGCCGCTAATGCAAATAATTACGCACACCCCACTTCTGCTGGCAATAAGCATATCCCTGCCGGTGGTTCCGCTGGTCAGATTCTGAGATGGAGCGCCGATGGTACTGCTCAGTGGGGCAATGATAATAACACCACTTATAGTGATATGAAGGGTGCTACTACTTCGGCTGCGGGTGAACGTGGTCTTGCTCCGGCTCCTGCCGCAGGTGCTGCAAACCGTTATCTGCGCTCTGATGGTACTTGGCAGGTTCCGCCCGACACAAATACTACATATGGAACTTTTAAGGCTGCTACCGCTTCTGCGGCGGGTGGTTCTGGTTTGGTTCCTGCCCCGGCTGCTGGCAAGCAAGGTCAATATCTGCGTGGCGATGGTACTTGGTCTACTCCGACTAATACAACATACAGTGACGCAACACAGAGCACCCATGGCTTGATGAGTACTTCTGACAAGAAAAAGCTGGATGGATTTGGCGCGGCAAACACTTATGCACTGAAGAGCGATATCACGGCGATGTATCGTTACAAGGGTTCCGTTGCTTCTACGGATAAGCTACCCACGAGCGGTCAGACCATTGGTGATGTGTATGACGTTGGCAATGGAATGAATTATGCATGGAATGGCTCTAACTGGGACGCACTAGGCGAAATTTTTACTATTACAAAGATTACAAATACTGAAATCGACACTGTTTTGGCAAGCTGATTTCAGTTTTTACTGAGACAGGAGGTCGATTATGGGATATTTAGATTACGCTGGCTTACAGTATCTGTGGGGTAAGCTGAAAGAAAAGTTCGCTCCGAAGAGCCACAGCCACGATGATAGGTACTACACCGAGAGCGAGATGAATGCGAAGCTCGCCGAAAAAAGCAATACAGATCATACGCACAACATCATTAAAGATATTGGTGATGGCAGAAATATTAAAATTGCTTATTCAAAGAGCGGCCTTGATTATGGAAATTATTCATGGCTTGCCGGATGGAATGGTGAGGAACTTCGTGCTGTAAATAAAAATCAATTCGCTACTGCGGATCATACGCATAACACTTCAAGCATCGGTAATGGCAATGTTAATTACGCAGGTTGGGCTGGTCCTATTGAATCTGCTCACATCGATGTTTTACGTGCAAACCGTCTTGCATTTTTACCGGCTTCTGGTGTTAAGGTTGAGTATTCTGTTGATAGTGGCGCAACGTGGATTGATTATGGCGCAACAGATGCTCAAAAAGCATCGTTATTTGCAATGCGGATGGGTCATGATGTGGCATTTTACACTGGCAAGCATACAAAAGCAGACGAGTGTACAACAAAAGACCAGCTTAGAATCACGGTCACACCGGTTGACAGATATGCGTCTGTAAATATGCTTTATCTTTGGGTGTCTGTTGCTGGTACATCAGCAACTGTGAATATTTCGCGTTCTACTATTGGCGCTAAGGAAACTTTTACAGACGTTCGCACGGACGTTCCTATTTCTGGCTGGAGCGGCCCAAATGAAATCAGATTTTCGCAAGGCACTTTTGGCGGATACGAGGGACAAAATTACAATGCTTATTCTTATCGCTTTACGTTCAAGAATAAAGAAGATGGCAAAGGTTCTATTAGCGTAATGGACATTCGTATGTATGGACCAAGTGCATGGGGTGTACCAAATAATATGATGGAAAAAGACCATATTTATAATTGGGACGCCAATCAAAACGTACACTTTCCAGCTCAGGTGACTGCGACAAAGTTTAATGGTAGTTCTACCGGCGTTGTAGACTATGGCGATTCAAACGGTTCTACAATTAAAGTCGGATATCAAGGTGCCGGTTTGACAAGAGACAATTTGAAGCATATTGCTGGGTATGCAAAAGATGGCAACCAGACGGTAATCAAAGACGTCGATAGAGGGGTTCTTCAATCGTGGCTTAACCTAAACGAAATGATTAACACTCAACTTACGACCGGCTCCTCCACGCCGTCAGATAATGATTTTTATATATCGCAGTACGCCGGTGGTGGGGCAACTACAACAACATACCATCGCCGTCCTATAAGTGCATTGTGGAATTATATTAAGAGCAAAGCCGACGCCGTGTATTCTGCAAAATCCCATACACATACCAAATCACAGATCACCGACTTCCCTGCTTCTCTTAAAAATCCGACCGCTCTAACGATTCAAACCAACGGTGCAATTGCTGCTACTTATGATGGTAGCGCTGCGAAAACGGTCAATATCACGAAAGGTAATATCGGACTTGGTAACGTGGATAATACTGCAGACAAAGATAAGAATGTGAAGTTTGCTACGAGTGCGGGATCGGCTACAAACACTCAATATTTGAATAATGATAGTCAATACATGCGTTTTCATTGGAACGGTCAATCTGGTCAACCTACTTGGCTCTGGGGCGGCAATAATGCCAGCAATATGTATGTGTATAATCCGAGCAATTTCAGTGTGAATTATGCTACAACAGCTGGGACGGCATTGACTGCAAAGAATTTACCGTACAGCATCACATATGAGGGCAGTTATGTGGGGACAGCGCACAGAGATTTTCTTTACACAAGAGACCCAGGCGGCAGTACCTACGCTACCGAGACAAACCCAATCAGAACCACTTTGTCCAAAGAGTACGATGTTGTGGTTTTTCTTGATGCTGGAAAAAATGGTCAGTGGGGTGTTAGTACATCTGAAACTTGTCCCGAAAGAATCGCATTTTTACGACTAATGCAGGTTAGTGAAAAATTCACAGAATCGTATGTCGTCATGAGTGCTCTTACGAGCGATTGGACGAGAGGTTTATCGAAAACCAGTGATAGTAGTAACGTTAATCAGGGTCCTGTTATCGAGTATGGATATTCTCCTAAGATGTCCATTAAGTATCGCAAAAACGGTACAACAATAGAACGTTACTGGACAAGAGAAAAGCTCAAGACTAGCAGCGGAGTAGAAGAGCCGGGCACTGCCGACAATCTTAATAATGGCGCTTATATGTTGCTTGATAGAGCTGGCAGAACCTACCATGTGTTCGGTATTGATATCGACCACAGGTTCTTTACCGCTGCCCAAGCGGACGAGGAAGGGAGTGAGGTCGTATGAATTTGATTAAAATTGCAGCCATGGACAACGGTGCACATGAAAACCGCAACAGCCCGGGGGAGGCCACTGTACCGGAGGGCTGGGCAGTCATTCCGGCAGGGGTAGCTATCCCGGCCAGCTTCCCATTTGTGGACGTGCTGGTTGAAGAAAACAACTGTATTAAAACTGTTACAAAATTGATTGAAAAAGAGATTGCCGTTGACGAAACAGAGGTATCAAAAGCTTTAGAAGAATTCAAACAATCCAAAATTGTCGAATCTAAAACCGTACTCTCTGAATACCTTGCCTCTCATTCACTCCAATGGACGGATGGTAAGTATTATAGCGTCACTAGTGAGAAACAGGCATTGCTGACATCAAATCTGGCGCTGTATCAAATCTCCACCTCCGCCGGGCAACCGTTCAAACTGACATGGAATTCGACTGGTGATGAATGTGTAGAATGGACTTATGAGAAACTAGCCGCACTTGCACTGGCAATCGGTACATATGTAAAGCCCTTTGTATCTCATCAGCAGGAGTTGGAGTTGGCTATTAAAGCTTGTGCTACCATGGAAGAGCTGGATGCAATCGAAATCAACTACGACCCTGTTCTGGAGCAATATCTGGAGACCGCTGGGTCGAAGGAGGTTGCTGAATGAGCAAAATCGTAAAGAAGTATAAAGAATTATTAAAATGTGCGCTTCTCTTTCTGATAGGAGGGGCGCTTTATTATTGCATCGAGATTTTATGGCGAGGTCACTCACACTGGACTATGGCTGTAGTGGGCGGTATCTGTTTTGTGGTCATTGGCGGGTTGAACAATTATATTCCGTGGGAAATGCCGATGTGGAAACAGGGCCTTGTCGGTGCGTTATTTGTGACTGGTATGGAGCTTGTTGTCGGCATTCCGCTGAACCTGATGATGGGTTTGCATATCTGGGACTACTCTTCCCTGCCCTTCAATCTGCTGGGTCAAATCTGCCCACCCTTTACTGTGTTGTGGTTCTTCCTCGTAATGGTTTGTATCTTCGCGGATGACTGGATTCGGCATATTCTGTTTGGTGAAGAAAAACCTCGATACTATTGGAAATAAAAAGAAGCTCCCGAGATGGCGGCTCAGGAGCTCGATGGAAAAGTTCGTCATATCTGCTCGACGGATACGACTGAGTTTAAAATATCACATTGTATAATTTTTGTCAATACAGAATCGAGGTGATGAAATGATTGGTTTGTTGACTGCCGCATCAACTCATGCTCCGGGCGTTATCAGCTTTACAATAGAACAGCTTTGGAAAATGATTTTAAGTATTGCTGGTGGCATTACGGCTATTTCAGCTGCTGTTGTCGTTATTGTAAATGCAATCAAGAAGGTAAAAGAGCCAGACACGAAACAGAACCTGAAGCTTATTGAGCACGACAAGCATTTGGAAGATATTGACCGCAAGCTCAAGAATGATAAAGAGGTTTTGGATTTATATCGCTCCAAGCTTTTGTCTATTGAAGAGCATCAGAAGGAACAGGACATCGTAGTTGAAGATCATGGACGAAAAATCGCTGGCGTGGAACAGCGCGTGAATAAGAGTGAACATGGTATCAATGTGATGATGAAAGCTCTGCTGGCTCTGCTTAGTCATGGCATTGATGGTAATGCTATCGACCCCATGAAGGAAGCTAAGGCTGCTCTTGAAAGCTACCTGATTGACGGACAAAATTTAAAAGACATTTAATACATAGCTCGGTACGTTTGTGCCGGGCTTTATTTTTTTATTCAAAATAGGAGGTACTACTATGGCAAGTATTGTTAATGAGATCGTCTCTGTTATCGTGAAGCTGGTTATCACTGTTGCTGGCACCGCATTTATGACCTATGGCATTCCCTACCTGAAGCAGATCGGTATGTATAAGATCGTTCAGATGGCTGTGCGTGCTGCTGAGAAGCTGGGTGTTACTGGCGCAATCAAGAAAGCTGACAAGAAGAAGTATGTTATTGCCGCGCTGGAGAAGATGAATATCAAGATTACTCCTACTATCGAGATGATGATTGAGGCTGCAGTCAAGGAGATGGATATCCAGAACGAGAAGATCAATGCAGAACTCAAGAAGGATTGAAGGTGTGGCTCTATGAGCATTATTACATATTCTATGAAGAAGGACTGGAATAAAAAGCTGTCCAAGAACTTCTGTGCCTATGAATTTGCTTGCAATGACCGAAGCGATGAGTTCAAGGTGGCAACTGAGTTGGTAGAGACTCTGCAGCAGATTCGTGACCACTTTGGAAAGCCGGTTCTGATTAGTTCTGCTTACCGTACTCCTGCATATAACATTTCAATCGGTGGCAGTTCTCATAGTCAACATTGTCTGGGCACCGCAGCGGATATTCACATCAATGGTGTTGACCCGATTCGTATTGCATTGTATGCAGCATCCCTCCCCTACTTCCAGAAGCATGGCGGCATTGGTTATTACAGCCGAGCACAGGTAACGGGCGGTTTTGTTCATGTTGATGTTCGTGAAGCTCCTAGCCGCTGGATCAGTAAGAGCGGTACTGCATATCAGGTCGCAAGCAAAATCATGCCTACGATTCGTCAGGGTTCCAAGGACAGCAACGACGGTGTATCTTATGCAGTGACCGTATTGCAGCGTCATCTGGGTGTGAAGACAGACGGCATCTTTGGAGCTGGCACAAAGGCAAAGCTTGTTGAATGGCAGAAAGTACATGGATTGGCTGCTGATGGCATCTGCGGAATGGCAACATGGAGTTCGTTTTGATGGCAGACAACCAGAATACATTTCGTGCAGGAGACAAAATTAAATTAGACGGAGTATTATTTTCAAACAGCCAGACTCACTGCGGTATGCGCCGTCGGGGAGAATGGTTTATATATGATGGAAAACTAGTCAATGGTCGCTATCGGGTGACGAATCTCGAAACCCGCATTGGCAAGTATCCAATTTCAGTAAACGTATCGGGTTATGTTGAACCGAACGATATTGAATTAGTTGACAACAGGAATGGACATTGATATTATTATTCCAAGGAGGGGATATCATGTCCATTGTTGTTCGTGGATGTCATATTGGAGAAGGAAGACCTAAAGTCATAATTCCAATTGTTGAAATGACTGAATCAAAGATTTTAGAACGTGCATTTGAATTTTCAAGACTTCATGTTGACTGCGTGGAGTGGCGTGTTGATTGGTTTGAACAATGCATGGATGCACATTCTGTGGTATCTTGTCTGCAAAAACTTCGTGTGGCATTAAAGGACAAGCTTTTGCTGGTGACGTTTCGCACTAAAGATGAGGGCGGAGAAGTGTCTTTGACCCACAAAGAATATTTAGATTTCATCAACACTGTGATAGATACTGATTGTGCCGACCTTATCGACATTGAGCTCTTTACAGCCGTGGATAATATTCGTGAACTGATAGACAATGCACATTCTTCTGGAGTTGTGGTTGTGTGTTCAAGTCACGATTTCCAAAAAACGCCCGATAAAAATGAACTCGTTTCGCGCATGGTGAAGATGCAACAGGTCGGAGCTGATTTACCGAAAGTGGCAGTTATGCCGCACGACAGCACGGATGTATTGACTTTACTGGCAGCTACAATTGAAATGAAAAACAAATATTTTGCTACTCCTATTATCGCGATCAGCATGGGTAAACTTGGTGTTGCCAGCAGGTTGTGTGGAGAGCTGTTTGGGTCTGCCATGACCTTTGCCAGCGCTGGAGATTCAAGTGCTCCCGGACAGATTGGGTTGGATGTTGTCAACGCCGTGTTAGACTCAATAGCAGAATAAAAACAGATGGGGTATCAATCCTTAATTGGACTGGTACCCCATTTTTTTAGCGTTTGCTATTTAGTTCGATACCAAGGATTGCTAAATGCCATGCAGATGCTTTGATGTCCGCCTTGGTTCAAATACGGTTTTCAATTTTAATAGGCCTTGCCAGATTGTCACATCGGGCTCTTTTAAGACTCAAAATCGGATTTGACAATTAGCCAAAATTGGTGTAGTAGTGGTGTAGTAAACAGAGAAAGCAGTTATTATTGTTCGATATATCATTCATTTTCGGAAGATTTTGAACAAGTTTGTAATTTATTTGTAATTTATTTTGTTAACTTTTTATGTCCTGCCCCGCCGGGCTGCTGCAAACATCATTTTCCTTTTTGTACCCGATATGGTATACTGGTTTTGAATATGCTGCCACAGGCAGAAAAAAGGAGTTTAGGATACGGATATGAAAACAAAATTGGGTATTGTGGGCTGCGGCTTTCTGGGCAACATCGTGGCCGACGCGTGGAAGAAGGGTCTGCTGCCGGACTACGAACTGGTGGGCGTGACCAGCCGCACCCGTGCCTCGGCTGAAAAGACTGCCGCCAATGTCGGCTGCGCCGTCTGCGAGGACGTGGACGCGCTGCTGGCGCTTGAGCCGGAGTACATCGTGGAGGCTGCCTCGGTGGAGTCGGTGCGCGCTATGGCCATTCCGGTGCTGAAGCGGGGCGTCAATCTGGTCATTCTGTCCATCGGTGCCTTTGCAGATCTGGATTTCTACGCACAGGTCAAGGCAGCCGCCGTGGAGGGCGGTGCCAAGGTGCATCTGGCCAGCGGTGCCATCGGCGGCTTTGACGTGC
>ERZ1034691.14-NODE-14-length-143945-cov-30.259678_pt1 | contig 143945 bp, 144 predicted proteins | sample MGYA00520638_ERZ1034691 | MGnify/ENA primary metagenome ERZ1034691 (study PRJEB33766, sample SAMN09781763) | gut metagenome | biome: gut microbiome | host: Homo sapiens | place: Madagascar | study: EMG produced TPA metagenomics assembly of the PRJNA485056 data... | reverse complement strand
GATTTGAATCTATGCCCAATTAACAACCGTCAGGGAATTGTAATTGATGGTGAAGATTCAAAGGTTATTTGCAAAGACTAATTTGAAAATTCAAGTTTGTAGAATTAAGAAAATCGGTATTTTTGAGGAGATAGATATAAAATGACCTTCCAATTAGTTTGTATAGAACCAAAAGAATTAACGCAATACAAGTCTGATATGCAGGAAGCATTTCAGAAAGGTTTTGAAGATGCTTTCGGGAAAACAGATGCTGTTATTCTGCCTGAAAAGGACATTGACCAGTCGCTGAATGCGGAGGGTTCTGCTGTCTATAAAGCTGTAGTCGATGGAGAAATGGTGGGTGGTGCTGTTGTTATTATCAATGAGAGTACACAGCATAACCATCTTGACCTGCTTTTTGTAAAGAACGGAGTTCAGAGCAATGGTATTGGTAAGAAGATATGGTTTGAATTGGAACGGATATATCCGAACACGAAAGTATGGGAAACCTGTACGCCGTACTTTGATAAGCGCAACATTCATTTTTATGTGAATGTCTGCGGCTTTCATATTACAGAATTTTTTAATGAAAAACATCCTATGCCGGATACACCGGACGATTTTGTCGGTGATGGCAATGAGGGAATGTTTGCGTTTAAGAAGCAAATGCGTTTATGAAATTCAAGTTTATAGATTACATCTTATAAATCACCTGTAAATCACCAACTTACAACCATATATAATAACTTTGATACAAAGAAACAGAGCAAGTACTTGAGTAACAAAACTTAAGTGCTTGCTCTTATTTTATTTATAGGAGGTTACTATGGATGACAAAATGAATGATGTGATTGATGAAGTGCAGAAAAGACTTGGAGAAGAATATGAGGTCAAAAGGGTTGAAGTTATGAAGAACAATGACACAAAACTGAAAGGAATTCAGGTCAGGAGAAAAGACATGAATGTTGCAAAAATATGTTACTGGACTAGTGAATCAGTTGACGAGATTGTAGCTGTGATTAATAGAAGCTAATCATTGATATTGATTTACGGATATTGTATCAATGATAGATAATCAGTCTCAGGAAGATGTCAGCAACACTCCTGAGACTATTTTTGTACTGACTAATTTCAAAAAGCATTTTAGGAAATGATTCAAGAGGCCATTAAAGAGAACTTGGAGAAGGCAGATGTAATGCCTGACAATCTGTATTACTATAACGCCGTAAATGACGCTGTAAGCATTGTGAAATAGGAGGCTGGCATGAAATATGCATTTAGGAGTGAAAAAGAACTTCAGGAGGTTATATTTTGGTCGCTTGTCAGATTAAAAAAACATCACTATTACCAACATCAATATTAACATTATTAATATCGGAGGTAACATGATGGATGTCCAAAAGAAAAGACCGCCGCCTTGTCTATGATATCTTGCTTCATTATAAACAATATCTAGCATCAGCCATACAATGTTGTACAATGAAAATCCTAATATAAAGTTACGTTCTACAATAAACTTACTTGTTAAAGCAAAATACACTGAAAAAACAGTATATGTAATGCATAAACCAAATGCACTATTGATTAATATTGCCACAAACTTTGAATACATTTTTTACTCCTTCCACATTCTCTGTGCACATATAGCGTTAGATATTATTATAGCATGGATTTGGACAAATATCATTCAACTGTTGTGATATTGCCTTAATAAACATTATTGTGATTTTGGGAACTTTTGTGGCACTTGGTGTCAGGGGAAGTAGAATGAAATGTAAATGGAAGTTCTAACTTGGTTGAGTTTTATGTTAAAATGGGTAAAATGAATTGTAATTTATAGAGAAAAGCACATGTCAAAGAATCTTTGCGTAACTATATATGCAATGTAATGTGATGATTGCTTTATTTTGAACATTATTTTTCGGATAATATTATTGAAAGGAGGTCGTAATATTATGAATATAGGAAATCAAATATTGAACATTCGGAAAGAAAATCAATTAACACAAGAGGAGTTTGGCAAATTATTTCATGTTACCCGATAAACGTTGTATCTTGTTTAGGCTCTCCAGATTCATTGATAAGAACTATAGCCATTATTGTTGGAATTGTAATGATAGGTATTGGCTGGTATAAAAAATCAAAGAGTGACAAAAAGGCAGTTCAATATATTAAAGAACATGATTAAATGAATTTGATAAGGGCGGTCCTACTGTGCAGCATGTGTGAGAATAAAAGGAGGTGGCAGCATTATGAACAAGGCATATGAGCGAGAAACAGAAATGTGGAATCAGGTATTTAAGGAATGTATACCTGTGGATTTAAGAACTTTAGATTTGCAAGTTGAAACAATGTTTGACGAAGCGTTAAAGCTGTTTGCACAAAAAACAACAAATGTATTAGATTTTGGCTGTGGTACAGGAGATATTTCTTTTCAATATTTGCAGTATCAGCCTACACATAAAGTTTTAGGAATTGATGCCTCAAAAACGGGCATAGAATTTGCAACTGAAACAGCAAGATTAAGTGATTATAAAACGGCAACTTTTCTTGAAGGTACAGACCATACGGTAAAGCAATTAGAAGAAAATTCATTTGATGGAGTGATATTATCAAATGTGTTGGATGTAATGCCCAAAGATGTGTCAAAGGAGGTAGTTGAAGATTTAGAACGGGTATTGAAGCCTGGTGGATATTGGTTTATTAAAATGAATCCGTATTATTCAAAAGAAGAACTGGAAAGTTTTGGATATGAGAATATGGGAAATAACATTTATGAAGAGAATCATATTATGAGACTAAGACAGGCTACAACAAATTACTGGAAAGAAAGATTTGCACGTTTTGGAAAGGAAATTATTTATCTGGAATTTGAGTATCCGTGGCAGGAGGGAATGAATCGTCTGTTTGTTTACCAGAGTTAAAAGAATCTGGCTGTGCCGCATTTGCAATAATAAGAAGTTTGCGCTATAATACTATTTAAGCAAGTCGTGAAATTTAGTATTGATTTAGGAGATATCGCTTATGAGAGTATTTTATGGGCTTATTATTACGGCGGTAATTTTAATGATTGGGGCGTGTGCTTTAAAGGCATATAAAAAAGAGGGTGCACTGGCAAGAGTTGTGTTTTTATATGAGCTTGGTGCATTTATATGTGGGATAATATTTTTAGTATATACATATGTTCCAGGGACAACCATTACAGTGTTGTGCAAGGGACTTATTATGGCGAGCTTTGACTGGCTGCTTGTGCTTCTTATGTATTATACTCAGTATTATACAGGCATGTTTAAGGGCGTTGTGGGTGTAAAAGTTTTTATGCTTGCCTATTCGCTGTTTGAGACTGTTGCATTTCTGATTAATGCATGGACGAGATGGATATTTGATATAACAGATATATCGGGTGACCAGATAATTGTTCAGTTTGCAAAAGGTAATGTTCTGGGCAGGTTACATTATGTATTTGCTTATGGCATTATGTTGCTGCTTATTTTAAGTTATTTAGTAATGGTTAAGAGAATGTCAAGATTCTACAGATTCAGGTATTTTGCTATTCTCATATTATTATTAGCTGCATCTTTGCTTGATATAATGACTATGTGGTCTGATTCAATATATGACATGTCAATGGCTGTATTTGGTGTTATGTCTGTACTCATATATTATCTTACGTACAGGTATGTTCCTAATGAGCTTATTGAGAATACATTTTCACTTATAATCAGGGATATGAATAGTGGAATTATATGCTTTGATAATGCTGGAAGATGTATATACTGTAATGGTATTGTTAAAGAAATGTATTCTATTACTGATAATATCAATGAAGTAGAGCATAATTATGCAAGCTGGCTTCATACTCAGACAGAGCATGATAATAAGAAATTCAGGCAGACAATCAGCGAGGGGAATGAGAGGAGAAGCTTTGATATTGCATATAATCGTGTATATGATGATAAGCACAACTTTATATGTGATTATTTTATATTTAATGATCGTACGGAAGCTGTTGAGCTTTTAGAATATGAAAAGTTCAGAGCTACACATGATAATCTCACGGGACTTCTTAATAAGGAGCAGTTCTATGAGGAAACTGCCAATGTAGTGAGAAACGACAGAAATCACACATATTGTCTGGTGTGCAGCAATATTAAAGATTTTAAGCTTGTTAATGAGCTTTTTGGAATCGAAAAAGGTGATGAGATTATTAAAATGCAGGCGGAGCTTATTAAGGCTTCATCTGAAAGTGGCTATATATGTGGAAGAATCCAGAATGACAGATTTGCTGTGTGTATGCCGAAGGACAGTTTTAAGAATGAAATAATGCAGAATAGTATTGTAAGTATGCAGGACAGATTCAACAATGCATCATTTAAGATAAGGGTTGTAGTTGGTGTTTATGATATTGAAGATGTTGATGAGCCTGTAAGTAATATGTGTGATAAAGCATTTATTGCGAGCGAGACTATTAAGAATAATTATGAAACTAATATTGCATACTATGATGATAAGCTGTTAAAGAGAACTCTTGAAGAAAGAAGAGTTATCAGTGAGTTTGAAGGGGCAATTGAGAAGAAAGAATTTAAAATGTTTCTTCAGCCACAGGTTAATACTCATGGTAAGGCTTATGGAGCAGAGGCGCTTGTGCGCTGGCAGCATCCTGAGAGAGGGTTGTTGTCGCCATTCTTCTTCATTGATATTCTGGAGACTACAGGTCTTATATATAAGCTTGACATGTATATGTGGGAATGTGCAGCAGCTAAATTAAGTGAATGGAAGAAGAAGGGTGATACGGTTCATTATATTTCTGTAAATATATCTACTAAGGATTTTTATCTTATAGATGTATATGAGGTTATTACATCAATTGTCAAGAAATATGATATTGAACCTAAGATGTTAAAGTTAGAGATTACCGAGACAGCACTTATGTCTGATCTTAAGAAGAATATGGAGGTAATTAAGTCTCTCAGGGATTATGGATTTAAGATAGAGATTGATGATTTTGGAAGTGGATATTCTTCGTTGAATATGTTAAAAGATATAAGTGCAGATGTTCTTAAGATTGATATGGCATTCCTGCGTGCTACAGAGAATGAGGTTAAGGGACAGGATATTCTGGAGACTATTATTTCTCTTGGTGGAAAGCTTGGAATGGAGGTAATTACTGAAGGAGTAGAGACAGACAAACAGCTTATTATGCTGACAGAGATGGGGTGTCATATATTCCAGGGATATTATTTCTCAAAGCCTATACCAGTCGAAGAATTCGAACAAAAATACATGAACGAATAATGGGAGGAAGTTATGAGCGAGAATTGTTCAGGAAGTTGCTCAAGCTGCAGTTCAGACTGCGAATCAAGAAAAGGACCACAGATATTAAGAAATGCCAATAATGGCAAAGTTAAGAAGGTTATAGCTGTTGTCAGTGGCAAGGGAGGTGTTGGTAAATCACTTGTCACATCAATGCTGGCAGTTAAAGCCAATAAGGAAGGAAAGAAAGCGGCAATACTTGATGCAGATATTACAGGACCATCTATTCCTAAGTCTTTTGGACTTACTGAAAGGGTAACATGTAATGAAGATGGAACTGTAATGTATCCTGAGACTTCAAAGAATGGTATTAAGGTTATGTCACTTAATCTTCTTATGGAAAAGGAGACTGATCCGGTTATATGGAGAGGGCCTGTTATTGCGGGTGTTGTTAAGCAGTTCTGGGAAGATGTTGACTGGGATGAGACAGACTGTATGTTTGTTGACTGTCCTCCGGGAACAGGAGATGTACCTCTTACTGTTTTCCAGTCTATGCCGATAGACGGAATTATTATTGTAACTTCACCACAGGATCTTGTTTCAATGATTGTGGAGAAGGCAATTAATATGGCTAAGCTTATGAATATTCCGGTTCTTGGAATTGTCGAGAATATGTCTTATTTCAAATGTCCAGACTGCGGTAATATTCATTATATATACGGAAAGAGTAAGATTGATGAAGTGGCAGCAGCTAATGATATCAAGACAGTTGCAAAGCTTCCAATGGACGCAAAGGTAGCTGGACTTGTTGATTCAGGAAAGGCTGAGGAACTTGATGTGTCTGCATTAGATGGAATATTTGATGCAATTATGGCTTAACAGAGAAGAATAATGAAAAGATTGATTTTATTTAAAGGCGGAGTAGAAACATTAGAATTCTTTACAGAGCAGATGGCTGCTGTATGGGAGAAGATGGGCTACTCCGTCTTCTGGTATAATTTAATATTGCAGCAGGCCAGTTCTTCTGCACTGGTGGAATTTTTTAAGGCTCACAGAGCAGATGAATGGTATATGTTTACATTTAACTTTGAAGGAATAGCAGGAGAAGCCGGTCTGTATCGTGATGATGGCTGGAATTTCTGGGACTGGGCAGGAGTTAAGGTTGTAAATGTGGTTGTAGACCACCCGCTTTATTACAACAAATATATCCGCAAGCACCCTGAAAAATATATCCAGCTTGATATTGATGAAATACATGTCGAATATATGCACAGATTTTTCCCGGAAGTACGCACAGAACATATGCTTACAGCCGGAACAGAGCTTAATTATAACAGATGTATAATGCCTGATAAGAATTACCTGTCAATGAAGGAAAGACCGATAGATATTATATTTACAGGTAATTACACTCCGAAAAGAATACTAAGGAAACATCTTGATAACATGGACGCTGAGTATATTGATTTTTATGAGGGAGTGCTGTCATATCTGATAGACAATCCGTCAGAGACGATTGATGCGGCGGCGGAAAATGCGTTACGCAGGGAATTCCCTGATATTACAGACGAACAGCTTGTCGACTGCATGCCTAATATGATGTATGCAGACCTTGCTGTAAGATTCCACTACAGGGAGCTTGCAATAAGGGCACTGGCTGATTCAGGACTTAAGATTCATACTTATGGCGCAGGTTATAATTATATCGAATGTAACCACCATGAGAATATAATTGAGCATGGAGGTGTTGATTCCAAGGTGTGTCTAGATATGATTAGTCAGGCAAAGATTTCTCTTAATGTAATGCCGTGGTTTAAGATGGGCGCACACGACAGAGTGTTTAATACTATGCTTAATGGAGGTGTTGCACTTACTGATACTTCGCTGTTTTATGAGAACACATTTGCAGATGGTGAAAATGTGTTGTTCTATTCACTTGAGGATTTAAGGGACTATGAAAAGTCGGGATATGATGAGTGTATTGCGGCACGAATCACGGATAAGGTTAAATGTGCATTAGCTGATACGAAACATTTGCAGGAAATCGCTGACAGCGGGTATGAATGCTGTAAGGGCAGACATAGCTGGATTGAGAGGTCTGTAGTGATTGAGAAGTATTTTGGTTAAATGGAATTGAATAATACAAATAAACAATATATGGATACTTTTTCTGTATTTCATGCCATAAATCACTAGAATATATGACTTAATTACAGTATTATTATAATTAACTGATACGGATAGGTTATTTAATGATAGGAGTATATTATGGCAAATTCACAAAAAGGCAAGATTGATATGACCACAGGTCATATCATGAGAAATATCATACTGTTTGCGATACCGATTATTATTGGAAATGTTTTGCAGCAGTTATATACTACGGTTGATGCACTTGTAATAGGTAAATACTGTGGTGATACATCTTTAGCTGCGGTAGGAACGAGTTCGCAGCCAGTTGAAGTATTATTATGTGTCTTTTTAGGAATAGGAACAGGTGTGTCTATTCTTATTTCACAATATACCGGGGCCAAGGAATCGGAAAAGGTTGCTTCAGTATGTGGAACTTCAATAACATTTATATATATTATAGGTATTCCGATTGGAATTCTTGGATGGTTTGCAGCACCGTATATTCTGGAATTTATGAAAGTGCCGCAGGATGTGTGGAATGCCGCATTAATATATACGAGGGTTGTATTCTTAGGTACACTTGGTAATCTGGGTTATAATATGAATGCTGGAATTTTAAGAGGACTTGGAGACAGCAAGGCTTCATTATGGTTTCTGGTTGTGTCCTGTCTTTCTAATATAGTATTTGATTTATTATTTGTTGCAGGGTTTGGAATGGATGTAGCTGGAGCAGCACTTTCTACAAGTATTGCCATGTTTATTTCATGGATTGTAAGTATTGTTTATATAAGAAAGAAGTTTCCGGAGATACAGTTTACATATTTGCCTGCAAGATTTTCTGGAACAATGATGAAAGATATTCTGGCTATTGGTCTGCCTATTGGACTTAACAATTCACTTTATTCATTAGGACATGTTGCATTACAGATCTTTAATAACTCACAGGGGGCTGTATTTATGGCAGGAGGTGCAGTAGCAGGAAGAATTACAGGATGCTCTAACATAGCAATTACCGGATTGTCTTCGGCAGCCACTACATTTTCAGGACAGAATTATGGTGCGAAGAAATATGCAAGAATCAAAGAGGGACACTGGCGGATTCCATTGTGTTCAGGTCTTATTACATTAAGTTTTGGATTGTTTTTTATAATGATACATAAACCTATAATCCGTTTCTTTTCATCAGATGAAATGGTATTGATGTATGCGAGCAGGCATGTTATTGTCATGCTGCTTTCCCAGTGGTTTTATGCTATTTTTAACTGTATAATATCTATTGTAAACGGAACCGGAAAGGTGCGTTATACTACAATTGTCAACATTCTTATGCTTTGGGCAGTCAGAATTCCAAGTGCCTATATTATTAACAGATACTTTGATGGAACATGGGTAATGTTGTGCTTCCCAATTTCTTTCAGTTTTGGAATGTTTGCAATGATAGGTTATTATCTGTTCTCGCCTGCATGGAAAGAAGTTATGAGAATGGCAGAAAAAAATTCATAATGCCGGTAAAATATAAACCCCTGTATCAACATGCATGGAATTGTTGATACAGGGGTATTAATTTAACAAAATGTTATTTCAGAATAATTACTGAAGGAGTGTAAGAACACCCTGGTTAGACTGGTTAGCCTGAGCAAGCATAGACTGTCCAGCCTGAGCTAAGATGTTGTTCTTGCTGTAGTTAACCATCTCTTCAGCCATATCTGTATCACGGATACGAGATTCAGCTGTCTGAAGGTTCTCTGAAGCTGTGTCAAGGTTGTTGATTGTGTGCTCAAGTCTGTTCTGAACAGCACCCATTCTTCCTCTTGCAGCAGATACCTTTTTAATAGCAGCGTCGATAGTTGTTGTTGCTGTCTTAGCACTGTCCTGAGTGCTTAAGTTAACATTATTTCCACCAACTCCAAGAGCATCAGCACTCATATCATCAAGTGTGAAGTTCATTGTCTGACCTTCGTTAGCTCCAATCTGGAGTTCAATACCCTTACCTGTAGCTGTAGAAGATGGCTTTAGATCTACAGAAGTTCCATTTACAGTAGCATTAATACCTGTCTTAGAACTGATTAACGCTGCCATGGCTGTTGCATCATCTGCGACAACAGCTCCGGCTGTCTTTACTTTAACATAATTAACATCCTTGTAGTCATCACCAAGCTTAGAAGGATCATCTACATAAGCGAACTTCTCGCCATTAACAGTGAAAATCTTGTCTTCGATATTACCAGTTCCGTCATATGAGCCAATTTCTTTATTAATAGATGTATAAGCTTCCGAACCACCTGTAGAAGTAGCTAATTTTCCATCTGCACCATTAACGCTGATTAATACACTGTTAGCAGCATCGCTTGCATCTTTAGTTGTTAATGTGATTTTTTTATCAGCATTAACTCCAAAATCAAATTTATCGCCAAGAGATGTATTAGATAATGCCTTTGATATAGCTTTTGCTGTTTCATCTGCTGTAGCAGGATCTGCAGCAGCAGTACCAAGCTCATTACCATCTTTATCTGTTAACTTATTAGCGTTGTTTGTAATAGTAACAGTAGCTGTTGATGAATTGTTATTCTTGTCTAATACTGTTACAGAGTATGTTGTACTTGCTCCAGCTGCAAGAGTACCAACAACATCTGCTGATGTAGTAATCTGAGCAACAGCAGCATTCTTAGTTGTTGCACCTGTTGCAGCACTCTTACTTACAGAAGCCTGCACCTTGCTTCCTGACTGTGAACCATCAAGTAACTTCATTGTGTTGAACTCTGTTGTATCAGAGATTCTTGTTAACTCGCTCTGAAGCTGTTCAATTTCATTCTGTACAGCCTCTCTATCATCATTTGTTTCTGTTCCGTTAGAAGCCTGTACTGCAAGCTCTCTCATTCTCTGAAGGATAGAGTGCTGCTCGTTTAAAGCACCTTCTGCTGTCTGGATAAGTGAAATACCATCCTGTGCATTAGTTGAAGCCTGGTTAAGACCTCTGATCTGGCTTCTCATCTTTTCTGAGATTGAAAGTCCTGCGGCATCATCTGCTGCACGGTTAATTCTGTAACCTGAAGATAACTTTTCTGTTGATTTAGACTGAGCTGAAGCAACTCCGCTGAGCATTCTGTTAGCATTCATAGCTGCCATATTGTGTTGTACTACCATAGTATATACCTCCGTGTATAAATAATATTTTTATGGAAGGGAATCCGTTCCCATTCCATTAGTTAATTAAATAGAAATGTACTTGACATAACTATTTGATTAGTGTTTATAATAAACAGAATTACCATGCTAATCCTGAGTATTATTTTTTTTAGTATTCTTATCCTCTTTGATAAGATGGCGGATTTTGGAGACTGTCTCCTGCGAGAGCTTAGGTTCTGCATAGTAAGACGGAGCAGAATGCAGATTATTATTTTCTGAGCTGTCTTTTTTTCTGGAAAGAACCTTACTTCTTACAATGTTAAGTTCTCTGGGGGCATCAATAAGAAGATGAATGTTGCCATCTGTTCCGCCCGAATACACTACCCGGATATCATTTCCAATATTAATAAATTCACCGGGTTTGATTGTGAGCTTTAACATTTCAAAACCTCCTTGCTTTCCATGACCATGCAACAAAATGTTTCAAATTGTTGCATCCCAACAATTACATGGAGGTAAATAATATGGGAACATCTCAACCAATCAGGAGCTTAGATGAACTGACAGCTTTTCGTAGTTATTATTTAAATAAGGAGGTTAATCTTCGTAATTACATGCTGATATGTATGGGACTTAATACAGCATTAAGAATTAGTGATATGTTGCAGTTAAAATGGGGGAATGTGTATGACTTTGATAGGAAACATTATGCGAAACATATTGTTGTATGTGAGGGAAAAACAGGAAAGGAGACAAGAATAGCAATTAATAATAATCTTATAGATGCATTTGAAATGTACATGGGAAGTTTAAAGAGTGTTTCAGGTAATGATTATATTTTTACAGGGAAAACAAAGGGAACGCATTTGTCACGTTCACAGGCATTCAGAATAATTACACATGTAGCAGAAGCCCTTAATATGGAGAATGGAATAAGTTGTCATTCCTTAAGAAAAACTTTTGGATATTATGCATGGAAATATGGAACGCCTCCGGCAATGTTAATGGAAATATATAATCATTCGTCATATGAAATTACTAAAAGATATCTGGGAATCAAACAGGATGACAGAGATAATGTTTTTTTGAAAGTGAATTTATAAATATATTAATAATTAATTTTAAATTAAATTGAAATTCAGACTAAAGAATTTGATGTCGATGTCGATATAACATATGAAGTTAATAAATAATGATTAATATGGGATGCAACAATTTGAAACATTTTGTTGCATCCTTTTAGTTTTATTATTCTTCTTTTTTAAGATATAATACTAGAAAAGAATTTAGTTTCAATATTGACGCATATTCATGAATATGATAATATAGCACATGTTCGCGGATATGGCGGAATTGGCAGACGCGCTAGATTTAGGTTCTAGTGTCAACAGACGTGCAGGTTCAACTCCTGTTATCCGCATATTTTTTTAAGGCTGATGCACTTCTTTGTGTGTCAGCTTTTTTAATTTGGAAAATATCAGATTGTGGTGTACAATAAAGAAAACATGTCCGGAAAGGAGGCCAATATGGCAGAGTATGTATTAGAAAACAATATTTTAAAAGTTACGGTGGATTCTAAGGGGTGTGAAATAAGAGATGTAATATGTAAAACTGACAATACACACAGAATGTGGAATGCCAATCCCGAAGGATGGAAAAGAGTTGCACCTGTTCTTTTCCCGCTTATTGGCAAATATAAGGATAACCAAAGCATTTATAATGGAAAAGTATATGAAATGGGTCAGCACGGATTTGCAAGAGATATGGAATTCACACTTGTTAATCATACTGACGATATGCTGGTTATGAGACTTGAATCCGATGAAAACACTAAAGAAAAATATCCTTTTGATTTTGCATTGGAGCTGGAGTATCATCTTATTGACAATGAAATTAAAGAAGTGTACAGAGTAATTAATAAAGATAATGTGATGATGCATTTCAGCATAGGTGGTCATCCGGCTTTTGTAACACCAGAGAATGATGCAAGCATGGCTGGTTGTAGGATAAGATTTGATGCAGACAGAATTACATATCATCTGATAGGAGATTATCAATTAATGGCTAGGGATGAGTATGAGCTGCCATTAATTAATCATGAATATACAATACAAGAGGACAGCTTTGAAAAAGATGCATTTATAATTGAGGGGGGTCAGGCAGGAACTGTAAGTCTTGTAAAAAATGAAAAGCCTTTTGTTACTGTTAAGTTTGATACACCGGTATTTGGTCTGTGGTCATGCAAATCAAAAAATGTTCCATTTGTATGTATAGAGCCGTGGTATGGAAGAACAGATGCCATAGATTTTACAGGGGAGCTTAAGGACAGGGAATACAGTAATCATCTTGATGCCGGAGAAGTTTTCGAGAAGTCATTTTCAATCTTATTTTATTAATAACATTATTAACATAAAAACAGCGCCGTATGCCATTGTATGCAATATAGCGCTGTTTTTTCTGCAAAGTAATTATTTTAAAAACATATGAATTAAACTGTTATTTGTTTTTGTGTATGGCTGGTAGCGCATAGGCAGGTCAAGCCAGCATTTTTTATCTACAATGCTCTTATAGTGTGAAAATGTATCAAATCCGGCTTTTCCGTGATATGAGCCCATGCCACTTTCACCGAATCCGCCAAAGCCCATCTTGGAAGTTGCAAGGTGAATGATTGTATCATTGATACAGCCACCACCGTAATTGCATCTTGAGGTTACATAACGGGCTTCTTTCTTATTCTTAGTGAATATATACAGAGCAAGCGGGTGCATGTGTGCATTAACAGTGTTTACTGCCTCCTCTATAGAGTGAAAGGTAAGTATTGGTATAAGTGGACCGAATATTTCTTCCTGCATCACAGCATCGTCAAATGTAACATTATCCATTATCGTAGGCTCGATACGCAGAGAATCTGCATCTGATGCACCACCAAGAACGGCTTTGCTATTATCGATAAGACCTGATATTCTGTTAAAATGCTTTTCATTAACAATTTTGCCATAATCATTGTTGTTAAGTGGAGAATCTGTAAACTGACGCTTTGTTTCGTGGATAAGTTCTTTCACAAGCTGGTCTTTGACACTGTCCTGAACATATATGTAATCAGGCGCAACACATGTCTGTCCGCAGTTTAAGAATTTGCCGAATACAATTCTTCTGGCGGCGAGCTTTAAGTCCGCAGATTCTGTTACTATACATGGGCTTTTTCCTCCAAGCTCAAGTGTTACCGGAGTTAAGTATTCAGCGGCTTTGCGCATAACTTCCTTTCCGACAGCCTGGCTTCCTGTAAAGAATATGTAATCAAAATGTTCATTAAGCAGACAGTTATTTTCAGCTCTTCCGCCAGTTACAACAGATACATAAGCAGGGTCAAATACTTCTTTTATTATGAGGCACATAACATCACTGACATAAGGTGAGTACGCACTTGGTTTAAGAATCACAGTGTTTCCTGCGGCAATTGCATCAACAAGGGGTTCCATTGTCAGAAGAAATGGATAATTCCAAGGACTCATAATAAGGACAACTCCGCGTGGTGACGGCTTCTTAAAGCTTCTGGAGTGGAACTGTGCAAGGGGTGTTGGAACATTTTTCTCTCTGCTGAATTTCCTAATATGTTTTAGCATATAAGATATCTCGCTGAGAGTAAGCCCGACTTCACACATGTAACTTTCAAACTGGCTTTTGCCAAGGTCTTTATAGAGAGCATCAAATATTTCATTCTCATGTTTCTTAATTGCTGAATATAGTTTCTTTAAGGCATCAATTCTTACATTTACATCAAGTGTTGTACCTGTAAGAAAGAAATGTCGCTGCGATTGTACAAGTTTATTGATTTGTGTAGCTTCCATATCATACCTCATTTTCACGTGTATTATCTTTCATAAGTTTATAGTAGAATTGTTCGAGTGTCTTAGCGTCCATAAGAACCGGAACAGGGTAGAGAGGATTAGCCTCTTTGTCGGCATATCCTGCAAGCTTAGGAATATCCTCCTCTTTAATCTCAGGAATTGTATCGCCAATGTTAAATCTTGCTTTCATATCTTTGATTGCCTGTATAAATGCTTTGGCAGCAGTCTCATCTGGCATATCCTTATCTGCAACACCGGCGGCAATTGCAAGGTCATGCAGCTTCTTATAGATGGATTCTCCATAGCTTTCAAGAACCATTGGGAGAATTACGGCATTTGCAAGTCCATGAGGAACATTATATTCGCCACCTAGAGAATGTGCAACTGCATGGACATATCCTACATATGATTTAGTGAATGCACATCCGGCATAATAAGCAGCTTTAAGCATATTCTTTCTTGCTGTTGTATCAGAACCGTTAGTGTATGCTCTGTCAAGATTGTTAAATATTAATTCAGTAGCCATAAGTGCATCTTTTCTTGTACCCGGAGTTGTTGAGTTTCCGATGTAGGCTTCAACGGCATGTGTAAGTGCATCCATTCCGGTAGTTGCGGTAATTGAAGCAGGAAGTGTAAGGGTTACTTTCGGGTCAAGGACTGCATATCTTGGAATAAGCGGAAAGTCGTTGATAGCATATTTATGTCGGGTTGTGGCGTCTACAATTACGGCTGCAAGAGTAGTTTCACTTCCAGTTCCTGCTGTTGTAGGAATTGCAACCAGCAGAGGAAGCTTTGCATGGACCTTAAGGATTCCTCCAAGCTTAGACAGATGTGTCTTAGGTCTTGCTATTCTTACACCAACAGCTTTGGCACAGTCCATGCTTGAACCGCCGCCAAAGCCTATTATGCAGTCACATTTGTTATCTTTATATATGGCAAGTGCCTCTTCCACAGTATCAGTTGTAGGGTTAGCTACAGTTTTATCGTAAACATGGTATTCAATGCCGGAATTGTCGAATACATCTGTAAGCATAGAAAGAATGCCAAGCTTTGCAATTCCGGGATCAGTAATAACTATAGGACATGATTTCTTCTTTTTGTTAAGTACAGATGGAATGCCAGATAACGCACTTACAATTTTAGGTTTCCTGTATGGAAGAAATGGCAGTGCAATTTTGAATACAGTCTGAAAACTTCTGCAGTATATTTTCTTGAAAATGTTCATTGTACACCTCTTTTGGATTTAAAATATTTTGACTACCAAATTATAATGCTATAGCGAGTTATTTACAAGTAAATATGCATGCTTAATTTATATACAAAACTTAATAAATAATTAAAATAATTTGCTTCTTTACAATTTTTGTTATATCGGGTATATTATATTTAATATAAAAATGAAAAAGCAAGTTGTATAATTAAATTAAAACGATTATAATATGATAAAGTTTGAAGCAGATTTAAAGACAAGAAAGGAGCAATAGTATGTGTTTTTATTGTAAATGTAAAACAACAAAACCATCGGTTACAACACATGTTGTTACTTTTGATAATTGTGTAATTATAATTAAGAATGTTCCATGTGAGGAATGTGAGGAATGTGGAGAAAAGTATTTTTCAGATGAAGTCATGTCCCGTTTGGAAAAGATTGTAGAAAAGGCAAGAGAGATTGCCAGTGAAGTATATGTTACCGATTACAATAATAAAGTTGCATAAGGCGCCAGACTTTATACAAAGCACCTTATGCATAAGAATTATTAATTAGTCAGGAATCTGAAGGCCGGTTCCATCCATATGGAAATTCTCAGTATTAATAAGCTGTGATATAGGCACGATTTCGTATCCTTGGGACTGCAGCCCGGTTATTACAGATTCGAGAGCTTCGGCTGTATATTTAGCACCGTTGTGCATAAGAATTATGGAACCGTTCTTAAGAGCTTTATGTGTTGTCACGGTCTTAATTATGTTGTCGGTTCCATAGTCCTTCCAGTCGAGGGAATCTACATCCCATTCTATAGGATAGAAGTTACAGCCATAGACTGTATCAATAAGTGTTGAATTATAATCACCGTATGGCGGGCGGAACAGGAAGCTCGTATATCCGGTGATTTCTTTTATTTTATTGGCAACAGACATGATTTCATCTTTCTGCTCATTTACAGAAAGTTTACTCATTTCTTTATGGTTCTGGCTGTGGTTGCCGAGATCGTGACCGCGGTTATAGATTTCAAGAACCTTATCAGGGTAGCTGTCCACCCAGCCTCCAGTCATGAAAAATGTGGTTTTGATATTATATTTATCAAGAATGTCAAGAATCTTTATAGTATCTTCATCGCCCCATGCGGCGTCAAATGATATGGAAACATATTTTTTGGAGGTATCAAGATTAGTCTTTTTACTAAGGTCAACACAGTATATAGGAAGTTTACGGCTGCCTATGCTGCAATTGCCCATGATTGCACCGCCGCCAATTCCGTTTCCCTGATTGGATGAGTTGTATGGAGGTAATCTGTCGGAATCTGATGGAATTGACGGATTAGAGCTGATTGAATCATTTGATGAACCGGATTTATCGGAAGTACCTGAACTGTCTGATGATTTAGGTGGCTTATTAGTAATTGTAGATGTGTTTGGAGAATTTTCGGAAGAGGATTGCTTATGTCTTGCGGTTATTATGCCGCAGATTACTAAAATGATTATAACGCAGTATATGAATAAAATGCGCATTTTCTTATTAGAAAAAAGAGACATACTGATACCTCGGATAATGCTTAGTATCAATATATCTCTTTACATTTTAAAAAATTACTGCTTTTTATTATTAGTTAGCAGAAGAACTGCTTTCTGTTGCAGATGTATCTTTAACAAGACCATTAGGATGAAGTGAAACATTTAATTCACTTGTGCTTTCATCGTAATCATCGCCAAGAATCTGCTTAATGAGAGTCTGGCAATATGAAAGGCTGAAATCAGAGCAGCCGGAATCGTTGCGGATTGCGTTGCCTGATGCAAGTGATTCTGTGTAATCACTTAATTTGTATGTAGTGATTGCTTTCTGACCGAAAAGCTTCTGTGTTATAACAGGTGTAAGATTATAATTCTTAACATAACATCCTGTTTCATCTTTAACAAGTGTCATCTTAGCCATACCGCCTATCATACGAGGCTTCTGGTCCTGATTAGAAACGAAGTTACCAAGTGAATAGTATACAAGCATTTCATGACCCTTAGTATCAGATACTACCTCGACAGGCTCAAGGACGTGAGGATGTGTACCGATAACAACATCAACGCCGAGGCTTAAGAAAAGCTGTGTCCAGTAATTCTGGTTAGAATCTGGTGTGTAAACATATTCAGTACCCCAGTGTGGAAGTACAATAACCATATCAGCAAGCTGTTTAGCCTTAGTTACATCTGCTGTAATCTTATCCTTATCAAGCATGTTTACGATATAAGGCTTGGAATCAGGAATAGGAATTCCATTAGTTCCGTATGTGTAGTTAAGAAATGCTATCTTGAAGCCTTCTTTTTCATAAACATATATATTCTCATAATCTTCCTCTGTTTCGTTGATACCAAGAACAGGAGTATCAGGATGATAAGTCTTCCAGAATGAAAGGCAGTTCTCAACACCCTTAAGTCCCTTGTCTAATGTGTGGTTGGTAGCATGAAGGATAATGTTGAAGCCTGCTTTAACTTCTGCATCACCAAGCGCCCATGGTGAGTTAAATGTTGGATATCCTGTGTAAGCAAAATCAGAACCACCGAGGATTGTTTCCTGATTAACGATTCTTATGTCTGCAGAGCTTATATCCTTAGCTATGTTAGTGTAGAGGTGGTCGAAGTTGTAAGTTCCATCATCCATAAGACCACTTTTTACAACACCTTCATGCATAAGCATATCACCAATCATCATAAGGTCGACCTCTATAGTCGGAGCCTTGGTTGTAGTTTCTTCCTCTGTTGTTGGTTCAGCAGTAGTCTCATTATTCTGGTTATCGGCAACAGAAGGATTATTTTCTTTTTTGTGACTGCCGATAACAGCGAACACAATACTTATAGTAACAACAAAGATAACAGCAGCAATGATAGCAATGAGTTTTACATTAAGCTCAGAGCGTCTGCGTCTCTTAAGAGGTACATTTGTTTTCTTAGCCATAATTTATCTCCCTTAAAATTATTAATATATGTCTTAAAAAGACGAAATATGCATAACTATGGTACATTAAGAAACAAAATTATTCAAGAAAAATATTTGTATTCTACACAAAGAGATTAAAATGTAGTATATTTATAAAAGTTGGCAATAAGCCACAATAAGAAATATATAATTATAACGGAGGTTTCTTATGAGCAGATACACTAAGGACGATATATTCAGAATGGTAGAAGAAGAGGATGTTGAGTTCATACGTCTTCAGTTTACTGATATTTTTGGGACACTTAAGAATATTGCAATTACTTCAAGCCAGCTTGAGAAGGCACTTGATAACAAATGCATGTTTGACGGTTCTTCTGTTGAAGGCTTTGTAAGAATTGAAGAGTCAGATATGTATCTGTATCCTGACTATGATACATTTGAAATATTTCCATGGAGACCACAGCAGGGAAAGGTTGCAAGACTTATCTGTGATGTGTATACACCAGATGGCAAGCCTTTTGAGGGCGACCCAAGATGGATACTTAAGAAAACTATTAAAGAAGCGAATGAAATGGGATACCGTTTTGATGTCGGTCCTGAATGTGAATTCTTCTTATTCCATACAGATGACAACGGACTTCCTACAACTTTAAGCCATGAAAAAGCTGGATATTTTGATCTTGGACCTAATGACCTGGGCGAGAATATAAGAAGAGACATGGTTCTTACTCTTGAGGAAATGGGATTTGAGATTGAGGCTTCACATCATGAGGTTGCTCCTGCACAGCATGAGATTGATTTTAAATATGATGAGGCTTTAAAGACAGCAGATAATATACAGACATTTAAGATGACAGTTAAGACAATTGCCAAGAGACATGGACTTTATGCAACATTTATGCCAAAGCCAAAGTTTGGTATCAGCGGTTCTGGAATGCATATTAATATGTCACTTGCAACTGAAGAGGGTAAGAATATATTTGCAGATGAGAATGGAAAGATTGGTTTATCAGATGATGCATATCATTTTATTGCTGGTATTATGAAGCACGCAAGAGGTATGTCAGCAATAACTAATCCGCTTGTTAATTCATATAAAAGACTTGTTCCGGGATATGAAGCACCTGTATATATAGCATGGTCAGCAAAGAACAGAAGTCCGCTTATAAGAATACCTGCATCAAGAGGAAATGGAACAAGAGTTGAGTTAAGAAATCCGGATCCTACAGCTAATCCATATCTCGTGCTGGCACTCTGCCTTGCAGCAGGACTTGATGGTATTAAGAATAAGATAGAAGTACCTGAGAGTGTTGACTGCAATATATATGAGATGACACCTGGCGAGAGAAGGGCAGCAGGAATAGAGAATATGCCGGCAGACCTTAAGGAAGCTGTTGACTGTCTTGTGGCAGATGAGTTTTTATGCAGCGTACTTGGAGAACATATTACAACCAAATATGTTGAAGCTAAGATGAAAGAATGGGAAAACTACACAACAAGAGTCTCACAGTGGGAAATTGATGAATATCTCTACAAGTATTGATTAAACATGGTAAAGCGTATGCTAAGTAGAAAAGGAGTTAATTGATGTCCACATTGATTGTAGCATTTCCTAAGTTAGAGGAGGCTAAAGCAGTAAGGAGTCTTTTGATTCACAGAGGCTTCGATGTCGCTGTACCATGTACAAGTGGGGCACAGGCAATCAATCAGGCTGATACTTTGTCTGATGGAATCATAATATGCGGATATAAGCTGTCAGATAATATGGTTTATACTGAATTATATGAATATAAGCCAAAGAGCTTTGAGATGTTGTTAGTTGCGTCCCAGAACAGATGGGAAGATTGTCAGGATAATGGAATTGTATGTGCAGCAATGCCAATAAAGGTTAATGACCTTGTGTCAACTATAGAGATGATGCTTCAGGCACAGATAAGGCGTAGAAGAAAGTTAAGGTCACAGCCAAGAAAGAGAAGTCCGGAAGAACAGAAGATAATTGATGATGCAAAGCATCTGCTTATGGAAAGAAATAATATGTCAGAGCAGGAGGCGTTCAGATATATCCAGAAATGCAGCATGGACAGTGGCAATACAATGGTAGAGTCAGCAACTATGGTGATGGGAATATATCAGGATGTATAACAAATGTGTTTCATTACTACATTTATAATATGAAAAGGAGATCAGGTATGAAGTTTACTAAAATGCATGGAGCAGGCAACGACTACATATATGTAGACTGCACACAGTCGGTAATTGATAATCCGTCACAGGTCGCAATTGATTTAAGTGACAGACATTTTGGAATAGGTTCGGATGGACTTATTCTTATTAAGAAATCAGATAAAGCTGATTTCTTTATGGAGATGTACAACGCAGATGGTTCGCAGGGACAGATGTGTGGCAATGGAATAAGATGTGTTGGAAAGTTCGTATATGATAACGGACTTACAGATAAAACAACAGTTACTATTGATACACTTGCAGGTGTGAAGATACTTGAGCTTAAAACTGGTGCAGATGGCAAGGTTGAGACGGCAAGGGTTAATATGGGAGCACCAATTCTTGAGGCAGCACAGATTCCTGTTGATACGAAAGAACTTAAAGAATATAAAGGCAGTGAGATAAAGACAATTGCCGGACAGGTTATTAAGACACCTGTTGTGGATGAGACTATTGTTGTTGAAGGTAAGGAATACAAGGTTACAGCAGTTTCAATGGGTAATCCTCATGCTATTGTTTATCTTGATAAAGATATTGATATTAAGAAATTTGAGATTGAAAAAATCGGACCTTTCTTTGAAAATCACAAAGCATTTCCAGAGAGAATTAATACTGAATTCATTCAGGTTGTAGATAAGAATAATCTTAATATGCGTGTGTGGGAGAGAGGTTCCGGGGAGACACTTGCCTGTGGTACAGGTGCATGTGCGAGCCTTGTTGCAACTGTTCTTAACGGAATGTGCGACACAACAGCAACACTTCATCTTCTCGGTGGTGACTTAAAGATTACATGGGATAAAGATGAGAATACCGTATATCTTGAAGGCCCGGCGAAAACAGTATTTACAGGGGAGGTAGATATTTAATATGATGACAGATATGACAATGGATAATTTTCTTGCGGTTTTATCTTCAAGTGAACCGGTGCCGGGAGGCGGCGGAGCGTGCGGATATGTGGCAGCAGTAGGCATGAGCCTTGGTAATATGGTGCTGGCACTTACTACAGGAAAGAAGAAATATGCAGAGTATCAGGAAGAGATTGAAGAACTTATTGTTAAAGCGACAGACCTTACAAAGAGACTTGCAGAGTGCATGGATAAGGATGCTGAAAGCTTTAAGCCTCTTGCAGCAGCTTATGGTCTTCCTAAGGATACAGAAGAACAGATTAAGGAAAGAGAAGCAATTATGGCAAAGGCACTTGTTACAGCCTCAGAAGCCCCTCTGTCAATGATGGAGCTTATACTTGAAGCCATGAAGCTTATCGACCGTATATCTGTAATTGGAAGCAGAATTGCAATCAGTGATGCAGGTGTCGGCATAACAATGTGTGAGGCTGCAATGAAGGGAGCTTCACTTAATGTATTTATCAATACAAAGCTTATGAAGGACAGAGAACTTGCAGATGATATGAACTTTAAGGCAGATAAGCTGTTAGCACAGGCAGCACAGATTGAAGAAGAAACATTTGGAAGAGTTATGGATGCTGTAAGACCATAGAACAAGATTGCAAAACAAGGAGGCAAATTCCTCTCCTCACCATAGGGTTCGGATTTTGCTTCGCAAAACAAGGAGGAATATATGGAGACACTTAAGGGATTACCGGTTGCTAATGCTATTAATGAGAAGATTATTGAAGAGATGAAGGACTGGAAGGGTGCAATTCCACATCTTGCAATTGTGCGTGTTGGTGAAAGACCAGATGATATGTCATATGAGCGTGGCGCTACCAAGAAGATGGAAAAAGTAGGATTCAGATGTACTTCATATACATTTCCTGCTGATATTGATAATGATACTTTCCAGAAAGAATTTGACAAGATTAATGAAGATGAGGATATTGACGGAATTCTTCTTTTAAGACCTTTGCCAAAGCATCTTGATGAGAAGGCAATTGAGAACAGAATTGCCAGTGTGAAGGATCTGGACGGAATATCACCTATGAATCTTGCAAAGGTATATGCAGGGGATCCGACAGGATATGGTCCATGTACAGCAGAAGCTGTAATTGAGATGTTAGATTATGCAGGAGTTGACTTAAAGGGTAAGAGAGCAGTAGTTATCGGAAGAAGCCTTGTTATCGGTAAGCCGGTTGCGATGATGCTTATGAAGAAGAATGCAACAGTAACAGTGTGTCATACTAAGACGGTTGATATGCCGGGAGTATGTAAGGGTGCTGAGGTGCTTGTTGCGGCAGCAGGCGTTGCAAAGATGGTTGACAAGTCATTTGTTGCAGATGGTGCAGTTGTAATTGACGTTGGAATAAATGTTGATGAAGACGGCAATCTGTGTGGTGATGTTGATTTTGAAGATGTTGCAGAGAACGCTTCTGTATGTACACCGGTTCCTGGAGGAGTAGGTTCGGTAACAACATCAGTTCTTGCAAAACATCTGCTTAAGGCAGCTAAGGCAAGAAGAGCATAAAAAAGTCCTTGCTTTATTGTACATAAGAATGTATTATAATTTGCGGTATGAATTGGTAGCACCAATTTGCACCGCAAATTTTTATTTATGGAGAAATGTTATGAAATTATTGAGACAGTTTCTTATAATACTGGCTATTTCATTTGTCGGAGAAGCACTTAAATATCTGCTTCCGCTGCCGGTTCCAGCCAGTATATATGGAATGGTGATACTTTTTGTTGGACTTCTTACCGGACTTATAAAGCTTAGCTGGGTAAAGGACGCAGGAAAATATCTTATAGCTGTAATGCCTGTTATGTTCATTCCGGCAGGAGTAGGACTGATGTCTTCATGGGGGGTATTAAAACCTATGCTCGTGCCGGTGCTTGTTGTTACGGTTGTTGCTATAATTACGGTTATGGCGGTTACAGGTCAGGCTTCACAGATAATAATACGTGCTGACAGGAAGAGAGAATTACGCAAAGCACAAAGAAATGAGGTTAATACTAATGAATGATTTTTTCAGAGAATCACTTTTTGCCGGAGTCACATTAAGTCTTTTATCATACTTTATTGGTTCTGTGCTTAAGAAAAAATTCAAGCTTGGAATATTCAATCCACTGCTTATATCAATAATAATAACAATAATAGTACTTGCAGTATCAGGTGTTGATTATGATGTATATAATCAGGGCGCCAGGTATCTTAGCTGGTTTCTTACACCGGCAACTGTATGTCTTGCAATTCCGCTGTATGAGCAGTGGAGTCTTCTTAAGAAGAATTACAAGGCAGTTGTTGTAGGAATAGCATCAGGTGTGCTTACAAGTTTAACAACGGTACTTGTGTTATCTAAAATTATGAATCTGAGTCATGCAGAATATGTTACTCTTCTTCCGAAGTCAATAACTACTGCTATTGGTATGGGAGTTTCTGAGGAACTTGGAGGTTATGTAACAATTACAGTTGCAGTTATTGTTGTAACAGGAGTTCTTGGAAATATATTTGGTGAGCTTATATGTAAAATATTCAGAATAAAAGAACCGATTGCCAAAGGACTTGCGTTAGGATCTGCTGCACATGCAATAGGAACAGCCAAGGCTATGGAAATGGGCGAAATTGAAGGTGCAATGAGCAGCTTATCAATTGCAGTTGCAGGTATACTTACAGTTGTACTTTCATCAGTATTTGCTGGATTTATGTAAAAGATAGTGTAAAATGGCATATGAAATTAATGTATGAATGGGGTAAAAACCTATTAAAGCTGCTAAATGTGATGAAATAGTAGGTTAATTGAGAGAAAATTCTGAGGATAATTAATGCGGATAAAGAAAATTGCCTACTAAATTGATAATTTAAGCCAAAATAGTAGGTCTTTTTGCTGATTAGAACTGCCTGATATTATAGACATATAAGAAAAATACCTACTAAAAGTGTGAACAGTGTTTATTTAGTAGGTATTTGAGTCGAAAAGAAGAATTACAAACCAACTAACAATGTGGAAAAGACCTACTAGATTGCTAAATATGATGAAATAGTAGGTAATTAGGAGAACAGTGTGAAGATATTATTTTCACATGCGGGGTTTGTGCCTGCGCGCACTTGGCACAAACCTGTTATGCGCAAAAAAGCGTGCGCAGAAAAGAGGTATATATGATAATCACAATTGCAAGACAATGTGGATGTATGGGTGACCAGATAGGAAAAGCACTGGCAGAGAAATATTTTATACCATTTTATGATAAGGATGCTGTTTGTAGGCTGGCAAAAGAGAAAGGTCTGTATGAAAAATATCCATATTTTTATGGAGAAATGCCTCTTGATATGATGCTGTATGCTGACACAATGGCAGGTGATGATACATCAGATAATGGAAAAACTCCACGCAAGGCTATGGCTGACATAATCGGTAATGAAAATTGCGTAGTTGTCGGCAGATGCGGAAATAATGCATTCAGACACAGAGAAGATGTTATATCAGTATTTCTCACAGGAAACAAAGATAAAAGAGCAGAACTTATAGAAAAGAAGCACAATGTCAGCTCTAAGAAAGCAGCTAAGATAGTTGAAGATACAGACCTTAGAAGACGCACATATCACAATTATTATACCGGTGAAGAATGGGGGAATGCAGAATATTACGATATATGCATAGATGTTTCAAAGGTTGGGGAAGATGGTGCATTAAGACTTATAGAAGCCTATATTAATGAGACAGGGGTGTTGTAATCTGGAATCAGCTGACATGAATCAGAAAAAAATTTCGCAGGAATACGAAAAGGCAATTCAATACATTTATGAGCTTATGAAAAGCGGAGAGCTTACAATAGGAAGCAGACTGCCTACTGAGCGTGCACTTGCAGAAACTCTTGGGATAGGACGCAATTCAACAAGAGAAGCTTTAAGTATTATGCATGGAATGGGACTTATAGAACGCCGTCAGGGTTCTGGCAATTATATATCAGAAAATGTCGGGCAGTCCATAAAGCAGACAATATTAATGATGATTGCATTAAAAACTGTTACTAAGCGCGAAGTGTGCGAATTCCGCCGCATGATGGAAAAGTCAGTGTGTAATGCAGTAATACATACAGGTCTTATGAAAGAACAACAGGAACGACTGGAAAGCATGGTTAATCGGATGATGACAGAAACAGGTGATGCACTTGTTGATATTGATAAAGCATTTCACGAGGAACTGATTGCAGATACAGGCAACAATCTGTGGATTACACTGATGGAAGCTGTTGTTGAAGTCTACCGCGAATGGATAGATTATGTCATAAAGCATGCAGATGGAATTAAGAAAAAGAAACTTTTAAAGACACATGAAATGATATATGATAGCCTTATAAAGAAGGATATTGAGACACTTAATGCAGCGATTGATGAGCATTACGATATAATTGAGGAGCTGCTGGGATAAAGAAGCCATAACAAGGAGGATATATGAAATACAAAATCGTTATATTTGATCTTGACGGAACCATACTTAATACATTGGAGGATCTTGCAGATAGTACTAATTATGCACTTTCAGTATTTGACATGCCTGAGAGAACGATTGAAGAAATCAGACATTTTGTTGGCAATGGGATAAGAAAGCTGATGGAAAGAGCTGTACCACAGGGAACACCAGAAAGCATGATAGTTAAGGTGCATGAAACATTTACAGAGCATTACAAGAAGCACTGTGCCGATAAGACAAGACCTTATGATGGAATAAAAGAACTTATTGAGAATATAAGAAATGCCGGTGTGTACACTGCGGTTGTATCTAACAAGGCTGATTATGGAGTGCAGACTTTATGCAAAGATTATTTTCCGGGACTATTTGATTATGCGGTTGGAGAGAGAGAAGGCATAAGAAGAAAACCATATCCGGACAGCGTTAATGAAGTATTAAGACAGTTTGATGTTGACAGAACACAGGCTGTATATGTCGGGGATTCAGAAGTAGATGTCCAGACAGCGGCTAATGCAGGAATGGATGTATGTATGGTTGGCTGGGGCTTCAGAAATGAAGAATTCCTAAAGGAAAGCGGGGCTGAGTTTGTTGTACACAGCCCCGAAGAAGCATGGGAATTCATTAATAAGTAATATACTTATACCACGTTATGAAGCAGGGAAGACTGCAATTCACAAAGCTGGGGGTTCTTGGATTTAAGAATCAGTTCTACCAGACCTTCGGTGATAAGCATTGCACCGTCCTTGTTAAAATGTGTATTCTCAGAAACAGTATCTGGCTTGGCGAGTTCTTTTAAGAAATCGTCAGGCCATTTTCCTTTATTGATACCTTTTTTGATTGAGGTATATCTGTGGATGTTATCATGTCCGATTTTTTCAAAAAGTTCAACTGAATAAGAAAACAGATCAAGTACAGGTGTGCCGGTTTCTTCACCAATCTGGCGCATAGCTCTTATATAGCTGAAATTATTGCCACCGTGGCAGCCGGGAGCGTCCATAATTGTTCCGTCAGCATTGAAAAATGTTCTTGCCGGTGCAGTAACTAATACAGGAGATGTATCATGCTTTCTTGCCATATCAATAAACTGTTTGATGAACCATTTGTAACTGCCCATAGAAGCGTCTTTTGAGTATGGATAGTAAGTGTCATATGGATAAGACTGGTTTATGGCTAGAACACTGTTAAGAACAGCCTGTTTATCAGTTATCGAATCATCGTTATTAAGTGCCTCAATATATTCAGGTGGTATATAATTCTTAGGCATCTTAACTCCTGCTATAACAGGAAATCGACCTGATTCATCTGGTACGCCAAGCGGAGTCTGACGGTTAAAGATAGATTTGTAATCCTTTGAATCGTCATCATTATGACAGAACTCTATAAAAAGATAGTCTCCGGACTGAATATGTCTGTCAATCTCTTCAAATCTTCCTTCATTAATAAAAAGTCTTGAACTTCTGCCACCCTTGGCATAGTTAAATATATTTACATCAGGCTTAAAGAAGCGTGGCAAAAACTGTCCCCAGCCTGCAATAAATTCTTCTTCAGTATAATTCTGTACAATAGAATCTCCAGCAAGATAAATGTTCATACATACCTCCTTGTTTTGCGGAGCAAAATGCGACTGCCCATGCAGGAGCAGAGGTATTGCCTCCGTTGTTTTGCGAAGCAAAATGCTTTCAATAAGTTAATTATAGCCTTAAATGTTTTGACAAACTACATTTGTTTTGTGAATATACTCATTAAAAACAGATATTTAATGTTTCAGGCGGACAGCATTGCACAGATTAAAGAAAAGGTGTTATAATACAAGGCAAATATAAGCACGAGGAGATTGATATATATGTACGAATTTACAGAAGACTGTATGATACACATTGATAATATTGATGAAGAACATAGAAAACTGTTCCAGATGCTTAATGAAGCATTTGCACTGGTAAAAGAAACAGATAATGCCGCGTCAATTGCGAAGAATCTTATAGATAATCTTAAGGATTATGCTATTACACATTTTGCTCATGAAGAAGAATACATGAAGAGTATTCATGACCCGGAGCTGCCAATACAGCAGAGAGAACACAAAGCATTTGCAGAAAAGATTAATACATTTAAGTTAGATGAATCTTCACCGGAGGCAGCAAGAAATTCTCTTAATGAGCTGCTGCTTTATCTTACCAGATGGCTTTACAGCCACATCTTGAGCAGCGACATGATGATTGGAAAGATGGCACCAGAAACTAATGTTGATGACGCATTTGCATTTACAGACAAATATATAACAGGAATCGAGCTTGTTGATGAGGAGCACAAGCATCTTTTTGATATTATCAGGGATACTAATGATGTGATACATGCAGAGTTGCTTCATGACAAATATGATGAAATAATAAGACTTCTCTCAGAACTGAGGGAATACACGGAGACGCATTTCAGCGATGAGGAAGAACTGATGAAGAAAATCGGATATCCTGAAATTGAAGCACAGAAAAGGGCACATTCAGCATTTGTAGAAAAGCTTGTAAATATTGATTTCAGGGAGCTTGAGGCAATGGATGATAATCAGGAGGAATATCTTATGGATCTTATAGGATTCCTGCTTGGCTGGCTGTCTAACCATATTCTTGCTTCTGATAAAAAGATTGGTAAATATATAAAAGAACACAATATTGTACTTGAAAAGTAATATTCTTTATGATATCATTCATGTGTATGAATATCTTAAAGACTATGAAAGAGACTTCTTTTCATGGAACCTGACAGGAAAGTGATGCCACCGACTGAAAGCATACGCAGGGAATTGTTAAGAGGAACGCTCTGGAGTTGAATGGTTGAGCAGCCGGGGAACGGCTGGGTAGGTCATTCCGTTACACGCGTTAAGTGCAATGAGATGAAAGGCTTAAGCACCTTTCAATGCGGGTGGTACCGCGGATAACATAAGTTTATTCGCCCCGGGATGTATATTACATCCTGGGGCTTTTTTGTGCGAAAAAGCATTGCAGGATGTTAGGTATTATTATTTTATTTGACAGGACATAACATTTTGCCTGTCCAGAAAAGAAAGGAGATTGCAATGGCAAACATGTACAGAGATGTTAACTTAAGTGAAGTTAATGAAAGTTACATCGGCAAGGAATTGAAGGTTGCAGGATGGGTTGAGAACATCCGTGACCATGGAGGAGTTTCATTTATTGATTTAAGAGATATGTATGGGGTGCTTCAGGTAGTACTTCGTGATACAACATTACTTGATGGTATTCACAAGGAAGAGTGTATCGCTATCGAAGGTATTATGGAGCAGAGAGATGAGGAGACATACAATCCTAAGATTCCTTCAGGAACAATTGAGCTTGAAGCTAAGAAGATAACAATACTTGGACAGGTATACCAGCAGCTTCCATTTGAAGTGCAGACTTCTAAGGAAGTAAGAGAGGATGTACGTCTTAAGTACAGATATCTTGATTTAAGAAACCAGAAGGTTAAGGATAACATGATATTCAGATCAAAGGTTATCGCATTCCTTCGTCAGAAGATGACAGACATGGGATTCCTTGAAATCCAGACACCTATTCTTTGTGCTTCATCACCAGAGGGTGCAAGAGATTATATCGTACCTTCAAGAAAATATAAGGGCAAATTCTATGCTCTTCCACAGGCACCACAGCAGTATAAGCAGTTACTTATGGTATCTGGTTTTGATAAATATTTCCAGATTGCACCTTGCTTCAGAGATGAGGATGCAAGAGCTGACCGTTCACCAGGAGAATTCTACCAGTTAGATTTCGAGATGAGCTTTGCTACACAGGAAGATGTATTCAGAATTGGTGAAGAGGTTCTTACAGAAACATTTGCAAAATTCGCACCAGAAGGATACGAAGTTACACAGGCACCTTATCCAATCATCAGCTACAAGCAGGCAATGCTTGAGTTTGGTTCAGATAAGCCAGATCTTCGTAATCCACTTAGAATTATTGATCTTTCAGAATTCTTTAACAAATGTACATTCAAGCCTTTCCAGAACAAGACTGTAAGAGCAATCAATGTACATGCAAAGCTTTCAAAGGGACAGCATGAGAAGTTACTTAAGTTCGCTACAGGAATCGGAATGGGCGGACTTGGATACCTTGAGGTTCTTGAAGACGGAAGCTACAAGGGACCAATTGATAAATTTATTCCAGAAGAACTTAAGGGAGAAATCAAAGACCTTGCAGGACTTCAGCCAGGAGATACAATCTTCTTTATCGCTGATAAGGAAGACAGAGCAGCATACTTTGCAGGACAGATCAGAAACGAACTTGGTGAGAGACTTGACCTCATTGAGAAAAATGCATACAGATTCTGTTATGTTAATGACTTCCCAATGTTTGAAAGAGATCCAGAAACTAAGAAGATTGGATTTACACATAATCCATTCTCAATGCCACAGGGTGGACTTGAGGCACTTAATACAAAAGATCCACTTGATATTCTTGCATACCAGTATGATATCGTATGCAACGGTGTAGAGTTATCATCAGGAGCAGTCCGTAACCATGACATGCAGATAATGGTTAAGGCATTTGAAATTGCCGGATATGACGAAGAAGTATTAAAGGCAAAATTTGGAGCATTATACAATGCATTCCAGTTTGGTGCACCACCACACGCAGGTATGGCACCAGGTGTTGACCGTATGATTATGCTCCTTAGAAATGAAGAGAATATCCGTGAGATAATTCCATTCCCAATGAGCGGAACAGCACAGGATTTAATGTGCGGAGCACCAAATGAGGTAACAGAGCAGCAGCTTAGGGAAGTTCATATTAAGGTTAGGGATTAGTGGATATACGGACGGCTGCGAGGTTTATAAGTTCACCGCAAGGCACGCTTTCGCTGCTTGGAGACTCGCAGCGGACACTAGGTTCGCTGGGATTTGTTGGCACTTTGTGCCAACTGTCCCAGCTTACCAAGTGCCGGCGGCTCCAAAGCGCCTTGCTTGCGAACTTATAAAACCTCGCTGCCTGCCTTTCGACCACCAATACCTGACTGAATATAAACTCCTTTGATGGAAAGAAAGTAGAGATACCCACCACACTTCGCCACCGGCGACGAGCGCAGCGATGTCGCGTCTCGTTCCGGGGTAGATGTGTGAGCCTGGAGAAATTGGATAAAGCGTGAACAAGACACTTTGGAGCCGCCGGCACTTAGCAAAATCGGCTGGCGGAGTCTGAAAAGCTGGCTTTTCAGACGGAGGTGGCCGATTTCGCTTAGTACCGCTGCGAGCGACAAGTAGCGAAAGCGTGTCTTGTGATGATTTATCCAATTTCTCCAGGCGTATATAACGACAACGAAAGGAGACGCACACATGGCTAATGTAATTAGTGATGAGACAATTGAGTATGTTGGTATCCTTGCCAAGCTTGAACTCTCTGATGAAGAGAAGGAAGCTGCCAAGAAGGATATGGCGAGCATGCTTGATTATATTGACAAGCTCGGAGAGCTTGATACTACAGGGGTAGAACCTATGTCACATGTGTTCCCTGTTAATAATGTAATGAGAGAAGACGTTGTTACTAATGGTGACGGAAGCGAGGCAACTCTTGCTAATGCACCTGAATGTAATGAATCAGGATTTATTGTACCTAAAACTGTTGAATCATAGAAAGGACGCATATGAGTTTATTAGATTATACAGCTGTTGAACTGGCTGCTAAGATTAAAGCGGGTGAGACAACAGCAACAGAGGCTATGGAAGCTGTTATTGCACAGATTGAAAAATCTGAAGATGAGCTTAACTGCTATGTCACATTTGACAAGGAAAAAGCTCTTGCAGCAGCCAGGAAAGCAGATGAGGATATCAAGGCAGGTAAGCTTACAGGACCTTTAGCCGGAGTACCATTTGCAATCAAAGATAATATGTGTACAGAGGGCATGCTTACTACATGCTCATCTAAGATACTTGGTAATTTCGTTCCAACCTACACAGCAGATGCAGTAGTAAGACTTGAAAATGCAGGAGCAGTAATTATCGGAAAGACTAACATGGATGAATTTGCGATGGGCTCTACAACTGAGACAAGTGCATTTGGTGCAACTAAGAATCCACGTAATCCTGAGCATGTACCTGGTGGTTCATCAGGTGGCTCTGCTGCGGCAGTTGCAGCTAATGAGTGTTTTGCAGCACTTGGTTCTGATACAGGTGGTTCAATCAGACAGCCGGCTTCTTACTGTGGTGTTGTAGGTTTAAAGCCAACTTACGGAACTGTTTCACGTTATGGACTTATTGCTTACGGCTCATCATTAGACCAGATTGGACCTTTATGTAAGGATGTAACAGACTGTGCAACTATTATGGAAGCTATCGCAGGCAAGGACGATAAGGACTCAACATCAATTGGAAGAGATGATTATTCATTTACAAAGGCATTAGTTGATGATGTTAAGGGAATGAGAATCGGTATTCCAAGAGATTATTTTGGAGAAGGTCTTGACCCTGAGGTTAAGGAAGCTGTTCTTAACGCTGCCAAAGTTCTTGAGAGCAAGGGAGCAATCGTCGAAGAGTTTGATTTAAGCCTTGTAGAGTATGCAATTCCTACTTACTATACAATTGCAGCAGCAGAGGCAAGTTCTAACCTTGAAAGATTCGATGGTGTTAAATATGGTTACAGAACTAAAGAATACGAAGGACTCCACAACATGTACAAAAAGACACGTTCAGAGGGCTTTGGACCAGAGGTTAAGAGAAGAATTATGCTTGGTTCTTTCGTATTAAGTTCAGGTTATTATGATGCTTACTACCTTAAGGCATTAAGAGTTAAGGCTCTTATTAAGAAAGCATTTGATGAAGCATTTGCAAAATATGATGTAATCCTTGGACCTGTTGCTCCTACAACAGCGCCAAAGCTTGGCTCATCATTATCAGACCCAATAAAAATGTATCTTGGAGATATCTACACTATCTCAGTAAACCTTGCAGGACTTCCGGGACTTTCAGTTCCATGCGGCAAGGACAAGAATGGCCTTCCAATCGGCTTACAGCTCATTGGTGACTGCTTTAAAGAGAATAACCTTATCCGTGCGGGCTACGCTTATGAGCAGGCACGAGGAAGATTTGAATAGGAGGGAGGCATAAGTATGAAAGATTATGAAGTTGTAATCGGACTTGAAGTCCATGTTGAATTAGCTACTAAGACAAAGATTTTCTGCGGATGCTCAACTGAGTTCGGCGGAGCGCCTAACTCACATACTTGCCCTGTGTGTACAGGTATGCCAGGTTCTCTTCCTGTTCTTAATAAGAAGGTTGTAGAATATGCAGCAGCAGTAGGACTTGCAACTAACTGTACAATTACACAGGACTGCAAGTTTGACAGAAAGAATTATTTCTACCCTGATAACCCACAGAATTATCAGATTTCACAGCTTTATCTTCCAATCTGCCGTAACGGTCATGTTGATGTTACATTATCAGATGGAACAGAAAAGACAATAAGAATCCACGAGATTCATATGGAAGAGGATGCAGGAAAGCTTGTTCATGATGAGTGGGAAGGCGTGTCATATGTAGATTATAACCGTTCAGGTGTGCCTCTTATCGAAATCGTTTCTGAACCAGACATGCGTTCAGCAGAAGAAGTTATTGCTTATCTTACTAAGTTGAGAACAACAATCCAGTATCTTGGTGCTTCTGACTGCAAGCTTCAGGAAGGTTCTATGAGAGCAGATGTCAACCTCTCTGTAAGAGAGCGTGGTTCAAGCGAGTTCGGAACAAGAACAGAAACTAAGAACCTCAATTCATTTGCAGCGATTGAAAGAGCAATCAAGGCCGAGACAGCTAGACAGATTGACTTAATCGAAGCAGGCGAGAAGGTTGTACAGGAAACAAGAAGATGGAATGATGACAAGGAATATTCATATGCTATGCGTTCAAAAGAAGATGCGCAGGATTACAGATATTTCCCAGATCCAGACCTTGTTCCAATTCACATCAGTGATGAGTATTTAGCAGAGCTTAAGGCAAAACAGCCAGAGTTCAAGGACGAGAAGAAGGCACGTTATATTGAAGAATTCGGACTTCCTGAATACGATGCAGAGATTCTTACAGATTCTAAGAAGTTCACAGAAATCTTTGAGGAAGCTACAGCAATCTGCAACCAGCCAAAGAAGGTTTCTAACTGGATTATGGGTGAGACAATGCGACTCATGAAGGAAGAATCAGCTAAGACTGGAAGAGAATTCAGAGCCGAGGAATTAACATTTTCACCTGAAAGCCTTGCCAAGATTATTACTCTTGTTGAGAAAAAGGAAATCAACAATGCAGCAGCTAAAGAAATATTTGAGCATGTATTTGCAGAAAATGTTGATGTTGACGCATATGTTGAAGAACACGGTTTAAAGCAGGTTAATGATGAAGGCGCGCTCAGAGCAACAGTTGAGAAGGTTATTGCTGATAACCCACAGTCAGTTGCTGATTATAAAGGCGGCAAAAAGCAGGCAATCGGCTATCTTGTCGGACAGACAATGAAGGCAATGCAGGGCAAGGCTAATCCGGGAATGGTAAATGCTTTGTTACAGGAGCTTTTAAAGTAACACATGAACTTAAAACCAAAAGGAGATGTGGAATGAAAAAAGTTAATTTTGATGTAAAACTCCCAGCATTTGTTGACAGAATAGTATATGTTGACAACTATGGTGCAAGACCATACTGCTATACTATTGAAGATGCATCAAGAAATGCTGATGCTATAAACAGGGCTATTAACTATATCTCAGAAAAGGGCGGCGGAACTGTTGTGATTCCTGAGGGAATCTGGTTTACAGCGCCAATCGAGATTAAGAGCGATGTTGAGTTAAGAATTGAGAAGAATGCAATACTTAAATTTTCTAAAGATATTGACCAGTATCCACTTATTATCACTAACTATGAAGGTCAGGAGTGTATAAGAGCCAAGTCTCCTATCACAGCTGAAAATGCTATTAACATCGGTATAACCGGTGGCGGTGTTATTGATGGAAGCGGTGATTTGTGGCGCCCTGTAAAACAGTTTAAGTTGACTGACAGACAGTGGGAAGCTCTTATGAAAAAGAGTCAGTATACAATTGATACTAAAGAGGGCGGCATATGGATGCCGACAGAAAGCTCATTTAAAGGTAATGAGCATAATATCCAGCTTGACGCTGAGAATGCACTTGAGAAAGCAAGCGAATATTATGATTTCTACAGACCTGTAATGGTAAGTCTTCGTCACTGTAAAAGAATTCTTCTTGATGGTGTAACATTTATGAATTCACCGGCATGGAATATACACCCATTTTTCTGTAAGAATCTTACAGTAAGAAATGTTACGGTGAGCAATCCATATTATGCGCAGAACGGTGATGGAATTGATGTTGAATCATGCAAGAAGGTTCATATCCATAACTGTACATTTGAAACAGGTGATGATGCAATCTGTTTAAAGTCAGGCAAGAATGCCGTAGCAAGACAGATTGAAGGACCTTGTGAGGATGTATATATCCATGACTGCCTTGTTAATAAGGGACATGGCGGCTTCGTTATCGGAAGTGAGATGAGTCGTGGTATTAAAAATGTACTGGTAGAGAATTGTACTTTTCTTGGAACTGATGTCGGAGTCCGCATTAAGAGTGCACTCGGACGAGGCGGCGTTATCGAGAATATTAATGTAAAGAATATTAATATGGTTGATATTAAGGAACAGGCAATAATTCTTACAATGTCATATGTGCTTAATTTGCTTAACAGAAATGAAGAGATTAACGGAATTGACAAGGACGATATTCCTTATTTTAAGAATATTAATTTCGAGGGAATTAATTGCCTCGGAGCAAAGGAAGCGGTTGTCATAGAGCCGTTAAAGGATATGCCTGAGACAATCACTGATATACACATTAAGGCTTCATCATTTGTTACAAGTGGTGAGAATCGTGTTGGATGCGACTGTCTTACAAGCGAACAGACAACTTATGAGATATTATAAAGAAATCCCGGCAGCACTGATATATGTGCTGCTGGGATTTTTAAGTTGTATTTTAATTTTCCTTTTCTGCTTGGGTTGCTAATAATTGCTCGTATTTAGCTTTCCACTTTTCCGTTTCTGATATTTCATTTTGCAATTTTATGTGCAATTCGGTTTTCTCTTTTACTAATTCAGTTTTTTCATTTGTTAATTCATTTTTCTCTCTTGTGAGATTTTCCTTATCTTCCTCTAGTTTCTTCAATTTATCCTGCATATGTTTTTCTTCAATCTCAGCCCGTCTTCGTGCTTCACACTGCTGGCGGATTGTTTCGTCACTATTAAGCTCATACAAAGTCTCTGCTGCATCTTTCATATATTCATTACTCTGAACAGCCATACGCAACTCCTCCCATGTCTTAGCCTTGAAAACAGCAGCCCATGTATCTATACCGAAAGCCTTGTCTTCATCACTTGCCATATCTATCTGAGTTAAGTCTAACACACTGATACCAAGTTTGTCACTATACCTTCTGTGAGTTTTCTTATTCAACAATTCAAATTCTGCGTAGAATTCTGGTGCGTCTTCAAATAAAGTATAATCCAGAATCCCAATGTTAATAACAGGCTTAATATCCTCATATGCATCACCTTTATTAAGCTGGCTGAAATCTGAACATAAATAACATAATGACCTGTTTTCCCAGTTATGCAGATTATTAACCTGCATTTCAAGGTTCAGCATTCTGCTGTTATTCAGAAGAATATTTACATCGAGTATAAATGTTTTCGCATTAATGCTTTCGCCTAATATTATAGGATTGGTTATTTCAATTTCCTTAATATCTTCAGGGTTAAGATGTAGCAATGCACTAGCCAGTCCAATGAGTGTTTTTCTGCTTTTTTGCAGTATTGCACGAAACATATAATCATTAGTCAGACCATAATCAATCTTTCCTTTTGCCACCATAATAGGTGCAGTATTCCCCATAAAATTCCTCCTCTATTCGTATTGCTATATTGTTTTGTGGATATAATTGGCGAAATGTAAAACCTGCCAGACAGTTAAATGTGATATTCAACTTGAATGTATAATAACATAAAATATATTTTAATACAATATATAACGAGAAGAAAATATTAGAAATTTTTAGTATTTAAAGAGGGCAATCAACATATAATAAGAGCCACTGGCTAAGCCAATGATTCTTATATTGCATTAGTTGTCAACTTCTTCCTGAATCAATTCCAATGCATATAAGTCAACACTCAGATACTGGTTTTTGTAAAGAATTGCAGGGCATTTTACAATAGACAGTTCTTCAGAAGAGCCATCTTTATATTGTATGTTGAGTACATACTGTACATATGAATCAGCATCATTATAGAAAGTAACCGGGTGCGATGGAGTGAAAGCCAGAGCATCTGTTAAATCTTTAAGTTTATTTCCATCAAAAACGGCAGTCTTATGATTAGACTGGTTGGTGACAGTAATGCTGTCAGCATTGGCTATGTTAATTGTTACAAGACTTTTGTTATAAATGTTGTCGAGATAATCTATAACATTTGCTGCTGATTTTCCAAATGGACGGTAAGTTATGTTGTTAATTGTGACTTTGTTGTTGAGTATAATAATGTTGTTGGTACGGTTATCAGTAAATATTCTATATGTCCAGCCGGTTGATTGCGGATACAGCCACGGCATAACAGTTATATCTTCTATTATGTCAATTAGCTGGTTCTTCTCATCCTGTGTCAGGCTGATTTCGCTGCCTTCTCTTACAACAGATAAGTCGTCTGTGTCTGACAAACTGACTTTGATATGACGTGGTCTTAGTAAGACTATTAAAATAATAATTAAAACTGCACCAATTAAGAGACATATCTTTTTCTTATTCATAATAATTACCTCCTATTGAGGGGATGTCTATTGTGACTCTTTATTCTTTTTCAATCTCAGCCTCATATTCATCAAAGATATAACCAAGAATCGGTGCCATGCCGACAAACTCACAGCCATAAAGATAATTGTCAGTGCCCTCAATCGGCTGACTTCTTATAATCTTGACAACACTGTAGAGAGTATCTGTTTCAGAGCCAAGATTAAGTGCAGCGTTAAAATAGAAGTTGATAGGCAGCATGCTCTTTGATTCAAATGCTATACCACCTTCAGATATATTGATAACTTTAATAGGAGAATCGAGATTTTTAATCTCCATGTTATCCTGCTTAAATAAAGATGAAACATTGAGTGACAGGTCTGCTTTCATTCTTTTAAAACGTCTTTTTTCAATTCCATTAGCCATAATAAAATCTCCCATCTTAATATTATTATTCGAGTGAATAGTACACTTCTAAAAACTGACTATATTTATATTTTTAATAATACACTTTAATGAGGTAATGCGCAATGTATTATTGCAAAAGATAAAGTCTATTGATTTTGAATGGACGCTGGTATATAATATTTTTGTTTGTTTTTAAACCGCATAAACACTACGGTTTGATAACTTTTTAACTAATAATTTTATTAAGAAGAAAAGGATGGATGAACTCATGGGAAAATGTGAATTACTCTATGAAGGAAAAGTAAGAGAAGTATATGATTGTGATGACAAGCTTGTTATGGTTGCTACAGACCGTATCTCAGCATTTGATCATATTTTAAAGAATAAGGTTACAGAAAAGGGAGCAATTCTTACACAGATGTCAAAGTTCTGGTTTGATTATACTAAGGACGTTGTTGCTAATCATATGGTTTCAGTTGATGTTAATGACATGCCAGAGTTCTTCCACAAGGATGAATATATTGGAAGAAGCATGCTCTGCAAGAAGCTTACAATGCTTCCTATCGAGTGTATCGTAAGAGGATATATTACAGGTAGTGGCTGGGCAAGCTACAAGGAGAACGGAACAGTCTGTGGAATTAAGCTTCCAGAGGGACTTAAGGAATCAGAGAAGCTTCCTGAACCAATCTACACACCAAGTACTAAGGCTGAGATTGGCGACCATGATGAGAATATTTCATTTGAGAAGAGTATTGAAGTTCTTGAGAAGCAGTTCCCAGGTAAAGGTCTTGAGTATGCTACTAAGATTAAGGATGCAACTATCACTCTTTACAAGAAGTGTGCAGAGTACGCTTTAAGCAAGGGTATTATTATTGCAGATACTAAGTTTGAATTTGGTCTTGATGAGAATGGCGAGGTAGTTATCGGTGATGAGATGCTTACACCAGACAGCTCAAGATTCTGGCCATTAGAAGGATATGAGGCAGGAAAGAGCCAGCCATCATATGACAAGCAGTTTGTAAGAGACTGGTTAAAGGCTAATCCAGACAGTGATTATTTACTTCCAGATGATGTAATCGAGAAGACAGTAGAGAAGTACAAGGAAGCATATAAGCTTCTTACAGGCAAGGATTTTTCCCGCAAATAATCACAGTCGATAAGGAATGGAGAATTATGAATCAGATTGATATTAATGACAGCCACTATGCTGAAGATGAACTTCATGAGGAATGCGGGGTCTTTGGTGTATATGATTTCGATGGCAATGATGTTTCATCTACAATATATTATGGCCTTTTTGCCCTTCAGCACAGAGGACAGGAAAGCTGCGGTATAGCAGTCAGTGATACAGAAGGACCTAAGGGAAAGGTTCTTTCATATAAGGATATGGGACTTGTTAATGAAGTCTTTAATCCTGAAAAGCTTGAAAAGCTTAATGGTAATATAGGTGTCGGACATGTAAGATATTCAACAGCCGGAAGCAGCAGCCGTGAGAATGCACAGCCGCTTGTTCTTAACTATGTTAAGGGAACTCTTGGTATGGCACATAACGGTAATCTTCTTAATGCGGTTGAACTGCGTGAAGAGCTTTCTTATACAGGAGCTATCTTCCAGACAACTATTGATTCAGAGGTTATTGCTTACTTAATCGCAAGAGAAAGACTTAATGTTCCTAATGTTGAGGGAGCTGTGTTAAATGCGATGAAGAAGATTAAGGGTGCTTATTCACTTATCGTAATGAGTCCTAGAAAGCTTATCGGAGCAAGAGACCCATTTGGTTTCAAGCCATTATGTATCGGTAAGAGAGATAATGCATATTTCTTATCATCAGAGACATGTGCACTCGATACTGTAGGTGCAGAGTTTGTAAGAGATGTTGAGCCTGGTGAAGTTGTTACTATCACTAAAGACGGAATCAAGTCTGATAAGTCGCTCTGCCAGAAAAATACAGCAAGATGTATATTTGAATACATATATTTTGCAAGACCAGACAGCAAGATTGACGGAATGGGCGTATATGAGTCAAGAATTAATGCGGGTAGAATCTTAGCAAAGATCCATCCTGTAGAAGCTGATATTGTTGTAGGTGTTCCAGAATCTGGTAATCCGGCAGCACTTGGTTTCTCAATGGAATCAGGAATTCCTTATGGTAATGCATTTATCAAGAATAACTATGTTGGACGAACATTCATCAAGCCTAAGCAGGAACAGAGAGAATCAAGCGTTAAGGTTAAGCTGAATGTACTTAAGGAAGCAGTTGCAGGCAAGAGAGTTGTCATGATTGATGACTCGATTGTACGAGGAACAACAAGTGCAAGAATTGTTAATCTTCTTAAGGCAGCAGGTGCTAAGGAAGTTCATGTAAGAATAAGTTCGCCGGCGTTCCTTCACCCATGTTATTTTGGAACAGATATTCCTTCAGAAGACCAGCTTATCGCATCAGGCCATTCTGTAGATGAAATCTGTGAAATTATCGGAGCAGATTCATTAGGCTATCTTGAGGTTGACAAGTTAAGTGAGATGATATGTGGACAGACAGGTTACTGTGATGCTTGCTTTACAGGCAATTATCCAATTGAACCGCCTAAGATTGATATCCGCGGTGAGATGGGCTGATTTGGTAGGCATTTTTAAGCAGAATAATAGAATATATGACACAAGATGCCTACTAAAAGCATGGAATATGTTATTTAGTAGGCATTTTTAGTAAAAATGTAGCACTATTATAATAGTCAAAAACGAAATTTACCTACTAAATTGCTGAATATGCGACTATTTATAGGTATCATGACAACAAGCGAAGAAAATCAGGCTAAAGCAAACAGAAATTAACAGTTTCATGTATCATGACAATAAATACAAGAAAAAGGGGAACAGGATGAGTTATTTTCCGTTTTTTAAAGAAATAGAAGGGGAGAAATGCCTTGTTATTGGTGGCGGTAAGGTGGCAGCAAGAAAGATAAGCAGGCTGAAGGGCTTTGGCGTGAAGATTAAAGTTGTTGCACCGTCTATAGTTTCTGACATAGAGGCTATGGTGCAGGCTTGCGATAATATAAGTGTTGAAAGAAGAATATTCACACCACAAGATATTGAAAATGCGGACTTTGTTATCGCGGCGGCTGGTGAAGAATTGGATAAAGAAGCTGCAAGATTGTGCAAAGAAAAGGGGATTCCTGTAAATGTTGTGGATAATCAGGAACTGTGCGACTTTATATTCCCTTCAATTGTGCAGAAGGGTGACATGGTAGCAGGCTTTGTTACAGGTGGGAAAAGTCCACATGCTGCAGCTAAGTTAAGGAGAGATTTTGAAGCAAATGTATCTGATAATATAGAGAATATATTAGATTATCTTTCAGAGGTCAGGATATTTGCCAAAGAAAAGATAGGTGATGATAGAAAAAGAGCAGCATTTATAAGAGAAGTTTCTGAATTCTGCATGAAAGCAGACAGAGTGTGCAACAGTAAGGAAGAGAACACATTTTTACAGAAATATCTTGATAATGAGAGCCGGAAGATACTGCCGGGAGCAGCTCTTGTTGGTGCAGGCTGCGGTTCATATGAATTAATTACACTCAAAGGTCTGTCGGAGATAAGAAGGGCAGATGTTATAGTGTATGATGATCTGATTGATGAGCATCTGCTGGAATTTGCACCGGAGAGCTGTGAGCTGATATACGCAGGTAAGAGAAGTGGCAGACATTCTAAGGCACAGGAAGAGATTAATGAGCTACTTGTTACTAAAGCACTTGAGGGTAAATATATTGTGAGACTGAAAGGCGGCGACCCGTATGTGTTCGGCAGGGGCGGAGAGGAAGCACTTGCACTTAAAGCACATGGCATACCTGTGCATGAAGTTCCTGGAGTTACTTCAAGTATAGGCTTGTGTGGAATGGCAGGAATACCGGTAACGCACAGGGGCGCAAGCCGTGGATTTCATGTGATTACAGGACATACAGCTAATAATCTGCCACCGGAAATTGAGGAAATCAGGTGGAAATCATATGCAAAGCTTGATGAAACATTTGTATTCCTTATGGGATTAAAGAGTATAGACATGATTACGGAAAAGCTGATGAGATATGGAAAGTTGTCAGATACGCCGGTTGCGGTAATTCACGGTGAGAATACAGATGGTACATATGTAAAGCTTGTCGGAACACTTTCGGATATTGCGGAAAAGGTGAAAGAAGCAGACTTTCCGTCACCGGCTATTATAGTTGTCGGAGAGGTTGCAGCTCTTGAACTGACAGATTAGTGCCGTCACATCTGACATTCAAGAAGCAAGATATAGAAAAGAGGAATAACATGGATAAAGACAGACTGGACAGACAGATAGAGTTTATAAGAGAGATTGATAAGGAAAAGAGCATTGGCAGACAGACATATCTGGCAGACGCGTCAAGAAAGGAAGATGACGCTGAGCATGCATGGCATATGGCGATTATGACTGTGCTGTTGTCTGAATATGCCAACGAAAATATTGATGTGCTCCGCACAATGACAATGCTTCTTATACATGATCTTGTAGAGATAGATGCAGGCGATACTTATGCTTACGATGAGAATGCTAAGAAGACACAGCGTGAGCGTGAGTTAAAATGTGCTGACAGAATATTCAGTATTCTTCCAGAAGACCAGGGAAAATATATGCGTGAATTGTGGGAGGAATTCGAGGCACAGGAAACACCAGAGGCAAAGTTTGCAAGAACTATGGATAACTTCCAGCCTGTAATTTTAAATGATGCTTCAAAAGGAAAAAGCTGGGCAGAAAAGGGTGTGCATCTTAGCCAGATATTAAAAAGAAATGCACGAACAGGAGAAGGCTCAGAAGAACTCTGGAAATATTCATATGAGAAACTTATAATGCCTAATGTGAAAAAAGGGAATATTAAAGAGGATTAAAATAGTAAAAATTCGAGTTAAGGGGGTAAAATTTACAAAAAAGTAAAAAAATACCCCCTTAACTTGAAAAAACATTTCTTTTGCTATAATAAAGATAGAAAATGCAATGGATAGGGCGCTTTATAAGAGAACATATATTAAGAGTGTTATAGGAGAAATATTAGAAAAGGATATTAAGCACAGGGTAAAGATACGTAATGTTTCAGTTTTTGAAAAAGTGCAGACATATCTTATTAACAACTTTGGCTCAACAACTAGTTTGAAGAGTATGCTGAAAGAACTTCATAAATCTGGAATGAACATAAAGAGAGAAACTTTGAACCGTTATATTAATATATTAATGGATGCAAAAATAATATATGAATGTAAAAGGTTTGATTTAAAATCCAAAAAATCTATAAATGGTGAGCAGAAGTATTATTTATCAGATATGGGTTTCTATTTTGCAACAAATACTGATAACAGAATTAATTATGGACCAGCCCTTGAAAATGTTGTTTTTAACTATGCAAAATCAAAGGGGTATGATATCAGTATTGGAAGAATAGGAAAGTTAGAATGTGATTTCATTATGAGAGATAATATGAACAACTATGGTTATGTTCAGGTGACGATGACAACAATGTTAAACAGAGAAACAGAGGATCGAGAGTATGCTCCATTAGAGATGATTAAAGATAACTATCCTAAATATGTACTTACAAGAAATGATATGATCCAAAAAAGAAATGGAATCATTCATGAAAATATACCGCAGTTTATGGCAGCTGGAAAGCTTTTCTAAGGATGCTCCAGCATAACCACAACGCGGAATTCCTGCTTTTCCTCCGAGTAAACATAATTGAGCAGACCATTATATTTATCTGCAATACGTTTTACACTTTTAAGACCATATCCGTGAAAACCAGTGTCCTGTTTTCTGGAATGAAGTTTTCCGTCATGGCCTAAAGGAGATGATTTGCATGAGTTAGCAATGCTTATAAGGTCAGCGTTGCCGCCTCTGATAAGAGAAACATTACAATCTATATATGGTTCATCACATGATAGGGATGCATCAATGGCGTTATCAAGAAGATTGCAGAATATGGAAGTGAAATCCTGTGCGGGAAGATATTCAAGGGTGTTGGCGCGGATGTCTGCCTCAAAGCTTATATCTGAATTACTACATTGTTCGGCATATCTTGAGATAATTACATTCAGTATATCAATTTTGCAATATCTTTTGGATTTTCTTAGTGCATCACTTCCCAGAATGTTATTGATATATCCGGTTATTTCGTCAATATGTTTTCCATCATTCAGCTGGCTGATAGTATTAAGGTGGTTCTTAATATCGTGAATAAGAATGTGCTGTTTCTCATTAACTTCCTGAACATAATTATAATAATGTTCAGTGTCAGTCTCTTTCTGTAATTCAATCTGCAATCTGGCATATTCAACATTTTTTTGGCTGATATCCTGCTGCAGATAGAAAGTCAGGATATTGATTGAGAGCAGCAGAACCAGACATATGAATACAATAACAGAGTCAGAGCCAGACAATTTACCGTTGAGACATATATAGCCAAGAGAAACGGTAATGATAGAGGATATAACAGGTATCAGATACAGCATAAGGGTGCTTTTGCGTATAGAAGCATTATTGACTGTATCTTTAGAGAAAATTCTGGTTACTAACTGTGAAATACATAAATAGACAGATTTGCTTAATATAACAAATGTAAATGCCGAACTATGTATGTTTCCATCACGGAATGCATATATCGTTATGTCAGGAATAGCTGCGGCAATAAGTCCTTCTGATAATGCCATAAGAATTGTCAGGGCAAGGGCATGAAACAGTGCCCAAACCGGTTTTGAATCATAATTAAGCACGATGCAGCACAGATAGACAATGAATGAGCAAAATGCATTGAGTGCCGCATTAGTGAGAATTGCTACAGGTATAAGCAGACTGAACATGCCAATAGTGATTAAAAGAGATAAAAATGTGTTCTTTCGTGAAGTAAATATCCGGTTGCAGTATAGCCATAGAATAATGGCTTCTATAAGATATACAAATAAATAGTACAATATTAAATTCATAAATCCCCCTCTGATTAATAAACTAGCGCAATGTTGTAAGAAATGCTGAATAGGTATTAAAAAAATCATTATACTTGCGCAAGGCAATATCAGCGTAAAGATGATTTTCCATATATATTCTGCTGTTATTATAAGACATAATATAATTCATATTCACTATATAACATCGATGGCTCTGATAAAAGCTCCCAGACGGAAGCATTGATTTAATGCTGGCAAGAGTCTGGGTGGTTGTATATGTATCTGAAACCGTGTGAATAGTAAGATTGCGGCAGTGAGGATTAACCTCCACCATAATGATATCCTTTGCTGATAATATATAGGTTGTGCCTTTACATTTTACAATAATCCTGCCGCCAATAGAATTGAATTCAGATATGGCATCTTCAAGGTTACGCATAAAACGTTTACTTTCAACAGGCTTTGAAATATAACGGAATACATGAAAGCGCATGGCTTCGTCAAGATATTCCGGAAACGAAGTTATAATAATTATTATTGCTGCGGGATAAGATTTAACAAGCGAATTACCAACGGCAATGCCATCTATGCCAGACATCTGGATATCTAAATATACAATATCGGGTTTGATATCTGAAGCCAGAATGTCTTCACCAGAGTGAAATATGTAAATATCAGGTCTTTTCAGTTTATGTTCAATATAATAACTTTCGCACAGAGTTTTAATCTGCTCGCATATCAAATTGTCATCATCACATATAAATATATTCATTATCCAATCTCCATAAAATTAAGCTATTGTTATTATAACTGATGAGAATATTTAAATAAATGTTATTTTAAACATGAAAAGTGTCATTTCACGCAATTGATATTGAATAAATAAAATAGATGTGGTATTAAAGGCTTATATAAAGCGTTGTACACATATGCAAACGCAACATTTACAGTTGATTCGAATGACGGTGGGTATAATAGGGTGTATGCTAATTATTTAGACTAAGATAAGGTTGAGAGAATGTAATCTCTAAACAGATTACATTCTCTTATTTGCAGAGGAAATATGAAATATATTAAATTAAGCTTTATTATTCTGATGATGTGTATGTTTACTGCATGTAGTAATGAACATTCAGAAAACACATCAACTGATACAGAGTATAACGGGGTTAATACATCAGAATATGAGTCAGATGGAATAAAATATGTAGTATGCCAAGGTAAAAAGTTAAAAATTACATACCCTGTAATTGATTATAATTATACGGATGAAGAATTAATAGGAACATATGATATTGGAATTCTGGGGGCAGGAAAATACCCAGAGGATGGAGATGAAACATATATTGTCTCAGCAGTTATAGAATGGCCTTCGATGTATGGGGATAGGGAGATTTCAAGTATTTCAGTTAATGTATATAACAGTCCATTTTGCATAGATAATTATAATATCGATGGGATGAAATATGCAAAATCAACTCTGGATATATTTTCGGCGCATAAAGATAATTTATCAGATGACAGGCAGGCAATAAAGCTGATTACATTTGCAGAGATTCCTACTACGAAAGATATTTGGAATGATTACATGCAAAGTGAATCTGAAGAAGTCAAGCGACTAGGTGATAATATAAATAATGTAGTGCTGAAGTTTCAGGTTAAAGACAATGATGGGAAAGAGACAATAGATTACTACAGGATGAAACCAGTATATGAATATAGTATTAGAAAAATAAACATATACAAAATAAAGGAGTGAATATGAAGAAAAGAGTATTAATTTCATTTACATTTGTTGTAGTAATTATTTTGATATTAGTATTTTATATTAAAATCCATAACAATAAAGAAGCAGATGTTAAGATAAATTATGATAATATAAAACATGCAGATATAGAAAATATAGCGCAGAATTATTGGAATTCGGATGGAATATATAATATTGCAGCAGCGGAAGACGGGTATTATTATGTTACAAATGAAGACTTTTTAGTGTATTTTGATATAAATACAGGAGATACAGTTCCTGTATGTGCAAAACCAGATTGTATGCATGATAATGATGAGTGTAATGCATGTTTAAATACATGTGTTATTTATAACATATATTATTATAATGAGTATATCTATTATATGCCAATTATAAATGGTATGGCAAATTTATGCAGAATGGATAAAAGCGGTTCCACAACAAAAATACTGGGAGAGTTATTTCCTAGTGATGGTTCGAGTTCTATACATCTTGCTTTTTTAGGTGATTATGCGTATGCATATGATTCAGGCTCACATCTTGGTCTTGATACAGAATTTACAGAAAAAATAGTTGAAGTATCTTTGAAAAATGGAGAAAGAAATGAGATATATGATGTTACAGGTGTATCTCTTGCTATAAAAAATGTGAAAGGCTTTGGGGATGGACTGTATTTCAATGTCCAGCATAGTGAAAGGTCAGACGAGAATATTTCGATAAGCAGTTATGGCTTATATATGTATTCTCAAAGTGAAAAGAATGTTAGTCAGATTAGTACAGAAAACATTAATGATTATTATTTAAGTGATAATTATCTGTATTATTTTATTAACGGACAAGGATTATATAAATCGGACATAGAAAATCAAAAAACAGAATTAATATATAAGAGTAATAAAGCGGTGGATATGTGCAATATATCCTATGATGGCAGATATCTTTATATTAGCAATGGTAAACATTGTGATTATCTTAGAAAGGTTTTGGGAAACAAAGAAAAGAAGTATATAGTGATAGACACAGATGGAAAAGTGATAAATGAAATATCATGTGCAGATTCATTGGAAATGTTATTTGGAGATGATAGGTATTTGTTTTGCATGGGTATGGGAGAAGACCAGCTCATGTATATGGATAAGAGAGAAATTGAAAAAGCCGAAGAATGGAAAAATATTTTTAGTGAGCCAGTTCATTTACTAGGGAGATGATATTAAATGAAGAGAAGAGGCATTAGGTATGTGATTCCAATTATATTTATTGCAGTATTGGTGGGAGCGATGGTGACATATGTTCTACTCCACAAGAATACAGAAGCAGAGAAGGGCTTAGATTATGCAAGTCTTATCGGGGTAACAGGAGACAGTGATTTTCAGAATTACTGGGATACAGATGGATGGTATGATCTGGCTGCAGTTGAAGATGGATATTATTACATGAATTTTGAACAGAAGTTGTTGTTTTTGAATCTGGAGACAAATGATGTTATACCTGTGTGTGCAAAACCTGAGTGTGATCATAAATCTTCAAGTTGTAATGCTTTTTTTGGAAATGGAGCGGCATTGAGGAGTATATATTATTATAGAGGATATATATATTATTTTGGACTTTCTAATGGCATGGCACAGTTATGCCGCATGGATAAGAGTGGCACAACAAGAGAAGTTATAGGTGAACTTATACCTAATGATGGGGTTGACTCGATTCGAGCTGTTTTTCAGGGGGAATACGCTTTTATATATGATGGGAGTGGCCTTGCTGATGAGCAAGAGACTACAAAGAGCATAATAGAAGTATCTCTGACATCAGGAGACAAGAAAATTGTATATGAAGTTACTGGAAAAGGGATATCAATAACTAATGTTAAATGTTTTGGTGATAAAATATTTTTTACTGTGAGGGAAGCCGATTCCATATCAGATAAAGCCATAAGTGTGCATAGCAGAGGTTTGTTTAGCTATTCGTGCAGCAATGATGAGATAGAAGAAGTGAGTGGACAGAATATTAATGATTATTATGTTGTGGATGGAACAATGTATTACTTTGTTACGGGAGAGGGGCTTTACAAGATAGATATTGGAAGTGATATATCACAAAAAATATGGGAGTCAACAGAACAATGTGATATGTGTAGTGTATCTTCAGATGGAGAATACATTTATCTTAATAATCATAAGTACTGTTATTATATGTGGGAATTATATGGCTTTTCAGAAAACAGATATATAGTTATTGATAAAGGTGGAAATGTTATTAATGAGATATTGTGTCCTGATGCATTGGCGTTATATTTTGGGGATGACAGGTATTTATTTTATAAAAGTATGAACGATGCAGAAGGTCTTATGTATATGAAAAAAGATGATATAGAGACTGGTGGAGATTGGAAGCAGGTGTTTGAATGACAAAGTATATAAGGCTGTTTAAGAAAGGAATGTATAGATTTTGTATGATGTTTCTTCTTATATTGATATCATCAGGATGCAATGTAAAGGAAATAGAAACACAGACACAAACAGAGACTAATAACCAATATGCAGTACAAGAACCAGAAATGACAGTTATAGATGGAATAAATTATATAACGGAGCAAGGCATTAAGTTAAAGGTGACATACCCAATAATATCTAAAGATATCGCCGATGGTAATTTGGTTGGAACATATATGGTAAATCCAGTAAAATTAGGCAATGGATTGGGAGAAAAGGATGAAATGGCGTATATTGTTGCCGGTATTATAGAGTGGCCATCATTATATAATGATGAAAATATAGAGAAATTAGAGTATACGGCATATAATGCATCCTGCATATTTGATTACAGTGATATGAGTGAGAATAAATATACAAAAAAACAGATGGATATAAAAGGCGAAACAAAAACAATATATGGAAATGATGAAAATAAGTTAAAGTTAATAATTATAAATGAACTCCCAACATCTGATAAAGCAGCTTATAGTTATATGCAGCCTGAGTATGTTGAGATAAAGAGTGTTATTGACGATATCAATAAAATGATTGTAGGAGTCCATGTTTATTATATGGATGGGAGCGAAGATTCTGATTATTATAGAGTAGAAAGTATATCTAAGAGTGATATAAGCAGGATACAAATATACAGGTTATGATTGGCATATAGGGGGAAATATGCAGGAATTAAAACGTATCATCAATTATAAACGGATTATATTGTTGTTAATTGCTGCAACAGTTAATGTTGTATTCTTTTTGTATGACAATAAGCCGGTAATGGATGAAGATATAATCAACAAAGAAAATGTTGCTCATGAGACATATATTAAGAATTATCACGAAGAAGTGAATGCAATAATTGATAATGCTGATAAACTTAAGAAATATAGTATTTTTAATAAAGCTGGAAGTTTTTCGTATGCGAATATATTGCAGACGGCAAGGGATTTTGAACGAGTAAAGAACGTTATTTTACCAGAGGATGAGTATAAAGGGGTGCAGGCATATACAACTTATTATTATCAATATTTCTTTACTATGCTTGTAATGATGTTTGTTATATACGATATGTTTGCACAGCGGGATAATGGCATGTGGAGCATAACATATAGCTGCGCTAATGGAAGAATCATGTATGCGATAAAGCAGACGGGAGTTATTGTGGTTACAGGAGCTTTTACACATACTCTGATATACTGGTCTACGTTTATTGCGGCAATGCTGCAAAGAGGAGGCGTCAGGGACTTAGTAAATCCAGTGCAGACAATTGAGACATTTGATAAATTTACATATCCGTGGAGCAAAATAAAGTATGTGACGGTGCTATATCTGATATCAATGGTGTGTATAGTTGCCCTATGCATTACTATATGGGGTGTTTTTGTTATGTTCCGTAATCGTGTCTATGCACTGGTTACAATGCTTATATTTGCGGCTGTGGAGCAGTTTATATATTCTCATATAGACATACATAGCGTGTGGAATGGTCTGCATTATATTAATATTATTAATATAATTAATATAAATGCTACATTTTCATCATATAGAAACTGGGGTGTGGGAACTTATGTATTTCCTGTATTTTCAGTGGTGCTGTTCGTGCATATTATATGTGCAGGTGTAATAGGTTATATTGCTATAAATGTGTCTGCTTCAATGAAACCATACAAAAATACAACATTTATAAAACGGTTTACAGATTGTGTATCAGCTGGCTGTCAGAAAATTCTTGCAAGGATTCCGTTTCTATTTAAGGAAATACATAAATTTATATTTACTTCTCATTGTGGCTGGGTTGTTGTGGTAATGCTGACAGTTACAGCGTATGTATGCCAGACAGGCCAGTATCACTATACAGATGACAATAAGTATATGGATAGTGAATACATGTTACATGGAGGGAAAGATTATACATATTTTCAGGATTATCTTGATAATCTATACCAGCAGAGAGATGAGCTGCAAGCTGACATAGATGATTATGGAGATATATTGACAAGAGATGAAAGCGTTGATATTGGTAGTTATGTTAATCTGAAAACAAAACAACAGCAGATACTAAAGCTGATAGAAAGTCGTAGGGAATACGCGGACAAGATTGAATATATCGGACATATGGATGAAACATTTAATATAAGAGCATGGATGATATCGGACAGAGGATATGAAGTGATATTGGGCAAGAAAGGACTGTATCGCAGAATAATGGTAAACCTTGCACTGATATGCGGTCTTATACTTATGTCAGCAGATGCAGGAAGACTTGAAAGAATCAGTGGCATGATACTTTTTGAACATAGCACAGCATTGGGGCGTAATAAGATGAGATGCAATAAATATTTGTCGTGCATAACAATTACAATAATAATGACTGTTATTATATGTGGAATGGAATTTTTATGGATGAGACATATATATGGGATACCTTACATGAATGCGCCGGTCGTGAGTCTTACATTTATGGGGAATAAACTTGGAATGGGACTATATGCATCTGGAATTCTTAAGTGGATGCTGTTACATATGACAATATGGCAGTATATGCTTATGCAATTTATCATGAGGCTTGTAATATGTCTTATATTAAGCGTTGGCATAATGAAAATAACAAGAAGCATTAAGAATATAAAATAAAGGCATAAATTGCAAACGCAGTTCTGCTATGATATACTTAATCTGTATATAGCCCTGCGATGGCTGAATAATGAATTTTTGATATATGAAAGGCGGATACGAGATGAACGACAGATATCAGACACCACTTGCAGAAAGATACGCAAGCAAGGAAATGCAGTACATTTTCTCTCCTGACATGAAGTTTAAGACATGGAGAAGACTCTGGATTGCATTAGCAGAGACAGAGCATGAACTTGGACTTCCTATTACACAGGAGCAGATTGATGAGCTGAAGGCTCACAAGGATGATATTAACTATGAGGATGCCAAGAGACGAGAGAAAGAAGTAAGACATGATGTTATGTCACATGTATATGCTTACGGACTTCAGTGCCCTAAGGCTAAAGGTATCATACATCTTGGAGCAACTTCATGCTATGTTGGTGATAATACTGATATTATCATTATGACAGAAGGCTTAAAGCTTGTTCGTAAGAAGCTTGTTAATGTTATTGACGAGCTTTCTAAGTTCGCAGATAAATATAAGGCACAGCCTACACTGGCTTTCACACATTTTCAGCCAGCACAGCCAACTACAGTTGGTAAGAGAGCTACATTATGGCTCAATGAATTAGTTATGGACCTAGAAGATCTTGACTATGTACTTTCTACAATGAAGCTTTTAGGCTGTAAGGGTACAACAGGTACACAGGCTTCTTTCCTTGAACTTTTCAATGGAGATCAGGATAAGATACGCCAGATTGACGGAAAGATTGCAGAAAAGATGGGATTTGACGCATGTGTTCCAGTTTCAGGACAGACATATTCAAGAAAAGTTGATACAAGAGTGCTTAATGTACTTGCAGGAATTGCTGCGAGCGCACATAAGTTCTCTAATGATATCAGATTATTACAGCACCTTAAGGAAGTTGAAGAACCATTTGAAAAATCACAGATTGGTTCATCAGCTATGGCTTACAAGCGTAACCCTATGAGAAGTGAGCGTATGGCTTCACTTGCTGATTTCGTTATAAGTGATGCACTTAACCCGGCAATTGTCTCATCAACACAGTGGTTTGAGAGAACACTTGATGATTCAGCTAACAAGAGAATGTCAGTTCCTGAAGGATTCCTTGCTGTTGACGGAATCCTTGATCTCTACTTGAATGTTGTTGATGGTCTTGTTGTATATGACAAGGTTATCATCAAGCATATGATGGCAGAGCTGCCATTCATGGCAACAGAGAACATTATGATGGATGCTGTTAAGGCAGGCGGAGACAGACAGGAACTCCATGAGAAGATCAGAGAGCTTTCTATGATAGCAGGAAAGAGAGTTAAGCAGGAAGGTCTTGATAATAACCTTCTTGAACTTATTGCAGCAGAGCCAATGTTCGGTGTTACTCTTGAAGAGTTACAGTCAAAGCTTGATCCTATGAAGTATGTTGGCCGTTCTAAGGAACAGGTTGACGAGTATCTTGCTAATGTTATCAAGCCTATTCTTGATTCTAATAAGGAAGAGCTTGGCATGAAGGCAGAGATTAATGTTTAATTAATAATTTGGAGGTGTTATAACATGAAGGTTGTATTAGTTAATGGCAGCAGAAGAGATGCAGGCTGTACATATACAGCACTTTCTGTCGTTGCTAAGGAATTAGAGGCACAGGGAATTGATACTGAGATAGTTGCAGTTGGCAGCAGAGTTGTTAAGGGCGAGCTTGACGCAGTTGTCAAGGAAGTTGGCGCTAAGATAACTGATGCAGACGGACTTATTGTTGGTTCACCTGTTTATTATGCTTCTCCAACAGGAGAGATATTAATGTTTCTCGACAGATTATTTGGTGCATATGGTAACGAGCTTCGTTACAAATGTGGTTCTTCAATCGCATCTGCCCGCCGTGGTGGAACAACATCAACAGTTGATGTGTTGAATAAGTATTTCCAGATTAACCAGATGCCAGTTGTGTCATCCAACTACTGGAATATAGTACATGGCAATACACCAGACGAAGTCGTTAAGGACGAGGAAGGCATGCAGACAATGAGACTTTTAGGTCAGAATTTTGCATGGCTTGTTAAGTCAATAGACGCAGCAAAGAAGGCTGGAATTGAGTTTCCACAAGGCGAGAATAAGATTAAGACCAACTATATCAGATAATTTAAGAATAATTCATAAATATTTAATGTGATATCGAAAAGGTGTGTTGTATATATAATATATGACACATCTTTTTTGTTTACGGGAGAGCCGGGGTAATAAAAGGATAGAGATAATATTTAAGGAGAATAATCTTGAAATCTTACAATAGGAGAAAACTTATGAAGAGAATAATTCTTTGGGCAGTGATACTGCTTGTTGTACTTATTGCCGCAATCGTAGCATGCGCCCTGATAAGTTACCACAGACAGCCAGAACTTACTGCTGACGAGATGAAGCAGCTTGATGAACAGGGCATATGGAAAGAGAGAACAAGTGCCGAGCGTGCACGCATTATCGAGGATAATGATGAGGCACTTAAGGAGAGAATAAGAATGATAAGCAACGCGAAGGAAGAAGTTATTCTCTCTACATTTGACTTCAGGTCTGATGACAGCGGAAAGCTTATGCTTGGCGCACTTATAGACGCTGCAGACAGGGGAGTATCGGTTAATGTAATAGTTGATGGTGTATCTGGGTTTACTAAGATGAAAGGCAATCCTGATTTTAAGGCACTTGCGTCATCAGACAATGTTAATGTCAAGATATACAACAAGGTCAATCCTTTTAAGCCGTGGCAGTCAATGGGAAGGCTTCATGACAAATATGTCATAGCCGACAGGACTAATTATATACTTGGTGGAAGAAATACATTTAACTATTTTCTGGGAGCATATCCGGGACATAAGAATTACGACAGAGATGTGCTTGTGTACTGCGAAAGTCCTGATGAAACCAGCTCTGTGAATGATGTTCTCGCTTATTATGAGAGTGTCTGGAACTATAAGGAGAGCAAGGCATTTTTAAAGAATAACAAATGTGCAGGTAATAAAAAGGTCAAGGCGGCAAGGAAAGAACTGCTTGATAATTACAACATTTATTATGCAGATAACAAAGATTACCTGACTGACACTGATTATACAGATGAAACAGTTGAAGTCAGCAATATAGCACTTCTTAGCAATCCGATAGAATGTGGCGCGAAAAAACCGGTAGTGTGGTATCAGCTTACTAAGCTCATGGAGCAGGCGGATTCGCAGGTTAAGATACATACGCCTTATATTATCTGCAATGAGTATATGTATGACGGATTAAAGAAGGTATGCGATTCTGTTGAAAATGTGTCACTAATGACTAATTCAGTAGGCAATAATGGCAATCCATTTGGATCAGCAGATTATTATGTGCATAAGGATAAGGTGCTTGGCACAGGGCTTGAAGTGTGGGAATATGAAGGCGGCTATTCGTACCACGGAAAGTCGGTTCTTATAGATGATGATATATCGGTGGTTGGCTCATTTAATATTGATATGAGAAGCGTGTATCTTGATACAGAGCTTATGCTTGTTATTGACAGCAAGGAGATTAATAGACAGTTAGGGACAGCAATGGAAGAGTATGAGCATAGTGCAAGAAAGGCTAATGCTGATGGCACATACGATAATCCATATAATGTGCAGCCTGTGGAGCTTACTCCTAAGAGAGAACGCAGAATGAAGCTGATTAAGAATTTCCTGTTGTGGACGAGATATCTGTTCTAGATATCTGGTCTGGACCGGATATATTCTGGATTTGTAAATTACCTGGCATGAGCAGGGCGTCAGGTTGGCGGGTGCAGCAGGCTGATGAGGCTGTCAGTCTGATGTGGCTGTTGGGTTGATGTGATCGGCAGGCCGATGTGTCTGTCAATCTGATGTGATTGTCAGTCTCTGTGGGGAAGACCTACGAAAGTGGTATTAATTGTAACTTGAGTAGGTTTTTATAATGAAGTTTTTGATTGTAAGCAGATGAAAAGCCCACTAATTAATAAAAAAGAGTGATTTTAGTAGGTCTTTTTACTGCAAATGATGCGGTATTATAAAATAAAGGTGGGCAAAAAACCTACTCAAAAGAGCTATATTAGCGATTGAGTAGGTCATCGGGCTGGAATAACAGTGTCCATGCAGGTTAAATGACCTACGAAATTATACGTTTGATAGGTTTGAGTAGGTTTTTCTTGTAGTGAATGCCTGTAGCAGTCTGGAAAACTCATCTCAGATTTAGGAACTGAGAAAAGTTTGAAAAAAGTTTTGAAAAAAGTCAAAAAAGTGCTTGACAGGTAGCACATTTTAATATTATAATAGCAAAGCAGTTTGCGAGAGAAATCAAGCGAATTGTTCTGAATGTGGGGTCTTAGCTCAGCTGGGAGAGCATCTGCCTTACAAGCAGAGGGTCACAGGTTCGAGCCCTGTAGGCCCCATTTCTTTTTAAGACATTCAGTAAATATTATGGCGAGATAGCTCAGTTGGCTAGAGCACACGGTTCATACCCGTGGTGTCGTGGGTTCAAATCCCTCTCTCGCTACTATCTAAGAAGTGGAAGCAGGCGATGCTTCCACTTTTTTTGCGCGAGTAGCGATGAGAGAAGCCATGGAAAGTTTACAGCCGTGCTTGCACGGACTGGGAACTTTGTATGGCTTTACGAGGAGCACCGCGACAACGACAGAACGAAGTTCTGGAGTATGAGCTGCTCGCGCAACCCGCGGCGATGAGCCAGCTCACACAGGAGGGGAATAATGACACATTTGCAGGAAGAACTGTTTAAGTTACAGGATATAGCGTACAGGGATTTTCACAGCAGTCTTATGCCGGGGGTGGATAAAGAGGCTGTTATAGGAGTAAGGATTCCGGTTTTGAGAAAATTTGCAAAGGAGTATGCAAAGAGCGGAGAAACTGAACAGTTTATGCGTGAGCTGCCACATAAGTATTATGAGGAGAATAATCTTCACATGATGTTAATTGGGCAGATTAAGGATTATGCTGAGTGCATAAGTGAGCTTGAAAAGTTCCTTCCATATATTGATAACTGGGCAACCTGTGATTCACCGCTTCCAAAATGTTTTGATAAGAATAAAGAAGATATTCTTGAAAGGGCGAAGAAGTGGATTGCAACAGATGCCACATATGTTAAAAGATACGGAATGGGCGTTATGATGCGCCTGTTTCTTGACGAGGATTTTAAGGAAGAATATATACAGCTTGTTGCAGGTGTTAAGTCAGAGGAGTACTATGTAAATATGATGATTGCATGGTATATGGCTACAGCACTTGCTAAACAGTGGGATGCGGCGATTCCTTATATACAGGAACACAGGCTTTCTGAATGGGTACACAGAAAGTCAATACAGAAGGCAGTAGAGAGTTACCGCATTACACCAGAGCAGAAGGATTATTTAAAGGGTTTAAGATAAGGTTATGAAATCAAATGAAATAGATATGACGACAGGTTCCCTGCCAAAGAAAATATTAATGTATTCAGTTCCGCTTATGTTGTCAAATGTACTGCAGGTTATGTTCAACCTGTGTGATGTGGCGGTAGTTGGTAAATTTGTAGGACCACTGGCACTTGGTGCGGTAGGTTCAACGAGTATAATTATTACATTGACAACCGGCATCCTGCTAGGACTAGCAGGTGGTGTCAACGCTGTAGTCGCGCTGTTTGTGGGGGCTAAGAATAGTGCAAATGTAAAGAAAGCAGTCCACACTTCAATTGTAATATGCATGATTGCGGGACTGCTGCTGCTTTTGTCAGGATTGTTCCTTTCAAGACCGGTGCTGAATCTTATAGGAACTAAGAAAGAACTGATAGATGGTGCAGTTATATATCTAACAATATATCTTCTTGGTTCACCGGCTCTTGCCATGTATAATTATGGTAACGCCGTGTTAAGTGCTGTTGGAGATACGAAAAGACCGCTTATGTATCTTATTACAGCAGGGATAATTAATGTGGTACTTAATCTGTTCTTTGTAATAGTATGTAAGCTTGGAGTTGTCGGTGTTGCACTGGCAAGTATAATATCACAGTATATATCAGCATTTCTGATACTTAAATTCCTGTTTGGCTGTGGCAGGGATTATGGGCTTTATATAAGAAATATAGGAATAGATTCGCATATAGCAGCGAGAGTATTAAAAATTGGCTTGCCTGCAGCAGTACAGTATTCACTTTTTGCAGTTGCCAATCTCTATATACAGTCAGCAGTCAATTCATTTGACCATGTAGTTGTTGAGGGCAATTCGGCTGCGGCTAATGCTGATAACATTGTGTATGATATGATGGCGGCATTCTATACTGCATGTACAAGCTTTATAGCGCAGAATCTAGGAGCAAGAAAGCGTGACAGGATTAGGAAAGCATATCTTGTTACACAGATGTATTCATTTCTTATAGGAGCAGTGCTTGGTGCATTGCTTGTAGTTTTCAGGACACAGTTTCTTAGTCTGTTTACAAGTGATCCGGATGTGCTGCATTACGGCTCAATAAGACTGGGAATAATGGGATGCTCTTATTTTGTATCCGCATTTATGGATAATGCGGCAGCGGGAGCAAGAGGACTTGGCAGAAGCGTTATACCTACAATAATAGTTATAATGGGTTCTGTTGTATTCAGAATCATATGGGTGTGTACAATATTTGCAAGTATACATACACTGATGTCACTCTATCTTGTGTATGCGAGTGCGTGGGCATTTACATCTATTATAGGAACGGTGTATTTTATAATAATATTCAGAAAGACTTTGAGATAATCACATACATTTTACAAAAACTTTACGAACGTGAGATTATGCATTTTACATAACATTGATAACATACCCTCTGCAAGCAGATGCAGAGGGTTTTCTTTTTTGAGACGACTCACATATCATTCGGTCAGGAAACTGATTCAAGCCCCTATGAAAATCTTCTGTTAATGCTTGCAAATAAAAAACGAGGAAGGTAACGAAAGTTATGAGAAAAGGAATTAAAAAGTTACTTACAGTTGCATTAACAGCAACATTAGGCCTTGCAGCATTAGCAGGCTGTGGAACAGGTACGTCATCAAATGGAGATGGCTCAGCAAACGGAGGCACAACTAAGGAGCTTTCAGGAAAGATTCAGTTAGCAGGAAGTACATCAATGGAAAAGATGTGCGGCGCTCTCATGGAAGCATTCATGGAAGAATATCCTAATGTAACAGTAACAACAGAATATACAGGTTCAGGCGCAGGTATCGAGTCAGTAACATCCGGATCAGTTGATATCGGTAACGCTTCAAGAGCTTTATCTGATAAAGAAAAGTCAGCAGGTATTGAGGAGAATATTGTAGCAATTGATGGTATCGCAATGATTACTGATAAGAACAACAAGGTTACTAATGTAACAAAGCAGCAGCTCACAGATATCTACACAGGTAAGATTACTAACTGGAAAGACCTTGGTGGTTCAGACGAAGCTATCGTAGTAATCGGCAGAGAGGCAGCCTCTGGTACAAGAGGAGCGTTTGAGGAACTTCTTGAAGTTAAGAATAAATGTGCATATGCACAGGAACTTGACAGTACAGGTGCTGTACTTGCCAAGGTTGCAGCAACTCCAGGTGCAATCGGATATGTTTCATTAGATGTAGTTGATAAGACAGTTGCAGCTTTAAAGCTTGATGGTGTAGATGCAACAGAGGATAACATTAAGGCTGGTAAGTATACACTTTCAAGACCATTTGTAATGGCTACTAAGGGTTCTGTTTCATCACAGAGTGAGCTTGTTCAGACATGGTTCAACTTCGTAAAGTCTGACGCAGGCAAGAAGGTTATCAAGGGTGTAGGCTTAATCCTCCCAGAGTAAGCCGGAAAATATAGATTCTGAATGGAGAGATTGACATGGATGAGGTTATAAATGTTGGTATGAACAGAATAAATAAAACACCAGAAGCTGTTAAGGCAACGGCAAATGGTTCGTTAAAAGGCAATAAAAAGTCAAAGCATGCAAGTGAAAGCGTGGCACGGTTTATATTCCTTATATGTGCGGTAGTAGCTATCCTGGCAGTCTGCTCCATTACCATCTATATGTTTATAAAAGGAACAGAGAGTCTTAAAAGTGTCGGAATAGCAGACTTGCTCTTTAAAACAGTATGGGCGCCAACTGCTACACCGCCTGCATATGGAATTGTATACATAATTCTTTCATCAATAGTAGGAACAACACTTGCGATTCTTCTCGGAGTTCCAATTGGATTATTAACAGCAGTATTTTTAACAGAGATAGCAGGGAAAAAACTTGCAGCAGTAGTTCAGCCGGCAGTTGAACTGTTAGCAGCAATTCCTTCTGTTATATACGGACTTCTCGGATTAATGCTATTAAACCCCCTCCTTTATAAATTAGAAAAGCATGTATTCGCGAATTCCACAACACATCAGTACACAGGAGGAGCCAACCTCCTGGCTGCAGTGCTGGTGCTTGCAATAATGATACTTCCAACAGTTATCAATATGAGCGCGTCAGCAATCAGGGCAGTTCCAATGAATTTAAGAGCAACATCACTTGCTCTTGGGGCAACTAAGATACAGACAATATTCAAGGTTGTAGTTCCAGCAGCCAAATCAGGAATTATAACAGGAATCGTATTAGGTATAGGAAGAGCCTTAGGTGAGGCAATGGCTATTAATCTGGTAGCCGGTGGTTCAGTAAATCTTCCGCTTCCGTTTAACTCAGTCAGATTTCTTACAACACAGATTGTAAGTGAGATGAGTTACGCAGATGGAGTACACAGACAGGTTCTTTTCACAGTAGGACTTGTTCTTTACATTTTCATAATGATTATAAATCTGATAATTACATTTATGCAGAAGAAAGGGGAGAAAGCAAATGGATAATCTTAAAGCTAAGAAAAGGCATCCGGAAGAGATTGCAGTATACTCAGCGATATATGTGTGTGCAGCATTTTCAGTTCTCCTGCTTTTAGGAATTATTGTATATGTGTTTGCTAAGGGCGCAAGACGCGTAAACTGGGCATTTCTTACAGGTGTTACATCAATTCTTCATGGAACTGTGGGAATTGCCGGTAATATTCTGAACACATTGATAATAATATTACTTACTATGATAATTACAACGCCAATCGGTGTAGGTGCTGCGATTTATTTAAATGAGTACGCCAAGCCGGGAAAGCTTGTTACAGTTATAATATTTGCAACAGAGACACTTGCAGGAATTCCATCAATTATATTTGGTCTGTTTGGTATGCTTTTCTTCGGACAGTTATGTCACATGGGATATTCACTTCTGACAGGTTCTCTTACACTTACATTAATGGTGCTTCCGCTTGTTACAAGAAACACACAGGAAGCGTTAAAGACTGTACCTGACAGCTTCAGAACAGGAGCGGTAGGTTTAGGCGCAGGTAAATGGTACACAATCAGAACAATTCTTCTTCCGTCAGCAATGCCTGGAATTGTAACAGGAGTAATCCTTGCAATAGGAAGAATTATTGGTGAATCAGCAGCATTGCTTTTTACAGCAGGAAGTGCACATCTTCTTCCAAAGACTTTCGATGCATTTCTTGAGAAAATATTTCATTCGGGCGGAACACTTACAATCCAGCTTTATTTAAGCGCAAGCAAGGGTGAATTTGAGGTGGCATTCGGCATAGCGGTTGTACTTCTTGTAATTGTACTTCTTATTAATTTTGGTACAAAGAGGCTCGCTAAGAAGCTCGAAAAGCACTAATTGGGAGGAATATATGAGTAATAAGATTAAAGTTAAAGTTGAAAATCTGAACCTGTATTACGGTGAAAATCATGCCCTTAAGGATGTGAACATGGATATACAGGAAAATGCAGTGACAGCATTTATCGGACCATCTGGCTGTGGTAAATCAACATTTTTAAAGACATTAAACCGTATGAACGACTTGGTTGACGGTGTAAGAATAGATGGCAAGGTGCTTCTTGATGGTGAGGATATATATGATCCATCAGTTGATACTACAATCCTTCGAAAGAAGGTTGGAATGGTATTCCAGCAGCCTAATCCTTTTCCTATGAGCATATACGATAACATCGCTTATGGCCCAAGAGTTCATGGAATAAGAGATAAGAAAAGACTTGACCAGATAGTCGAGGAGAGTCTCCGTGGAGCAGCTATATTTGATGAGGTTAAGGACAGATTGAAAAAATCGGCCATGGGTCTTTCAGGTGGACAGCAGCAAAGAATCTGTATAGCAAGAGCTCTTGCAGTACAGCCTGAAGTTCTTCTTATGGATGAGCCGACATCAGCTCTTGACCCTATATCTACAGCCAAGATTGAGGAACTGATGGAAGACTTAAAGAAGAAATACACAGTAATCGTGGTAACACATAACATGCAGCAGGCAACAAGAGTTTCGGATCAGACAGCATTTTTCCTTGTAGGGGAGATGGTGGAGTTTGGAGATACTAAGCAGATATTCTCTTACCCGCAGGATAAGAGGACAGAAGATTATATCACAGGAAGGTTTGGATGATGAGAAGTAAATTTGACGAACAGCTTGACAGACTTAATAAAGAAATGATGAAGATGGGCTCTGCAATTGAAGATTCTATACGAAAGGCAGTTGATGCGCTTGTAAAACAGGACGCAGAGCTTGCTAAAAAGGTTATGATTCAGGACGAGGAGATTGACAGGGAGCAGAAGACTATTGAGAGCATCTGCTTTAATCTTCTTATCCAGCAACAGCCGGTTGCTAAGGATTTAAGAACAATTACAGCAGCTTTAAAGATGGTTACTGATATGGAAAGAATTGGTGACCAGGCAGCAGATATCGGCGAGATAACTATTAAACTTGCCAACCAGCCATACATAAAGAAGTTAGAGCATATCAATCAGATGGCTTCTGAGACAATGCTTATGTTAATCAGAAGTATTGAAGCTTATGTTGAGAAGGACATGGACAAGGCAAGAAAAGTTATAGCATATGATGATGTGGTAGATGACCTTTTTGAAAAGGTAAGAGATGACCTTATTGCAATGATACAGGCAGATTCAGCCAATGGTGAGCAGGCTGCAGATCTTCTTATGGTTGCCAAGTATTTTGAGAGAATAGGAGACCATGCAACTAACATTGCAGAATGGGTAATATTTGCTCTTGATACGAAGGGAGGTTTTGATGAAAATGCTTCTGAACATTTGTAAAAATACTCATTTAACTGAAAAGAAATATGAATATCTGTTTCTTCTTCTTAACACCCTTGCATGGTGTGCAATCGGCTTCGTAGTGTGGGCGGTTGTAAGCATATTTGCATTCAGGGGAACGGAATGGATGTTTACATTCGTTGGATATTTCGGACTTATTCCCGGCTTTATCGGCGGGGTTGTTGAGGCCTGGAGGAATGAGCGGTAACGGGACTTTTATTTATATTAAAAAAGGCATAGAATATAGGCAGAGGTGATTGTTATGAAATTTGCTATGAAACACGGAGGCTTATGTTCTATGTCTTTTGTTTTGCGTATATGTTCATGTGTTGTATTCTTGTGTACATGGGTGGCGTTTCTTTGCGCGTGTGAGGGTAATGCAAGCAAAATCAGTAACACAGGTGTTGAGGAAAGCACTTACGTTTTACAGTCTGGTATTGGAACAGATGCAGCCACTTCTTTAGAGGGACAGCCAGTGATGAGAAAAGGTTATAATCCACAGATGGATTTTGCTTATGATGAGCATGATGATGTAGATATTGACGAGAATTATGTTGGCAGCTTATGCGGGGAAGCCACAAAAGAACTTGAAACAATGTTCGGACCAGCAGAATTCTATGTAACGGTAGACAGTAACGAAGATGGCAGTTACACAATCGATGTGTATTATAATGAAAAAGCTGCGTCATTTTCAGATGATGAGTTGGAACAGATAAGAATGTATATTAATCAGGAATACAAAGAAGTGAGATTGTCAGAGATTAATATACAGGGCTGGTAGTTGTAAATTAATTCAGCATATGTTATATTAATTGAGGCGTTGAATTGGGGACACCACTTTTCAAGACCAGCAGACAGGATTATATGAATGAATCATGTCAGCAAACATACAACAGGCGTCGGTAATAAAAGATTTCCGGCGTGTTTATATTATGATTTTAAAGGCAGAACCAGCTGGAAAGCGGTTCTGCCTTTTTTGCGCGAGCAGCGATGAGAGAAGGCATGGAAAGTTCACAGTCGTGCTTGCACGAGCTGTGAACTTTATATGGGTTCTCGAGGAGTGCCGCGACAATGCCAGAATGAAATTCTGGCATATGAGCTGCTCGCGAAGCAATGAGCCGTGCAAGCTGGAATGTGCTTGCACAAATTCCAGCTTATACGGCGAATGCCCATAATGAACAACGAAGGTCGAAGACCAGGAGTTGTGAATTATCAAGGCTCGTGAGTAGCGAAGCTACGGAGAGACTTGGCTTACAAAGATGCGCGAGCAGCGATGAGAGAAAGGAGGCATTATGGTACAGATTAACGGAGAGCAGGTTGAAGCTTCAAAGGTTGTGGGGAAAACACTTCTTGCTTATGTAACAGAGGCAGGGTATGACCCTGTAGGTATTGTGATTGAGAAGAATATGGAAATAATTCACAGGGAAGACTTTGACAAGGTTAATATTGCTGATGAAGATGTGATTGAGATATTGCATTTTGTTGGCGGTGGACAGTTTTAATATGAGTTTAGTCTGAGAGCAGGGAGTCTGGCAGCTTATAAGCAATGTCAGAGCGGTTAATAATAGGCAAAGACCTACTACAATTACAGAATTTGAAATTGAGTAGGTTAATATTTGGCAGGGAAATATTAAGAAACCTACAAGGTGTGAGAAAATCAAGATTTAGTAGGTTTTTGTGATAGCTGACAGCCTATAAAAGCGAGATAAACAATGTATTTATAGGTCGTATTAAAACATGAGAATAAAGAAAGACCTATAAGAAGCTTTATAAGAGCTTCATTAGTAGGTCTTCTGAAAATAAGAGAGCTGACGCGAACCTACTAAAAGACAGAAAATACATTTTTTATAGGTTTTCGAGCGGTAATAAGACAAATTCAATCAGCAATTACAAGATTGAGAACATAAAAGAGAGGCAGGACAGACTATAAGTGCAGGAAGTATTGCCAGAAAAAGAATAGTCATCAGAAACATAATAAAAAAGATAACAGGAGGAAGCAAAGATGGAAAACAAGGCACAGGACAAGAAAGAAGATAAGTTAATTTTAGGAGGACATGAGTTTAACAGCAGATTCATATTAGGTTCAGGAAAGTATAATGTGAATCTTATTAAGGCGGCGGTTGAGCAGGGAGGTGCAGAGATTATAACACTTGCTTTAAGACGAGCTAACACAGAGAATAAGGAGAATATTCTTGATTTCATACCGAAGGGAGTAACTCTTCTTCCTAATACATCAGGTGCGAGAAATGCAGAGGAAGCGGTAAGAATTGCAAGACTCAGCCGTGAGATGGGATGCGGAGATTTTGTAAAGATTGAGATTATGCATGATGCCAAATATCTCCTTCCAGATAATTATGAGACAGTAAAGGCAACAGAAATCCTTGCTAAGGAAGGATTTGTAGTAATGCCATACATGTATCCTGATCTGAATGTTGCAAGAGATTTACAGAATGCAGGAGCTGCCTGTGTTATGCCGCTTGCTTCACCGATAGGAAGCAACAATGGACTTTCAACCAAAGCGTTTATACAGATACTTATTGATGAAATTGATCTGCCAATTATCGTGGACGCAGGTATTGGAAAGCCTTCGCAGGCATGTGAGGCAATGGAGATGGGAGCGGCTGCGGTTATGGCTAATACAGCGATTGCGACAGCAGGAAATGTTCCAGCTATGGCAGAGGCGTTTAAGAAGGCAATAGAGGCAGGAAGAAGCGCATATCTTACAGGAATGGGAAGAGTTCTTGCAAGAGGCGGAAGCGCCTCAGACCCATTGACAGGATTCTTACGCTAAATGTGGAACATTAAAATATAATAGAAAAGAAGGCATAATAATGAACGAAGAAAATCAGGTTTATTTTATAGACAGTGACCAGCTTCCACCAGCTGCGTTAGAGAGAAAACATAAGTTAGAGCAGGATCCGTCATTCAGGACAGATTACATGAAATATCTTGATGACATGGAAATAATTGATTCAGATATTAAGGATAAAGTCTTAAAGGCAATGGATGAGTATGATTATGATTCATACACAGCCGCAGATGTGGAGAGGGCATTAAGCAAAGATACCTGCAATATTGAGGATTTTAAGGCATTGCTTTCGCCGGCTGCAGCACCATACTTAGAGCAGATGGCAAGAAAGGCAGAGAATGAAACTAAGAAACATTTTGGCAATACAGTGTACATATTTACACCAATATATATAGCCAATTATTGCCAGAATTACTGCATATACTGTGGCTTCAACTGCTACAATAACATTCACAGAAAGAAACTTTCATTCGAGGAAATTGAGCATGAGATGAAAGTTATTGCAGATACAGGAATGGAAGAAATACTGATACTGACAGGAGAGAGCAGAAAATATTCAGACGTTGAATACATTGGTGAATCAGTTAAGATTGCAAGAAAATATTTCAAGAATATCGGAATTGAGATATATCCTGTAAATGTGGATGAATACCGCTATCTTCATGAATGTGGAGTTGATTATGTGACAGTATTCCAGGAAACTTATAATCCTGTAAAGTATGAGACATTACATTTGTTAGGACATAAGAGAGTATGGCCATACAGATTTGATGCGCAGGAGAGAGCACTTATGGCAGGCATGAGAGGCGCAGGCTTCTCAGCATTGTTAGGACTTGATGATTTTAGAAAAGACGCGCTGGCAACAGCACTTCATGTATATTATCTTAACAGAAAATACCCGCATGCAGAGCTGAGTCTCAGCTGTCCAAGACTCCGTCCGATAATCAACAATGATAAGATTAATCCAAGAGATGTTGGTGAAAAGCAGCTGTGTCAGGTACTTTGTGCGTACAGATTATTCCTGCCATTTGTTGGAATAACAGTTTCAAGCCGTGAGAGCGCGCAGTTCAGGAATGGTATAACCAAGATATGTGCCACTAAAGTTTCAGCGGGTGTTTCAACAGGAATCGGCGACCATGAATCTAAATATACAGGAAAAGAAGATGGTGATGCCGGAGATGAACAGTTTGAAATCAATGATAACCGTTCATTTGACAGAATGTATAAGGATATGGAGGATGGCGGGCTTCAGCCAGTCGTGAATGAATACATTTATGTATAGAAAATATATATGTATAACGAACAAGCACCTTGTGAGTGGCAGTGGGGGTGCAGAATGTACTATAGAGGAGTACATTAACCAGCTTGAAAAATGTGCGTCAATGCACCCGTATGCCATGATACTTCGGGAAAAGGACATGGACAGGCAGGAATACAGGGAGCTTGCCAGATGCGTACAGAAGATATGTAGGGAAGCGTCTGTTGAAATGTTTGTTCACAGTGATATCAGTGCGGCAGAATATGCGGGCTGTGCAAATGTGCATTTTTCAATGGAACATTTTAAACAAATGTGTGATGAACAGGCTGGTGTGATAAAGAGGATTGATTGTGTGAGTGTATCGTGCCACAGTATGGAAGAGGTAGTGAATGCTGTCCGTGCAGGAGCAGACCAGGTTGTGCTTGGAACAATATTTGAGACACAGTGCAAGCCGGGGAAGATGGGGGCAGGACTTAGTTTTCTTAAAGAAGTGTGTAGAGCGGCTCATACTGTTAATCCCACAGTAAAAGTGTTTGCGATTGGAGGAATTAAGCCTGATAACATTAAAAAAGTGCTTGAATCCGGTGCAGATGGCGGATGTATGATGTCATGGTTTATGCAACATAATTAATATAATAGACAAAGAAAAACTTCTGTGATATAATTTCGCGGAAGTTTTTCTTTTTTGAAAATTTTTAAACTTATTTAAACTTCATTTCGTATAATAATATATATAACTAAAGAAAGGGAAGAAAATTATATGAAAGACATGTTAAGACTAGGTACTAAAGATAGAAAAAGATATCTAATTATAAGCGTGGTGTCAGTCTTAGTTATAGCATTAATAACTGTTTCCATAATTGCTGTGCAATTAAGACATAATAAGAATGCAAAAAAGAAAAATATGGAAGAAACAACTGTACATACAATGATGGTGCAGGAAACTACAGTGCAAGAGACTACAGAAGAGGAAACCACAGAAGAAGATACAACGCAGGAAGAGAGCGCAGAAGTAGTAGACAGGGAAGTGGTTGAAGAATTTTTTGAAAATGAGATATCAACAGAAAATGAGGAGGCATTTGAACTTCCGCCAAGGCAGCTTACGGACGAGTTTATCCCATATGATGGACAGAAGAGAGAAATAACATGCTATGGGGATAGTATGATGGCTGGAGCAGGAAGTACAACTGAAGGAAAAGTAAATGGCATTGATATATATGGGTGGACTACACCTGTTACAATAGAAAAAATGACTAATATACCAACACATAATCTTGGAGGGTCAGGAGAAGATTCCAGTTATATTACTTTCCGTGCTGGCGGAACTAAAGTGTATATAGACAGGGATATTACAATAAGTGAGACTGACTCAGCAATAGCACGTATTATAGATGAAGATGGAAATGTGTTTAAAGAGGATGATTATAGTGGATACGGATTTGATTATGATCCTTATCCAGGAGATATGTATATAAATGGTTATTTATGTGATGTTGATAATGCAGAAGATGGATATGTAAGTATAAAGCTTACAAAGGGATATGCGGCATATGATAATAGGGCAGATTATAGCGTTGTTATATATGAAAGTGACACTGCTACATATTCAAGACAGGGAGCAGATATAAAAGCAGAGAGTGACATAGTAACAGAATATGACACAGTGATAAAAGAAACAGAGTCACAAACATCTGGTGAAAAACCAATGGAGAAACCAACAGAAAATGTGACCGAAAAACCAACAGAAAAACCAACAGAAACCTCAGGTGTAGAAAAAGTTACAATCTCTGGCGGAACACAGGCAATGACAAGGGCATCACAGGAAAGAAGCGCGAAAGATATATTGATACTTGAAATGGGAAGTAATGGCGGATGGTCTAATAATTATAAACAGCTTATTCTTCAATATGATGATATAATACTTAATTCTGGATGCAAATATTATATAGTACTCGGAGATACAGATGATCCAGCTGATTCTGCAGATGCTAATCAGGGAGAGTATGGAGAAGATGGTAATTATGTGGGAATCGGTGATACAGCATGGGAAGCAGCCTTAAGAGAAGCATATGGCGAGCATTTCTTTAATACGAGAACATATATGATACAGAATGGATTAACAGATTGTGGCCTGGATACAACAACTGATGACCTTGAGAATTTCAAGAAAGGTAATATATCTGAACAACTAAGATATGACTGGACACATTTTAACTGTTATGGATATTATTCAAAGGGAATTGGTGTATACAAGAAAGGCGTAGAACTAGGATACTGGAGTTAGAATTTTACAAGAACTATACATGAATATGATTACACCTTTTACATGAAATGGTTAATATAAATGTGCATTGAAGGGGGACAGCCAAAAGACGGGGATGGCTGTGGTTCCCGGATATGTAAACTTATAGACCATGGAATGTAGAAAGGTGGTACTCATATGGAAGTTGCTATTAACAACATAGACAAGGTGAGAAAGTTTGTGGATATTGTATCGAGATTTGATTGTGACATTGATTTAGTGAGCGGACACACTATGGTAGATGCCAAGTCGATATTGGGGATATTCAGTCTTAACATTATGAAGCCAATGACGATGATAATTCATGATGACGAGGATAAGGCACAGGTAATAAGAAACAGCCTTAAAGCATTCGCAGCGTAAGCTGCTTTTTTTATGCCCTAAAATGTTAATTTGTTAAGAAAGTTTGAATAGATTGACTGTATATGTTATTATTTCGAGGTAAAATCAATAAGAAATATTAAAGAGAAATATGAATGTTTAACAAATACAGAAATATAAAAAAGATAGGTCTGGTGGTAATAGGTCTTGCCTTAGTTATATTTTTAATAACCAATGTAAGAATCCGTTCTGTTGATACCTACAGAAAGCAATTCAGTAATATGGCAGATTCGGGTCAGACACAGCCGGCCAGACCAGATAATAATGATAGATTACAGGATGAAACCATCAGTACCGATAATGCCAATGCTGCAGACAACGGCAGCTTTTATGAAACAGGTGATGGAGCAGGTAATGGAGCAGTTTCAGATGATAATTTTGCAACTGAATCAACGGATAATATAGCAGCTACAGATAATAATTCCGGCTCAGGTGGCAATGATTCAGGAAGCAGCAATTCAGGGAATAATGGTTCAGGAAGTAACAATTCGGGAAATGGTAACTCAGGGAATAATTCACAGAATACCAGACCGGCAGGCAGGATAATCAGTTGTACTATAGAGATAAGATGTGATAATGCGACAGCGAGAAAAGACAGTATTACCAATCAGGGAATCCGTGATTCAATTCCTGATGACGGAACTATACTTGAAGTTACAACATATACAGGCAATGAGGGATTTACAGTGTATGATGTGCTTGCGGCGGTTACTGCGGCGCATAATCCGGTAATTCCTATAGTTGCAAATGCAGACAGATCATATGTTTCAAGTATTAATAATCTGTCAGAAAAGAATGTAGGTCCGACAAGTGGCTGGACTTACAGAGTTAATGGAGTTCTGCCTATGATGGCGGCTAATCAATATAAGGTAAAAGATGGAGATGTTATTAAATGGATATACGTATGCCAGTGGGGCGACATGTAACTAAATATTCAGCATTTGCAGCAATGCATCCGTGGACGAATTTCATCTACATTGCACTTGTGCTGGTGATAACCATGTTCACAATGAACCCGGTTATGCTGGTGGTTTCGTATGTTGGTTCACTTGCTCTTGGAATATATATGCAGGGAGGTTCTTTTATTAAGAAGAATATTATGATAACAATTCCTGTTGTTATATTCTCTGTATTAATCCAGCCAATTTTTAATCATAGCGGAGTTACACCATTATTTTATATTAACGATAACATGGTATGCCTTGAGAATGTAATATATGGAGCAGTTATAAGTGTGTTACTCATATCAGTCATACAGTGGTGCAGTGTAGCAGCCGGTTATCTTTCATCGGAAAAAATGATGTATCTGTTCGGGAGCTTTATTCCTTCCGTTGGAATGATATTTTCTATGATATTAAGAATGATACCGCTTATGAGAAAGAGATACAGACAAATACATGACGCACAGATGGGAATTCGTGGGGTGGAAACTAAGAATGGTATCTTTGAAAAAATCGGACATTTTGCAAATGAATTTTCAACTCTTATAACATGGTCACTTGAAAGCTCAATGGAAACTTCTATGTCTATGGAGAGCAGGGGATATGGACTTAAAGGAAGGACAAGCTTTAATAGATTCAGATTCACACTAAAGGATACCTTTACGATAATTATAATGCTTGTATGTTTTGTGATGGCTGTTATTCCGATAGCAGGAAAGAAGCTTGCGGTATATTATCTCCCTGTAATATATTTTACGAAATCAGGTGTTGAAGGAGCGCTGGCAGTTGCAGCATTTGTAATACTGACAGTGATTCCAATGATAATAGAGATAACTGGTAATGTGCAGTATAAGAGACGAAGTTCATATAACGAAAGGTAATTGCATAATGACAGACACAATTATTAATGTTTCATCACTTTCTTTTGGATATGCAGGAAGTGACGGACTTGTACTTGAAGATATAACATTTGATATAAAGAAGGGCGAGGCTGCGCTGATTATAGGTGCTTCGGGAAGCGGAAAGACTACGCTTCTTAAGATGCTTGATAAAAGCATGATTCCAGAGGGAAGACTTAGTGGAAAAGCAGAATATTACGGCAGACAGATAAGCAGCTTAAGTCATGCAGAAGCGGCAGTTAAGATTGGATATGTTGGACAGAATCCTGACAACCAGATTGTTACTGATAAGGTGTGGCATGAACTGGCATTTGGACTTGAAAATCTCGGTGTGCCTAATGCAGACATAAGGCGCAGGGTTGCAGAAATGTCTGAATATTTCGGAATTACCGGCTGGTATGATAAGAATACAGAGGAATTGTCTGGCGGACAGAAACAGCTTCTTAATCTTGCTTCCATAATGGTTATGAGACCGGAGGTTTTATTGCTTGATGAGCCGACTGCACAGCTTGACCCGCTTGCCAAGAAGAAGTTCATAGATACGGTGCTGGAGCTTAACAGGGATTTCGGCATTACAATTATGTGTGTTGAACACAATCTTGCGGATATCTATTCTAAGGCGGACAGGGTGCTTGTGCTTGAGGAGGGAAAGCTTATATATAATGGTTCTCCTAGAAAGACAGCAGAAAGTCTTGTTAAGACAGAGAATCCGCTTGTGTACGGGCTGCCTTCATCTGTCAGGATATATGAAGGCTGTAAGGAAGATATTACATTTGAAACAGACTGCCCACTTACGGTTAAAGAAGGAAGGGAATGGGTAGACGGACTTAATATTAAAGATAGTTTGTATGTGTCACGGAATAAGCATTATGAAGCCGGAGAAACAGCCGTTTCAGTCAAAAATGTGTTCTTCAGATACACTAAGAATTCTGCAAATGTACTTGAAAATATCAGCTTTGATATAGAAAAGGGTAAGATAACTGCTCTGCTTGGAAGCAACGGAGCAGGAAAGACGACCCTTCTAAGACTTATGGCAGGAATTAAAAGGCCTATATCCGGTAAGGTGAAGGTGAACGGAAGATGTGCGGTGCTTCCGCAGAATCCGATGGCATTGCTTAACCAGATAAGCGTTGAGGAAGAATTAGCATCAGCAGTTATGGATAAGGGAAATGTGTCTGTTAAGGATATGGACAGGAAACAGCGAATTGAACTTGTTGAGAGTATGCTGGAGCGTACAGGGCTTCTTAATGTGAGAAAGCAGCATCCGTATGATTTGAGCGGAGGTCAGCAGCAGAGGCTCGCATTTGCAAAGATACTGCTGTATGAACCGGATATTATTCTGCTTGATGAGCCAACTAAAGGAATTGACCCGTTCTTCTGTAAAAAGATGGGTGAATGGCTGGAAGAATTAAAGAATATAGGGAAAACTATTGTAATAGTTTCACATGATGTGGAATTCTGTGCATTATTCGCCGACAAATGTGGATTAATATTTGACAGAAACATAGAAAGCTACACAGATTCACACAGCTTCTTTGCAGGCAATATATTTTTCACGACGGATACCAACAGAATTATGTCCGATTTTTTCAAAGATTGTGTAACATGTGATGAAGCTGTTGAAGCAATTCACAGATGTTTAGAGGATAATAGATAATGAGTGTTAATTACATGCTTATAAGCGTTATTATACTGGCTGTTGCAATTGCCATTCCTTTCATTACATTTGAAAAAAGGAAGCCGAAGGCAAGGCATGTTGTGATGATTGCAGTTATGTCAGCGCTTACAGTTGTTGCTAATATAATATGTGCGTATACGATACCTCTTCATGCAGGTACAGCACTTGTCGTAATAACAGGGATTGCATTTGGGCCACAGACAGGATTTCTTACAGGGGTGTTGTCAAGATTTGTATGTAATTTCTTTATGGGGCAGGGGGTATGGACTCCGTGGGAAATGTTTGCATGGGGGCTGCTTGGTGTTCTTGCTGGAATTGTATTTTATAAGCCGGAGCTTGTCGGATACTTTGATGATAAGAAAGAGATTGTAAGAAAGCAGGCAACAACAGGCCTTTTGGTTATGGCTGCTCCAGTTGTATGTATGATTGTGTCAGAGCTTGTGGGATATATTGCGTATTTATTTACCGCAAAGCCAGGAGAGACGTTCTTTGGCTGGAGGTTGTATGCTTTCGGTCTTGTGGGAATTATTGCGGCAGTACTTTTTATGAGAAGCCGTATACCTTGTAATTTCATTACAGTGACAATATTTACATTTATAAGTGTGTTTGTTATATATGGTGGAATTATGAATATTGCAGCCATGATGATGAACAGCACATATACGGATTCAGGAAGTGCCAATATATCATGGGAAGCGTTGAAGCTTCTGTACATAACAGGTGCGCCTTATGATGCAATGCATGCGGGCGGTGCGGCTGTGTGTGCATTTCTATTTGGGGACGGGTTGCTTGGAAAGCTTACGCGTGCGAGAATTAAATATGGGTTATAGAGTGCTATAATTTGGGAAGACCTACTATAATGACATTTACGGGCGATTGAGTAGGCCGATTGGGGTGTATGATATTGCTATGGTGGGACGAGAAACCTACTCAATAGTTAATTAGATACATTATAGTAGGTCATTTTCTTAGAATTGAAGCTGTCAGGCGTAGAAGGTGTGCGTAAAAGACATACTAAATTGGGAAAAAGCATTTGGTTAGTAGGTGATTGAGATTAATTGGATGAAATATACGGCTTTAAAAACCTACGGAAGTGATGATAGATAGTGGCTTAGTAGGTCTTTGGAAAATATATAAAGAAAAAGCTTATACTATGGTGTTGAATTACCGATATATAAAAAACAGCCGCCGGATATCACGAGGATTCCGGCGGCAGAGTTGTAATAACAGGATGGTTAATAACCAGCTTTTATAGATTATATGTGTCTGCAGTTATTAGCGGGCACTTTTTTTATTGTAAACAGTTACACCTGTGAATGTAGCAGCACAAGCAGCAGCTAAGAGCAGGTACATGTAAACATTAACATCACCAGTTGCAGGTGAAGTAATATCTGTATTAGTATTGCCGGCTTCTGTTGGGTTTTCTGCAGGAGCTTCAGTAGAAGGTTCTTCTACTGGTGCGTTCTTAGCATCAGCAATAGCCTTAACTTCTGCTGATACATCAAATGGATTAGTCTTTCCGTCAAGAGCATACTGGTAAGTTACAAGACCAATCATTGAATCCTGAGCAGAATATACACTGTCATATCCCTGATATGTGTAGCAGCCAGGTGTTACAGCTGACTTGTAGTTCTTAATAAGTGCATTGTAGTTAGTTGCAGCATAATCTGTAATGTTATACTGTGCAAAAAGTGCTAAAGCTAAAGCAGTGGCATTAGGATTAGATGCATACCAGTTCTTAGAGTAATCTTCACTCCAGTACTGTCCCTGTGTTGAACCATCTGGGTCTGCAAGAGTCTTAACATATGTAATTGCACCATCAATAGCAGATTTTACATCAGCATCAGAATAAGCAGAAGCAAAAGGAATTAATGAGATACCGTTGTTATCTGCAGAAGTACCAGAGTAATCAATACCATTGCCGCCAGCGCAAAGAGTAGTTAATGCTTTCTTAACTGCTGCAATTGCCTTATCTGCATTAGTTAAAGAATCTTTGTAAGAATTAACAGCACTATAGAAAGTACCAATATGATATGGATTAATACCTGTTGATGAGTATGTATTCCAGTCATATGTGTAAGTTAAATCACTGTCAGTGATATTGGCAAGTAAATTGTCAAATGCAGCAACAATATTACAGCCATTAAAATCTGTAGCGTCATTACCAGTTACTGCAAGAACCATAAGAAGGTATGCATAACTTGAAAGCGTATCGTTAGGGCATGCATAAGGTGCAAGACTTATGTTGAGCGTACCATCCTTATTAACCAATGCTTTAACACTGCTTAAGTATGCTTCTGTCTGCTTAGAACAATTATAACCTGAACGGATTGAAAGAAGAAGATTTCTTGAAGCATTGTAGAATGAACTTGTGTCGGCGATATTGCTGTAATCAGCATTAACCATAAGGTAAGAAGCAGTAAGCTGGGCTTCTTGTCTTACATCGGCTGCAGCAGGAGCTGTAGCATCTGTTGTTGTATCTGCGAAAGCTGGTACGATATTCATGCAGATTAAGCATGTAGCAACCAGAAATGCAAATATCTTTCTTTTTAATTGTTTCATGTTTTCCTCCTTGACCACCTCTCACCAGGTGATGTGAAAATTTATAGTGCAGTAAATATCCTGACTTGCCGCTTAAGCCATTTCTTAGGCCTTCCCGTGCACAGTGCCATGCTTAAGTTAAGGATGAATGTATAGCGTATTCAAAACTAAAGCTGCTGCTGATTACAGTGGCATAATATAAAAAATGTGTCGGCATACAGTAGAGTGAGCTGTTATGGATTCTGACCATATTCCTTACTGCCTGATTGATTGTACCTTTATGTAGAAAATGTGTCAATTACATTTACCTTAGCTTTACATATATTTTACATAACTCCGATAGTGGATTTTACACACCAGTGTGACAATAAAATTATTGCCAAAGAAAAGATGTGGTTAAGAGAAAAATGAGGAATGATATGAAATTCACAGAAATTAAGAAAAAGTTTTTGGACTATTTTCGGGAAAAGGAGAACGGGGCAATGAGCATAAACACTAAAGAAACAACACAGAGAGGATGTTACACAAACAGGGAGTTATCATGGCTTGCATTTAATGAGAGAGTATTAAATGAAGCAGCTAATCCTAAAGTTCCACTTGCGGAAAGACTTACATTTGCATCAATATACCAGACTAATCTGGATGAATTCTTTATGGTACGCGTGGGAACTCTTATGATACAGATGCAGCTTCAGGAAAAGGAAAGAGACAATAAAACCGGAATGACAAGCGAAGAGCAGGTAAAAGCTATTCTTGATAAGGTGAGTGAGCTTGAGAAGAAAAAGGGCAGAGTGTATGAACAGCTTATGGGAGAACTTGAGACAGCCGGGATAAGAATAATTAATTTTAATAAGCTGTCTAATGATGAAGGTGCAATGCTTGAGGAATATTTTGATATGCATATAGCACCATTTCTCTCACCTATGATAATAGGACAGCAGCAGCCATTTCCTTTTCTTGCAAATAAGCAGTTATATGCAATTGTGCTTATGAAGACTAAGAAGGGTAAGAATAAAATAGGAATAGTACCTTGTTCAAACAGTGTATTTAAGAGACTTATAGAAATTCCTACAAGACCGGGAACATTTATGCTTTCTGAAGAATTGATTCTGCATTTTGTATCAAAGCTGTATGAGAAGTATGAAATACAGGAAAAATCAGTTATGAGAGTTATTAGAAATGCAGATATAGATGCTGGTTCATTTGATGACGAGGACCTTGATTACAGAAATATGATGGAACATATGGTTAAGCAGAGAAACAGGCTTAATCCGGTATGTGTACAGTTAAATAGAGAAATAAACGACAAAGCAAAGAAAAAGCTTACAGATTATCTGGAAATAGGTGCAAAACACCTGATTGAAGAGAGAACTCCACTGGATATGTCATTTGTATTCCAGCTGCAGAACGTGTTAAAGAATAAGCCTGAGCTATTTTATAAGAAAAGAGTTCCACAGCCAGGTAAAGAAATCAGTATGAATGAAAAGATAATTCCACAGATTGAGAAGAAGGATGTTGTTCTTTCATACCCATTTGAGAGTATGAGACCATTCATATCTATGTTAGAGGAAGCAGCTAATGACCCGACTGTTGTATCAATTAAAATGACTCTTTACAGAGTTGCTGACAGAAGTAAGATAGTTGAAACTCTTATTGAAGCGGCTGAAAATGGAAAAGAGGTTATTGTTCTTGTGGAGCTGAGAGCCAGATTTGATGAGGCTAATAATATTGAGATGTCTAAGAGACTCGAGGAGGCTGGATGCCAGCTTTTATATGGTCTGGGTGATTATAAGGTGCACTCAAAGTTATGCCTTATAACACGTTCGGTTAATAATACATTTTCATATATAACACAGATAGGAACAGGCAATTATAATGAAAAGACCTCAAGATTATATACAGACCTGTCACTTATTACAGCTAATCAGGAGATAGGTGCGGATGCGGCTGCAGTATTTGCTGCTTTGCAGAAGGGAGAAACGGTGGATAGTTCTAACCAGCTTCTTGTTGCACCAAACTGCCTGCAGAACAGAATTCTTTCAATGATAGATGAGCAGATTGATAAGGCAAAGAATGGTCAGGATGGATATGTTGGAGTTAAGATTAATTCCCTTACAGACAAACTTATTATTGAGAAATTAATTGAAGCTTCACAGGCAGGTGTTAAAATAGATCTTGAAGTAAGAGGAATATGCTGTATAAAGCCGGGAGTTAAAGGATATACAGATAATATCCGTGTGGTCAGTGTTGTTGGACGTTTTCTGGAACATTCAAGAATATATCGTTTTGGAAGAGGAGATGACCAGAAGATATATATTGCATCGGCAGACTTTATGACAAGAAATACCACGAGACGAGTTGAGGTTGCTGCACCTGTGCTTGATAAGCATTGTCAGGAACGCATAATTCACATATTTGATCTTATTATGCAAGATGATGAGAAAGGCAAAGAGCAGAATAGTGATGGAGTATACTGTGACAGACATATCAATAATCCTAAGATTGATTCACAGGAAACTTTATACGAAGAAAGCTATGAAGCGGCAGCCAGTGCAGAATAATTAAGAAAATGGAGGCTAACAGGTATGAAGATAGGTATGCTTACAAGTGGTGGAGACTGCCAGTCTCTTAATGCGGCAATGAGAGGTGTTGCCAAAACTTTGTATAATAATTCAAATGATGTTGAAATATACGGATTTCTTGATGGTTATAAAGGAATGATTACTAAGAATTACAAACTGATGAAAGAAGAGGATTTTAGTGGGATTCTCACAGAGGGAGGAACAATTCTTGGAACTTCCAGAACACCTTTTAAATATATCAATGAGCCTGATGAGGAAGGACGCGATAAGGTTGCAGGCATGATTAAGACTTATAAGGATTTAAAACTTGACTGCCTGGTAATGCTTGGTGGAAACGGCTCGCATAAGACTGCGGCTCTTTTATCGCAGAAGGGGTTAAATGTCGTTACTCTTCCTAAGACTATTGATAATGATATAGAAGGAACTGAGATGAGTTTTGGATTTCAGTCAGCTATAGATGTTGCGACAAGAACTATTGATGAGATCCACACAACGGCAGCCTCACACAGCAGAGTGTTTATTGTCGAGATTATGGGACATAAAACAGGCTGGCTTACACTTCATTCAGGAATTGCAGGAGGGGCAGATATCATACTTATACCTGAAATTCCATATAATGTTGATGAGGTGTTGAATACAATCAGAAAGCGTGAAAAGCAGGGCAAGAAATTTACTATAATTGCAATGGCTGAGGGTGCAATATCAGATGAGGATGCAAAGCTGTCAAAGAAAGAGCTGAAAGAAAAGAGAAAGACATATACATTTCCATCAGTAGCATATCAGTTGAGTGATGAGCTGCAGAAAAAAGCCGGTCAGGAAGTAAGAGTTACAATACCGGGACATGTACAGCGCGGCGGAATTCCAAGTGCATCAGACAGAACACTTGCAACAAGAATCGGAGTTGAGGCTGCAGGACTTATATTAAGAAAAGATTATGGCAATATGGTATGCATCAAAGATGGAAAATTCTCTAAGATACCACTTGAAGAGGTTGCAGGTAAAACAAAGATGGTTAACGTAGATAATGAACTTATAAGACAGGCTGAAAGCTTAGGCATTAGTCTTGGCAGAAAGGCATAAGTGGTATATAATACAAAGCAAATGCTTCAGGAAAGAAGGGAAATGCTTTGAAGAAATCAGACAGACTAAAGATAGTTATTCTTGGAATAACTGGATTACTTATTCTTATTGGAACCGGAATATTTATATTTATAGGACAGAGTATATGTACCATGGCTGGTGTAGGGCTTTTTGTTATTGTGTGTCTTGGAATGGTTGTTGTTGCAGGAAAGAAAGATGACCAGACAGAAACAATAGAACAGCTTAACCAGACAATATCTGAACAGAGCAGAAGGATAATGAATACTGAGGGGCAGCTTGCAAGATATAAGAGAGAACTTGCAGAGGCGACTGGTAAGAATGAAGCATAATAATTAAATATTAAGGAGATAGTCATGTTACTAGAGATTTTAAAGGCAATTCTTTTCGGTATAGTCGAAGGAATTACAGAATGGCTGCCTATAAGCAGTACAGGACATATGATTCTGCTTGACCAGGTAGTCAAACTTAATGTATCCGCAGATTTTTATAAGATGTTTCAGGTAGTTATCCAGCTTGGTGCAATTATGGCGGTAGTTATATTATTCTGGAATAAATTGTGGCCTTTCTATATGAAGAAGACTAAGAGTGGTAAGAAAGCAGCCTGGAAAGATGGTGCACTTGCAATGTGGATTAAGATTATTATTGCATGTATTCCGGCAGCGATTGTCGGATTGATTTTTGATGATAAGATAGATGAATTATTCTATCATCCAATCCCTGTTGCTATTGCACTTATCGTTGTAGGTATAGTTTTTATAGTTGTGGAGAATGCAAAGAAAGGCAGCAGGCCAGCAATCAGAAGTATAGGTGAGATAACTTATAAGGCAGCAATAATAATAGGTCTGTTCCAGCTTATAGCAGCAGTATTTCCAGGTACATCAAGATCAGGTGCAACAATTATCGGAGCACTCATAATCGGAGTATCAAGAAGCGTTGCGGCTGAATTTACATTTTTCCTTGCAGTACCTGTGATGTTCGGGGCAAGTCTTTTAAAGATTGCTAAATATGCTGCTGTGGGAATGGCTATGACAGGAACAGAGTGGGTTGTTCTCATTGTAGGCTGCCTTGTTGCGTTCTTTGTATCAGTATTCGTAATCAAGTTCCTTATGGGATACATCAAGAAGCATGATTTCAAGGTGTTCGGTGTGTACAGAATAATTCTTGGTATAGCAGTTATTGCACTCAGCTTTGTATTATTTTAATTCTAATACACTTCAAGGTATGAATTGTATACATAACCGCTTGTACCATTATAATCAATAAGGGTGTAATAAGCACCAACAGATAATATAGAACCGGTAGTCCCTCCTGGCACAACTGCAAAGGAGTGGCTGCCGTTTTTGTCTTTATGCATATTAACATAAGAAGCACCTGTCACATGGTAATTTTTAAGAGCAGATGTATTGGTTATGCGTCCATTTGCAAATGTATATGATGGCTGGGCGGCTGTTTCAGGTTGTGTGTTTTGGACTTCAGTCTGAACGGTTTCCGGTTCGGAAGATTCACAGGATGCTTCAGATGATACAGTTTCTTTAATTGTTGCGGCAGGGGTTGTCTTAGATACAGTTTCTGAACTTATATCTTTAACAGTAACTGGCTGGGTTTCAGAATTGCTGGCAGTGTGAATGTTTTTTTCAAGACCGCCATCGGAAAAACCGATGTTTTCAAAGATGACAACTCCGGCTATAATTATTACAAGATATATACCTAAAAATATTTTAACAATAAGATTATTGATTTTCATTGTGACTAAAGACCTCATATTTTTCTATAATAAATTAATATTAGTTCTTTTTATGGGGCAGGTCAATAAAAAAAGTGATAATCCGGAGGTGTAAAATGAACATAATAGGTCACATTTCAACAGATTTTCCAACAAAGTTCGGAATCCCAAGACAGAGCGGATTAATAGATGAATTAAAAGGTGTCATAACATTTGAGCCGGAATACAGGCAACCAGAGGCTTTCAGGGGATTGGAGGATTTTTCACATATATGGGTTTTGTGGCAGTTTTCCAAGTCGCAGAAGAAAACTATAGCAGCAACGGTAACTCCTCCGAGACTTGGCGGGAAAGTACGAATGGGAGTGTTTGCAACAAGGTCGCCGTTCAGACCGAATGATATTGGACTGTCATGTGTGAAATTAGAGCGCATAGAATATACGGCAGATAAAGGACCGGTACTATTCGTTTCAGGGGTGGATATGGTTGATGGCACGCCGATATACGATATTAAGCCGTATGTAAAATTCACAGACTCACACCCGGAGGCGAAAGAAGGCTTTACATCAGTTACTTATAACAGAAATCTTAAAGTGATATTTCCATCAGACCTGCTTGCAATAATGCCGGAAAATAAACAGGCGGCAGCAGTTAAAATATTAGAGCAGGACCCAAGACCAGCTTATGATACAGACGAGACAAGGGCTTATGGAGTAACATTTTCAGGCTTTGATATTAGATTTAAGGTGCATGGGGGTGTGCTGACTGTGTTTGAAGTGGTGGATATTGAGGCGGCTGGTGGATATAAAAGGGTAAAATAGGGTTCAGAGATAGAAACCTACAAAGTTATTACAAAATGTCATTTGCGTGGGTCTTTTAAGTATTGAATATTGTTGTTTTGTATTCAATTACCTACTAAACAAACATCTTGTGCTAGTTTAGTAGGCTTTTCTCTAGATTTTCAATTAAATAAGCAGGCACTTCAGGTGTAAATGACCTACTAAAATGTATTCTATTGGTAGTGTAGTAGGTTTTTCAGTTCAGTGTGATATTGCCAGATGCTTCAATCGACCTACTCAATTGATGAAAACTGGTCTTGTAGTAGGTCTTTCAATTCCACTTGATAATCCAGCTAAAATGTGCTTTACTTATATGGACTAGGTAAACAATTAATGTTGCAATCAAGATTAAGGAGGAGCTATATGAGAGTTGGAATGGGATATGATGTTCATAAACTGGTTAAAGACCGTAAGCTTATCATGGGCGGAGTTGAGATTCCATATGAATTAGGTCTGCTTGGACACTCTGATGCAGATGTGCTTCTTCATGCCATTATGGATGCATTACTGGGTGCAGCTGCACTTGGAGATATAGGAAAGCATTTCCCGGATACAGATGACAGATATAAGGGAATATCAAGTATCAAGCTTCTGGAAGAGGTTGGAAAGAAGATAGATGAGGCTAATTATATTATAGAAAATATAGATGCTACTATTATTGCACAAAAGCCTAAGATGCGCCCATATATTGATGATATGAGAAAGAATATCGCAGATGCTTTAAAGATTGATGTTGACAGAGTCAATGTTAAGGCTACTACAGAAGAAGGACTTGGATTTACCGGAAGTGGAGAGGGTATTTCTTCACAGGCAATATGCTCACTTAATTCTGTTTCTAATTATATATACGGTGCGGCTGATATGACAAACTGTAGATCTGACTGTGGTGGCTGCATGGGCTGTCAGAACAAATAGAACTGACAATACATTCGCAGCTTTAATTCATATAATATAATTAAGAATAGAAAAGTCAGGATTAACAGATTATGAAATATAGAGATTATGTAAAGCAGGAAATAGCGGTAATAAAGGACAGAGACCCTGCTATTAAGTCGGATAAAGAGGTGTATCTTTATCCTAGTTTTAAGGCAATACTTAAATATAGAAAAGCCCATAAGTTATATCTTAAGGGTGAATATTACAAGGCAAGAAAGATTTCACAGAAAACTGCAAGACAGACAGGAATTGAGATACATCCGGGAGCGCAGATTGGCGAGGGCCTTTTTATTGACCACGGACATGGAGTTGTTATCGGAGAGACAGCTATTATCGGTAACAATGTAACACTTTATCAGGGTGTTACACTTGGAGGAACAGGCAAGGAACAGGGTAAGAGACATCCTACTCTTGGAGATAATATTATGGTAGGAGCAGGAGCAAAGATTCTTGGCTCAGTTACCATAGGTGATAACTGCAAGATTGGTGCGGGTTCTGTTGTATTAAAGGATGTGCCAGCGAATTCTACAGTGGTTGGTGTTCCAGGAAGAGTTGTTATTCAGGACAGCGTAAGACTGTTTGATGATTTAGACCAGATACATCTTCCAGATCCTGTTATGCAGGATATCGAGAACTTAAAGCAGGAGAACGCAAGACTTAAGAAGAGACTTGCACACCTTGAGAACAGCGTCAATGAAAGCCGCAGCTCGTATGATGATAACTAAAGTGTGATTATGAAAGGAAATCTGACATGAGGATTTATAATACTTTATCCAGAAGAAAAGAAGAGTTTAAGCCATTAGAAGAAGGAAAGGTTAAAATGTATGTCTGCGGACCTACTGTATACAACCTTATTCATATTGGTAACGCAAGACCTATGATTGTATTTGATACAGTAAGAAGATATCTTGAGTACAAGGGATATGATGTTAATTATGTATCTAACTTTACGGATGTAGACGACAAGATTATTAAGAAAGCTAATGAAGAAGGTGTATCTGCTGAGGAGATTTCAACAAGATACATTGCTGAATGTAAGAAGGATATGGAGGGCATGAATATTAAGCCTGCAACAACACATCCCCTTGCAACTCAGGAAATCGGCGGAATGATTGATATGATACAGACTCTTATTGACAAGGGTTATGCTTATGAAGTCAATGGAACCGTATACTACAGAACAAGAAAGTTCGCAGAATACGGAAAGTTATCTAAGAAGAATATTGACGACTTGGAGGCAGGACACAGAGATGAGGCACACAGCCTTAAGGTTACAGGTGAGGATGAGAAGGAAGACCCACTTGATTTCGTTCTCTGGAAGCCTAAGAAAGAAGGAGAGCCATCTTGGCCATCACCTTGGAGCGATGGAAGACCGGGTTGGCATATTGAATGCTCTGTTATGTCTAAGAAGTACCTTGCTGACGAAATCGATATCCATGCAGGTGGAGAGGATTTAATATTCCCTCACCATGAGAATGAGATTGCACAGTCAGAGGCAGCTAATGGAGTACCATTCTCTAAGTACTGGATGCACAATGCATTTCTTAATATTGATAACAAGAAGATGTCTAAGTCTTTAGGCAATTTCTTTACAGTAAGAGATATAAGCAGGGAATATGACCTTGAAGTGTTAAGATTCTTCATGTTAAGCGCACATTACCGCAATCCTGTTAATTTCAGCCATGACCTTATGGAATCAGCAAAGAACGGATTAGACAGAATCTTAACTGCAGTTGATAATTTAAGACATCTGTCAGAGAATGCCAAAGATGTTCCAATGACAGAGGATGAGAAGAAGATAATAGCTTCTATAGATGACATTTATAAGAAATTCGAAGATTCAATGGACGATGATTTCAATACAGCAGACGCAATATCAGCTATATTTGAACTTGTAAAGCTTGCTAACTCTAATTCAAGCTCAGACAATTCCAAGGAATACATCGATACTCTTATGAAGAAGATTACAACTCTCACAGATATTCTTGGACTTAAGACAGACAAGAAGGAAGAAATGCTTGATGAGGATATCGAGGCACTTATTGCCGAGAGACAGCAGGCAAGAAAAGACAAGAATTTTGCAAGAGCTGATGAAATCAGAGATGAATTATTGGCAAAGGGAATTGTTCTTAAGGATACAAGAGAGGGCGTAAGATGGAGCAGAGCCTAGATAACGACCTTGTAAAATGCATATATGAAGGTCTGGATATGAAGCATACAGAGCCTTCGCAGTTATCACCTCTTGTTCTTGCATATATCGGGGACAGCATATATGACCTTGTCATTAAGACATGGGTTATAGAACAGGGAAATATGCAGGTTAATAAGCTTAACAAGAAAACGAGCAGTATTGTTAAGGCTGAATCCCAATCTGCCATGATAGGTGTAATAGAGCCAATGCTCAGTGAACATGAGGAAGCTGTGTATAAGAGAGGACGTAATGCAAAGTCATACACATCTGCCAAGAATGCAAGCATTGGAGATTACAGAAGAGCAACGGGTTTTGAGGCTCTTATGGGATATCTGTATCTTAGCGGGCAGTATGAGCGGATGATGGAACTGGTTAAAGCAGGACTGGAAAGCCTTGAGTTAAAGTAGAGCCGGCAAAGCAGAATCCATATCTGTAATGGATAACTGGATTCTGCTTTGTTAATATTAAGGAGAAATATATGAGATACAATGAATTAACATTTCAGGGAAGAAATGCTGTATTAGAGGCATTCCGCTCTGGTAAAACTATTGATAAGCTTTTTATTCTTGACGGCTGTCAGGATGGACCAATAAAGAGTATTGTCAGAGAAGCAAAGAAAACAGATGCAATTATCAATTATGTTGATAAGGAAAGACTCGACAGACTTGCAGGAACAGGACATCATCAGGGAGTTGTTGCCATTGGCGCAGCTTATGAATATGCAGAGGTTGAGGATATACTTGCAGCAGCTAAGGAAAAGGGAGAAGATCCATTTATATTCATTCTTGATGAGATAGAGGATCCTCACAATCTTGGTGCTATTATAAGAACTGCCAACCTTGCAGGTGCGCATGGAGTTATTATTCCTAAGAGAAGAGCTGTCGGACTTACAGCAACTGTAGCCAAGACATCAGCAGGCGCGATTAATTATACACCTGTAGCTAAGGTTACTAATATTTCACAGACAATCGAGGAACTTAAGAAGCAGGGACTCTGGTTTGTATGCGCTGATATGGGCGGGGAGACAATGTATAATCTTAATCTCAAAGGACCTATCGGCCTTGTTATAGGTAATGAGGGCAATGGAGTAAGCCGTCTTGTTAAGGATAAATGTGATTTCATCGCATCAATTCCTATGAAGGGTGACATTGATTCCTTAAATGCCTCAGTTGCAGCAGGTGTTCTTGCATACGAAATAGTCCGTCAGAGACTTAATTAGGGAGTTTTTTATGAAACATTTGGAAGAGTATCCTGATGAAGAGCTTATTGATATGTACAGGACAGGTGATGAGCAGGCAATTGAGTACATATTTGAAAGATATAAGTATATAGTGCGAAAGAAAGCAAAGGCTATGTTTCTTGCCGGAGGAGACAGTGATGATTTAATTCAGGAGGGAATGATAGGCCTTTATAAGGCTGTCCGTGACTATGATAAGCAAAAGGATGCTTCTTTCATGACATTTGCAGGGATGTGCATAAACAGGCAGATTCTTAATGCAGTTACAGCTTCTAACAGAAAGAAGAATACGCCGCTTAATACATATGTTTCTTTTGATGAGCCGGTCAATCCAGAAGATGATTCTCAGGTAAAGCTGGTGGATGTACTAAAGTCTGATAAGGAACAGAATCCGGAAAGACTTTTTATTGATCAGGAAAATGCTGAAAGTTTAGAAGATAAATTATACAGTGTGTTAAGTGATTTTGAGAAAAATGTGCTGGAATTATATATGTCTGGCAAAGATTATATAGCTATTGCGCAGATGCTTGATAAGCCGCCAAAATCTATAGATAATGCTATACAAAGGATAAGGAATAAAGTTGACAAAATAACCAACCTATAATATTATGAATAGGTGTGTTAAGACACATGCTATTGTAGCTCAGGGGTAGAGCACTTCATTGGTAATGAAGAGGTCACGGGTTCAATTCCCGTCAATAGCTTAATTTAATGTTTGTGTTTTTTAAAACAGATTGGAGGACGCTATGGTAAAAGCTATTGTAGGTGCTAACTGGGGTGATGAAGGAAAGGGTAAGATTACTGATATGCTTGCCGAAGAATCAGACATCATCGTAAGATTCCAGGGAGGAGCTAATGCGGGACATACTATTATTAATGATTATGGAAAGTTCGCGCTTCATCTTTTACCTTCGGGAGTTTTCTATAACCATACAACAAGTGTCATTGGCAACGGCGTAGCTCTTAATATTCCATATCTTGTTAAGGAATTAAAGAGCCTTACAGACCGTAATGTACCAATGCCTAAGATTCTTGTATCAGACAGGGCACAGATTCTTATGCCTTATCATGTTGCATTTGATACATATGAAGAAGCAAGACTTGCTGGTAAATCATTTGGTTCTACCAAGTCAGGTATTGCTCCATTCTATTCAGATAAGTATGCTAAGATTGGTTTCCAGGTTAATGAATTATTCGGAGACGAGCAGGAACTTAAGGAAAAGATTGCCAATGTATGTACATTAAAGAATGTTATGCTTGAGCATCTCTATCATCAGCCACTTCTTAATGAAGAAGAGATATTCAATACTCTTATGGAATATAAAGAGATGGTTGAGCCATATGTATGTGATACATCAGCATTTTTACATCAGGCACTTAAAGACGGAAAGAAGATTTTACTTGAGGGTCAGTTAGGTTCTCTTAAGGATACTGACCATGGTATATATCCAATGGTAACTTCATCATCAACATTAGCTCCTTATGGTGCTATTGGTGCTGGTATTCCGGCTGCATCAATTACAGATGTTGTTACAGTTGTTAAGGCATATTCTTCAGCAGTTGGTGCCGGAGCATTTGTAAGCGAAATCTTTGGTGATGAGGCAGATGAACTCAGACGCAGAGGTGGAGACGGTGGTGAATTCGGAGCTACTACAGGACGTCCTAGAAGAATGGGATGGTTCGATGCAGTTGCTACACGTTATGGTGTAAGAATGCAGGGAACAACAGAGGTTGCTCTTACAGTTCTTGATGTACTTGGATATCTTGATGAGATTCCAATGTGCGTTGGATATGAGATAGATGGAAAGATTACTAAGGATTTCCCAACTACTCCACAGCTTGAGAAGGCTAAGCCGGTATTAAAGACTATGCCAGGCTGGAAGTCAGATATCAGAGGAATTACTAACTATGAAGAGCTTCCTGTCGAGTGCCGTAACTATATTGAGGCTATTGAGCAGGAAATTGAAGCCCCTATCACAATGGTATCTAATGGTCCTGGAAGACATGAGATTATCCACAGAAAGAGTAAATTTTCTAAATAAAAACATTTAACATTACCGTATCTGCAGTACAACAGTTTTGCAGATACGGTCTTTTTATAGGTAATTGGAGGTAAATCCCTCTCCTCACCTGAGGAGAATGTGCTTACAATAAGCACATGGATTTTGCTTCGCAAAACAAGGAGGGATATATGAAGTTTAATAAATATTTTGACCACACTAACTTAAAGCCGGAAGCGACTAAGGATGATATCCGTACATTATGTGAAGAAGCAAAAAAGTATGATTTTGCATCAGTATGTGTTAATGGAATATATACAGCATTTGCAAAGGAATGTCTTTCCGGAAGTAATGTTAAGACATGTGTTGTTGTTGGATTTCCGTTAGGAGCTATGAATACAGATGTAAAGGCTTATGAGACTAAGAAAGCAGTAAAAGATGGTGCGGATGAGATTGACATGGTTATACCTGTAGGACTTCTTAAAGCAGGTGAATATGATGCTGTGTATGAAGATATTAAAGCAGTAAGGGATGCATGTGCAGGAAAAGTTTTAAAGGTTATATTCGAGAACTGTCTTCTGACTGATGAGGAGAAGATTAAGGCGTGCGAACTGTCTGTTAAGGCAGGAGCTGATTATGTCAAGACTTCAACAGGATTCTCTGCAGGAGGCGCAACAATAAGTGATGTTGCACTTATGAAAGACCATGTAGAAGGAAAGTGTAAGGTTAAGGCGGCAGGCGGAATAAGAGATTACAACACAGCAGCTGCCATGATAGATGCAGGAGCTGACAGGCTCGGAACAAGCGCTACAATTAAGATTATGGAAGGAAGGCAGTAAAATTACTGCTTATTCCTTCCTGAAAGAATCTTGTATACAAGTGTCATTGCATATATTACAACAGGAAATACAATGTCTGTGAAGAGCAGACCTGTAAATACTTTATGACATGCCTCATTGTCTATGAATGCAAGTATTAAAGTGGCGATTATCATTATGCCCCAGAGTATGACTGCAGTTAATGCAGCAAATCGTTTTAATCGTTTCATGAATAAGACCTCCAATGTCAGATACTTAATAATATACATTACATTGGCATGCCGCTCAAGTTATTTATAAAAATGTTGCGTAACAGATAAAAAATGTTATAATTAAATGAGGCATGGAGGCCGATGTAACTATTAGGAAACAGAATCAATAGACAAGGAGGTATGCATATGTCAATTAATGCTTATAATGCCAGTACAATATCAGCATTGTTCGCAGGACTTAATAATTCGTCTAGTGGAACATCATTGTCATATGGCATTGATTTTACAACTTATAATTCAATAAAGAATGGCTCTTATAGCAAACTGATGAGGAAGTATTACAGCAATCAGGCTTCTGAATCAACGAATGGTGCGACTGCCAATAAGAATACCGGTAAGGTACACAGTATTGATATACAGAAGAATAATGCGAAGGTGAACAGAGATAACGCAGCATCACTTGTGGATTCAGCATCAGAACTTAAGAAGTACTCTCTGTGGTCTAAAGTTGATAAGACAGATAAAGATGGCAATACAGCTAAAGAATATGATACTGATAAGATTGCAAAGGCAGTATCTTCATTTGTTAAGGATTATAATTCTTTAGTATCATCTACAGCAGATTCTTCAAGCAGATATGTGCTTAACAGTGCATCTAATATGGTGAATTATACAAGGGCTAATGCTGATCTTCTTAAGAAGATTGGTATATCTGTCGGCTCAGATAATAAGCTGACGGTAGACGAGGATAAGTTAAAGGCTTCAGATATGGCTGTGGTTAAGTCGGTATTCAAGGATTCCGGCTCATTTGGACAGACAATATCTGCCAAGGCTTCAACTATATATGGTAATGCAGTATCACAGTTATCAGAATTATCTACTAAGAATTCTTATACATCTAATGGACTGTATTCATACTCATCTGGTTATACATACAACCAGTACACATAATTAATATTTTGAAAGGTAACAATCAGACATGGCATTATTAGAAACATGGAGAAAACTCGCATACGAGACAGAGATGGATCAGAAGAACGCTTCAGAATTCTGGGGCTCATATTTTAATCAGGAGAAGGCTATTTATGAGCAGATTCTCGCAGATTCTGATACAGTAGTTAAAGGAACTGTTAAGGAATTAGCAGAGAAGTTTGGAGTAGAAGTACTTCTTATGACAGGATTCCTTGATGGTATCAATGACAGCTTAAAGACTCCTAATCCAATTGAAACTATGGATGAGAATACAGAAGTTAGTCTCGATTATGACAAGGAAAAACTTTATTACAACATGGTAGGCTGCAAGGCGGACTGGCTTTATGAATTGCCACAGTGGGATAACCTTCTTGATGAGCAGACAAGAAAAGACCTTTACAAGAAGCAGAAGCTTTCTGGAACTGTTGTTAAGGGCAAGAAAATCGGAAGAAATGATCCATGCCCATGCGGAAGCGGAAAGAAATATAAGCAGTGCTGTGGAAAGAATGCATAGCTTTTAAACACTAAGACCTGCCAGATAATGGCAGGTCATTTTAATGTTAAGTACAGGAATGATAAGAGGTAATTATAATGGATGCATATACAGGCTTTGCATATGTTTATGATGAGTATATGGATAATATTCCATATGAGGAATGGGGACAGTACATGATTGCTCTCCTTAAGGAAAATGGTGTGTCAGGTGATTCATCAGTGCTTGAATTGGGCTGTGGAACAGGAACTGTTACAAGAATGCTTGCTAAGGAAGGCTATGACTGTGTTGGACTTGATATGTCTGAGGATATGCTGTCTATAGCTTCTGAGAAAACATTTGAAGAGGGTTCGCAGGTTATATATACATGTCAGGATATGAGGGATTTTGAAGTGCCTTATGAAGTAGACGGTATGATAAGTATAGGGGATTCCATGAATTATATTACATCTGTTCCTGACCTTGAAAGTGTATTTGCATGTGTTAGTGAGAACCTTAAAAAAGGCGGTGTATTTATATTTGATTTAAAGACAATACATTTCTTCAGGGATATACTTGCTGAGAATACATATGCTGAGAACAGGGAAGATTCCGCATTTATATGGGACAACTATTATGATGAGAAAGAACGCAATAATGAATATGAGCTTGCTGTGTTTGTTAAGAATGAGGATGGTACATTTGACAGATTTGAAGAACAGCACTATCAGCATGGCTTTACTATAGATGAGGTTACAGGTGCAGTTAATAAGGCTGGACTTACCGTGAAAAATGTGTATAATGCATTTACTAAGGATATGCCTGACGATAAGTCGGAAAGATTATATTTTGTGATTGAGAAATAATAAGGAGATAATTATGGGTGATTATATTGTTAGAGCCACAGCAGCAGGTGGCCAGGTAAGAGCATTTGCCGCTACAACTAAAGGGCTTGTTGAAGAAGCAAAAGAAAGACATAACATGAGTCCTATCGCAACTGTTGCACTTGGAAGACTTCTTACAGGTGGTGCGATGATGGGCGCAATGATGAAGAATGATGCGGATATTCTTACTGTACAGATTAAGGGCAATGGTCCAATTGGAAGTATGACTGTTACAGCTAATCCTAAGGGGGAGGTTAAGGGATTTGTTGGCAATCCACAGGTTATGCTTCCACTTAAGGATGGAAGGCTTGATATTGCAGATGCGGTAGGAATTGGTGTATTAAGTGTAATTAAGGATATTGGACTTAAAGAGCCATATGTTGGTGATACTATTCTTATCACAAGTGAGATTGCAGATGACCTTACTTATTATTTTGCTAACAGTGAGCAGGTTCCATCTTCTGTAGGACTTGGCGTTCTTATGAATAAGGATAATACTGTTGAGCAGGCTGGAGGATTTATTATCCAGCTTATGCCGGGAGCAACGGATGAATTTATAGATAAGCTTGAGGCTAGAATTAAGGAGATTAAGTCTGTTACAGCCATGCTGGAGGAAGGAATGACTCCTGAACAGATTCTGGAACATATTCTTGGGGATATGGAGCTTGATATTCTTGACACTATTCCAACAAAGTTTTACTGTAACTGTTCTAAGGACAGAGTGAGCAAAGCTGTTATCAGTGTAGGAAAAGAAGAAATACAGAAGATGATTGATGATGGTGAGCCAATTGAGGTTAATTGTCACTTCTGTAATTCACATTATACATTTACAGTTGATGAGCTTAAGGAAATGTATGACTGCTGTACAAGATAAATCTCAGGCGTATGGAGGTACACATGAATAATATTATACTTATAGGCATGCCGGGAAGCGGAAAAAGTTCACTTGGAGTAGTGCTTGCCAAGAAGATAGGATTTGGATTCATTGATTCAGATCTTGTTATTCAGCAAAGAGAGGGAATGACTCTTGAAAGGATAATTGAAAAGCACGGAGATGCAGGATTCATACAGATTGAAAATGAAGTGAATTGTTCCATCAGTCCACACCACACGGTTATTGCAACAGGTGGGAGTGCTGTATATGGAAAAGAGGCAATGGAACATTTTAAGGATATTGGTACTGTGGTTTATCTTGAACTTCCACCAGAATCACTTGAGGAGAGACTTGGAAGTCTTAAAGAACGTGGGGTTGTGTCTAATGGAAAGACAACTGTGGAAGAGATATATGCTGACAGGGCCGCACTTTATAAGAAATATGCAGACATTACGCTTAATGAGCAGGGAAAGCAGATAAGAGAAACTGTGGAGATGCTGTATGATATTATAATGAATAAAGACCAGTATAATTAAACAACTGGTTGAACTATGTAAGAATTTAGGGTACAATAATCTTTACCTTTTAAATACGAAAACAAGGAGGATTAACATGGAAAACGAAGCTCTTTCTAAGAACTTTATTGAGCAGATTATAGATAAGGATATTGAGAGTGGCCATTGCAAGAAGGTCATTACAAGATTTCCACCAGAACCTAATGGATATCTTCATATTGGACATGCCAAGTCTATATTATTAAATTATGGACTTGCAAAGGAATATGGCGGACAGTTTAATATGAGATTTGATGATACTAATCCTACTAAGGAAAAGGTTGAATTCGTAGACTCTATTAAGGCAGATGTTGAATGGCTTGGAGCAGAGTGGAACGGAGACGTCCTTTTTGCATCAGATTATTTTCCACAGATGTATGAAGCAGCTGTAAAACTTATCAAGAAGGGAAAAGCTTATGTAGATGATTTATCTGCGGAGGAGATTAGAAAGTACAGAGGAACTCTTACTGAACCAGGTAAGGAAAGTCCTTATAGAAACCGTTCTGTAGAAGAGAATCTTCAGCTTTTTGAGGAGATGAAGGAAGGAAAATATGCAGACGGAACTAAGGTTTTACGAGCTAAGATAGATATGGCATCTCCTAATATTAATATGAGAGATCCTGTTATTTACAGAGTTGCACATATGACACACCACAGAACAGGAGACCAGTGGTGCATATATCCTATGTATGATTTTGCACATCCTATTGAGGATGCAGTAGAGGGAATTACACATTCTATATGTACACTTGAATTTGAGGATCACAGACCTCTTTATGACTGGGTTGTAATTGAGACCGGTTATAAGACATCTCCAGAGGAGAATCCTAAGCAGATTGAATTTGCAAAGTTATATCTTACTAATGTTGTGACAGGTAAGAGATATATTAAGAAGCTTGTAGAAGATGGAATTGTTGACGGATGGGATGATCCAAGACTTGTATCTATTGCAGCTTTAAGAAGAAGAGGATTTACTCCTGAAGCTATTAAGATGTTCGTTGAGCTTGTTGGTGTTACTAAGGCACAGGGTTCAGTTGAATATCCAATGCTTGAATATTGTATAAGAGAAGATTTAAAGCTTAAGGTTAAGAGAATGATGGCTGTTCTTGATCCTGTTAAGCTTGTCATTGATAATTATCCTGAAGGCCAGGTTGAATATATGGAAGTGGCTAATAATCAGGAAAATCCAGAGATGGGAACAAGAAAAGTTCCATTTACAAAGGAACTTTATATTGAGAGAGAGGATTTCATGGAAGAGCCTCCTAAGAAATATTTCAGACTTTTCCCTGGTAATGAAGTGCGTCTTATGAATGCATATTTTGTTACATGTACTGACTATGTCAAGGATGAGAATGGAAAGGTTATAGAAGTACATTGTACTTATGATCCTGAGACTAGGGGTGGAAATTTCACAGGCCGTAAGGTTAAGGGAACAATACACTGGGTTTCTGCTACAGAAGGCTGTAAAGCTGAAGTCAGATTATACGAGAATATCGTAGATGAAGAAAAGGGCGTTTATAACGAAGAAGATGGTTCTATGAATATCAATCCGAACTCTAAGATTGTTCTTACAGAGTGTTATCTTGAACCAGAGCTTATGAAAGCTGTAAGTGAAGATAAGTTCCAGTTTGTAAGAAATGGCTATTTCTGCGTTGATAATAAAGATTCAGAACAGGGTAAGCCTATATTTAACAGGATAGTTTCACTTAAGAGTTCATTCAAATTACAGAAATAGTGAGGTTATCCTGATGGAAGGTATTGGACAAAAGAAGGAAACAGATTATATTTTTGATAAGACAATCAAATGTGATGTATGTGGGAAGGAATTTAAAACAAAGCAGGTAAGAACCGGAAAAGCAAGATTTATTGGGACAGATGATATATTAAAGCCTCTATATGAAGGAATTGATACATGTAAATATGATATAATAATGTGCCCACATTGTGGCTATGCAGCCAGTTTACGTTTGTTTGGACATCATACTGAAAAACAGAGGCAGGCTGTAAGGGACAATGTGTCTTCAAGATTTACTGCAAAGGAGCCGGAAACAGAAACTTACAGCTATGAGAGAGCTGTGAAACGATGCAAGATGGCGATGCTTACAGAGATGGTGACAGGTGGCAAGATAAGTGAGAGTGCATATCTTTGCTTAAAGCTGGCGTGGATATATCGTGGGGAGATACAAGAGGCAAAGGCTAATGGAGCAGCACAAGAACGTATAAGTATGTATGAGAAATATGAAAAAGAGTATCTGGAAGATGCATACAGAGGTTTTAAACAGGCAAGAGAGACTGAATATCCTCCAATAGCGGGAATGGACGAGAATACGATAACATATCTGCTCACAAGCATTGGAATCCATTGTGGAAAGATAGATGAGGCAAGAAGATATGGTTCTGCTTTGCTTATATCCAGAACAGCCAGCATGAAATTAAAAAATAAAACAAGAGATGTATTGGAGACTATTAAAAAGAATTAGCACTAAAGGGGCGTATAATCATTATGAACAGGGTTAAAGCTTTTGTACAGAAGATATGGACCTATGATCTGGTTCACACAGCAGTTTATTCTATTGTTCTTGAACTAATAGTTGAATGTTTTAACAGAAGAGGAATAATGGGACTTGCATTTCCATTTATGCATCCAATTATTTTTATATACAATACACTTATAATAATGACAAGCATGGCACTTGCATTATTTTTTAGGAGAAGAATGTTTGTGTATAGTGTGGTTTCTGTTTTTTGGATTGGATTGGCACTTACTAATTTTATAATACTTTCTTCAAGAAAAACGCCATTTACGGCGATGGATTTTTATCTTATAAAAGATGCTATAAAGGTTGCGGGATTATATGTGAGTGTTATACAGATTATTCTTATTGCATTGCTGGTTATAGCGGTTATTGCAGGACTTGTTTTTCTGTGGCGGAAAGCCCCAAAACTTGAAGTGACAATTAAGAAAACAAAGTTTGTTGCATATGCAGCAGTACAGATGATACTTGTATTTCTTGCAGCATACGGAATGGGAATTACTCTTCTGTTTACAGGAGCTGTTGAAGGTCACTTTGGTAATCTTGCCCAGGCATATAAGAAATACGGATTCAGTCACTGCTTTGTGAGCAGTGTGCTTGACCGGGGAATTAAGAAATCAGGAGATTATTCTGAAGAATATATGGATTCACTTAAGAATGATCTTGATAATGTTGATGTTGAAGCGAGTGAAAAGACTCCTAATATTATATTTGTCCAACTGGAGTCTTTTTTTGATCCTACACATGTAAAAGGAATAACTTTATCAGAGAATCCGCTGCCTAATTATCAAAAACTTATATCTGAATGTTCTTCAGGATATCTCTCAGTTCCATGCTTTGGAGCAGGAACATGTAATACAGAGTTTGAAGTACAGACAGGAATTAATATTGATGATTTTGGACCAGGTGAATATCCATATAGAACAATTATGAAATCCAAGGTATGTGAGTCTATGGCCTATGACCTTAAGAAACTTGGTTATTCAACTCATGCAATACACAATAATGATGGAACATTCTATGATAGAAATCTGGTGTTTTCACATCTGGGATATGAAACATTTACTTCAATTGAATATATGGATGGGTTTGAAGAAACGCCTATGGGATGGGCTAAGGATTATATTCTTACAGGAGAGATTACTAAGGCACTTGATTCAACAGCTGGAACTGACTATGTGTTTACAATATCTGTACAGGGACATGGTGATTATCCATCTACACCAATGGAAGGATACACACCAGAGATTAAAGTGACTAACTTTCCAGTTGCAGAACAGCAGACATCATTTGAATATTATGTAAACCAGATTCATGAGATGGATAAGTTCATAGGTGAGCTTATACAGTCTTTATCAGAGAGAGATGAAGAAACTGTACTTGTGCTTTATGGAGATCATTTACCTACATTTGATTTTACAGATGAAATGCTTACTAACGGAGATAAATTCCAGACACAGTATGTAATCTGGAGTAACTTTGATATGGACAGACAGGAAAAGAATATTCAGGCATATCAGTTGTCTGCGTATGTAATGCAAAGACTTGGTATATCTGAGGGATATATCATGAAATATCATCAGTCAAAGCAGAAACTTCCAGAAGATGAGTATTTGAAGAATCTCAAAATTCTGGAATATGACATTCTGTATGGTAAAAAGGAAATTTATGGTGGAGAAACACCATATGAGGCTACAAATCTTAAGATGGGTATTGATGATATTGAGATAACAGATGTCTATAATTATAATGATACGGTGTTTATTGAGGGCAGCAGTTTTAACGATTACAGTTGTGTTCTGATTAACGGGAAAGAATATACCACGGAAAAGGTGAGTGACCGTCTTTTAAGAGTTAATGGTATTAATGTAAAGAAGGACGATGTAGTTGTTGTTGCACAGAAGGGCGATGATAAAGTTGAACTCAGCCGTACAACTTTTACAGTAAAGCAACAGAGTAAGAAAAACGCACAACAACAGTAAATGTGCTATCTTTAATTGACAGCGGGTACCTGAAATGGTAATATTAGTAAGGTGTTTCAAACATCAAGATTTTTTTTGGAGGTACTTGAAATGAAGGGTACAGTTAAATGGTTCAACAACCAGAAGGGTTACGGCTTTATCAGTGATGAGTCAGGAAAGGATGTATTTGTACATTACTCTGGACTTAACATGGAAGGCTTCAAGTCTTTAGAGGAAGGCGCTCAGGTTGAGTTTGATGTAACAGATGGCGCAAAGGGTCCTCAGGCTACTAACGTAACAAAATTATAATCGGTTGTTTTTCAGTGTGCCTTTTTTATATTATATATAGAAAGATATATTGTAACACAATAGGATTATGGGGGCGGTCACAATTAATATTGGACCGCCTTTTTTTGATAATATAATCTGGAGGTTTTATGGAGAATTTAAATATTAATTATGACAAGACAGTGAGTAATGCAACTGTCAGTATGATATCAGCAGGCGCAATACTTGTTATATCTGTTCTGATAGTTCTTCTTGTGTTGGTAATTAAGAGATGGAAGGGAAGATTTATACCTTTGGCATTAGGTGTTCTTTCGTATGTTGTATTTGGGTTTATGTTTTCGCAGCTTTTGATGAGTGTTCTTTCGCTTATACCTAATGTTGATCAGTCATTTACGTATAATACCAATGCATATGTGGTTATATATAATATTCTGCTTGCAGCAGGGTTTGGTATTGCAAGATGGTTTACGGCAAAGATGATGACTGACAGATATAACAGAACAGGGGACGTGCTTATGGCAGGAACGGGTCTTGCAATTGGAGATACCGTTATTACTTATGCATTGTCAATGTTTACATTTTTTGTATATGCACAGGCAATATCAGCTAATGGATTAGAAAAATTCATCTCGGATATGTTTAACAGCGGAATGGCTGAGAGTGATGTAATTACATTATATACTTCAAATGTATCACAGTTGATTGATTCGCCTGCGATTTTGTGGTTTTTAATGGCTGTATCTGCGGTTCTTGATATTGCACTTAATATAATGCTGTTTATGGTTGTATATGGCGTAGTAAAGAAACAGGTTAATTATATGTATGCATATTATGCGATAATTGCACAGTTTGTTTCTAATATAATGTTCCAGTTATATAATGCATTTTCACTTACTAATATTATTGTTTTGTTTATTGTTAAGCTTGTGATTGTGGGAGGAATAGCTTTATTTATCAAGCAATTCATTATGAAGGAGATAAAATACTCAAATGACTGATGTGAAAAAAGGACTAACAGCAGATGAAGTAGAGCAGTTAACAAATGATGGCATGGTCAATGTGTCAGTTGGAAAACAATCCAAGACCATTGGCCAGATTGTTGCGGGCAATGTATTTACATATTTCAACCTGATATTTGCTGTATTTGCTGTTCTTCTGGCTTTTGTGAGGTCATATAATAATATGACATTTCTTCCAGTAATTATTTCTAATATGTTTATTGGAATAATTCAGGAGATAAGAGCTAAGAAGGTTCTTGATAAACTTACGGTGGTTAATGCACCTAAGACATCGGTTATAAGAGATGGACAATTACATACTGTAGCTTCGGAGACTCTGGTTAAGGGAGATTTGTGCGTATTTTCAGCTGGAAACCAGCTGAGTGCAGATGCAATTCTTGTTGATGGGTTTGTTCGTGTCAATGAATCATTAGTTACTGGTGAGTCTGACGAGGTTGTCAAGAATGCCGGGGATATATTACTCTCCGGCAGTTTTATTGTGTCAGGAGAATGTAAGGCTGTGCTTACAAATGTTGGTCTTGACGCATATGCAGCAAAGCTTGCAATAGAAGCAAAGGCAGGACGAAAGAAACACAAAACAGATATGATGCAATCTCTTGATAAGCTTGTTAAGACAATCGGTGTCCTTATAATACCTATAGGAGCAGGACTGTTTTTACAGAGCAGATTTGCAGTCGGGGGCTCAATAAAGAGCAGTATAGATTCAATGGTAGCCTCACTTGTCGGAATGATTCCAGAAGGGCTGTATCTGCTTGCAAGTGTTGCACTGGTTGTCAGCGTTATGAGACTTGGAAAGAAGAATGTTATTGTACATGAGATGAACTGTGTAGAAACACTGGCGAGAGTTAATGTATTGTGTGTTGATAAAACTGGAACAATAACCAGACCAGATATGTCAGTTACTCATGTTGAAATATTGGATTACACAGATGGTTACGGAAAGCATACTGATTACCATGAAACAGAGAGAATTATAAAAAATGTAGTGGCGGCAATCAGCTCTGACAACGCAACAATGGAAGCAATACATTCGTATTATGGAATTGAAGAAGAATGTGAGTGTGACCAGGTATTTCCATTTTCTTCTCAGAATAAATACAGTGGCGCAAGATATGGGAAAGACGTATATATTTTAGGAGCACCTGAATATCTGCTTCTTGATTCATATCCTGATTATAGGAATATTATTGATAAGTATTCATGTAATGGAGAGAGAATTGTCGTGTTTGGGCTGGCAAATGAGCAGATAACAGGAGAGGCTGTCACAAAGGCGATAACCCCTATGGCTTTTATAATCCTTGAGAATGAGATAAGAGAAACGGCAAAAGAAACATTTGAATATTTTAAAAAGCAGGGGGTCGCAATTAAAGTTATATCTGGAGATAATCCGCTGACTGCATCAAAGGTTGCAATACGGGCAGGGATAGATGATGCCACACATTACATAGATGCGACTACGCTTAAAACGGATAAGGATATAGCAGATGCGGTTCAGAAATATACTGTTTTTGGAAGAGTTATTCCGGAACAGAAGAAAAAGATTATAGAAGCATTTAAGATGGCAGGCAATGTTGTGGCAATGACAGGTGACGGGGTCAATGATGTACTTGCATTAAAATGTGCTGACTGTAGTGTTGCAATGGCATCAGGAAGTGAGGCTGCCAGCAATGCAGCACAGATAGTTCTTCTGGACTCTGATTTTTCAAAGATGCCGGATGTTGTTGGAGAAGGAAGAAGGGTTGTCAATAATATTAAGTGTTCAGCATCGCTGTTTCTTGCAAAGAATATATTCTCGATGCTGCTGACGATATTTACACTTATATCAGTTAATCTGTATCCTTTATATCCGACCCAGTTATCATTCTTAGGAATATTTACAATAGGTGTACCGGCTTTCTTTCTGGCATTACAGCCTAATAAGAGTCTTATAAAGGGTGATTTCCTGCTAAATGTAGTACTAAAGGCGTTGCCTACAGGTCTGACGGATTTTATTGTAGTTACGATTATAACAATATATGGCAATTGCACAGGTGCACCACATGAGCAGACAGCGACTGCAGCAACACTTGTGCTTCTTACGGTGGGCATGGCAGCACTGGTAAGAGTATGTAAGCCATTCGATATAATAAGAGTATGTGTGTGCGTTGCAATGGCATGCGGAATTGTATTTTCAATGATATTTTTACGCTCATTATTTGCAATGGTTGTATTAAAGGGGCTGGCACTTAATCTTACTGTTATGATGATGGTTCTGTCGCTGCCTCTGTACAGATATGTATGCAGGATGACGGCATGGCTGATAGATTTCTTTGAGAACCATAACCGTCATTTCAGACACCTGCTTAAAGGCTGATATATTAAAAATGTATTACTGCTTATTTAGAGCTTTTTCAGAGAATTCAGTTGTTACAAGGCTGCTGTAAGGAACTGGAGATTTAAGCTCACCAGCCTGCGTAAGAATGTCCTGTAAAAGATTAAAACTGTCTTCGGTGAATACAGTAGAGGTTTTCCATGTATCCTGTGATTTATATCTTTCAACAATTGCGGTTATTGTTGCAATATCGGTTTCTTTAAACTGAGGTGCAATGATGGCCGCAATTTCTGCTGATGAATGTGTATTGACATAATCAAGCCCCTTCTGTGTAGCGTTAGTGAATTTCTGGATTACATCAGGATTCTTCTTGATATAGCTTTTCTTTGCACAATATGCTGTGTAAGGAACATAGCCGCTTTCTACACCGAGCGAGGCGATAACGTGGCCTTCACCCTGCTGTTCAAGTAAAGTTGCAGAAGGCTCAAATTCAACTGTGTAATCACCTATTCCAGATGTGAATGCGGCAGAAGTTGAACCAAAATCAACATTCTGAAGGATTTCAAGGTCTGTTTCAGGGTTAATATTATTCTTTTTCAGAATATATTCAAATAACATCTGGGGCATACCGCCGGCTCTGCCGCCGATAACAGTTTTTCCTTTAAGTTCAGACCATTCAAAATTATCATTGGCTTCCCTTCCGACAAGGAAATTGCCGGCACGCTGTGTAAGTCCGGCAAAGTTGACAGCATAGTCATCAGAGCCTTCGGCATATACATAGATTGATGATTCAGAACCCATGAATCCAATATCTGCATCACCGGATATTAAGGCTGTCATTACCTTGTCAGCACCAAAACCATTAGTTACGGTAAGCTCAAGTCCTTCGTCGGCAAAATATCCATTTTCAATGGCAACATATTGTGGAGCGTAGAATATAGAATGTGTAACTTCGCAGAGAGTGATTTTTTTAACGGAATTGTCTGTTTTTTCTTTATTGCAGGCTGTCATTGGAAATGTTGTGACCAGTATGATGGTCATAATAATAAATAATGATATATATTTGCTGAAATTCTTCAATGAAATTCTCCGTTGTAGCTGCTTTTATTGTTATAGTATTATTTTTCTGTAATTTTGTTCCACAAAAGTAATAAAAAGATTGTCATTTAATGAGAAATTATGGTATCATAATAGAAAATTACAGTGTAGATAATTTAATATCTGTATATGGAGGCGCGTTATGTTTAGAAAGAATAAAACAACAGCTAAAGCAGCGTCAGGTAATGATTTGAATACATTGCTTGATGTATTTGATAAGATAATATCTGGTGAGATATCGCATACAGGTGAATCACCGGCTGATATAACACTTTTTGAAAATCCTGAGGTTGCCAATAAGTTTAATGAAGTTGTTGATACTTATAAGAGATTTAATAATAATTTCGTAATGAGGCTTAATGAAGCTATGGAGTCGATTGGTGATAATTCATATGTCAAGAATATGATGGATGAGGTGCAGTCACAGGCTCAGGCTATTGGTGCTATGGGAGAGTCAGGACATAATCTTGAAGAATCTATCAACCACATTAATGTTGCCATGGCTGATATTAAGGACAATACACATGAGATGCTTGCTGCTACACAGAACAGTACAGCTAATATGAATGAGAGTATTAAGGTTGTTAATGAATCATCAGAAAAGATTTCGGATATTAACAGACAGGTACAGGAATTTCAGGATAAGATACATAAGATTGGAGAGATTGTTGATATTGTGAAGAAGGTTGCAAGCCAGAGTAATCTGTTAGCTCTTAATGCTTCTATTGAGGCTGCAAGAGCTGGAGAGGCAGGAAAAGGTTTTGCAGTCGTTGCTGATCAGGTAAGACAGTTATCAAGCAGTACATCAGAATCTGCTGATGATATTGTTAATTATGTGAGGGAACTCAATGATGATATTGGAAGACTTGCGATATCCATGGATGAGACAACTGTTAAGCTTTCAGAAGGTAATTCAAAGGTTGAAGAATCACTTTCAGATATTGAAAGAATGAATAACCAGATGGTTGCAATTAATGATGCTGTTAACGGAATATTCTCAGATATTGATACACAGTCATCTATTACAACAGAATTTGCCAAGCAGGTAGACAGTATTGCAGCGAGCTATGATAAGTTATCTGATAACTGTATGGCTACAGGTACTCATATCTATAAGATTGGCAGATATATTGATACTGCAAGAAGTGATATGTTCAGATCATTCTCTAATGTTACAACTCAGGATATGATAAGAATATTCCAGATTGACCACTTTATCCTTATGTGGAGAGTATATAATAATGCTGTTGGATTTGAAACTCTTAAGGTTACACAGCTTAATAATCCAGATGGCTGTAAGCTTGGTAAGTGGATGAAAGCACAGACTGATACTCGTATTACAGGAAGCAGACAGTTTAAGGATCTTGATGCAGCACACAGACAGATTCATAAATATGCTGTTGATTCTTGGAATGCCAAGGAGTCTGGTAATGTAGAACTTGCACTTGAATACTTCCAGAAGTGCTATGATGCATATGGCGTATATAGCAATAAGATTGAGGATTTCAAGAGCTATATGAGAACAATTGGCTATACTGATGAAACAGAAACAGTAACATTCAGAAAGTAATTGAAGTAAATGGTCTCCTATGGTACAACATAGGAGACTTATTTTAATGTAAGAACGAACAATCAGGTTTAGATAATTATAAGGAGATTGCAGACAGAGTATGGAAGGATATAAAGAAAAAGCGAAGGAAATTATGGTTATAGGTCATAAAAATCCTGACACAGATTCAATATGTTCGGCAATATGTTATGCGGATTTAAAGAATAAGATAACTGGAACAGATAATTATGTGCCTAAACGGGCGGGGCATCTTAATGAGGAAACTCATTTTGTACTTAACAGATTCGGTGTAGAGGCACCGGAATATATTAAAGATGTACGTCCACAGGTAATGAATATAGAGATAAGGCATACAGAGGGAATAGACAGTGAGATTTCAGTGCGCAATGCATGGAAATTGATGGATTCGCTTAATGTTGTAACACTTCCTATTACAGAAGGCAGAAAACTTACAGGTCTTGTTTCAATTGATGACATTGCCAAATCGTATTTTGAAACATTTGATAACAGAGTATTGTCAAATGCTAAGACAAGTTTTGCTAATATTGTTGAAACACTTGGGGGAAGAGTAATTACAGGTGATGAAAGCGAGATATTTGACAAAGGAAAGATGCTTATTGCAGCGGCTAACCCTGATATGATGGAGAGCATGATTGATGAGGGAGATATTGTAATTCTTGGTAACAGATACGAATCACAGCTCTGTGCAATAGAGATGGAGGCAAAATGTCTTATAATATGTGAGGGGGCAAAGGTATCCAATACAATTGCCAAGGTTGCAAAGAGCCATAACTGTATTATTATTGAAACTGATTATGATACATATACTGTTGCAAGGCTTATGAATCAGGCAATTCCGGTTGGATTCTTTATGACACCAAGAGACAGAATTGTATGTTTTAAGACAACCGATTATGTTGAAGATATTCAGGAAATTATGACTAAGAAAAGGTTCAGGGATTTCCCTATAGAGGATGAAAATGGTAATTATGTAGGAACTATTTCAAGAAGAAATCTCCTTCGTTCAGGCAGAAAGAAGGTTATTCTTGTTGATCACAATGAGAAGAACCAGGCAGTCAATGGAATTGAAGATACAGAGATCCTTGAGATAATTGACCATCACAGATTAGGACCTATACAGACAATCACACCTGTATTTTTCAGAAACCAGCCCCTTGGCTGTACGGGAACAATTATCTATAAGATGTATCAGGAGGCAGGAATTAATATAGAGCCTGTCATAGCCGGACTGATGTGTTCAGCAATTATATCGGATACATTAATATTCAAATCTCCTACATGCACACCTGATGATATAGAAGCGGCAACAGAGCTTGCTGATATTGCAGGAATTGACCCTGAAGTGTACGGAAGACAAATGTTTGGAGCTGGAAGTAATCTTGATGAAAAGACAGACAGAGAAATATTCTATCAGGATTTTAAGAAGTTTGCGATTAATGATGTTACTGTAGGTGTGGGGCAGGTTAATGCAATGGGACCTGAGGATATAGAGAAGATAAAAGCAAAGGAAGTGCCGTTTATAGATACAGTAACAGGTGATGGCGGGCTTGATGTAGTATATTTTCTTATGACAGACATATCAACGGAATGCTCTTATGTACTGTGTTCAGGTAAAAATGCGGATACAATAATGTCACAGGCATTTGGAGTTGACAAACAGCAGGATACATATATACTAAAGAATGTTGTTTCAAGAAAGAAACAGTTCCTCCCGGCCATTATGGAAGCTATGGAGCAGTAGAGAAAATGGAGAATAGTTATGAAGGCATTACGAAAAGATGATCCCTGCTGGTGTAACAGTGGGAAAAAATATTGTGACTGTCACATGGAATTTGATAGAAAATTAGATAATTTCAAGAGAAAGTTTCATAAGGTACCACCAAGAAATATTATAAAGAATGAAGAACAGCTTGCAGGAATGAGAGAAAGCAGCAAGATTAATATTGCTGTGCTTGATTATGTTGCAGAGAATATTCATGCAGGAATGACAACTCAGGATATAGATGATTTGGTATACCAGAAAACAACCGAGATGGGTGGAATACCTGCACCACTTAATTACGAAGGATTTCCAAAGAGTGTGTGTACTTCAATTAATGAGCAGGTATGTCATGGAATACCATCTAAGAATATCCAGCTTCTTGATGGTGATATAATTAATGTTGACTGTTCAACGATATTAAACGGATATTTTTCGGATTCATCAAGAATGTTCTGTATAGGTAATGTAGCACCAGAACATAAGAAGCTGGTGGATGTTGCAAAAGAATGTGTTGAGTTAGGTCTTGCACAGGTTAAGCCATGGAGACATCTTGGAGATGTTGCGGCGGCAATCAATGAACATGCAAAGGCTAATGGATATTCAGTAGTAAGAGAAGTTGGTGGACATGGAATAGGTCTTGAATTTCACGAAACCCCATTTGTAAGTTATGTAATTAAGAAGGGAACAGGAATGGTCATGGCACCGGGCATGGTATTCACAATTGAGCCAATGATAAATGCGGGACTTCCAGACATATATATAGACGAGGGCAACAACTGGACAATATATACAGATGACGATTCGTACTCAGCACAGTGGGAAATAATGGTGCATGTGACTGAGGACGGATATGAGGTTATGAGCTACTAAAAGTTTGTGTATATTCGCAGATGAACACAAACAATAAAACAGACACAACACATCCGTCATGACAGGACATACAACAATAAGTGAAAAGCTCCATATACTGTAGTGATACATGTATATGGAGCTTATTTTATGATGATGACACAACAGGTTCCGGCGATGTGCTATGTACCGTGGCAGCGTTGGGATGAATTATATGAGCCTTCGCGGGCAATTATGCGGGGAACTATGTTTCCTGTACTTGATAAACCATTTACAGGAGGCCGGTCATGAATTGTTGTAATAATATTAGAAATGAAAAAGCTATGATTATGAAGAATATTTATGAGCTTGGCTTTGCACTTGTTGAAACTATGCTTTATCTTGATACCCATCCGGATGATGCAGCAGCTATTGAATATTATGCAGAGATTAAGGATAAATATGTACAGTTTATGAAAAAATATTCAGATTATTATGGACCTCTCAGCATGGAATATATGGTAAATGACAACTACTGGATGTGGGTGGCAACACCTATGCCATGGGAATACAAGGGAGGTATGTGATATGTGGAATTATGAGAAGAGACTTCAGTACCCAATTAATATAAAAAATTGTAATCCTACACTGGCGGCAATGATTATTTCGCAGTATGGTGGACCAGATGGTGAGCTTGGAGCATCAATGAGATATCTTTCACAGAGATATTCCATGCCATACAGGGAGGTTGCCGGATTGCTGACTGATATAGGCACGGAAGAATTAGAACATTGATGTTGTATGTGGTTGAAAATCCCCTAAAACTGCGGGTTTACAGCTTTAGGAAAATCTCCAATCTGAAAGGATTGTCTACATATCGTCCTATGCCTGGAAGAGAAGGGCTGTCATTGTAGTATAGAATCTTATCAATGCAAGCTTTTAAAAGAGTGTTTTTAACGGCAGCAGATACATTATCATCATCCAGAGCATTAAGACAATCGCGAAAACGCACAATTTTCTCTTCATAGTCGCAGATATGTGGCTCTTCAAGTAAAGCGTTATTTAACTTCTCCTGAGTAATGCTTATCTGTTCCGTGAGCTTAGCATTTCTTTTTAAGAATTCCTCTTTGGAATAAATGCCATCTTCGTAAGCATCTTTTTGCCGGATATCTTTTTCTTTTAAATGTTCAAGTTCTTCAGTTAGATTGTTGATTATATTTTGCTGCAAAATCTGTTCGGAATCATCATTGCTATTAATGTGTACTTCGAAATCATTTATAGCCTGTTGTAGAGACAATTTTACCTTTGCAATAATAAGACTATACATTACAGATTTCGTATGACAATTGGACTGATTGTTACAAAGCATTGTAATTGTTTCGTGGCCGGTATTACTTCGCTTATCTGTGTATTTTTTCATAGATATAGCAAAACCACATCTACCGCAAAATAGAAGACCTGCCAATGGATTTGTAAGCTCTTTAAACTTTTTAACCTTAGGTGTCATTCCCCTTTTCCTTTTAGCAGCATAAAAGAGTTCTTCAGAGATAATTGCCGGATGCCTGCCAGGAACACTTATATAATCGTTGTGGCGAGGGCGTGTACGAACAATCATGCCGTCTTGCATTTTTTTAACAGTCTGTCTTCTATTCCAAACAACTCTTCCGATATAGATTTCATTGTTTAGCATAGATGAAATAGCAGCAGGACTCCAGTTAGCAGAATTTCTTGTTTTATATCCGGCATTATCAAGAAAATGTGCTATATTAGTAAAACCGTAATCTTTGTTTACATATAAATTAAACATTATGCGGACAGCTTCAGCTTCCTTAGGCTCTATATCTAATGTATGGTATTTATCTTTTCCAGTTCCAATTACAACTTTTCTATATCCGTAAGGTGCAATGTTACCGATATAATTACCGGCTTTAATAGAAGCAATTCTACCTCGATTAAGAATCTTCTTTGTGTATTCAAGATAATCATTACCACGCGTTAATTCCATCTCAAAGAATTTTCTATCATATTCATCTGACAGATTGTACGTCTTAGGTGGCGTAATCACGACTGTGTTAGTATATCTAAAAGAATTAATAATACGGCCACAATCCTGTAAATCGCCACGAGATAATCTTTGCGGCTCGATTATAAGAACGCCGGATATAAAACCGGTCTCTAATAATTTCATTATCTGCTGCATCACAGGTCTGTCTTGTATTGTTTCACCTGAAACGACCTCTCTAAAAATACGATTTTCAGGAACAGGCTTTCCCCATTGCTTAATAGAATAGTCCTGCAAGATAGATTCGTGTTTTGCAAGTACATCCTCCACGGTCTGCATTGGATCATCAGAACGAGACTTTCTTAAATATATTATCACGTTATCAAATTCAGCCATATTAACCATCCTTTCTTTAAAATATATGCGAGTTGCACCAGTACAACTCTAAAAATGGGTATAAAAATAACACCTACTTGCAAAAGCGGTGTTTAGAATGATATAATATGGCTTGCTTAGGGCGATTATATCATTTGAGCACAGCTTAATTGTAAGTCGCGGGTAAAAGCTCTTGTGTTGGTAGCACAGGGGCTTTTATTTTATCTATAGCGTTCTAGATATAGAACATCAAAATATAGTTTTATTCTTCATCATCATCTTCCTCATCAATAGAATATGAGTTTGTATAATTAGAGTCAGATGAAAGTGACTGACGATATTCACCAGCAACCATTGTTTTATTAAATTCGGCTGTTGGTTCAATTTCATCAACTATTTTTTCAAGTTCATCTATAGATATCTTGAAAAATTCTTTACGCATATTAACTTTATTTACACGTCTGTCATTAAGAATCTCATGCATTTTATATTCAAGAGCAACAGCATCCTGAGAGAATATAAAGCTATGTACATCAAATTTAAAAGGAACACTTGCATTTCCAAGCTCATTGATTCTGTCCTGAGGTTCAAGTCTGCGAGTCATACCTACTTTAAATACATCTTCACCAAAAGAACCTAAGTTACTGATAATATAAACAGTACCAGCTTTACCATTCTGTAAATTAGTGATTTCATCTTTTTTGACGATAACCTCACCTAATTGTGATTGTAATTCAAGAATTCTTGCTTTAAGTTTATCAATTTCAGATGAGTCAGTAGTGGAAGATATAGTGTCTTGTAATTTACTGATTTCTGTGTTGAATTTTTCTTCCTCTCGCAAAATACGTTTCTTTTCTTGTTCGAGAGCCTTGCGTTCCTCAGCCTCTTGACGCATCTGTTCTTTAAGAGCCATCTGTTCTTGTTTAGCTTGTTCACGCTTAACATAGTAATTATATTCTATTTTAACTGCATTAATAAAAAGGTATTCGATTTCTCCAATGAATTTTGTAAGTGTTCCGGCAATAGTTTGATTACCTTCGCCGGCAATTTTGAGATATTTTGCAGAAATATTTTTTACATGTTCAATAGCAGTATCAAGTTTTTCATATTTCAATGCATATAAAATATTCTGTAACTCTGCTCTTAATGCTATAACCATTAAGTCATAAATGGATTTGTTGGCTTTGGTTGTGTATCGGGTTGAATATTGTTGTAAAAGATTGTCAATGAGCTTTTCATTATCTTTATAAGCTTTTCTTAGACTTTTTACATCCATACAATGTAACTTAAGTATTACAGATGGTGAAATTTCTTCGGCATCTTCTAAATCTCTAGTACTTAATAAGCAATTGCTATAAGGAATTTCCAAAGCTAAAAAGTTATCAAATGCATATGAACAACTTTTGTAAATTTCTTTTGAACGTGATATTTTACGCTGTTGGGTTGAAACAGACTTTTTAAGCTTTTCATCTTGCAGTTGAAGTTCACATATTTCGGTTCTTAATTTATCAATCAAAACATTATTGTTTTGTATTTCGCTGTTAAGTAAAGTAAGAGTTGCATTTGCATTACTTTCTGCAGATGCAATTTTTACAGCGGATTCCTGTTCCATTTGCTCAATTTTTTTCTTGGTTTCTGTATATTCTGTTGCACCTATTTCATCACAAGTTCGTTTCATATTTTCGTTTTCTTGTGATAATTGGTTATTTTGATTGATTGTTTGTGTAAATAACTCAAGATGCTTCTTATCGTTAACGGATTTTACAATAATAAGAATAACACCAATTATAGGCGGAACAATAAAAAACCAACATGCACATAAAAGTGCAATAAACCAAGTGCTTAAATACCATTTATTTTTTGTATTCATAAAAATCTCCTTAATTTTGGTGTGCAAAGATTTCAACAAAATCAACATCTTTGCACTGCCTGTCGTAATCTCCATTTTCAATGTGTGTTAATTCATGATGATATGATTTAAGATGTTGTTCCCGGTTTAGTCGAGAATTAAGCACGATTGTAAAAGAATCATCATTATTATTAACGGTGTATGCCTTTATTGTAGGAGGCATATCTGCGTAAATAACATTAGTAGTAATATTAATCATCCCCTTTATTTGACATTCTATCTATCATTTGTTTTACAAAGTCGATATCTTCTTTCTTGACCTTGCGCGAAGCGTCAAAGAGAACTTTGTATTCGGGATTCTCATACATAAACTGTGCCATATCTCTGGCATCATCATCAAGGTAGTATACATTATTGTCACTACTTGTATCTGTAGATAGTTTTTTTGTCGCTAAATCATTCATATCTATATTGAATATTTCTGATAATTTTTTTAATGCCTTAAGAGGTGGTTCTGATACACCAGATTCCCACTTCTGTATTGTTGTAAATGACTTATATCCTAGTTTATTTGCTATATCGTCTTGAGAATATCCCTTTTTCGTTCTTAAGAAACGAATGTTTTCACCAAGGCACATAACATGTCACCTCCCTGTTATTTTATATGAGCATATTATAATAAATTTGAAATAAATTCAAGCATATTTGAATAAAAAGAGAAAAAACTTGAAAATAATTCAAAAACAGTATTGACACTTGAAAATAAATCAAGTAATATATGCTTGAAAATAATTCAAGTGGAAATGAGGTGATTTAAAATTGAATTCAATCGAAATGCAGTTCTCCGTTAAAGAATTAAGGGCAAGGAAAGACGAAACTCAAGAGCAGGTGGCAAATGCAATAGGCATTTCTCCACAGACTTATTGTTCATGGGAAAAAGATATATCTAATGTTGCAGTTAGTAAAGTTAGAGCCCTTGCAGAGCATTTTGGAGTAACACTTAATCAGATAAAGCTTTAAATTTTTTTTACTTTGTAACTTGAAAATAAATCAAGTAATTATCTATTCGAGGAGGTGAGAGAGTGAGTAAAGAAGAAACAATGACGTATCCAGAGAAAGCAAAGCAGATTATTTCACTTGCTGAAGGAATGACACATTCAGAGTGGAGCAGAATAAATCATCTAATAAATACCTGCTTTGAATCACAAGAAGCCAAGGTGACATTTGTGCAACCAAAGCAACTTGACCTCTTGATGAAGCAGAATGTTATTCTGTGACAATTTGAATAAATGCAGGATTTATTCTGTAGTCCTTACCTTGGTATTGAATATGAATGTAATCATATTTGAAACAATCAGCATATCGAGAACCTTCATCATATTTTAAATTCTCACGGAAATATGTGACCGGGTTCTGATAATCCGCAACAGTGGCTGTTTCAGTGATATCTATCCATTCACCAAGTAAGCAAGCATAAATTCTCATTGTTCAATCTCCTTTCGTGATTACTCGGCTACGGCAATAGCTTGTAATTAGAGTATAGGAGCAAAAGAGCGTTTGCACAAGTAATTATCTATTTGAGGAGGTGACAAGATGGCGGTGTTATTTTTGGCAACAACAGTAATATGTGCAGGTGGTTGGATTAAGAACAAAATTGGTGTATTAACAGCGGCTGCATTATTAGAAAAGAAAAACATTCATCCAACAAAAGAAGAATTGAATGAATGTTCCAGATTTGTGATACAGCATTTGTTCAAATAAGCCCTAAATGAGATTTGATGATGTTAGTAGCAACACCTGTAGCAATCTGAGTGATTGAGGACAATGAAGCAAGACCTATTTCTTTTGATATGTCTTTAACACGATTCCAAACAGTATCGGAACGAATGTCGGCTAAAAATTTATGACCTTCAGGAGATAAGTCACCAATGACGACACAATCTCCACCGTCCATGTATTGAACAGAATCTATAAGATTGGCTTTATCACATTGTGAGATATGATAAATGATTTCTTCATGAGAGTAATTTGCAAGTGACTCTATAGAAGAATTTGAAATTGAATAAACAAACGAATGAGTAAAGTCAGTATTGTTTTCAACGGCTATAAGTATATCGCGAATGCAGTCAGGGTTTAATTTCATGTTTTATATTTCCTTTCTAATTGCTGATTAGTTGAGGTAATAACCTGAGATTAAGTATAGGAGCAAAAGAACAATTGCACAAGCAATTATCTGCATAACAATATTGATGTTATGCAATGAACCGAGACATAAGGACAAATAGTAACTAAATAATATTAGATAACAAAGAAAGAACGGGTGATTGCATGGACAAATACATATTAAAAAACACCATAACATATCCCGATGGGAGTGTAGTTAATACTTTTGCTCCAGAAGAACTTACAGCGGAGGAGAGAGAAGCTAGGCAGAATAGATTAAGGGCTGCTGTAGAGAACTTCGCACGAAATATCAGTATGGGAAAGGGAGCAAGAGTATGAGAAAAATAGGATTAATAATATCTTACAACAAGAGAATCAATGAGAATCTTATGAATGGTAACACGGAGCTGGCTGCCAGATGGTATACAAGGCTGAGATTGTTGGAGATATTCAGCTTTGTACCGGAAGGAGCTTACAGGCTTCCAACTATATAAAAAGAGCTGCAGTGAGGCAACACCGCAACTCAGATAATAACTCAATGATAGTGTAGACCATTTTGGAGTAAAAAGCAATGTGGAATTATGAATGTAGTTACTGTGGTGCTCTTTTAGATCCTGGAGAAAAATGTGATTGCCAGGATAAGGAGGAAGAAAGACGCAGACAGTATATGGGTAATTTTAAGGAGTCCCGAAACGGGCAAATGGTATTTAATTTTGGAGGAAATAATGAGAACAACAAAGATTCAAATTCGAGACATACTGGGTATTAGGGAATTTAACATGAATGGTGAAAGCATAGAGCTTTCAGGCTCAAATGGTGTAGGTAAATCATCAGTACTTGATGCTATCAGATATGCATTAACTAATAAATCTGGGAGAGATGTAATTGTAAGACGCGGAGCTGTTGAAGGAGAAATTCTTATTGAGACGGATAGCGGATTATCTATTGATAGAAAGAGCCGTATTAATAGAGCGGATTACAAATCTATAAAGCAGAACGGGAGTGAAATAGGAAGCCCAGAAGCTTTTCTTAAGGAGATATTTACCCCTTTGCAGCTTAATCCAATAGAGTTTATGGCTATGGATAAGAAACAGCAGAATGCAATCATTTTGGATATGATTCAGTATGACTGGGATATGAGCACTATTAAGCAGTGGTTTGGAGAGATACCGGCATGGGTTAATTATGACCAGAATATTCTTGCAGTTCTTAATGACATTCAGAGTGAAAATGGAGAGTATTACCAGAACAGAAGGAATATAGACAGAGACAGAAGAAATAAGATAGCGTTTATAGAAGATATAGGCAGGACACTTCCAGAAGGTTATGACGCTGAGAAGTGGAGAAATGCATCTGCTGGAGATATCTATAGACAGATAGAAAGTATTCAACGTGATAATCAGCTTGTGGAGCGTGCCAAGCAGGTAATTGAGAACAAGAACAATAAAATCCGTAAGTTTGAGGCAGATAGAGAGATTGAAAAAGCTGCTATTGAAAGAGAGTTCAGTTCTCGTGATAAGCAGATAACTGAGGATATTACAAGACTTGAAGGACAGATTGTAAGTTTAAGGCAGGAACAGAGCAGTCTTGCATCTAAGAAGGCAGACAAGCTTGCTATAGCAGATAAAACTTATGAAGCTTCTGTTGCTGAATATAACGCACAATGTGCTGAGTACAATGAGTATGCTGATAGAGATATAAGAGATACATCTGAACTTAGTAAACAGGCACAGGCTATTGAAGATATGAAAGCCCACATTAATGAGTATGACAGAATGGTAATGCTTCAGGATCAGGTAGATGAGCTGGCAGAGCAGTCACAGATTCTAACAGATAAGATTGAGAAAGCGCGAACATTACCAGGAGAAATACTGGAGGAATGCAGCATACCAATTGAAGGACTTTCAGTTGAAAATGGAATACCTCTTATTAATGGGCTTCCAATCAGTAATTTATCAGAGGGGGAAAAACTGGATTTATGCATTGATGTAGCTCTGCAGAAGCCGAATGGAATACAGCTTCTGCTTATAGATGGTGTGGAGAAGCTTTCTACAACACTTAGAAATCAGCTTTATAAGAAATGCAAGGACAAGGGACTGCAGTTTATAGCTACAAGAACAACAGATGATACAGATTTAATAGTTACAGAATTATAGGAGGGTTAATTAATGGACAACATGATACCAATGGGACAGCAGATGGCTGTTCCTAAAACATCACAGACAGAGATGATGATAAGCAGGCAGGCACAGGAAGTTCAGGGAGCAATAGTAATGGCTAAGAAGTTCCCAAGAGATGAATATGATGCAATGGAGAGAATCAAGAGAACATGCCAGAGAGCAACTTTAGCAGAGCAGGCTATATATTCTTATCCAAGAGGTGGACAGACAGTTATGGGACCATCTATAAGGCTTGCAGAAGCTCTTGCTCAGAACTGGGGTAATATTGATTACGGAGTTATTGAACTTGAACAGAAGAATGGTTCTTCAGAGATGATGGCTTATGCCTGGGATCTGGAATCAAATACAAGAGTTACCAAGATATTTACAGTAGAGCATAAGAGAGACACTAGGAAGGGTACATATCAGCTTACAGACAGCAGAGATATTTATGAGGCAACAGCTAATTTTGGTGCAAGACGAATGAGAGCCTGCATTCTTGGAGTTATACCAGGAGATGTTGTTGATATGGCTGTTGGAGAGTGTAAAGAAACTGTTAGAAAAGGAATAGGCAAGGAGCCTATTAATGAAAGAGTAACCAAGCTTATTAATGCATTTAAAGTTGAATTCAAAGTTACAAGAGAACAGATAGAAAAGTATGCGGAACGTAATTGTGCGGATTTCGGAGAAGATGAATTTATTAACCTAAAGGGAGTATATAAGGCACTTAAAGACGGACAGGCTAAAGCTGAAGATTATTTTCCGGTAGAAGAGGAAGTTCCTAATCCTATGGGAGGTACTGCAGATGCTACTAACAAGTGAGAATTATTATAGTACAGAAGCTGATAAGGAGTATTTAAGTGTATCGCAGTATAAGAATTTTGTTGGTTCACTTGGCCGTCCGGGATGTGAAGCTTATGCATTGGCAAAGCTTAATGAAGAGTGGGTTGAAAATATGGAAGATTCAGATGCTCTTATGGTTGGTTCTTATGTTGATGCACATTTTGAGGGAACGCTTGATGTATTCAAGGCACAGCATCCATGTATGTTTAAGAAAGACGGTTCACTTATGTCTAAATATATTAAGGCCAATGAAATGATTAACAGATGTGAACGAGATAAGTTATTTATGGCATATATGAGCGGAGAAAAGCAGGTAATAATGACTGCTGATATGTTTGGTGCTAAATGGAAAATTAAGATTGACAGTTATATTAAGGATAAGTGCATTGTTGACCTTAAGACATGCCAGAGCATAACCAAGACATTCTATCATGCTGATGCAGGAAACATGAATTTTCTGCATGAGTGGGGATATTACCTTCAGGGAGCTGTATATCAGAAGGTTGTGGAAATTAATACAGGAAAGAAACTGCCATTCTTTGTAGCAGCAGTATCAAAGGAGAAAGAGCCGGATATACAGGTTATAGCATGTGAACAGTCTCTTCTTGATGAAGCTCTTGCAGAAGTTGAGAACAATGTGCCTAAGATACTGGCATTAAAGAATAATGACATAGATCCGGTAAGGTGTGAACACTGTGATTACTGCAAGCATACAAAGATACTTAAAGCTCCTATCTGGTCAAGTGATTTGATTGGGGAGGTATAGAATGAAAAGTGTTTTAACTAAATATAACGGATTCTGTATCTTTTGTGGAAAGCCTACACAGACAGAACATCATCTGTTGTTCGGTATAGGAATCAGGGAACTTGCAGAAGAAGATGGAGTAAAGATACCTGTATGTGATGCTGAACATAATATGGCAGGTGGTACAAGGCAGATACATGATAACAGCATTGCTGAAAAGCTGAGTAAGATAGCAGGTCAGCTTGCATGGGAAAAAGAATATTATAGAAGTCTTTATGGGAATGAAGATGATCCTGCCAGAGAAGCTTTCAGAGAAAGATATGGAAGGTCTTATTTATAACTGCTGAATATATCACATTTTTCGCACAGCAGAATAAAACCAGTCTCCCGGTTGCATACTTGCCGGGAGGCGGAAAGGAGAAAGATGTTCTATGCATTTACAATCAAAGGCACACTGCCGGGATTGAATGAATACCTTAAAGCGGAAAGATGTTTTCATAATGGACATTGTGACGGTAATGACATGAAACAGCAGTATCAGATGCTTATATCTAACGCAATAAGGCTTAAATTAAAGCGTACTCATATAAATAATCCAGTGAGGATTAAATATACCTTCTATGAGCCAAATAGAAAGCGTGACCTTGATAATATATCAGGTGTTGCACATAAGTTTATACAGGACGCACTTGTAAAGTGTAAGGTTCTGGATAATGATGGCTGGAACAATATAGTAGGTTTTGAAGACCACTTTTTCACAGACAAGCATAATCCACGAATAGAGGTGGTATTGGAAGAGGTGGTGCAGTGAGGACAGAACAGAGAATCGACTACATAAAACAACTGAACGGGTTTGAAAGGTGGCTCGAAAGTCATTACTTGCCGGGCTCAGCGCAGTTATTGTACTACAAATTACTTAGTATTAATAACATGGCTGGGTGGTGCGAGTGGATACAAGTAGATAACCAGCGAGTAATGTCTCGTTGTCAGATGTCAAGAGAGGCTACATTAGTCGAGAACAGGAACAGATTAATAGATGCAGGCCTTATAGAATTCCAAAGAGGTAAGAAAGGAAGTCCTAATAAATATAAAATTTGTACTTTCAAATCCGTAGGACAAAGCGTAGGAGAAACCGTAGTACAAACCGAAGTACAATCCGTAGGACAAAGCGTAGGAGAAACCGTAGCCATATATAAACATAAACATAAACAAAATAATATAGCGCCTGCGCGCGCAAAAAAATTTGCAAATTACGAACAGCGTCCGCCTAAGGACCCTGAATTTTATAATGCCCTGCTAGAGAACAACAGGGAGTAGGAGGATATATGATTGCAGAGATAATAAGCTTTATAGCCGGAGCAGGATTAGCAAGTGTTATCATCGGATTCTGTAAAGCTGGAAAGGACAACTAATGACACAGGAAACATTGTTAAAGATAGGCAAGCTGGGGCTTGCAATTGAAGATGGTGCAAATATGGTACTGGATATGTACAGAGTCAAGGAAGAACTTACAGGAGCAGATTTATTTAAGGGAGAGCCTAGCGAAGACAGAAGCCATTATGCAGGATATACAGAGCTGTACAAGCTCCCAGGCATGAAAGATATAGCAGATGATGCAGCCGAATATATAAAGAATCGTTTGGGAGAGGTAATTGATGAGCATTGTAAGTCTTTAGAAGCCTGTATAACAGCTTTAGGTGACGCGGTAACAGTAAAAGAGGACAAGCCGGACAGAAAGGCGAAGTCTCCCAGTAAAGAAGCGCAATGATGCTTTTGGGTTTTATTGTGCACAATGTGGTAAATATGTATCCACAATAACGGTAAGCAGAGAGACATGGGGCTACAAAAGAAATTGTAAATATTACTGCTCATATAAATGCATGAGGGCAGCAGAGAAATAAGAATATCAGAAAGGAGCCTGGAACTCTGGCCAGAGTGATTCGTACGATGTTCCTTTCAGAAATGACATATCAGGAATTTTTAGAAAGCAAGATAGAACTTGCACAGGATAGCGGATTTGAAGTAAATCCGGCAGATATTAACAAAGCATTAAAGCCACATCAGGGGGATGCTGTCATATGGGCGCTTAAAGGTGGAAGAAGAGCGCTATTTGAAAGTTTTGGTTTAGGTAAAACCATACAGGAGATAGAATTCTGTAAACAGGTAATAGATCACGAGGGCGGAAGGGCTTTGATTGTTCTTCCACTTGGAGTAAAACAGGAATTTACACAGGACGCTGTGAATGTTCTTGGATATGATGCACCTGTTTATTGCAGAAGCATGGAAGAAGTAGAATCCTGTGACAGCAGTATTGTTCTTACTAACTATGAAAGAGTAAGAGACGGTGATATAAGACCAGATTATTTTGTTGCGACATCGTTAGATGAAGCAAGTGTTTTAAGGTCTTTTGGAAGCAAGACATACCAGACATTTCTTGATAAGTTCAAGAATGTTCCTTACAAGCTGGTAGCCACAGCAACGCCAAGTCCCAACAAATACAAAGAGCTTATACATTATGCCGGCTATCTTGAGGTAATGGATACAGGGCAGGCACTTACAAGATTCTTTCAGAGAGACAGCACTAAGGCAAATAATCTTACATTGTACCCGAATATGGAAGATGAATTCTGGCTGTGGGTTTCATCATGGGCATTGTTCATAACGAAACCTTCAGATGTAAATCCGGAATATTCCGATGAGGGATATGTATTACCTCCGCTTGATGTAAGGTGGCATGAGATACCAATACATTACGGAGATACATCTGATAAATCAGGACAAATGCAGTTATTTACAGAAGCGGCAGCAGGCTTGAAGGAAGCTGCAGAAGTAAAAAGGAACAGCATTGACCAGCGTGTTGGAAAGATGAAAGAGATTGTAGAGAGTTCGCCTGAGGAGCATTTTCTTTTGTGGCATGACTTAGAATCTGAGAGAAAAACAATTCTTAAGGCAATACCGGAAGTTGTAGATATATACGGCTCACAGGATTATGACTTGAGAGAAAAGCGTGTTATTGATTTTGCACAGGGAAGAATCAAGCTGTTTGCAACAAAGAAATCAATATCAGGTTCGGGCTGTAATTTTCAGAGGTATTGTCACAGGGAGATATTCTTGGGTATTGATTATGAGTTTAACGATTTTATTCAGGCTGTACATAGATGTTACAGGTTCTTACAGACAGATACAGTTGTTATAGACATTATATACATGGAGAACGAAAGACAGATAAAAGAAGCACTGCTAGAGAAATGGAAGAATCATAATCATATGGTTAAGAAAATGACGGATATTGTAAAGAAATATGGTTTAAGTCCGGCATCTAAAATAAAGCGGTTAGAGAGAAAGATGGGAGTTGAGACAGTGAAAGTACAGGGAAAGCATTATACAGCGGTAAACGATGATTGTGTTGAGGAGTGCAGAAGAATTGAGAGTAATTCTGTAGGACTTATACACACATCCATTCCATTCGGAAACCATTATGAGTATAGTGCAAATTACAACGACTTCGGACACAATGAGAATACAGAAAAGTTCTTTGAGCAGATGGATTTCCTTACACCGGAGCTTTTAAGGATTCTTGAACCTGGCAGGGTAGCAGCCATCCATGTCAAAGACAGGGTATTATTTGGAAATGCGACAGGAACTGGAATGCCTACAATAGAGCCGTTTCATGCACAGTGTATAGAACACTATATGAAATACGGATTTCAGTATTTTGGCATGATAACAGTTGTCACAGATGTGGTCAGGGAGAATAACCAGACATACCGCCTTGGATGGTCGGAACAGTGTAAAGACGGTTCAAAGATGGGCGTAGGCTGTCCTGAGTACATACTTCTGTTCAGAAAGCTTCCAACGGATAAGTCTAATGCATATGCGGATGATCCTGTAAAGAAAACCAAGGAAGATTATACAAGGGCACAATGGCAGATAGATGCTCACGGATACTGGAGAAGTTCAGGCGACAGACTTATAAGCAAGGATGAGCTTAAGGAATTCAGTGTTGATGATTTACAGAGAGTGTACAGGGAATACAGCCGTTCCAATGTATACAGCTATGAAGAACATGTGAAGCTTGCTGAAGAACTGGATAAAAATGATAAGCTCCCAGCCACATTTATGGTTGTCGCTCCCGGTTCATGGAATAACCTTGACGTATGGGATGATATAAACAGAATGAGAACACTTAATACAACACAGAGCAGACGCAGGCAGCAGATGCATGTATGCCCACTGCAGCTTGATATTGTTGAAAGAATCATTAACAGATACAGCAATGAAGGTGACGTGGTTCTTGACCCGTTTGGAGGCTTAATGACAGTTCCAATGACGGCAGTAAAGATGAAAAGATATGGCTATGGAATAGAACTGAGCTGTGACTATTTCAGAGATGGTGTTGGATATCTTCAGGAAGCAGAGAATGAGATAGAAACACCTACACTGTTTGACTTTATGGAGGCTTAATATGATAAACGGGGAATTAATAGTTGATAATTTCGCTGGTGGGGGCGGAGCCTCCACCGGAATAGAAGAAGCTACTGGCTTTAGTGTGGATATAGCAATTAACCATGATCCTAAGGCTATTGCAATGCATAAAGCAAACCATCCGAATACGAAACATTATTGTGAAGATGTATGGCAGGTAGACCCAGTGCAGGCATGTAAGGGGTATCCTGTAGGTCTTGCCTGGTTCTCACCTGACTGTAAACATTTTAGTAAGGCGAAGGGTGGTAAACCCAAGGATAAGAATATAAGAGGTCTTGCATGGGTAGCATGCAGGTGGGCTGGGCTTGTCAGACCGAGGGTGATTATGTTGGAAAATGTAGAAGAATTCAAGACATGGGGACCACTGAACAGAGGGCATCATCCAATAAAAACAAAGCAGGGCAAGACATTTAATAAATTTGTAAACCAGCTGCAGGATTTAGGATATGAAGTACAGTTCAGGGAACTGGTGGCAGCAGATTACGGAGCACCTACAATGAGAAAAAGATTCTTCATGATTGCAAGATGTGATGGTAAACCCATTATATGGCCAGAACCAACACATGCACCGGCAGATAGCCAAGCCGTAAAAAATGGCTTGTTAAAGCCTTATGTTGGAGCGTATACACAGATAGATTTTAGCAGACCATGCCCCAGTATCTTTGATACATCTGAACAGATAAAAGAGAAATATGGAATAAAAGCGGTAAGACCATTAGCACCCAAGACAATGGAAAGAATCGCAAGAGGCTTAAAGAAATTTGTTTTGGATAATCCAGAACCTTTTATTGTGCCTATTGGGTATGGCGAAAGAACAGGACAGTTGCCAAGGATCCATGATATCAATAAGCCATTACCAACCATTGTCGGAAGCGGCAAACATTATTTGTGTGCACCAACATTGATTCAATACCATTCTGAGACTGTTAATGGGGAGGTAAGAGGCCAGACGATAGATAATCCGGTTATGACTATAGATGGTTCTAACAGATATGGACTGGTTTTATCGAACCTTATTCAGATGAATAACCATTGTGACGGAAGAGATATAAAGAAGCCTCTTCCAACGATAACAGCAGGCGATGGGCATTTTGGAGAAGTAAGGGCATTTCTGGTTAAGTATTATGGAGATGCAACAGGACAGGATATTAAACATCCTCTCGATACAATTACCACAAAGGACCGGTTTGGTCTTGTAACCATAGAAGGTACAGATTACCAGATTGCTGATATAGGACTAAGAATGTTAGAGCCTAGAGAACTGTATGGGTGCCAGGGATTTCCAAGCGACTACATAATCGACCATGATTACACAGGAAAGACATATCCAAGAGCGGAGCAGGTTAAAAGATGTGGCAATTCTGTTAGTCCAATGGTACCTAATGCACTGGTAAGAGCTAATCTTAAAGAATTATGCATAGCGCAGAGAATGCCTAACTGCAGTATAAACGAGGAAAAGACAGGGCAATTAAGATTTGCCTAAGTATTGTTCTTTGACAATTAAATAATGACGGATATAATATAAATATAAGGAGGTATTAGCAGATGAAAGATGAATTTCTTGTTAGTGCAGAGAGAATCGTTAATGAAAACATAGAAAAAATAAAGTATTTTTTGGAAAGTGAGTCTGTTTTATTTGATGATGAATTAGAAAATTGTGCAAGCTCACGAACTATATTAAGAAGAGTGCCTGAAGCAATAAGTAATATTTTTGGTATAAGTGATTCTATAGTTCAAAGAGCGGAGTTTGATGTGGGATGCGAATATAGAGGTGTTTTTTATAAAACGACAGATAATATATCATTGGATACAATAAAAGGCATAATGAAAACAAGATATGAATAAAAAATATAAAGCCAGCCGTCATTATTTGATGGTTGGTATTTTTTATTCAAAAAGGAAAATGAGATGTGAAAGGGTGAGCAGAAGACGCCATAAACATTTATGTGAATATATCTGTTGTGAGCAGTGTTCTAAGAGTGTGGCAGCAGACGGAACATATATATGTAACTAGATAAAATAAAGGAGGTGGTATCAGGTGAAAGCTAAAGAATATTTATCACAGCTTGAGAAAATCAATATGATGATAAAAAACAAAGATGCTGAAATTGTTAAATGGAAAGAGCTTGCAGACAATACTTCAGCGCCTGTTCTTGGGGATAAGGTTAAAACATCAGGAGTAGCAGATACAATGGCTACTGCCGTGATAAACTACGTTGACATTGAAAAAGAGCTGATTCAACAGAAGCAGGATTTGATTAACAAGCATAACGAGATTGTAAGAACCATTGAACAGTTACCAGCTCAGGAATATGATGTGCTGCATATGATATATATTCAGTTTATGTCACTTGAAGATGTTGCTGAATATAAGCATAAGTCGTACAGGTGGGTAACAACAGTTCATGGAAGGGCATTGGCAAATGTGCAACGGATATTGAATAAAAGGAAAAATGAGGACAAAAATAGAGTAAATTGCCTACTTTTGCCTAATATTTCCTAAAGTTGCCGAATGTTTCCTAAAATTGCCCTTGAATGTAAGAAATTTGCTTGTTATACTCAAACAGTAAAAGTTTATAATTCGATTTGAAGACATGAATCTAATGAGCAGGGTTCATGTCTTTTTTCTTGCCTGTCAGGGTTTGAACCTCCTTTACCTGACAGGCTTTTTGAAGGGTGGTGATTGAGTGGCATTGAATCATAAACAAAAACAATTTTATAAAGAGTGGCTGATTGATGCTAATGCAACTCAAGCAGCGATAAGGGCAGGATATTCAAAGAAAACAGCGTATAGCCAAGGACAAAGGTTGTTGAAGAATGTTGAAGGTCAGGAGTATCTTGCAGAACTAATGGCTGAAAAGGAATCAGAGCTTATTGCAAGTCAGGACGAAGTTCTTAAGTATCTTACTTCTGTTATGAGAGGTAAAAGTCAGTCAACGGAAATAGTTGTAGAGGGAATAGGTGATGGTTGCAGTGAAGCAAGGACAGTCCTTAAAGAACCATCAGAGAAGGAAAGACTGAAAGCTGCTGAACTACTTGGTAGGAGATATGGTCTTTATACAGATAAGATTGAAACTGATGTTGATATGGAACTGAATATTACAGTTGATTATGGAGATGGGGATAATGAAGAATGTTAATATATTAGGAACTGAATATAGCATTGAGATTGATGATACTCTTGAGAAGACAGAGCTTGATGGTTTGTGTAAGGAATATGATAAGCGAATAAGTATTAGAAATGCTGGCTCAATGTTGAATGATGATGATTCTACAGGTGTAAAGAAAATAAGATTTGATGAAGTATTGAGGCATGAGATTATTCATGCTTTTTTTTATGAATCAGGGTTTGATGATTACAGCGGAAATGAACAGCTTGTTGATTGGATTGCAAAGCAATTTCCAAAGCTTGAAAAGGCATTTAAAGAAGCGGATTGCTTATGAATATAAATATTCCAATGAATCCATGCTTCAAGGAAGTTGATAGAAGCCATAAACGATACATAGTTATGAAAGGCAGCGCAGGTTCAGGGAAGAGCGTTGACACAGCGCAGAATTATATATTAAGGCTGATGCAGGATAAGGGGCGCAACCTTGTATGTATTCGTAAGTCGGACATAACCAATAGAGATAGTACTTATGCAGAGCTTACAGGTGCGATTTACCGCATGTTTGGTGATAAGGCTAACAGATATTGGAGTATTAAACAAAGCCCTTTACAGCTTACATGTCTTGCTAATGGTAACCAGATAATATTTAGAGGTGTAAATGATGAAAAGCAACGTGAAAAGCTAAAGTCAATCACATTTCAAAAAGGTAAACTGACAGATGTGTGGATTGAAGAAGCAACGGAAATCACACAAGCTGACTTTGAAATAATAGATGATAGATTGAGAGGTGAGCTTCCACCAGGGCAATTCTATCAGATAAGAATGACCTTCAATCCTGTGAATAAGAATCACTGGATAAAGAAGGTCTTTTTTGATATTCCTGATAGTAATGTACTTACACATCACAGTACATATCTTGGAAACAGGTTTATTGACAATGCCTACAGGCAGCGTATGGAAAGAAGAAAACTTGTTGATCCAGAAGGATATCAGATTTACGGATTGGGAAATTGGGGAGAGATTGGCGGTCTTATTCTTCACAATTGGGAAGTTGCGGATATATCACAGAATCTGAATGATTATGATGATATTGCAATCGGTCAGGATTTTGGTTTCAATCATGCAAATGCAATTCTTCTTCTTGGTATTAAAGATGATAATATATACATTCTGAAAGAAGTGTATGTATTTGAAAAAGAAACAGCCGAGATTATACCATTAGCACAGGAAGCAGAAATTCCGACAAACAAGGATATGTGGTGTGATTCTGCAGAGCCTGACAGAATTAAAACGTGGAAAAATGCAGGATATAGAGCAAAGGGTGTTGATAAAGGTGGTGCTAATGGCTCTGTTAAGGCACAGATAGACTGGTTAAAGGGTGTTGTTCGTAAGGATAAGGTTATCAAGCGAATAATAAGAGTACATCCTTCCTGCGTTAATACCATAAAGGAGCTGCAGCAATGGAAATGGAAGAAAGACGAAAAGACAGGTGAATATCTGGATGAGCCAGTTGCTTTTCAGGATGATGCTATGGCTGCACTAAGATATGGTATTGAAAAATGGCGCAAGAGAAAAAGAATATTGGTTTAAGCTGATGAAAGGGGAATATAAATGTTAACAATTGATGAGATACGACAATTTATACAGGATGATGCCGCTTCTGATAGAAAGCTGTTTGCAAGAAAAGGACAGGCTTACTATGAAGCAGACCATGATATTAAGCAGTACAGGCTGTTCTATTACAATTCTGACGGAGAGCTTGTTGAAGATACAACAAGAAGCAATATCAAGATAAGCCATCCATTCTTTACAGAGCTTGTAGACCAATGTACTCAGTATATTCTTTCAGGTGATGAAGGGTTTATTAAATCAGATATTCCAGAGCTGCAGAAAGAATTAGATTCCTACTTCAACGAGAACGAAGATTTTACAGCAGAATTATCAGAAGTGCTGACAGGGTGTCAGACGAAGGGCTTTGATTACATGTATGCATACAAGAACGCAGAAGACAGGTTGTCGTTTATGTGTGCGGATAGCATTAGTGTTGTTGAGGTAAGAGAAAAAGATACAGATGATGGATGTGCTTATGTGATTTACTGGTATGTTGACCGTATCGAAAAATCGTATAAGAAGATAAAAAGAATTCAGGTATGGGATAAAGAAAACACATATTTCTATGTTCAGGATGGAGAAGGAAAGATTGATACAGATAAATCAGAGCCAATCAATCCTAAGCCACATACATTATACAAGAAAGGGAATGATGAAAAGACCTATTATGACGGTTTTGGATTCATTCCTTTTTTCAGGCTTGATAATAACAAGAAACAGTTCAGCTGCCTTAAGACAATTAAGGACCTGATAGATGATTATGATTTACATAGCTGTTCATTGTCAAATAACCTGGTTGATTTTGATACACCAATCCATGTTGTTAAGGGCTTTGAGGGTGATAATCTTGATGAATTGCAGCAGAACATTAAAACCAAGAAAATGATAGGAATGGAAAGCACAGATACAGGCGCAGGGGTTGAGATAAAGACTGTAGATATTCCGTATGAAGCAAGAAAGATAAAGCTTGAGCTTGATGAGAAGAATATATACAGATTTGGATTTGGTCTTAATACGGCAGGCCTTAAGGACACAAGCGCAACAACTAATATTGCAATTAAAGCTGCATATTCTCTTCTGGATCTAAAAGCAAACAAGCTGATAGTAAGGCTTAAGCAATTTTTAAGAAAGCTGATAAAGCCTGTACTTGCTGAAATCAATGATATTAATAAGACTGATTATCAGATGAAGGATGTGTATTTCAGCTTTGAGCCTGAAGTTATGTCAAATGCACAGGAAAATGCACAGATAGCATTAACAGAAGCACAGACAAGGCAGACAGAAATCAATGTGATAATGACTCTTGCACAGATATTGGATGATGAAACAGTACTCCAGTTGATTTGTGAGCAGTTGGATATTTCTTATGAAGATATAAAGGATAAGCTTCCTAAGAATGAGGAACAGGAAACAATGACAGCACAGAAAGTATTAAGTGGGGTTGTAGTAGATGAACGGCAGACAGAAGGAAATCTTACAAGCACAACTTAATAATGAGAAGCAGGTACTTAAAGAGCTTCAGCAGGTGTTTAAGCAGGCAATAAAGGATTGCAGTGTAAATATATCCAAATTATCCACTAGAACGGATATGGAGAATATACAGGCTATTATATACCAGCAGCAGTATCAGAACGCAATTAGGGCGCAACTTGAAACAGCACTTGCGCAGCTTCAATCAGGAGAATATGCAACTATTTCCGATTACCTTACAAGGTGTTATCAGAACGGCTATGTTGGTGCTATATATGATATTGCAGGACAAGGGATTCCTTTAATTGTTCCAATAGACCAGAATGCAGTTTTAAAGGCATTGCAGATAGACAGTAAGCTTTCTAAGAGCCTTTATGACAGATTAGGTGAAGATGTAAAGAAGCTTAAGACAGGTATAAGGGCAGAAGTGTCAAGAGGTGTATCAAACGGCTCATCTTGGAATGAGATAGGCGAGAAGATAAGCTTGGGAATGAACAGCACTATTGACATGTTTGGATTCAATAAGGCAAAGAATAATTCTATCAGGATTGCAAGGACAGAAGGGCATAGGATTCAGAACCAATCCGCAATGGATGCACAGGAAGCTGCCAAGAAAAAGGGAGCTGATGTGTTGAAGCAGTGGTGTGCAGCCTTAGACGGTAACACAAGACCCGCACATGCACAGGCAGACGGGCAAATCAAGGAGCTTGCTGAATATTTCATTGTTGGCGGTGAAAAGATGAAAGCACCTGGTATTGGTGGTTCTGCTGCCAATGTATGTAATTGCCGTTGTGCTTTGTTACAGAGGGCAAGATGGGCTTTAGATGATAAGGAACTTGACATCCTAAAGGAAAGGGCTGAATACTTTGGCTTGGATAAATCAAAGGATTTTGAGGAATATAAGGCTAAGTATTTGCAATTATCTGAACATGTCCGAGAGGATGCACGAAATATGAATGATGAAGAAGATTATCTGCAATCAAAAAAAGTTTATGATAAAGAAGTTGAGCATGTGCGAAAACTTGAAAAAGAAAACGATAACCTAATGCGTAGATATATGGACGCAATGGATACACCTGATGCAGATAGATTTGAAAAGTTATTCAATAAGAGTTATGATGAATTAGAAAGTGCTAAAGATATATTAAAAGATTTAAGGTCAATACTGTCAGGAAAAGAAGCAAAAGCAGTAAGACATATTGAAAAGAATCTTGCCAATATTACTGGTATACCTTTGAATAAGGTAAACATGGTAGGTATTCCTTATGAATCAGCTAAAACTATATATGAATCATATAATATTGTTCTTGGAAAATATCCTGAATTAAAGGGAAATCTTACAGAATTTAATTATATTAAAAACTCTACAAAAAAATCATATGCAGGTTGCATTACAATGAAAGGAAGCATCAGTGCTTATAGAGTATTTAGTAATTATGATAATCTTATAAAGATGTATGCTGAGGATGTAGAAAAAGGTTTTCATCCTATTGGAACAGATTATAGAAGTATTATTGTACATGAACTTGGTCATGCTTTAGATGGTTATATGACAAAGAAGAAGTTATTAGGTGGTGACTATAATCAATATGGGACATTGCACAGTGCAAGCCAAACTGCAAAGGATATGACATTGCAGTTTTTGGGATTTAATAGACAAGAAATTATTGATGAATTACAAAAACAAGGTTTGACACGTTTTGAAAAAAGGGATATCTTAAAACAAAAGGAATATGAGTTTATATCAGAACGGGTTAGTGGATATGCAACAGGGTATGATTCTAAAGGCAATAAGTTGACGGAATATCCTGAACGTGAATTCTTTGCAGAATGTTTTGCTGAGTATGTTATGAGTGATAATCCAAGAGAAGCTGCAAGAATTTTTGGAGAAATTATTGATAAAGCATTAGGAAGGTGATATATATGATTCCAATAAAAAGAAGCATGTCAGAAGAGGAATTAAAAGAGTATCGCAGAGAGGAATATGAACTTGAAAAAGAAAATATGACCGAATTTTATAAGCAAATGGGGTATCCACAAGAAGGATTAAACACTTTTTTAATAAATTCTTTATCTAGATATAAAGAAGAATTGAAAGAAGATGGATTGATTTAGAAAGCACTCCGCAGCAATGCAGGATGCTTTTTTAGTGCAGTTAAATATTATGTTAATTAGACCATGTTTTTATCATGGTCTTTTTTAATGCTAAGAAAGAAGGTGTGTTCAAATGAAAGAAAAAGAAATAATCTTGAAGCAGATTGAGATATTGCAGACAAGACAGGAGACAGAAGGTTTAAATGTTGATGAATTAATAAGGCTATCAACACAGATTACAGTTTTATTAACTATGCTTGATAAGTACAACGGAATTAGTGATAAGGCTGAAACAGCTGCAGATTAAAATTAAATTAATATAAATTGACTGCAAATGAAAGGCAGGCGGTGATATATATGAAATGGTCAGATGATTTCAATACAAGTAATCAGTATATTGCATATAGAATAGGAATTGAGGAAACAGACTATAGTGTTTCTGATAATACATCCACATTTAGAACCCAGATATTTATTTATAGAACTAATGCTGGGTATACTACATATGGTAATGGAACAGTATATTACAGATTAAAAACATCCGTAGGTGATGTTAGTGCTTGGTATACTTACAATTTAACAACAAATGATAAAATTACAAATGATGGAATATATGTTGCAGAAGATACATGGGGACCAAGAATCCATAATTCAGAGGGAGATTTGAATGTGACACTTGAATGCTACATTGAACATGACACTTTTAGTTCAGATTCAAATGATTTTACAATAGCTACAACGCATATTCCAAGAACTTCACAGCCGACATTGAGTACTTCAAAAGTTGATTTTGGAAGTAATATCACAATATATACTAACAGAGCGTCAAGCAGTTTTACACATCATTTGTATTATTCATTTAATGGGGCTGATGAAGTAGGTATTGCAGCAGGAATAGAAAGCAGTTATACATGGACAGTTCCAAGCAGCTTAATGAATAAGATTCCAGACAATACAAGTGCAGTAATTACATTTTATTTGTATACATTTGGCAGTGATGGGCTTATCGGATATAAAACAATATCATTTACCGCTTCAGTTCCATCAAGTGCTGTTCCTGCAATAACTTCAATAGCCTGTAGTGATCCATATGGATATACAGTAACATTTGGTGCTTATGTACAAAGCAAATCAAAAGTTAAAATTACAGCAGGTGCATCAGGAAGTTATTCAAGTACAATAAAAACATATAAGATAACAGCTAATGGACAGAGTTATGCTTATAATGGGGCAGTTACTGACATTCTCACTAAATCAGGAGCAAATACGATTAGTGTTACTGTTACTGACAGCAGAGGACGGACAGTAACAAAGACAGCAGTAATTAATGTACTAGCTTATTCTGCACCTGTTATAACTGCTTTAACAGCTGGCAGATGTACATCTAATGGCACTGCGGATGAAGAAGGGGCATATATTAAGGTTGTGTTTAATGCATCTGTAACTGCATTAAATAATAAGAATAATAAAATCTTTACATTGAAATATGAAAAGCAGAATGCATCAAGTTATACAACGCATACAACTTATACAAGTGCATACACATGGAATTCCAGTGTTATAATAGCAGCAGATATAAACAGTGCGTATGATATACAGCTTGTGGCAACAGACAGCTTTAGTACAACAACTAAGATAATTCAAGTTTCAACAGCATTCACTCTGATAGATTTTAGAAATTCAGGCAAAGGTATTGCTTTTGGTAAAGTAAGCGAAAAAGATGCTTTTGAATGTGCACTGCCGGCTGTATTTAAAAGCTGTAAAACTCAATCAGGTGCAGATTTAGATGAAATAATAAAAATTCATGAAACAACACTCAGTTATAATACAGCAATGAAACTTACGGTAAGCAGAGGTATTCAGAAAACAAACGGAGTTATTCATCAGCTTGATATTGTTTGTACAATAGGTGTGGATATTCCTGTGGGATTATCAAATGCATTATTCTATGTTCAAAATGCATCATCAAGTGTCAGAGAACTATATGGTTTGATTAATTATAATAATGGTACTGATTTAAAATCAGTTAGAGTAGTTATTATAGGAAAAGAATTAAAGGTATATACACATTCAAAAATTCCGAGCGGATCTATTCTGTATATTGGAGGTTTATATATGGCTTAATAGAGATGATTATTAAAGCACTCATTTTGAGTGCTTTTTTATATGCCCTGAATAAGGCACTTAAACTGTTCAAATATGCCATTGACAAGGCATTTAAAAGGTCATGCTAGTGGTGACACCACATTTAAAAACAGTAGTAAAGAAAGGAATAATGATATGGAATTTTTAAAAGCAATTTTAGGAGAAGAACTTTTTAATCAGCTTATGGCAAAGCTTGATGCTTACAACGGAGATGAAGCTAATAAGGATAAGCAGGTTAAGCTTGGCAACCTTGCTTCAGGTGAATATGTGGGTAAAGGTAAGTTTGATGCATTGCAGGATACATTAACAGGCAAGGAAACAGAGCTTACTAATGCTAATAAGCTTATTGAAGATTTAAAGAAGGCTTCTAAAGACAATGAAGGTATGCAGGATAAGTTTACACAGTATGAGCAGAAAAATGCACAGCTTCAGGCAGAATTACAGGAGACTAAGATTAAGTCGGCAATCAAGGTTGCACTGTTGTCTGAAAAGGCTGTAGATGTTGACTATCTTACATATAAGCTGAATGAAAAGGTGAAGGAGAAAGGTGAATCCTTAGAGCTTGATGAAAACGACAATATCAAGGGATGGAGTGATAAGCTTTCTGGCTTAAAGACACAGTTCCCTACAATGTTTGAGTCTGTTTCTGATAACAATGACGGATATCAGGTATTAAATCCTAATAAGCTTCCGAATGGTGAAACTACAGGAACACTCACGAAGGAAGAATTACTAAAGAAGCCATATGCTGAAAGAGCAAGGATTGCACAGGAAAATCCTGAAGCATATGCGGCAGCAATGAATTCTTAAAAAAGAAAGGTTAAAAAGGTGATTATTATGCCAACAACAAAGTTAAATAATGTTATTAATCCGCAGGTAATGGGAGATATGATTGAAGCCAAGATTACAGCACAGACCAAGATTACACCGTATGCAAAGGTTGATAACACCCTTGAAGGTGTACCAGGTGATACAGTAACAGTTCCATCATGGGATTATATTGGGGATGCAGACGATTTTGATGTTGAAACAGCGGCTGATACTGACAAAGAAATTCCAACTACTAATCTTACTGCATCAAGCACAACATTTACTATTAAGTGTGCTGCAAAGGCGGTGTCAATTCTTCAGACAGCTATCAATTCAGGTAAAGGAAATCCAATCGGACAGGCTGAAACACAGCTTGCAAAGTCAATTGTAGGTAAAGTTGATAATGATGTAATTGCAGCAGCTTATACATCAAAGAAGACTTCAGGTGATGGTACTGCACAGATTTCATATGCAGGAATTGTTGATGCTAATACATCATTCCTTGATGAAGAAGATGGTATTGAAAAGGTAATGTTTATTAATCCTGCACAGGAAGCAACACTTCTGAAGGATCCTAATTTCTTATCGGCTGATAAGTTTACAGCTGGTGTTGCCGTAAACGGTGCAATTGGTAAGATTGCTGGAGCTTGGATTAAGAAATCTAAGAAAGTTAGACTTGTTAAAGCAGCAGTTGATGCATCATCAGGAACAGCAGTGACAGCTGATACTATGGCTGAACTTCAGGCTAAGGTAGATCCTACTGTTAAATTAGAGATTGGAAACAAGGTGAAGGACCTTGCAGCAGCTAATCAGTATTATGTATGCCCTGTCCTTAAGATGGAGCCTGATTCATCAGAAACAGAGTACACAGAAGATGAGCTGGCAGCAATTACAATCTTTTTAAAGAAGAACACACAGGTTGATCATGAGTGGTTTCCTAAGAAGCAGAAGCATGATATTACTGCTACTAAGTATTATGGTGTTGCGCTTACTAATACAGCTAAAGTTGTTCTTGCTAAGTTTAAGAAATAAGGGGGTGTTCCCTTATGTTAATGACTATTGAAGAACTAAGGCAGTTTATTACAACAGATAAGACAGATTTGGTGCTTGATGCGCAGCTTCAGGCACTGGAACTGTTGATTAGAAAATATACCAATAATAACTTCCAGGATAGAAACAGACGATTCAGGTGTAATGTATCATCCACAAGCGGTTTACAGTATGCACCAACCTTATTCAAGGTTGGTGACACTGTACAGATTTCAGAATCTGCCTTTAATGGTGGCTTATATACAATTACAGGCATTGATTTAGAAAACGGCTGTATGGGTCTAAACGGAGCTTTAACGGATGAATCCCATGTGCTTGTTACTAAGATATTCTATCCAAAGGATGTTAAGATGGGTGCTGTGGATATTATCAGATGGAAGCTTAAGAATGAGGACATAAACAGTGGCGACACATCAAAAATGAATATACAATCAGAAACATTAAGCAGACATTCTGTCACATATGCGCAGGATACTTCGGAAACTGATATTGATGGTTCATTTGGTGTTCCAAAGAAGTATGTTTCATTTTTAAATGCTTACAAGAAGGCAAGATTCTAGGGGGTTTTTGTATGAATAAGATAGGTGGCAATACAACAGCTATAATTCAGGTTAATACAGGCACAACCAAAGATGCCACAGGTTCACGAGTTAAGAATTGGGAGATTGTTGACACTCTTACAGGCTTCATTGATCTTCAGGCAGGTGATTCACGATATACAAGCTATAATGCTAAGATTCAGGAATCAACGCACATCTTTGTAGCAGATTATAAGGAGCTTGACAGCAGAATAAAGGCTGAAAACAGCAGGATTCTTATAGATGGCACTACATATGATGTAAAGGTTATTGACGACCCTATGAATTTACATAAGCAGCTTGAAATATATCTTGTTTACACAGGAGGACAGTGATATGGCAGATGTTGAATTCATTGATAATACAATGAAGGTAAATAGAGCAATTGAAGATGCGGTTGGTGTTTTTTTACTTGAAGCATCAGGTGAAATTGCATCAGAAGCAGCTAGAAATACATCTGTTGATACAGGACAGCTAAAGGGTTCATGGAAAGCCAATGTAGATGAATCTAAAGGTGAAGCAACAATTGGAAGTGGTCTTGAAAATGCCATATGGAATGAACTTGGAACTGGTGAATGGGCGGCTAATAAGGATGGAAGAAAGAATCCTTGGTATATTCCAGTAGACGGCTACAATGGAAAAAAGAAGCCTACATTTAACGGTAAGGTTGTTATTGTATATGGAAAACATGGAAAGGCTTTCTATAAGACTAATGGTAAAAGACCACAGCACACATTGCAGAAAGCTTTTAATGACAGTAAATCTGCTATCATTAGAAGAGCAGAAGATATATTTAAAGCCAAGCTTGGTGAATGAGGTGTGATATGACAATTGAAGCATTAGGCATAATTGATAGGCTGCTTACGGATGCAGGTATTAATTATGAGTATTATGAATGGACTTCTGACCTTGCTTATCCTTATTGGGTTGGTGAGTATCAGGAGGTAGAGCCGCTTAATGAAGATGGCATGTCTGAAAGCGCGTTCATTATGTCAGGCTTTACAAGGGGTACTGCTTTGGAATTAGAGCAGGACAAAGAAAAAATAAAAAAATTGTTTGATGAGACATCAGGAAAATTGGTCACTACTGACAGCGGTTCAGTGGTGGCTATTTTTTATACAAATGCTCTTCCTGTTAGGAATGAGAATATGGATCTTAAAAGCATGACAGTTAATTTAAAAGTTAAAGAATGGAAGGGAGCAAAACTATGAGAAAATCAGGTATTAACAGCAACACACCTAATGATTTCTTACTTGGAGCAGGTGTTGTATTTAAGAATTTTAAGTATGTGTATTCAAAGGTTGAAGTAACAGGCGGTTCATCAACACAGCCTGAAGGAGTACTTAAGGTTGTTGCAGACGGAACACAGGAATCAGATACAACAATTCAGATCAGTAAGCTAACACCAGGAGTATCGTTTATTGGCATTGATAATAACTATACAAAGCCTGCTGTTGGAGATTATGTAACGGGAGCATGGACAGATGATGAAGCTCATGTTCTAGGGGCTACAAATGGCGGTAATAAGCTTTCAATTGTTCCTGAAATCACACCAATTGAGGTTGATGGTGCAACTGTTGAGATTAAGGGCCTTAATCAGAAGACTGGCGAAACTGGAACGCTTGAAGTTAATCTTGCACAGCATACAGTTGAGTCTATCAAGCGCGCAATTGTTGGAAAGGAAGCAGACAGCTTAATCAAAGGATATACACAGATTGAAACTAAGTCATTGATTGAGTTATCAGATTACCTTGATAACATTGCGTTTGTCGGTACAATGACAGATGGTACAGAAATTATTGCAATCTTAGAAAATGCAATCTGTTCTTCAGGCCTTGAACTTGATAACAAGAATAAGGAAACATCCGTATGCGCTACAACATTCAAGTCTACAGCAGATTTTAAGGGTGGCGTATTTGATAAGTTGCCTATTTACATTTTCTATCCTAATAAAGCAGCTGTTTAAGAGAGGAGATAAAACATGAGTGAAGTAACAACAACAGAAACAGTGAAAACCGAAACAGAGGTTATTGTAGAAAAGCCATATACATTGAGACCTATTGAAGCAGATGATCTTGATTATCTTGCAGGTATTATTGATAAGATTGGTATTGACAAGATTGCAGATTGCTTTGGTAAGAAAGAGATTAACAGGCTTGTTGAAGGAAAAGAGGTCAATAATGATTTAATCAAAGATGTTGGCATAGATGTTATGGTAAAGATTGCTGCAATTGTCGTAAAGAATTACAGGGTTGCTAAGAAGGATATCTATTCGCTTTTAGCATCTGTATCGGGTATGACAGTTGAGGAAGTTGCACATCTTAAGCTGCCTGTGTATGTACAGATGATTATTGACGTATTTAAGCAGGATGGATTCATTGATTCTTTCAGGGTTGCTTCTTCATTACTCGGATAGGCTATGTTGAGTTTATGGGTTTGCTGTACGAAAGGTATGCAAACCCTAATGAGCTTATTAACCGCATGCTTAAGACAGGCAGATTATGTGATTTTGTAAAGCATGTTGTTAAACGGAAAAATGAAGAAGCTGAAAAGGAAGAAGATAATAAATTATGGTTAGCTTATCTTTCCAGCAATTCAAGTTTAACCTTTGCAGCATGGAAAAATGAGCTTGTCAATGGCTCACAGGTGGAGCAAAGACAACAGCAATATAATGGCATAAGTAATCTGTCTATGTCAGATGCAGAAGTTAAAACAGCTTATAACAATGCGAAAAGCATACTGAAAAATTTTAAACTCTAACTAATGTAAAGGCACCTATGAAGGTGCTTTTTTTATGCAAAAAAGAGAGGAGGTTTTACATTTGGAAGTATTTAAGCTGCTTGGAACTATAGCATTAACAGGTGTTGAAGAGACAAATAAAGATATAGATAAAACGAAGCAGAACGGCGAGAAGCTTGCTACTCAATTTAATAAGGCGGCAGATGAAGTTGCACAGTTTGGAATCAAGCTTGCTACAACAGTTGCTTCTGCAGCTACAGCAATTGGAACACTTGCTATTAAGTCGGCAGCAGATTTTGAGACAAGCTTTGCAAAGGTTAGCACACTTCTTGATACTAATGCACTTGATGTTGAAGCATACAAAAAGAAGATAATGCAGGTTTCATCTGACATGAATGTTTCTACAGATGAATTATGTGAATCTATTTATCAGGCTATATCTGCAAGTGTAGATCAGGCAGATGCAATTGATTTTGCAACAAAAGCCATGAAGCTTGCTAAGGGTGGTTTCACAGATACAGCAACAGCAGTTGATATCATGACAACAGCAATTAATGCTTACGGAATGAGTGCTGCAGATGCAGAGAGTATATCTGATAAGTTGATAATGACACAGAATAAAGGTAAGACCACTGTTGGAGATTTGGCGGCTGCTATGGGTAGAGTTATTCCTGCCGCTAATACATTTGGTGTATCTTTAGATGAATTGTGCGGATACTATGCGACAATGACAGCCAATGGTATTGCTACAGCAGAAACAACAACGTACCTTAACAGCATGATTAAGGAGTTGGGAACTGGAAGTGATACATTATATACACAGCTTGAAAATGCAACTGAAAGTGTATTAGGCGAGAAAAAGAGCTTTCAGGAGCTTAGGGCAGAAGGCTATACCGTTCTTGATGTTATTGGCATTTTAGGACAATACAGCGAGCAGACAGGCGATAGTATTATTGGTATGTTTAGTTCTTCTGAAGGTGGTATGGCTGCACAGGTGCTTGCTAATAATATTGAAGGTGTTACAAGAAACATAGATGCAATGAAGAACAGCGCAGGCGCTACAGAAGAAGCTTATAAGAAAATGGCTTCTACATCTACTGCATCATTTAAGAAGATAAAGAATCAGATTGCTAATATGTTTACAGTACTCGGACAGAAGTTAATGCCTACCGTAGAGAAGTTGCTTAGCAAGGCGGAAAAAAGCCTTCCTAAGATACAGAAGCAGGTGGATAAGCTACAGCCAACAATAGAGAAGGGTTTGACTAAGATTGAGCCTGTACTCGAATGGCTTATTGATGATGCTCTTCCAGGAGCTGTAAAGGTGCTGAGTTTTTGTGTTGAAAACTTTGATAAGCTTGCAATATCTATTGGCATAACAGTTGCAGCATTGAAAACAATGGCAATAGTAGGAACAGTGACAGAAGCACTTAAAAAATCAGCTACAGCAATGGGAGCATTTAATGCGATTATGACAGCCAATCCTATTGGAATGGTTGTTACTGCACTTGGGGCATTAGCAGTTGCAATTGGTGTTGCTGCTGTTGCATCAAAAACAGCTACAGATACAACAGCTGAAAGTGTAAAGAAAACACATGAAGAAACAGAGGCTATTCTTGAAAATAATAAGGCATTAAGAGATCAGCAAAAAGCTATTGATGAAAAAGCAGAAGCCAGTTTGGTAGAAGTTGCTAACACTGAAAGATTATGGAAAGAATTACAGACTTTGTGTGATGAAGAGGGTAATGTAAAAGATGCTGATAAGGCAAGAGCAGAATTTATTCTTAATGAATTGAATCAGGCTCTGGGTACTGAATTTGAAATGACGGAAGATCAGAAAATTAATATTCAGGAATTGACCGAAGCCGTTTATAGTGCAATTGAAGCCAAGAAGGCAGAAATTCTTTTGTCTGCAAAAGAAGAAAAGTATAAAAATGCATTGCTGAATCTAACAGAGCAAGAGGAGACTGCTTATAAGAAGAAAAGAGAACTTATTGAGCAGCAGAATGCTGTAAGTGAAAAAGAACTTGAATATGAGGAAGCAAAGAAGGCTGCTTCAGAAGTCAGTATTGATGCTACATATGCTGAAATGCAGGCAATAGATCAGAAGGTGGAAACGGCAAAAGCTGCATATGATGCAGAAGTTGAAAGATTACAAGATAAGCAGAAAGCATATGACGATACAAAAGATAAGATATTTGAATACTATGACGATATAAGCGCATATGAAAATGCTTCTACTTTGATTTTGCAGGGCAATGTAACAGAAGCCATTGATTATATGGATAAGTTAGGAAGGTCATATAAGTCGGCAGCAGATGTTGCAGGAGAGAGTGCAGAGAAGCAGAAAGAGACTCTTGAACAGCAGAAGAATGATGCACAGGATTATTATGTACTTCTTAGAAGTTATTATAATTCTGCAACGGAAGAGCAGAAGAAGTCCATTGAAACAAGATTAGAAGATGCCAAGGAATATGCTAAAAAAACGGCAGAAGAATATGCAAAAGTGGGTGAAAATGCGGTATTAAGCTATAAAGAAGGTGTCGAAAGTAATCAGAATTCTCTGACAGAAAAAATGTCTGATTTATCAAAGCTTGCAGTCAAATCTGCAAAGGATGAATCGGATACATCATCTGTTGGTGAAAATATGGTTGATGGTATCAGCTCAGGTGTTGATAAAAAGTCAGGTTCGTTGTTCACAAAGATACGTTCATTGATAAAGAAGAGTATATTTGCAGCAAAGGATGAAGCAGATATACATTCGCCATCAAAGGCCTTTGCTAAAGAAGTTGGTGCATTTATTCCTCCAGGTATCGGAAACGGTGTTGAAGAAAACGAAGAGGAAGCAATAGGACCTGTTGAAAACCTGATTGATAAAATGGTGGTATCAGGAAGCAGCTCTGTTAATACGAATAATTACAGACATAATCCTGCACCGACAATCAATGCTTCTTTCAGTACTGCAGCCATTATAGACAAGCTTAATCAGCTTATGGATATGATTGCAAGCAGGGGAAATGACAAAATCTATTTGAATGGAGATGTTCTTGTTGGTGAATTAGCACCTGCAATGGATTCGGCACTTGGAGATATAAGCGCGGCAAGCATGAGAGGACAATAATATGATTGGTGTAACATTTGGTGGTTATCATTCTTATGATGATTTTAATTTAATATTAGCAGAAAAAGAGATTGGAAGTGCAGAGGTTAAAACCAATTATGTTGATGTTGATGGTGCACATGGTCAGATTGATTACACTGAATACTTCGGTGAGCCCAAATACAGAAGCAGATCATTGTCATTTAAGTTCAATACAATAGTGAGTCAATCTAATTTTTTAGAACTTTATTCGAGCATATTGAATACGATTCATGGAAAAAGAATGAAGATTGTGCTTGATGATGATCCTGGTTATTATTACAATGGAAGAATTGATGTGTCCTCTTTTACGAATGAAAAGAATATAGGACAGATAAGCATTAATTGTACTTGTGACCCTTGGAAATATAAAGAGAATCTAACAGTTATCATGCAGGATGTTAGTGGTTCATCACGGATTACCCTTGTTAATTTAAGGAGAAGAGTCGTTCCTGTAATCACAACAACGGCTTCAATGGCAATTGTTTTTAATGGAATTACAACAAATGTGCAGGCAGGAACATTTACAATTCCGACAATTGAGCTTGTGGAAGGTAATAATGCTGTAACTGTTATAGGAACAGGCAGAGTGACATTTGCATATCAGGAAGGGGAGTTGTAGATGCGAATAATAGCGTTTAGTGATGATAAGCGGATATTAGATACATCATTGGAACAGCTTAAGCTTATCAATCCAAAGGTGAGTCAGGAGGATAACAAGGTAGGTTCCTTCATATTTACCATCTATCCTGACCATCCGTATTACAATTTCATAGAAAAAATGAAATCTATCATAACTGTGTATGAAGATGGAATAAAAGAGCCATTGTTCAGGGGCAGGGTTTATGATGAAAAAACAGGTTTCTATAATGAAAAGCAGGTTTCTTGTGAAGGGGAACTTGCTTTTTTATTGGATTCTATTCAAAGACCGTATTCCTTTCCTGCTGAAGGGCAAAGTGGAACACCTGCAGAGCTGTTTACACAGTATATTAATAACCATAATGCACAGGTAGATGAAGCAAGGCAGTTTAAGGTCGGCAATATAACCGTAACAGATCCGAATGATTACATAGTAAGGTCTAATAGCGACTATGTAAGTACATGGGATGAGTTAAATGCAAAGCTTATTGACCATCTTGGCGGTCATTTGTGGGTGCGCCATGAAGCAGATGGCAATTACATTGATTACCTTGCGGATTTTGAAGTGTTGAGTAATCAAGTGATAGAGTTTGGAAAGAATCTGCTTGATTTAGAAAAGAACATTAAGGCAGAAAACTTTGCAACAGCTCTTATTCCTCTTGGATATAAGCTTAAAGATGAGCAGGGCAATGAGACTGGTGAGAGATTAACAATCAAGGATGTTAATAACAATGTTGATTTTGTGTATAACGCAGAAGCCGTGGATAAGTATGGTTATATTTTTACAACCAACACTTGGGATGATGTAACACTTCCATCTAATCTTAAGACCAAAGGACAGGCATACATTGACAATATGGCACAGTTTACAGCTTCTATTTCGGTAAATGCTGCCGACCTGAATGGTGCAACCATAGATGGAGAGGTGGCAAATGTAAACAGTTTCAGGATTGGCAGATATGTCAAGGTAAACACAAAGCCACATTCTATTCAGAATCAGAATTTTATTGTAAAGCAGCTCACACGGGAATTGCTTAAACCTGAAAACACTAAGCTTACACTAGGAACAACATATAAGACATTAACGGAAAAGCAGTTATCACAGATGGAACAGCTTAATCAATATGTACAGACTGTCAGTGACCAAATTAAGAAAAACATAGGCATAAAGAGCTCTTCTGTATTGTATCAGGAGGGTGAGAGCGGAACATCTGCACCAACAACAGGAAAATGGACGGAAGATATTCCGTCCGTTTCCAGAGGAAGATATTTATGGACAAAAACGGAAATAACATATACAGATGATTCGATTTTAACAATTTATGCTGTAAGCTATCAGGGGATAAATGGTATAAATGGTGAAAATGGAGCAGATGGAAAAGATGGAACTGACGGGAGAGGAATATCATCAACCTCGGTAAGCTATCAGGCATCATCTTCAGGAACAACAGCACCGACAGGAACATGGACAAAAGAAATTCCAACAGTTAATAATGGACAATATCTGTGGACAAGAACAATATACACATTTACAGATAAAACAGCACAGACAGTGTATAGTGTAGGTTATAAAGGTACTAATGGAAGTACAGGAGAAGCGGTAAAGAGTATTACTAATTACTATCTTGCAACATCAGCTTCAAGTGGTGTCACAACAAACACTGGTGGATGGACTACAACTTTTCAGACAATTACAAAAGACAAGCCCTATTTATGGAATTATGAAGTAGTAACGGGTTCAAACAATACTACATTATCAATTACAAGCCCTGTTATAATAGGACATTTTGGTGTTAATGGTGCAGACGGAACAAATGGTAAAGATGGAATAAGCATAACGGGTATAACTGAACATTACGCTGTAAGCCCAAGCAATTCAACTGCACCTTCCAAATGGTATGATTCAGTTCAAATTATGACAGCAACAAATAAGTATCTGTGGAATTACGAAACAATAAGTTATTCAGACGGTTCTTCAGATGATACATTGAAGAGAGTTATAGGTGCATATGGAGACAGCGGTAAGAATGGAGCAGATGGAAAAGATGGAACTGACGGGAGAGGAATATCATCAACCTCGGTAAGCTATCAGGTTAGTACATCAGGCAGAGATGTGCCATCAGGAACATGGCTGACAAGTATTCCAAATGTATCAGCGAATAAGTACCTATGGACGAGAACTATAATTACATATACAGATAAAACCATGTCAACAAGTTATTCCATTGGTAAAATGGGGGCTGACGGTGTCAATGGAAAAGATGGGAAAGGAATAAGTTCATCTACCGTTACTTATAAAGCATCTTCAAGCGGTACAGCAATACCTTCAGGGGTATGGTCAACAACAATACCAGCTGTTAGTGCTGGACAATATTTATGGACTAAGACGGTTACTACCTATACGGATAATACATCAATTACAGCTTATTCAGTTGGAAGGATGGGAACTAATGGCATTAATGGTAAAGATGCAGCAATCCAAAGTAAAACAGAACCTGCAGATAAAACTTATATGTGGTTAGATACATCTTTAGAACCGCCGATATTAAAGCAGTGGAATGGTTCGGCATGGGTTGTGGTTAATGATATGTCGAATACTATAACACAGCTTGAACAAAGATTCGAAGCGGATATAAGTACATCCGAAAAAAGTCTTAAACAGACCATGTCTGAATCATATTACACTAAAGATGCGACGGATAAGCTTGTTAGTTCGTTAAGCTCTTCTATGGAGCATACGGCACAAGGCTTTGAAATGCAGTTTAATAATCTTACTAAAAACCTTGCGGATGTATCAAATAATACGGATACTAGATTTAATGAAATCAGTAAGTATATCAGGTTTGTTGACGGAAATATTGTACTAGGTGAAGCGGGCAGTGAATTAGTATTAAAAATACAAAATGATAGAATATCATTTTCACAGAACAACACAGAAGTTGCATATTTCAGTAATAGGAAGCTGTATGTTACGGATGGTGAGTATACGAACAGCTTACAGCTTGGCAAATTTGCTTTTATACCTAGAACAAATGGTAATTTATCATTCAAAAAAATAATTGATTAAAGCATCTCAAAATGAGGTGCTTTTTTT